>Ga0207696_1000032_pt1 | contig 380071 bp, 356 predicted proteins | sample KBSS54metaG_FD_184403 | JGI IMG/M metagenome (GOLD analysis project Ga0207696, IMG submission 184403) | Switchgrass rhizosphere microbial communities from Kellogg Biological Station, Michigan, USA - KBS S5-4 metaG (SPAdes) (version 2) | ecosystem: Host-associated > Plants > Roots > Rhizosphere...
CGCTCGAAGGCGCGATCCCGAGGGATTCGCGGTACTTGGCGACGGTGCGGCGAGCCACCTGAATGCCTTGTGCCTCCAGTAAACCAGCGATCTTGCTGTCACTCAACGGCTTTTTCTGATTTTCCGCCGCAACCAGTTTTTTGATGATCGCGCGGATCGCCGTCGACGAGCATTCACCGCCTTCGGAGGTGCTGACGTGGCTGGAGAAAAAGTATTTCAGTTCATAAATACCGCGCGGGGTATGCATGAATTTCTGCGTGGTAACCCGGGAAATCGTCGATTCGTGCATGCCGACCGCCTCGGCGATGTCATGCAGGACCAACGGCTTCATGGCTTCATCGCCATACTCCAGGAAGCCGCGCTGATGCTCGACGATCTGGGTGGCCACCTTCATCAGGGTTTCGTTGCGGCTTTGCAGGCTCTTGATGAACCAGCGTGCCTCTTGCAACTGGTTGCGCATGAAGGTGTTGTCGGCGCTGGTGTCGGCGCGACGGACGAAACCGGCGTACTGCGCGTTAACCCGCAGACGGGGCACTGACTCCTGATTCAGCTCGACCAGCCAGCGTTCGTTATCCTTGCGCACAATGACGTCGGGCACCACGTACTCGGCTTCGGTCGATTCGATCTGCGAGCCCGGACGCGGATTGAGGCTTTGCACCAGTTCGATGACCTGACGCAACTCGTCTTCCTTGAGCTTCATACGCCGCATCAACTGGCTGTAGTCGCGACTGCCGAGCAGATCGATGTAATCGCTGACCAGACGTTTGGCTTCGTTGAGCCACGGGGTCTTGGCCGGGAGCTGACGCAGTTGCAGCAGCAGGCATTCGCCGAGGTTGCGCGCCCCGATACCGGCCGGTTCGAACTGCTGAATGCGGTGCAGAACGGCTTCGATCTCGTCCAGCTCGATGTCGAGCTCCGGATCAAAGGCGTCGAGAATTTCTTCGAGGGTTTCGTCCAGGTAGCCCTGATTGTTGATGCAATCGATCAGGGTCACGGCGATCAGGCGGTCGGTGTCGGACATCGGCGCCAGGTTCAATTGCCACAGCAGATGGCTTTGCAGGCTTTCGCCGGCGGACGTGCGGGTGGTGAAGTCCCACTCGTCGTCATCGCTGCTGGGCAGGCTGCTGGCGCTGGTCTGGTAGACGTCTTCCCAGGCGGTATCGACTGGCAGTTCGTTAGGGATGCGCTCGTTCCATTCGCCATCTTCCAGGTTGTCCACCGTCGGGGCGGCTTCCTGATAGGACGGTTCCTGAATGTCGGTGTTGGGTTTTTGTTCGGCGTTGTCGGCCAAAGGATCGGTATTGTCGAAGTCGTCGCCTTCTTCCTGGCGTTCGAGCATCGGATTGGATTCCAGGGCCTCCTGGATTTCCTGTTGCAGGTCCAGGGTCGACAATTGGAGCAGGCGGATGGCCTGTTGCAGCTGCGGTGTCATCGTCAGCTGCTGGCCCATTCTCAAGACTAGCGATGGTTTCATGGCAGGGGCTTAACACCTTATTCGCCGGCGCGCATGCGCCATCCACTACAGGGCGCCGGAGCGCCAAACTTAAGCAAATTATATGCCTGAAACTGTCGTGTTTGCCTAGAGCGCTGTAACAATAAAAGCGTATAAAAAATCAGCTTCAACGTTACAGCGCCCAAACGGCTGGCCGAATGCGATCGCGCTTTAGAGGCGGAACTCGTGGCCCAGGTACACTTCCTTCACCAGATCGTTGGCGAGGATGGTCGCCGCATCGCCTTCCGCGATCAGTTGACCGTCGTTGACGATGTAGGCGGTTTCGCAGATATCCAGGGTCTCACGCACGTTGTGGTCGGTGATAAGAACACCGATGCCCTTGGCCTTGAGGTGATGGATGATCTGCTTGATGTCGCCGACCGAAATCGGGTCGACACCGGCGAACGGTTCGTCGAGCAGGATGAATTTCGGTGCGGTCGCCAGGGCGCGGGCGATTTCCACCCGGCGGCGTTCACCACCGGACAGGCTCATGCCGAGGTTGTCGCGGATGTGGCTGATGTGGAACTCCTGCAGCAGGCTTTCCAGTTCCTTGCGACGACCGGCCTTGTCGAGTTCCGTGCGGGTTTCGAGGATGGCCATGATGTTATCGGCCACCGACAATTTGCGGAAGATCGACGCTTCTTGCGGCAGATAGCCGATACCTGCCTTGGCACGGCCGTGCATCGGCTGATGGCTGACGTCCAGATCATCGATCAGTACGCGACCCTGATCGGCCTGCACCAGACCGACGATCATGTAGAAGCAGGTGGTCTTGCCGGCGCCGTTCGGGCCGAGCAGGCCAACGATCTGGCCGCTGTCGATCGACAGGCTGACGTCGCGCACAACCTGGCGGCTTTTATAGGCCTTGGCCAGGTGTTGAGCTTTCAGAGTTGCCATTACTGGGTTTTCTCGTCGGTTTTCTTCTTCGGCTGGATCACCATGTCGATACGCGGACGCGCTTCGGTGACTTTGCTGCCGGTAGCGCGACCGGCACTGGCCAGTTTCTTCACCGTGTCATAGACGATTTTCTCGCCCTGAGTGGTGTTGTTGTCCTTGTCGACAACCTTGGCCTTGTCGATCAGCACGACGCGGTTTTGCGCGGCGTGGTACTGAATCGTCACGCCCCAGCCCTGAACAGGCTTGGCGTCACCCTGGGTTTGCAGTTGCTCGAAGTAGGCAAGGTTGCCCACCGAGGTCACCACGTCGATATCGCCGGTCGGAGTACGGGTGATGGTCACCGTATTGCCCTTAACGATCATTGAGCCCTGGGTGATGATCACATCACCTTTATAGGTGGCGATGCCGTTCTTGTCGTCCAGCTGGGCGTCGTCGGCCTGAATGCGGATAGGTTGCTGCTGATCGTTCGGCAGAGCCCAGGCGCTCACGCTTCCCAGTGCTGCGCCCAGACTGAGCAAAATAGGGAGGGTTTTAACGAGCCTCATACTGTCCTCTTACGTTCGATTGCAGGTGTATCCTGCTTTCCTTCAAATACGCCTTCATTCCCACGCCAGTCGATACACCGCCAGCGCCGTCGATTCTAACGGGTTGCTCGGTCTGCGCATATTGCTGCTGAGGGAACACCGTCATGCGTGTGCTGGTGATCAGGGTGTCGCGTTTCTTTTCATCGGTGCGCTTGATGCGTACCGAGTCGATCAATTCTACCTGCGTTCCGTCCGGATTCACTTCGCCTCGCTCGCTGGTCACGTGCCACGGAAACTCGGTGCCGCGATACATGTTGAGGTCGGGTTTGGTAACCAGAGTCACATCCGTCGCTTTCAGGTGTTCGGCCTTGTCCGACGTCATTTCGTACTGCACTTTGCCGTCCGGCAGATATTGCAGGGTATGCGTATTGGTGGCGTACCAGTCGATGGCAGTGTCTTCGACCTTGGCCACAGGCTTGTCGAGGAAACGTTCCGGACTGATGTTCCAGTAGCCGACCGCCGCAAACATCGCAGCGATGCAGCCGAACAGCAGGAAGTTGCGAAATTTTTTGCTAAACATGATTTGGCTCACAGGTACGCGGCGTTGGCCGCATCGAGGCGGCCCTGGGCGCGCAGGATCAATTCGCAGAATTCACGAGCGGCACCTTCGCCACCGCGGGCCCGAGTGACGCCATGGGCGTGTTCGCGCACGAAGTCGGCAGCATTGGCAACGGCCATGCCCAGGCCTACGCGGCGGATCACCGGCAAGTCAGGCAGGTCGTCACCCAGGTAGGCGACCTGTTCATAGCTTAGGCCCAGTTGCGCCAGCAGGCCGTCCAGAACCACCAATTTGTCTTCACGGCCCTGAAACAGGTGCGGGATGCCGAGGTTCTTCGCCCGGCGTTCAACCACCGGGGTCTTGCGGCCACTGATGATGGCGGTCTCGACACCGGCATTCATCAGCATCTTGATGCCCTGGCCATCGAGGGTGTTGAAGGTCTTGAATTCGCTGCCGTCTTCGAGGAAGTACAGGCGCCCGTCGGTGAGGACTCCGTCGACGTCGAACACCGCCAGTTTGATCGCTTTGCCGCGTTGCAGCAGATCGGTGGTCATTACATCACTCCTGCACGCAGCAGATCGGAGAGGTTGAAGGCGCCGATCGGGCGATCTTCTTCATCTACGACCACCAGTGCGTTGATTCGGTGGTCTTCCATGATTTTCAGGGCTTCGGCGGCGAGCATCTCCGGCCGTGCGGTCTTGCCGTGTGCGGTCATGACCTGGTCGATGGTGGCGCTGCGGATGTCGATGCTGCGGTCCAGCGTGCGGCGCAAATCGCCGTCGGTGAAGATTCCGGCCAGTTTGCCATCGGCTTCAACGATCGCGGTCATGCCCAGACCCTTGCGGGTCATTTCCATGAGCGCGTCCTTGAGCAGGGTGCCGCGCTGCACTTGCGGCAGCTCTTGCCCGGCATGCATGACGTTTTCCACTTTCAGCAGCAGGCGTCGACCCAGAGCGCCGCCCGGGTGTGAAAAGGCAAAATCTTCGGCGGTGAAACCACGCGCTTCCAGCAGCGCCACGGCCAGGGCATCGCCCATGACCAGCGCGGCGGTGGTAGAGGAAGTCGGTGCCAGGTTCAGCGGGCAGGCTTCGTGTTCGACATGAACGTTGAGATTGACTTCGGCAGCTTTGGCCAGCGGCGACTGCGGATTGCCGGTGAGACTGATCAACTGGATGCCGAGGCGCTTGATCAATGGCAGCAGGGTGACGATTTCGTTGGTCGAGCCGGAGTTGGAGAGGGCGAGGATCACGTCGTCGCGGGTGATCATGCCCATGTCGCCATGGCTGGCTTCGGCCGGGTGGACGAAAAATGCCGGGGTGCCGGTGCTGGCCAGGGTCGCGGCAATCTTGTTGCCGACGTGCCCGGATTTGCCCATGCCGACCACGACCACACGGCCTTTGCTGGCCAGAATCATCTCGCAAGCGCGTACGAAATCGGCGTCGATATGGGGCAACAAGCCTTGTACGGCTTCCACTTCGAGGCGGATGGTGCGTTGTGCCGATTGAATCAGGTCGCTGGATTGGCTCATGTCAGAAATCGTATAGCCCGATGAAAAGGCGGCGATTATAGCGGTTATGTTGAAAAGCCTCACGCAAGTTCGTCGTGCTTTGTCATTCCGCGTCAGCAAAACCCCGAAAAAGTGCCATCAGGCCTGTCATATCGTTGAACGCGGAGGGGCGGGGCCTTGGGCGCTTGGCGTTTGCAGTGATATAGTTCGCCGCCAGTTCGGCCTGCCCGGGAGGTATGTGCTTTCTGCGGAAAGCCAGGCGTCCGAGTGTGAGGCTGCATCGCAAGGAGTTTAGATGAGTGCCGATAACGCCTACGCGGTCGAGCTGAAGGGAGTCTCCTTCAAGCGCGGTGCGCGCAGCATTTTCAATAACGTCGATATTCGCATCCCGCGTGGCAAGGTTACCGGCATCATGGGACCTTCCGGGTGCGGCAAGACCACTTTGTTGCGCTTGATGGGTGCGCAGTTGCGTCCATCCAGCGGCGAAGTCTGGGTCAACGGCCAGAACCTGCCGACGCTGTCGCGCAGTGATCTGTTCGATGCGCGCAAGCACATGGGCGTGCTGTTTCAAAGCGGCGCGCTGTTCACCGATCTCGATGTCTTCGAGAACGTCGCTTTCCCCCTGCGCGTTCATACCCAATTGCCGGATGAAATGATCCGCGACATCGTCCTGCTCAAATTGCAGGCGGTCGGTTTGCGCGGTGCGATCGAACTGATGCCTGACGAGCTGTCCGGCGGCATGAAGCGTCGGGTCGCCTTGGCCCGGGCAATTGCGCTCGATCCGCAGATTCTCATGTATGACGAGCCTTTCGTCGGTCAGGATCCGATCGCCATGGGCGTGCTGGTACGCCTGATCCGTCTGCTCAACGATGCGCTGGGGATCACCAGCATCGTGGTCTCCCACGATCTGGCCGAAACCGCGAGCATCGCTGACTACATCTATGTAGTGGGTGATGGTCAGGTGCTGGGGCAGGGCACGCCGGACGAATTGATGAATTCGGAGGAGCCGCGTATTCGCCAGTTCATGACCGGCAATCCCGATGGCCCGGTGCCGTACCATTTTCCAGCGACGGATTACCGCGCAGATCTTCTGGGGAAGCGCTGATGCGCAGAATTTCATTAATAGAACGCGTACGCCGCTTCGGCGAGGCGGCGATCGACGCCGTCGCGGTGTTTGGCCGCGCGACCCTGTTCCTGTTTCACGCCCTGCTCGGTCGTGGCGGTATCAGCGGCGGTTTCGGCCTGCTGGTCAAGCAGTTGCATTCGGTCGGCGTGATGTCGCTGGTGATCATCGTCGTGTCAGGGATCTTCATCGGCATGGTGCTGGCGCTGCAGGGCTTCAGTATTCTGTCGAGCTACGGTTCGGAGCAGGCGGTAGGGCAGATGGTGGCCCTGACGTTGCTGCGTGAACTGGGGCCAGTCGTGACGGCGTTGCTGTTTGCCGGGCGTGCCGGTTCGGCGCTGACCGCAGAAATTGGCAACATGAAGTCCACCGAACAGCTTTCCAGCCTGGAAATGATCGGTGTCGATCCGCTCAAATACATTATTGCCCCGCGTCTGTGGGCCGGTTTCATTTCCCTGCCGGTGCTGGCGATGATTTTCAGCGTGGTGGGAATCTGGGGCGGTTCGTGGGTGGCTGTCGACTGGCTTGGCGTGTATGAAGGCTCCTACTGGGCGAACATGCAGAACAGCGTGAACTTCACCAGCGATGTGCTCAACGGCGTCATCAAAAGTGTCGTTTTCGCCTTCGTCGTGACCTGGATCGCCGTATTCCAAGGCTATGACTGTGAGCCCACTTCCGAGGGCATCAGTCGCGCCACCACCAAGACCGTGGTATTCGCCTCGCTGGCGGTACTGGGCCTGGACTTTATTCTGACCGCTTTGATGTTTGGAGATTTCTGATGCAAAACCGCACCCTGGAAATCGGTGTCGGCCTGTTCCTGCTGGCAGGGATCCTGGCTTTGTTGCTACTGGCTCTGCGGGTCAGTGGCCTGTCTCCGACTTCGACCACCGACACCTATAAACTGTATGCCTACTTCGACAATATCGCCGGTTTGACGGTCAGAGCCAAAGTGACCATGGCTGGCGTAACCATCGGCAAGGTCACGGCCATCGATCTGGATCGCGACAGCTTCACCGGTCGGGTAACCCTGCAAGTGGATAAAAAGGTCGACAACCTGCCGACCGACTCCACAGCGTCTATCCTGACCGCTGGCCTGTTGGGCGAGAAGTACATCGGTATCAGCGTGGGCGGCGAAGACACCCGTCTGAAGGATGGTGGAACCATCCACGACACCCAGTCGTCTCTGGTACTGGAAGACCTGATCGGTAAATTCCTGCTCAATACCGTTAGCAAAGACGCCAAATGAGGAGCTTTTGAATGATCTCTACCTTGCGACGTGGCCTGTTGGTGTTGCTTGCGGCACTGCCGATGCTGGCTAGCGCTGCGCCCGGACAGTCGGCGCACGACCTGATTCAGGACACCACGAACCGGATGCTGGCCGACCTGTCGGCCAATAAAGAGAAGTACAAGAAGGATCCGCAGGACTTCTACACGGCGCTGAACACCATCGTCGGACCTGTGGTGGATGCCGAAGGCATTTCCAAGAGCATCATGACGGTCAAGTATTCGCGCAAGGCCACGCCGGCGCAGATGCAGACCTTCCAGGAAAACTTCAAGCGCGGCCTGTTCCAGTTCTATGGCAATGCCTTGCTCGAATACAACAACCAGGGCATCACGGTTGATCCGGCCAAGGATGAGTCCGGCGATCGCACCAGCGTCGGCATGACCGTCAAGGGCAACAACGGCGCGATCTACCCTGTGCAGTACACGCTGGAGAAGATCAATGGCGAGTGGAAACTGCGCAATGTGATCATCAACGGCATCAACATCGGCAAGCTGTTCCGTGATCAGTTCGCCGACGCGATGCAGCGCAATGGCAACGATCTGGACAAGACCATCAACAATTGGGCTGGCGAAGTGGCCAAGGCCAAGGAAACCACCGAGAAAGCTGCCGAGAAGCCAGCGCAATGAATGAGGCGGCAGTTCGTATGAGTGATGTCGACGAGCTATTGCTCAGCGGAGTGCTGGACTATCGCACAGGTCCCGACCTGCGCAAGGAAGGCCAGGCGCTGATCAAGGCCAGCAAGGCGGCATCGCTGGTCATCGATTGCTCGGCAGTGAAGAAGTCCAGCAGCGTCGGCTTGTCCTTGCTGCTGTGCTTCATGCGCGATGCCCAGGCGGCCGGCAAGGCCGTCAGCATCCGTGCGATGCCGGAAGACATGCGCGAAATCGCTCAGGTCAGTGAGCTGACCGAGTTGCTGGCGCACCCCTGAACCCGCATCGATAAACAAGCCCCCCGTCAGAGTCCTGCCAATGCGGGGTTCGCAGGCGCGGGGCTTTTTTGTATGATGTCCGACCCGTGCGCACAGGGCGCCGATTGAGGTTGAGCATGCAGGCCGTAGAAGTGAAGAGCTTCCTTGAAGGAAAGCTGCCAGGAACGCAGGTGGAAGTTGAAGGCGAAGGCTGCAACTTCCAGCTGAACGTGATTAGTGATGAACTGGCGGCGTTGAGCCCGGTCAAGCGTCAGCAAAGCATCTATGCCCATTTGAACCCTTGGATCGCCGATGGCAGCATCCACGCGGTCACTATGAAATTTTTCAGCAGCGCGGCCTGGGCCGAGCGCACCTGAGCCCTAGGGCGTCGAGATTCTTATGGATAAATTGATTATTACCGGTGGCGTTCGTCTTGATGGCGAAATCCGTATCTCCGGGGCGAAGAACTCCGCCCTGCCGATTCTGGCTGCCACCCTGCTGTGCGATGGTCCGGTGACCGTTGGCAACCTGCCGCACCTGCACGACATCACCACCATGATCGAGCTGTTCGGTCGCATGGGCATCGAGCCGGTGATCGACGAGAAACTCAGCGTCGAAATCGACCCACGCACCATCAAGACCCTGATCGCGCCGTACGAACTGGTGAAAACCATGCGTGCCTCGATCCTGGTACTGGGCCCGATGGTTGCGCGTTTCGGTGAAGCCGAAGTCGCCCTGCCTGGCGGTTGCGCGATCGGTTCGCGTCCGGTTGACCTGCACATCCGTGGCCTCGAAGCCATGGGCGCGGTGATCGACGTCGAAGGCGGCTACATCAAGGCCAAGGCGCCTGAAGGCGGCCTGCGCGGTGCGCACTTCTTCTTCGATACCGTCAGCGTGACCGGTACCGAAAACATCATGATGGCAGCCGCCCTGGCCAAGGGTCGCAGCGTGCTGCAGAACGCTGCGCGCGAGCCTGAAGTGGTTGACCTGGCGAACTTCCTCAACGCCATGGGCGCCAAGGTTTCCGGCGCCGGTACCGACACCATCACCATCGATGGCGTCGAGCGTCTGGGTTCGTGCTTCTACAAAGTCATGCCTGACCGTATCGAAACCGGCACCTACCTGGTGGCCGCTGCGGTCACCGGTGGCCGCGTGAAGGTCAAGGACACTGATCCGACCATTCTTGAAGCGGTCCTGGAAAAGCTCCGTGAGTCCGGTGCGGAAATCACCTGCGGTGAAGACTGGATCGAGCTGAACATGCACGGCAAGCGCCCGAAAGCGGTCAACGTGCGTACCGCGCCGTACCCGGCGTTCCCGACCGACATGCAGGCGCAGTTCATCTCGCTCAACGCCATTGCCGAAGGCACCGGTGCAGTGATCGAGACGATCTTCGAAAACCGTTTCATGCACGTGTACGAACTGCACCGCATGGGCGCCAGGATCCAGGTCGAAGGCAACACCGCGATCGTCACCGGTACTGAAGTCCTGAAGGGCGCGCCAGTGATGGCCACCGACCTGCGTGCTTCGGCCAGCCTGGTGATCTCGGCACTGGTGGCCGAAGGCGACACCCTGATCGACCGCATCTACCACATAGACCGTGGTTACGAGTGCATCGAAGAAAAACTGCAGATGCTGGGCGCCAAGATCCGTCGCGTTCCGGGCTGATTGCCGCATGCGGACACAGGGACGTGTCCACTGAATTTGTTTCGAGTCGAGCCGGTATCCGGCTCGATGTGTGTCCGGCGCCGATTGCGACCGGACATGAGTACCTTGATAAGGACTGACGTTTCCCATGTTGACCATCGCACTGTCCAAGGGCCGCATCCTTGACGACACTCTGCCGCTTCTCGCTGAAGCCGGCATCGTGCCGACCGAGAATCCGGACAAGAGCCGCAAGCTGATCATCCCCACCACTCAGGATGACGTACGTCTGTTGATCGTGCGTGCCACCGACGTGCCGACCTATGTCGAGCATGGCGCGGCCGACCTCGGCGTCGCCGGTAAAGACGTGCTGATGGAATACACCGGCCAGGGCCTGTACGAGCCTTTGGATCTGCAGATTGCCCAGTGCAAGCTGATGACCGCCGGCAAAATCGGCGCGGCCGAGCCCAAGGGCCGTCTGCGCGTGGCGACCAAATTCGTCAACGTTGCCAAGCGTTACTACGCCGAGCAGGGCCGTCAGGTCGACATCATCAAGCTCTACGGCTCGATGGAACTGGCGCCGCTGATCGGCCTGGCCGACAAGATCATCGACGTGGTCGACACCGGCAACACCCTGCGTGCCAATGGCCTGGAACCTCAGGAACTGATCGCCACGATCAGCTCGCGCCTGGTGGTCAACAAGGCTTCGATGAAGATGCAACACGCCCGAATCCAGGCGTTGATCGATACCCTGCGCAAGGCAGTGGAATCGCGACACCGCGGCTGATGTACCTGCGCGACCTTGAGTCGCGCCCGTCTATCCGCCCCATAGCCAGAATCTCAGGTGCCCAAGCGGAAACGACTGCTAAGTTAGGGCGCCTGAGTTTTTGCCATTCCTATGAGGCTCTCGCTATGACCGCACCGACTGCAATTCGCCGACTCAACGCTGCTGACCCGGATTTCGCGCATCATCTGGATCATCTGCTGAGCTGGGAAAGTGTGTCTGACGACTCGGTCAATCAGCGCGTGCTGGACATCATCAAGGCGGTGCGCGAGCGCGGCGACGCGGCGCTGGTCGAGTTCACCCAGAAGTTCGACGGCCTCGAAGTCGCCTCCATGGCTGACTTGATCCTGCCACGCGAGCGTCTGGAACTGGCCCTGACCCGCATCACCGTGGCGCAGCGCGAAGCGCTGGAAAAAGCCGCGGCGCGGGTGCGCAGCTACCACGAAAAACAGAAACAGGATTCCTGGAGCTACACCGAGGCCGACGGCACCGTACTCGGGCAGAAGGTCACGCCGCTGGATCGCGCCGGCCTGTACGTACCGGGCGGCAAGGCGTCGTACCCGTCTTCGGTGTTGATGAACGCGATTCCGGCCAAGGTCGCCGGCGTGACCGAAGTGGTCATGGTCGTGCCGACCCCGCGCGGTGAGCTCAATGAACTGGTGCTGGCGGCGGCGTGCATTGCCGGCGTTGATCGGGTGTTCACCATCGGCGGTGCGCAAGCGGTTGCCGCGCTGGCTTACGGCACTGAAAGCGTGCCGCAGGTGGACAAGGTCGTCGGCCCGGGCAACATCTATGTCGCCACCGCCAAGCGTCACGTGTTCGGTCAGGTCGGCATCGACATGATCGCCGGCCCGTCGGAAATCCTTGTGGTGTGCGACGGTCAGACCGATCCGGACTGGATCGCCATGGACCTGTTCTCCCAGGCCGAGCACGACGAAGACGCCCAGGCAATTCTGGTCAGCCCGGACGCCGAGTTCCTCGACAAGGTCGCCGCCAGCATCGACAAACTGCTGCCGACCATGGACCGCGCAACCATCATCGAAACCTCGATCAATGGTCGCGGTGCACTGATTCATGTGCGCGACATGGCGCAAGCCATCGAAGTCGCCAACCGCATCGCCCCGGAACACCTGGAGCTGTCGGTCGCTGATCCGCAAGCCTGGCTGCCGCAGATCCGTCACGCCGGCGCGATCTTCATGGGCCGCCACACCTCAGAAGCGCTGGGTGATTACTGCGCCGGCCCGAACCACGTGCTGCCAACGTCCGGCACTGCGCGTTTCTCCTCGCCGCTGGGTGTGTACGACTTCCAGAAACGTTCGTCGATCATCTTCTGCTCCGAGGCCGGTGCTTCCGAGCTGGGCAAGACCGCTTCGGTGCTGGCCCGTGGCGAATCCCTGAGTGCGCACGCACGCAGCGCCGAATACCGCATCAAAGCTGAGCAGAAGGGGAACTGATCATGAGTAAATTCTGGAGCCCGTTCGTCAAGGATCTGGTGCCGTATGTGCCGGGCGAACAGCCAAAGCTGACCAAACTGGTCAAGCTCAACACCAACGAAAACCCCTACGGCCCGTCGCCAAAAGCCCTGGCGGCGATGCAGACCGAACTCAACGACAACCTGCGTCTGTACCCGGACCCGAATAGCGATCTGCTGAAAAACGCCGTCGCTAACTACTACGGCGTGCAGAGCAATCAAGTGTTTCTCGGCAACGGTTCGGACGAAGTGCTGGCGCACATCTTTCACGGTCTGCTGCAACACGAGCAGCCGCTGCTGTTCCCGGACATCAGCTACAGCTTCTATCCGGTGTATTGCGGTCTGTACGGCATCCAGTTCGATGCCGTGCCGCTGGACGCGCAGTTCCAGATCAACCCGGCGGACTACGCCAAACCGAACGGCGGGATCATTTTCCCCAATCCGAACGCACCGACCGGTTGCCTGTTGGCGCTGGAGGCGGTCGAGCAGATCCTCAAGGCCAGCCCGGATTCGGTAGTGGTCGTGGATGAGGCGTACATCGACTTCGGTGGCGAAACCGCGATCAGCCTGGTGGATCGTTATCCGAACCTGCTGGTGACCCAGACCCTGTCCAAGTCGCGCTCGCTGGCCGGCCTGCGCGTTGGTCTGGCGGTGGGTCATCCGGATCTGATCGAAGCGCTGGAGCGGATCAAGAACAGCTTCAACTCCTATCCGCTGGATCGCCTGGCGATTGTCGGGGCGGCGGCAGCGTTCGAGGATCGCGAGTATTTCGACAAGACCTGCCGTCTGGTGATCGAGAGCCGTGAATGGGTGATCGCGCAATTGCAGGCCAAAGGCTTTGAGGTGCTGCCGTCGGCGGCGAACTTCATCTTCGCCCGTCACCCGCAACACGATGCAGCAGGGCTGGCAGCCAAACTGCGCGAGCAGGGTGTGATCGTGCGTCACTTCAAGCAGGAGCGGATTGCCCAGTTCCTGCGGATTTCGATCGGTACGCCGGAGCAGAATCAGGCGCTGATCGACGGTCTCGGCAACCTCTGACCCGCCGCTGAACCTGTGGGAGCGAGCCTGCTCGCGAAAGCGGTTTTTCATTCAACATCCTTGCTGAATGTTTTGCCCCCTTCGCGAGCAGGCTCGCTCCCACATTGGTTTTGTGTTGGTTATTCGTGATGCGGTTCGCCAAGGAACGTCAGCGAACTGAACAGCCCGCGACTGTTCACATCCGCGCTGTCCTTCACCGGCACTTCCACCTGCGCCGCAATCACATTCAACCCTTCATTACGCACCAGCACTTGCGCACGACCGTCCTTGTCCGTTTCAGTGCTCAGGGTGTTCGGTGCATTGCGATAGTCGCCAATCAGCTTCACGCCCGCTGCCGGTTTGCCATCGAGCAGCACCCGTACCGGCAGTGATTTGCCCGGTCCGACGGTCAGTGGGTCGACCTCCGGCAAAATCAGCAACTTGATCTGCTCAAGCCTGGGCAACTTTGCTCCCGGTTGATAAATCGCCAGGCTGTACTTGAGCGTCTCGGTGGCTTCGACAGCACCCGGCACTTTGCTGCGGCCTTCGTTGATCCATTTTCTGTCGGCGGTTTGCGACCACATGCCGTTGTTCAGTGCGACGGCCATGACCGCCGGTGTTTTTAGCGGCTTCAGGCGCGCGTGATCGGACAGGCGTTCGACACTCACCGGGATCATTTTGCCGCTTGTGTCATAGGCCCAGGCGCCGCTGATTTTCTGCGCCTTGAAGGCATTGTCTTCGGCGCCGTGGCCGTAGATCACTTCGATATTGCCGCGCCGTTGTTCTGTCCACAGGCCATGGGCCGAGGCTTGAGTGACGAACAAAGCGGCGATGATCAGTAGGGTTTTGCCGTATTGCATAGTGACGTCCTTTTACAGGTTGAGTGTCAGGCTGACGGTGAAATTGCGCGGCTCGCCGGGGTTGACCCAGTAATTGCTGTAGGAGCGCTCGTAGTATTTTTCGTCGAAGAGGTTGTTGAGGTTCAGGCCAACCGTGACGTTGTCGCTGGCCTTGTAATGGGCCAGCAGATCGACGGTGTGATAGGCCGGCATTTCAAAATCACCGCCGGCTTCACCGGAGCGATCGCCGACATAGGTGAACGCCGCGCCGACGTCCGAGCCGCGCAAATGGCCGTCCTGAAATTCGTACACACCGAGCAGGCTGCCACTGCGCTTGGCCACGCCAAGGATGCGGCTGCCGGTCGGGATTGCCGCGTCGCCCTTGGTCACTTCAGCGTCGATGTAAGCGAAGGCACCAATCACCCGCACGGCATCGGTCACTTGCCCGGTCACTTGCCAGTCGAAACCGCGACTGCGCGCCTTGCCCATCGCGCGGCTGGTGTCGGTGCCCGGGTCGAGGGCTAGGACGTTCTCCTTGTCGATGTGGAAGAAGGCGAGGGTGCTGCTCAGGCGCTCGTCGAACAGTTCGTTCTTGATGCCGATTTCGTAACCGACACCTTCTTCGGGATCGAAGGATTTGCCGGAGGCGTCGAGGCCGTTATTCGGTTTGAACGAGGTCGAGGTGTTGGCGAACAGGCCGGTGTTCGGCGTCAACTGATAGAGCAGGCCGGCGCGTTGGGTGAGGGCGTCGTGAGTCTGCTGGCTTTTGGCATTGCGGGTGTGATCGTCGATGCGTTGATCAAAGTGTTCGAAGCGTGCGCCGATCATCCCGCGCAGTTTGTCGGTGAAGATGATTTGATCCTGCAGGTTCAGTGCGTGGCTTTCGACGTGTTCGAAGAAGTCAGTACCCGAGCGTGGGCCGTTGGGTTTCGGTTGGCCGTAGATCGGCTTGTAGATGTCGATGGCGTAGGGACCGCCAGCGATGGTAGTGACGCGTTCGTTCTTGCGGTAGTTCTCGTACTCGGTGCCGATCAGCAGTTCGTGCTGCCATGGGCCGAGGTCGAACAGACCGCGCAGCTCCAATTGGGTGATGCTGTCGTGCCAGTTAGTGTCCCGTTCGCGGTAGCGTCGGTTGACCGTGTGACCATCGGCGTTCAGCGCACGACTTTCAGACGCGTCGCCCCACAGTTTGCCTTCCTTGTAGTGGCTGGCCAGACGCAGTTTCCAGCTGTCGTTGAGCTGATGCTCGAGGGTGGCCTGGAGCAGGTTGTTGTGGTTGTCGATGTTGCCGTCGTTCGGTTCACCGAGGAAGGTCGAGCGCGAAACGCCGCTCCATTTGTTGTTCGGCGCGACGATTCCTCGGTCGAACGTGGAGTTGTGCCGGACGATTTCGCTTTCCACCAACAACGAAGTGTCCGGGCTCAGTTGCCAACTGATCGAAGGTGCGACGAAGACCCGCTGGCTGTCGACGTGATCACGGAAGCTGTGGTTGTCTTCGACCGCGAGGTTGATCCGCGAGAGCACGTCCCCCTGCTCGTCGAGCGGCGTATTGACGTCCAGTGCCGTGCGATAACGATCCCAGCTGCCAGCGCTGGTCTGCAGGGTGGTGAACGCTTCGGGCTGCGGCTTTTTGGTGACGATGTTCACCGTGCCGCCAGGATCTCCACGGCCATACAGGCTCGCGGCCGGACCTTTGAGGACTTCGATGCGCTCCACATTGGCCGCGTCCGGCGTGCTCGGGTAGCCGCGATTGGCGCTGAAACCATCCTTGTAGAACTCCGAGGTGGTGAAGCCGCGTACGCTGTATTCGTACAGCGTCAGGCCGCCAAAATTGTTCTGCTTCGACACGCCGCCGGCAAATTCCAGTGCGCGTTCGACATTGTGGCTGCCCAGATCCTTGAGCACGCTGGCCGGCACCACGCTGATCGCTTGGGGAATGTCGCGGATGGCGGTGTCGGTTTTGGTTGCACTGGCGGAGCGCGTCGCGCGGTAGCCGCTGACCGGCCCGCTGGGGGATTCATAATCGGAAGTGACGCTGATGGCGTCGAGTTCGAGGGGTTGCGGATCTTCGGCGAAGACCGGATCGCCCAGCAGGCCCAGGGTCAGGCCAAGCAGCGAAGCCTTTTTTCGAGACGACATGTTATGTTGTTCCAATCGTTAAATTGAAACAATATAACATGCCTGTTGAGAGTGTCTTTCATTCGCGCACTCGGCGCGAATAAAGTTTTACTCTTCTTCTTTCACCGGTGCAGGCGGCGGACGCAGGCCGATTTCAGCGGTGAGCTTCAGTTCTTTGCCGTTGCGCATGACCTGAATGGTCACTTTGTCAGTCGGCTTGATCCGCGCCACCTGGTTCATGGACTTGCGGCCATCACCGGCCGGTTCGCCGTCGATACTCAGAATCACGTCACCCAGTTGCAGGCCGGCCTTCTGTGCCGGGCCATCGCGGAAGATCCCCGCCACGACAATCCCCGGACGCCCGGACAGGCCAAACGACTCGGCCAGTTCCTGGGTCAGCGGCTGCACTTCAATACCGAGCCAGCCACGAATCACCTGACCGTGCTCGATGATCGATTTCATTACTTCCATCGCCAGTTTCACCGGGATCGCAAAACCGATGCCCTGCGAGCCGCCGGACTTGGAGAAGATCGCCGTATTGATGCCGGTGAGGTTGCCGTTGGCATCGACCAGCGCGCCGCCGGAGTTGCCCGGGTTGATCGCCGCGTCGGTCTGGATGAAGTCTTCGTAGTTGTTCAGGCCCAACTGGTTACGCCCGGTGGCGCTGATGATACCCATGGTCACGGTCTGGCCGACGCCGAACGGGTTGCCGATGGCCAGCGCGACATCGCCGATGCGGATGCTGTCGGAGCGGCCGACGGTGATCGCCGGCAGGTTTTTCAGGTCGATCTTCAACACCGCGAGGTCGGTTTCCGGATCGCTGCCGATCACCCGGGCGAGGGTTTCGCGACCGTCCTTGAGCGCCACCACGATCTGGTCGGCGCCGGTGGTCACGTGGTTATTGGTCAGAATGTAGCCTTCCGGGCTCATGATCACCCCGGAACCGAGGCTCGATTCCATGCGTTTCTGCTTCGGCGAGTTGTCACCGAAGAAGCGCCGGAACTGCGGATCTTCAAACAGCGGGTGCGCCGGTTTGTTGATGACCTTGGTGGTGTAAAGGTTGACCACCGACGGTGCGGCGATGGTCACTGCGTCGGCATAGGACACCGGCCCCTGCTGCACGCTGGTGGTTTGCGGGGCCTGTTGCAGGTTGACATCGAGGCTCGGCAGCCCGACCCACTGCGGGTAACGCTGAATAATCAACAGAGCGATAAGCACACCGGCCAACAGCGGCCAGCCGAAAAAACGCAGCGCCTTGAGCATTAAGCACGTCCTGGAAAAGTTGCAGGCGGGGGCAGACCGCCCATAATGTCGCGCATTATACGAGGCCGCGCGCGCCTCTGAACGGGATTTTCAGGAGTCTTTCATGGCCGTCGCCCTCAGCACCCTCGTCGAAGAAGCCGACCGTTACCTCGGCAGTGCGAAAATCGCCGATTATTGCCCCAACGGCCTGCAGGTCGAAGGCCGTCCGCAGGTGATGCGCATCGTCAGTGGCGTCACCGCCAGTCAGGCCTTGCTCGATGCTGCGGTGGAAGCCGAAGCGGATCTGGTGCTGGTGCATCACGGTTATTTCTGGAAAGGCGAGAACCCCTGCATCACCGGCATGAAGCAGCGGCGCTTGAAGACTTTGCTCAAGCACGACATCAGTCTGCTCGCCTATCACTTGCCGCTGGATCTGCATCCGGAGGTCGGCAACAACGTGCAACTGGCGCGTCAGCTGGACATTACCGTTGAAGGGCCACTGGATCCGGACAACCTCAAAATTGTCGGACTGGTCGGGTCGTTGAGCGAGCCAATGACCCCAAGGGATTTCGCCCGCAAGGTTAAAGACGTCATGGGCCGCGAGCCGCTGCTGGTCGAGGGCAGTGGGATGATTCGTCGAGTTGGCTGGTGCACCGGTGGCGGGCAGGGCTATATCGATCAGGGCGTGGCGGCGGGTGTTGATCTGTTCCTCAGCGGTGAAGCCTCCGAGCAGACCTTCCACAGCGCGCGGGAAAACGACATCAGCTTCATCGCCGCCGGCCACCATGCCACCGAGCGCTACGGTGTGCAGGCACTGGGCGACTATCTGGCAAAACGTTTCGCCCTCGAACACATCTTCATCGATTGTCCGAACCCTATCTGAATCCACCACAAATACCTGTGGGAGCGAGCCTGCTCGCGAAGGCGTCAGACTTTCAATACAAAGGTGTCTGGCATACCGCTTTCGCGAGCAGGCTCGCTCCCACAAGGGAACTGCTCGGCCGAACCGGCAGGCATATTCATATGCCCTTTCGATCTAGTAGGCGTCCTGATTAGAAGAGGTCGCTGTGCTAGGATTCCCCGCTCGAACACGGCCCGCTGGCCGTTCATAAGAAAGCTTTCGTGAGTAGCCATGGTCGACAAACTGACGCATCTGAAACAGCTGGAGGCGGAAAGCATCCACATCATCCGCGAGGTGGCCGCCGAGTTCGACAACCCGGTGATGCTGTACTCCATCGGTAAAGACTCCGCCGTGATGCTGCATCTGGCACGCAAGGCGTTCTTCCCGGGCAAACTGCCGTTTCCGGTGATGCACGTCGACACTCGCTGGAAATTCCAGGAGATGTACAAGTTCCGCGACAAGATGGTCGAAGAGCTGGGCCTGGACCTGATCACCCACATCAACCCCGATGGCGTGGCGCAGAACATCAACCCGTTCACCCACGGCAGCGCCAAACACACCGACATCATGAAGACCGAGGGCCTGAAACAGGCGCTCGACAAGCATGGTTTCGACGCCGCGTTCGGCGGCGCCCGTCGCGATGAAGAGAAGTCCCGTGCCAAAGAGCGCGTGTACTCGTTCCGCGACAGCAAGCACCGCTGGGACCCGAAAAACCAGCGCCCTGAGCTGTGGAACGTCTACAACGGCAAGGTCAACAAGGGCGAATCCATTCGGGTGTTCCCGTTGTCGAACTGGACCGAACTGGACATCTGGCAGTACATCTACCTCGAAGGCATCCCGATCGTGCCGCTGTACTTCGCCGCCGAGCGCGAAGTGATCGAGAAGAACGGCACGCTGATCATGATCGACGACGACCGTATCCTCGAACACCTGTCTGACGAGGACAAGGCACGCATCGTCAAAAAGAAAGTGCGTTTCCGTACCCTTGGCTGCTACCCGTTGACGGGCGCGGTGGAGTCCGAGGCTGAAACCCTCACGGACATCATTCAGGAAATGCTCCTGACGCGAACTTCCGAGCGCCAGGGCCGGGTCATCGACCACGATGGCGCAGGCTCGATGGAAGACAAGAAACGTCAGGGTTATTTCTAAGGGGTTGTCATGTCGCACGCATCTGATTTGATCAGCGAGGACATCCTCGCCTACCTGGGCCAGCACGAACGTAAAGAGCTGCTGCGCTTTTTGACCTGCGGTAACGTCGATGACGGCAAGAGCACCCTGATCGGGCGCCTGCTGCACGACTCCAAGATGATCTACGAAGATCACCTGGAAGCGATCACTCGCGATTCGAAGAAAGTCGGCACCACCGGTGACGACATCGACCTGGCGTTGCTGGTCGACGGTCTGCAGGCCGAGCGTGAGCAGGGCATCACCATCGATGTCGCCTACCGCTATTTCTCCACCGCCAAACGCAAATTCATCATCGCCGACACCCCTGGCCATGAGCAGTACACCCGCAACATGGCCACCGGTGCGTCCACCTGTGACCTGGCGATCATCCTGGTCGACGCCCGTTACGGCGTGCAGACCCAGACCCGTCGCCACAGCTTCATTGCCTCGTTGCTGGGCATCAAGCACATCGTCGTCGCCATCAACAAGATGGACCTGAAAGACTTCGATGAAGGCGTGTTCGAGTCGATCAAGGCCGACTACCTGAAGTTCGCCGAAGGCTTGAAGATGAAGCCGACCAGCATGCACTTCGTGCCGATGTCTGCCCTCAAGGGCGACAACGTGGTGAACAAGTCCGAGCGCTCGCCTTGGTACAAAGGTCAGTCGCTGATGGAAATTCTCGAGACCGTGGAAGTGGCGGGCGACCGCAACTTCACCGATTTGCGTTTCCCGGTGCAGTACGTCAACCGTCCGAACCTGAACTTCCGCGGTTTCGCTGGCACCCTCGCCAGCGGCATCGTGCACAAGGGCGACGAAGTGGTGGTTCTGCCGTCGGGCAAGAGCAGCCGCGTCAAATCCATCGTCACCTTCGAAGGTGAGCTGGAGCAGGCCGGCCCGGGTCAAGCGGTGACGCTGACCATGGAAGACGAAATCGACATCTCCCGTGGCGACCTGCTGGTGCATGCCGACAACGTGCCGCCGGTCACCGACAGCTTCGAAGCGATGCTGGTGTGGATGGCTGAAGAGCCGATGCTGCCGGGCAAGAAATACGACATCAAGCGCGCCACCAGTTACGTGCCGGGCTCCATCGCCAGCATCGTCAACAAGGTCGACGTCAACACCCTTGAAGAAGGTCCGGCGAGCGCGTTGCAGCTCAACGAAATCGGCAAGGTGAAGATCGCGCTCGACGCGCCGATCGCCCTCGACGGTTACGACAGCAACCGCACCACCGGCGCGTTCATCGTCATCGACCGTTTGACCAACGGCACCGTCGGCGCCGGCATGATCGTCGCTCAGCCAGTGGCTCATGGGACTGCCTCGCACCACGGCAAACTGGCTCACGTTGCCACTGAGGAACGTTCCCAGCGTTTCGGCCAGCAGCCAGCGACCGTGCTGTTCAGCGGCCTGTCGGGCGCGGGCAAGAGCACGCTGGCCTACGCGGTCGAGCGCAAGCTGTTCGACATGGGCCGTGCGGTGTTTGTGCTCGATGGTCAGAATCTGCGTCACGACCTGAACAAAGGGCTGCCGCAGGATCGTGCCGGTCGTACCGAGAACTGGCGGCGTGCTGCGCATGTGGCGCGTCAGTTCAACGAGGCGGGTCTGTTGACCCTGGCGGCGTTTGTTGCGCCGAGCGCCGAAGGTCGCGAGCAGGCCAAGGATCTGATCGGCAAGGAGCGTCTGCTGACGGTTTATGTGCAGGCTTCGCCGGCGGTGTGTGCCGAGCGTGATCCGCAGGGCTTGTATGCTGCGGGTGGCGATAATATTCCGGGTGAGTCGTTCCCGTATGACGTGCCGCTGAATGCTGATCTGGTGATCGACACGCAGTCGCTGTCGTTGGAAGAGAGCGTCAAGCAGGTGTTGGATCTGCTGCGCAAGCGTGGCGCGATTTAAGCTTTAGCCGGAAATGAAAGGCCCGCGGATGAGTGATCATCGGCGGGCTTTTTTATTGTGGGTCATTTGGTTTTTGGCGGTGGCGGCCTTTGGGCCGACCATGCTCTTGAGGTTTTGGGTGTATATCCGTTGCTGCGGTAACGGCTGCTTGGGGTTCCGCCCTTACGGCGGGTCACTTTTGACAAACGCCTCAAAAGTAACCAAAAACGCTTGCTCCTGCGTTCGGCCCGCTCGCTGGGGCTCGGGGTCCCTTCGCTGCGGGATTGATCCGGGCGCAGCGCCTCCGGTTGGCTTCGCTGCACCTCCTCTCGCTGTGTTTGGCTGCGCCAAACGGTCGCTGCGCTCCCACCCCCGGATCAATCCCTACGCTCAGCCTTCCGACGTCGCCCGTGGATCAAGATCAAGAGCTTTCGGCGAGCTGACACTCGGCCATTTGAGTGGTGAAAAGCGTGCGCCTGGCTTTAGCTTTTCCTGTGGGAGTTGGCTTGCCAGCGATGGCGGCCTGACAGCCGACCAATCTCTACCGGAATACACCGGGTTCAACCTGTGGGAGCGGGCTTGCTCGCGAAGGCGGCCTCACAGCCGACCAAGCTCTAACTGAATGCACTCCATCCAACTGTAGGAGTGAGCCTGCTCGCGATAGCGGTATGTCGTTCAACATTGGGAGTGGCTGTTCCACCGCTATCGCGAGCAGGCTCGCTCCTACAGGGGATTAGCGTTTGTCTGGGAATTCGCGGTGCATCTGTTCCAGCAGCGCATCCTTGTCCTGCCACAGCTGGTTGATCCAGCCCTGGAATTGCAGGCGGTATTCGCCGTCCTGGTCGTAGTTCTTGCCGATGAAGGCTGGCGGGATTTTCAGTTCTTCAAAGTGCACCACCACGTCGCGCACGTTGCCGCACAGCAGATCCCAGAAACCCGGACGCCCGCCCGGATAGTGGATGGTCACGTTGACGATCGACTCCAGTTGCTCACCCATCGCGTCCAGCACGAAGGCGATGCCGCCCGCCTTGGGTTTGAGCAGGTATTTGAACGGTGACTGCTGTTGCGCATGTTTGCCTTCGGTGAAGCGCGTGCCTTCGACGAAGTTGAAAATCCCCACCGGGTTGTTGCGGAATTTCGCGCAGGTCTTGCGCGTGGTTTCCAGGTCTTTGCCTTTCTTCTCTGGATGCTTTTCCAGGTACGCCTTGGAGTAGCGCTTCATGAACGGGAAGCCCAGCGCCCACCACGCCAGGCCAATTACCGGGACCCAGATCAGCTCTTGCTTGAGGAAGAATTTCAGCGGCTGGATGCGGCGGTTGAGCACGTATTGCAGCACCAGAATGTCGACCCAGCTCTGGTGGTTGCTGGTGATCAGATACGAGTGTTGGTAGTCCAGACCTTGCAGGCCGCTGATGTGCCAGCGGGTGCGGCGCACCAGGTTCATCCAGCCTTTGTTGTTGCTGATCCAGGCTTCGTGGGTGTGGCTCATCAGCCACAGTGAGGCGCGGCGGGCGAGGTCGAAGGGCAGCACTTTGATCAGCGCGACGCAGAACAGGAACGAGCACAGCAGAATCGTATTGAGTGCCAACAGCAGCGCGGCGATCACGCCGCGAATCGGGGCGGGCAGGAAGTCCAGCATTTACACATCCATAGGTCGGTTGGCGGCTTGAATCGCGGTCAGGGCGATGGTGTAGACGATGTCGTCGACCTGCGCGCCGCGCGGCAGGTCGTTCACCGGTTTGCGCAGGCCTTGCAGCATCGGGCCGAGGCTGACGCAGTCGGCGCTGCGCTGCACGGCTTTGTGGGTGGTGTTGCCGGTGTTCAGGTCGGGGAACACGAACACCGTGGCGCGACCGGCCACCTGGCTGTTCGGCGCCAGTTGCCGGGCAACGTCTGCGTTGGCAGCGGCGTCGTATTGCAGCGGGCCGTCGATCAGCAGCGAGTGCTGTTGCTCGTGGGCGAGCAGGGTGGCTTCGCGGACTTTCTCGACTTCTTCACCGCTGGCCGATTCGCCGCTGGAGTAACTGATCATCGCCACGCGCGGGGTGATGCCGAATGCTGCGGCCGAATCAGCACTTTGCAGGGCGATCTCCGCCAGTTCGGCGGCGCTCGGGTGTGGGTTCATCACGCAGTCGCCATAGACCAGCACTTCTTCGGGGAACAGCATGAAAAACACCGACGACACCAGCGTGCAGCCCGGCGCGGTCTTGATCAGTTGCAAGGCCGGGCGGATGGTGTTGGCGGTAGTGTTGATCACGCCGGAAACCAGGCCGTCGACCTCATCCAGCGCAAGCATCATGGTGCCGATCACCACGGTGTCTTCCAGTTGCTGTTCGGCCATCGGCGCGTTGAGGCTTTTGCTTTTGCGCAGCGCGACCATCGGCTCGATGTAGCGCTCGCGGATCAGATCCGGATCGAGGATCTCCAGCCCCGGCGGCAACTCGATACCTTGCGCACGGGCCACGGCTTCGACGTCTTCGGGTTTGGCCAGCAGCACGCAACGGGCGATGCCGCGCTCTTGGCAGATCGCCGCCGCTTGCACGGTGAGCGGCTCGCTGCCTTCGGGCAGGACGATGCGTTTGTTCGCCGACTGCGCCCGTTGAATCAGTTGGTAGCGGAATACCGCTGGCGACAGACGCATTTCCCGTGGTGTGCCACAGCGCTGATGCAGCCATTTGGCGTCGAGATGACTGGCGACGAAGTCAGTGATGATCTCCGCGCGCTCGCGGTCATCGATGGGAATTTCCTTGTTCAGGCCATTGAGCAGGTTGGCGGTGTCGTAGGAGCCAGTGCTCACCGACAGCACCGGCAGACCGGCCTGCAACGCGCCACGGCATAGGTCCATGATGCGTGGATCGGGCAGGGTGTCGCTGGTCAGCAACAGCCCGGCCAGCGGTACGCCATTGAGTGCCGCGAGGCTGACCGCGAGGATGATGTCGTCGCGATCACCCGGGGTCACCACCAGTACGCCGGGCTTGAGCAGCTCCACAGTGTTGCGCATGGTCCGTGCGCAGATGATGATTTTGGTCATGCGCCGGGTTTCGTAATCGCCGGCGTTCAGCACCTGCGCGCCCATCAGGTCGGCGACGTCGCGGGTACGCGGTGCATTGAGTTCGGGTTGAAACGGAATGCAGCCGAGCAGGCGGAAATCACCGCTGCGCAGTAATGGCGAATGCTCTTTGAGGCGCGTGGCGAAGGCATCCATGCTCTCGTCGGTCTTGACCTTGTTGAGGATTACGCCGAGGACTTTTGGATCTTTCGGGCCGCCGAACAATTGCGCCTGCAATTCCACGCGACCGGAGAGTTCGGCAAGCACTTCGTTTTCCGGGGCCGAGACCAGAATCACCTCGGCATCCAGGCTTTTCGCCAGGTGCAAATTGACCCGCGCGGCGTAGCTGGCGCTACGGGTCGGCACCATGCCTTCGACCACCAGCACATCTTTGCCGATAGCAGCTTGCTGATAGAGGGCGATGATTTCTTCGAGCAACTCATCGAGCTGACCGTCGCCGAGCATCCGCTCGACATGGGCCAGGCCCAGTGGCTGCGGCGGTTTCAGGCCGTGGGTGCGCGCCACCAGTTCGGTGGAACGCTCCGGGCCAGTGTCGCCCGGATGCGGCTGGGCAATCGGTTTGAAGAAGCCGACTTTCAGTCCGGCCCGCTCCAGGGTACGCACCAGCCCGAGGCTGATGGAGGTCAGACCCACGCCAAAATCGGTGGGCGCGATAAAAAAAGTTTGCATGCGGATTCTCTAAAGGTGCATGGCAATGGTGGCGATCTATACGTGACCGCCTACCGCAATTCAGTCGCCAAGGTTATCGCTAACCGAGCCTTGTGCGCACCAACCGCAGTCAAAGGGTTGGCCTATTTTTTCAATACGTTGCGCCGGGTCCAGGACCCATGGCCGCGATTGCCACGGCGGCTGGTGACGCAGGTGCTGGGTGTGGCCACAGGAAAGCTCGGCCACCCAGTGACCGTCTTCATCCTGATGGAAGCCGGCGATTGTCGAATCCCGTTTGTCCGGGTTGTGTTCGCTTTCGCGCGATTGCTTCGCTAAACTTGGCCTTTCTATATTCTTCTGCAAAAGGTCTCGCCCCATGCTGATCGCCGCCAATAAGGCTGTCTCCATCGACTATACCCTGACCAACGACGCTGGTGAGGTCATCGACAGCTCCGCCGGCGGCGCTCCGCTGGTCTACCTGCAAGGCGCAGGCAACATCATCCCGGGCCTGGAAAAAGCTCTGGAAGGCAAGGCTGTTGGTGACGAGCTGGAAGTGTCCGTTGAGCCGGAAGACGCTTACGGCGAATACGCTGCCGAACTGGTCAGCACCCTGAGCCGCAGCATGTTCGAAGGCGTTGATGAGCTGGAAGTCGGCATGCAGTTCCACGCTTCGGCGCCGGACGGCCAGATGCAGATCGTGACCATCCGTGACCTGGACGGCGACGACGTCACCGTCGACGGCAACCACCCACTGGCCGGTCAGCGCCTGAACTTCAAAGTGAAGGTCGTTGCTATCCGTGACGCCAGCCAGGAAGAAGTCGCTCATGGCCACGTCCATGGCGAAGGTGGCCATCACCACTGATTTTCTGCGCTAAGCTTCGAGTACTGGAGAGGCGCCTGCGGGCGCCTTTTTAGTCCGCGGCTGTCCTTGGTGCTCTCGCCAAGTGGCTGTTTCGAGTAGAACACGGGAATCTGGAGTCCGTCATGAGTGCTTTTCACGACCTTAAGTTGACAGCCCTGGATGGTCAGGAGCTACCGCTGGCGCCATTCAAAGGCCAAGTCGTGCTGGTGGTCAACGTCGCCTCCAAATGCGGCTTGACCCCACAGTACGCGGCGCTGGAAAACCTCTACCAGCAATTCAAGGGCAAGGGCTTCAGTGTGCTGGGCCTGCCGTGCAATCAGTTTGCCGGTCAGGAGCCAGGTACCGAACAGCAAATCCAGGAGTTCTGCAGCCTGAACTATGGCGTGACGTTCCCGTTGTCGAGCAAGCTTGAAGTCAACGGCCATGATCGTCATCAGCTGTACCGCTTGCTGGCGGGCGAGGGTGCGGAGTTTCCGGGGGATATCACCTGGAACTTCGAGAAATTCCTGCTCGGCAAGGATGGCCGGGTATTGGCGCGATTCTCGCCGCGCACGCCGCCGGATGATCCGACCATTGTCCACGCGATTGAAAAAGCGCTGGGCTGAAACACAAAAATCGCAGCCATCGAGCTGCGATTTTTTTTGCCTGACTTTTGACCCTTAATCATTCAAATCAATAGTGCTGTTAAAAGGCGCTGACTGTTCATATTATCGCCGTCATAAAGTCATTCCCTGTGGAGCCTTCCAATGCCGGTGCAAGCCCTGTTCAAACCGTTCCACCTCGGTGCCCTCGAACTGCCGACCCGCGTGGTGATGGCGCCGATGACCCGCTCGTTTTCCCCGGGTGGCGTACCCAATTCCAAAGTGATCGAGTACTACCGTCGCCGCGCTGCGGCCGGTGTTGGTCTGATCATCACCGAAGGCACCACCGTCGGTCACAAGGCTTCCAACGGTTACCCGAATGTGCCGCAGTTCTTCGGCGAAGCGCCATTGACCGGCTGGAAAAAAGTCGTCGACGCGGTGCATGCCGAGGGTGGGAAGATTGTTCCGCAACTGTGGCATGTCGGCAGCGTGCGCCGCATCGGCACCGAGCCGGACGCCAGCGTCCCGGCTTACGGCCCGACGGAAAAACTCAAGGATGGCCAGGTCGTGGTGCACGGCATGACCAAACAGGACATTCAGGACGTGATCGGTGCTTTCGCCCAAGCGGCGAAGGATGCGCAAAGCATCGGCATGGACGGCGTGGAAATCCACGGCGCCCACGGCTATCTGATCGACCAGTTCTTCTGGGAAGGCAGCAACCAGCGTACCGACGAATACGGCGGCAGCCTGGCCAACCGTTCGCGCTTCGCCATCGAGCTGATTCAAGCGGTGCGTGCGGCAGTCGGTGAAGGCTTCCCGATCATCTTCCGTTTTTCGCAGTGGAAGCAGCAGGATTACACCGCGCGTCTGGTGCAGACCCCGGAGGCGCTGGGCGAATTCCTCAAGCCGTTGGCCGACGCCGGGGTGGACATTTTCCACTGCTCGACGCGGCGTTTCTGGGAGCCTGAATTTGACGGTTCCGAGCTGAACCTGGCCGGCTGGACGCGCAAACTGACCGGCAAACCGACCATCACCGTAGGCAGCGTCGGCCTGGACGGCGAGTTCCTGCAGTTCATGGTTAACACCGACAAGGTCGCGCAACCGGCAAGCCTGGAGAAACTGCTGGAGCGTCTGAACAACGACGAGTTCGATCTGGTGGCAGTGGGCCGTGCGCTGCTGGTGGATCCGGACTGGGCGCTGAAAGTCCGTGAAGGGCGTGAGCAGGATATTCTGCCGTTCAGCCGTGAGGCGTTGATGACGCTGGTTTAAGCGTCGCTCTCACTGACGCTATCGCTGGCAAGCCAGCTCCCACAGGTTTTGCGGGTGTTCACAAAAATTGTGTTCATCACAGCCCCTTGTGGGAGCTGGCTTGCCAGCGATGGCGGCTTCAAAATCAGCAAAGATCTAAGGCAATGTCTGCGCATTCGGCAACACCCGCTCCCGCACACACGCGCCACGCAAGTGCTTTTCAAATTGCTCGATGATCGCCGCCCACCCCTGGCGACTGGCATGCTGGCGCGCATTCAGGCGCACGCAACGCAAGGTCTCATCCTCCTCCAGCAACCACGCCGCCGCATCGCAGAACGCATCCTCATCTCCGGGCATCGCCAACACGCCGTTGTAACCGTGGCGAATGTGCTGCGCTGCCGCAGCCTGATCGTACGCCACCACCCCCAGCCCTGACGCCAGTGCTTCCAGCACCACATTGCCGAAGGTTTCGGTCATGCTTGGGAACAGGAAGATATCGCCGGACGCATAGTGCGCCGCCAGTGCTTCGCCGCGCTGTGAACCACAGAAGATCGCCTCGGGCAGCTCCTTTTCCAGCGCAGGCCGTTGCGGCCCGTCGCCGACCACGATCAGCTTCAGCTTGCGCTGTGGATAAGTGCCGCACAGGGTGTCGAAGCAGCGCTTGAGCAGGCCGAGGTTCTTTTCCGGGGCCAGCCGGCCGACGTGAATCACCGCGATGTCCTGCTCGCTCAGGCCCCATTGCTCACGCAAGCCGTTCAGGCGCTTGGCCGGGTGAAACAACTGGCTGTCCACGCCGCGGGAGAGCAGGGCGAGGCGGTCGAAATGCCGACGCTCCAGTTCCAGGCGCTGACTGACACTGGGCACCAGGGTCATCGCCGAGCGGTTGTGAAACCAGCGCAGATAATGCGTGAGCAAGCGCGTCAGCAAACTCAGTCCGTACTGGTGGGTGTATTGCTGGAAATTGGTGTGAAAACCGCTGACCACCGAGATCCCCAGGCGTCGCGCCGCACGCAACGCCGACAAACCGAGCGGGCCTTCGGTGGCGATGTACAAAACGTCCGGGCGATGACGCTTCCAGCGCCGCAGCAGCTTGTGCATCGACGACTGTCCCCATTGCAGCCCGGGATAACCCGGCAACGGCCAGCCTCGACACAACAGCAAGGCATCGTCCTCGACGCGCTGCGGATCTCCCGCCTGGCGCGGTCGCACCAGTTCCACCTGATGCCCACGCGCGCGCAAGCCATCGCACAAGCGACCAAGGGTATTGGCCACCCCGTTGATTTCCGGTGGGAAGGTTTCGCTGATCAGGGTGATATGCAGAGCTTTCGTCATGACCTCAGTGTCGATTGAGGCGATGTCGTCATTGTGTCGAGTTGATGATCGATTGATGACAGCTGCTTACCGTGTGCCTAAACCTTTTGCCTGCCCGGTCGTTAGCCTTGACTTGAACTCTTTCCAGGAAATATGGCTGTGTCCGAGAATGCTTATGCACCGCCTGAGGCGGAACTGTTGGTTGCGGATGAACAAACACCAGAGTTTTATATTGTTGCACGGTGGAAGTTCATTCTGCTGGCGATCCTCAGTTTTGGCCTGTATTTCTACTTCTGGATTTACAAAAACTGGAGTCAGTACAAGCGCAGTACTCGACAGGAGCTATGGCCGTGGGCGCGAGCGTTTTTCTATTTGTTTTTCGTGCATCAGCTTTATCGGCAAGCCAAAAAACGAATCCATGACAGAGGTGGAAAGTCCGATTGGGATCTTGAGCAATGGGCAACAGTCTTTGTTGTACTGACCGTAGTCGCGCACATATTCGAAAAGCTTCCCAAGCAGATTCCAGAGATGAGTTTTCTTGGCCTTGTCGCCTTGATCATGCTGCCGATAAGAGTTTATGTCGCAAGCCAAGGGCAACAACTGATCAATTTGGCCGCCAGCGATCCTCAAGGCCTGAGTAACAATCGCCTCAACGCCTGGAACTTGCTGATTATCTTGCCAGGCGCTGCGGCGTGGGTATTGGTAGGGCTGCTTCTAGGCGGCGTTTACCCCTGAGTTGCCAGAAGGATTGATGCCTGGAGGCTCAGACTTTTTCCTGAGCCAGCATCTCGGCACCGCGCTCACGCACCCAGAACAACGTCGCTCCCGCTACCGCCGCCGGCATCATCAGAATGTTGACCACCGGAATCAGCAGCGCCAGATAGACGATCCCGCCGAAACTCATGCTCTGCCAGCGTTTCTGGCGCAGCCAGGCGAGCATCTCGTTCCAGCCCAATTTGTGGTTGTCTGCCGGGTAGTCAATGTACTGGATCGCCATCATCCACACGCCGAACAGCAGCCACAGCGGGGCGGCGACGATGTTCACTACCGGGATGAACGAGAGAATGAACAGGCCGATCGCCCGCGGCAGGAAGTAGCCGAGTTTGCGCATTTCCCGGGCGAGGGTGCGCGGGATCATCGCAATCAGTTCGCCCCAGCTGAAGGCCGGGAAATCATCGGTGCCGCGTACCACCACTTCGACTTTTTCCGCGAGGAAACCGTTGAACGGCGCAGCGATCACGTTGGCGAGCATGGTGAAGGTGAAGAACACCATCAACGCCACCAGCACCACGAACAGCGGCCAGAGGATGTAGCTGAGGAAACTCAGCCAGTCGGGCAGCGACGGCATCAGGCTGTCGACCCACAGGCTGAACTGATGGCCGGCCAGATAGATCAATCCGACGAACAGCACCAGGTTGATCGCCAGTGGCAGCAACACGAACAGGCGCAGGCCCGGGCTGAGAACCAGTTTGAGGCCTTCGCGCAGGTATTGCGGGCCGGACAGAACAGGGGCGGGCATAAGGTGCTCCGAGCAAGGGAAAACGCGCCGACCTTACCGACTTTGCAACAGGTGCGAAAGCGCGGCAGAGCGATCGACATTCACTGTAACAAAGACGTCGATCCGGTCGGAGTCTGCGTATAGAGACCACCTATGAGCTGGATTGTTAATCCGTATTTCCTTAATCTTGCCCCCCTCGATACGCTGCACCCAACTTTTTACAGGACTGTCGAGCTCATGCCTTCCCCAAGGTTATCCACAGTCCTTTTTTATTCCCGCCGGCAGTCCGGCGTTCCGCGCCAGTGTTTCGGCCCGGTCAACAGGAGCAGGTCATGTCTGAAGTCCGTCATTCGCGAGTGATTATTCTCGGTTCCGGCCCTGCCGGTTACAGCGCTGCGGTCTACGCCGCCCGTGCCAACCTCAAGCCACTGCTGATTACCGGCATGCAGGCCGGCGGTCAATTGACCACCACCACCGAAGTCGACAACTGGCCGGGCGACGTGCACGGCCTGACCGGTCCGGCCCTGATGGAGCGGATGCGCGAGCACGCCGAGCGTTTTGAAACCGAGATCGTTTTCGATCACATCAACGCCGTGGACTTCGCTGCCAAGCCGTACACCCTGACCGGCGACAGCGCGACTTACACCTGCGACGCCCTGATCATCGCTACCGGTGCCAGCGCTCGCTACCTGGGCCTGCCGTCGGAAGAAGCGTTCATGGGCAAAGGCGTTTCGGCCTGCGCGACCTGCGACGGTTTCTTCTACCGCAACAAGCCAGTGGCTGTGGTCGGCGGCGGCAACACCGCTGTTGAAGAGGCGCTGTACCTGGCTAACATCGCCAGCACCGTGACCCTGATCCACCGTCGCGAAACCTTCCGCGCCGAGAAGATCCTGATCGACAAGCTCAACGCCCGCGTGGCCGAAGGCAAGATCATCCTCAAGTTGAACGCCAACCTCGACGAAGTGCTGGGCGACAACATGGGCGTGACCGGTGCGCGCCTCAAGAACAACGACGGCAGCTTCGACGAGATCAAAGTCGACGGCGTGTTCATCGCCATTGGCCATACCCCGAACACTTCGCTGTTCGAAGGCCAGTTGACCCTGAAAGACGGTTATCTGGTAGTGCAGGGCGGCCGTGACGGCAACGCCACTGCCACCAGCGTTGAAGGCATCTTTGCTGCCGGTGACGTGGCTGACCACGTTTACCGTCAGGCCATCACCTCGGCCGGCGCCGGCTGCATGGCAGCACTGGACACCGAGCGTTACCTGGACGGTCTGCAGAACGCTTCGTTCTAAATCGCAGGCACAAAAAAACCGGCTTCGGCCGGTTTTTTTATGCCCGTATTTCCGCTACATCGCATAACCCTGTGGGAGCGGGCTTGCTCGCGAAAGCGGTGTGTCAGACAAAGAAAAGTCGCCTGGCACGGCGCCTTCGCGAGCAAGCCCGCTCCCACAGGGGACGGCGTTGGCTATGGAAATCAGCGACGGGTCAGCGGCTGTGCTTCGAACTTCACACCCGCCAGACCGTGCTGGATCAGCGCGCGGATATTGCCGTGGTCGCTGCCCTCAGGCGTCGCCACCACCGAACGGTAATGTTCACCGAACGCCAGCAGCGCTTCTTCATCACTCAAGCCTTCCAGCAGTGCCAGACCCAAAGTCTTGCACGAACCTTCGTTCTGCCCGGCGGCGTTTTCCACGCCACCGTTGTTGAACGCCTGAGGCTGGTAGTCGTAACCGGCGGCGATGAAAGCCAGGGTGTCGGCGAAAGCGTGTTCGCCGCTTTTGAGGCTGGCGCGCAGGGTGTTCAGATCACTCATTGGGTTTTCCTTTGGCGAACGCCGCCTGTTGTTCGGCGCTGGCTTCTTGCTGGTATTGGGCTTTCCACTCGGCGTAAGGCATGCCGTAAACCACTTCACGGGCGTCGTCGAGGCTGACCTCGATCTGACGGTCATCGGCGGCAGCCTTGTACCATTTGGACAGGCAGTTGCGGCAGAATCCGGCGAGGTTCATCAGGTCGATGTTCTGCACGTCCTTACGGCTGTCCAGGTGGGCGACCAGCCGGCGGAAGGCGGCGGCTTCGAGTTCGAGGCGTTGTTGCTCGGTCATGGGAGTCTCTGCGAGACAGCTTCAAGCGACGAGCTTCAAGCTGCAAGATGGGTGGCATTGATACGAAGTTTACAGCTTGCCGCTTGAAGCTTGAAGCTAGCGGCTCGCTGCAAGCGTTATTGACACCGACTCGGCAAAACGCAGCGCATGCGGCTTGTCGACTTCGACTTCGGCGTACAGCACCGCAGCATGAGTCATCACCAGATCCAGCAGTTCCTGGGTCAGGCGTTCGAGCAGCGCAAACCGATTGCCCTCGACGTGGGCGATGATCGCCTTGGTGATGGTGCGGTAATTCAGCGCGTGATCGATGTCGTTGTCGCGCACCGCTTCCTGCGCCGCGTACAGGATCGTGAGATTGATCAGCACATCCTGCTTGTTGAGGATCTCGTCCTCGTTGATCCCGATAAAGGTGCGCAAGCGCAGATCCTTGACCCGGATGCGCGCCATTCCCGGTTGAAGTTGTGACATTTACTTGCTCCGTCCAATCAATTGCAGGAACTCCTGGCGGGTGTTGCTCGAGTCGCGAAAGGCGCCGAGCATGACCGAGGTGTTCATGGTCGAATTCTGTTTCTCGACACCGCGCATCATCATGCACATGTGCCGGGCCTCGATGACCACCGCGACACCGGCGGCATCGGTGACCTGTTGCACCGCATCGGCAATCTGCCGGGTGAGGTTTTCCTGAATCTGCAGGCGCCGGGCGAACATGTCCACCAGCCGCGCGATCTTCGACAGCCCCAGCACCTTGCCTGTCGGAATATAAGCCACATGGGCCTTGCCGATGAAGGGCAGCAGGTGATGTTCGCACAACGAGTAGAGCTCGATGTCGGCGACGATGATCATCTCGTCGCTGTCGGAGGCAAACAGCGCGCCGTTGACGATCTGATCCACACTCTGTTCATAGCCGTGACACAGGTATTGCATGGCTTTGGCCGCGCGCACCGGGGTATCGAGCAGACCTTCGCGGTCGGGGTCTTCGCCGAGGCCGATGAGGATCTCGCGGTAATTCTCGGGCAGGGAACGGGTCATGGGTGATCCTCGCGCAGCAGCTTATTTGACGTGCCGTCCGCCGTTGACGGTCAGGGTCGTGCCGGTGACATAGGGGTTGTCGAGCAGATAGCGCAGGCTCTGGTAGATCACTTCGCTGCCGGGCTCGATGCCCAGCGCGGATTTGGCCAGCGCCCTGGCGCGGTACGCCGCGTCGTCGTCGGGATTGAACAATAGCAGGGCCGGCGCGATGCCGTTGACCTTGATTGCCGGCGCGTAGCGCGCGGCGAAGGACAGGGTCAGGCTGTCGAGCCCGGCTTTGCTGGCGCAATAACCGATGTGTTTGCTGCTGCCCTTGCGCGTGACGTCGTCGCTGATGTGGATGATGTCGGCCGGGGTCGAGCCTTTGAGCAGGTCGGCGCAGTGCAGGTTGATCAGATACGGCGCGAGCATGTGCACGTTGAGCATGCGCGAGAAGGCCTCGGCTTCACTGCCCGGGGTTTCCGCCAGCCATTCGGAGGCGTTGTGGACGATGGCGCGCAGGCAGTCGGTGTGGGTTTTCAGTTCATCGATGAAGGCGAGGATGGCGGCTTCGCTGGAGAAGTCCGCGAACACCGCGACAGCGCCCAGATCACGCAGGGCTTGTACGCCCGGACGTTCGCTGCGGTAGGTGAAGATGACCCGATGGCCGTCTTCAAGCAAACGCTGTGCGCAGTGCAGACCGACACGCTGGCCGGCACCGGTGATGAGGATCGGGGCGGAGGATATGGACATGAACGGCTCGCGTCGCGGTTGGAGCAAAAACTATAACAGCGACATGAGCCATGCACCTATCGTCGGCCTTACCAATACCTGTGGGAGCGAGCCTGCTCGCGAATGCGGTGTCTCAGTCGACATCAATGTTGAATGGCAGTCCGTATTCGCGAGCGGGCTCGCTCCCACACAGAGATCATCGATTCTGCGTAGAGGGTGTTGCAGGCAAAGGTCGCGCAGGCACAGCGTTCAACCAGTTGGCCAGCAACCGCGTCGACAACGGAATAAAGAAATACACCATCAACGGCGTCAGGCACGCCGTGCTGATCAATACCCGCGGCAGCAGGCTCATCTCGCCGAGCAGCGGTCCGAGGACAAAGTTGAACAGCAGCGACACCGGGAAGAACGCCAGCCAGATCGCCACGGCCTGTTTCCAGCGTGGTGGCCGTTGACCGGCAGCGCCGAACCAGCCTTCGATGCCGCTGACCCGATGCTCCTTGGGATGCTCGAACAGATCGCTGCCCCGCGCCAGCCACGCGGTCCGCGAGACCGAGTGCTCCCAGGCGTGCAGGGTCTGCTCGTCGACGAAGCGGAAAATGATCTGGAATTCGTTGTCACCGGGTGGCGGAGCGAGCACGCCGGAACCCAGGTAACCGGGAAAGTCAGTGGCCAGTTGTTCGCCTTCGCGCAGCCAGGCAATCAGGTCCTGATAGCGGCCGTCGGCGACGCGACGCGCAACCATCAGCGTGACGGGGGAAGTAGACATTGTGTATCTCCATATTTCGAGTGCGGCGCTCCGGGTAGGAGGTTTCGCAATGCGCAAGCCGGGGTGGGGGCCTGCGCTTTTCAACAAGCAAGGATTATTCCCGATTTTGATGACAGTTTCAGAGACTTTCGTCTCTGTTTATTGGGTTGAACCGACAGAGGGCATCGGATGTAGAATGGGATCCAAATTTACCGAGCGGACAAACCTGCACCATGGCTGTTATCACGGACGCTAACCCTGCCTCGCAGGCCTCTGTCGCACTTGAGCGCGAAGAGTTGTTCCCTATTCGGGAGGTGTCGCGGCTGACCGGCGTCAACCCGGTAACGCTGCGTGCATGGGAGCGCCGCTACGGTTTGATCCAGCCGACGCGCACCGAAAGCGGGCACCGGTTGTATTCGATGACCGAAATCGAGCGCGTGCGCAGCATTGTCGACTGGATTGATCGCGGCGTTGCCGTGAGCAAGGTCGGCAAGATCCTGGCGAGGACCGAGCCGCTGAAAGCCTTGGCCCATATCATCCCCGATGATCTGGTCCAGGCCGATTACGCGCAATGGCAGCAGCAGGTGCAATTGGCCGTCAGTTCGTTCGACGACCGCGCGCTGGATCAGGTTTACAACCAGATCTTCTCGTCCTACTCGCTGCCGGTAGTGTTTCAGAACATTCTCATGCCTTTGTGGCTGCAGATGTTGCAGCGCCAGGATGCTTTCGGGCAGACCAGCGAGTGGCTGTTTTTCGACGGGTTCCTGCGGGCGCGGGTGTTGCAGCGGATCGTCGCGCTGCGCGGCACCCAGCCGCGCAAAGTGATTGTCAGCGCGCTGGCCGGCCAATGCCGCGAGCTTGAGTTACTGGTTGCCGCGTTGTTTCTCAGCGGCAATGATGCGGGCGTGCGGGTGCTGACCACCGGCCAGCCATTCGATGAGTTGGCGCTGGTGTGCGAGCGGATCAAGCCGCAGGCGCTGGTGCTGTTTTCCAACCATGCCCCCACCGCGGATTTGCCGAGCCGTCTGAATCGACTGGCCTTGAGTCTCGACTGTCAGGTAATGCTCGCCGGCGACGCTGCCGATCTGGCACAGGACAGTCTGGCCGGATCGTCGATCGGTTGTCTGGGCAATGAAGGAGCGACGATGCGTCAGCGCATGACGCAATTTCTCGCAGGTACGCTGGATACCTGAATATCAGGTGTGCAGGGCGGGGTGGGTCAGACGGTGTTGTTGCAGGATGAACTGGCGCAGCCGTTCGGTTTCATCGGCGTCGGTCTGGCTCAGCTCGTAGGCGTAGAAGCCGTGCTCGGTTTCGCGCTCGAAGTTGCCGCGCAGGGAAATCCGCTCGTAACCTGAAGGGCTGAACCACAGCGCGAAATGCTTGGGCGGTTTGGTCTTGTTGCGCATTTCCAGCAGCACGCCTTTGTGCGACACCTCGTGCACCCACATCATGCCCGGTTGGCCTTTGGCATTTTCCAGCGCGACCGGCTCTTCGAGAGTCAGGCGCCATGGGCGAATCATCGGCCCGTCTTCGTAAATGCTCGGCACGCCCAGGCGCAGGTGCAACGCGTGGAATTCGTCTTCCACCAGGTGCAGCGGAAAGGTCATTTGCTGATTTTCGAAATTGGCCTGAATGGTCACTTGCTCGTGAGCCGCCAGGCGTGTGAGCAGGTCACGGATCTGCGAACCTCCATTGACCAACAGGCTCGACGTCGCATCCCGCACATTGAGCTGCGGGTTGTGCTGCATGGTCTGGATGAAATCCAGCTCATCCTGGGTCAGGAGTGCGTCGCGTTGCATGGCCTGGCTCGAAAGAAATAGTTACAAAGTCATTGGTGATTGTAGTTACTGACACTTAGTTCGCAGTTTTGTTTGCGCCGTTCGTCGCTTTCAGGGCGGCGAGTTCGGCTTGCAAGGCGGCAACTTGTGCTTCCAGTTGTGCAACGCGTTGCTGCGCCTTGACCTGAACCGTGACATCTTTCTGCACACCGACGAAATAAGTCTGGCCGTCATCAGCGTTTTTCACCGTCGAAAGCGACAGTTCGTTCCAGAACGGGGTGCCATCCTTGCGATAGTTGCGCAGGATTTCCCGGCACGCCCCGCCGTTGTGCAAGGTGTCGCGAATCAGCGACAGACCGGCTTGATCGCGGTCTCCTGACTGCAGAAAGCGGCAGTCCTGATAAAGTATCTCTTCGCTGCTGTAACCGGTCAGGCGTTCGAAGGCCGGGTTCACGTAAATCAGGATGTTGTCCTGCTCGCCTTCCTTTTCGGCCACCACGATTCCATCGTTCGACGCGTTGATCACCATTTGCAGCAGACTGGCGTTGATCATCAATGAATCCTTTCAGTGTCGATAATGGCTGGCATTCTAGAAGTTCCAACGCCGCTGTCTACTGGCTATCACGGCGAATCGGGGCTGGATCGCGGCTTTTGCGTCGGACTGCTACTATCGCCGCTCTTTTTTTCAGCTTCAGGATCAGATTGATGAAAGTCGCCATCCTCTCCGGCTCGGTATACGGCACGGCCGAAGAAGTCGCCCGTCACGCGCAGAACCTGCTGAAAGACGCCGGTTTTGAAACCTTCCACAACTCGCGCGCCAGCCTGGCGGACATTCAGGCGTTCGGCCCTGAAGCGTTCCTCGCGGTGACCTCGACCACCGGCATGGGCGAGTTGCCGGATAACCTGCAGCCGTTGTATTCGATGATTCGCGATCAGTTGCCAGCCGCGTGGCGCGGTTTGCCGGGCGCGGTGATCGGCTTGGGTGATGCCAGTTACGGCGACACGTTCTGTGGCGGCGGCGAACTGATGCGTGAGTTGTTCGCCGATCTGGGCGTGCGCGAAGTGCAGGAGATGCTGCGTCTGGACGCCAGCGAAAGCGTGACCCCGGAAACCGACGCCGAGCCATGGCTGGCGCAATTGATCGCCACGCTCAAGGGCTGATCGCGCGCTCACGCAGCAGAGCCAGCCAGGCCTGCGCGGCTTTCGACAGATAGGCGCCCCGGCGCCAGATGAAGGCGATGTCCCAGCGCAAATAATCTGGCGCGCGCAAGGTCAGGCGCACCACGCCCGGACGCTCCAGTGCCCGGGCTACCACGCTGGGCAGCAGCACCACACCTTGCCCGGCGGCCACCAGTGCCACGAGGAAATCCGCCTGCCCGCTGCGCCCGCCTTCTTTCGGGGTAAAGCCCAGTTGCTGGCAGGCCTGCAGTAAACGGTCATTGAGCACGAAGCTGCGCTGATACAACAGGAACGGCGTGTCGGCCAATTCCTCAAGGCCAATCTCGCCGCGCCCCGCCAATGGATGATCCACTGGCAATAACGCATCGAGTTTCTCATCGCAGAACGGCTGGAAATCGAACTGCGGATCTTTCGGCAGCAGGCTCCCGCCTAACTCCAGTTCGCCGCTGAGCACCGCTTGCTCGACATTGCGGCTGCCGCCTTCAAGCAATTGAATGCTGATGTTCGGATAGCGCCGGCGATACTCGGCGAACAACCCGGCGAACAGTGCATCACTGCCCAGCAGCGGCAGACCGAGGCGCAATTCGCCGCGTGCCAGTTGGCTCAGATCATCCAGTTCGCTGAGCAATTCATTGCGCAGGCGCAACATGCCCTCGGCGCGCTGCAGCACCACGCTGCCCGCGGCGGTCAGGCGCAATTGCGAGCCGAGTCGTTCGAGCAGCGGCGTGCCGAGGCTCTGCTCCAGTTGCGCGACTTGCTTGCTCACCGCCGACTGGCTGATGTGCAGGGTTTTCGCCGCCTGGGTGAAGCCGCCCTGATGCATGACTTCGACAAAACTGCGCAGCTGTTTGAATTCCATCTTCCGATTCCATTGTGGAATAGGACTGAGTCTAACAATTCGCTTCTGGGATGACAGGCCGCTTCGTAAAATAAGCCCCTGTAAGGAGCCCATCATGAACGCCGCATCCCTCAAATACCTGTCCCGTCTATTCGCAGAACTGGCCGTGTTGCTCGGTCTCTACCTGCTCGGCTGCCAGATCGCCGCGTGGCTGGCCTGGCCGATTCCCGGCGGCGTGATCGGCATGGCCCTGTTGCTGCTGGCGTTTGCGTTTGGTTGGGTCAAACCGGCGGCGCTGCAACTGGGTGCCGGATTGCTGATGGCCGAGATGCTGCTGTTCTTTATTCCGGCGCTGATGAGTCTGCTCGACTACGGCGCGCTGTTGCGCGATGACGGCTGGCGGATTTTGCTGGTGATCGGCGCCAGCACCCTGATGGTGATGCTGGTGACAGCCTTCACCGTGGAGCTGGCCGTGCGCCTGAGGCGGTCCCATGAAGCTTGAATGGATGCCGATGTTCTGGCTCGCCTTTACCCTGTTGGCGTACCTGTTCAGTCGCTGGATTTATCGGCGCACCGGGCGTTACTTGCTGTCGCCGCTGATTCTGGTGCCGGCACTGCTGCTGGCGCTCGCCGTGCCGCTGCACACCGCCTATGCCGAATACGCCAGCAACACCCATTGGTTGATGCTGGTGCTCGGGCCGGTGACGGTCGCCTTCGCCGTGCCGATCTGGCAGCAGCGGCGTCTGCTGGTGCGGCACTGGTCAGCGCTGCTGTTGGGTATGCTCGCCGGCAGCGCGGCGTCGATCGCTACGTCGTTCGGCCTGGCCAAGGCGTTGGCGCTGGATAGCTCGGTGACGATGTCGCTGGTACCGCGCTCGATCACCACGCCGTTCGCCATGCCGCTGGCGCAGGATCTCGGTGGCGTGCCGGAACTGACTGCCGTGTTCGTGATGTTTACCGGTGTGTTCGGCGCGATGCTCGGCGGCGTATTGCTCAAGTGGCTGCCGTTGCGCAGTGCGTTGGCGCGCGGCGCGTTGTTCGGGGTTGGCGCGCACGGCGCAGGCGTCAGTCGGGCGCATGAAGTGGGTGGTGAGGAAGGCTCGGTTGCGGGGCTGGTGATGGTGCTGACCGGGCTGCTCAATCTGTTCGCCGCACCTTTGTTGGCGTCGTTGCTTTGACATGGATCCAAGGTGTTTGCCTGGCTGACCCGCTCAGTCATCAAGCTGGCTGGCAATGCAACTACGCGATCCTCTGCGCCTGACTAGACTGCTCGTACGTGCAGAACAATAAGAACGCAGAGGTGCATACAGTGAGCGTAGCCCCCGTCCAATTGTCCCTTGATGTCAAAGACCAGGTCAGTGCCGCGGAATGGCAGACCCGGGTCGATCTCGCCGCCTGTTATCGGCTGGTAGCGTTGCATGGCTGGGACGACCTGATCTTCACCCATATTTCCGCCAAGGTGCCGGGCACCGAAGACTTCCTGATCAACCCGTTCGGGTTGATGTTCCATGAGATCACCGCGTCGAGCCTGGTCAAAGTCGATCAGGCCGGCAACAAGCTCATGGACAGTCCCTACGAAATCAATCCCGCCGGTTACACCATCCACAGCGCCGTGCACGAAGTGCGGCACGATGTGGTTTGCGTGCTGCACACCCACACCGCCTCCGGTGTAGCCGTTTCCGCGCAAAGACAGGGTGTGTTGCCGATCAGCCAGCAGTCGCTGTTCGTGCTGTCGAGCCTGGCCTATCACGCCTATGAAGGTGTGGCGCTGAATCACGAAGAGAAGGCGCGCTTGCAGGCGGACCTTGGCGAGAACAATTTCCTGATGCTGCACAACCACGGTCTGTTGACCTGTGGCGGCACCATCGCCGACACTTTTCTGATGATGTTCACCTTCCAGCGCGCCTGCGATATTCAGGTCATGGCGCAGACCGGCGCTGCTGAACTGATCGCCATCGAACCGCAGATCCTGGCGGGCGCCAAAGCGATGATCGCCGGCGTCACCAAAAGTGCTCAAGGCATGGGTGGCGCGCTGGCCTGGCCGGCGTTGCTGCGCAAACTCGATAAACAAGACCCCGGATATAAACTCTGATGCCTCTTGCCGAGATTCCTCTGTGTGTCTGGCGCAAACGCAGCCGGACGTTTGTCTTTCGCGGCCAGTCGATCCGTTACTGGACGGCGGGGCAGGGTGAGCCGCTGCTGCTGATCCACGGTTTCCCGACGGCCAGTTGGGACTGGCACTACCTGTGGCAGCCGCTGGCCCAGCGCTACCGGGTGATCGCCTGTGACATGCTCGGTTTTGGGGATTCGGCCAAACCATTGCATCACCGCTACAGCCTGCTGGAACAGGCCGACTTGCAACAGGCGCTGCTGGCGCATCTTCAGGTCGAGCAAGCGGTGCATGTGCTGGCCCACGATTACGGCGACAGCGTTGCCCAGGAATTGCTCGCCCGGCATTACGAAAACCGGATCGAGATCGCCAGTTGCGTCTTTCTCAATGGCGGGCTGTTCCCCGAAACCCATCGCCCGGTGCTGATGCAAAAGCTGCTGCTCAGCCCGCTGGGCTGGATGATCGGGCGGGCGTTCAGCCGTGATGCGCTGGTGAAAAGCTTCCGACAGATTTTCGGCCCGCAGACCGGCCCCAGCGAAAGTGAACTGGATGATTTCTGGAGCCTGATCGAAACCCATCGTGGCCCACGCATCCTGCACAAACTGATCGGCTACATCCCTGAGCGGCGGGTGCAACGTGATCGCTGGGTGACGGCGATGCAACGCGGCGAGGTGTCGCTGCGAGTTATTGACGGTGAGGTCGACCCGATCTCCGGTGCGCACATGGTCGAGCGTTACCGCGAGCTGATTGCCGATGCCGATACGGTGTTGTTGCCGGGCATCGGCCACTATCCGCAGATCGAAGCGCCGGTGCAGGTGCTCAAGCATTACCTGGCGTTTCGTGAGCGCCTGGAGTTGCCGCCGCGCAAGGTCGCGTGCTCCTGACAGATCAAAAGATCGCAGCCTGCGGCAGCTCCTACACCGATCTTCTGTAGGAGCTGCCGCAGGCTGCGATCTTTTGATCTTTTGACGCCCTCATCATCCCTCACCCTTATCGCGCACCATTCAGCCTCAGCCGTATTCGTTGTGACCCAAAGCCCTGTGCCTGACACTCGGACTCAATACTGGCCTGCTGGAGTTCCTGCGATGAATGAGTCCGTACGTTTCGAAGATAAAGTCGTGATCGTCACCGGCGCCGGTGGTGGCCTGGGGCGAGCGCACGCTTTGCTGTTCGCCCGGCACGGTGCCAAAGTGCTGGTCAACGACCTCGGCGGCTCGACCCAGGGCGAAGGGGCCAACGCCTCCGCCGCCGACCGTGTGGTGGCGGAAATTCGCGAAGCCGGCGGCATCGCCGAGGCCAACCATGACTCGGTCACCGACGGCGACAAACTGGTGCAAAACGCCCTCGACGCCTTTGGCCGTGTCGACGTGGTGGTGAACAACGCCGGGATTCTGCGCGACAAGACCTTTCACAAGATGGACGACGCCGACTGGGATCTGGTCTACCGCGTCCACGTCGAAGGCGCCTACAAAGTGACCCGCGCCGCGTGGCCGCACTTGCGCGAGCAAAACTACGGAAGGGTGATCTTCACCGCCTCGACCTCGGGCATCTACGGCAACTTTGGCCAGTCCAACTACGGCATGGCCAAACTCGGCCTCTACGGCCTGACCCGTACCCTGGCCATCGAAGGTCGCAAGAACAATATTCTGGTCAATGCCATCGCGCCTACCGGCGGCACGCGCATGACCGAAGGCCTGATCCCGCCGCAAGTGTTCGAACAGCTCAAACCGGAGCTGGTCAGCCCGCTGGTGGTGTACCTGGCCAGTGAACAGTGCCAGGAAACGTCCGGCCTGTTTGAAGTCGGTGGCGGCTGGATGGGCAAGGTGCGCTGGGAACGCAGCCTCGGTGCTGGCTTCGATCCCCGCAGCGGCTTCTCCCCGGAAGATGTCGCGGCGCACTGGCAGCAGATCTGCGATTTCGAAGGCGCGGCGCATCCGAAGGACAACATTGAAGCGCTGAAGGAAATGATGGCGAATTTGCAGAAGTATTCGCTGTAACGTTTGCCACGCCCCGCAAATACCGATCCCGTCGGTAATGCCTTCGCCCATAAAAAAGGCCGCTGCAAACGCAGCGGCCAAGGTAAGACGTTGGATCAAGGAGCTACAAATCAACGTCAGTGAACACCGGGGCGATCAATCGAAGCATCGACTCATCTGAAATCGGTCAGCGCTGGCGCGAGTTGCTCAGCAGCCAAGGCTTGGTGCTTGCGGCGTGTGCCTGAAAGCCCGCTCAGAATAAGCACTTGAACCCGAAGGAAAAATAGCGATTCCGGACATGCACTGTTACGGGGCGTGCAACAGTCTTGATCGCGCCACAGGATCCTGCACGGACTGCGCAAAGTGTTCGCGCCCGGAAATATATCGCTTCGCTGTCTATTCTGGATGGTTGAATTAGTTACTTTGTATGAGGCTTTTGTGCGGATTATTTGTTTGTGAATTTGTCATTTTTTACAGGTGGTTTTTTTGTTTCGGTTAATACCTTGTAATCTATATTTGTTGAAATGAACTGGCGCTTCTTGTTTGTTAAAAATAAAACTATCTTTCGCTATCGCAGTGATGCGGGGTTGCGTTCACTGAACTTGAAAGATAGGACTTGAATATGGATAAGTTATACAAAAGCTTGATGCGAGGTTCTGAAGGTGCAGAAGTAACCTGGAGGGCTGAGTGGGCAAAGGCCGCTGCCGCGCAGAATGATTTGTTCGCTATTGTTGAGGCGATCCCGACAGTTCGGCAGATTGCTCGGCAGGCATTGCAGCAAGAATTGCAGCAGCGGCAGAAGAATATCGATATCGATAATGTTTATATAAATATTACCGATCAGTCCAATGAGATTGAACGTCGTCCTTCGGGGAAACTGTCTGAGGTATTGCTTCATTGTCTTGATAATAATGTGGCGCCGAGCTATCTGGCTGGCGGCGGGGACGGTGTCTTTCACCTGCCCGATACCGTTGGCGAAGAGATGAGAGTCAAGGGCTTCAGTATTATCGAGGCTGAGGAGGCTATTACTTATACGCTGCGAAACATGGAGAGCAGCCTGCGTTCGGAGATAGGCAAATATTGGGCGGCCCCCGTAAAAGTCGCAACAACTGAAAATACCGGACTGACAAATAAACAGGCCTTGCAGCAGGCTTATAACGTTGTGCTGACAGCGGAGCTTTCTTTAAAAGCCATGGCGGGATTTCTGGATCATGGCATGGCGACGCGCTATTGCTATTTGTTGAACCTGGAAAACGGCGCCGGCGCTTATAGCGTTGTGGTGAGTCCTGAATCCGACTCTCGCACTTCGCTTGTTCCGGGGTTTGTCCTCGATAATGCGATGCGGGCGGATCCGCAAATGAAACTGCTCAATGAGTCCACCGGTTATGTCATTCACACGCCAGGCAACGGCTTTGAATACTTCGCCAGGAATATCGACGCGCACGCAACGCTGCTGGCGCGTGTATCGGCGTCCGGTAGCAAAATCGCTTTCCCTAAAGCCACGCAAAGTGTGTCTGCTCATTGTGTCGACGCTTACTTGAAGGGACAACTTGAGACGCTTGCAAGTCTGATGCGCGATTGCAAGGGCCAGACTCGAGCGTTCAGCCGTGTATTGCAGGACAATCAGATGTTGTCGGTGATGCGTGCTGACATCGGTCGTCGATTCGATCAAGTGCAGGCAGAACTCAAGCGGACCGAATGGCCACTCTGGCTGAAGAACGGTGGTAACGCTCTTCAGCAGCGTTACGTCGAGCTTGAGCACTCGATGGAGAAATATCACTCTGACTACCGGGTGGTTTTCGACAGGTGTTTCTCTTTTAAAGATTATGTCTTGCGTTGTTTTTCCGAGTGGGCGATGAGCGCGTTGGGTGAGCAACTGGAAGCCGAGACGATAAAGGTGCGCAGCGTCCACAAGATGCAACTGGGCGGCCGCACCCTCGAGCAGGTCGACAGTCGGACCCTGACGGAATTCATCATCTTCGGTCTGCATGACGAGGGGTATAAAGCCGAAATCAGCCTCACCGGGTTGCCGTCCGGCAGCAGGCTATCCGCTGCTGCACTTGAGCAATGGTTGAACAACATCAACTTGCGCTCGCAGTTTGTATCCAGTCTTCCAACTGATCCATCGCCGGAGTTTGCACAGGCGTATCGCGACCACTTGCACAGCAACATCGAGTTCGCGCTTTTCGTTGCGCGCCATTCGGGCGCCTTCAGTGAAACCGAAGCGAAGGTCATTGAAAGGGCGTTGGCAGGTGACCTTTCGGTGTCTATCCGCGGATTGAAACTGAGCCTGCAGATTCCAGGGCCCGCCTTGAAAGGTGTGATGGTTTTTCGGGCACCGGAGACTCGGAACTATCTTGTTTATCTGATAACACCTGCAGGCAAATCCGTTTTCATGGCGTTTGCGGATGTACTCGCTCTGAACAAATGGTTTGAATCGGCCATGACCGCTGATCGTGAATACGCGGCGTCATTGATTCATCCGGACTATTTGCACGATGCCGGATCCTTGCGCGGTATCAGCCGTCACGCCACCCATTATCTGTACAAGCTGGATACCCAATACTCGGACCTTTTCCCCAATGGCACAGCGCCGTTGCTCAATGACGTCAATCTCGCTTTTCAGTCTGAACTGGCGTTACACAGGACCATTGCGCCTGCGCCTTACCGCTACCTCGGGATTGAGCCGCGCAAACGTTACGCTCGATTGAATACCGAACTGAAAGCGCTCTCCACCGTAGAGGCAAGGGACAATGCGTTCCCTTCTTTCGAACGCTTTACCCACGATGCGGTAAAGCAGAACCTTGAAAGTCTGTTGCGTTCGCGAGGACGAAATGTCGAGATCAATCCCGATCAGATTATTGTCCAGACTGACGATTTTCAGAAAAGCGTAACGGATCTGCTCATAGAAGGACTGTCGTTTGAAGCTGCCAATCCGGCTTATCCGAGCAAGTATGACCCGAGGTATTTTTTGACGGACGGCCATCCGGCCATTGATCAACTGGATATTCGCGATCTGTCCTCGTTATCGAAAACATTCCGTCCTGGCGACAGGTATACGGAAATGCTCAATACCGACTATCTGGACGGGAAGCATCCTGGCTACGCATTCAAGCGCGCCGTTCACGCAAAAAAAGTTCGCTGTCAGATGCATTACGATCTGCTCTCCAACTACCTTGATGGCAGGTTTGGCTCTGAAATCTTTATAGCGCTACAACGGGTTGTCGGCAGTTTGAAAGAGGATGTCTATCACTACCCGATCAATGATTCGTCCGCAGAAGGTGATGAAGGTCTTTACGAATTCAATATCGGAAAAATAGGCTTGACCAAGGCGGGGGATCGTACGGTTGCGGGCGTCTATATCCTGCGGATGAACATTCTCGAGCAGTTCCACGACTGGTTATATACGCCCGATGCGCCGGATGGCGTTGCTTATCGACCCATCAACGATTTCATTCCATCGATTCGTTTCCAATATGGACCGATGCGCGATTACTACTTTGACCGGGTTGCGATCGTCGATCAAAAAGTAATCAATGACTATTTTGACGATCTTGCCGCAAGCGGGAAACCCCTGCCTCCGGTCAAGACGCAAGAACGCGCCAAGTTGAACAACCTCTTCACGTTCCATGATCGGAGAGTGCGTCGCGCATTGAGCGATATCGATGAGCGAACCACCAGTTTGAAGGAGGTTATCGCGGGACTGGTTTACGATGGCCTGATCAAAGTGGTGAATGTCATCAGTCTCGCCGTGCCGCCTATCGGCTCCGTGGCCGTTGCGGTGCAGATGATGAAAAGTGTCTACGACGGAGCACAGGCGCAACGGCGCGGTGACTACTCGGCGGCACTGGGGTACGGCGCGGACGCGTTGATCGGACTATTTACGCTTGGCCAGGCGGCCACAGCCGGTGCGAGCGCAGAGGTGATCAAGCAGGTGACCAACGTTCAACGATCGTTTCTCGGTCTGGTCGATGATGCACGGTCGGCGGCGCAATTCGTCGCCGAGGCGGTGGGTCATAAAGCGGCAGATCAACAGTTGATCGATTTCTTCACTGAATTGATGAAGGATCGGGTAACCGGCATCAGCCAGACCATCGTGCGCTGATCCCGGGCTGGCGCTTGGAGATCGCCTGACTCAACCGGCTTGCTCATACCCCATGCGCCAGCTCACGGCCCGCGCCGCCGCCAGTAACCGCTGCGCCGCCGGGCCGTCTTCATCAGCGTGGAACAGTGAAGTCGGGCCGACGATGGTCAGCACCGCGGCGATCTGCCCGACTGCGTTGAACACCGGGGCTGACAACGCGTCCACACCTGGCATCAACAAGCCGTGCACATGATGCAGACCGCGTTCGCGGATCTGCTCGCACAAACCGCTGTAGGCATTTTGATCGGCCAGTGGATGGCCGGCGACGGCGATTTCCTGCTCGCGCAACTCATCGGTTTCCCGATGCGGCAGAAAGGCACTGAACACCAGCCCGGTGGACGAGCTGAGTAACGGCAACACCGAACCCAGTTGCGTCACCACCGTCACCGCGCGCACCGCCGGTTCGATGTGCACCACGGTCGCGCCCTGATTGCCCCACACCGCCAGAAAACAGGTTTCGTTCAGTTCATCGCGCAACTCGGACAGGGGCAGGGCGGCGACTTTCAACACGTCCATACTGTTCAGGGCTGCCAGGCCCACGCGCAACGCTTCACGGCCGAGTCCGTAATGGTTGGTGGCAGCGTTCTGCTCGGCGAAACCACTGGCGATCAGTGCCTGGAGATAGCGGTGCACCTTGCTCGCCGGCATCTGCACATGTTCGGCCAATCGCGACAGTGAGGTAGAGGGCGACAACTCGGCCAACGCCTTGAGGATGTCGGTGCCGACCTCGGCGGAGCGGACTTTCTGTTTGCCGTTGCTGTCGCTGGTTTTTTCCATGGTGCGGCCGGGATCCGAAAACGAATGGGCGTCTTTATAGCTTGACGCTGGATAGCGAGCAAATTACGTTATGCGTAATCGAATTACGATAATAACAACCCCGGCGTGCGCAAAGCTCTGAGCCAGAGCGATGGGCCACTGCCGACTCCCTGTTCAGGAGGCTCCATGAACCTCGATTCAAACGCGTCGGAGCTGGCGTACCAGTCCGGTTTCGGCAACGAATTCAGCAGTGAAGCGTTGCCCGGCGCCTTGCCCATCGGCCAGAACTCCCCGCAAAAAGCCCCGTACGGCCTCTATACCGAATTGCTCTCCGGCACTGCGTTTACCATGACCCGCAGTGAAGCCCGGCGTACCTGGATGTACCGGATCCAGCCGTCGGCCAATCACCCGGCGTTCGTCAAACTGGAGCGGCAACTGGCCGGCGGCCCGTTGGGTGAAGTGACGCCCAATCGCCTGCGCTGGAATCCTCTGGATATCCCGGCCGAGCCGACTGATTTCATCGACGGTCTGGTCGGCATGGTGGCCAATTCGGCGGCGGAAAAACCAGCCGGCATCAGCATCTATAACTATTGCGCGAATCGCTCGATGGAGCGGGTGTTCTACAACGCCGACGGCGAACTGCTGCTGGTACCACAACTGGGGCGGCTGCGCATTGCCACTGAACTCGGTGTGCTCGAAGTCGCGCCGCTGGAAATTGCTGTGCTGCCGCGTGGCCTGAAATTCCGCGTCGAGCTGCTTGATCCGCAGGCGCGCGGTTACGTTGCCGAGAACCACGGCGCGCCGCTGCGCCTGCCGGACCTGGGGCCAATCGGCAGCAACGGCCTGGCCAATCCACGGGATTTCCTCGCGCCGGTCGCGTCTTACGAAAACCTGCAGCAGCCGATGACGCTGGTGCAGAAATTCCTCGGCCAGTTGTGGGGCACCGAGCTCGATCATTCGCCGCTGAACGTGGTCGCCTGGCACGGCAACAACGTGCCGTACAAATATGATCTGCGCCGTTTCAACACCATCGGCACCGTGAGCTTCGATCACCCGGATCCGTCGATCTTCACCGTGCTGACCTCGCCGACCAGCGTGAACGGTCTGGCCAACCTCGACTTCGTGATCTTCCCGCCACGCTGGATGGTCGCCGAGAACACCTTCCGTCCGCCGTGGTTCCATCGCAACCTGATGAACGAATTCATGGGCCTGATTCAGGGCGAATACGATGCCAAGGCTGAAGGCTTCGTGCCCGGCGGTGCCTCGCTGCACAGCTGCATGAGCGCCCACGGCCCGGATGGCGAAACCTGTACCAAAGCGATCAACGCGGAACTCAAACCGGCGAAGATCGACAACACCATGGCCTTCATGTTCGAGACCAGTCAGGTACTGCGCCCAAGCCGCTTCGCCCTCGACTGCCCGCAACTGCAATCCACATACGACGCCTGCTGGGCCACGCTGCCCGCCACGTTCGACCCGACCCGGAGATAACCCATGACTCAGACTTCCATCACCCGCAGCTGGGTTGCTTCGGCCAATGGCCACGCGGATTTCCCGCTGCAGAACCTGCCGCTGGGCGTGTTCAGCACTGGCGGCTCGGCGCCGCGCGCGGGCGTGGCGATCGGTGAACATATTTTCGATCTGCAGGTGGCGCTTGAAGCCGGCCTGTTCGACGGCCCGGCACGCAGCGCGGTCGAAGCCATGCACGGCGGTCTGCTGAACGCCTTCTTCGACCTCGGTCGTGAAGCCCGCGTGGCCTTGCGCAGCCGCTTGCTGGAATTGTTCGGCGAGGGCAGCACTCATCGCGGCGCCATCGAAGCCCAAGGCGCAAAACTGCTGCCACTGGCTGCCGATTGCCAGATGCACCTGCCGGCGCGCATCAACGATTACACCGACTTCTACGTCGGCATCGAGCACGCGCAGAACGTCGGCAAACTGTTCCGTCCGGACAACCCACTGCTGCCCAACTACAAGCACGTGCCGATCGGTTATCACGGTCGTGCCTCCACCGTGCGCGCTTCTGGTACCGACGTGCGCCGCCCGAAAGGCCAGACCCTGCCGGCCGGTGCGAGCGAGCCGACCTTCGGCCCGTGCGCACGACTGGACTACGAGCTGGAACTGGGCATCTGGATCGGTCAGGGCAACGACTTGGGCGAGCCGATTGCCATCGGTGACGCCGCCGAACACATCGCCGGTTTCTGTCTGCTCAACGACTGGTCGGCCCGCGATATCCAGGCCTGGGAATACCAGCCGCTGGGGCCGTTCCTTTCCAAGAGTTTTATCACCAGCGTCTCACCATGGGTGGTGACCGCCGAAGCGCTGGAGCCATTCCGCATGGCGCAACCTGCGCGCCCGGAAGGTGATCCGCAGCCGCTGCCATACCTGTTCGACAAACGTGATCAAGATGGCGGCGCCTTCGACATCGAACTGGAAGTGCTGCTGCTCACCGAAGCCATGCGCGAACAGAATCTGCCGGCCCATCGCCTGACCCTGAGCAACACTCGCTACATGTACTGGACCGTCGCACAAATGGTCGCGCACCACAGCGTCAACGGTTGCCAGTTGCAGGCCGGTGACCTGTTCGGTTCGGGGACTTTGTCCGGTCCGGAAAACGGTCAGTTCGGCAGCCTGCTGGAAATCACCGAGGGCGGTAAAAAGCCGATCGAACTGGCCTCCGGCGAAGTGCGCAAATTCCTCGAAGACGGCGACGAAATCATTCTGCGTGCGCGCTGCGCCCGTGACGGTTTTGCCTCGATCGGCTTCGGCGAATGCCGCGGCAAAGTGCTGGCGGCGCGCTGACAGGAGCGGATCATGGATCTCTACACCTATTACCGCTCGACCTCGTCTTATCGAGTGCGTATCGCGTTGGCGCTGAAAGGGCTCGACTACACCGCGTTGCCGGTCAACCTGATTGCGCCGTCGGGAGGCGAGCATCGCCAGCCGGCGTATCTGGCGATCAATCCGCAGGGCCGGGTGCCGGCCCTGCGCACCGATGACGGCGAGCTGCTGATTCAGTCGCCGGCGATCATCGAGTACCTGGAAGAGCGTTATCCACAGCTGCCACTGCTGCCTGAAGACCTTGCCGCGCGTGCCCATGTGCGCGGTGTGGCGGCGGTGATCGGCTGCGATGTGCATCCGTTGCACAACGTCAGCGTGCTCAATCGCCTGCGTCAGTTGGGCCACGAAGAGCCGCAGGTGGTGGAGTGGATCGCGTACTGGATCAGTCAGGGGCTGGCGACCGTCGAGCAATTGATCGGTGACAGCGGTTTCTGTTTCGGCGAGTGGCCGTGTGTGGCGGATGTTTATCTGATTCCGCAGTTGTATGCGGCCGAGCGCTTCGGTGTTTCGCTGGAGGCTTATCCGCGGATTTGTCGGGTGGCGGCGTTGGCGGCTGAGCATCCGGCGTTCATCAAGGCGCATCCGGCCAATCAGCCCGATACCCCTTAAAGCTCTACCTCGCCCCATGTAGGAGTGAGCCTGCTCGCGATAGCGGAGTGTCAGATACGGGGATGTTGACTGACACACCGCTATCGCGAGCAGGCTCACTCCTACAGGGGATCAGCGCCGCACACAAAAAACATAAAAACAAAACAGGTACCTTGCGATGCATAACCAGATTGCCAGCTTTCGCGCGGCACTCGACGCCCGTCCTGTGTCCCGCTATCAGTGGTTATTGCTGATCCTGCTCGCCTTGTTGCTGGTCACCGACGGCTATGACGCCCAGGTGCTCGGTTACGTGGTGCCGGCCCTGGCTCAGGACTGGCGGCTGGAGAAAGCCGCGTTCGGGCCGGTTTTCAGCGCCAACCTGTTGGGCCTCACGCTCGGTTCGCTCGCGGTGACGCCGCTGGCCGATCGCTTCGGCGTACGGCGGATCCTGCTCGCCTGCGTGCTGATCTACGCCAGCCTGACGGTGTTGATGGTGTTCGCCGATTCTCTGAACACCTTGATGATCGCGCGCTTCATCTGCGGCATCGGCATGGGCGGTGCGATGCCCAGTGCCATGGCCTTGATGTCAGAATATTCACCGCCTCGTCTGCGCACCTTGATGGTGACGCTGGCCGCTTGTGGGTTTTCGTTTGGCGGTGCGGCGGGTGGTTTTGTCGCCGCTGGCTTCATCGACCGCTTTGGCTGGCAAGCGGTGTTCCTTGCCGGTGGTGTCACGCCGTTGCTGCTGTTCCCGTTCCTGTGGTGGATGCTGCCAGAATCGCTGCCGCGTCTGCTGCGCGATGCACCGCCCTATGTGCGCCTGCGCAAAGTCACCGCGCGAATGCTGCCGGACTGGCAACCGCCGGCCGCGACCGTCGAACAGAACGAGCGCGAGCAGGGCAGCAAGCTGACCGTGGTCGAGCTGTTCCGCAACGGTTATGCGCGCCCGACCCTGCTGATCTGGGCGACGTTTTTTGTCAGCCTGATTCTGCTGTATTTCATGATCAGCTGGCTGCCGACGCTGTTGCTGGAAAGCGGTCTGAAACTCAATGAAGCGAATCTGGTGACCTCGATGTTCCTGTTCGCCGGTACCTTGGGCGCGGTGTGCATGGCCTGGTTCGCCGACCGTTTGAAACGCAAGGTGCGGCTGCTCTGCGCGGTGTTGGCCGGGGCGGCGCTGTGCACGATTCTGCTGGGTTTGAACCACGACAATCCACGCTATCTGGTGGCCTGCGTGTTTGCCGCCGGGTTCTGCATCATCGGTGGGCAACTGACGCTGAACGCCTTCGCCAGCAACTTCTACCCAGCGCATGTGCGGGCCACGGGCACTGGCTGGGCGTTGGGGGTAGGGCGCTTCGGTTCGATCCTCGGGCCGTTGTTCGGCAGCATGCTGCTGGCGATGCACATTCCGGTGACGCAGATTTTCTTCTTCTGCGCGATACCGGCGGTCATTGCGGCGCTGCTGATCATCCAGGTGCGCTCGCCTTCAGATATCCCGCAATCCAATGTGGGAGCGAGCTTGCTCGCGAAGAACGATAACGCAGTCTGACAGGAACAACGGTGGCGCCTGCTTCGCGGGCAAGCCACGCTCCCACAAGGGATCGTTGTGATGCAGAAGAATGGGTTCACGCTGAACCCTGTGGGAGCGGGCTTGCTCGCGAAGGCGATTCAGGCTTCGATGCATTCATCGCTGACACTACGCTTTGCGAGCAAGCTCGCTCCCACACAGGGATTAGTGGACGACTGAATTCGGTGGCAAGTGCCCAAGCCGCTCAGTCAGGCGCAGGCGCTGGATCGGATCGTCGCTGAGCAGCAGCGCATGTTCCAGGTCGAAGCGCTCGGCGTTCGGGCAATCGAGCCGTTGATACAGGCTGGCGCGGGCCAGATAGTCGGCGGCGCTGGCACCGCCCAGTTCAAGCACCCGCTCGGCATCGATCAGCGCGGCGATGTAATCCTCATGCGCCAGATGCAACTGGCGCAGGTTGCGTGACAGGCGCTGGAGCATCTGTTGCGGGGTGGCGGTGACGAGATGGTCGGCATTGAGTTTGAGGTGCGCGCCGTACTGACGTTGCAACAACTCGCGACAGTCATTGGGGTACAGCCGCCGACCGCCGCAGGGATCCAGCAGGTGATCAGCACCGGGTACCCGCAGCAGGAAATGCCCGGGGAAGTTCACCCCGACCAGCGGAATCTCCAGACCACGGGCCAGTTCCAGAGCAATCAGGGACAGGGTCAGCGGCTGGCCGCGACGGGTCTGCAACACTTTGTGCAACAACGCGACCTGTGGACGTAGCGGCAGAAAATCGTCCTGAGAGAAGCCCAGATCATTCATCCGCCGCAGCAACGGTTGCGCCAGTTCGCTGACTGGCAGCATCGGCAAGCCGTAACTGACGCGCTGCTGCAGCTCCTTGAAGTCCTGTTGCAGCGCTTCGACATCGAGGCCTTTTTCGTGCTCGGCAGCCATCCACAGCGCCGCTTCGAACAGCGCGGGCGGTGAACGGTGCAGACACTCGAAAAAACGTTGGCGCGGACTCATCGAAATCTCCGGGGAATGCCTCGTTTTAGCCCCGTCCGCGCCATTCGTCCAGTACCGGCCAGGTTATGCCGCAAAGTCGCCGTCGAAGCGGGCGCTTATTCCGGTGCGCTTCAGCAATTTTTGGGCGCAAGCCTATACTGGCGTCTACCAGAAGTGATTCGGGAGCCTGCCGATGTTCGCTCTCATGCAAAGCACTCGCCTGGAATCGCTGCACCTCAGCGTTGACCCGGTCACCGGGTTGAAGGCGGTCATTGCCATTCATAACAGTCGCCTCGGGCCTGCCCTGGGCGGTTGCCGTTATCTTGCCTATCCCAACGACGAATCCGCAGTCGAGGATGCCATACGCCTCGCGCAGGGCATGAGCTACAAGGCGGCACTGGCCGGGCTCGATCAGGGCGGCGGGGTGGCGGTGATTGTGCGGCCTGCGCATGTGGAAAACCGCGCTGCGTTGTTCGAAGCGTTTGGCCGCTGCATCGAGCAGCTCGACGGTCGCTACATCACCGCCATCGACAGCGGCACTTCGGTGGCGGACATGGATTGCATCGCCCAGCAGACCCAGCATGTCACCAGCACCACCTCGGCCGGCGATCCGGCGCCGCATGCGGCGATGGGCGTGTTCACCGGGATTCGCGCCACCGCCATGGCGCGGCTGGGCAGCGACAATCTTGAAGGCTTGCGCGTGGCGATTCAGGGCTTGGGCAACGTCGGTTATGCACTGGCCGAGCAGCTACACGCGGCAGGCGCCGAATTGCTGGTCAGCGACATCGACAACGGCAAGGTGCAACTGGCGATGGAACAGCTCAACGCGCATCCGATCGCCAACGACGCCTTGCTCAGCACACCCTGCGACATCCTTGCGCCGTGCGGCCTCGGCGGAGTGCTCAACAGTCACACGGTGACGCAACTGCGTTGCTCGGCGGTGGCCGGTTCAGCGAACAATCAACTGACGCATCTGGACGTGGCCGATCAACTGGAGCGACGCGGGATTCTGTATGCGCCGGATTATGTGATCAACGCGGGCGGGTTGATTTATGTCTCGCTCAAGCATCGCGGCGAAGAGCTGGGGACAATTACTGCGCACCTGTCGAAGATCAGTTCGCGGCTGACCGAAGTGTTTGCCCATGCGCAGGCCGAGAAGCGTTCGCCGGCGCGGGTGGCGGATGAGTTGGCGGAGAAAGTCCTGTATCGCTGAAAAGCAAAAGATCGCAGCCTGCGGCAGCTCCTACATATGGAATGCGTATTCCCTGTAGGAGCTGCCGCAGGCTGCGATCTTTTCGATTCAAACGTGGTTACTTGGCAGCTTTCGCCGCTTTAACCGGCTTCACTGGAGCTTCTTCCGGCTCAGCCGCTGCGTCTTTTTCGACTACTTCGGCCGGTGCATTGATCAGCTCCGACAGCGCATCAGGCTGGCTCTTGAAGGCCTTGGCGAACACATCGCGGTTCTTCGCCATGTAGATTCCGACTTCTTCAACCTGCTGCTCGTTCAGCGACGGCACGGCTTTTTGCAACACCTCGGACAGCATCTCGGCCAGTTCGAGCATTTTGTCATGACGGTCAGCTTCGGCTTTATCCATGAACAAGCGCTCCAGATCTCGGCTGCTGCGGTATACCACTTCGACGGCCATTCACCACCTCACATGCCTTCACATTTGGTTGTCTTTGCGACTACTGTATCTATATACAGCGAAAAGGATAAGCGAATCCCTGCGCTTTGGGTAGCGGCTTTTCACTGTAGACCGGATTCGGCGGTTTTTCTGACCCTGGCCCTCAAACCAAACGACCCGCACACGGCGGGTCGTTTGGTTTATTTGGTTTCAGAACTTACCGCTGGCGTAACCCCCATCGATGGGCATGATCACACCCGTGACGTAAGCAGATTGATCGCTGAGCAGCCAGAGCACCGCGTTGGCCACTTCGTCCGCCGTGCCGAAGCGCTTCATCGACGTCACGTTGATTTTGCGCTGGGTGTTTTCCGGTGCGGCTTTCAGGCGTGCCTCGTTGTTCATGCCGCCGAGAATCGGCCCGGGGGCGACCGCATTGACGCGAATGCAGCCGCCTTCTTCCAGTCGCGCATTCTCGATCGACGCCACCTGGGTCATGCCATTGATCGCCTGCTTGCTGGCGACATAGGCGACCTGGCCGCCAATCGGTACCACGCCGGCGCAGGACGAGGTATTGACGATGGCCCCGGTGCCGCGGGTGAGCATCAGTTGCAGTTCATGGCGCATGCAGTGGTAGGTGCCGTTGACGTTGATGTTCATCACCTTCATCCAGTCGTCCGGGCACGATTGCGCGAGCGCTCCGTATTTGGCGGTCACGCCGGCATTGTTGAACGCGCAATCGAGGCGGCCGTAGGCCGAACGAATGGTCGCGAACGCCTGCTCGACCTGCGCCGGATCACCGACATCGCAGGCGATAAAGCGGCAGTGTTCACCCAGCCGATCGGCCAGCGCCGCGCCTTTTTCTTCGTCCCGGCCGAACACGATCACATCGGCACCGGTCTTGATCAGGCGTTCGCTGACGGTCTCGCCAATGCCGCTGGTGCCGCCGGTGACGAGGCAGACTTTTCCCAGAAAATCGTACATATGTCGCATCTCCTTATGCCAACGCGGGGCGTAAATATTTCGGGTTTACGCAGCAATACACCCGATCCAGTCGCGGATTGCTTTTGTCACTGAAGCACTGACTGTCCCATCGACATTTGTGGATGTCAGCGGAGCGGCCCTGAAGGGTTTTGTTGATCAGGTCGTTGTCGGCAAACAGCGCCCGCGACATCCCCACCCAATCGCATACGCCGTCGGCCAGCAACTGCTCGGCCTTGTCCAGCCCATCGATGAAGCCGGCGTACCCCACCGGCACTGTCGACACCGACTTGATCGCCCGCACTCCGGCTTGCAGGTAGTGGTCCATGGTCTCCGAATGCACGATCAACTGGCCGAAAGTCGCGCCCATGCACATCGAACATTCCAGCGCGGCAACGCCGGCCTGACAGAGCGCCTGCACGGTTTCCTTGAGGTCCGGATATTGCAGCCCTTCAGCGCCCAGACGGTCGTCGATGCCCAGACGAATAGTGACGATCAGTTGGCCCTGGGTACGCTCGCGGATGGCCTTGACCACGTCGAGCAACAGTCGCGCACGGTTCTCTTCGCTGCCGCCATATCGGTCAGTGCGCTTGTTGGTGTGCGGCGAAAGAAAACTGCTCAGCAGGTAGCCGTTGGACGCCTGCAACTGCACCAGACGTGCGCCGTTGGTCCAGGCCAGCCAGGCGGAATGGGCGAATTGCTCGATCACCTGAGCGATGTCGGTTTCGTCCATGATCCGCACGCGGTAATCCGGATCGAGTTTCGACACGCGCGGGCAGGGCACGCCACTCGGGGTCAGCACGGCAACGCCGGTGTGGGTGGTGGTGCCCTGACCGCCGTAATGCTGCAGTTGCACACCCACCGGCGTGTTGACCTGCTCGGCCATCGCGAACATCGCCTTGAGCGATTCGCCCTGATGCTCCTCGAACAGGCCGAGCCCGGTGCTCTGCAGACGCGATTGCGGCGAGACCGTGGCGTTGCACAGAAACGCCATGGAGCAACCGCCCTCCATGATGCCCTGATAGAACTCGATCATGGCGGGCGTCACGCACCCGCTGTGATCGGCCAGGTCCACGCCCATCGACGCGAAGAACAGCCGATTGCGCAACTCCAGCCCGCCGGCCAGCCGCAGCGGCTCCAGCACGTGGGGATAGCGCGGCATCATGCTTCCTTCCTTTGTTCGGGCATCGCCGAAGCCTGGTCGAAGGTCATCCACAACGGTTGGCCGTGGACGGGCGCCGGAACCGGGGCGGTTTCTTCGTGGGAGAAGTAAGCGAACTGTTTGAGCACTTCGCGCCACTTGAAGCGCAACGGCGAATCCAGCTCTGCCAGGTGCAGTTTGAGCGTGCCGGCCTTTGTCGCGTCGCTGGCGTGCAGCGATTGCAACGGCAGGCTGATCATCCCTTCGTTTTCCAGGTACAGGTAGACGTGTCCGCGCTCGGAAGCCTCGAGCGGACTGTCGCATTGCACTTGCAGGCCGGCCATCGACAGCAGCTCAAGGCGGGCGGAGAGGTGACGACCTGAATCCAGGCGCACCAGCACTTCATGGCGTATGCCCTTGAGCGGACGGAACCAGCAGGCGGGGTCGATGTTGATGTTCCGCATGCGCTTGAACACCGGCATCTTGATCACTTCACCGTGCAGGCGAATGTCGGCCACCAGCTCGCCCCGCTGGAAGAATCGCGCACGCTTGTCGACCTTGCGCGCCCGCGGCTGGGCCATGCCTTCGTAGTCGCCAACCAGCACATCCACCTGAAACGAAGACTCGGTGTAACGGGGAAAACTCGACAGCAGATCAACGATGGAAATCGACACCTCACCGCGGGCATAACCGCTGTGCTCGTAGAACTGCGCGTACATCGCCTGGCGTGCCGCTTCGATCAGCATCAGGCCGGGCACGTGTTCGTGGTGCTTGCGGTAGAAAAAGTAATTGGCGGTGTCGTTGAACAGGGTGAAATAGAGCAGACCCTGCTGCGGGCAGCCGTCCAGGTTTTTCAGGACATCATGTACCTGCCGGCGCTGATCGAGGCTCAGGCCGTTGCCGCAACCGGGCAGTCGAGCCAGTTTGGCTTCGGTGCTTTCCAGCACCCAGATGCCGCTGAGGATCAGGTGGTCGGTGGCCTTTTCGTAATTCGTCAGCAGTTCCGGCAGACAGTCCGACAGGCCTGCCTGTTCGAGCTCTTCCAGGTCAATGATGGTTGGCAGCGAGCGCAGCACCAGACGTTCGCTGTCCAGCCGATAGGCCTGATTGACGATCTCCAGATCCATTGGATCAAGGTTCGCCCGTTGCACGACGGCGGCCGGCAGCCAGGCCGGCAGCAAGTGGTGAGCGTCGTAAATCAGCACGTCGTCATCGTGGCCTTTGTGGACGATGTCTTTGGCAACTTTCCTGTGCATGTCGATCATGATCATCCCTCTGTGTTGAACGTTGGTTGTAAGGCAGTTGCTATCCATGGCGTGAAATCGACCCACACCCAAAGGTGCTGCTCGACGCGTATCAGCAGCTTCAGTTGATGTGTTTTCTTGTTTTCTTGTTTTCTTGTTTTCTTGTTATCGAGTGTCGGGCAGGGTTACTGCACCGTGATGTAGCAGGCGCCCAGGGTTCGGTTGTCCAGAACCTGCAGCGGCGCCAGCCATTTGTAGTCGATGCCGCCACGTCTGAGCAGGCGTCCGATGGCAACCGGGGACACCGACACCAGATGTGAAACGCCGCAGGCTCGGGCGTACTCCAGCGTGGCCATGAACAGGCCAACGGTGTTTTCGTCGGACATCACCTGTTCGTTTCTGCCGCCCTCGGCATCGAGGTCCAGTGAGGTGAAGCGCGACAGCTCCCAGATGTCATCGCCGCACGGGGCAGGCTTGTCGCCGAGCAACGAAGTGAATACTTCACTCAGCAGATACGGCTGGGTGGTGGGCAGCAGGCGGGCGCATCCCTTGATGTTGCCGTCGTGCTCTTCGGCGACAATGTAGTGAGTGCCGCTGTGATCAAATTGGTCGAACTCGAAATCGTCCGGCGTGGATAATTGCCAGCCGAGGCGTTCGACGAACACCTGATAGCGATATTGAGCCAAGCGTTGACGCTTTAGTGTCGTCAACTCGTCATAACGTCCTGACATGTAATCCATCACAGATTCCGTTTAGTGATTGGTTGGGTGGCGATTAAAGTGCACACTGCGCTCGCATACTACCTGTCACCCTTGACAGCTAGCGGAAACATTTGGAAATATGCTAGGCATGTTGGCAAGAGGCCGACAGCATTAACTGTGGGAAAGGAATCTCTATGTCATATTGGCAGGCTGAACTGTTGGAAAACGCCATGTCTGCAACGGATGTCGAGTTGTTGTTCGACAGTATCAAGACCGTCGCCAGGCAGTTGGAGTTTGATTATGTGGCTTACGGGTCACGCCGGCTTTTCCCCATCACCAAACCTTGTCTTTTTCTCGCCAATAATTATTCGCCCGCCTGGCAAGCTGCCTATTCCGCCAATCGTTACCTGGACATCGATCCTTACGTCCAGCGCGCAATGCGCAGCGTGAAACCGGTGCTGTGGGACGCTGAACTCAAGGCTCAGATGCCCGAATTCTGGCAGGATGCGCAGGCTCACGGGCTCTCGGAGGGCTGGGGGCAGACGCTGCTCAACAGCGAAACTCAAGGGCTGGTGACCTTTGCCCGGGGCAGCGGGACGATCACCGCGCTGGAACTCGAAACCAAACAGGCGCAGCTGTCCTGGCTGGCTCAGATTACTCACCTGGGGCTGACGCGCCTGCAGATGCGCGGCGCCGATTCGGTGCTCCCGGTGCCGATAGAACTGTCGCAGAGAGAAAAGGAAATCCTGCAATGGACCGCTGACGGAAAGTCATCGGACGATGTTTCGGTGATCCTCGGTATCAGCAAAAGGACAGTAAACTTCCATATTAATCATTGCCTGAAAAAACTCGGTTGCCAAAACAAGATCGCCGCTGCAGTTAAAGCTTCGCTGATGGGCCTGCTGTGGAAATAATTACCCTGATAATTTATTGGATAACTAACTGGTGAATAACCGGAGTGTTTGTGCGCGAGTTCACAGATTTTCCCGATTAATAATATTTCATTTATAAGCTAATGCCTTTTCAAGCGTAACGAACTCATCAAGAAACTTCAGTTATAGCGTCATAAACATTCCTGACGACGGTGCCTGTTCAACGGTGCGACCAAACGCCACGGCGCAGGTTTCATGCCGGCTCGCCATGATGCGTGGCCTCGTTTCTGCATGGCGCATAGCGCATACGGAAAACCGTCACGTCCAACCGGCATCATCCGCTCGCATCGGGCTAAGGAACATCATCGTGAAAATCAACTGGGCCGAGAAACTGCGGCAAAACGTGCATCAACTGGCCGAGTCCCTGGGCAACCTGTTCGTCGAGACCTTCCACTACCTGGCGCTGTTCGCCATTGGTGCGGTGACCGCATGGGCGGCGGTGATGGAGTTTCTCGGCATGCTCGAAGAAGGCCACATCAAGATCGATGACATTCTGTTGCTGTTCATCTATCTGGAACTGGGGGCAATGGTCGGGATTTACTTCAAGACCAACCACATGCCGGTGCGCTTCCTGATCTACGTGGCGATCACTGCGCTGACCCGCCTGCTGATCTCCAACGTTTCGCACCACAACCCGCCGGACATGGGCATCATCTACCTGTGCGGCGGCATTCTGCTGCTGGCGTTCTCGATCCTGGTGGTGCGTTACGCCTCGTCGCAATTTCCGTCGGTGAAGATCGAAAAACCGCAACGCAAGCTCGGCGCCGGCTCCGGTGAACACCCCGAGATCGAGAAGGGCGAGCTTTAAAGGCCCATCGACGGCCGAGGCTGGCCGTTGCTCTGCTGCGGTGGCGGGGGCAGCCCGCCGCCGCTGGTCATTGCTTCGAGGATCGCCATGGCGCTATGGCCTTGCTCGATGGCGATGCCGAATTGGATGCTTTGCACCAGTCGCTTGAGCCGTACCGGATCGTTGCGCTGTTCGGCGCTGATCATCCGTTTGGCGACGATCCGGCCGCTGTTGGACAGGGTCAGCATGATGCTGCCGTCCAGCCCCTGAATGCTCAGGTTGATCTGATAGTCCGGCGCGAAGGCATCGGTAATGATCTGAAAAGGGTTGTCCATGATGCGTCACCGCCTGATTGAACGTGCAGTTGTTGACCGGCCGTGATCGGGTTGGTTCGCAATACCTGATCATCGGCGATTCCGTGGCCTGTGTTGTTGCTTTATGTAGGAGCTGCCGCAGGCTGCGATCTTTTGATCTGAGCTGTTTTGACTTCGGTCATGAAGATCAAAAGATCGCAGCCTGCGGCAGCTCCTACAGGGGATTTGCAAGGGGCATGCCGGGAAAATTGTTGGACAATGGATACGGCATAAAAAAGGCGAGCCCATGGCTCGCCTTTGTCATTTGTGGCCCGTTTCAGGGCAGAACCGAGTAGATGATCGCCGACAGTGCAATCAGGCCGATCAGCACCACGAACACGTTGGACGCCTGTCCCGAGTACTGGCGCAAGGCTGGCACACGGCGGATGGCGTACATCGGCATCAGGAACAACAGGCAGGCAATCACTGGCCCGCCGAGGGTTTCGATCATGCCGAGGATGCTCGGGTTGAACGTCGCCACGGCCCAGCAGCTGAGGATCATGAACAGCGCGGTCGCACGGTTCAGCCAGCTCGCCGACATCACCTTGCCACGGCCGCGCAGGCTTTTGACGATCATGCCCTGAAAGCCTTCGCTGGCGCCGATGTAGTGGCCGAGGAAGGATTTGGTGATCGCCACCAGCGCGATCAGCGGCGCGGCGTAAGCGATGACCGGGGTCTGGAAGTGGTTGGCCAGGTACGACAGGATCGAAATGTTCTGCGCCTTGGCCGCGGCCAGATCGGCCGGCGACAGCGCCAGCACGCAGCTGAAGCAGAAGAACATCACCGTCACCACCATCATCCCGTGGGCCATGGCGAGGATGCCGCTGCTCTTGCGTTCGGCCTCGGCGCCGTAGCGCTGCTTCTGGTCAACCGCGAAGGCGGAGATGATCGGCGAGTGGTTGAACGAGAACACCATCACCGGGATCGCCAGCCACAGGGTCTTGAGGAACGTCGACAGCGGCATCGCTTCCTTGGCGCTGGCGAAGAACGCGCCGTTCCAGTTGGGGATCAGGCTCAGGCCGAGCAACAGCAGCGCGGCGACGAACGGATAGACCAGCACGCTCATGGCTTTGACGATCACGTTCTGTCCGCAGCGCACGATCGCCATCAGGCCGAGGATCAGCACCAGCGACAGGATTGCCCGAGGTGGCGGCGCGATGTGCAATTGATGTTCGAGAAAACTGCTCAGGGTGTTGGTCAGTGCAACGCTGTACACCAGCAGGATCGGGAAGATCGCGAAGAAGTACAGCAGGGTGATCAGCTTGCCGGCACCGATGCCGAAATGTTCTTCAACGACTTCGGTGATGTCGCCCGAACGCCCGGACAAGACGAAGCGGGTCAGGCCCCGGTGGGCGAAAAAGGTCATCGGGAACGCCAGCAACGCCAGAATCAACAATGGCCAGAAGCCGCCGACACCGGCGTTGATCGGCAGAAACAAAGTGCCGGCACCGATGGCGGTGCCATACAGACCGAGCATCCAGGTGGTGTCGGATTTGCTCCAGCCCTTGTGGGCTATTTCGGTGTTGCGTGTGCGATCTACAGCGGGATTTTCGGCAGCAGGTGTACGTACATCGGTCATCGTTTTTGCCTCGTTATTATTTTTGCTCGGGCTCACGGTTGGCGGGCCGCAAGTTGCGGCCCGCCGGGACGGTCAGGGAACGCGCGTCAGCATTCCACCCAGTTCACAGCCAGGCCGCCCCGTGAAGTCTCTTTGTATTTGTCGTGCATGTCGGCGCCGGTATCGCGCATGGTGCGGATTACCCGGTCGAGGGAAATGAAGTGTTTGCCGTCGCCGCGCAGGGCCATTTGCGTGGCGTTGATCGCCTTCACGGCGGCGATGGCATTGCGTTCGATACACGGCACCTGCACCAGGCCGCCGACCGGGTCGCAGGTCAGGCCGAGGTTGTGTTCCAGGCCGATTTCAGCGGCGTTTTCCAGTTGCTCCGGGGTTGCGCCGAGCACTTCAGCGAGGCCCGCCGCGGCCATGGCGCAGGCCGAACCGACTTCGCCCTGGCAGCCGACTTCGGCGCCGGAGATCGAGGCATTTTTCTTACACAGAATGCCGACGGCGGCGGCGCCCATGAAGAAAGCGACCACGTCATCGTCAGACGCGTCCGGATTGAATTTCATGTAGTAGTGCAGCACCGCCGGGATGATCCCGGCCGCGCCATTGGTCGGCGCGGTGACCATGCGCCCGCCGGCAGCGTTCTCCTCGTTGACCGCGAGGGCGAACAGATTGACCCACTCCATCGCCGACAGCGTCGAACTGATCACGTTCGGCTTGCCGATTTCCAGCAGGCTGCGGTGCAGTTTCGCCGCGCGGCGCGGTACGTTCAGACCACCGGGCAGGATGCCTTCGTGGCGCAGGCCCTGCTCAACGCACTCGCGCATCACCGACCAGATGTGCAGCAAGCCGTTACGGATTTCAGCGTCGCTGCGCCAGGCCCGTTCGTTGGCCATCATCAGCTCTGAGACTCGCAGGTTGTGGGTTTTACACAGGCTCAGCAGTTCGGCGGCGCTGGAAAAATCGTACGGCAACACCACGTCGCCGGCCGGCGCCACACCGGACTCGGCTTCCGCCGCTTCGATGATGAAACCGCCGCCAATCGAGTAGTACGTTTGCGTGAACAGCTCGGCGCTTTCGCCAAAGGCTGTCAGCGACATGGCGTTGGGGTGGTAGGGCAGGCTTTCGTCGAGCAGCAGGAGATCGTGCTGCCAGTTGAAGGAAATTTCTCTCTGGCCGGCCAGCAGCAACAGGCCGCTTTCGCGCATTTGCCGGATGCGTGGATCGATGGTCGCCGGATCAATGCTGTCCGGCCATTCGCCCATCAGGCCCATGACCGTCGCGCGGTCGGTGGCGTGGCCGACACCGGTGGCCGACAGCGAACCGTACAAACGGATTTCCACGCGGCGCACATCGTTGAGCAACCGTTGATCGATCAGCGCCTGGGCGAAGGTCGCGGCGGCTCGCATCGGGCCAACGGTGTGGGAGCTGGACGGGCCGATGCCGACTTTGAATAGATCGAAAATACTGATAGCCATGCTAAACCCTTACAAGCAATGGAGTAGGAATCGCTGCCATTTTTTGTAGGACAAGCGCAATGTCGGCGATACTGCCTACGTCAGATCTACGTGACCAACGAAACTTCCTAAGAAAGCCTTTAGCAGGACTAAACGATGAGTCGTCAATTGCATGCCCAGACCTACGTCTGGCTGCAGGTGTTTTCCTGTGCCGCGCGGCACCTGTCGTTCACCCGTTGCGCTGAAGAGCTGCACATCACTCCGGGGGCGGTCAGCCAGCAGATTCGCCAGCTGGAAGAGCGCCTCGGTTTTCGCCTGTTCCACCGACGAGCGCGGGGCGTGGAGTTGAGTGCGGAAGGCCAGCGGTTAGCGATTACCGTCAACGAGGCCTACGGCAGCATTGATGCGGAATTGCGTCGACTGGATGCGGGGATGATCAGCGGGATTCTGCGGGTGCGTTCGATTCCGTCGTTCCTCAGCAAATGGCTGACCCCGCGTTTGCCGCGTCTGCAGCAGCGCTATCCGGACATCCAGTTGCGCCTGGTGGCCGAGGACAGCAGCGTGCCGTTGCACGAGGGCGATTTCGATCTGGCGATTGACCTGAACGACGGCAGCTATCCGGGACTGTTATCCACAGCCTTGCTCGATGAGCAGATTTTCCCGGTGTGTGCGCCGAATTTGTTGCGCGGACGCCCTCCGCTGCACGGGCCGGCGGATCTGGTGCATTTCCCGTTGTTGCACGACATCACCGCCTGGCGTGGCAGTTATGAATATGCGGAATGGGAGTTTTATCTGAACGCGATCGGTTTTGAGGGTGCCGACGTTCGGCGTGGGCACACGTTCAATCGCAATCACCTGACCATCGAAGCGGCAATTGCCGGCATGGGCGTGGCGATTGCCCGACGCACATTGCTCAACGATGAGCTGGAGCGCGGGACGTTGATCGTGCCGTTCGGGTTGTCGGTGCCCAACCACAAACGTTACGTTTTGCTGTATGCGCCGGGGACGTTGAGCCATCCGGGCGTGCGCGCCGTGCATGACTGGCTGGTGGAGGAAGCGGGGATTTTCCGCAGCTTGCACCCGTTGAACGACGGGCAATTGTGAGCAGATTTTGCAGGGTTGCGAGGCGACCCAACTCCCGACCTTACCAGTGACTTGCTCGGTTGTCCGGCTTTTTTTGCGAATGAATATTTATCTTTTTTCAGGGGTTGAAATGTTCGTCAGTCGGGCCGATTGTTGTAACCAGGAGGTCAGGAAATCCAATTCAAGGCCTCTGGCGAGCTAGCTGAAATAAGGGATGAACTATGCAAATCCAAGTCAACAGCGATAACCATATTCAAAGCAGTAAGCGACTGGAGGAGTGGGTACGTACAACTATTGAGAGCACGCTCGAACGTTATGAAGAAGACCTGACCCGTGTCGAAGTCCACCTGAGCGACGAGAACGGCGACAAACCAGGTCCCCATGACTTGCGCTGCCAACTGGAAGCGCGGCCAAAAGGCCATCAACCGATTTCCGTCACCCATAAAGCCGATTCGCTGGAACAGGCGATCGACGGTGCAGCCGAAAAACTGGAGCACGCGCTGGAGCACCTGTTTGGCAAACTGCGAGGCAAACCTCGCGCCGCCATCGTGCCATTCAGCAAGGCGAATGATGCACTGCTGGAGGAAGAATTTCTCGAGAACGAACAGGCAGCGATCAACAGTTGATACGCTGATTTTTCAAGCCACCCAATGAGAACGGGCCTGCGCAAGCAGGCCCGTTTTTGTTTGTGTTGCTGAACAGTGTGGCGAGGGAGCTTGCTCCCGCTGGGCTGCGAAGCGGCCCCAATACCTGCACGGCGTTCAACAGCCAGACTGTATCAGCAGGATTTACGGCTGCTCCGTAGCCGAGCGGGAGCAAGCTCCCTCGCCACAGTTTTATTAGAAAGCTACAGAAGTTTGCACATACACCGTGCGCGGTTCACCCACGTACTTGCCTTTATTGTTGTCATCAAACGAGCGGGTGAAATACTGGGTGTTGAAAATGTTCTTCACCCCCACCGCCACGTTCAGATCCGACAATTGCGGGCCGAAGTCATAACCGGCGCGGCTGCTGAACAGCATGTAGCCGGGGATCTTGCCGGTGCTGCCGTCGGCGCTTTCCCTGGAGGTGTTGGCATTGTCGGCGAACTGGTCGCTCTGGAAGCTGCTGTCGACGTTGAGTTTCCACGGGCCTTCGGTGTAACCGACGCCAATCGTGCCTTTGTGTTTCGAGGAAAACGGCACGCGATTGCCCTTATTTGGCCCGTCCTCACGGATGGTCGCGTCAACATAGGCATAAGTGGCGTACACATCGAAACCGGCGAGTGCCGGGCTCAAGTCATCCAGCGCATAGTTGACGCTGGTCTCGATGCCCTGATGGCGGGTCTCGCCCCGGGCGATCACCGAATCGTTGGTCTGGTTGCTTTCGTACTGGTTGTCGAAGTTGATCAGGAACGCACCGATTTCCGCGCGCAGGGTGCCGTTGTCATAACGGGTTCCGAGTTCCCAGGTGCGGGCCTTCTCCGGTTTGACTTCGCCGCTGCTCACACGGTTGGGCATCTGGCTGTATTGCACGCTGCCGAACGAACCTTCGGTGTTGGCGTACAGATTCCAGCTGTCGCTCAGGTGATACAGCACGTTCAGCGCCGGCAGCGCGGTGTTGTAGTCGCCCTTGTATTTGACGTCGGTCAGGTTGTTGGTCTGCTGCGACTCGATCATCTCGTAGCGCACGCCCGGAGTGATGGTCCATTTGCCGATGTCGATGCGATCGTCGACGAACAACGCATTGGCTTCGGTGCCACCGCGGGTGTCGCGGTCGTTGCGGCTGTCGGTAGTCGGGTATTGGTTGCTGCTGATCGGCGTGCGATAGCGCAACTCGTGGCCGGCCTCGTTGATGTAGCGGTAACCGACGCCGACTTCATGGCTGGTCGGGCCGAGGTCGAAGCCTTGGGCGAAACGTGTTTCGAAACCGCGTACCCAATATTCGCGCGGTGACAGCGAGAGGAAACTGCCCTGATCCAGATAACCGCTGCGCAGGGTCTTGGTGAAGAAAGTGTTGGCGGTGAATTCGCGGCGATCTTCCTGATAGCGATAGCCGAAGTTGAACATCGTCCGACGGCCCCAGAACTGATCTTTCAGGCGTGTCGACTGATACGGATCGGCGTTGTAATCGGCAACGCTGAGGCCGCCGGGCATGTCGGCCTTGCCTTCGTAATACTGGGCCATGGCGTTGAAGCTGTTGGCCTCGTCGAGCTGGTATTTGCCCTTGAGGATCAGGTCGTCGATTTCGCTGTCGCTGTGTTCACGCCAGTCACCGCCACGGGTGCCGGAGTAAAGCAGCGCGCCGCCCAGACCATTTTCGTTGGTGCCGCCGGCCAGCAGGTTGGCGCTGGCCTTGAAGCCGTCATGGCTCGACGACGGACTGGTCTCCGTCTGGAAACCACCCTTGACCGTCGGCTCATCCGGGATGGCACGGGTCACGAAGTTGACCACGCCACCGACGTTCTGCGGGCCGTAACGCACGGCGCCGCCGCCACGCACCACGTCCACGGCATCCATGTTGCCCATGCTGATCGGCGCGAACGACAACTGCGGCTGACCGTACGGTGCGAACGGCACGGGAATGCCGTCCATCAGTACGGTCGAGCGCGCGGCCAGGCGCGGATTGAGGCCGCGAATGCCGAAGTTCAGCGCCATGTCGTGGCTGCCGGTGCCGTTGTTTTCCGGGGCATTGACCCCGGGGATGCGGTTGAGCACGTCGCGCGCCTGAGTCGCGCCTTGACGTTCGAAGTCTTCGCGGCGGATCACATCGCGGGCGCCGGGGTGTTCGAACACGTTGACCTGCGCCGCTTCACCGAGCCAGTCACCGACGACCTTCGAGGTGTCCAGCTCCAGCGCCGTGTCGCCGACCGGTTGCAGGCTGAAGGCATTGTCGCCCTCGGCGCGAGCTTGCAGGCCGGTGCCTTCGAGCAGCGCATCGAGACCTTGTGCAGCGCTGTAGCTGCCTTCGAGGCCACGGCTTTGCACACCGCTGGTGACTTGCGAGCCAAAGGAAATCAGCACGCCGGCTTCACGACCAAACTGGTTGAGGGCGTTTTCCAGCGACGCCGGAGCGATGTGGTAAACCTTGGTTTCGGCAGCCATGACCGGCAGAGCGCTGAAGCTCAGGCTGGCGCCCAGTAAGAGGTTGCGCAGGCGGCGGGCCAGTGGCGTGAGACGGGTGGGGTGCATGAAGGTTGATCCTGAGAAGGTTGAATCAAGGGGGCTTTCCTTCTCTGTCACGCCAGATCTGAAAAACGGCTCATTTATTTTTCGAGAGCAAAAGATCGCAGTCTTCGGCAGCTCCTTCAGGACGTACACCGAGCCAATGTAGGAGCTGCCGCAGGCTGCGATCTTTTGATCTTGCTGCTAAACCCGAGCCTCGACGCTGACCCAATAGCGGGTAAACCGCCGTACTTTCACCGGCAGACTGATTTGCAGCAGATCAAGAATCCGCTCGCTGTCGTCCAGTGGATAAGTCCCAGAGATCAGCAGGTCGGCCACTTTCGCATCGCAATGCAACTGGCCGCGACGGTAGCGGCCGAGCTCTTCAAGAAAATCGCCCAGGCGCATGTGCGCGGCAACCAGCATACCGTCGGCCCAGGCGCCGCTGTTGGCGTCCAGTGGCTGGGCTGCGCTGACCGAGGTGGCGCTGAAACTCAGCTGACGGGCAACGGGCAACCACATCGGCTCGCGCCCGGGGCGGATCAATTCGACCTGGCCTTCGAACAGCGCCACCTGCGTGGAATCAGTAAATTGCCGGACGTTGAGCCGGGCAGCCCCGGTTTTTAACAGCCCCTGTGCCGTGCGCACTTCGAACGCTTGTGCGGTGCTCAGGAGGATCTCGCCTTCCAGCAAACGGATCAGCCGTTGCGTGCTGTCCACGTCCGCCGCACTCGCGGTGTTGAGCTGCAACTGGCTGCCCGCACCCAGCGTAACTTTGCGGCGCTCCCCCAGCGGACTGCGGTAATCGGCGAGCAGCGTCGGCAGCGGATTGTGCTCGCGCATGCCCCAAGTGACGGCTGAACCGGCACCGAGAAGCAGCAGCAATTTGAGCGCCTGACGGCGACTGGAAGACTTCTGCCCGTTCAACGCGGCGTGGACCAATGGCGACGCCACGCCGCGCAAGCGTTGGTTGACCCGCTGCATGTGCTCCCACGCGCGACGATGTTCGCTGTGGGCGTCCAGCCATTGTTGCCAGGCTTGTTGCTGACGGGGGGAGAGCGACCCTTGCTGCATTTCCACCAGCCAGTGCACGGCCTGTTCGGCCACTTGCGCAGAGAAATCCGGAGCGCGGTTCATAGGGCGAAATAGCAGCGCAGGGCGGCTTTGTGCAGATGACGTTTGACCGTGGCCACCGAGATGCTCAGCTCGGCGGCGATTTGCGGATAAGTCAGGCCATCGACCTGCGCCAGCAAAAAGGCGCGCTTGACCAGACGCGGCAAGCCATCGAGCAACTGATCCAGTTCGATCAGGGTTTGCAGGATGATCGCTTTGTCTTCTTCCGATGGCGCAACCATTTCCGGCATCTGCGCCAAGGTGTCGAGGTAGGCGCGTTCCAAGTCCTGGCGGCGGTAGTGATTGAACAGCACACGTTTGGCGAGGGTGGTGAGAAACGCGCGCGGCTCAACAATTACCGATTGTTCACGTGCAGTTAGCACGCGGATGAAGGTGTCTTGCGCCAGATCCGCCGCGCTGTCCGGGCAGCCGAGTCTGCGCCGCAACCAGCCGGTGAGCCAGCTGTGGTGGTCGTGGTAGAGCGATTCGACGGGATGGGCGGACGACAAGGGTATTACTCCGGGCGCATGATCGATGCGTTAGAGAACAAGAACTGTTCGCATTGTAGGGGCGGGGGAGGGTGTCCGGCAATCAGATGCTTTTGCGTATGAGAATATTTATCATTAATATTGCTCGCCTGTTGGTTCGGCTCGTTGGCCGGACGTTTTTTCGTTTCAGGGTCGAAACATGAAAGGCAAACTCGCCTCACTTCCCATGTCCTATCGTCTGGCCGTCACCTCGCGGGTGCTGGCGGCGGTGTTCGGCGGCTATCTGGTCGCGGCGCTGGCCAGTGTCGCGCTGACGATGTGGCTGCCGTTGAGCCGCGCCGAAGCGGTGGTGACCGGTATGACCATTTCCTTTCTGGTCTATCTGGTCGCGGTGCTGTGGTGCTTCGCTTGCCGCACGGCGTGGTCGGCGTGGGTCGGTTTGCTGGTGCCCAGCGTGATTCTGGCGACGGTGTCGGGTGCCGCGCGGGGCTTGGGTTACGCATGAAAGAGGGCTTTCGTCAGTCGATGGCCTGGCTGCACACGGGGACGGGGCTGGTGTTCGGCTGGCTGCTGTTTGCGATTTTCCTCACCGGAACGCTGGCCTATTTCAAGGATGAGATCAGCCACTGGATGCAGCCGGAAATTCCCTCGCGGCCCATCAATGCCGAAGCGAGCCTGACCCTGGCGCAAAGTTACCTGCAGCAACACGCCGCCGGCGCCTCGCGCTGGCTGATCGACTTGCCCGACGCCCGCGATCCCGGCCTGACGGTGCGCTGGCAACAGGCTTCGAACACACCGGGCGAGCGCGGCAAGTTCGAATCCAGAACACTCGACGCGCAGACCGGCAGTGAAGTCCAGGCCCGCGAAAGCCTGGGCGGCGAGTTCTTCTATCGCTTCCATTTCCAGCTGCAAATGCCTTATCCATGGGGCCGCTGGCTGGCGACGATGGCGGCGATGGTGATGTTCGTCGGGCTGATCACCGGCATCATCACCCACAAGAAAATCTTCAAGGACTTCTTCACCTTTCGCCCGCGCAAAGGCCAGCGTTCATGGCTCGACGGGCATAACGCGGTCGGCGTGCTGGTGTTGCCGTTTCACTTGATGATCACCTACAGCAGCCTGGTGATTTTCATGGCGATGGTCATGCCGGCAAGCATTCTGGCGTCCTATAACGGCGACGTGCGCACCTTTTACGACGAAGTTTTTCCGGCATCGAAGACCCCTGAGCGAGCCAACCGGGCGGCGCCGCTGAGCCCGATGGCTCCACTTCTGGCCAAGGCCAGCGAGCAGTGGGCGGGAGGCAGCACCGCGCGGCTGACAGTGAACAACCCGGGGGACGCGAATGCCTCGGTGGTGCTGTCGCGCCGTGGCGACCGCGTCGTCCACGATTTCGGGCGCGCGGTGACGTTCAATGGCGTCACCGGCGAGCGCCTCGGCAGCACGCCGGAGCAGCCCGTGGCGATGGCGGTCGGCGGCACGTTCTACGGTTTGCACATGGGCCACTTTGCCGGGTCGACATTGCGCTGGCTGTATTTCATCTGTGGTCTGGCGAGTACCGCGATGATCGGCACCGGGCTGGTGATCTGGCTTGGCAAGCGCCAGCTCAAACACGCCAAGAGCGGCGTGATGCCGTTCGAATTGCGCTTGGTGGAAGTGCTGAACATCGCCAGCATGGCCGGGCTGGTGGTAGCGGTGGCGGTGTTCTTTTTGGCCAATCGCCTGTTGCCGGCAGATCTGGCCGGGCGCGCCGATCAGGAAGTGAATGCGTTTTTTGTCGCCTGGGTCTTGAGCGTGGTGCATGCGTTGCTGCGCAAAGGGCGCAAGGCCTGGGTCGAACAGCTCGCGCTGGCTGCCGTGCTGTTTATCGCGGTGCCGCTGATCAATCTGACCACACCGTGGAATCTCGGGGTAACACTGGCGCAAGGTGACTGGACGCTGGCGGGTTTCGATCTGACTTGCCTGGGCGCAGGTCTGTTCCTCGGCTGGGCCGCATGGAAAATGCAGCGTGCCGGCGGCGCCGTCAGCGTGAAAAAAACATCCCGCGAAAAGCCGCGACCGATCGCGCTTGAGCAGGAGGTCAGCTGATGTTGCTGGCGTTGTTGCTGTGCTATGCCGCCTTCAGCGCGTTGTGTCTGTCGATGCCTCGGCACCATGATGAACTGCTCGGCAACAAACCCTCGGCCCGACGCGCACGGGGTCTGAAACTCGCTGGTTGGCTGTTGCTCGGGCTGTCGCTTTGGGCGGCAGTCGCTGCACACGGCTGGAGTTTCGGTCTGGTCGACTGGTTCGCGGTGCTCATGCTCAGCGCCTTGGCGTTGGTGCTGTTGCTGCCGTATCGCCCACGTCTGGCCCTCGCACTGGCCGGGTTGAGCCTGCTGGCCAGTCCGGTCGCTGCCTGGGCGCAGGTCTGACATGCTGATCGGTCATCCCCCGGAATCCCGCGACGACGAGCCGCACGGCGCGCGTGCGCATTTTCTTCAGGTGTTCCTGTCGCAGCGCTCGCAGATGGAGGCGCTGGTCAACCGGCGCGTCGGTTGCCGGGCCACGGCAGCGGATCTGGTGCAGGACCTGTTTCTGCGTTTCTGGCGACGGCCGCTGGTGCAGGTCGAAGAACTCAGCACCTACCTTTTGCGCTGCGCCGGCAACATCGCCATCGATCACTTGCGCAGCGAAGGCACGCGGGTGCGGGTCAACGAGGGTTGGCAACCGGATGCGCCGGACAGTCACGGCAGCGAACCGCAAGCCGCGCTCGAAGCGGGCAATGATCTGCGCCATGTCGAAGCGGCGTTGCGCGCCTTGCCCGAACGCACCCGGCAGATCTTCCTGCTCAATCGCATCCACGGCCGCAAATACGCAGATATCGCCAAAGCTATGGGCCTGTCCCAAAGTGCCGTGGAAAAACATATGATGCGCGCCCTCGAGGCCTGCAAGGCCTGCCTGCGCGAACCCGCGCCACGCCTGCCAGGGAAAGCACCGTGAAAGTCACCGACCGCGTCACCCCGACGCCTGCTCAGGAGCAGGCCGCGCTCGCCTGGCTGAGCCTGCTGCACGACCGCCCGAGCACCGGCGATCAACTGACCTTCAGCCAATGGCTGCGCGCCGACCCGGCCCACGCCGAGGCCTACGCCCAGGCGCAAGTGCTCTGGGAGTTGAGCGAAAGTCCGGCGCGTACCTTGGCCGATGAAGAGGCGTTGGCGTTGCAGGGCTTCCTCAATGCGATGGATCGTCCGCGTCGTTCAACGCTGCTGCGCTGGTCGGGCGCGCTGGCGATGGCCGCGTGTCTGACGCTGATGATCAGCCTTGGCACGGGTTGGCAGCCGCAGCGCTGGATCGATGATCTGGGTGCCGATTACGTTTCGGCACCGGGTGAAGTCCGCACCGTGACCCTGGCCGATCAATCGCAAGTCACGCTGGATGCCGACAGTGCCATCGCGGTGGATTTCAGTCATGGCGAGCGGCATGTGCAATTGCGTCGCGGTGCCGGATTTTTCAGTGTCACGCATACGGGGGATCCGTTTGTGGTCGCGGCGGAGAAGGGCGAGGCGCGGGTGCTCGGCACGCAATTCGAAGTGCGTCTGCAGCCCGGTGGTGCGCAAGTCACGGTGCTGTCCGGGCGTGTTGGCGTGACGGCGGATCGCAACGCGCAACAGCAGATTCTGACCGCCGGCCAGCAAGTGGCTTACGGGCAGGGCAGTGCGGAAAAACTGCACCCGGTGGACAGCGAAGCGCAACTGGCCTGGCGTCAGGGCTGGCTGAATTACTACAAGGCGTCACTGGCAGATGTGGTGGAGGATCTGCGGCGCTATTACCCGGGACGGATTGTTGTGCTCAATGATGAGTTGGCTGCGCGCAAGGTCAGCGGCAGTTTTCCGAGCAAGGATCCGCAGGTTGTGTTGAGTTCCCTGCAAGGGGTGATGGGGTTTGAGCAGCATCAGGTGTTGGGGCATCTGATTATTTTGCGCTGAGCCTGCTCGCGATAGCGTTCTTTCAGACAGCAAAAAATATTTTCAAATTTGTGGTGAGGTAAACCGCAGCCCCATCCGTGTAGTGACTGAAACTGCGAGTCATTCGCATCCGTTGCGGTTCTACACAGGTCATTGAGCAATGAAGTCCAGGGCAAAATCGGGTTCGGTCAAACAGTGGTTGGGTGTTTCGGCATTGAGTTTTTCGGCGTTGGCGCTGTTGCCGCTGAGTGTGGCGCTGGCCGCTGAAACCGTCAGCAGCCCGACACAGAAACAGTTCAGTTTCTCCCTGAGCGCCAAACCACTGCCCCAGGCTCTGAGCGACTTCAGCCGCGTCACCGGGCAAAGCGTGGTCTACACCGATGAAGCGCCGTACGGCCTCAACGCCCCGGCCGTCAGCGGCCAGATGAGCGCCGAACAGGCGCTGCAACGCCTGCTCAGTGGTTCCGGCATGACCTTTCGCCGTACCGACAGCCACACCCTGGCGCTGGAACCGCAACCCACCGCAGGCGCACTCAATCTTGGCGCGACCACCATCACGTCGATGCGTGACGAGTCGATGAGCTATCAGCCGCCGCAGACCAGTTCGGTGATGCGCTCCTCGGCTTCGCTGCAGGAAATCCCGCAGACCGTCAACGTGATCCCGGCCCAGGTCATTCGCGATCAGGCCCCGCGCAATCTCGACGATGCGCTGGCCAACGTCAGCGGCATCACCCAGGGCAACACCTTGGGCAGCACGCAAGACTCGGTGATGACCCGCGGCTTTGGCGACAACCGCAACGGCTCGATCATGCGCGACGGCATGCCGATCGTGCAGGGCCGTGGCATGAACGCGACGGTCGATCGGGTCGAAGTGCTCAAGGGCCCGGCCTCGTTGCTCTACGGCATTCAGGATCCGGGCGGCGTGGTCAACCTGGTCAGCAAGAAGCCGGAACTGACTCAATACAACGCGCTGACCCTGCGCGGTTCCACCTACGGCGACGGCAAAAATGGCAGCGGTGGCACCTTCGACAGCACTGGTGCGCTGGGTGAATCAGGGCTGGCCTATCGGCTGGTGCTGGATCATGAAGACGAAGATTACTGGCGCAACTACGGCACCCACCGCGAGACGCTGATCGCGCCGTCGCTGGCCTGGTTCGGCGAGCGCACCAAGCTGTCGTTCGGCTATGAGCACCGCGAGTTTCTCACCCCGTTCGACCGGGGCACGGTGATTGATCCGCGCACCAACCATCCGCTGGACATCTCGCGCAACGAGCGTCTGGACGAGCCGTTCAACGACATGGAGGGGCGTTCCGACCTGTACCACTTCGAAGCTGACCACGAACTCAACGACGACTGGAAAGCCCATTTTGGCTACAGCTGGAACCGCGAAACCTACGACGCCAGCCAGGTACGCGTGACCGCCATCGACACCAAAAAAGGCACGCTGACCCGCAGCATGGACGGCACGCAAGGCGCGATCAGCACTGATCGTTTCACCACCGCCAGCCTCGAAGGCAAAGTCAACCTGCTGGGCATGCAACATGATCTGGTGTTCGGCGTTGACGATGAGTACCGCAAGATCTACCGCGCTGACCTGATCCGCCAGAAAAGCCTGAGCACCTTCAGCTATGTCAATCCGGTGTATGGCCGTGAAGTCGAAGGCACCACGGTCAGCCCGGCGGACAGCGCGCAGACCGATCTGCTGCGCAGCGATTCGGTGTTTCTGCAGGACTCGATACACCTCAACGACCAGTGGATTCTGGTCGCCGGCGGACGCTTCCAGGAGTACGACCAGTACGCCGGCAAAGGCGTGCCGTTCAAGGCCAACACCGACAGCAACGGGCAGAAATTCGTACCGCGCGCCGGTCTGGTGTATCGCTACACCGACGAATTATCGTTCTACGGCAGCTACACCGAATCGTTCAAACCCAACTCGACCATCGCCCCGCTCAGCGGCAGCAGCACCGTGCTCGACGGCAGCATTGCGCCGGAAGAGGCCAAGTCGTGGGAACTGGGTGCGCGTCTGGATATGCCGGGGCGCATCACCGGCAATATCGCGCTGTTCGACATCAAGAAGCGCAACGTGCTGGTCTCCAATTCTGAAGGCCCGACCACCATTTACAGCGCGGCTGGCGAAGTGCGTTCCCGGGGTCTGGAACTGGACCTGACCGGCCAGTTGACGGATCGCTGGAGCCTGATCGGCGCCTATGCCTACACCGATGCCGAGGTCACCGAAGACCCGGACTACAAAGGCAATCGTCTGCAAAACGTGGCGAAGAACAGCGGCTCATTGTCGGCGGTGTATGACTTCGGCAGCGTGATCGGCGGCGATCAACTGCGGGTCGGTGCCGGGGCGCGGTATGTCGGCGAACGCGCGGGCAATGCGGTGAATGATTTCGACCTGCCGAGCTACACCGTGGCCGATGCGTTTGCCACTTACGACACGAAGCTTGAAGGGCAGAAGGTCAAGTTCCAGCTCAACGTGAAGAACCTGTTCGACCGCACCTACTACACCTCGGCGGCGAGCCGGTTCTTTGTGTCGATGGGCGATTCGCGGCAGATTTCGTTGTCGAGCACTTTGGAGTTCTGATCCAGGACCGCGTCATCGTTCTTCGCGAGCAAGCCCGCTCCCACATTGGATGGTGTTATTCACACAATCTGAGTTCACTCTGAACCCTGTGGGAGCGGGCTTGCTCGCGAAGCGGCCCGATCAGGCAATAAAAAACCCGGATCTAACGCAAAAACGCCTGTCGATAATCCCCCGGCGTCCCACCCAATACTTGCCGAAACCGGTTGGTGAAATGACTGGCACTGGCAAACCCGCACGCCAATGCAATCTCCCCCAGCGGCAACGCCGTGCCACGCAACAACTCCCGCGCCCGGTTCAAGCGCCGCGCCAGCACGTACTGATGCGGCGGCAGGCCGAAGCTCACGCGAAACATCCGCGCAAAGTGGTATTCCGACAGCGCACACAATCCGGCCAGTTGCCCGAGGCTGATCGGCTCGGCCAACTGATTGTCGATGAACTCGACCAGTTGCCGCCGCTGATGGGGCGCCAGTCCGCCCTTGAGGCGCACACCCTGCCGGGCGCCGACCTGGCTGAGCAGGGTATGGCTGATCAATTCATGCGCAATGCTGCTGGTCAGCAGGCGTTCGGCCGGTTCGTCCCAATTCAGTGTCAGTAACTGACGAAAGCGTCGGGCCTGCTGCGGATCTTCCAGAAAGGTCTGCTCGCGCAACTGCATCTCTCGCGGCTCGCGATCCAGCAGCGTGACGCAACCCAAGGCAAATTGTTCGGCGCTGAAATACAGATGAGCGAGACGCAGATCGCCGTTGATCACCCAGCCCGATTGGTGATCGGCGGGCAGGATGCACAACTTGTCCGGTCCGCCCTTGCGCCCCGGTTGGCCACGGCGAAAGGTGCCCGTGCCCCCGGCGATGTAGCAGGAAAGCGTGTGGTGGCTCGGCGTTTCGTATTCCTGGGCATCGTGGTGGTTGGTCCACAGGGCCGCAGACAAGCCGTCACCGAGATCGGCGCTGTGCAACAGGCGTGCATTCGGCGAGCGGTTGAGGGCTTGGAAGACTTGCAGGGTATCGATAGCGGCCATATTCGGTTCTCTCCAACGCCTTGCATCCTACTCCGTAGCTTTCGCGCTGCCAGCCTGTCGAGCGACAAAAGCGCAAGAATCTGCAAGCGCCCCAATCGTTGCTGTCGCACCCTGAACCTCCATACAACACAACCCTGTGGCGAGGGCGCTTGCTCCCGCCGGGCTGCGCAGCGGACCCATCAGTGAGTGCTGCGCACTCAAGCGCGAGCAAGCTCGCTTGCCACAGAGTGCCCGGTGTTCTCAGGAGTTTCGTCATGAACCTTTCGCTGTATCTGCTCACCGTGCTGATCTGGGGCACCACCTGGATTGCCCTGAAATGGCAACTGGGCGTGGTGGCGATTCCGGTGTCGATCGTTTATCGCTTCGGTCTCGCCGCGCTGGTGCTGTTCGTGTTGTTGCTGCTCAGTCGGCGGCTGCAACCGATGAATCGGCGTGGCCATCTGATCTGTGTGGCGCAGGGGCTGTGCCTGTTCTGCGTCAACTTCATGTGCTTTCTGACCGCCAGCCAGTGGATTCCCAGCGGGCTGGTGGCGGTGGTGTTTTCCACGGCCACTTTGTGGAATGCGCTCAATGCACGCGTGTTCTTCGGTCAGCGCATTGCGCGCAACGTGTTGATGGGCGGCGCGCTCGGTTTGTTCGGTCTGGGAGTGTTGTTCTGGCCGGAACTGGCCGGCCATCACGCCAGCCCCGAAACGTTGCTTGGTCTTGGCCTGGCGCTGTGTGGCACCTTGTGTTTTTCGGCGGGCAATATGTTGTCGAGTCTGCAGCAGAAGGCAGGCTTGAAACCCTTGACCACCAATGCCTGGGGCATGGCCTACGGGGCGGCGATGTTGTCGGTGTGGTGTCTGGTCAATGGCATTGCGTTCGACATGGAGTGGTCGCCACGTTACGTCGGGGCGTTACTGTATCTGGTGATCCCCGGTTCGGTGATCGGCTTCACCGCGTACCTGACGCTGGTCGGACGTATGGGGCCGGAGCGTGCGGCGTATTGCACCGTGCTGTTCCCGGTGGTGGCACTGAACGTGTCAGCGTTTGCTGAAGGTTATCAGTGGACGGCACCGGCGTTGCTCGGGCTGGTGTTGGTGATGCTGGGTAATGTCTTGGTGTTTCGTAAGCCGAAAACGCTGGTGGCGCCGGTGCAGGGGAAGTTGGTATGAAACAAACGATCACTGAACATCAGCGCTCGACTTTCAAGGTGATGTAAATCATCACCGGGAATATGAAGTCAATGATATGCCGGGCCCAGTCCTTGGCATTCCATGATTGTGAGGTGTCCATGTCAAACCATTCCACCCCCACGGTTTGCAGGCACACGTAATAAATGAAAATTGCCGTCAGTATGCCCATGATCGAGAACTTTTTTGCCTCGTGGAATACCTCTGCAGGCGCATTGATGTGCCGATAGAGTTGATAGGTGCCTATCAGGCATAACGTCGTATACGTCACTTCCAGCGTGATGATGAACCAATAGATGCGGTGATGAATCATCGGTGAATCGATGGCTCGGTACTTTATGGACTCATTGGCGGTGGTAGTGTCCATGCTCAGGATATGAGCCACGTACGTGTAGTTCGAGTCATAGTCGGTAAAGTTGTGAATCATCACCAATACACCAAAGAAGCTGATGTAAGCCATCAATATAACTTTGCTGTAGCGAATAACTTTATCGGTTGTCAGGTTGTTCACAGGATTAGCTCTCCATAGCAGTGGTCGATCATTCGATTGCCAGGCAGAGCTTATAATGCTGTTGTTAAGTTGGCTTTGTTGTTCAATTTCAAGTTGTGTAGGGCGGCAACTAACGGGCAAGTGCGGTTCTGCACTTGCCCGTCATTTTTTATCCGCGCCAGACTTGCGGATTGACCAGGTCCTGCGGGCGTTCGCCGAGCAGCGCGCTGCGCAGATTGGCCAGTGCACGATTGGCCATGGCTTCGCGCGTTTCATTCGTGGCGGAGCCGATGTGCGGCAATGTCACAGCATTTTTCAACTGGAACAGCGGCGACTCGGCCAGCGGTTCTTTCTCGTAGACGTCCAGTCCTGCGCCACGGATGCGATTGTTTTGCAGGGCTTCGATCAGCGCCGGCTCGTCGACCACCGGGCCACGGGAGATGTTGACCAGAATCGCCCCCGGCTTCATCAACGCCAATTCGCGATGGCTGATCAGGTGGCGGGTCTTGTCGCTGAGCGGCACCACCAGGCAGACGAAGTCGGCTTCGGCCAGCAGTTGGTCAAGGCTGCGGAATTGCGCGCCGAGTTGCTGTTCCAGTTCGGGCTTGCGGCTGTTGCCGCTGTAGATAATCGGCATGTTGAAGCCGAAATGGCCACGGCGGGCGACGGCGGCGCCGATATTGCCCATGCCGACGATGCCCAGGGTTTTGCCGTGGACGTCACAGCCGAACAACGGTGCGCCGACGCTGGCCTGCCATTGGCCGGCCTTGGTCCAGGCGTCGAGTTCGGCGACGCGGCGGGCGCTGCTCATGATCAGGGCGAAGGCGAGGTCGGCGGTGCTTTCGGTGAGTACGTCGGGGGTGTTGGTGAGCATGATCCCGCGTTCATTGAAGTAGTCGAGGTCGTAGTTGTCGTAGCCGACGGAGACGCTGGAGACTACTTCGAGTTTTGTGGCGGTTTCGAGTTGGGCTTTGCCGAGTTTGCGGCCGACGCCGATCAGGCCGTGGGCGTGGGGGAGGGCTTCGTTGAATTGGGCGTTGATGTCGCCGTTCTTCGGGTTGGGGACGATGACGTCGAACTCTTGTTGCAGCTGTTCGATCATGGGTGGGGTGATGCGGCTGAAGGCCAGGACTGTTTTTTTCATCGCTATGGGCTCGGCTTCTGGGCTTTATTGCCAAGCAAGCTAACATTTCTGTTTTGGGTTGTCTTGGCGGCCTCTGGGCCGACCATGCTTTGGGTTGATGGGGGACATATCCGTTGCTTCGGGTGCTGCTGCTGCTGGCGGTTTCGCTCTTACAGCGACTCACTTTGGCAAACGCCCCAAAGGAAGCAAAGGTCTTGGCCCCTGCGTTCGGCCCTCGCTTAGGTTCGGGTTCCTTCGTTGCGGGGTTCATCCGGGGGCATCGCCTCCGGTTTGCTTCGCTGCACCTCCTCTCGATGTATGCGGCTTCGCCGCATGGCGCTGCGCGCCTCCCCCCGGATAAACCCCTCCACTCAGCCTGCCGATGGGGCCGGCACGGCAAGATCAAGAGCTTTCGGCGAGCTGACACTCGGCCATTGAGTGGTGAAGAGCATGCGGTCTGTCTGGACTGCTTTGCTTTTCTGTAGGAGTGAGCCTGCTCGCGAAGGCGGCCTACGAGCCGACCAGTCTCCAACTGAACACACCCATTCCAACTGTGGGAGCGAGCCTGCTCGCGAAAGCGGTGTGTCAGGCACCAAAAATATTGAATGGGCTGACGCTTTCGCGAGCAGGCTCGCTCCCACAGGGGGATTAGTTGTGTGTTGGAGACTGCGAGATTTCGTGGTTATCCAGCACCCGATTCACCGCCAGCTCGGCCAGCATGATGATTTGCTGGATCGCCAGTATCGTCTGTCGCTGCGGGCTTTCGACATAGGCCGCAATGTCGCTGGTCATGATGCTTGCCGAGGCCAGTGATTCGCAGGCGTGAACCAGCAGGCTTTCGTTGTCCATGTCGGGGACGACCTGGAACATGCTGCTGGGTTTGTGGAATCTCACAGCGGCGGCGAAGGTTTCAGGTAATGGTCGAGTGCACGCTCGGCGGCGTCGTGGAGCTTTTTTGAATCGAGGGATTCGTAGGGGGAGGTGCTTTCGGCTTGGGGCGGATTGGGTGTGGGTTTGATCATGGTGGAACTCCATTCGGGATGTGGAGTTCGCCACGTACTGCGACCAAGCAATAGGGTGGCGAACCGTACGCAGGTTGGTCGACCAGGGAATGGAAACCCGGCAGGGCCAAGGCCCTCCCACGCACAGCTCGCCATTAAGCAAGCTTAAAAAGTGCGCCATTCTAAACCCGGACGACCAAGTCCGGTCGTTGATTCGTCAACGACCCCCTGAGCCTATCCACCCCACTTCCGAGCCACAACCGTCAAAACCTGTCGGAAAACTCCCTTCAAATCACCGCTTTTGTAGGAGCTGCCGTAGGCTGCGATCTTTTGATTTTTAAACATCAAGGGCAAAAGATCGCAGCCTGCGGCAGCTCCTACAGTGAACACCGTGTGTTGAAAATCAGTTGGCGACGCGGGCTCCGGCGAGGCTCCCACTCAACTCATACGCCGCCAGTTCTGCCTGGTGCGCGGCAAGGATTTCCGGCAGTGACCCGCGCAGATACTCGACCCAGGTCTTGATCTTCGCATCCAGGTATTGCCGCGACGGGTAGATCGCGTACAGGTTGAGTTCCTGCGAGCGGTAGTTCGGCATCATCCGTACCAGCGTGCCGTTGCGCAGGCCTTCGATGGCGGCGTAGACCGGCAGGACGCCGACGCCCATGCCGCTGATGATCGCGGCTTTCATCGCGTCGGCGGAGTTCACCAGGAACGGCGAGCTGTTGATGGTGACCATTTCCTGGCCGTCCGGGCCGTTGAAGGCCCATTTTTCCAAGGGGATCACCGGGCTGACGAGGCGCAGGCAGGCGTGGTTCAGCAGGTCTGCGGGCTTTTGTGCGCAGCCGTTGGCTTTCACGTAGGCCGGGGAGGCGCAGACGATGCTGTAGGTGATGCCCAGGCGTTGCGAGACGAAGCCCGAGTCCGGCAGTTCGCTGGCGAGCACGATGGACACGTCGTAGCCCTCGTCGAGCAGGTCCGGCACGCGGTTGGCCATGGTCAGGTCGAAGGTCACGTCCGGGTGGGTCTTGCGGTAGCGGGCGATGGCGTCGATCACGAAGTGCTGGCCGATGCCGGTCATGGTGTGCACTTTCAACTGGCCGGCGGGGCGGGCGTGGGCCTGGCTGGCCTCGGCTTCGGCTTCTTCGACATAGGCCAGGATCTGTTCGCAGCGCAGCAGGTAGCGCTTGCCGGCCTCGGTCAGGGCGATGCGCCGGGTCGTGCGATTGAGCAGGCGGGTTTGCAGGTGGGCTTCCAGGTTGGAGACCGCGCGCGAGACGTTGGCCGTGGTGGTGTCGAGTTGCACGGCAGCGGCGGTGAAGCTGCCGGCTTCGGCCACACAACTGAAGGCGCGCATGTTTTGCAATGTGTCCATGGGGTGCTCTCAAGGGAGATGGCAAATTGTGACACGAAGTTTCAGGGGCTGAGACCCCCGACCAACGGATTATCTCGTTAACGGTAACAAAGATTCACAGGAATCCCAGCTTATCGCCACCAAGGCGCCCACCTAGAATTGCGCCGTTCCCTGTAGGAGCTGCCGAAGGCTGCGATCTTTTGATCTTGTTTTAAGGGATCAGGATCAACTGATCGCCGCCTGCGGCAGCCCCTGCACAAATCCCCGCCTTATCCTCTTTCAGGAATTCGCAGCTGTGCCGCGTCGCATCAACAGAGCGCTTTTGCCGCTCAGTGTTCTGGCTTTTACCCTGGGTCTCAGCGGCTGCATCTCAACGCAAGGAATCGCCCCGCATAGCAAGGCATTGGAAGCCGACGCACTGGCCACTGACGACGCGATTGCTCACGCCGCCAAAGACGCCCACTGGCCCACCGCACAATGGTGGCAAGCCTACGGCGATCCGCAACTCAATCACTGGATCGACCTCGCCGTGCAGGGCAGCCCGAGCATGGCCATGGCCGCGGCGCGGGTGCGTCAGGCCAAGGCGCTGGCCGGTGTCGCCGAGGCCGCCGAGTCGTTGCAAATCAATGGCGAGTCAACGCTCAAGCGCCACAACTGGCCGACCGACCAGTTCTACGGCCCGGGCGAGCTGGCCAACACCACCACCTGGGACAACAACGCCGCGCTGGGTTTCAGCTACGCCCTCGACCTCTGGGGCCGGGAAAGCAATGCCAGCGAACGCGCGGTGGATCTGGCGCACATGAGCGCCGCCGAAGCGCGGCTGGCGCAGCTGGAATTGCAGAACAACATCGTGCGCGCCTACATCGAGCTGTCGCTGCATTACGCCCAGCGCGACATCGTCGCCGCGACCCTCAAGCAGCAACAGCAGATTCTCGATCTGGCGCAGAAGCGTCTGGACGGCGGCATCGGCACGCACTTTGAAGTCAGTCAGGCGGAAACGCCGTTGCCGGAGACCCATCGGCAACTGGATGCGCTGGACGAAGAAATCGCCCTGAGCCGTAACCAGATCGCCGCGCTGGCGGGCAAAGGCCCGGGCGCCGGGGCGCAGTTGCAGCGGCCGACGCTGGCGCTGGGTGCTGCGTTGAAACTGCCATCGGCATTGCCCGCCGAGTTGCTCGGTCAGCGCCCGGATGTGGTCGCCAGTCGCTGGCAAGTGGCGGCGCAGGCACGCGGCATCGATGTCGCGCATGCCGGGTTTTATCCCAACGTCGATCTGGTCGGCAGCCTCGGCTACATGGCCACCGGCGGCGGAGCGCTGGAGTTTTTGACTGGCAAGAAACTCAATTACAACGTCGGCCCGGCAATCTCGCTGCCGATCTTCGACGGTGGGCGTTTACGCAGCGAATTGGGTGAAGCCTCCGCCGGGTATGACATCGCCGTTGCGCATTACAACCAGACGCTGGTCAATGCGCTGAAGAACATCTCCGACCAGTTGATCCGCCGCGAGTCGATGGACAAGCAGCAAGCCTTCGCCGCCGAGTCGGTGGCTACTGCGCAGAAGACCTACGACATCGCGATGATCGCTTATCAGCGTGGCCTCACCGATTACCTCAACGTGCTGAATGCGCAGACCTTGCTGTTCAAGCAGCAGCAAGTGCAGCAGCAGGTGCAGGCGGCGCGCTTGAGTGCGCATGCCGAGTTGGTGACGGCGCTGGGTGGCGGCCTCGGGGCTGGCAATGATGTGCCCACCACCGAGCAAACGGCAGCCCCGAAAACCCCGGCCCTCCTGCGGTGAATACACGATCTCTTTGGCAATTTAATACCTGTGGTGAGGGGATTTATCCCCGATGGGCTGCGAAGCAGACCCAATACGGGCCTGTGCAATCTGACTGTGAGAACTCAATTGCCTTGTTTGGGGTTGCTGTGCAACCCGTCGGGGATAAATCCCCTCACCACAAAAATTGATGTTTGCCACAGATAACTCTTCAGTCCTCAATCATTGAGCAAGACCAAATGACTCCCTTGCCCGCACCTCTACGCTGGCTCTACTCCCTGGAATGGCGCCGGGGTTTGTTTGACTGGGCGCGCAGCGATGGCGTGACCTGGGTGTATATCTTCAAGGTATTGCTCGCCGCGTTCCTCACGCTGTGGCTGGCGATGCGCCTGGAGTTGCCGCAACCGCGCACGGCGATGATCACCGTGTTCATCGTCATGCAGCCGCAGAGCGGCCAGGTGTTCGCCAAGAGTTTCTATCGTTTCCTTGGCACCCTGGCCGGGTCGGCGATGATGGTCACGCTGATTGCGCTGTTCGCGCAAAACACTGAGTTGTTCCTCGGTTCGCTGGCGATCTGGGTCGGCATCTGCTCGGCCGGTGCGGCACGCTGCCGTAACTTCCGCGCCTACGGTTTTGTCCTTGCGGGCTACACCGCCGCGATGGTCGGCCTGCCGGCGCTGGCGCATCCGGACGGTGCGTTCATGGCCGCCGTCTGGCGGGTGCTGGAAATCTCGCTGGGAATTCTCTGCTCGACGGTGGTCAGCGCCGCGATCCTGCCGCAAACAGCCAGCGCGGCGATGCGCAACGCGCTGTATCAGCGCTTCGGCGTGTTCGCGTTGTTCGTCACCGATGGCCTGCGCGGGCGCAGCAAAGCCGAGTCGTTCGAGGCGAACAACGTGCGCTTCATCGCCGAAGCCGTGGGCCTGGAAGGGCTGCGCAGCGTCACCGTTTTCGAAGACCCGCACATGCGCCGACGCAACGGTCGCCTCAGCCGTTTGAACAGCGAGTTCATGGGCATCACCACGCGCTTCAACGCCTTGCATCAGTTGCTGGAACGCTTGCGCGTGAATGACGAAGAACACGTGGTGGCCGCGATCAGGCCGGGCCTGCAGGATCTGGCGGAAGTACTCGACGGCTTCAGTGGCCGCGCCTTGACCAGCCCGGACGCGGCACGTTTGGCGACGGCATTGGCCACGTACAAGGAAGGCCTGCCGACGCGCGTGCGAACCTTGCGCGGGATTTTCCAGGAAACCGGTCCGAGTGAAGCCGAACAACTGGATTTTCACACCGCATACGAACTGCTCTATCGTTTCGTCGACGACCTGCACAGTTATGCACAGACCCACGCCTCGCTGGCCGATCACCGCCACGAACGTGAGCGCTGGGACGAGCCGTTCACCCCGCAAACCAACTGGTGGGCTGCTGCCGCTTCGGGGATTCGCGCCTCGTTCATCCTGATTGTACTGGGCAGCTATTGGGTCGCCACCGCGTGGCCGAGCGGCGCGACCATGACCCTGATTGCCGCCGCGACGGTGGGCCTGTCTGCCGCCACGCCGAACCCAAAACGCATGGCGTTCCAGATGGCCTGCGGGACTTTCCTCGGAGCGGTGATCGGCTTCGTCGAGATGTTTTTCATCTTCCCGTGGATCGACGGATTTCCGCTGTTGTGCGTGATGCTTGCGCCAGTGATTGTGCTCGGTTCGTTCCTCGCTTCGCGGCCGAAATATGCCGGTGTCGGTCTCGGTCTGTTGATCTTCTTCAGCACCGGTTCGGTGCCGGACAACCTGACCATTTACAACCCCTACAGCTTCATCAACGACTACATCGCCATGGTCATGGGCATGCTGGTCTGCGCTGCTGCTGGCGCAATCATTCTGCCGCCCAACAGCCGCTGGTTGTGGAAGCGCCTGGAGCAGGATCTGCGTGGCCAGGTGGTGTACGCGATCAGCGGCAAACTCAAGGGCCTGGCGTCGAGTTTCGAGAGTCGTACTCGTGACTTGCTGCATCAGGCTTATGGTCTCGCCGCCGGGCAGCCGACCGTGCAGAAGAACCTGCTGCGCTGGATGTTCGTGGTGCTCGAAGTCGGCCACGCGATCATCGAATTGCGCAAGGAACAGGCGATCCTCCCGGTGCATCCGGCGTATGCCGAATCGCAGCCGTGGCGTCAGGCGATCCGCGTCATGGGCCGGGCGCTGGTGCGACTGTTTCTGCAACCGAACCCGAGCAACCTGGAACGCGCACTGGTAGCGGTCGATCACGCAATCAGTCGGGTTGCGGCGACGGATGAGCCGTTCGCGCCGCACTTCGACACGTCCGCGTTACGCCGGGTGAAGAGCTATCTGCATTTCATCCGCACCTCGTTGCTCGACCCGCAATCACCACTCGCTGCCTATGCCGTCGCCAAGCCCGAAGGACTTGCCCATGCCTCGTGAAATCGCCTTCCACGGCGTGTACATGCCGACCATGACCCTGATGTTTTTTGTCGCTGCGGCGCTGGCCTGGGCCTTGGACCGGTTCCTCTCGGGGTTCGACCTGTACCGATTTTTCTGGCACCCGGCGCTTTTGCGTCTGAGTCTGTTTACCTGTCTGTTCGGCGCCATGGCGCTGACTGTCTACCGTTGAGAACGTTCTGATGAAAAAGTTTTTCAGCCTGCTTGCGACCCTGCTGGTGCTGGCCCTGGCACTGTGGATCGGCCGGACCCTGTGGGAGCACTACATGAACACGCCGTGGACCCGCGACGGCCGGGTGCGGGCGGACATCATCAACGTCGCGGCCGACGTCACCGGGGAAGTGGTCGACGTACCGGTGCGCGACAACCAGTTGGTGAAGAAGGGCGACCTGCTGATGCAGATCGACCCCGAGCATTACCGTCTCGCGGTGAAACAGGCGCAGTCGCTGGTGGCGTCGCGCAAGGCGACCTGGGAGATGCGCAAGGTCAACGCGCATCGCCGCGCTGATCTGGACAACCTGGTGATCTCCAAGGAAAACCGCGACGACGCCAGCAACATCGCCGACGCCGCGCTGGCCGACTATCAACACGCGCAAGCACAACTGGAAGCCGCCGAACTCAACCTCAAACGCACCGAAGTGCGCGCGGCAGTCGACGGCTACGTGACCAACCTCAACGTGCATCGCGGCGACTACGCGCGCATCGGCGAAGCGAAAATGGCCGTGGTCGACATGAACTCGTTCTGGGTCTACGGCTTCTTCGAAGAGACCAAACTGCCGCACGTGCGCGTAGGCGACAAAGCCGACATGCAACTGATGAGCGGTGAAGTGTTGAAGGGGCATGTGGAGAGTATTTCCCGCGGCATCTACGACCGCGACAACCCGGAAAGCCGCGAGCTGATCGCCGACGTCAACCCGACGTTCAACTGGGTACGCCTGGCGCAGCGGGTGCCGGTGCGCATTCACATCGACGAAGTGCCGGAGGGTGTGTTGTTGGCGGCGGGGATTACTTGCACGGTGGTGGTGAAGCAAGAGCCTGTGGATAACTGACAGACCACGCCGACTGAATCGCGAACAGGCTCACTCCTACACTGGATCTCTGCCACACCGAAGATCCCTTGTAGGAGTGAGCCTGCTCGCGATAAGGACAACCCGGTCTTTCAGACCAAAACCGAGTAATCATTCAGCGCAAAACGTCTCCTGCAAATGCCGCCACAGCACCCGCCCGGCCTCGGTCTTTTCAAACACCACCGTCGAGCGGCGATCGGTGCGCAACCCGCTCGCATCGCTCTGCTGCTCGCGATAACTCAGCGTCGCGCCATGCGCATGTAGCGCAATCCCGCGCAGCTCACTGAGCTCGATCCTGAACCCGGGCTTCTTCCCGCCTGCCGCTTGAAACAGCGCACGCAAGGCTTCGATATCCAGCGTCCGGCCCAGCGGCGTGACCATGGAAAAATCCGCAGAGAACCGGCTCAGCAAGCGCTCCATTTCGGCCGAATCCTGCTCCACGGCAAACCAGCGTTCGATCACCAGATGGGCCTGGATCACTTCATCAAAATATTCGTTGTAGTCAGTCATGTGGATTTTTCCTGAAGGGGAGGTGGGCTCAGCAGGGCGAGCACTTTGGAGGCGTCGAAACGCAGCACGGCGATCATGGGCAGCAATGAGAGCAAGGCCGCCGCGACAAAGCAGTATTTGAATCCGTGGCCGCCCAATGCGCCCAACAGCGAACTGAGCAACGCGGCGCCAAGGCAGAAACCGAGCTGGCGATTGATGTTCCACAGAGCGCTGGAATGCCCCATTTTTTCTGGCGCGATGCCGACAAACGCCAGACTCTGCGCGGTCACGCTGCACAGGCTGCCGCCCAGTCCCATCAAGGCATAGGCAATGACCAGCGGCGCGGCGGCGGGTTGTTCGATGCGCATCAGCAGGACAATTCCCAGGCACTGCAAAAGCATCCCGGCGATCAGCAACGGTTTGGGGCCGATGCGGTTGAAACTGCGTTTGCCGAGCATGATCGCCACCCCCGATGCGGCTGCCCAGGACAGCATCAGCGCACCGGTCTGCGCCGCGCCGAAACCGAGGTCGTGCAGGTACAACACGGCAATCATGTTGGTGCCGGTAAACACCCCGGGCACGAACAGGTAGATCAGCATTGCCAAACGCAGTGACGGACTCTTGAGCAGTTGCAGGTCGAGCACCGCGTCGGGTTTGTGCCAGCCATCACGCAGGTACATCCATAAGGTCAGGACGCCGAGCAGCAGAACTCCGCCGGCGAGGTGACGGGTAGCGGCGGCGCTCGCCAGGCTCACGGCAATCAACAACAGAGTCAGAGCTGCCACCGCTAGCAGCAGGCCGCGCATATCCAGTGTCGGGCGTTCCGTGCCGGGTTGATCCGCTTGCAACCAGCGCAGACCGAGGCCGAACGCGAGCAGCGCCAGCGGCATGTTCAGATAGAAAATCCAGCGCCACGACAACGCCTCGACGATCAGGCCGCCCGCCGCTGGCGACAGGGCTGGCACCATCAGCGCGACCATCAGCACTACGCCGGTCAGGTGCGCGCGTTGCGTCGCTGGATACTGCCGATAAGCCAGGGCCTGACCGATCGGCAGCAACAAGCCGCCACCGAGCCCTTGCAGCAAACGCCAGCCGATCAGGCTTTCAATCGACCCGGCCTGGGCCACCAGACCGGAAGCGATTCCGAACAGCAGCAACGAGCCGAGAATCAGCCGCCGCTCGCCAACCCGCGCCGCCAGCCACACGCTCAGCGGAATGATCAGCGTCAGCCCGAGCATGTAGGCGTTGGTGATCCACGCCAGTTGCGTTACCGAGGCTTGCAGTTCCCGAGCGATGTCCGGGTAGGCAATGCTCGCGGCGAACATGTTCAGCAGGTCGAGGGCGAACCCGAACAGATACAGCAGCGCAACTTTCGAGCGATAGGCCATGGCAGTTTCCCTGTGACGAGACGTGCAGGGTAGGGCGCTTTTGGAGTTAGGAAAACGCTGGTTTGCCTGCTAGTTTGTCAAAATAATTTTGACAGGGAGCGCGTTGGACATGGTAAGCCTGGACCGTTTTGACACCTTCAAAGCCGTGGTCGAGGCCGGGTCGTTGACGGCCGCCGCCGATACCCTGGGCCAGACGCGCGCGGTGGTGAGCTTCAATCTCAAGCGCCTGGAAGAAGAACTGGGCGTCACCTTGCTCACGCGTAACACTCGGCAACTGGCCCTGACCGATGCCGGCGAGCGCTTCTATCGGCGCTGCCTGCGCACCCTCGACGAAGCGCGACTGGCGATCGAGGAGGCGCGCTCCGAGCATTCGCAACTCAAGGGCACGTTGCGCATCACTACCACCGTGGAATTCGCCCTGGCCCAAGTGGTGCCGGCGCTGGAGGTGTTTCGCCAGCAACAGCCGCAACTGAACATTCACTTGTCGACATCCTCGACCCACGCCGATCTGATCTCCGAACGCTTCGATATGGCGATTCGTCTGGGACGCATGCACGACTCCAATCTGCGTGCGGTGCAGTTGTCGAGGTTTGAAGTGTATGCGGTGGCCGCGCCGCAGCTGGTAGAACGCTTTGCGCCGGTTGCCACGCTGGCGACGCTGGAGTCGATGCCGACGCTGGGCCATGGCCGAGTTCCGGAAATGACCGTGACCGACCCGGCCGGCAGCGAGCATGTCTACCAGCCAAAACCGGGGACCACCGCCATCGTCGCCGACAACTCGGCGACGCTCAGGGCGTTTGCGCTGACTGGCCAAGGCGTGGCGATTTTGCCGCAGTGGCTGATTCAGGAGGATCTGCAGGCCGGGCGATTGGTGCGGTTGCTGGCCGATTACCGCTTTGCCCCGCAGGGTGTCTACGCGCTGTATCCGGATACCCGGCATCTGCCGCTGAAGGTTCGGGCGTTTATTGATTTCATGAAGGGTTGGGGTTGAGTGTTGGCTGATCTGGCCCCTTCGCGAGCAAGCCCGCTCCCACATTTGGAATGCATTCTCCTGTGGGAGCGGGCTTGCTCGCGAAAGCGTCAACCCGGTCTCAGAGCTTCCCACGCAAGCCGAACCGCTTCATCAATGTCGACTCCAGCAACCCTTTGGGCAACAACGTCGCCAGCGATGGCAACGCGCGGCTGCCATTACCAATGCGGATCAATCGTGGCGGCGTGCTCTGCTGCACAGCCTTGAGCAACTCAGCGGCAAACTCACTGGCCGGCGTCGGTTTGTCCTCCCACATTTGGAATGCATTCTCCTGTGGGAGCGGGCTTGCTCGCGAAAGCGTCAACCCGGTCTCAGAGCTTCCCTCGCAATCCGAACCGCTTCATCAATGTCGACTCCAGCAACCCTTTGGGCAACAACGTCGCCAGCAACGGCAACGCGCGGCTGCCATTACCAATGCGGATCAAGCGTGGCGGCGTGTTCTGCTGCACCGCTTTGAGCAACTCAGCCGCAAACTCACTGGCCGGGGTCGGCTTGTCCTCCCACATTTGGAATGCATTCTCCTGTGGGAGCGAGCCTGCTCGCGAAAGCGTCAACCCGGTCTCAGAGCTGGCCGCGCAACCCGAACCGCTTCATCAACGTCGACTCCAGCAATCCCTTGGGCAATAACGTCGCCAGCAATGGCAACGCGCGGCTGCCATTACCAATACGGATCAAGCGTGGCGGCGTGCTCTGCTGCACAGCCTTGAGCAACTCAGCCGCAAACTCACTGGCCGGGGTCGGCTTGTCCTGCGATGCCTTGGCCCGCGCACGAATCCCCTCACGCAACGGAAACCACGGTGATTGCTCGTTGATCAGTTGCTCCGCTTCATGCCCGGCATTCTTGGCGAAGCTCGACTGAATCGCTCCCGGCTGCACCTCCATCACGCGGATACCGAACGGCGCCAGCTCCATGCGCAGCGCATCGCTCAGCGCATGCACCGCGGCCTTCGAGGCGCAGTAGGCGCCGGCGAACGGCGTGACCAGTACCCCTGAGACACTGCCGATATTCACCACCAGCCCCTTGGCCCGGCGCAGTACCGGAAACAGGGCGCGGGTAACGCCGACAATCGAGAACACATTGGTTTCGAACTGACGCTGCATGGCCGGTACGCCGCCGTCGAGCAGCGGCCCCATCGCGCCATAACCGGCGTTGTTGATCAGCACGTCGAGGCCGCCGTGTTGCTGGTTGATGCGCTCAGCGAGTTGTTCCAGCGCCACACTGTCATTGACGTCCAGCGCGATTGCGCTGAACCCCGCAGCGGCGAGGGCCGCGACGTCTTCAGCCTTGCGCGCACTGGCCCAGACCTCGTAACCGGCGGCTTTGAACGCGTCAGCGAGGGCGCGGCCAATGCCGCTGGAGCAACCGGTAATCAACGCAACGGGCATGGCGCATTCCTTGTGCAAAAAATGGGAGGAGGGGGATCAGTCGGAGAAACTGCCCTGCAAGCGCTCGGCACGAAACTCCAGGGTTTGTGGGCGATAACCGGGGCGCAGTGGAGGCATCGGCAGGCAGTCTTCCCAGTCGCCACCGGCCTGCAGTTCGCCGGGGCCGCGATAGCGCGGGGCGGTGTATTGGTTGTCGGCCAGATTGACCGTGTCGCCCGGCGCGTAAGCTGCGATGCGCCAGCGCAGTTCAGTCAGCGGCACGTCGTTGCCGTTTTTCATTTTCAATTGCAGCGGCCGATCTGCCGGGCATTGTTCCGGTGCATAGCTGATGCGCATCTCAAGGCGCGCCAGTTGCTTGAGCTCGCGGTTGTCCAGCCACACCACCCACATGGCCACCAGGCCCAGACCGATAGCCGCGGCCACGGAGACCGGCACAGCCTTGGCGGGATAGCGCAGCAGCAGAATCAACCAGGTGATGATCAGCAGGATGCCGATGAACATGAGGGAAGGCTCCTTGGTTCGTGAGTACCATCCTACCGGAGGGCCGGCGCAATGGACATTCGCGCGTATTCCGAATGTACCGTCAGTCGGTACTGTAATTTCTGACAGTTGAAAATCGCAAAGCGCGGATGCTCTGATGCCCTGAAGCATGGATAACGCTAGTGCCGGGAGCAAGCTGATGAACAAACATGGCAAAACACCGACGCTTTCAGTAAGCGACCCGCGCGGACTGCAGGTTCGGACGGTTGGTTATTGGCGTGCCGACGACCTTTGCCCAGCTCAAACCCGCGTCAATCGCACGGTGCGCGACGCTGCCGGAAGGGTTGTGGAACAGTGGGATCCGCGCCTGTGGGCACTGCAAACGACCGAGCCGCTGACGCCAGCGAATCTGCGCACCCTTTATTCGTTGATCGGGCAAACGCTGCGCTCCGACAGCGTCGATGCCGGTACGCAGCTGGCGTTGTACGGGCTCGGTGCCGAGATGCTGTACGACTGGGACAGTCGAGAAACCTGGCGCGAGGTGCAACACGACCCGTTGCTGCGTCCGATTGCCGTGTTCGAAGAAGGCGCAACCGAGCCTAGGCGGTGCGTCGAACGTCTCACTTACGGTCAGCCCGGCGCGGGTGATCCCTCCCGGAATCAGCTGGGCCAGTTGATTCGGCACGATGATCCGGCGGGTAGTGTGTGCTCGCAAAGCTTTGCAATCAGTGGGCAATGCATTGAAAACACGCGGCACTTCACCCTCGACCCCAGCGTCCCCGATTGGCCGCAAAACGTTGATGACCGCCAGCGCTTGCTGGAGCCCGGTGACGGTGCAACGACCCGCTGGCGCTTCGGGCCGCTGGGGCAGGTACTCGAACAAGTCGATGCACGTGATAATCGACAGGACCGCGAGTTGACGCTGGACGGTCAGTTGCGCGCCTGCCATCTGCAATTGCGGCACCAGACCAAAGCGCAAACGCTGGTGAGCGACATTCGTTACAACGCTGATGGGCAAGTCACTCAGGAACTGGCGGGCAATGGTGTGCTGACGACGCTGACCTATCAGCCCGAGGATGGTCTTCTGCGAACCCGCCATGCGAGGAAAGTCGGGGGCGAGGTATTGCAACATCTGATCTACGACTACGACCCGATGGGCAACTTGCTGAGCATCGAGGACAAGGCACTGCCGATCCGGTATTTCGCCAACCAGCGTATCGATCCTGTCAGGCGTTTCGACCATGACAGCTTCTACCAGTTGCATGTGGCCACCGGTTGGGAAGCAGGTGCTGCTACTCAAGGTCCGGCGTCCATCGGACGTGACGATCCGGCAGCAGTGAGCAATTATCGACAGACCTTCGACTACGATGAATCCGGCAATCTGCTGCTGACGCATGTTGGCGCGCGCAATGGCCGCGAGCTCAAAGCTGCGCGATCAAGTAATCGCTGTTTGCCTTACCGTAATGGCGTGCCACCGACGGAAGAGGAGATTGCCGCGGCGTTCGATCCCCGTGGCAATTTGCGAGCGCTGTACGCGGGGAGTTCATTGACGTGGAATCTGCGTAATCAGCTGCAATCGGTCACGCCGGTCGAACGTGCCAGCGGCCCCAATGACCGTGAACACTATTGCTACGACGGTGCCGGCCAACGTGTGCGCAAGATTCGCTCACTCCAGACGAATGCCCGCGGCGTCACGGCCCAGGTGCGCTATTTGCCTGGGCTGGAGCTACGTACCGACACGGCCACCGGTGAACAACAGCAAGTGATTTTCGTCGAGGGCCACATCAGCCGTGTACACGTGCTGCACTGGGAAAGTCCTCCGCCCACCGGTTCCAATGACCATTTTCGGTACACGCTGACGGATCATCTCGGATCGACCTGCCTGGAACTGGGCGAGGATGCCCGGCTCATCAGTCAAGAAACTTTCTTCCCGTTCGGTGAAACGGCGTGGAGCAAGGACACCGAGGCCAGTTACAAAACCCTGCGTTATTCGGGCAAGGAGCGCGATGCCACAGGTCTCTATTATTATGGCTATCGCTATTACATGCCGTGGTTGCAGCGCTGGTTGAATCCTGACCCGAAAGGCTTTATCGACGGGCCGAACCTGTATCAGATGGTGGGTAACTCGCCCATGAACCATGTCGACACCGATGGGGGCGGGAAGACCGCCACATCTGAGTTGGCTGACAGTGTGCAAAAGCAGCAGGCATTAATGAGCACGATGACCTCGGCGGCAGCGGACGTCAGAAACTCATTGCTCAACCACACCCAGGCGCGACACCGGTTTCAGGCCTTGGCCAGGCGCGTCGGAACGCAACTGGCCAGCAGTATGTTCAGCGCAGGCGCTCAAGCCGCAGGTGGCACGATTGGCACTGCAATGGGCACCGTGTTCGGACCGGTAGCCGGTTCGCTTGGGGGCAAGATTGGCACGAAGGTCGCCGATAAGTTGGCGGGTGCAGCCATCGACAAGGTGGTGGACACCTATCAGTTGAACCGACCTATCCATTTCAAGGGCAGCGAATTGAATCCCAAGGCTCTGGTTGAAAGCGTCGAGCCGAAAAAGAAGCTGAGTCTTGCCACAGTGAAACTGCAATTGGCAGCGCATGATCCGCGCACAGCCGACGGTCGATCACGCTTGACCCAAATGGCGCGCGCCAAGGTCGAGGGCAAAGTGATCGAGGCAGTCTCTGAAAAACTGGGACCAGAAACTCGGGGGCTGTTCCAGACGGGGCGGGAATTCATCCATGCAGCGCAGGGACTGAATGCTGAGGCGTTAAGCAACACTTATGAACATCTTTCGGCAAACATCGACATGGTCGAGTTCAGGACGCAGGCCATCCTTACCGAGCTGGCAACCACCGGCAGCGCGGATCCGGAGCTTTTCGAAGCGGTCTCCGACTTGTCGATGCAAACGTCCAGTACGCTGCAGAGCCTGCGGCGGACCCAGGACTTTATCGGACTGCTCGCACCGGCTCCCTACGCGGGAAGGCAGCAATCGCTGGGGGGACATTCCCGGCCGAGGCTGACTCGACAACATTCGTTGAGTTGAAAAAAAGCCCCCGCCCAACCCACTGCGGATAGGGGACGCAGCGGGCTGGACGGGGGCTTCTCATTGCCGGGTGATCACTGCGCGATGGTTTTCACCGACACGCCACGTTCGATCGGGGTGGAGCGGCCGTAGATATCTTCGAAGCGCTCGATATCGTCTTCACCGAGATAGCTGCCCGATTGCACTTCGATGATTTCCAACGGGATCTTGCCCGGGTTGCGCAGGCGGTGCACCGAGGCGATCGGGATGTAGGTCGACTGGTTTTCAGTGAGCAGAAAGACGTTCTCGTCGCAGGTCACTTCAGCAGTGCCGCTGACCACGATCCAGTGTTCGGCGCGGTGGTGGTGCATCTGCAGCGACAGGCACGCGCCCGGTTTGACCGAGATGTGCTTGACCTGGAAACGCCCGCCCATGTCCACCGAGTCGTAGGAACCCCACGGACGATAAACCTCGCAGTGGTTCTGGGTTTCGCTGCGACCCTGCTCGTTGAGCGTGTTGACCATCTGCTTGACGCCCTGAACCTTGTCCTTGTGGGCGATCATCATCGCGTCTTTGGTTTCGACCACGACGATGTTTTCCAGACCGATCACCGACACCAGTTTGCCGTTGCCGTGGATCATGCAGTTCTTGCTGTCCTGGATAACCACATCGCCTTTGCTGACGTTGCCGTTGGCGTCTTTCTCGTTGACTTCCCACAGCGACGACCAGCAACCGACATCGCTCCAGCCAGCGGTCAGCGGCACCACGCAGGCACGCTGGGTTTTTTCCATGACGGAGTAGTCGATGGAGTTGTCCGGGCAGCAGGCGAAAGTGGCTTCGTCCAGGGTAACGGTGTCGGCGTCCTGCTGGCTGCGCTCGAGGGTCAGCAGGCAGGTGTCGTAGATGTCCGGATCGTGCTTTTTCAGCTCTTCGAGGAAGCGGCTGGCGCGGAACAGGAACATGCCGCTGTTCCAGTAGTAGCCGCCGGATTCGACGTATTCGGTGGCGCGTTTGACGTCGGGTTTTTCGACGAAGTGCGAGACGCGGCTGACGCCTTCCGGCAGCAGCGAATCGCCAGTGGACTTGATGTAGCCGTAACCGGTTTCCGGCTTGGTTGCCGGCACGCCGAACAGCACCATTTCGCCGTTTTCGGCGGCGACAGTGGCCAGGGCGAGGGCGCGTTGCAGGGCTTTCTGGTCTTCCAGCACGTGGTCGGCTGGCAGCACCAGCATCAGTTCGTCACGGCCTTCGTTGACCAGCATCATCGCGGTCAGCGCTACCGCTGGCGCAGTGTTGCGGCCGAACGGCTCCATCAGGATGCGCTGGCATTCGAGGTTACGGTTGGCCAACTGTTCGTTGACGATGAAACGGTGATCCTTGTTGCAGACCACGATCGGCGTGTCCATGCCTTCGAACACCAGACGTTCCAGGGTTTGCTGGAACAGCGTGTGTTCGCCGGTCAGGGCGAGGAATTGCTTAGGAAACTGCTTGCGCGAAAGCGGCCAAAGACGTGAACCGCTACCACCTGACAAGATCACCGGAATCATATTGTTTACTCCATAAAAATCGATTGGTTAGAGGCCCTGTGGGAGCGAGCCTGCTCGCGAAAGCGGTACATCAGTCGACATTGATGTTGGATGTCGGACCGTATTCGCGAGCAGGCTCGCTCCCACAGGGTTACTGCGTCAGTTCATGAAATTGGTTAGCGAGTCGACACCGGGCGTTTCACCCAGACTGGCGACAGGCTGCTGCCGGAACCGGTGACGTACAGCACCGCTGCTTCACCGCGCTCAAGGGCGACCGGTTTCACGTCGCCGACTTTCTTGTCGCCTTCGTACAGCGCCAGGCTGACTTTCACCGGGTTGATTTCACGTTCGCCACGGCCCTTGGCAGCCACGTTCGGCACCACGTCGGTCTTGCCGTCGGCGGTCTTCAGGGTCAGCGGCTTGTCGCTGAGGTTCTGCACGCGCACCAGGGATTTCTGCTTGTTCTTGAACGGTGGTTCTTCGATCAGTTGTGGCGCGCCGGACGCGTTGTTGACCAGGGTGTAGTAGTGGTCGCCGGCGAGTTTGACCGGCAGGGTCTGGCTGCCGACCTTGGCGCTGTAGTCGCCGCCCGGCATGAAGCTGAAGTCGCTGCTGGCCAGTGGCGCAACGTCGCTCAGGTTGGTGCTGCCGACGGTGGCGCTGACTTCGGCGTTGCTAGCGTTGTAGACGCGCACGAAGGTCGAGCCTTTCGGCGCGGTCGGGCCGTACAGCGCGGCGTCACCACCGGCAAAGGCCTGGACCGACAGCACGCTCAGACCCGCAACCAGTGCGAAGCGTTTGGCGAGACGACGAGGAGTAGTTGTGAAAGTCATGGTGTTACCTCTCTTTCAGTTTTGCGCCCGATCGGGCGTCTCGGATTTAGTGTTGATGGCTACGTTTTGTTGGCGAGCACCGGCTTGTTTGAGCTCTGCGACCCACTGTGGGTCGGCGTCGCCGATTTCGTTGTTCACAGGCAGATATCGTTCAGGAAACTCCCAGATCAGCACCTGTGGCGGGCTGTTCTTGAAGTCATCGCTTTTCAGGTAGCTGAGCATCGGCAGGATCGGGCCGTGGCCGTCCTCGGCGTAATTGACCACGTCGCTGTGCAGCGCTTGTTTCAGCGCACCGACGAAGTTCCAGTTGGGGTTGGCGCTGTAGCTGGTGCCGATCAGCGCGACCGGTACTTCGCTGCTGGCGAACAGCGCGTCGTCACCGGCAGGCTGCTCGGCGGCCACGGTGTTGCGCTTCTGCAGCGGCTCTTGTGCCGGCATCAGGTTTTCAAACAGCGGATCCAGTGGCAGGAACAGACGCAGGTCGCCCTTGTGCGTGACCTTCTCCGCTGGCGTGGTGACAAAGCGCTGTGGCTCGCCGCTGAGCGGGAACTTGTCGGCGATAGTCTTGGCCAGGGTGTTGGCGGCGATTTCAGCGCCTTCCGGGGTCCAGTGGGTGTCGGTGCGCAGGAACACTTGCTGACCGTTCTGCTTGGCTTTTTGCAGTGGGCCAAGCAGGTCCGGGGCGAGGATCTTGTCTGCGGCGACACGGGCGTGGAAGTCCTGATAGAGGTTGGCGTGGATGCTCGCCGGTTTCACTTCACCCAGGTGTTCCGGGTACAGACGCACCTTGGCCGGCACGATGGCCATCACCAGTTTCACGCCTTTCTCTTTCAGGTTCTGGCGCACGCCTTCGACCAGCGCGTAGTTGCCTTGCAGGTTCAGTTCTTCGTTGACGATCGGGTTGAATTCCTCGTCGCTGTATAGCCACTGATCGCGACCGAGCACTACGCCTGGACGACCTTCGTTGAACAGTTTGAAATCCAGCGCCGCCCAGAGGTTGGTGCCCAGACGCTTGATCGGAAACTGATCGTCGTAGTGGGTTTCCACGGCTTTGGTCCAGCGACCGTTAAGCACGGTCGCATCGGCGTTGGTGCTGAAGCCGAAGAAGCTGCGCACCGACCACAGACCGAGCACCAGCAGGGTCACCAGAAACAGCGCGATGTAGAAGATGCGTAATGAGCGGGTCATGTCAGATCCCTCAGAACTGGAAGTAAAGGAACGGCGAGAAGCTTTGCGCCGAGAGTTTGAGAATCGAGGCGATGAACAGCAGCAGGATCAGCCCGCGCATCACGTAGCGTGACCAGTCCGCCGTCCAGTAGGCCGGTTGCACCTGCGCCTCGACGCCGACGGTGTAGCCAGGCTCATGGATGCTCGCCGGGTTCTCGCCGGGGGCTGCCTTGATCATGCCCGGGGTCGCGGTGGCAGGGCCGTTGGCCTCGACGTTGACTTCAGGTTTGCTCTTCACCGGAGGCTGGTTGGTGTACAGATCACGCAGGCCGAAGAACGCCAGGGTTGCGTACGCCACCACCAGGGTCGCCACTTGCAGACCGGTGAGGCTGGCGCGGTTGAGTTCCGACAGCGACCAGTCGCTGAAGCTGAACATCGCGCCGTACATGCGCCCGGCGACGTGCAGGTTTTCGGCACGGAAGATCACCCAGCCCATCACCACCAGCAGGAAGGTCAGCGCCCAGCGGATCGGGTTGAGGCTGCGCGGCGAGGTGTTGATGCCGAGCATTTTTTCGATCGCCAGCCACATGCCGTGCCAGGCGCCCCAGACGATGTAAGTGATGTTCGCGCCGTGCCACAGACCACCCAGGAGCATGGTCAGGAACAGGTTGCGATAGGTCATCAGCGTGCCTTTACGGTTACCGCCGAGGGTGATGTACAGGTAGTCACGCAGCCAGGTCGACAGGCTGATGTGCCAGCGGCGCCAGAACTCGGTGATCGACTGGCTGATGTACGGCTGCTTGAAGTTTTCCATGAAGCGGAAACCCATCATCAGACCCAGACCGATGGCCATGTCGCTGTAACCGGAGAAGTCGAAATACAGCTGCGCGGTGTACGCCAGCGCGCCAAGCCAGGCATCCCCGGTGGTCGGGTTTTGCAGGGCGAAGCAATGATCGGCAACCACGGCGAGGGTGTCGGCGATGAAGACCTTCTTGATGAAACCCTGCATGAACCGCGTGCAACCTTCGGAGAACTTGTCGAGGGTGTGGGTGCGGTTGTTGAACTGGTCGGCGAGGTCGCGAAAGCGCAGGACCGGGCCGGCAATCAGGTGCGGGAAGATCGCCACGAACGCCGCGAAGTCGATCAGGTTGCGGGTGGCCGGGGTGTCGCCGCGATACACGTCGATGATGTAGCTGATCGATTCGAAGATGTAGAACGAGATACCGATCGGCAGCAGCACGTGGGTCAGGATGAACGGTTCCAGACCGAACGAGGTCATGATCGCGTTGATGCTGTCCACGCCGAAGTTGGCGTACTTGAAGTAGCCGAGGATGCACAGGTCGACCGCCACGCCGAGCAGCAGCCAGCGCTGTGCCGGTTTGCTGCGCACGCCGGCGGCACCGACTTTCAGGCCGATCCAGTAGTTCCACAGGGTGACGCCGGCGAACAGCGCCAGGAAGTCCACCCGCCACCACGCGTAGAACACGTAGCTGGCGATCAGCAGCAACAGGTTGCGATAGCGTTGCCCGCTCAAGTAGTACAAGCCGAGAAAGATCGGCAAGAACAGAAACAGGAACACGTTGGATGAAAATACCATCCCGATCTCTCCATGTTTGAACCAACAGTCAAGGGCCAAAGCCCCCCCAAACCCCCCATGAAAATTCAGGGGGCGACATCACTTCACTGTGGGAGCGGGCTTGCTCGCGAAGGCGGTGTGTCAGTCGACATCAGTTTTGAATGTCAGACCGCATTCGCGAGCAAGCCCGCTCTCACAGGGGATTGCATTCACTCTTACGAACCCTTGTTGCCCTTCTCATGCGACGGGTCGTAGACCTTGGTCAGGTCGCCACCCAGGCGGAAGGTCTTGAACGGCTGCATGCCGTGCTTCTTCTCGATCACATCCGCCGGGCAGGTGTAGAGGGTGCAGAACGGTTCGAGCCAGGCGAATTTCATGTCCTCTTTCAGGTCGGTCATGTCCTGTTTTTTGCCGTTCTTTTCCTCGAACGCATCCGGGTCTTTCACCCCGGCCAGCACCCGGTCACCCAGACGCTTGAGCGCGCTGTTGTTTTCCTGACGCAGATCGACACCGTTGACCTGGGCGAAGCTGGCGATCATCGCCAGTGGCGGCAGGGCGTAGTTGTGATAGGCGAGGGCGCGTTGCTGGCGCTTGAGTTCGTTGGGCAGGAAGCCGTCGGCGTCGACTTGATTGACCCCGACCTTGTATTCCTTCACCGCCCAGTCGAACAGGTCGCGACGGTTGGTGGCGATTGAGGTCGCCATCACTGACCACGCGGCCCAGTACGAGTGGTTGTTGGTTTTTTCCAGCGGCAGGTTGTCCCAGTCGCTGACCACCTGATCGGCCATCTTGCTGAACCACGCCTCGATCTGCTGCGCTTCTTGCTGATGCGTGGCCAGCGGATGCGAGTCGGAGAACTTCAGGCGAATGTACGAAGACGCCATGCTGCCCAGCGCCCATTTGCGCATCGATTTGCCGGTGTGGTTGAAGTCTTTCGACATCAACGCATCGGCCTTGGCCCACGCGGTCAGCCAGTTCAGCGTGCAGTCGAGCTGCTCCGGACGACCGTCGCGCATGAACTGCATCACTCGTTTGGCGGTGCCGCGCTCCAGCGTGGTGATGTCCTTGGTGGTGTCGCGGAAGGCTTTTTCCGACTGCACGTTCAGGGTCGCGCGGGCCTTGTCCGAGCCTTCGTATTTGCTGCGAAATTGCAGCGGTCCGGTGTACGGCGCCGGCATCGCGTCGCAGCCTTCGCTGTTGTCGCCACTCTTGAATTTATCCACCGGGGCGAAATAGCCCTGCGGCGGACGCAGTGGCGCGGCGGCCTGAGTGGCCCCGGCGAACATCGCCAGGGTCAACAGGGATGGCGCAAGCAAGTGTTTGATCGTTCGATTTCGCATAGCAGACCTCATTGCCCGAGCTGAGCGGTTTGTGGCCCAGCGCCCGGGAATACGTTGCGTTTGCAGATTTTCGCTTCGACTTTTTGTGGCGCGGTACCCGCTTCCGGGCCTTGGACTTCGACTGCCAGCAGATTTTGCGAGGCCCAGTCTTCGTCCGTGCGCAGCTCAAAGGCGAAACGACCGTCGGTGTCGGAGGTTTCCGGTTTCTCGATCTTGATGTCCTCGTGGCGACCGTTCATGTACCAGAGGGTGGCTTGCAGGGTTTTCACCGATGGATCGGCGAAGCGGATGTCGACCTGATGGCTGCTGTTCTGCAGGTTCAGGTTCTTGCTGTTGACCAGCAGTTCCTGTTTGCCGCCAGGCTTGAGCGTGGTGCTGGCGGACATTTGCGCGTCTTTGCCTTCGCAGCCGTTGTCGAGAAGGGACATCATCTGGCGATAGATGGTTTCCTGATCGAGGCGGTACAGCGGCGAGAATTCCCAGATCAGAATCTTCGGCGGGGTCTTCTGGAATTCGTCGCTACCGAGGTACTGCAGCATCGAACCTTCGAGACCACCGCCGGGGAAGGCGACGTTGAGAATGTCGGCGCCAATGGCTTCTTCGAGGAAGCCGGCGAAGTTGTAGTTCTTGCCGCTGTGCGAGGTACCGACGAGGGTGATTTGCGGGTTGCCGGAGTCACCGAACAGGTCGCCGTCACCGGCCTCGCCTTTCGGCTCGGTGGTGAACTGGTCCATGTACTGGATCGCGTAACTGGTGCCGCACAGTTGCCCGGCCATGTTGTGCAGGGTGCCGGTCTTGCCCATGCGTCCGGTGCGTTTGGTTTCGAATTCACGCTTGGGAATGTCGGCGAACGCCGGGATCTGCTTGACCTTCTCGGCGACAATTTTCGCCGTGCGCTGAGCGCCGTATGGGGTCCAGTGCTGGTCGCCGCGGAAGTAGAAATCGTGGGCAGGCAGGGTGTCCGGCAGCGATTCGTTGGTCAGCGGCGACAGATCCGGCACCACGTAACCCATCTGCGCGAAACGGCCGAGCATGGTTTTGTAGTTGCCCAGCGCTTTCTCGTAATCGAACGCGGCTTTTTCCTGCGGGTTGAGCTTGTTGCGGTTCACCAGGCCACGGGTCGGCTGATAGACGATCACCAGTTCGACGCCCTTGGCCTTGAACGCATCGTGCAGCTGTTGCAGGCGTTTGTAGCCGGCCGGGGTGGTGTTGAACTCGGTGCGCAGGTCTTCCTGGGTACGGAACAACCAGTCACCCTGCGCCTGCACCAGGGTGGTGAAGTTCTGCTGGTAGCGCGTGGTGTAGTTCTTCGCGTCATGCGCGGCCGGGCACAGGTTGCAGCACGGTTCGGCGCTGAATTTTGGCGGGGTGGCGCCCGCCGCGTCATCGGCGCGGGCAGCATTGCTGGCCGCCAGAATGCCCACGGTCAGGGCCGACAGGCTGAGTAATTTGATCAAGTGTGGGTGCATAAAATTATCCTCAGTCCTGCAATTCGGTCTGGCGTTCGACAGGGTCGATCAGCACGGCTTTCTGCTGGCGTACCAGCAGGTCGAGAATTTCATCCTGGCGCTCGCCGAGGATGCCGTTGAAGCTGATGCCGCTGGATTTGGTCGGCGCCAGCATCGATACGCGATATAGCTCGACGCTCAACGGCGAGTCGATGGCCATCGGGCCGCTGCCGTTGGCCGCCAGTTCACCGCCGACCACGATCAGCGAGACTTGCGCGTCGAACGGGTCGAGCTTGATGTCACGGTCGGTGTCGGTCAGGTCCTTGATGTGGCCGTAGACGCCGGTCAGACCGTTGGCCATGGCGACGTTTTCGTAGAGGCGGATGTTCACGCTGTTACGAATGCGGATGCCGTGACGTTTGTTGCTGATGACCTTGTTGCCCCACAGCAGGTTGTCGGCGGACTCGTAGAGGGTGATGCCGTCCGTGTGGTTCTTGTAGATCTCGTTGTAGGCGATGATGTTGTTGACGCTGTTACGGTCGATCACCAGGCCCGAGAGGTGGTTGTCGTAGCTCTTGTTGTTGAAGATGAAGCTGTCGTTCACTTCACGGGAAATGATGATGCCGTGCTTCTTCTTCGTACCGTGGACGGTGTTCTCGGCAATGATCAGACCGTGGGAACGGTCGTGCGGGTCGATGCCGTAGACGATGTTGTCCTTGTAGGTGTTGCCCTTGACCACGAAGTCGCGGGTTTCGTAGCAGTAGAAGCCGTACCACATGTCGGAGAACTCGGAGCCGACGATCCAGCCGGTCGGCTCGGGACGCTTGAGCACCTTGGCCATGTTCGGCGTGTACTGGGAAATACTCACCCCGTACGACTTACTGTTGGCGTAGCCGAAACTGGCCATCTTGCTGTTGACGATGTAGGTCTCGGTGCCGCCCCAGGCCAGCAGAAACGGCCGGAATTCCTTCGGCGAACGGAAGGTGGCCGGGCCGTTGTCCTTCTCGCGCCAGCCGGTGACTTTGGTGTCACGCACGAACAGCTGACCGTCGTTGACCAGGAACGAACCGGCTTCTTGCGACAGGCGCAGCTCTTGGGTCTGGCCGTCGATTTCAAGGATGCCTTTGCGGCCGACCACGATCGGCAGCTTCGCCAGGTACACGCCCGGCGCGGTCTCGCTGAAGTACTGCTTGGGCAGCTTCTGCGCCAGATCCTTGAGGTTCAGGTAACCGTCGTCGACGAAGATCGCCTGCGGGATGCCGTGCTGACGCACCACCCATTCGGCCATTTTGTTGTCGCCGCCGATGAAGTCCTTCAGGGCGTCTTCCTGCATCATCCGGCGCACGCTGATCTTGCCCGGTTTGCTGCGATTGATCTTCGCGGCAGCGGCCTCGGCAGTGAAGCCGGACAGGTCGGGCAGTTTCGGCTTGGCCAGTTCCAGCGCCTCGGTCGGCGCGCTGCTGACGGTGTAGGTCTTGGCTTGTTGCAGCTCTTTGGCGGTGGTCACCGGTTTGCCCTGTTGAGGCACAGCCGGTTCCACCGTGGCGAACGCGCCAGCGGAGGCCAGCAGCATGGCGCCGGCCAACAGGCTGAGCGAGCCTTTCCTTGCATGGTGCATGTCGGGCACTCCCTTGGCGGTTTGCATCAGAAGCGCCAGATCACGTCGATGAACGCGCGGTGCATGTACGAATCGACCTGGCTGCCATAGGCATCGCCCGGCTTGAACACACCGCCACGGAAACGCACCAGCGCCGACGGTTCGTCGATCGACTGGCTCAACGCCGCCGGCAGCAAGCCTTGCTTGAAGTACTTGGTCACCACCAGGTCCATTTCCTGACCCAGGTCCTTGTTGCCATCCTGCAGCGGCAGCGAGGTGCTGGAGAGGATCGCGCCAGTGACGTCGTCGGTGTTGTTTTCCACGGCGTTGATGCCGTTGCTGCCCACCGGCTTGTTGCCGTCCACGCGCCAGAACTTGTGGTAGATCAGGCTGGCGTCGTACTGGTCGTTGAGCATCCACGAACCGAACAGGGTCGCGGTCTGCATGTTGTTCATTTCGCCACGGAACGCTTCGCCGAAACGGTGCACGCGCGAGCGGGTACCGGTGTAGTTGGAGCGGTTGCTCTCCAGACCGTTCTGCTGGTAATCGGCGCTGGCGCGGGCGTAGGCCGCACCGACCTGCCACTGTGGATCAAGGCGCAGACGCACGCCCAGGTCGGTGGCCCAGCCGTTGATGTCATCACTGCGCTTGGCTTGGGCCGGACGGCTGCCATCGGCGTTCAGCGGGTTGACCGAATCAAGGTCGCCGCTCATGCCGGTGATGCTGCCCCAGTAGTTGACGGTGTTGGTGTTGCGCCAGTTGAAGGCGTCGCTGTCGGCAGTCAGGCCGAGCCAGCTGATGTCGCCGTTCTGGGTCTTGTCGAGGGTGTCGCGGGGCACGCCCGGTTCGGCGTAATCGAGCTTGCCGTTGTCGTGGGTGTGATGACCGCGAATGCCGACCCAGTTACCCGGTGTCCACTGGTAGGCGGCATCGGCATACGCGTGCAGGCGATCCTTGTCTTTCGGCGCGAGCTCTTTGAGGTCAGTGCGGTATTCGCTGAAGCGTTCGGCAACACCGACGTTGGCGCGCAACAGGGTGGTGTCGAAGGTCCAGTTCAGCGCTTCGATGTTGGTGTCGCGCCATTGCCCGTCGTCATTGCGCAGACGCTGGCGACCGAACTTGAGCATCTCGCCGGGGTACGGCGTCAGGCCGCTGTAGCCGACCCAGAACTCGCGCATCGCCAGATAGTTTTTCTTGGTTTTGCGGTCGCTGTTGTCGGTGGTTTGCTCACCGTCCGACTGCTGCAAGGTGTCGGTCTCGATGATGTCGGTGGAGGTCACGGCCTGACCCATGGCGTAGGCACTCCACGCGCCGCTTTCGCCGTAGATCCAAGGACGCAGGTCCAGGCCCACACCGTTGACGTCGCCGCCGCTGGCGGTGCCGAGGTCGCGGTCGTCTTCGGACTGGCCGGTGATTTTTACTTCCAGACCGAAGTTCTTGGTTTCAGTGATCGCGGCCAGTGTCGGGCAAGACCAGATCAGCGCGAACGTGAGGCCAATGCCGGCCTTCACAAAGGGATTCAACTTCATAGGGATTCCTCGCCGTCTTCTTCTTGCAGGGCGTGCAGTTGCAGCGTGTTCTGGTTCAGGGCGCCGCGGCTGGCCTGTTCCTGTTGCAGCAGGCGCTGGGCTTCGGCCAGACGCTCGGGCGGCAATTGCGCGGCCAGGGTGGTCGCCAGTTCATCGGCTTGCGGGGTGTTCTGCGCCTTGGCCAATTGGCTGAATACGTAGGCGTTGAGCGGGTCGGGCTTGGTGCCCTTGCCTTGGGAAAACAGTTGGGCGATGGCGAAGTCGGCGCTGTTCTGGCCATTGCGCGCAGCGGTCAGCAGGTGGTCGAGGGCCTTCTGCGGGTAGACCTTGCCCAGGTAACCACGGCGATAGATCTGGCCGAGGTAGTAGTCGGCGGCGACTTCGCGGCCGACGGCTTTCTGGAAGTGTTCTTCAGCGACTTTGGCGTCGGCCGGCACCAGTTTGCCTTCGTAGTAAAGCTTGCCCAGCAACAGTTCGGCGCGCGGCTGGTCGGCGGCGCGGCCGTTGTCCAGGTACTTCATCATCTGATCGACGTCGCCCAGTTCCGGGAAGTCGTAGAGCAGTTGCGCGAGGGTCACCCACGATGCCGGGTAGCCCGGTGCGATCGGTTCGAGCAGCGACTGCGCGGTCTTCTCGTCGGTCTTGCCGAGGGTCGAATCGGCCAGCACGCGGGCCACCGAATCGACGCGCTGCGCGCTGACCGTGCCACGGCTGTAACCGGCCTGCATCTGCTTGATCAGCTCGGCCTGTTGCTCCGGCTGTGCGCGTTTCTGATAGACCGTGGCCAATTCGACGTAGCAGATGTCGGTGGTGTTGAGCGCGGCTTTGCAGATTTTTTCCACGTCATCCAGATGCTGGTCGTAAGTGCCTTGGGTGCGATACAGCAGCACCTGCGCCAGACCGGCTTCGGGGTAGCCGGATTTGCGCCACTGATCGATCTGCTGCTGCGCGTTGATGTTCGGGAAGCTGTGCGGGAATTGCAGGTACAGCATCGCCAGCGGGATCAACGTGTTGCCTTCGCCATTGGCGGCGGCTTTTTTCAGCAGGCTTTCGGCTTCGTGGTGCTCGGCTTCGGTTGACCCGGGCTTGGCTACCAGCAGGCGACCGAGACGGGCCTGGGCCCGTGGCGAAACATCGGCGGCGGCGCGGTAGGTCGCTTCGGCCTGTTTGATCTGCTCGGGGTCGCGGCTGTCGACCTGGATATCGGCGAGGCCGACTTGCGCCTCGCTGTAACCCAGATCCGCCAATGCGCGGTAGTTCTGCGCGGCGGTGGCAGTGTCGCCACGCTTGAGCGCTTCGTTGGCCAGACGTTGGTCGGGCAGGCCGGCGCAACCGGCGAGACTCACCGCCAATGCCAGCGAGCACACCATATGACCTTTGTGGGAGCTGGCTTGCCAGCGATTCAGGCGGCTCGGTGTGTCAGACAGACCGCAGTGATCCAATCGCTGGCAAGCCAGCTCCCACAGGGATCGCGGTGTTCTCAGGAGACTGATGATAGTCACAGGCATGTCCTCGACTTAAAGACCGGCAGCCATGGCTTTGTCGATCAGCCAGTTCAGGTTCGGACCACGATCGCTGTTCACTTCCACCGGGCGGCCGGCGAAGCTGCTGTCCAGCGGTTCGTCAGGCTGGATCTGCACGCGGATGTCGGAGGACAGGTCGGCGCTTTTCAGGCTGGTGCTGCTGACGATCTTGCCGGTGCGGGTCTGGTCTTCGCCGGCGATCTGGAAGCTCACTGGCGTCCCCGGACGCACGTCGCCGAACTGGCGATAGGAGAAGCGCGCATCGACGGTGGCCTGGGTGTTGCGCGGTACCAGGGTGAAAATCACGTCGCCCTTGCTCGCGTACTGACCGTCAGCCACCAGTTGCTGGGCCACGGTGCAATCGCACGGAGAAGTCAGGGTGCCGGTCATTTGCTTGCCGAACAGTTCTTCAACCTTGGCCGGTTGCAACTGGTCTTCGTCCAGATGGCCCTTGAGCACGTCGAGCATGCTGGTGCTGAAGGTCGCCAGCGGCGCGCCTTTGGCGGCGACGCCGTCGGACTTGACCAGGCTCTGCACCGTGCCGTCACGCGGCATGGTGATGTTCATTCCCGGCACGCTGACCAGACCTGCTTGCGCGTGGCTGACGAAGTACATGCCGTACACCGACTTGAAGACGAAACCGAAAGCGACCAGACCGATGGCGAAAATGCCGGCGCTGAAAGTCACGGCTTTCAGACGCCCGAACGGGGTCATGCCGCTGCCGCCGTCCTTGACCTTGCGCGCCTTGGTGAAGTTGTCGCGCTGCAGGGTCGCCAGCACTTCACCCATGCTGACGATGTCGCCGGCCAGGTGCGAAGTGATCAGGTGGCGCAGGGTGGAGATGTCCTGCGGCTCAAGGTTCTGGAACTGGCAACCGGCGCGGCCGCTCTGGCGATCGTAGGAGCGCACTTGCAGTTCGACGTCCATGGCCAGACCGAGGTTGTCGATGACGAATTGCAGGCGTGCCTTGTACACCTCGCCGATGGTCAGCGGCAGTTGCCCGGCGTTGAACGCCAGACCGCCGGCGGACAGGTCGAGGACCCGCGCTTCGACCGGCGTCCGGTCTGGGCCGAAGAAACGCAGTTTGGCCGGGATTTTCACTCGGGCGTGCTGACGCTGGGCTTCGGATTCATGCACTACGTTGGCGTTGACGGCGGTATTCATGGGGGCGATTTCCTTGTTAATTCAATAGGGGCAGGTCAGACCATCATCAGCAGCACGGCGACGAAAATGCTGCCGGCGGAGAAGGTCATGGTCCGAGACGACCAGGTGTTGAACCAACGTTGAAAGCTGGCGAGATCACGGGTCAGGGAAGTGGGTTGGCGCGTCCAGGATTGCTGGTCGAGGCGGAAGAACACGTAGATCTTCACCAGCGCACCGACGATCTGGTTGTAATACAGAATCACGGGATAGGCCGGGCCGATCCGGTGACCGGAGCACGACAGCAGCAGGGTCAGAATCAGGCGGGTGATACCGATCCACAGCAGGTAGGCGAGGATGAACGCGCCGCCGTACTTGAAGCTGGCGATGATCGCCACGGTCAGGCCCAGCAACGACGTCCACATCGATACGCGCTGATCGAACAGCACCACCGAGGTGAAGGCGCCGAGGCGTTTCACACCCAGGCCCAGCGCTCGCGAGTTCTGGCGCAGGTTGTTGCCGTACCAGCGGAACATCAGTTTGCGGCTGGCCTTGATGAAGCTCTTTTCCGGCGGATGCTCAACGGTGTTGATCGCGGCGTCCGGCACGTAAAAGGTGTCGTAACCCAGGCGCATCAGGCTGAACCAGCTCGACTTGTCGTCGCCGGTGAGAAACTTGAAACGGCCCAGGCGCCAGTGTTGCAGCGAGTCGCTTTCGACGTCGGCGATGAATTCCGGATCGGTCACCACGGTGGCGCGGAACACCGACATACGCCCGGTCATGGTCAGCACGCGCTTGGACAGGGCCATCGAGCACATGTTGATGTGACGCTGGGCGAAACGCAGCTTGTGCCATTCGCTCATGATGTAGCCGCCACGTACTTCGCAGAATTCGTTGGTGGTCAGGCCACCGACGTTGCCGAACAGCTGGAACCACGGCACGGTCTTGCGCACGGTGCCTTCGCCGAGCACGGTGTCGCCGTCGATCACGGCCACCACGGCACGGTCGTCCGGCAGGTGACGGGAGATCGCGCGGAAACCATAAGCCAGGCCATCGCGCTTGCCGGTGCCGGGAATGCGCACGAAGTCGAGCTTCACGCGGTCTGGCGGATTCATCCGCGCCCACAGCGCCTTGACCAGCAGCTCATCGGACATTTCGACGATCGAGCAGACCACGGTGGTCGGCAGTTCGCAGTCGATGGCTTCGCGGATCACCGAGCTGTAGACCTGCGCGGTGGTCAGCGCGTCGATACGGAAACTGGTGACCATCAGAAACACATGCGACGGGTCCGCCGCCTTACCCAGCTTGCGCACTTTGCGGCGCAGGTGCGGGTAAACGATGTAGAGAAAAATCATGCCGCGCACAAAGTGCGTTGCACCCATCGAGTAGCGCCAGATACCCACGGCGCCAATCAGGAAAATAAAGTCCTTCGACTCGGAGTCGAACGTGGACGTGGGCAGCATCAAGGCCAGGCCCAACAACAAACTGAGGTAAAACAGCCAACCGGCGGCCTGAAGTAGGCCGTGCTTTAGCCTGTGCATAATCTGCATCCGTCTCTATCTCGGGCGAGCCTGTCGGGTGGCCCGATGGGGTTAAGGCAGGCGAAGAACCGGCCGAGGGTTCAAATCCCCCGGCCGGAAGGCTGACTTACCAGCAGATACCTTCGGTGCGAGTACCCGGGTTGGTGGCTTTGGCCATGAAGCCGACCAGGTCGATGACCTGTTTGCCTTGCGGCGCTTCCTGGGCCAGCGCGCGGAACTTCTCGTCGCGGTTGCCGAGGATGATCACGTCGGAGTTGTCGATCACCGAATCGAAGTCCGAGTTGAGCAGGGACGACACGTGCGGGATCTTCGACTCGATGTAGTCCTTGTTCGCGCCGTGAACACGGGCGTACTCGACGTTGCTGTCGTAGATGCTCAGGTCGTAGCCCTTGCCGATCAGCATTTCGGCCAGTTCCACCAGCGGACTTTCGCGCAGGTCATCGGTACCGGCCTTGAAGCTCAGACCGAGCAGGGCGACTTTGCGTTTGTCGTGGCTTTCAACGATGTCGAAGGCGTTCTGCACTTGCGATTCGTTACTGCGCATCAGCGAGTTGAGCAGCGGCGCTTCGACGTCCAGCGAACCTGCACGGTAGGTCAGGGCGCGCACGTCTTTGGGCAGGCACGAACCACCGAAGGCGAAGCCCGGGCGCATGTAGTACTGGGACAGGTTGAGGGTCTTGTCCTGGCAGACCACGTCCATCACTTCACGACCATCGACGCCAACCGCTTTGGCGATGTTGCCGATCTCGTTGGCGAAGGTGACCTTGGTTGCGTGCCAGACGTTGCAGGTGTACTTGATCATCTCGGCGACCGCGATGTCCTTGCGGATGATCGGCGCGTCGAGTTCTTCGTACAGCGATTGCAGAACGTCGCCCGAGGCCTTGTCGAACTCGCCGATGACGGTCATCGGTGGCAGGTCGTAGTCCTTGATCGCGGTGGATTCACGCAGGAATTCCGGGTTGACCGCGACGCCGAAATCGACACCGGCCTTCTTGCCCGAGCAGTCTTCGAGGATCGGGATCACCACGTTGGCGACGGTGCCCGGCAGCACGGTGCTGCGTACCACGATGGTGTGGCGGGTGGTTTTTTCACGCAGTACGAAACCGATCTCGCGGCACACCGCCTCGATGTAGTTCAGTTCCAGGTCGCCGTTCTTCTTACTCGGCGTACCGACGCAGATCATCGACAGGTCGGTGTCACGAATCGCCTCGGCGAAGTTGGTCGTACCGCGCAGACGACCGGTCTCGATACCCTGAGCCAGAAGTTCGCCCAGACCCGGTTCCACAATCGGCGACTTGCCGGCGTTGATCATGTCGATCTTGTCTTTGGCAACATCGACGCCAACCACGTCATGGCCCCGTGCAGACAGGCAACCGGCACACACTGCGCCAACGTAACCCAAACCAAATATGCTGATGCGCATCGCAATTACCTCTGTGTTTTATCAAGCCATTAGATGGCCGGAGTTAATGGTGTTCAGCGGTCATAGTGCACTCGAAAGTGCGGCATACAGGCGCCACAATGCCGTGTGCAGGCATACTAAGTTCCGAGTGTCTAAATAAGTGCACTCAAGATGTGCGCAACTAGGCCTTAGTTGTTATGACTTGCCCTGTTATGCAGCGGATCTTCTTGCTGGAAGACTCTTGTGCATGTGTTCAGTCCACCTGATGTCGGACGAAAGGCCCGTAGATCAAGCGGTTGGGTGCTCAGGCGAGCACAGTTACAGGGGCGCAGCCTTGGCCTTGTAGAGGATGTTTATGGTGCGTATCACCTATCCATCGTTAGTTGATCAGATGAGTGAACCATCTAGGCAAGTTGCTGTGACAACTTGGTTACATGGTTCTCCGCTCTGCGTAAGTTATCTCGTACAAACTCGGCGAGAATCGTTACCGGTGGTATGAGCTATGCATTTGGACATAGTTCCTACCCGCTCATCGCGAAATCTGAAATTTTTTGAAATATTGCCAAAGATGGCACTGGTCTCAATTTGATAGCACTTTCGATTTGGGCCTTTGTTAATCGGTGCGTAATCGAGCTAGATAGTTTTGTGCCACTACCGTAAAAAAATTTACGTGCCACTACTGAAAAAAAGTGCGGCTGTCGAGTGAAACTAAAATTAGAATTGGGCAGGACGATTTTATGGCGCCAATAAAACGGCGAAATGTTGCGAGGGATTTTTGACGTCGTGCGAGCTGCACGACTCTTTATAGACAGAGTCGTGCAATGAGCATGCTTTATTCCGGGGCGTGGTCGCGCAGAAACACCAGATTGTCCGGTTTCGATTGCTCGGCGCTGTAGCGATAACCCTGCACATCGAACTGCTTGAGCAGGGCAGGATCGTTGATTTTTTCCTGAATCACGAAACGGCTCATCAGGCCGCGGGCCTTCTTCGCGTAGAAGCTGATGATCTTGTACTGGCCGTTCTTCAGGTCCTTGAAATCGGTGTTGATGATCCGCGCGTTCAGCGCGCTGCGTTTGACCGCCGAAAAGTACTCGTTGGAGGCCAGGTTCAGCAGCACATCGTCGCCCTGATCGGCCAGCGCTTCGTTGAGCCATTCGCTGATGCGCGTACCCCAGAACGCGTACAGGTCCTTGCCACGGGCGTTGGCCAGTTTGGTGCCCATTTCCAGACGATACGGCTGCATCAGGTCCAGCGGACGCAGCAGGCCATAGAGACCGGAGAGCATGCGCAAGTGCTTTTGCGCATAGTCGAACTGAGCTTCGCTGAACGATTGCGCGTCGAGGCCGGTGTACACGTCACCCTTGAACGCGAGCAGCGCCTGCTTGGCGTTTTCCGGGGTGAAGGCGGGCGTCCAGCTGCCGAAACGCGCGGCATTCAGGCCGCCGATCTTGTCGGACACGTGCATCAGTTCGCTGATCTGTGCCGGGCTCAGTTCGCGCAGCTGCTGGATCAGCTCCTGAGAATGATCGAGGTATTGCGGCTGGGTAAAGCGCGGGGTCGCCGGCGGTGTTTCGTAATCGAGGGTCTTGGCGGGGGAAATCACCATCAGCATGAAGTCGTCTCCTTTTATCGTGGGGGCGATTCTAGGGGGTTGGCCGAGTGGACTCCAGCTATGAGGGTAATAGGTATCAGGAAGCTCGGGCTTTTGCGACGGCTGGTGGATTTTCCCCTCACCCCAGCCCTCTCCCGGAGGGAGAGGGAGCTGACCGTGTTGTTCTAGAGTCATACATCGACCTGAAATATCCAGTCGAACTCAGGTTTGAAAACATGAAGATCGGCTCCCTCTCCCTCCGGGAGAGGGCTGGGGTGAGGGCAGCGTCCTTGAAGCTTGCACATCAGCTATAGTGCCGCGCGGGTTTGGTTATGGAGACACCCCTTTGCGCATTGTTCTTTTATTCACCGCGTGGCTGTTGAGCTTCGGGGCCATGGCGGCGCCGGGTGATGTGGCGACGCTGGATCGCAGCACCTGGCCGGAGCAGCTCAGCAATCCGACGCTGTTCGACGTCGCCTCGCGCGCGGAAATCCTCATGTTCGCCCGTGGCCTGCTCGGCACCGAAGCGCTGGACGAGGCCGCGCTGGCCCAGCGCCTGGGGCTGCGCACGATCAACGTCGACGCGATCAGCCGCCTGCGTCAGCGGCTCTGGGAACGTCTGTTGGCCAACTACAACTTCGCCCAGCAGAGCTGCGATCAGGATGCTTCGTTCTGTTTCCTCGTCGAAGACCTGCCGACCCTGCGCGAGCAGGCCGCCAAGTTCGTGGTCAGCGACGACAGCTATTACACCAAGTGGGCCGAGCCGAGCCGGCTGTTCCATCTGCAGTACCTGGACGAGCTGATGCGCAAGGCTGCGCTGTCACCGCAGACCAGCAGCGAAGTCGATCAATTCGGCGACTACGAGCGCAATGGCGACCAGATGCATGATCGGCTGTTTCTGCTGAGCTTCGACAGCGCCGCCAATCTGCAGCCGGACAACACCGACTGGATTGCCGACTACCTGCGCAAAGCCAATCTCAGCGGCACGTTCTTCCTGTTGGGCAAGGATGTGCAGGCGCGGCTCGCTGATCGCTCGCTGAGCAATCTGCAATCGGAGTTCTCGAAACAGTGTGTCGGCGTGCAGGGTTGGGAGTTCCGTTCCCACAGCTATTGGCAAGACTGGCAGGACTCGGTGCGCCGCAGCAGTGACTTGGTGAAAAACAAGTTGCCGGAAAACTACGTGCCGCTGTTCCGTCCGCCGGAGGGGCAGCGTCGCTCTGATGCTGGCAGTTTCTTCCGCAATCAGGGCCTGCAAGTGGCGCTGTGGGATATCGATGCACAGGACGGCGCCGGCAAGCTCAAGGGCGCGCAGAGTGCGCAGCGGGTGCTGACCCTGATGCTGCTGTGGCGTCACGGGGTGATCAATTTCAACATGAAACAGGATGCGGTGAAGACCGCGTTGCCGTGGCTGATCACGCAAACTGCGCAAAGCGGCATCGGCTTTGAAGACTGTCAGGACGGGTTTCGCTGATAAACGGAAAAAGCCCGGAAACATTGGGCTTGGGGCGATTTTTCTAGAGAATTCGATGCAGGCGGACTTCCGACTTTAGCGGGGTCTGGACGGTCCGCCAAGGGCTTTTCGTCATTCTGCAAAATAAACTTAAAAAAACCGTCAAAGTGCTTTTTTATGTCATGGGTTTTGGAGTATTACGAAGACAGACCGCCGAAACCTGCAACACAGGTGGCGTCTTCCAAGACTCCTTTTGTGTGCAGTTCATCCAGGCCCTCGTGGATGAATTCGGCAGTCACTTCGAGGCGCAGCACCGCCCAGGTATTGCGTCGAATGGCTCCCACAAAGGTGACCGAGTATGGATGATCACGGACGTAGCCCTTCTTCCAACCAGCCAATCCTTTATGTACTCGATACCAACGTATTGATTCACGATCCAAATGCCTTGCTGAATTTCGAAGAACACCACGTCGCGATCCCGATGACCGTGCTCGAAGAGCTGGACAAGCTCAAGAGCGGCCATCACAGCGTTGCTGCCGAATGCCGCCAGGCGATCCGCCTGATCGACAAGACCCTGGGCGATGCCTCCCCCGAGGACGTTGAACTGGGTGTGCCGATCCAGCGCGGCAAGGGCGGGCCGAAGGGCTTGCTGTCAATTCTGATGAGCAAACAGGCCGAGTCGAACCTGATTCTGCCCGAGCATCTGAACGACAACAAAATCATCAACCAACTGATCGACCTGCACACCCGTGATCCGAAGAAGGCCGTGGTGCTGGTCACCAAAGACATCAACATGCGCCTCAAGGCGCGCGCCTGCGGGATCGATGCCGAGGACTACAGCACCGACCAGTTGGTCGATGACGTGTCCCTGCTGCCCAACGGCTACCACAACATGACCGGCTCCTTCTGGGACCGCGTCAGCAAAGTCGAAACCCGTCAGGATCACGGCCGCACCTGGCATCAGGTGCAGTTGATCGACAACCTGCCGGCGGTGCACATCAACGAGTTCATCATTGACGAACAAGGCTTTGTCGGCTGGATCAAGGAAATCCAGGAAGACAAACTGCTGATCCTCGACCTGCATCAGGAACCGCTGCTGCATCAGGAAGCCTGGGGCCTCAAACCGCGCGACATCTATCAGAGCCTGGCGCTGTATGCGTTGCTGGATCCGGACATTCACCTGGTCAACCTGTCGGGTGCCGCCGGCTCCGGTAAAACCATTCTGGCGCTGGCTGCGGCGATCGAGCAGACCATGGTCAGCAAGCGCTATCGCCGGATCATTGCGACCCGTAGCGTGCAGGGCCTGGACCAGGAAATCGGCTTCCTGCCCGGCACCGAAGCGGAAAAAATGGAGCCTTGGCTGGGCGCCATCACCGACAACCTCGAAGCCTTGCACATGGATGACGAAAACACCCATGGCAGCGTCGATTACATCCTCAGCAAAGTGCCGTTGCAGTTCAAATCGCTCAACTACATTCGTGGTCGCAGCTTCCAGCAGAGCCTGATCCTGATCGACGAATGCCAGAACCTCACGCCGCACCAGATGAAAACCATCATCACCCGGGCCGGCGCCGGTTCCAAAGTGGTGTGCCTGGGCAACCTGGCACAGATCGACACCCCTTACCTGTCCGCGACCAGCTCCGGGCTGACTTACCTGACCGAACGTTTCAAGGATTTCCCCAACGGGGTGCACATCACCCTGCAAGGGGTGCCACGCTCGATTCTGGCCGAATACGCCGAATCGCATTTGTAACCCTTCCAACCAGAACCGGGCGGCCCAAAATCCGCCCGGTTTTTTATGGATAAATGCATGTCCCCGTGGGAGCGAGCCTGCTCGCGAATGCGGTGTATCAGTCGACATCCTTGTGAATCCGAACCCGCTTTCGCGAGCAGGCTCGCTCCCACAGGGTGCAACGGTGAATTCATAATCAGTGATGCGGAAATTTGACCCACAGGTTTACAATCCCTGCTCCTGATCAGGAGTAATCCCGTGCTGACTCATCTCGATTCCCAAGGTCGCGCCAACATGGTCGACGTCACCGAAAAAGCCGTGACGTTCCGTGAGGCGACGGCCCAAGCGCTGGTGCGCATGCTCCCCGAAACCCTGCAGATGATCGTCAGCGGAGGCCATCCCAAGGGCGACGTGTTTGCCGTGGCGCGCATTGCCGGCATTCAGGCGGCGAAGAAAACCAGTGATCTGATCCCGCTGTGCCATCCGCTGATGCTCACCGGGGTCAAGGTTGAACTCAGCGCTGAAGGTGACGACAGTGTGCGCATCGTCGCCCGCTGCAAGCTGTCAGGGCAGACCGGCGTGGAGATGGAAGCACTGACCGCTGCCAGCGTCGCCGCACTGACCATCTATGACATGTGCAAAGCGGTGGATCGCGGCATGGTCATCGAAAGCGTGCGTCTGCTGGAGAAGGTCGGCGGCAAGAGCGGGCATTTTCAGGCGGAGCAGCCATGAAGCTGACGGTTAAATTCTTTGCCCGTTATCGTGAAGCGCTGGGCGTGGACTCGGTGGAGGTCGAAGGCGATTTCGCCACGGTCGACGCTGTGCGTGCGCTGCTCGCGCAACGCCAGGGCGCCGAAGTGCTGAGCGAACAGAACCTGATGTGCGCACGCAACGAAGACCTGTGCCAGCTCGACGAGCCGGTGAGCGATGGCGACGAAGTGGCGTTTTTCCCCACCGTGACCGGAGGCTGAGGCATGGCGATTCGGGTGCAGTCCACGGCGTTCGATCCCGGCGCTGAAGTCAACGCGATGCACGCGGCGAATGTCGGTGTCGGCGCGGTGGTGAGTTTTGTCGGCTACGTGCGCGACTTCAACGACGGTCTGGATGTGGCGGGTATGTTCCTCGAGCATTATCCGGGCATGACCGAAAAAGCCCTTGGCAAGATCGCCGTCGAGGCCGAGCAGCGCTGGCCGCTGTTGAAGCTGGAAGTGCTGCACCGCATCGGCGCGCTGGAGCCTGGCGAGCCGATCGTGTTTGTCGGTGCGGCCAGTGCCCATCGCCAGGCGGCGTTCGACGCCTGCGCCTTTGTCATGGACTACCTGAAAACCCGCGCGCCGTTCTGGAAGAAAGAAAACACCAGTGACGGCCCGCGCTGGGTCGAGGGGCGTGACAGTGATCATGCCGCTGCGGATCGCTGGAAAAAATAGTTTTTATAGCGCCTTCAAGTCCGTCTTCGCGAGCAGGCTCGCTCCCACAGGAGAACGCATTCCAATGTGGGAGCGGGCTTGCTCGCGAAGGGGCCATCTGTAACACCAAAAACCTCGCAGACACACTCTCTTCCCTAATTGACGGCTTGTACCTATAAGTCCAATATGGATTTCCAAGTACAAAAAGCTTCAATCTTGCCGCTCGTAGCTCCCTGCTCCCAGCTGCTCTTCTTCGTCTTGCCAAACCAACAACAACCCGCGAGAGAACGAACATGAAGAAACTCCCCCTGATTACCGGTCTGGCCCTGAGCCTGTTGGCGTGCGCCAGCTCGTTTGCCGCCGAGAAGACCCTGCGCATCGGCATCGAGGCCGCTTATCCACCGTTCGCTTCGAAAACCGACAAGGGTGAAATCGTCGGTTTCGACTACGACATCGGCAACGCCCTGTGCGCGCAGATGAAGGTCAAGTGTGTGTGGGTCGAGGGTGAGTTCGATGGCCTGATCCCTTCGCTGAAAGTGAAGAAAATCGACATGGCGCTGTCGTCGATGACCATCAACGAAGACCGCAAGAAGTCGGTGGATTTCACCCACAAGTACTATTTCACTTCGTCGCGACTGGTGATGAAGGAAGGAGCCACGGTTGATGACCAGTACGCCAGCCTCAAGGGCAAGACCGTCGGCGTGCAGCGCGCCACCACCACCGATCGTTATGCTACCGAGGTGTTCGAACCGAGGGGCATCAACGTCAAGCGCTACGGCAATAACGAAGAAATCTACATGGACCTGGCGGCCGGGCGGCTCGATGCGATTTTCGCCGACACCATCCCGCTGAACGATTTCCTGTCGATGCCACGCGGCAAGGGCTACGCGTTTGTCGGGCCGGAGCTGAAGGATCCGAAGTACGTGGGCGAGGGCGCGGGGATCGCGGTGCGCAAGGGCAATACCGAGTTGGTCAGCGAGTTGAACACGGCCATCGACGGGATTCGGGCGAGTGGCGAGTATCAGAAGATTTCCCAGAAGTACTTCAAGTCTGACATCTACGGCGACTGATAGTCCGCCTTCGGGAGCAAGCCCCCTCCCACAGGGGAACGCATTCAAATGTGGGAGGGGGCTTGCTCCCGAAAGGGACGGATCAGGCAATACAGATTATGGATCCTAACCCTTCAATTCCTTCAAATGCTTGTACACCGTCGCCCGCCCCATGTTCAGCACATTGGCCACATAGTTCGAGGCGCTCTTGCCCTTGAACGCGCCTTCAGCGTGCAGCGCCAGAACCAGTTCGCGCTTGTGATCGCGGGTCAGCAGATTCAGGCTCAGCTGCCGCTCGCGCAGCCAGGCGTGGAGGAAGGTGTTGATGCGTTCCTGCCAGTCATCGCGAAACAGTGAATCCGGCTGCGGGATCAGTTTGCTCGGCGACAGGAACAGATCCAGCGCAGCCTTGGCATTCTCGAACAGCGAAATATTCAGGTTGATGCACAGCACCGCCAGTGGCCGCTCATCGTGGTCGCGCAGCACGGTGCTCAGGCTGCGGATTTTCTGGCCGTCCCAATTGAGCTTTTCGTACGGGCCGATGTTGCGCTCGCTGACCTCCTCGCTGAGCATGTCTTCAAGCGATGAATCGTCGCCGATCTCGCGCTTGGACAGGTTGTTGGCGATGTAGTCGACCTTCTGCGTGCGCAGGTCGTGCAGCACCACTTCGGCGTGGGGAAAGAACAGCGTGGCGATGGCGTCGGCGATGGCACGGAAGTTATCCAGGGCCGGATCGAATTCGGGGGCGGTCATGTTTGTGGAGCTCCAGGCAGCGTCAGCGCCCCCGTGCACGGGGGCGCTGCGAGTGTGCCGCAATCCGTTGGGCGCGTCATCCGCAGGGGGCATCAGCGCAGTCGTGAAGGGGAGAGCATGGCGCTGCTCAGGCCGAACTGCTGCAACGACTCAGGCAACGGCTGACCACGCACCAATGCCGCGCTGGCCTGGCCCATGGCCGGTGACGTCTGAATACCGTAACCGCCCTGGGCCGCGACCCAGAACAGCCCCGGCACTTGCGGATCGAAACCGCTGAGCAGATCACCGTCGGCGACGAAGCTGCGCAGTCCGGCCCAGGTTCGGGTCGGGCGGCGAATGGTCAGGGTCGTGGCCTCTTCGATCTGATAGATGCCCATGGCGATGTCCAACTCTTCCGGTTGCACGTCATGCGGTTCGACCGGGTCGGCGTTGGCCGGCGAGCCGAGGAACATCCCGGCGTCGGGTTTCATGTAGAACGATTCGTCGAGGCTGACCAGCATCGGCCAGTGATGAATGTCCACGCCCTCGGGGCCGGCGAAAATGAACGCCGCACGGCGTTTCGGTTGCAGGCCCAGCGCCTGGGCGCCAGCCAGCGCGCCGATCTGGTCAGCCCAGGCGCCGGCGGCGTTGATGATGACCGGCGCGCTGAAGGTCTGACCGTTGGTTTGCACCTGCCAGAGGCCAGCGGCGTCGCGCGTCAGGCCCAGCACCTCGCAATCGGTGCGCACCTCGCCGTTGTTGCGGCGGATACCGCGCAGGTAGCCCTGATGCAGGGCGTCGGTGTCGATGTCACTGGCGGTCGGATCGTAGATCGCGCCGTGGACTTTTTCCCGACGCAGGATCGGCAGACGGGCGCAGGCTTCATCGGCGCTGAGCAGCTGCATTTCTGGCACTGTGGCTTTGGCGCTGAGGTACTGGTTGTTCAGCTCGGCGGCGTCACCGCTGAAGTCCACGGTCATTTCGCCGCGCGGTGTCAGCAATGGGTGCTCGCAAAAGCCGCTCGGCGGATGGTCGAAAAACTCACGGCTGGCCAGCGTCAGCGCGCGCACCTGCGGCGTACCGTAGGCGGCGGTGTACAGCGCGGCAGAACGCCCGGTGGAGTGATAGGCCGGGTGCGATTCACGTTCGAGCACGATCACTTTGGCGTGGCGCGACAGCCAGAAACCGGTGGAAGCGCCGGCAATCCCGCCGCCGATGATGATGAAGTCTGCCTGGCTCATGAAAGGTCTCCGGTGTTTACGCAATATCAAGGCGTTCACTATTCCCCTGTGGGAGCGAGCCTGCTCGCGAAAGCGGTGTATCAGTCGACATCTTCGGTGAATGTCAGACCGCATTCGCGAGCAGGCTCGCTCCCACAATGGGATGTGTGGTGTCAGTTATTTAATTGATAAACCGCATTGGCCAGCGCAATGTCTTCCAGGCCCAGGCCAATTGAACGGAAAAATACGTGACGGTCGTAATCAGGGCGCGGCACTTTCTCGCTGAGCAGGTCGGCGAGGTCACCGACAATCGCAGACTTGTCCCAGCCATGCTGCTCGGTCGCGATCAACATCTCACCGGCCGAGCCCGGCGTGGTCAGACGATAGTCACAGAACACCTGCATGTCGCCCAGGCTCTGCGGCGGCACCTCATGGGCACGTGGCGCGTTGGTGCTGATCGAGGTGATCAGCGCCGGTTTGCTCAAGCTGGCCGGGTCGATGACCGGGCCGGCGGACGAGGTGCAGAGCATGATCACGTCCGCGTCTGTGAGGGCGACATCGCGGCTGTCGGCAATCTTCACCCCCGGGTAGATCTCTTTCAGCAGCGCCCGGGTTTCAGCGTCTTCAGACAGGCTCGGCGAATACACGCTGATGTTCTGCCAGTCGCGCAGACCTTTCACGTAATGCAAATGAGCCTGGGCAACCTTGCCGCTGCCGATGATCGCCAGTCGTTGGGCATTCAGCGGGGCGAGGGCATCGACTGCAACGGCGGTGGTCGCTGCAGTGCGTGCGGTGGTCAGCTCGCCGGCATCGCAAAGCAGCAGCGGTTGGCCGGTTTTCATCGACATTAATAGGGTCCACGCTGTCACCAGTGGCCCTTGCTCGCGGACGATGTAGGGCGAGGTCTTGACCCCGTACACGCCGTCCTCGGCCAGCACCCCCAGATAATTGATGAAGTCGCCGGCGCCCTGCGGAAACTCCACCAACTGCTGCGCCGGTTGCACGGCGTGGCCGGCGGCGAGGTCGCGGAACAGTTTGCGCAGGATCTGCGGCACGTCGATGCGCGCCAGCAGCTCGCGGGCCTGGGTGTGGTCGATCACGTAGGGTGTACTGGACATGTCAGGCTCCGCGGTCTGGATATAAACTAATTTGTCCATTATGGACTTTTAGTTGTCTATCGCAAGCGCCTGTTGAAAACGCCGGGCAAAAAAAAGCGCAGTCCGTTGCCGGCTGCGCTTTTTGCGTTACAGATCGCTTACTGCGGCTGCGGACGCTTGCGTTCAACAGCGCGCAACAGGTGCGTCGGCGGTGTTTCGCAGCTGATCTTGCGACCGAGTTTCTCTTCGATCGACGGCAGTTGGTAGGAGTCGTCCTCGCCGGCGAAGCTGATCGATACGCCGTCAGCGCCTGCGCGACCGGTACGGCCGATGCGGTGTACGTAGTCGTCCGGCACTTCCGGCAGGGTGAAGTTGATCACGTGGCTGATGCCGTCGATGTGGATGCCGCGACCGGCGACATCGGTGGCCACCAGCACGCGGATCTTGCCTTCGCGGAAGCCTTCGAGGGTCTTGATGCGCTTGTGCTGCGGCACGTCGCCGGACAGTTGCGCGGCGTTGATGCCGTCACGCACCAGGCGTTCTTCGATACGGCGCACTTCGTCCTTGCGGTTGGCGAAGACGATCACGCGTTCCCAGCCGTTGTCGTTGACCAGGTTGTAGAGCAGTTTGTATTTGTCAGCCGCGGCCACCGCATAGATGTGCTGCTCGACGTTTTCGTTGGCCACGTTGGTGACTTCGATTTCGACGATTGCCGGATCGGTGGTCCATTGCTTGGCCAGGTTCATCACGTCTTCGGTGAAGGTCGCGGAGAACAGCAGGGTCTGACGCTCGGACTTCGGCGGGGTCTGGCGAATGATCTGCCGCACTTGCGGGATGAAGCCCATGTCGAGCATGCGGTCGGCTTCGTCCAGCACCATCACTTCGACCATGTCCAAATGCACGTCGCCGCGCTGGTTGAAGTCGAGCAGACGGCCCGGGGTGGCGACGAGGATGTCGCAGTGGCGCGCTTCGAGGTGCTTGAGCTGCTTGTCGAAGTCCATGCCGCCAACGAACGTCATCACGTTGAGGCCGGTGTACTTGGTCAGGTCGGCAGCATCCTTGGCGATCTGCACCACCAGCTCGCGGGTCGGCGCGATGATCAGCGCACGGGGTTCACCCATGTAGCGTTCTTTCGGCGGTGGCGTCTGCAACAACTGAGTGATGATCGAGATCAGGAACGCAGCGGTCTTGCCGGTGCCGGTCTGCGCGCGGCCGATGGCATCTTTGCCGGCGAGGGTGAAACCCAGCACCTGCGCCTGGATCGGCGTGCAGTACGGGAAGCCCAGGTCCTGGATGGCGTGCATCAGTTCCGGAGCGAGCTTGAAATCGTGAAAGCGGGTTTTGCCTTCCTGGGGTTCGACGACGAAATCTTCGAGTTTCCAGGGAATGACCGGTGCCTTGGGCTTCGGTTCGCGGCGCGGCCGGGGTGGTTTCGGCGCTTCGGCGCGGACCGGTTCGGTGGCGACGGCAGGTTGCGGCTCAGGCTGGGGTGTCGCTACCGGAGCCGGACGTTCAGCCTTGGGCGCATCGCTGCGAGGGCCGGGGGCGTGCGACGGCGCACTGGGGACTGGCGCGAGCTGCTCAGCCTCGCTTTTACCGAACATTTTCTTGAGTGCTTTGAGCACGGTCATCTCATCAATTGGTTAAGGAATGTACGCCGGCCAGTGTAATGCAAGAAACGGGCGCGGCGTAGTGGGATGATCAAAGGGGCGATGCAGCTGAAACGATCAACGCAGGCGTTCAGCCAGCCAGACGCCGATGTCGCGAATTTCTTCGGGTAACACTTCGTGCTCCATTGGGTATTCCTGCCATGTCACGGTGACACCATGCTTCACCAAATGCTCATAGGCGCTGCGCCCCATCGAGTTCTGCACCACGCCGTCGAACTGGCCGTGCAGGCATAGCGCGGGAATACGCTGCTGACTGGCTGAAAGCTCCATCTCGTCGGTGAAGGTCGGGGCATAGGTGGAGAGGGCAAGTACGCCACCCAAAGGACCTTGCCACTTTATATAAGCGGTGTGCAGAACGACGGCGCCGCCTTGGGAAAACCCGGCGAGAAAAATCCGCGAAGCGTCTATTCCGCCGGCGCGCTCCTTTTCGATCAATTCAATGATGCGATCCGCCGACGCTTCCAGCTGCTCACGATCAATCGACCGCGCCGGGCTCATGGCCTTTATGTCGTACCAGCTCGGCATCTCGTAACCACCATTGATGGTGACGGGCAGGGTAGGCGCTTGCGGCAATACGAAGCGCGTACTCAGCAGGCTTTCCTGCAGCGCTTCGGCGACCGGCAAGAAGTCATAGCGGTCCGCGCCGAGGCCGTGCAGCCAGATCACGCAGGCGTCTGCAGGCTTTACGGGTTGAAGAATCAGGGGCTCGGTCATGGCTGCTCCAAAAATGTGCGGGCGCTCTCAATAAGTGCGTGATTGAGGTGCGCGTCCGGTCGATCCGTTAAGAAGATGTCGCAAGGCTACAAGTTTTGCTATTGACCTGTCGCGCAATCGCTTCAGCAAGCGGTGTGGTACGGGCTTTGCTATGGAGGATTCTGTACGAAGCGTCCTACGCCTTGCGGTAACACTATCAGTGTACGTCTTGCGACGGGATTGCAAAGAATCCGGTGATGGATGTTCGCCAATGGCCGCTACGGGCAAAGCGAACGTGAAAGGGCTACAGCCCGTTCGGCCGATTGGTGAGAAGTGAGTTGTCCATGATGTGGATTTTCTCCTACTAGACTCATAGCGAAGGTCTTACGTCGGTTGACCCCAAAAAAAGCCAACACGGGTCAACAACGCCTCAAAAGGGTGCGACTGGACTCAAGCTCCGACACAACAAGAGCAAAACTGGAGGTTTGAATGAAGATGTTGAAATCCACTCTGGCGGTCGTGACTGCAGCAGCAGTACTCGGCGTCAGCGGGTTCGCTCAGGCGGGTGCAACCCTGGATGCCGTGCAGAAGAAAGGTTTCGTGCAATGTGGCGTGAGCGACGGTCTGCCGGGTTTCTCGGTGCCGGACGCTTCGGGCAAGATCCTCGGGATCGACGCTGACGTCTGCCGCGCTGTGGCCGCTGCCGTATTCGGCGACGCCAACAAGGTCAAGTTCAGCCAGTTGAACGCCAAGGAGCGCTTCACCGCGCTGCAGTCCGGCGAAATCGACCTGCTCTCGCGCAACACCACCATGACCAGCTCGCGCGACGCCGGCATGGGCCTGAAATTCCCGGGCTTCATCACTTACTACGACGGCGTGGGCTTCCTGGCCAACAACAAGCTGGGCGTGAAAAGTGCCAAGGAACTGGACGGTGCAACCATCTGCATCCAGGCCGGTACCACCACCGAACTGAACGTGTCCGACTACTTCCGCGCCAACGGCCTGAAGTACACCCCGATCACTTTCGACACCTCCGATGAAAGCGCCAAGTCGCTGGAATCCGGTCGTTGCGACGTGCTGACCTCCGACAAGTCGCAGCTGTACGCACAGCGCAGCAAACTGGCTTCGCCAAAAGACTACGTGGTGCTGCCGGAAACCATCTCCAAAGAACCACTGGGCCCGGTCGTGCGTAACGGTGACGACGAGTGGCTGGCGATCGTTCGCTGGGTTGGCTACGCGCTGCTGAACACTGAAGAAGCCGGCGTGACCTCGAAAAACGTGTTGGAAGAAGCCAAATCCACCAAGAACCCGGACGTCGCTCGTCTGCTGGGTGCTGACGGTGAATACGGCAAAGACCTGAAACTGCCGAAGGACTGGGTTGTGAAAATCGTTTCGCAGGTCGGTAACTACGGTGAAATCTTCGAGAAAAACCTCGGCAAGAGCACTCCGCTGGAAATCGACCGTGGCCTGAACGCGCTGTGGACCAACGGCGGCATTCAGTACGCACCACCAGTGCGCTAATGGTTCTATCACCCGGCGGGCCAACCGCCGGGTGATGTTCTGTTCCATTTCTTCCGGGGCACTTCATGCAAAATTCAATCGGCGCACCAAAGCAGAGGCTCAGCCTCAGCGATCCGCGAGTGCGTGCGTGGCTGTTTCAGATCATCACCGTCGTGGCGGTGGTCGCCATGGGCTGGTATCTGTTCGATAACACCCAGACCAACCTGCAGCACCGGGGCATCACCTCCGGTTTCGACTTTCTGGAGCGCAGTGCCGGGTTCGGCATCGCTCAACACCTGATCTCCTACACCGAAGCGGACAGTTACGCTCGGGTGTTCGTGATCGGCCTGCTCAACACCCTGTTGGTGACCTTCATCGGCGTGATCCTGGCGACCCTGCTGGGCTTCATCATCGGTGTGGCGCGGCTGTCGCCGAACTGGATCATCAGCAAACTGGCGACCGTGTATGTGGAAGTGTTCCGCAACATTCCGCCGCTGCTGCAGATCCTGTTCTGGTACTTCGCGGTATTCCTGACCATGCCGGGACCGCGCAACAGCCACAACTTCGGCGACACCTTCTTCGTCAGCAGCCGTGGCCTGAACATGCCGGCCGCGCAAATGGCTGACGGCTTCTGGGCGTTCTTCATCAGCGTGGTGCTGGCCATCGTCGCCATCGTGCTGATGTGCCGCTGGGCCAACAAGCGTTTCGAAGACACCGGCGTCCCGTTCCACAAGTTCTGGACCGGCCTGGCGATCCTGCTGGTGATCCCGACCTTGTGCGCGCTGATCTTCGGTGCCCCCCTGCACTGGGAAATGCCGCAACTCAAGGGTTTCAACTTCGTCGGCGGCTGGGTGCTGATCCCGGAACTGCTGGCGCTGACCCTCGCCCTGACCGTGTACACCGCGGCGTTCATCGCCGAAATCGTCCGTTCGGGGATCAAGTCGGTCAGCCATGGTCAGACCGAAGCGGCGCGTTCGCTCGGCCTGCGCAACGGCCCGACCCTGCGTAAGGTGATCATTCCGCAAGCCTTGCGAGTGATCATTCCGCCGCTGACCAGCCAATACCTGAACCTGGCGAAGAACTCGTCGCTGGCCGCCGGTATCGGTTACCCGGAAATGGTTTCGCTGTTCGCCGGCACCGTGCTCAACCAGACCGGTCAGGCCATCGAAGTCATTGCCATCACCATGAGCGTGTACCTGGCGATCAGTATCAGCATTTCCCTGCTGATGAACTGGTACAACAAGCGCATTGCGCTGATCGAGCGGTGAGGAAACGCGCATGACAACCCATACTTTCAAACCCGACATGCCACCGCCGGCCAAGGTCTTCGGCCCGATGGCATGGATACGCGCGAACATGTTTTCCAGCTGGCTCAACACCCTGCTGACCCTGTTTGCGTTTTATCTGATCTACCTCGTGGTACCACCGATCCTCAGTTGGGCGATTCTCGATGCCAACTGGGTCGGCACCACCCGCGCCGACTGCACCAAGGACGGCGCCTGCTGGGTGTTCATTCAGCAGCGTTTCGGCCAGTTCATGTACGGCTACTACCCGACCGGCCTGCGCTGGCGCGTCGACCTGACCGTGTGGCTGGCGGTGATCGGCGTGGCACCGCTGTTCATCTCGCGCTTCCCGCGTAAAGCGGTGTACGGTCTGAGCTTCCTGGTGATCTACCCGATTGTCGCCTGGTGCCTGCTGCACGGTGGCGTGTTCGGCCTCGACGCCGTGGCGACCAGCCAGTGGGGCGGTCTGATGCTGACCCTGGTCATCGCCACCGTGGGTATCGCCGGCGCCTTGCCGCTGGGGATCATTCTGGCGCTGGGCCGGCGCTCGAACATGCCGGCGATTCGCGTGGTCTGCGTGACCTTCATCGAGTTCTGGCGCGGCGTGCCGTTGATCACGGTGCTGTTCATGTCCTCGGTGATGCTGCCGCTGTTCCTGCCCGAAGGCATGAACTTCGACAAGCTGCTGCGGGCGCTGATCGGGGTGATCCTGTTCCAGTCGGCCTACGTTGCCGAAGTGGTGCGCGGCGGTCTGCAAGCGATCCCCAAAGGTCAGTACGAAGCGGCAGCGGCGATGGGCCTCGGTTACTGGCGCGCCATGGGCCTGGTGATTCTGCCGCAAGCCTTGAAGCTGGTAATCCCCGGCATCGTCAACACGTTTATTGCGCTGTTCAAGGACACCAGCCTGGTGATCATCATCGGCCTGTTCGACCTGCTCAACAGCGTCAAGCAAGCCGCTGCCGACCCGAAATGGCTGGGCATGGCCACCGAAGGCTACGTGTTCGCCGCTCTGGTGTTCTGGATTTTCTGTTTTGGTATGTCGCGCTATTCCATGCATCTGGAACGCAAGCTCGACACTGGCCACAAGCGTTAGGAGTTCTCTGTAAATGAGCGAAGCAATCAAAAAGCCTGTCGGCCCTGAAGGCATTATTCAGATGCAGGGCGTGAACAAGTGGTACGGCCAGTTCCACGTGCTGAAAGACATCAACCTCAACGTCAAACAGGGCGAGCGCATCGTCCTGTGCGGCCCGTCGGGTTCCGGCAAATCGACCACCATCCGCTGCCTCAACCGTCTGGAAGAACACCAGCAGGGGCGCATCGTGGTCGATGGAGTGGAGCTGACCAACGACCTCAAGCAGATCGAAGCGATCCGCCGCGAAGTCGGCATGGTGTTCCAGCACTTCAACCTGTTCCCGCACCTGACCATCCTGCAGAACTGCACGCTGGCGCCGATGTGGGTGCGCAAGATGCCCAAGCGCAAGGCCGAGGAAATCGCCATGCATTATCTGGAGCGCGTACGCATTCCGGAGCAGGCGCATAAATTCCCGGGGCAACTGTCCGGAGGTCAGCAACAGCGTGTGGCGATTGCCCGTGCGCTGTGCATGAAACCGAAAATCATGCTGTTCGACGAACCGACTTCGGCACTCGACCCGGAGATGGTCAAAGAGGTGCTGGACACCATGATCGGCCTCGCCGAAGACGGCATGACCATGCTCTGCGTGACCCACGAAATGGGCTTCGCCCGCACCGTGGCCAACCGTGTGATCTTCATGGACAAGGGCGAAATCGTCGAACAGGCGGCGCCGAACGACTTCTTCGACAACCCGCAGAATGACCGTACCAAGCTGTTCCTGAGCCAGATCCTGCATTGATCGAAATCAGCCAGTGAAATAAACCCGGACCTGTTCCGGGTTTTTTTTTGCCCGCGATTTGCCCCTTGTGCCGATTCGGCTGCCTGACTACCATGTCAGGAAATTCATCCTATGATTGGATGAAAGGGCAAATTCAATGACAGACATCTCACCTTTGATCAAACGATCCCTGGTCGATCAGGCTCTGGATCAGTTGCGTCAGCGCATCAGCGATGGCGTGTGGCAGGTCGGCGAACGGCTGCCGACCGAGCCTGAGTTGTGCGCCGAACTGGGCATCAGCCGCAACACGGTGCGCGAAGCCATGCGCGTGCTGGCGTTTTCCGGGTTGATCGAAATCCGGCAGGGCGACGGCAGTTATCTGCGCGCAGTGGTCGATCCGATGGACACGCTCAAGGCGTTATCACGCTGCTCGCTGGAGCAGGCGCGCGAGACCCGGCACATCCTCGAAGTCGAAGCGATTGGCCTGGCCGCGTTGCGTCGCACCGATGAAGATCTCGCCGCGCTGCGCGAAGCGCTCGGCACCAGCGGCAGCCACTACCACGGCGATCTCGACACTTACATTGCCTGCGATCTGGTGTTCCACCGCCGTCTGGTGGACGCCGCGCACAACCCCACCCTCAGCGAGTTGTATCGCTATTTCTCCAGCATCGTCGGCGCGCAATTGCGCCAGACGCTGAACATCGTCCCGCGCCGTCAGGAAGTGTTCGACCTGCACATCGAGTTGCTCGATGCGGTCGAACAACGCGACCCGGAACGGGCCAAAGCCATATCGAGGCAGTTGATCAATGAACCTTGAAAGCGATAAAAACCTCCCAATCCCCAAGCGCACGGCGGAGCTCGAAGAGCTACTGATCGACGCCGAGGCCGATGACGAGCAAGTGCAGCAAAGCCATCCGCTGGTGCGCCGGCCGTGGCTGTTGTTGCTGGGGCTGATTCTGGTGGCGCTGAACCTGCGCCCGGCGCTGTCGAGCATGGCGCCGCTGCTCAGCGAAGTGTCGAAAAGCCTTGGCCTGTCTGCGGCTCAGGCCGGTCTGCTGACCACGTTGCCGGTGTTGTGCCTGGGCTTGTTTGCGCCGCTGGCGCCGATTCTGGCGCGGCGTTTCGGCGCTGAACGGGTGGTGTTGGGGATTCTGCTGACCCTGGCCGCCGGGATTATTGTGCGCAGCAACTTCGGTGAGATCGGGCTGTTTGCAGGCAGCGTGCTTGGCGGTGCGAGCATCGGCATTATCGGCGTGCTGCTGCCGGGCATCGTCAAACGCGACTTCGCCAAACACGCCGGGACCATGACCGGCGTCTACACCATGGCCCTGTGCCTGGGCGCGGCAATGGCAGCGGGTTCCACCGTGCCGTTGAGCGAACACTTCGACCACAGCTGGGCGCTGGGCCTGGGCTTCTGGGTAATCCCGGCGCTGGTGGCGGCGGCGTTCTGGCTGCCGCAAGTCGGGCAGAAACACGGCGCGCACAATGTCGCCTATCGAGTGCGTGGGCTGCTGCGCGATCCGCTGGCGTGGCAAGTGACTTTGTACATGGGCCTGCAATCGTCGCTGGCGTACATCGTGTTCGGCTGGTTGCCGTCGATCCTGATCGGTCGTGGCCTGACTCCAACCCAGGCCGGCCTGGTGCTGTCCGGTTCGGTGATCATCCAGCTCGCCAGTTCGCTGGCTGCGCCGTGGCTGGCGACCCGTGGCAAGGACCAGCGCATGGCGATCGTGGTGGTGATGGCGCTGACCCTCGGTGGTCTGTTCGGTTGCCTGTATGCGCCGATTGAAGGGCTCTGGGGCTGGGCGATTCTGTTGGGGCTGGGGCAGGGCGGTACGTTCAGTCTGGCGCTGACCCTGATCGTGCTGCGCTCGCGGGACTCACATGTGGCAGCGAACCTGTCGAGCATGTCCCAGGGCTTCGGCTACACCCTGGCGTCGATGGGACCGTTCGCGGTCGGCGTGGTGCATGACTGGACCGGCGGCTGGAATGCGGTGGGCTGGATCTTCGGCATCATTGGCACCGGTGCGATCATTGCTGGCCTTGGTGCCGGCCGTGCGCTGTACGTGCAAGTACAAAGCGAAAAAATCTGACACGGTTCAACTTGTAGGAGTGAGCCTGCTCGCGATAACGGTGTGTCGGTCAACATTGCGCTGACTGATACACCGCTATCGCGAGCAGGCTCACTCCTACAGTGGTTCTGTGTGTTGCTGATATTCGGTGCACGAATGCCGATAGTGTTTCTGCGATTTGCAGCTTATCGTGCTGGCAATCTGTCCATTCCCCGGAGTTTGCCCATGAGCGAAGCCCACGCCGCCCTGATCACCCGCTTCTACCAAGCCTTCCAGCGCCTCGACGCCGAGGCCATGGCCGCCTGCTATACCGACGATGTGGTGTTCAGCGATCCGGCCTTCGGTGAACTGCGCGGGCGCGATGCCGGCGACATGTGGCGCATGCTCACCACCCGCGCCAAGGACTTCTCCCTGACTTTCGACAATGTCCGCGCCGACGAGCGCAGCGGCGGCGCGCACTGGGTGGCGACTTACCTGTTCAGCCAGACCGGCAACGTGGTAATCAACGATATCCAGGCGCGCTTCGTCTTTCGCGACGGCAAGATCTGCGAGCACCACGATCACTTCGACCTGTGGCGCTGGTCGCGGCAGGCGTTGGGCTTCAAAGGCCTGCTGCTCGGCTGGACTCCGCTGGTGCGCAACGCGGTCCGGGCGCAGGCGCTGAAAGGTCTGAAGGCATTTCAGGCTACTCGCTGATAAGATCGCGGCCTGTTTCCTACACATCCAGATCCCGAAGTGACCAGCCTCAGCAAAAAACCGGTTGAAGTCGTCGAGCCAGCGAGCAAGTCCTGGTTCGTCTACCTCGTGCGCGCGGCCAACGGTTCGCTGTACTGCGGGATCAGCGACGACCCGGTGCGCCGCTTCGCCAAGCATCAAAGCGGCAAGGGCGCACGCTTCTTCCTGTCCAGCCCGGCGATGGCGCTGGTCTACACCGAGCGTTGCCGCGACAAGAGCGACGCGTTGCGTCAGGAACGGCTGATCAAAAAACTGCGCAAGAGCGCCAAGGAATGCCTGGTCGCGTCTTATCAATCTGACTGATTGGTTCTCATCAGGCAGATCTGTAGGCTGCTAATCAAATGCACGCTAAGCTGCGGACTCACTTTCTGTGCGGCGGAGCCGAGCATGTCCGAGTTGATTCTGCATCATTACCCGACCTCTCCATTTGCCGAAAAGGCTCGTCTGCTGTTGGGCTTCAAAGGCTTGTCGTGGCGCTCGGTGCACATTTCGCCGGTGATGCCCAAGCCGGATCTGACCGCGCTGACTGGCGGCTACCGCAAGACCCCGGTGTTGCAGATCGGCGCCGACATCTATTGCGACACATCGTTGATTGCCCGTCGTCTGGAGCAGGAAAAAGCCCTGCCGGCGTTTTTCCCGGAAGGCCAGGAAATGACCAGCGCCAGCTTCGCCGCGTGGGCCGATTCGGTGGTGTTCCAGCATGCGGTCAGCCTGGTGTTCCAGCCAGAATCGGTGGCGGTGCGTTTCGGCAAGTTGCCGCCGGAAGCGATCAAGGCGTTTATCGCTGACCGTGCCGGGCTGTTCAGTGGCGGCAGCGCCACCCGGCTGTCGGCCGAACAGGCCAAGCATCAATGGCCAACGATCATGGCGCGGCTGGAGCAGCAGTTGCAGCGCGAGCAGGGCGACTTCCTGTTCGGTGAGCCGTCGATTGCCGACTTCGCCCTGGCGCATCCACTGTGGTTCCTCAAGGCGACGCACGTCACTGCGCCGTTGGTCGATGAATATCCGGCCGTGACTGCCTGGCTGGGCCGTGTGCTGGGCTTTGGTCATGGTGCCGCGAGTGAGATGACTGCCGAGGAGGCGCTGGAAGTCGCGCGCAGTTCGACGCCGGCGGCGTTGCCGGATGAGCAGTTTGTCGATCCGAACGATTTCAAGGCCGGGCAGCAAGTGGCGATTGCCGCGACAGACTACGGGGTGGATCCGGTGGTGGGTGAGTTGCTGTTTGCTGGCCGCGAAGAGCTGATCCTGCGCCGCGAAGACCCGCGTGGCGGCGTGGTGCATGTGCACTTCCCGCGCTTTGGATTCCGCATCGAAGCTCGCTGATCAGCAAGCGGCCTTTGCTTGTGGGGGCAATTGTGGTGAGGGGATTTATCCCCGATGGGGCGCGAAGCGCCCCCAAAAAACTGCACGCCCTACCAGGCAGATTTTGCGACGGCTTCGCCGCCGATCGGGGATAAATCCCCTCACCACAGATGAGTTGTGTTATTTCAGGGCGGCGAGGATCTCGTCCGGGTCAAATCCGCGAATCAATGTGCCATTCACGTCGATCAGCGGAATCCCGCGTCCACCCAGCGCCTCGTACGCCTTGCGCGCCTCGGCGTCCTTCTCGATATCGAATTCCTTGAAAGGAATCCCCTTGCTGTCGAGAAAGCGTTTGGTCTGCTTGCAGTAGCCGCACCAGTCGGTGGCATACAGCACGACATGGGCCTGCGCCCGCGTCTGCTCAGAGACCATCTGCGATGGGTTGAACACCCGCTCGATCTTGCCCCAGTTCTGATAGACCACGACCACCAGCAGAACCAGCGCAACCTTCTTCAGCACATTACCGAGCATCAGTTGCGGCGCTTGAGCTGATCGGTGAGCGAGGTTGGCAGGCCCTTGATGATCAAGGTGCCGGCCTCCTCGTCGTACTCGATCTTCGAACCCAGCAGGTGCGCTTCAAAGCTGATCGACAGGCCTTCGGCGCGGCCGGTGAAGCGGCGGAACTGGTTAAGGGTGCGTTTGTCCGCCGGAATCTCCGGCGACAGACCGTAGTCCTTGTTGCGGATGTGGTCGTAAAAGGCTTTCGGCCGTTCTTCATCGATCAGCTCCGACAGCTCTTCCAGGCCCATCGGCTCGCCGAGCTTGGCCTGGCTGCTGGCGTAATCGACCAGGGTCTTGGTTTTCTCGCGGGCGGAGTCTTCCGGCAAGTCTTCGCTCTCGACGAAATCGCTGAAGGCCTTGAGCAGGGTGCGGGTCTCACCCGGGCCGTCGACGCCTTCCTGGCAGCCGATGAAGTCGCGGAAGTATTCCGAAACCTTCTTGCCGTTCTTGCCCTTGATGAACGAGATGTACTGCTTGGACTGCTTGTTGTTCTGCCACTCGGAGACGTTGATCCGCGCCGCCAGGTGCAATTGGCCGAGGTCGAGGTGACGCGACGGCGTCACGTCCAGCTCATCGGTCACCGCCACGCCTTCACTGTGGTGCAGCAGGGCGATCGCCAGGTAGTCGGTCATGCCTTGCTGATAGTGGGCGAACAGCACGTGGCCGCCGACCGACAGGTTCGACTCTTCCATCAACTTCTGCAGATGCTCGACCGCAACCTTGCTGAACGCGGCGAAGTCCTTGCCACCGTCCATGTATTCCTTCAGCCAGCCGCTGAACGGGAACGCACCGGATTCCGGATGGAACAGGCCCCAGGCTTTGCCCTGTTTGGCGTTGTAGCTCTCGTTGAGGTCGGCGAGCATGTTCTCGATGGCCGCGGACTCAGCCAGTTCAGAGTCACGGGCGTGCAGAACTGCGGGCGTGCCGTCGGGTTTTTTGTCGATCAGGTGGACGATGCAATGACGGATCGGCATGGGCTTCTCGGCTGGTGGAAGGGAGGAGGGCAGGCTCCCCCGAAAAAGCGCCCAGTGTACCGCAACCACTGGTTTTGGCGCGGGGTGAAGGGCAAATCCAGGGCGGGTGGGTGCCCTTATGCAGTTTTTTACCGATTTAGAGCAATAAACCTGACCAAATGGGTAGCTAGAGGCGGATATTTCCCCGTCTCTGTGCTAGTTTTGCCCGGTCTTACGCGAAGTCACTGCGTTAAGCGTGCAATCAGCATTTGTCAGGTCGAACCAAACCCTGATTTCGGCATCTATAACCCGACTCGTCGTGGTTATCGCCGAGGGTGCCAGATCCAGAAGATCGGGCTCGATGGCTGACACTGCACTCTGCAATCCATATGAATTTGATAGGGAAGGAACACTACATGGCTCTTACTAAAGACCAACTGATCGCCGACATCGCTGAAGCTATCGACGCGCCGAAAACCACCGCGCGTAACGCTCTGGACCAACTGGGCCAAATCGTTGCCGATCAGCTGGAAAACGGCGGCGAAATCACCTTGCCAGGTATCGGCAAGCTGAAAGTGACCGAGCGTCCTGCCCGCACTGGCCGTAACCCTTCGACTGGCGCTGCCATCGAAATCCCTGCCAAGAAAGTGATCAAGCTGGTTGTGGCCAAAGGCCTGACCGACGCTGTGAACAAGTAAGACGCAGCGATAAAAAACCGTGCACCGGAGTGATCCGGGCACGGTTTTTTTGTGTCTGCGATTTGGCGGCGCCACGCAATCCAATGTGGGAGCGAGCCTGCTCGCGAAAGCGCTGTGTCAGTCAATAATGAAGTTAACTGACACACCGCCTTCGCGAGCAGGCTCGCTCCCACAGGTGATCAGCAGTGTCTTAGCGCGTCCAGCGCTCGCGCCGCCAGATCTGCTGCTCGGACTTGGTCTGAAAGGTCCACGCCACAAAGCGGCTCTGTTTCTGCCCTTGCGACATCTCCACCACCTGGCTTTCCAGCACACCGGCCTTCTTCAGCGCGGTTTCGATGGCGGGCAGGTTCGAGGCTTTCGACACCAGCGTGCTGAACCACAGCACCTTGTGCTGGAAGTTCGCGCTTTCGGCGATCAGTTGCGTCACGAAACGTGCTTCGCCGCCTTCACACCACAGCTCGGCGGACTGGCCACCGAAGTTCAGCACTGGCAGCTTGCGTTTCGGATCGGCCTTGCCCAGTGCGCGCCATTTGCGCTCGCTGCCCTTGGTCGCCTCTTCCATCGAGGCGTGGAACGGCGGGTTGCACATGGTCAGGTCAAAGCGCTCGCCCGGCTCCAGCAAGCCGATCAGGATGTGCTTGCGGTTTTCCTGCTGGCGCAGCTGGATCACTTTGTTCAGCCCGTTGGACTGGACGATGGCTCGGGCGGCAGCCACGGCGGTCGGGTCGATTTCCGAACCGAGGAAGTGCCAGCGGTATTCGCTGTTACCGATCAGCGGATACACACAGTTGGCACCCATGCCGATGTCCAGCACGTTGACGATCGCACCGCGCGGCACCTTGCCGTCGTTCATGCTCGCCAGCAGGTCGGCGAGGAAATGCACGTAATCGGCACGGCCCGGGACCGGTGGGCACAGGTAGTCCGCCGGAATGTCCCAATGCTCGATGCCATAGAACGCCTTGAGCAGCGCCCGGTTGAACACGCGCACCGCGTCGGGGCTGGCGAAGTCGATGCTTTCCTTGCCGTACGGGTTGGTGATCACGAATTTCGCCAGTTCCGGCGTGGTCTTGATCAGTGCCGGGAAGTCGTAGCGACCCTGGTGGCGATTGCGCGGGTGCAGGCTGGCCTTTTCACGCGGCTCGACGGCTTTGGCCGGGGTCGCGGCATCAGGCTTCTTGCGCGCAGGTTTGGGTGTGCGGGGGGCGTTCATGGGTGTGATCGATTCGGGTATGGCTGAAAGTGGCGGGTATTGTCCCACATCTAAAGGCAACACCGTTCAAACTGTGGGAGCGGGCTTGCTCGCGAAAGTGGTGTGTCCACCAACACATAGGTTGAATGACACACCGCCTTCGCGAGCAGGCTCGCTCCCACAGGGGATTCGTGGCGATTCTTGAATAAAAAAGGGAGGCCTTTGCGGGCCTCCCTTTTTCATTGCGGCTTGCCCTTACAGGCTGGAAATCCGCGCGTGCTGCTCGGCCAGTTTGCCCAGGGCCTGTTCAGCCTCGGCCAGTTTGGCGCGTTCCTTCTCGATGACTTCGGCCGGGGCCTTGTCGACGAAACCGGCGTTGGACAACTTGCCCCCAACCCGCTGGACTTCGCCCTGCAGACGCAGGATTTCCTTGTCCAGACGTGCCAGTTCGGCGCCCTTGTCGATCAGACCGGCCATCGGCACCAGCACTTCCATCTCGCCCACCAGTGCGGTGGCGGAAAGCGGTGCTTCTTCGCCAGCGGCGAGTACGGTGATCGATTCCAGACGCGCCAGCTTCTTCAGCAGCGCTTCGTTCTCGGTCAGACGACGCTGGTCTTCAGCGCTGACGTTTTTCAGGTAGATCGGCAGCGGTTTGCCCGGGCCGATGTTCATTTCGCCACGGATGTTACGCGTGCCGAGCATCAGGCCCTTGAGCCACTCGATGTCGTCTTCAGCGGCCGGATCGATGCGCTCTTCATTGGCCACTGGCCAAGGCTGCAGCATGATCGTCTTGCCCTGAATGCCGGCCAGCGGCGCGATGCGCTGCCAGATTTCTTCAGTGATGAACGGCATGAACGGATGCGCCAGACGCAGCGCCACTTCCAGTACGCGCACCAGCGTGCGACGGGTGCCGCGCTGACGCTCGACCGGCGCGTTTTCGTCCCACAGCACTGGCTTGGACAGTTCCAGGTACCAGTCGCAGTACTGGTTCCAGATGAACTCGTACAGCGCTTGCGCGGCGAGGTCGAAACGGAACTGATCCAGTTGACGGGTCACTTCGGCTTCGGTGCGCTGCAGTTGCGAGATGATCCAGCGATCCGCCAGCGACAGCTCGTAGGCTTCGCTGTTCTGGCCGCAGTCTTCGCCCTTGTCCAGAACATAACGCGCGGCGTTCCAGATCTTGTTGCAGAAGTTGCGATAGCCTTCGACGCGGCCCATGTCGAACTTGATGTCGCGACCGGTGGACGCCAGCGAGCAGAAGGTGAAGCGCAGGGCGTCGGTGCCGTAGCTGGCGATGCCGTCGGCGAACTCGTCGCGGGTCTGCTTCTCGATCTTCTTCGCCAGTTTTGGCTGCATCATGCCGGAGGTGCGTTTCTGCACCAGTGCTTCCAGCTCGATACCGTCGATGATGTCCAGCGGGTCCAGGACGTTGCCCTTGGACTTGGACATCTTCTGGCCCTGGCCATCACGCACCAGGCCGTGCACGTAAACGGTCTTGAACGGTACTTGCGGGGTGCCGTCCTCGTTCTTGATCAGGTGCATCGTCAGCATGATCATCCGGGCAACCCAGAAGAAAATGATGTCGAAGCCGGTGACCAGCACGTCGGTGGAGTGGAATTTTTTCAGGAACTCGGTTTGTTCCGGCCAGCCGAGGGTGGAGAACGTCCACAGACCCGAGCTGAACCAGGTGTCGAGCACGTCGTTGTCCTGTTGCAGTGCAACGTCCGGGCCGAGGTTGTGCTTGGCACGCACTTCGGCTTCGTCGCGACCGACGTAGACCTTGCCCGACTCGTCGTACCAGGCCGGAATCCGGTGGCCCCACCACAGCTGACGGCTGATGCACCAGTCCTGGATGTCGCGCATCCACGAGAAGTACATGTTTTCGTACTGTTTTGGCACGAACTGGATACGGCCGTCTTCAACGGCGGCAATCGCCGGTTCAGCCAGAGGCTTGGTCGACACGTACCACTGGTCGGTCAGCCACGGCTCGATGACGGTACCGGAACGGTCGCCTTTCGGCACTTTCAGGTTGTGATCGTCGACGCTGACCAGCAGGCCGGCGGCGTCGAACGCAGCGACGATCTGCTTGCGCGCTTCGAAACGCTCGAGACCGGCGTACTCGGCCGGGATCTTGCCGTCGATGCTGTCGTTCAACGTGCCGTCGAGGTTGAACACCTGGGCTGCGGGCAGTACGTTGGCGTTCTTGTCGAAGATGTTCAGCAGCGGCAGGTTGTGGCGCTTGCCGACTTCGTAGTCGTTGAAGTCGTGGGCCGGGGTGATTTTCACGCAACCGGTGCCGAATTCTGGATCGCAGTAATCGTCGGCGATGATCGGGATGCGGCGGCCAACCAGTGGCAGCTCGACAAATTTGCCGATCAGGGCTTTGTAGCGCTCATCGTTCGGGTTAACCGCGACGGCAGAGTCGCCGAGCATGGTTTCCGGACGGGTGGTCGCGACGATCAGGAAATCGTTGCCTTCAGCGGTTTTCGCGCCGTCAGCCAGCGGGTACTTGAGGTTCCACAGGAAACCTTTCTCGTCGTGGTTTTCCACTTCGAGGTCGGAAATCGCCGTGTGCAGCTTGGTGTCCCAGTTGACCAGACGCTTGCCGCGGTAGATCAGGCCGTCTTCGTGCAGGCGCACGAAGGCTTCTTTAACCGCTTCCGAGAGACCGTCGTCCATGGTGAAGCGCTCGCGGCTCCAGTCCACGGACGAGCCGAGGCGACGGATCTGACGGCTGATGTTGCCGCCGGACTGATCCTTCCACTCCCAGACTTTCTCGAGGAATTTCTCGCGGCCCAGGTCGTGGCGGTTCTGGCCGGTGGCTTCCAGTTGACGCTCCACCAGCATCTGCGTGGCGATACCGGCGTGGTCGGTGCCCGGCTGCCACAGGGTGTTGCGACCCTGCATGCGGCGGAAACGGATCAGGGCGTCCATGATCGCGTTGTTGAAACCGTGACCCATGTGCAGGCTGCCGGTGACGTTTGGCGGCGGGATCATGATGGTGTAGGAATCGCCCGCGCCTTGCGGTGCGAAATAGTTCTCGGACTCCCAGGTGTTGTACCAGGAAGTTTCAATGGCGTGCGGCTGGTAGGTCTTATCCATGCGCGGCGGGACCCTATTGGCATTTATTCAGGAAAAGCCGGGAAGTATAGCGGGGCATGGGGCCGAGGGCGAGCGGGGGAGGTAGTGCGCGGTTCAAATGTGGGAGCGGGCTTGCTCGCGAATTCGGTGTGTCAGCCAGCGATGATGGTGCCTGACATACCGCATTCGCGAGCAAGCCCGCTCCCACAGGGGATTTGTGGTTATTCGTATTGGCTCAAAAGCCGTTCCATCCGCGCCTCGAGGCGGCGTTTGATTTCGGTTTCGATGTGCGGCGCGAAGTCGTCGATCACGTCCTGCATGATCAATTGCGCGGCGGCGCGCAGTTCGCTGTCCAGGTGCAGCAGGGCGTCCGGGCCTTTATCCACAGGTGCGGCAGCAGGTGCCGGGGCCGGAGCAGGTGGCGGTTCGATGGTCGGCGGCGTGGCGTCGACGGCCTCGAACAACATTGGAATCTGTTCCTGTTCACCATCCTCGACCGTGTCGGTCAGCAGTGGCGGTTGCAGGTTGTCATCGCCGAGCAATTGGCGGATCGATTCAAGATCGTCCAGCAGGTGTGCAGGCTTTTGCAGCGGTTTTGGAGTGTCCATCGGCGTACTCAGAGTCGCTGTAAACGGTGGTCTTGCAGAGGATAGCCCTGTTCGCGGTAGAAACGGAAACTCTCCCGTGCCGCCGCGCGGATCGTCGGATCTTCCACCACCACTTCCGCCACGCGGGCGAATTTACTGGCGAAGGCTGGGACTTTCAGGTCGAGGTTGACCAGCAGATCCTGATGCTCGCCGCAGTCAGCGCCCGTTCCCAGCACGATCAAACCGTCCGGTTCGCTCTCGGCAGGGCCGTGCGGCACGAAGGTTTCGCCCTTGAACGCCCACAGACGCGCATCAAGATCATCACGCTGAGCAGCATCGCTGCAATGCAGGTAGATGCGATGGCCCATGCGCCAGGCTTTCTCGGTGAGCTTGCAGGCAAAGTCCAGACGAGCCGAAGGATCGGCGCTGGGCAGGATATAGAAGTCGACTTTGGTCATTGCGGTTCCCTGAGCCTTGAGCGGCGTCACCGCAAAGTGACGCCGCCCAGGTTCATCGGTTTCAGGCTTTGGCGCGGTCCAGCAGGTATTGGGTCAGCAGCGGAACCGGACGGCCGGTGGCGCCCTTGTCCTTGCCGCCGCTGGTCCACGCGGTGCCCGCGATGTCCAGGTGCGCCCAGTTGAGGTTCTTGGTGAAGCGCGACAGGAAGCACGCGGCAGTGATGGTGCCGGCCTTCGGCCCGCCGATGTTGGCGATGTCGGCGAACGGGCTGTCCAGTTGCTCCTGGTATTCGTCGAACAGCGGCAGTTGCCAGGCGCGGTCGTCAGCAGCTTTGCCGGCGCTGAGCAGTTGCTCGATCAGCTCGTCGTTGTTGCCCAGCAAGCCAGACGTGTGTGCACCGAGTGCAACCACACAGGCACCGGTCAAGGTGGCGATGTCGATCACCGCTTGTGGCTTGAAGCGCTCGGAGTAGGTCAGGGCGTCGCACAGCACCAGACGGCCTTCGGCGTCGGTGTTGAGGATTTCCACGGTCTGGCCGCTCATGGTGGTGACGATGTCGCCCGGACGCGAAGCCGTGCCGCTCGGCATGTTTTCGGCGCAGGCCAGAATGCACACCAGGTTGATCGGCAGTTTCAGTTCGAGCACGGCACGCAGAGTACCGAACACCGAGGCAGCGCCGCCCATGTCGTACTTCATTTCGTCCATGCCGGCGCCCGGCTTGAGGCTGATGCCGCCGGTGTCGAAGGTGATGCCTTTACCGACCAGCGCGTAAGGTTTCTCGGATTTCTTGCCACCGTTGTATTGCATGACGATCAGGCGCGGCGGTTGAGCGCTGCCTTGGCCGACGGCGTAGAACGAGCCCATGCCCAGGGATTTGATCTTCTTCTCGTCGAGGACTTCGACTTTCAGATCCTTGAACTCTTTGCCGAGGTTCTTCGCTTGCTCGCCGAGGAAGGTCGGGTGGCAGATGTTCGGCGGCAGGTTGCCCAGATTACGGGTGAAGGCCATGCCGTTGGCGATCGCGGTGGCATGGTTCACGGCGCGCTGCACTTCAGCCTGAGCAGCCTTGATGGTCAGCAGGGTGATTTTCTTCAGGGCGCGCGGTTCGGCTTTCTGGCTCTTGAACTGGTCGAAAGTGTATTCGCCGTCCACCAGGGTTTCCGCCAGCAGGCGGGTTTTGCCGTAGCTGTCGCGGTTCTTGACGATGATTTCATCCAGGGCCAGCACGGCATCGCTGCCACCCAGACCTTTCAGGGTGTTGAGGATGCCAGCCACGATTTTACGGAACGGACGGTCGCCCAGTTCTTCATCCTTGCCCACGCCGACCAGCAGCACGCGCTCGGCTTTCAGGTTCGGCAGGCTGTGCAGCAGCAGGCTCTGACCGACCTTGCCGGCCAGATCGCCACGCTTGAGCACGGCGCTGATCGCGCCACCGCTCAGCTCGTCGACCTGTCTGGCGGCGACGCCGAGTTTGCGGCCTTCGCCGACGGCAACCACCAGGGTGGCGGTTTTCAACGTTTCTGGGCTAACGCTTTTTACAACCAGTTCCATGTCCGGATCCCTGAATGAATGGTCAACACACAGGCGTTCGACGGTGTCCGCAGTCGCCTGCTTATAGATAGAAGAGGCGCAGGTCTGTGCCTGCGACGAAGGCGGCAGTTTGAACCTCGCTCACCGCGCCTGACAACCCTCGGTTGTACGATCTTCAACGGAATCTACGCTTGGGTGAGTGTGCGCAGTGACAGGCGCCCTCAATCACAGGATAATGCCGCATCTTTTTTCGACGGCTCTGCCTTGCGGGTCGCTCGAAACGTTTGCTTGTTTGGCCGCCTTAGCCTGACAACCCTGGAGTGTCTGGTTTGATCGTCTTCCGTTATCTGTCCCGTGAAGTGATGTTGACCCTGAGCGCCGTCAGCGCCGTGCTGCTGGTCATCATCATGAGCGGTCGCTTCATCAAATACCTTGCCCAGGCCGCTGCGGGCCAACTCGATCCGGGATCGCTATTCCTGATCATGGGTTACCGTCTGCCGGGTTTCATGCAACTGATCCTGCCGTTGGGTCTGTTTCTCGGGATCCTGCTGGCTTACGGCCGGTTGTACCTCGAAAGCGAAATGACCGTGCTCTCGGCCACCGGCATGAGTCAGCAGCGTCTGCTGCGCATGACCCTGTTCCCGGCGACGCTGGTGGCACTGGTGGTGGCGTGGCTGAGCCTGAGTCTGGCCCCGCAGGGCGCCAACCAGTTCCAGCTGCTGCTGAACAAGCAGGACGCCCTGACCGAATTCGATACCCTCGAACCTGGCCGTTTCCAGGCGTTGCGTGACGGCACTCGGGTGACCTACACCGAAAGCCTGACCGACGATCGAGTCAACCTCGGTGGCGTGTTCATCTCGCAGAAAAACCTCGGCTCCGATCAGAAGGACCGCGGGATTTCCGTGCTGGTGGCCGAGAAGGGCCGTCAGGAGATCCACTCTGACGGCAACCGCTACCTGATCCTGCACAACGGCTATCGCTATGACGGCAGCCCGGGTCAGGCCGATTACCGCGCGATCAAATACGACACCTACGGCGTATTGCTGCCAAAACCTGATGCCAGTGACGAAGTCACCGACCGTGACGCGATCCCGACTTCGACCCTGCTGGGCGCCGACGACGAGCGTTCCAGGGCCGAACTGCAATGGCGGATTTCCCTGCCGTTGCTGGTGTTCATCGTGACCCTGATGGCGGTGCCGCTGTCGCGGGTCAATCCGCGTCAGGGCCGTTTCCTGAAGCTGCTGCCGGCGATTCTTCTTTATATGGCTTACCTGACCATCCTGATTGCCGCCCGCGGCGCCCTCGAAAAAGGCAAGATCCCGCCGGCCCTTGGCCTGTGGTGGGTGCACGGGATCTTCCTGGTCATCGGTCTCGGCCTGCTGTACTGGGAGCCGTTGCGCCTGAAGCTGGCCAGCCGTCGCAGCGCTGCGCTGGAGGTGGCCCGTGGTTAAACTCGACCGCTACATCGGCAGCAGCGTATTCGTGGCGATCATCGCCGTGCTGGCGATCATTCTGGGTCTGGCGACCCTGTTTGCCTTCATCGACGAGATGAGCGACGTCAGCGATACCTACACGCTGACCGATGTGCTGAGCTTTGTCCTGCTCACCGCACCGCGTCGCTTGTATGAAATGTTGCCGATGGCCGCGCTGATCGGCTGTCTGATCGGCCTCGGCAGTCTGGCCAGCAGCAGCGAACTGACGGTCATGCGTGCCGCGGGTGTGTCCATCGGGCGCATCGTCTGGGCGGTCATGAAGCCAATGCTGGTGTTGATGCTGGCCGGCGTACTTATCGGCGAATACGTGGCGCCGGCCACCGAAAGCATGGCCCAGGCCAATCGTTCGCTGGCGCAAGGCAGCGGCGACGCGCAGAGCGCCAAGCACGGCATGTGGCACCGTCAGGGTGAGGAATTCATCCATATCAACGCCGTGCAACCCGACGGCCTGTTGTATGGCGTGACCCGCTATCACTTCGACAAAGAGCGCCACCTGCTCAGCTCCAGCTTCGCCAAGCGTGCGGAATTCGACGGCAAGCGCTGGCTGCTCAGCGACGTGACCACCACGGTGTTCCACGAGCGCAGCACCGAAGTGGTGAATGCGCCGAGCGAGGAGTGGGACGTATCGCTGAGCCCGCAATTGCTCAACACGGTGGTGATGGCACCTGAGTCGCTGTCGATTTCCGGTCTGTGGGGCTATATCCACTATCTGGCGGATCAAGGCCTGAGCAATGGCCGCTATTGGCTGGCATTTTGGGTCAAGGTGTTGCAGCCGCTGGTCACCGCCGCGCTGGTGCTGATGGCGATCTCCTTCATCTTCGGCCCGTTGCGCTCGGTCACCCTCGGTCAGCGAGTGTTCACCGGTGTGCTGGTGGGCTTCACCTTCCGCATCGTCCAGGATCTGCTCGGCCCGTCGAGCCTGGTGTTCGGTTTCTCGCCGCTGTTCGCGGTGCTGGTGCCGGCCACGGTCTGTGCGCTGGCGGGTGTGTGGTTGCTGCGACGGGCCGGCTGATGGCCGCGTTGTTGCCAATGCTTTAACCGCGAAAACGCCTCGGTCGACAGATCGGGGCGTTTTCGTATGCAATCGGGGTGACAGGCGAACGTGACGCTTGCGCCGTGTATCAGGTACAATTCCCGGCTATTTTTCGGCGGGCCAAGCCTGCAGCCTTTTTGAGTGTTGATCCGTGAGTGATTTGAGTCATATCCGCAATTTCTCCATCATCGCCCACATTGACCATGGCAAGTCGACGCTGGCTGACCGTTTCATCCAGATGTGCGGTGGCCTGGCCGAGCGTGAAATGGAAGCCCAGGTACTGGATTCCATGGATCTGGAGCGCGAACGCGGGATCACCATCAAGGCCCACAGCGTTACCCTCTATTACAAAGCCAAAGATGGCGTCACCTACCAGCTGAACTTCATTGACACCCCGGGTCACGTCGACTTCACCTACGAAGTCAGCCGTTCCCTGGCCGCGTGTGAAGGTGCGTTGCTGGTGGTCGATGCCGGTCAGGGTGTTGAAGCCCAGTCCGTGGCCAACTGCTACACCGCCATCGAGCAGGGCCTCGAGGTCATGCCGGTGCTGAACAAGATCGACCTGCCCCAGGCCGAGCCGGACCGCGTCAAGGACGAGATCGAGAAGATCATCGGCATCGACGCCACCGACGCCGTCACCTGCAGCGCCAAGACCGGCCTGGGTGTCGACGAAGTGCTCGAGCGTCTGGTTGCGACCATTCCTGCGCCGACCGGCAACATCGAAGATCCGCTGCAAGCGTTGATCATCGACTCCTGGTTCGACAACTACCTGGGCGTTGTCTCCCTGGTGCGCGTGCGTCATGGCCGCGTGAAGAAGGGCGACAAGATCCTGGTGAAATCCACCGGCAAGATCCACCTGGTCGACAGCGTTGGTGTATTCAATCCGAAGCACACTGCTACCGCTGACCTCAAGGCTGGCGAAGTGGGCTTCATCATCGCCAGCATCAAGGACATTCACGGTGCTCCGGTCGGTGACACCCTGACCCTGAGCTCGACTCCGGATGTACCGGTTCTGCCCGGTTTTAAACGCATTCAGCCGCAGGTTTACGCCGGTCTGTTCCCGGTCAGCTCCGACGACTTCGAGGACTTCCGCGAAGCGCTGCAGAAACTGACCCTGAACGACTCGTCGCTGCAGTACACCCCGGAAAGCTCCGACGCACTGGGCTTCGGCTTCCGTTGCGGGTTCCTCGGCATGCTGCACATGGAGATCATCCAGGAGCGCCTCGAGCGCGAATACGACCTGGACCTGATCACCACCGCGCCAACGGTAATTTTCGAGTTGGTACTGAAAACCGGTGAAACGATTTACGTCGACAACCCATCCAAGCTTCCGGATGTGTCGGCAATCGAAGACATGCGCGAGCCGATCGTGCGGGCCAACATTCTGGTTCCGCAGGAGCACCTGGGTAACGTCATCACCCTGTGCATCGAGAAACGCGGCGTACAGGTCGACATGCTGTTCCTCGGCAATCAGGTCCAGGTGACCTACGACCTGCCGATGAACGAAGTGGTCCTGGACTTCTTCGACCGTCTCAAATCCACCAGCCGTGGCTATGCTTCGCTGGATTACCATTTCGATCGTTACCAATCGGCTAATCTGGTGAAACTGGACGTGCTGATCAACGGTGACAAGGTCGACGCCCTGGCGTTGATCGTGCACCGCGACAATTCGCACTTCAAAGGTCGCCAGTTGACCGAGAAGATGAAAGAACTGATTCCTCGTCAGATGTTCGACGTGGCGATCCAGGCGGCCATTGGCGGTCAGATCGTTGCCCGGACAACCGTCAAGGCACTCAGAAAGAACGTATTGGCCAAATGCTACGGCGGTGACGTAAGCCGTAAGAAAAAGCTGCTTGAAAAGCAAAAGGCCGGTAAGAAACGCATGAAGCAGGTCGGCAACGTGGAAATTCCACAAGAAGCCTTCCTTGCCGTGCTCAGGTTGGAATAGTCAGGTCCTATGTCACTAAATTTCCCGCTGTTGCTGGTCATCGCCGTGTTCGTCTGCGGCCTGTTGGCGTTGCTCGATCTGCTGTTCCTGGCGCCGCGTCGGCGTGCTGCCATTGCCTCTTATCAAGGCAGTGTCAGCCAGCCCGAGCCCGTGGTGGTCGAGAAGCTGAACAAAGAGCCGTTGCTGGTTGAATACGGCAAGTCGTTCTTTCCGGTGCTGTTCATCGTGCTGGTGCTGCGTTCGTTCCTGGTGGAACCGTTCCAGATTCCATCCGGCTCGATGAAACCGACCCTGGACGTCGGCGACTTCATTCTGGTGAACAAGTTTTCTTACGGGATCCGCCTGCCGGTGATCGACAAGAAAATCATCGAAGTCGGTGATCCGCAGCGTGGTGATGTGATGGTGTTCCGCTACCCGAGCGACCCGAACGTCAACTACATCAAGCGTGTAGTCGGTCTGCCGGGCGATACGGTGCGTTACACCGCCGACAAGCGTCTGTTGGTCAATGGCGAGTCGATTGCCGAGCAACTGGTCGGCTCCGAGCCGGGCACGCTGGGCAGCGCGGAACTCTACAAGGAAAAACTCGGCGCTGCCGAGCACCTGATCCGCAAGGAAATGAGCCGCTACCGCGCTACGCCGGACCATACCTGGACCGTGCCGGCCGGGCACTACTTCATGATGGGCGACAACCGCGACAACTCCAACGACAGTCGCTACTGGGATGACCCGAACATTCCCAAGGATCTGCTGGGCATGGTTCCCGACCAGAATATCGTCGGCAAAGCCTTCGCTGTCTGGATGAGCTGGCCGGAACCGAAACTCAGCCACCTGCCGAATTTCTCGCGGGTTGGCCTGATCAAGTAATCAATCACGGCGCTGTTGACCACAGCGCCGAATGCATTTCTGGAGTCGACACAAATCGGCACCAGGGCATGAAGCCACGATATTCAGGACGTCATTTTTGAACACAGCGTTAATTGTCCCAGGCCTGCGCCGTACCCCGGCGATGGCAGTGGAATCCAGCCACGAACTCAGCGTGGGTAAACCGTGAGCGTTTCTCTAAGCCGTCTCGAGCGCCAGCTCGGTTACACCTTCAAGGATCAGGAGCTGATGCTGCTGGCCCTCACGCACCGCAGCTTTGCCGGGCGTAACAACGAACGCCTGGAATTCCTCGGCGATGCCATCCTCAACTTCGTCGCCGGCGAGGCGCTGTTTGATCGCTTCCCGCTGGCCCGCGAAGGCCAATTGTCGCGTTTGCGTGCACGTTTGGTGAAGGGTGAGACACTGGCCGTACTGGCCCGTGGTTTCGACTTGGGCGACTACCTGCGTCTGGGCTCGGGCGAACTGAAAAGCGGTGGCTTCCGTCGCGAATCGATTCTGGCCGATGCCCTCGAAGCGTTGATCGGCGCGATCTACCTCGATGCCGGCATGGACGTCGCTCGCGAGCGCGTACTGGCCTGGCTGGCCGGTGAGTTCGAAGGCCTGACGCTGGTCGACACCAACAAGGATCCCAAGACCCGTCTGCAGGAACACCTGCAATCGCGCGGTTGCGAACTGCCACGCTACGAAGTGGTGGATATCCAGGGTGAGCCGCACTGCCGTACCTTCTTCGTCGAGTGCGAAGTTGTCTTATTGAATGAAAAAAGCCGAGGTCAGGGTGTGAGCCGTCGTATTGCCGAACAGGTAGCGGCCGCCGCAGCACTGATTGCCCTGGGCGTGGAGAATGGCAATGACTGATACAAACGCAACTCGCTGTGGCTACGTTGCCATCGTCGGCCGTCCCAACGTCGGCAAGTCGACGTTGCTGAACCACATCCTCGGCCAGAAGCTCGCGATCACCTCGCGCAAGCCGCAGACCACCCGTCACAACATGCTCGGGATCAAGACCGAGGGTGACGTGCAGGCGATCTACGTCGACACCCCCGGCATGCATAAAGGTGGCGAAAAGGCTCTGAACCGCTACATGAACAAGACCGCTTCGGCGGCGTTGAAAGACGTCGACGTGGTGATCTTCGTCGTTGATCGCACCAAGTGGACCGAAGAAGACCAGATGGTGCTGGAGCGCGTGCAGTACGTGACCGGCCCGCTGATCGTCGCGCTGAACAAGACCGACCGCATCGAAGACAAGGCCGAGCTGATGCCGCACCTGTCGTGGTTGCAGGAACAGCTGCCGAACGCACAGATCATCCCGATTTCCGCGCAGCACGGGCACAACCTCGACGCGCTGGAAAAGGTCATCGCCGATCACCTGCCGGAGAACGATCACTTCTTCCCGGAAGACCAGATCACCGACCGCAGCAGCCGTTTCCTTGCTGCCGAACTGGTGCGCGAGAAAATCATGCGCCAGATGGGCGCCGAGCTGCCGTACCAGATCACCGTCGAGATCGAAGAGTTCAAGCAGCAGGGCAAGACCCTGCACATCCACGCGCTGATCCTCGTCGAGCGTGACGGCCAGAAGAAAATCATCATTGGCGACAAAGGCGAGCGCATCAAGCGCATCGGCACCGAGGCGCGCAAGGACATGGAGCTGCTGTTCGACTCCAAGATCATGCTCAACCTGTGGGTCAAGGTGAAGGGCGGCTGGTCCGACGACGAGCGTGCACTGCGTTCGCTGGGTTACGGCGACCTGTAATCACCGTTCCTGAGAACACCGATACCCACTGTGGGAGCGAGCCTGCTCGCGAAGGGAAGTAACATTCAGCATTGATGTTGACTGTCACTTCGCTTTCGCGAGCAGGCTCGCTCCCACATTTGGTTTTTGGGTGGTGTGTAAAAACCGCGTTTCTTCATCGAGAACTCCATGTCGCAAACCCCACCTCCCGCCCAGCTCGCCTACGTCCTGCATTCGCGCGCTTACCGCGAAACCAGCGCGCTGGTCGACTTCCTCACGCCGCAAGGGCGGCTGCGGGCGGTGTTGCGCAGTGCGCGGGGCAAGGCCGGGACACTGGCGCGACCGTTCGTGCCGCTGGAAGTCGAGTTTCGTGGCAAGGGTGAGCTGAAGAATGTCGGGCGCATGGAAAGTGCCGGCAACGCGACCTGGATGGTCGGTGAGGCGCTGTTCAGTGGCCTCTATCTCAATGAGCTGCTGATCCGCCTGCTGCCTGCCGAAGACCCGCACCCGGCGGTGTTCGACCATTACGCTGCAACACTGCTGGCCCTGGCCGAGGGTCGCCCGTTGGAGCCGCTACTGCGTTCTTTCGAATGGCGCCTGTTGGACGATCTCGGTTACGGCTTCTCCCTGAACACCGATATCCACAGCGAACCGGTCGCGCCGGACGGTCTCTATCGTCTGCAAGTGGACGCCGGACTTGAACGGGTGTTTCTGTTGCAGCCGGGTCTGTTCAACGGCACCGAACTGTTGGCCATGGCTGAAGCCGACTGGACCGCTCCCGGCGCACTGTCTGCCGCCAAGCGTCTGATGCGTCAGGCACTGGCCGTGCACTTGGGCGGTCGCCCCCTCGTCAGCCGCGAGCTATTTCGCAAGCCCTGATATGCTGTGCGCCGAATCTTTCCCTTCAGGAGCGCATCCGTGACCACCAGCAATCGCATTCTTCTTGGCGTGAACATCGACCACGTCGCCACCCTGCGTCAGGCCCGTGGCACACGCTACCCGGATCCGGTCAAGGCAGCGCTGGACGCGGAAGAGGCGGGCGCCGATGGCATCACCGTGCACTTGCGTGAAGACCGCCGGCACATTCAGGAGCGCGACGTGCTGCTGCTCAAGGATGTGCTGCAGACCCGCATGAATTTCGAAATGGGCGTCACCGAAGAAATGATGGCGTTCGCCGAACGCATCCGTCCGGCGCACATTTGCCTCGTCCCGGAAACCCGTCAGGAACTGACCACTGAAGGCGGTCTGGATGTAGCGGGGCAGGAAGAACGCATCAGGGCAGCGGTCGAGCGCCTGTCGAAGATCGGCAGCGAGGTGTCGCTGTTCATCGATGCTGACGAGCGCCAGATCGCTGCGTCGAAGCGCGTCGGTGCGCCGGCCATCGAACTGCACACCGGGCGTTACGCCGATGCCGAAACCCCGACTGAAGTTGCTGAAGAATTGAAGCGTGTGGCCGACGGCGTAGCGTTTGGTTTGGCGCAGGGCCTGATCGTCAATGCCGGGCATGGCCTGCATTATCACAACGTCGAAGCCGTGGCGGCGATCAAAGGCATCAACGAATTGAACATCGGCCATGCGCTGGTGGCGCATGCGTTGTTCGTCGGGTTCAAGTCTGCAGTGTCCGAGATGAAGGCGCTGATCTTGGCTGCCGCCAAGCACTAAGCCTCGACACAAAAACCTGTGGGAGCGAGCCTGCTCGCGAAAGCGGTAAATCAGTCAACCATGATGTCGACTGACACGACGCCTTCGCGAGCAAGCCCGCTCCCACATTGGATTTATGCTGTTGGTTAGAGCGGGGCAGGCTCTTGAGCCGGTTTTGACTTGTCGATCCCCGGCACATGCAGGTTGCCCTCAGCCACCTGATCGCCTTCAAGCTGCGGTTGGGTCACCCAGGTGAGGATGTCGTAGTAGCGACGGATGTTCGCCACGAAATGCACTGGCTCGCCGCCCCGGGCGTAGCCGTAGCGGGTCTTGCTGTACCACTGCTTCTGCGACAGGCGCGGCAGCATCTTCTTCACGTCCAGCCACTTGTCCGGGTTCAGGCCTTCGCGGGACGCCAGTTTGCGTGCGTCATCGAGGTGACCGCTGCCGACGTTGTACGCCGCCAGGGCAAACCAGGTGCGGTCCGGCTCCTGAATCGATTCGTCGAGCTGATCCTTCATGTAGGCCAGGTACTTGGCGCCGCCCATGATGCTTTGCTTGGGATCGAGACGGTTCGACACGCCCATCGCCTGAGCGGTGTTCTGGGTCAGCATCATCAAACCGCGCACGCCGGTTTTCGAAGTGACTGCCGGTTGCCACAGCGATTCCTGATAACCGATGGCCGCCAGTAGGCGCCAGTCGACTTTCTCTTTCTTGGCGTAGGTCTTGAAATGCTGTTCGTATTTGGGCAGGCGCTGCTGCAAGTGCTGGGCGAAGGTAGTGGCGCCCATGTAGCCGAGGACATCGACGTGGCCGTAATAGCGGTCTTTCAGGCGCTGCAGGGTGCCGTTTTTCTGCACTTTATCGAGGTAGGCGTTGATCTCGTTGAGCAGGCTGTTGTCTTCGCCAGCAGCCACCGCCCAACTCTGGCTGCGCGCATCGCCGAGGTCGAAGGCCACGCGGATGTTGGTGAAGTACACCTGGTTCATCGCCACTTCGTTGGAGTCGACCAGCGTCAGGTCGATCTGGCCTTCATCGACCATGCGCAGCAGGTCGACCACTTCAACGGCGTCGGATTCTTCGTATTCGATGCTTGGAAATTTCTTTTTCAGCTCCGCCAGTTGTTCGGCGTGGGTGCTGCCCTTGAGCACCATGATCTTCTTGCCGACCAGATCACCTGGATCGGTAGGGCGCGACTGGCCGTTGCGGTAGATGATCTGCGGGGTGACTTCGAGGTAGGAGTGGGAGAAGCGCACCTGCTTCTTGCGCTCCTCGCTGCTGACCAGACCTGCCGCCGCCAGCACCGGGCCGTTCGGCTTGCCGATCTGGTTGAACAGGTCGTCGAGGTTGTCGGCGGTCTCGATCTTCAGTTCGACCCCCAAATCGTCGGCGAAGCGCTTCACCAGCTCGTATTCGAAGCCGGTTTCACCGCTGCGATCCTGAAAGTAGGTGGCGGGGCTGTTACGGGTTATCACCCGCAGCACACCATCCTCCTTTACGCGCTCGAGTGTGTTGGGTTTATCAACACAGCCACCGAGCATCAGGAAGAGTCCGGTTGCGATCAGCCATTTGGCGTACCGCGGACGCAAAGCCGTTGGGAAAAACATCTGCGCAGTATACGCAAACGGCTGCGGGCGCCATATCTCGACAGTGAGCGGCTTGTCTGCTAGAGATCACAAAACCGCACGAAACCCCGCAGGAATGGGGCTGAACGGCATTTTGTGACAGAAAAAATAAGCGCTGCTCGCACACCCTTTAAATTTGACTTCAAAGGCAGAAACACAGATTGATATCCGAGTGCAACCGTGCGTAGCGTTTCGGGTGATGTTGAGGGCGGTTTAGGCTAGAATGCACGGCCTCAAAGCACACCCCTTCCCGAGGCTGTCCCGAAGATGTTGATCCTGCGCGGCGCTCCTGCCCTTTCTGCCTTTCGCCACAGCAAACTCCTTGAGCAACTGAGCCAGAAGGTTCCAGCTGTCAGTGGCCTGTATGCTGAATTCGCTCACTTCGCCGAAGTCACCGGCGTCCTGACCGGCGACGAACAGCAGGTGCTTGCGCGCCTTCTGAAGTACGGCCCAAGCGTTCCGGTACAAGAGCCGACCGGCCGTCTGTTTCTGGTGTTGCCGCGTTTCGGCACCATCTCGCCATGGTCGAGCAAGGCCAGCGACATCGCCCGCAACTGCGGCCTGAGCAAGATCCAGCGCCTGGAGCGCGGCATCGCGTTCTACGTGGCCGGCCAGTTCAGCGACGCCGAAGCCCAGCAAATCGCCGACGTGCTGCATGACCGCATGACCCAGATCGTTCTTGACAATCTGGAACAGGCCGCCGGTCTGTTCAGCCACGCCGAGCCAAAGCCGCTGACCGCGATCGACATCCTCGGTGGCGGCCGCGCCGCGCTGGAAAAAGCCAACACCGAGCTGGGCCTGGCCCTGGCCGAGGACGAGATCGATTACCTGGTCAACGCCTTCAACGGTCTCAAGCGCAACCCGCACGACATCGAACTGATGATGTTCGCCCAGGCCAACTCCGAGCACTGCCGCCACAAGATCTTCAACGCCAGTTGGGATATTGACGGCGAGAGCCAGGAAAAAAGCCTGTTCGGCATGATCAAGAACACCTATCAGATGCACAACGAAGGCGTGCTGTCCGCTTATAAGGACAACGCTTCGGTGATCGTCGGCAACGTCGCCGGCCGCTTCTTCCCGGATCCGGAAACCCGCCAGTACGGCGCGGTGCAGGAGCCGGTGCACATCCTGATGAAGGTCGAAACCCACAACCACCCGACCGCGATCGCCCCGTTCCCGGGCGCGTCCACCGGTTCCGGTGGCGAGATCCGCGACGAAGGTGCCACCGGTCGTGGCGCCAAGCCAAAGGCCGGCCTGACCGGTTTCACCGTGTCCAACCTGCAGATCCCGGGCTTCGAACAGCCGTGGGAAGTGCCGTACGGCAAGCCTGAGCGCATCGTTACCGCGCTGGACATCATGATCGAAGGCCCGCTGGGCGGCGCCGCATTCAACAACGAATTCGGTCGTCCGGCCCTGACTGGCTACTTCCGTACCTTCGAACAGTCGATCACCACCCCGCACGGTGACGAAGTTCGTGGCTACCACAAGCCGATCATGCTCGCGGGCGGCATGGGCAACATCCGCGAAGAACACGTCAAGAAAGGCGAGATCCTCGTCGGCTCCAAGCTGATCGTGCTCGGTGGCCCGGCGATGCTGATCGGTCTGGGCGGCGGTGCTGCGTCCTCGATGGCCACCGGCACCAGCTCGGCGGATCTCGACTTCGCTTCCGTACAGCGTGAAAACCCTGAGATGGAGCGTCGCTGCCAGGAAGTCATCGACCGTTGCTGGCAACTGGGCGACAAGAACCCGATCAGCTTCATCCACGACGTGGGCGCGGGCGGTCTGTCCAACGCCTTCCCGGAACTGGTCAACGACGGCGACCGTGGTGGCCGTTTCGAACTGCGCAACATTCCAAACGACGAGCCGGGCATGGCCCCGCACGAAATCTGGTCCAACGAATCCCAGGAGCGTTACGTTCTGGCGGTCGGCCCGGCCGACTTCGAGCGCTTCAAGGCGATCTGCGAACGTGAGCGCTGCCCGTTCGCCGTGGTCGGCGAAGCCACTGCCGAGCCGCAGCTTACTGTCACGGATAGCCACTTCGGCAACAACCCGGTGGACATGCCGCTGGAAGTGTTGCTGGGCAAGGCCCCGCGCATGCACCGTTCGGTGGTTCGCGAAGCCGAGCTGGGCGACGATTTCGATCCGTCGAACCTCGACATCAGCGAATCCATCGAGCGCGTCCTGCATCACCCGGCCGTGGCGAGCAAAAGCTTCCTGATCACCATCGGCGACCGCACCATCACCGGCCTCGTGGCCCGTGACCAGATGGTTGGCCCATGGCAGGTACCGGTGGCCGACGTCGCCGTCACCGCCACCAGTTTCGACGTCTACACCGGTGAAGCGATGGCCATGGGCGAGCGCACTCCGCTGGCGCTGCTGGACGCTCCGGCGTCGGGCCGCATGGCCATCGGCGAAACCCTGACCAACATTGCCGCTTCGCGCATCAACAAGATCTCCGACATCAAACTGTCGGCGAATTGGATGTCCGCTGCCGGCCACCCGGGCGAAGACGCGCGTCTGTACGACACCGTGAAAGCGGTCGGCATGGAACTGTGCCCTGAGCTGGGCATCACCATTCCGGTGGGCAAGGACTCCATGTCCATGGCCACCCGCTGGAACGACAACGGCGAAGAAAAAACCGTGACCTCGCCGATGTCGCTGATCGTGACCGGTTTCGCCCCAGTGGCTGACATCCGTCAGACCCTGACCCCGGAACTGCGCATGGACAAGGGCACCACCGACCTGATCCTGATCGACCTCGGTCGCGGTCAGAACCGCATGGGTGCCTCGATCCTCGCACAGGTTCACGGCAAGCTCGGCAAACACGCGCCGGACGTTGATGACGCCGAAGACCTGAAGGCCTTCTTCGCGGTGATCCAGGGCCTCAACGCCGACGGTCACCTGCTGGCGTACCACGACCGTTCCGACGGTGGTCTGCTGACCTCCGTGGTGGAAATGGCGTTCGCCGGCCACTGCGGTCTGAGCCTGAACCTGGACAGCGTTGCCGAAAACTCGGCAGAAATCGCCGCGATCCTGTTCAACGAAGAGCTGGGTGCCGTTATCCAGGTTCGTCAGGACGCCACCCCGGACATCCTCGCGCAATTCAGCGCGGCCGGTCTGGGTGACTGCGTGTCGGTGATCGGTCAGCCGATGAACAATGGCCAGATCAACATCACCTTCAACGGTGACACCGTGTTCGAAGGTCAGCGTCGTCTGCTGCAACGTCAGTGGGCCGAGACCAGCTATCAGATCCAGCGTCTGCGCGACAACGCCGACTGCGCCGAGCAAGAATTCGACGCGCTGCTGGAAGAAGACAACCCGGGCCTGAGCGTCAAGCTGAGCTTCGACGTCAACCAAGACATCGCCGCGCCTTACATCAAGAAAGGCATCCGCCCACAGGTTGCCGTGCTGCGTGAGCAGGGCGTCAACGGTCAGGTGGAAATGGCGGCAGCGTTCGACCGCGCCGGTTTCAACGCGATCGACGTGCACATGAGCGACATTCTCGCTGGCCGCGTCGACCTGAACGAGTTCAAAGGTCTGGTGGCCTGCGGTGGCTTCTCCTACGGCGACGTACTCGGCGCCGGTGAAGGCTGGGCCAAGTCGGCGCTGTTCAACAGCCGTGCCCGCGATGCGTTCCAGGGCTTCTTCGAGCGTAACGACAGCTTCACCCTCGGTGTGTGCAACGGTTGCCAGATGATGTCCAATCTGCACGAGCTGATCCCGGGCAGCGAGTTCTGGCCGCATTTCGTGCGCAACCGCTCCGAGCAGTTCGAAGCGCGCGTGGCGATGGTGCAGATCCAGGAATCGAACTCGATCTTCCTGCAGGGCATGGCCGGTTCGCGTATGCCGATCGCCATCGCGCACGGTGAAGGCCATGCCGAGTTCTCCAGCGAAGAAGCCTTGCTGGAAGCCGATCTGTCCGGTTGCGTGGCGATGCGTTTTGTCGACAACCACGGCAAGGTCACCGAAGCCTACCCGGCCAACCCGAACGGTTCGCCGCGCGGGATTACCGGTCTCACCAGTCGCGACGGCCGCGTGACGATCATGATGCCGCACCCGGAGCGGGTGTTCCGCGCGGTGCAGAACTCGTGGCGTTCGGAAGACTGGACCGAGGATGCTCCCTGGATGCGCATGTTCCGTAATGCTCGCGTCTGGGTGAACTAAGCGTCGTGTACAAGCTCGGATTTTTTGTTCCTGACAGTCATGTCGAGGTGGTCAAGGACGCTATATTCGCTGCCGGTGGTGGGCGGATCGGGGACTATGACCACTGTGCTTGGCAGGTGCTTGGGTCTGGTCAGTTTCGGCCTTTGGACGGCAGTCAGCCGTTCATTGGTGAGGCGGGGCAGGTTGAGCGGGTTGAGGAATGGAAGGTTGAGCTTGTGGTTTGTGACGCGTTGATTCGTGATGTGGTGGCGGCTTTGAAGTTGAGTCACCCTTACGAGACGCCGGCTTATGAGGTGTGGCGGCTGGAGGATTTCTGATCTTTTTGCCGCTGGAATGAGAAACCCGCAGATGAGTGATTGTCTGCGGGTTTTTTGTTGGCTGCGATTTGCTTTTCTGTAGGAGTGAGCCTGCTCGCGATGGCGCCCTGACAGGCGACCATGCTCTGGCTGACTGTGTGAATATCCGTTGCTTCGGGTGCAGCGGCTGGCGGTTTCGCCCTTACGGCGAGTCACTTTTTACAAACGCCTAAAAAGTAACCCAAAACGCTTGCTCCTGCGTTCGGCCCGCTCGCTGAGGCTCGGGGTCCCTTCGCTCCGGTATTGATCCGGGCGCAGCGCCTCCGGTTTGCTTCGCTGCACCTCCTCTCGCTGTGTTTGGCTGCGCCAAACGGTCGCTGCGCTCCCACGCCCGGATCAATCCCTCCACTCAGCCTTCCGACGTCGCCCGTGGATCAAGATCAAGAGCGACAGCCGAGCTTGCGCTCATCCTGGAGTGGGGCGGCTTCGCCGCATGGGGTGTGCGCTTGCTAAATTGCAGGAGCCAGCTTGCTGGCGAAGGTGGCCTGACAGCCGACCAATCTCTACCTGAATACACCGGGTTCAAACTGTGGGAGCGGGCTTGCTCGCGAAGGCGTCCTGATAGCTCACTGATCCATTGCAGATGCCCACAACCCCTGTGGGAGCCTGGCTTGCCAGCGATGGCGGCCTGACAGCCGACCAGTCTCTATCTGAATAAACCGGGTTGAAACTGTGGGAGCCAGCCTGCTGGCGATGGGGCCAGTCAGGTCACCAAGGGCATTGGTCCTGTTTAAATCTGTGTCAAATAACCAGAACCTTCCCACAAGGTTTTCAGGTTGTCCCTCGGACGCCCGGTCTCTAGGCTTTGTCTGTCGCTGCCAATTCAGCGACCGGGAGGTGAGATACCCGATTTGGATCCCCACACAAGTGCCCCCATAATTGCGGTCAGCTTTCACTGTCAGCAATTCCTTATGGCGGCTATGTACGGGCGGACTTCGGTCCGGCCGGATTTGGGGTCCTTACCGGTAATCTCACTCCGTACATGGCTGCCACCTCTTCTCCGAGTGAGATCGGGAGCAAGTGGCTACGACACTTAAAAGGACTTGTTCGATGGACAAACTGATCCCCGACCCACCCAACGAAACCACAGCACCACCCGTAGACGCCATCCGCGTCGAAGACCTGACGAAAGACCGTGAAGCCATCAAGCGCGCTGTCGATTTCTACTTCACCCCGCAACCCGCTGAGGCGCATCAGCCCAGCACGATGTTCCTGGTCAACCCAAGCATCGACACCGAAACCCTGCTGGCCCACGCCTACGAATCGTTGGGCTGCGCCAGTGCCATGGCCAGCAACTTCGCCAGCGAACTCAGCGGGCTGCAACGCAGTACCGCACTGGCGATTCAGCAAATCGTCATGCTCGCCGAACTGGCGGTAAATCGAGCGCTGGATCGAGTCGATCCGCAAACCTGATTCATCGGATGATCATTGCAAACCGGCTCGTCCCGTCGCGGATCTCATATCCTTTTTGGGGAATTGAGACCTCACGTGGGAGCGGGCCGTCGGCGATCAAGTTTTGGATTCAATGTAGGTTCGTCTTGATGATGACCAATCATCGGAAACCACCGCTTACCTGTAATTTCTGACAGTGGTGCGATTCGGCAAACTTCTGTCTGATGAGACTTCCAACCACAACAGGTAAGAAGGATTTTGCGATGTCTACTGAAAAAAACACTGTGCCGGTAATTACCTCCATGAAAGACAGCCAAGGCGAGGAGATTTCAAACGGCGGTACCACGTCCTCCACTGTTGTGCAGTCGAGCGGCTTGGCGTCTGCTGGCGATGAACTCCAGATTTTCGACGGTGCTACTTTGAAAGGGCGAGTTGTTGCTGACGCTGCAGGCACTTGGCACTTTATCTTGACGGCTTTGTCATTGGGGGTTCATTCGATCACGGCCAGAGGACGGGTCCTTCACTCCCAAGCACGTACGTTCACCGTCAAGGCTTAGTAAACACTTGATTAAAGGCCGCTGAGCTCCACAGCCCAGCGGCTTTCCGTTTATCAGTGAGGCTGTTGAGTTTCGCTGTGGGTTATACCTTGGCGCTGACCTCACTCCGGTTCACCAACGCCTCAATCGCTCCACTCAAACTCGCCGCTTTCTCGCCAATCAACAAATGCCAGACCCCACCCTCCAGCGGGCTGACACCCTGGCAACCCAGCTCTTTCAACTGAGCCTCGGACAACGCTTTTCCATCGGCCAATTGCAGGCGAATACGGGTCAGGGCGATGCAGTCCAGCTGCAGCACATTGTCGCTACCGCCCAACGCCGTCAGCCATTGCTGGGCTTCCGGTGCAGCGACCATTGCAGCTTTCGGTTCCTCGACCACCACTGCAGGCGCAGCCACCAACGCACGCCCCAGCGTCGGCATGGCGAGGCGGATTTCGTCGGCGATGCTGTCGGCCAATGGCCCGACCACCACCTGCAAGCTGCCGCCCTTGCCCGGGCGTACCACGGCCATCGCGCCCAATGCCTTCAAGTCAGCGTCGGAAGCCTTGTTGCGATCAACCATTTCCAGACGCAAACGGGTGGTGCAGGCACCGACAGTCACCAGATTCTGCGCACCACCGAGCGCCTTGATGTAAGCCCCGGCGCGCTCATTCTCGGTGAGAACAGCCTTGTCCGCCGCTGCCACGTCCTCACGCCCCGGCGTCTTCAGATTGAAGCGGCGGATACAGAAATCAAACACCGCGTAATACACCACGGCATACGCCAGCCCGACCGGAATCACCAGCCAGCCATTGGTCGAGCGCCCCCAACCCAGGACCATGTCGATGAAGCCGCCGGAGAAGGTGAAACCCAAATGGATGTTCAGCGCATTGGTGATCGCCATAGACAACCCGGTCAGCAGCGCATGCAGCAGATACAGCAGCGGGGCGAGGAACATGAAGGCGAATTCGATGGGCTCGGTCACGCCGGTAAGGAACGAAGTCAGGGCCATCGACAGGAAGATCCCGCCCATGACCTTGCGCCGCTCTGGCAACGCGTTGCGGTACATCGCCAGGCATGCGGCGGGCAGGCCGAAGATCATCATCGGGAACATGCCGGTCATGAACTGGCCGCCCTTTGGATCGCCGGCGAAGTAGCGTGACAGGTCGCCGGTGACCAGTGCGCCGGTGGTCGGGTCGGTGAAGTTGCCGAACACGAACCACGCCATGTTGTTGAGGATGTGGTGCAAGCCGGTGACGATCAGCAGGCGATTGAATACGCCGAAGACGAACGCACCGATGCTGCCGCTTTCCATCATCAAGGCGCCGAAGCTGTTGATGCCGTGCTGGATCGGCGGCCAGATGTAGCCAAACACCACGCCCAGCCCGACCGCCGCGAACCCGGTGACGATGGGCACGAACCGGCGGCCACCGAAGAACGCCAGGTACTCCGGCAGCTTGATGTCTTTGAAGCGGTTGTACAGCGCGCCGGCCATCAGGCCGCTGACGATCCCGGCGAGCATGCCCATGTTGATGCTCGGGTCGAGCACCTTGAGCGTGGAGATCATCACCAGGTAACCGATCACCCCGGCCAGGCCTGCGGTGCCGTTGTTGTCCTTGGCGAAACCGACAGCGATGCCGATGGCGAAGATCATTGCCAGGTTGGCGAAGATCACTTGCCCAGCATCGTGGATGATCGCGATGTTCAGCAGGTCGGTGTCACCCAGACGCAGCAGCAGGCCGGCAATCGGCAGGATCGCGATCGGCAGCATCAGCGCGCGGCCGAGGCGTTGCAGGCCTTCGATGAAGAGTTGGTACATGGTGGTTCTCCCTGCTCTTTATAGAGAGCTTGTTGTTAGTGCAGAGGCCAATGCTGGTGGCAGGCGTGACGTACCGCAGCGGCACTGTTGAGTTTCAACAGGTCGCGGCTGAGGCGTTGGCATTCGGCCTCGTGCAACTGGCGCACGCGGTCCTTGATTTCGCCGATTTGCACCGGGCTGACCGACAACTCGGTCACGCCCAGACCGATCAACACCGGTGTCGCCAGTGGGTCGGAGGCGAGGGCACCGCACACGCCAACCCAGCGTTTGTGCACCGCCGCGCCTGCGCAGGTCATGGCGATCAGCCGCAGCAGCGCCGGGTGCAGGGCATCGACCCGAGCGGCCAAACCTGCGTGGTCGCGATCCATGGCCAGGGTGTATTGCGACAGATCGTTGGTGCCGATCGACAGGAAGTCGGCATGCTCGGCCAGTTGTTCGGCTTGCAGCGCGGCGGCGGGGACTTCGATCATCACGCCGATTTCCGGGCGCTGATTGATGCCCAACTCCAGGCACAGCGCATCGACCCGTTGGCGGATGTGCAGCAGTTCGTCGACTTCGGTGACCATCGGCAACAGGATCCGGCAACGGCGCAGCGGGCTGACTTGCAGCAGTGCGCGCAGTTGCTGATCGAGAATTTCCGGACGGGCCTGAGCCAGACGAATGCCGCGCAGGCCGAGTACCGGGTTGGCTTCGGCGGGCAGCGGCAGGTAGTCGAGTTGCTTGTCGCCGCCGACGTCGATGGTGCGGATGATCACCGAGTGCTCGCCCATGGCATCGAGCACGGCTTGATAGGCGATGCGCTGCTCTTCGACGTCCGGCGCGGTCTGCCGGTCGACGAACAGAAACTCGGTGCGCAGCAGGCCGACGCCATCGGCGCCGTTGGCAAAGGCGTCTGCCGCTTCATGGCTGGAGGCGACATTGGCGACCACTTCGATGGCCACGCCATTGCGGGTTTCAGCGGGCAGATGCGCCTTGGCCTGTTGTGCATCGCGGCGTTGCTGACGGTCGATTTGCGCCTGTTGTACTTCGGCCAGGCGTTCGGTGTTCGGCGTCAGTTCGAGGCGGCCGCCATCGGCATCCAGCACCACCGACTGACCCTGTGCTTGATCGAGTAATGCGGCGCCCAGTGCAACCAAGCACGGCAGACCTTTGCCGCGCGCCAGAATCGCCACGTGCGAAGTCGCGCCGCCCTCGGCCATGCACAACCCGGCGACACCTTGCGCGCTGAGTTGCAGCAGATCCGACGGCGTCAATTCATGCGCAGCGACAATGGAGCCGGCCGGCACGTCGTAATGCCAGGCTTCACCGAGCAGGGCGCGCAGCACCCGTTGCTTGAGATCGCGCAGGTCGTTGGCGCGTTCGGCCAGCAGCGCACTGCCGGTGTGTTGCAGCACTTCGCACTGCACATCGATCGACTGGCTCCAGGCGTGAGTCGCCGCCGTGCCTTGCTCGATGGATTGTTGCGCAGCGTCAAGCAAAGCCGGGTCTTCGAGCAGGGCCAGATGCGCGGCGAAGATTGCTTCTTCGTCGCTGTTCCTGTGCTTTTTCGCTTGGGCGAGGGTGGCGTTGATTTCGCCGCGAACCTGATTCAGCGCGGCTTCAAGTTTCTGCAGTTGCTCAAGCGGAGCATGATTGCCCGCATCTGCCGGCAGGCTGATCGCGTTTAGGCGAAACAGCGGCCCGCCGACCAGTCCTGGTGCGGCGCACACACCTTGCAGCACGCCAGTCTCGGCCGGACGCTTGCTCGGTGCGGCGTTGACCGGTGCAGCGGCGTGATGATCATCCGGCAGGGCGGTCGCCAACGCATTCAGCAATGCTTGCAGTGCAGCTTCGGCGTCCGGCCCCTGACAGCTGACGTGCACCTCATCCTGCTCGCCGATGGCCAGTCCCATCAGGCCGATCAGGCTGTTGCACGGCGCCGATTTGCCGGCGAAGTGCAGCTGCGACTGGCTCTTGAAACCTTGTGCGGTCTGGCGAATCAGCGCGGCGGGGCGCGCATGCAAGCCGCCGCGATGCGCCACCAGCACCTGACCCTGAACCTCTGGCCCGCCAACCGCTTCGGCAGTCGCCGCAGAGCTGTTGCGTGCAATGATGTGCAGCAGCGGCTCGCCGACCTTCACCGCTCTGAGCGTGATCGGGCGCACCTGGAAATCCTGGCTGTTGGTCAGGATCAACAGGCTGACCAGGCTTTTGCACTGCTGGCCGACCTTGTCCAGGTCATAGCGCAACAACGGCTGGCCGTTGCTGACCCGCGTGCCTTCCTTGACCAGCATCGAGAAGCCTTGGCCGTTCAGTTCAACGGTGTCCAGGCCCAGATGCAGGAGGATTTCCGCGCCGTTGTCGGCGCGCACAGTCAGGGCGTGGCCGGTGCGGGCGACGTGGATGATCTCTCCTGCGCAGGGCGAATACAGGGTGTCATTCAGCGGGTCGATGGCGATGCCGTCACCCATCGCGCCGCTGGCGAACACCGTGTCCGGGACTTTGGCGAGCGTGAGCACCGGGCCGCTGAGCGGGGCGCTGAGGGTCAGCTCTTTATTGTTGTTGTGCATGGCTCGGTCTCATCAGGTGTGCAGTCATTCGGGCTTAGTGCGTACGGGTCACTTTGCTCAGGTGGCGCGGTTGATCCGGGTCCATGCCACGGGCCACGGCCAGGCCGGCGGCCATCACGTAGAAGCTCTGGATCGCCAGAATCGGGTCGAGGGCCGGGTGTTCGGCGCGGCTCAGGGTCAGGTCGCGTTCGAGGATGTCGTCCGGCGCGGCCAGCAGCACGCGAGCGCCGCGTTGACGCATCTCTGCCGCAAGACTGATCAGACCGGCCTGTTCGGCACCGCGCGGGGCGAACACCAGCAACGGGTAATGCTCGTCGATCAGCGCCATCGGGCCGTGACGGACTTCGGCACTGCTGAAGGCTTCGGCCTGGATCGCCGAGGTTTCCTTGAATTTCAGCGCGGCCTCTTGGGCGATGGCAAATCCGGCACCACGGCCGATGACCATCAGACGCTCACAATCGCGCAAGGCGTCGATCGCGGTGCTCCAGTCCTGCTGCGCCGCTTCGCGCAGGCCTTCGGGCAGGGCGTTGTGCGCTTCCAGCAGTTCGTTGTCTTCTTTCCAGTGCGCGATCAGGCGGGCGCTGGCGCTGAGGGTGGCGATAAAACTCTTGGTCGCGGCGACGCTGCTTTCGGTGCCGGCGAGCAGCGGCAGGCTGAATTCACATGCGGCTTCCAACGGCGAATCGTCAGCGTTGACCATCGACACACTGAGGGCGCCACGCTTGCGCAACAGTCGCAGACTGTTGACCAGATCCGGACTTTGCCCCGACTGCGAGAACGCGAACGCCACCTGACCGCTGACCTTCAGCGGCGCCTGCTGCATGGTCACCACCGACATCGGCAACGACGCCACGGGTACGCCCAGTTGCTGCATGGTCAGGTAGGCGAAGTAGCTCGCCGCGTGGTCGGAGCTGCCGCGCGCAACGGTCATCGCCACTTGTGGCGGCTGACGGCGCAGGCGCCCGGCGATCTCGATCATCTGCGGGTCGAGCTGTTGCAGTTGGGCTTGCACGGCCTCGAACGAGGACAGCGCCTCTTCAAGCATTTTTGAAGTCAATGTCTTCTCCTTCGACCATGACGGCGGTCAGTGTGAGTGAGCGATCCAGCCGCACGCAGTCGGCCCAGGCCCCCGGTTGCAGGCGCCCGCGTTCAGTGATGCCGAGGTAGTCGGCGGGAAATTGCGAAAGACGTTGCGAGGCCTCGGCAATCGGCAAGCCGATCTTCACCAGATTGCGCAGGGCCTGATCCATGGTCAGGGTGCTGCCGGCCAGCGTGCCGTCGGGCAGGCGCACGCCGCCCAGGCATTTGGTCACGGTGTGGCTGCCGAGCTTATATTCACCGTCGGGCATGCCGGCGGCCGCGGTCGAATCGGTGACGCAATACAGGCATGGGATCGAACGCAGGGCCACGCGGATCGCACCGGGATGCACGTGCAGCAAGTCCGGGATCAGTTCGGCGAATTTGGCGTGGGCCAGCGCGGCGCCGACGATCCCCGGTTCGCGGTGATGCAGCGGACTCATGGCGTTGTACAAATGGGTGAAACTGGTCGCGCCAGCCTCCAGAGCGGCGACGCCTTCCTCGTAGCTGCCGAGGGTGTGGCCGATCTGCATGCGGATGCCCCGGCTGCTCAGTTCACGAATCAACCCGTCGTGACCGGCGATTTCCGGGGCGATGGTGATCACCCGGATCGGCGCCAGCGCGAGGTATTGCTCGACCTCGGCCATCAACGCGGTGTGGGCGAAGTTCGGTTGCGCGCCGAGTTTTCCGGGGTTGATGTACGGGCCCTCCAGATGCACACCGAGGACGCGGGCGGCACCTTGCGGACGCTGTTCGCAGAACTCGCCGACCTCTTTCAGCACGCTGGAGATCTCGGCACTCGGCGCGGTCATGGTGGTGGCCAGCAGCGAAGTGGTGCCGAAGCGCACGTGGGTGCGAGTGATGGTTTCGAAAGCGCTGGCGCCTTCCATGATGTCTTTGCCACCACCGCCATGGACGTGCAGATCGATGAAACCCGGCAGCAGGTAGGGCAGATCATTGTCGGCCGGATCGCAGGGCACGCCTTCGATCGACACGACTCTGCCGTGTTCGTGGATCAGCCGGCCGCGAACCCAGCCGCTGGCGGTGAGGATGTTGTCTTCGGACATTTTGCTTCTCTCGTTTGGCCTGGCTGCTGATCAGCGGCGAAGCTCTGCAACAAAGTCGTAGTAGTCGTTGCGGCAATAGGTGTCGGTGACTTCGATCGGCGTGTTGTCTTCGAGGTAGCCGACCCGGGTCATCAGCAGCATGGCGGTGCCGGGGGCGATGCCGACCAGCGCGGCGAACTCGTCCGAGGCGTTGATCGCCTGGATGTGCTGCAGGGCGCGGACGATCGGTTTGCCGATGCCGTCGAGGTATTCGTAGAGCGAATCGCCGACCAGGTGCGGCTTGGGCATGATCGAGGCGGGCAGGGTGCTCATCTCGATGGCCATCACCGTGTCGTCGGCCTTGCGCAGGCGTTTCATGCGCGCGACCTTGTCGTTCGGCGACAGGCTCAGGCGGATCAGTTCTTCGTGAGTCGGCAGGGTGATTTCGCGCTCCAGCCACTGCGAGCTGGGGACAAAGCCCTTGAGGCGAAGCATTTCGCTGAAGCCCGAGAGGCGTGACAGCGGTTGTTCCAGACGGGGTGTGATGAACGTGCCGGAACCTTGCAGGCGGCGGATCAGACCTTGATCGAGCAGCACTTCCAGCGCTTTGCGTGCGGTGACCCGGGAGATACCCAGTTGCTCGCTGAGGTTGCGTTCGGAGGGCATCGCCTGCTCGGCCTTCCACTGCCCGGAATGGATCGCCGATTCCAGATTGCGCGCCAGCTGCAGGTACAGCGGCGTCGGCTGGGAGTCATCTGGGCGTAGGGCCTGGAGGTCGTTCATGTAGGTCATTTCCGACGCGAGTATAGGATTGTTGTGGCTCGCTTGTGGGGCGGAAATTAATACCACTTGAATACCATGTCAACGCGGGGAATTGGTGTTTAGCCCAATGAAATGGCGGGTTTCGAGGGTTGTGGCTTGAAGTGGTATTAGGGGTGGGCTTTAGAAAGCAAAAGATCGCAGCCTGCGACAGCTCCTACAGTGGGAAGTGGTATCAACCCTGTAGGAGCTGTCGCAGGCTGCGATCTTTTGATTTATTTTTTTCAGGTGACCAGTGGTCGCTGGTTAAGGACGGATCTCGATCATCGTGCCGTCCGGCACCAGACCCCAGACTTCGCGCATGTCCATGTTGCGCATGGCGATGCAGCCGTCGGTCCAGTCCAGGGTGTGGAACAGGTCTTCCGGGGTTTCTTCCGAATCCGGGGTGCCGTGGATCATGATCATCCCGCCAGGCTCGACGCCTTCGCGGCGGGCGCGGGCCGAATCGCTGATGTTCGGGTAGGAGATGTGCATCGCCAGATTGAATTTTTCACTGACCTTGCGCCAGTCGATCCAATAGAAACCTTCGGGCGTGCGTTTGTCGCCTTCAATCAGTTTCGGACCTTTTTTCGCGCCCTTGCCCAAGGAGATTCGATAGGTCTTGATCGGCTTGCCGTCGGCGATCAATTGCAGTTGATGAGCCGATTTGAGCACCAGGATTTTTTCGATCATCGGGGTATTCGACGGCGTCACGGTGGTCACGAATGACGCTTGGGACACGGTGACGAACGACAGGCAAAACAGGGCAAGCAACCAGCGCATTGAAACGATTCCCCAAGAGTGACGCAATGTTAAGTGTAGGAGCTGCCGCAGGCTGCGATCTTTTGATCTTTGATTTTTTTGAGTCAGCTGATGGCAGGCTGGACCAACGGTGGAATCGATTCCGAACGAACCGGATACGCCTCGACCCGTCGATCCGCGAAGAAGCATTCTAAGGTACGCCCCACGGTGCGGAAAGCCAGCTCGTCCCACGGGATGTCGGCTTCGTCGAATAGTTGTACTTCGAGGCTTTCGGGCCCGGCAGCAAAGTCCAGATCGGCCAGTTCGGCGCGGAAAAATACGTGCACCTGACTGATGTGTGGCACGTCGATCAGCGTGTAGATGCTCAGATTACGCACTCGGGCGCAGGCTTCCTCGGCGGTTTCGCGGATCGCGGCTTGCTCGATGGTTTCGCCGTTTTCCATGAAACCGGCGGGCAGCGTCCAGTAACCGAGGCGTGGCTCGATGGCGCGGCGGCAGAGCAGCACTTTACTGCCCCAGGTCGCGACGCAACCGGCGACGATATTGGGGTTTTGATAGTGAATGGTCTGACAGCTGTCACAGACAAATCGCAGCCGCGAATCGCCTTCGGGAATGCGCTGGGTCACCGGGTTGCCGCACTGGCTGCAAAATTTCATGCTGGGGTTCCTGAATGCTGCGCCTATCTTGGCGTGCAGCGGTGCCGGTCGGCAAGTTGTCGTTTCGCGACATGGCCCGGTCAGGGGCTTGGGCGGCTGCAATGATTGGTGCATGATGCAGGGTAAGGCACAGATCGAGAACACTCATGCTGGACGAGCTACTGCATAGGGTAAGCAACCACACACCGCGCACGCTGGAGACCGATAAACGTTTCCCCGAGGCCGCTGTTCTGGTGCCGATCACCCGCAGTGACGAACCCGAGCTGGTGCTGACCCTGCGCGCCAGCGGCCTCTCGACCCATGGCGGCGAGGTGGCCTTCCCCGGCGGACGCCGCGACCCTGAAGACCCTGACCTGATCTTCACCGCCCTGCGCGAAGCCGAGGAAGAAATCGGCCTGCCACCGGGCCTGGTCGAGGTCATCGGTCCGCTCAGCCCGCTGATCTCCCTGCACGGCATCAAGGTCACGCCGTATGTCGGGGTGATTCCTGACTTCGTCGAATACCAGGCCAACGATGCCGAGATCGCAGCGGTATTCAATGTGCCGCTGGAGTTCTTCCGCAAAGACCCGCGCGAACACACGCACCGTATCGATTACCAGGGCCGCAGCTGGTACGTGCCGAGTTATCGTTATGGCGAATTTAAGATCTGGGGTTTGACCGCTATCATGATCGTCGAACTGATCAATCTGCTCTATGACGAACAGATCAGCCTGCATCATCCGCCCAAAAGCTATATCAACACCTGAAGCCATCGCTCGAATGGCCCGTTCTTGAGCCCTGAGGAAAACAAGATGAAATACCGCCTGGGCGACGCCCGCGTCGACACCCATCCACAGAGCTGGGTCGCGCCCAATGCCGTGCTGGTGGGCAAGGTCAGACTGGAGGAGGGCGCCAACGTCTGGTTCAACGCCGTATTGCGCGGCGACAACGAACTGATCCTGATCGGCAAGAACAGCAACGTCCAGGACGGCACGGTGATGCACACCGACATGGGCTATCCGCTGACCATCGGCACCGGCGTGACCATCGGTCACAACGCCATGCTGCATGGCTGCACCGTCGGCGACTACAGCCTGATCGGCATCAACGCGGTGATCCTCAACGGGGCGAAAATCGGCAAGAACTGCATCATCGGCGCCAATTCGCTGATCGGCGAAGGCAAGGAGATCCCCGATGGTTCTCTGGTGATGGGCTCGCCGGGCAAGGTCGTGCGTGAGCTGACTGAGCCGCAGAAGAAGATGCTCGAAGCCAGCGCCGCGCACTATGTGCATAACTCGCAGCGCTATGCGCGTGATCTGGTCGAGCAGGAAGAATGAGTACTCCCGAAAGACCGGTTGCCTCGCCGTGTGTGAATATCTGCGCACTGGATGACGACGATATTTGTACCGGTTGCCAGCGTACGGTCGCTGAGATCACCCGCTGGGGGCGGATGACCAATGACGAGCGGCGGGTGGTGCTGGGGTTGTGTCATGAGCGGGCGAAGGCGAGTGGGTTGGTGTGGATGATCCCCGGGAAATCTGGCGTCTGACAAACCGCCTTCGCGAGCAAGCCCGCTCCCACATTGGATTTGTGTTCACATTCGATCAACTGTGGGAGCGGGCTTGCTCGCGAAGAGGCCAGAACAGTCGCCACTTCTTATTGGCCCGACTCCAAGCCTGAAGTAACCTGTGCGCCAATTTCCCAGGTCGCCGCCATGATTTTCCTCATCGCCTACATCAGCAGCGTCGTGCTGATCAACTTCGCTTTCTCCACCGCGCCACACCTGGACATCATCTGGTCGGCCTGGGGCGGGTTGGTATTCGTGTTGCGCGACATGGTGCAAACCCGTTTCGGTCACGGTGCGCTCGTGGCGATGCTGGCGGCGCTGGTGTTGTCCTACGTCACTTCCGATCCGTCCATCGCCCTGGCCAGCGCCACGGCGTTCGCGGTGTCGGAAATCATCGACTGGCTGGTGTTCAGCGTCACCAAACGGCCGTTGCGCGACCGCCTGTGGATCAGCTCGGCGCTGAGCATTCCGCTCGATACCTTCATCTTTTTCGGCATGATCGACCAGATGACGCCACCGGTGATCATCACTGCACTGGTCTCGAAGTTCGCTGGCGTCACTGCCGTCTGGCTGATCATGGCCTGGCGCGAGCGCAAACAGGCTGTCGCCAGCTGAGCCAAACCCTGCGGTTCATGTAAAATGCCGCGCTTTCTCCCCATGGAAAGCGCGTCTGGCGTTGCTTTCCTCGATGATCCGCTTCTTTGAGGACCTGAGATGACCCGTATCGGAACTCCATTGTCGCCGACCGCGACCCGCGTATTGCTGTGTGGCTGTGGTGAGTTGGGCAAGGAAGTGGTGATCGAGCTGCAACGCCTGGGCGTTGAAGTGATTGCCGTCGACCGTTACGCCAACGCGCCGGCGATGCAGGTGGCGCACCGCAGCCACGTGATCAACATGCTCGACGGCGCCGCGCTGCGGGCAGTCATCGAAGCCGAGAAACCGCACTTCATCGTGCCGGAAATCGAAGCCATCGCCACCGCCACGCTGGTCGAGCTGGAAGCCGAAGGCTACACCGTGATCCCGACCGCCCGCGCCGCGCAACTGACCATGAACCGCGAAGGCATCCGCCGTCTGGCCGCTGAAGAGCTGGACCTGCCAACCTCGCCGTACCACTTTGCCGACACCTTCGAGGACTACAGCAAAGCCGTTCAGGACCTGGGCTTCCCGTGCGTGGTCAAGCCAGTCATGAGCTCGTCGGGCAAAGGCCAGAGCCTGCTGCGCAGCGCCGATGACGTGCAGAAAGCCTGGGATTACGCGCAAGAGGGCGGTCGCGCCGGCAAAGGTCGGGTGATCATCGAAGGCTTCATCGATTTCGACTACGAAATCACTCTGCTGACCGTGCGCCACATCGGCGGCACCACGTTCTGCGCACCGGTCGGTCACCGTCAGGAGAAGGGCGACTATCAGGAATCCTGGCAGCCGCAAGCCATGAGCCCGATTGCTCTGGCTGAGTCCGAGCGCGTGGCCAAGGCTGTGACCGAGGCTTTGGGTGGTCGCGGTCTGTTCGGCGTCGAACTGTTCATCAAGGGCGATCAGGTGTGGTTCAGCGAAGTTTCGCCGCGCCCGCATGACACCGGTCTGGTGACCCTGATTTCTCAGGATCTGTCGCAGTTCGCCCTGCACGCGCGCGCCATTCTCGGTCTGCCGGTGCCGCTGATCCGTCAGTTCGGCCCATCGGCTTCGGCGGTGATTCTGGTGGAAGGGCAGTCGACCCAGACTGCGTTCGCCAACCTTGGCGCAGCGCTGAGCGAGCCGGACACGGCGTTGCGTCTGTTCGGCAAGCCTGAAGTCAATGGTCAGCGCCGGATGGGCGTGGCATTGGCGCGGGATGAGTCGATTGAGGCGGCGCGTGCCAAGGCGACCCGGGCTGCTCAGGCTGTTGTTGTAGAGCTGTAAACCCAGGCGCGGCATTCGCGAGCAAGCTCGCTCCCACAGGTTCGGCGGTGTTCACAATTTTGTGTACTGCACGGGCACTGTGGGAGCGAGCTTGCTCGCGAAGCTTTTGATCTCCTGTCAGGCAACCTGATTCAGATCGTTATTGCGCGTTTCCTTCAGGCACAGCACAGCAATCAGGCTGAGCACCGCTGCCGCCGACACATACCCGCCGACATAACTCAAACCACCCATTGCCACCAGTTTCTGCGCGAAGAACGGAGCCGCCGAGGCGCCGACGATCCCGCCGAGGTTGTAAGCGGCCGATGCGCCGGTATAGCGCACGTGGGTCGGAAACAGTTCCGGCAGCAGCGCGCCCATCGGGGCAAACGTCACCCCCATCAGGAACAGCTCGATGCACAGGAACAGTGCCACGCCCCAGGTCGAACCTTGCGTCAGCAACGGCTCCATCAGAAACCCGGACAGAATCGCCAGCACGCCGCCAACGATCAGCACCGGTTTGCGCCCGTAACGGTCACTCGCCCAGGCGGACAACGGTGTTGCCGCGGCCATGAACAGCACGGCAAAACACAGCAGTCCAAGGAACGTCTCACGGCTGTAGCCGAGGGTGGACACGCCGTAGCTCAGGGAAAACACCGTCGAGATATAAAACAGCGCATAGCACACCACCATCGCCGCCGCGCCGAGCAGGGTTGGAGCCCAGTACTGGGTGAAAAGCTCGACCAGCGGCACCTTCACTCGCTCCTGACGGGCGATGGCGTTGGCGAATACCGGGGTTTCGTGGAGTTTCAAGCGCACATACAGGCCGACCATCACCAGTGCCGCGCTGAGCAGAAACGGAATCCGCCAGCCCCAACTGCGAAACTGCTCGTCATCGAGGGTCATGGCCAGGGTCAGAAACAGGCCGTTGGCTGCAAGAAAGCCGATCGACGGGCCAAGCTGCGGAAACATGCCGAACCACGCCCGTTTGCCCTTGGGCGCATTCTCCGTGGCCAGCAACGCCGCGCCACCCCATTCGCCACCCAATCCCAAACCCTGACCGAAACGCAGCACGCACAAGAGAATAGGGGCCCAGGCGCCAATGCTGGCGTAACCCGGCAGCACGCCGATCAGCGTGGTGCACACGCCCATCAGCAAGAGCGAGGCGACCAGTGTCGACTTGCGCCCGATGCGGTCACCGAAGTGGCCGAACAAAGCCGAACCCAGCGGGCGGGCGAGGAAGGCGATGCCGAAGGTGAGAAACGCCGAAAGCATCTGCGCGGTGCCGGACGTCTGCGGAAAGAACACCGGCCCGATAACCAGCGCGGCGGCCGTGGCGTAAACGTAGAAGTCGTAGAACTCGATGGCGGTGCCGATGAAACTCGCTGTCGCCACGCGGGTGGCGGAGTTGGTCGGCTGGGCAGGCGCGGTGGCGCTGTAAGCGGTACTGGTCGTCATGCGGTGATCCCTGACAGTCATGAGCTCCGTTGGAGCGAATTATTATGGTTGAACACCCAGGGATGTGGGATGAGACGCGAGCGCTGTTTCGAGTAGGAACAGTCGTCGGGGTGGTGCGGAAAATTACCGAAACCGTTGGCGTGCGGGGTAAGCACAGGGCTCGGCGGCGCTTGGGTAAGCGGCTCGATTATAGGAAGGGGGCTAACGAATGAACAAGAGCAAAGATCGCAGCCTTCGGCAGCTCCTACAGAGTACAGAGGAACGCATTCCCAAATGTAGGAGCTGCCGAAGGCTGCGATCTTTTGATCTTTTATCTGGCCGGCACCAAAGCAGGCACCGCGCTCGTATGCCAGATCAACACCTTGCTCACCCGGTTGTCCTCGGTCTCGAGAATCTCCAGCCGATAGCGCCCGATCTTCAGACACACCGCGCTGTCCGGAATGGTCTCCAGCGCTTCGGTCACCAGGCCGTTGAGGGTTTTCGGACCGTCGCTCGGCAAGTGCCAGCCCAGGCATTTGTTCAACTCGCGGATCGATGCGGTGCCGTCGATCACCATGCGGCCGTCGGGTTGCGGATGAATGTGCGGGTTGTCGAGGCTGTGCTCGCTTTCGAATTCGCCGACGATTTCTTCGAGAATGTCTTCCAGGGTGACGATGCCCAGCACCTCGCCGTACTCATCCACCACCATGCCCAGGCGGCGCTGCTGCTTGTGGAAGTTCAGCAGTTGCAGTTGCAGCGGCGTGCTTTCCGGGACGAAGTACGGTTCGTAGCTGGCGGCCAGCAGCGCTTCGCGGCTCAGTTGGCCATCGTGGAGCAGATGGCGGATCTGCCGGGTGTTGAGCACCGCTTCGACCTGGTTGATGTCGCTGTGGAACACCGGCAGGCGCGTGCGTTTGTTGTGGCGCAGTTGTTCGACGATCGCTTCGATCGAGTCGTCGAGGTTGATGCCGTCGACATCGCTGCGCGGCACCAGAATGTCGTTGACCGTGATGTTGTCCAGCGCATGGATGCCTGAGACCGGGTGGGTGCGAGACGGGTGTTCCGGATCGTTATCAGGGTCGGCAGGTTCTTCGTCTTCACTTTGCTGCACCACCTGGGGTTTGCGCGCGAAGGGACGCAGCAGCAAACCGCTGATGCGGCTCAGCAGCCACGCCAGCGGGTAAAGAATCTTCAGCGGAACCGCCAGCAGGGTATTACCGAACGACAGCACCGCATCCGGGTAGCGCTGGGCCACGGTGCGCGGAAAGTAGTCGGCAAACACCAGCAACACGGCACCGGCACCGAGGCAGGCGGCCCACGGGCCGTTCTCCTCGCAAAGGAAGATCGCCAGCAGCGTGGCAATGATTACCGCGAGGGCGCGGCACAGGGTGTTGCACAGGATCAGGCTGTCGAGCGGGAAGCTCAGCTTCGCCAGCGGCTTATCGCTGGCGCGCGAGGCGGTGCGTTGCGCGAGCAAGTGCTGCTGCGCGATTTCGACGGCGGTAAACAGCCCCGACCATAAAATCAGCAGGACAAATACCGCGAGCATCGGCCCTATGGGCAAACCGTCCATTTATGCCGCCCGTCAGATGTGCAGGATGTATTCACGAACCAGTTTGCTGCCGAAATACGCCAACATCAGCAGGCAGAAACCGGCGAGGGTCCAGCGAATTGCCTTGTGGCCGCGCCAGCCAAGGCGATTACGGCCCCACAGCAGCACGCTGAACACGATCCAGGCCAGGCACGCCAGCAAGGTCTTGTGTACCAGATGCTGGGCGAACAGGTTCTCGACGAACAGCCAGCCGGAGATCAGCGACAGCGACAGCAGCGTCCAGCCGGCCCAGAGGAAACCGAACAACAGGCTTTCCATGGTTTGCAGCGGCGGGAAGTTCTTGATCAGGCCCGACGGGTGCTTGTGCTTGAGCTGGTGATCCTGCACCAGCAGCAGCAAGGCCTGGAACACCGCGATGGTGAACATGCCGTAGGCGAGGATCGACAGCAGGATGTGGGCGAGGATGCCCGGTTCTTCGTCGATGATCTGTACCGTGCCGGCCGGGGCGAACTGCGCCAGCAGCACTGTCGCCGCGCCGAGCGGGAACAGCAGCACCAGCAGGTTTTCCACCGGGATCCGCGAGCAGGCCAGCAGTGTCAGGGCGATGACGGCCGCGGCGATCAGGCTGGCGGCGCTGAAGAAGTCCAAGCCCAGGCCGATCGGCGTCAGCAGGTGAGTGAGCAGGCTGGCGCTGTGGGCCAGCACGGCGAGGATGCCGAGCGTAACCAGCAGGCGCTTGTTCGCCTTGGCGCCGGAGGCCAGGCGGGTGCCCTGATAAAGGGTCGCAGCGGCATAAAGAAGCGCGGCGGCGATGGTAGTCAGCAAACTGGGTGACAAGGGGAGCATAAATCCTGTTAGGCAGGCCCGAAAGGCGCTGAGTTTGGCATAGAACCGCCACACCACGAAAGTGCGAGGTGTCCGCCCGACGCAGTCTTCGCTATAATCCGCGACCTGCCCACGCCGCAGGCTCGCCGAGCACATGTTGAATCCGGTCTGGGCCGCCATTATCCCGGTCTACACAGGGCCTGAAAGGATCGCGCAATGTTTGAAAACTTAACCGACCGTCTCTCGCAGACGCTGCGCCATGTCACCGGCAAGGCCAAGCTGACTGAAGACAATATCAAAGACACCCTGCGCGAAGTGCGCATGGCGTTGCTCGAAGCCGACGTCGCCCTGCCGGTGGTCAAGGACTTCGTCAATTCGGTCAAGGAGCGCGCTGTCGGCACCGAGGTGTCGCGCAGCCTGACGCCGGGCCAGGCCTTCGTGAAGATTGTCCAGGCCGAACTCGAAAGCCTGATGGGCGCGGCCAACGAAGACTTGAACCTGAGCGCCGTGCCGCCCGCCGTCATTCTGATGGCCGGTCTGCAGGGTGCCGGTAAAACCACCACCGCCGGCAAACTCGCGCGCTTCCTTAAAGAACGCAAGAAGAAGTCGGTGATGGTCGTGTCGGCGGACATATACCGTCCGGCTGCGATCAAACAGCTGGAAACCCTGGCCAACGACATCGGCGTGACGTTCTTCCCGTCCGATCTGAGCCAGAAGCCGGTCGACATCGCCAACGCGGCTATTAAAGAAGCAAAACTGAAATTCATCGACGTGGTCATCGTCGACACCGCCGGTCGTTTGCACATCGACGAAGAGATGATGGGCGAGATCAAGGCGCTGCACGCCGCGATCAACCCGGTCGAAACCCTGTTCGTGGTTGATGCCATGACCGGTCAGGACGCGGCCAACACGGCCAAGGCCTTCGGTGATGCGCTGCCGCTGACCGGTGTGATCCTGACCAAGGTCGACGGCGATGCCCGTGGCGGTGCCGCGCTGTCGGTGCGCGCGATCACCGGCAAGCCGATCAAGTTCATCGGTATGGGCGAGAAGAGCGAAGCGCTCGATCCGTTCCATCCTGAGCGTATCGCTTCGCGGATCCTCGGCATGGGCGACGTGCTCAGCCTGATCGAACAGGCTGAAGCGACCCTCGACAAGGACAAGGCCGACAAACTGGCCAAGAAGCTGAAGAAGGGCAAGGGCTTCGACCTCGAAGACTTCCGCGATCAGTTGCAACAGATGAAGAACATGGGCGGCCTCGGCGGCCTCATGGACAAGCTGCCGAGCATCGGCGGCGTCAACCTGTCGCAAATGGGCAATGCCCAGAACGCGGCAGAGAAGCAGTTCAAGCAGATGGAAGCCATCATCAACTCCATGACCCCGGCCGAGCGCCGCGACCCTGAGCTGATCAGCGGTTCGCGCAAGCGCCGGATCGCCATGGGTTCCGGCACTCAGGTGCAGGACATCGGTCGCTTGATCAAGCAGCACAAGCAGATGCAGAAGATGATGAAGAAATTCACCGCCAAAGGCGGAATGGCGAAAATGATGCGCGGCATGGGCGGTATGTTGCCCGGCGGCGGCATGCCGAAAATGTGATTCAGGACACCAAGACTTCGCCGGTCGTCGCACCGGCGCAGACCCTGCAAGGACGCAGGATCAACAGCAAACCCGCACTCGGCGGGAGCTGACTGGCCGTTTTCATCGACGGCTCTATATGCAAATCCGCACGGCATGCCATAGGCGCCGGAAAAAGTCATTTGCAAAAGTCCGGATATTCCTTAGAATATGCGGCCTTTCGGGCACCCATGCCCGCTGTGCATTTAGATTTGCAGCACCGACTACAGGAACGATGTTCACATGCTAACAATCCGTCTTGCCCTTGGCGGCTCCAAAAAGCGCCCGTTTTACCACCTGACCGTAACCGACTCGCGTAACCCGCGTGACGGCTCCCACAAAGAACAGGTTGGCTTCTTCAACCCTGTTGCCCGTGGTCAGGAAATCCGTCTGTCCGTGAACCAAGAGCGCGTAGCCTACTGGCTGAGCGTTGGTGCACAGCCATCTGAGCGTGTTGCTCAGTTGCTGAAGGAATCTGCCAAGGCTGCAGCCTGAGCAGTATGAGCGCGACGCCAGAAAAAGCTGATGACCTGATCGTTGTCGGCAAGATTTTTTCGGTTCACGGCGTTCGCGGCGAGGTGAAGGTCTTTTCCTTTACCGATCCGATTGAAAACCTGTTGGACTACCGCAACTGGACGCTTCGGCGCGAAGGCGTGGTGAAACAGGTCGAGCTGGTCAGCGGCCGATCCACTCAAAAGGATCTGGTTGCCAAGCTCAAAGGCCTCGACGATCGCGATGAAGCCCGTCTTCTGAGCGGTTACGAGATTTGCATCTCGCGAAGCCTTTTGCCCAACCTGACAGGCGACGAGTACTACTGGTACCAGTTGCAGGGTCTGAGCGTCATCAACCAGGACGAGCAATTGTTCGGCAAGGTTGATCACCTGTTGGAGACCGGCGCGAACGATGTATTGGTGGTCAAGCCCTGCGCGGGCAGCCTGGATGATCGTGAGCGGTTGTTGCCCTATACAGAGCAATGCGTGCTGACAATCGATCTGGATGCAGGCGTGATGAGGGTGGAATGGGACGCGGACTTCTAAGCAATGGCCAGCCTGCGCGTAGACGTCATAACGTTGTTCCCCGAGATGTTCTCGGCCATCAGTGAGTACGGTATTACCAGTCGTGCGGTCAAACAGGGGCTGTTGCAGCTGACCTGTTGGAATCCGCGGGATTACACGACGGATCGGCATCACACTGTGGACGATCGCCCGTTTGGCGGTGGTCCGGGCATGGTGATGAAGATCAAGCCCCTGGAAGATGCTCTGGTTCAGGCCAAGGCAGCAGCCGGGGAGGCGGCGAAGGTGATTTACCTGTCCCCCCAAGGCCGTCAACTGACTCAGTCGGCGGTACGCGAGTTGGCAAAATCGGATGCATTGATCCTGATTGCCGGCCGCTATGAAGGCATTGACGAGCGCTTTATTGAGGCTCACGTCGATGAAGAGTGGTCGATTGGTGACTATGTACTGTCTGGCGGCGAGCTGCCGGCCATGGTCATGATCGATGCGGTTACACGACTGCTGCCCGGAGCTTTAGGGCATGCGGATTCCGCTGAGGAAGATTCCTTTACGGATGGTCTGCTGGATTGCCCGCACTACACCCGACCTGAGGTGTATGCGGATCAGCGTGTTCCCGACGTGTTGCTGAGTGGCAATCACGCGCATATCCGGCGTTGGCGTTTACAGCAGTCCCTTGGTAGGACCTATGAACGACGCGCCGATCTTCTGGAAAGCCGCTCGCTTTCTGGAGAAGAGAAGAAGCTGCTCGAGGAATACATCCGCGAGCGGGACGATAGTTAACAACGTATCGATGGTAGATCAGTTGATTTACCTTAGGAGCACAGCATGACCAACAAAATCATCCTTGCACTCGAAGCAGAGCAGATGACCAAAGAAATCCCTACCTTTGCCCCAGGCGACACCATTGTCGTTCAGGTGAAAGTGAAGGAAGGCGATCGTTCCCGTCTGCAAGCGTTCGAAGGCGTTGTCATCGCCAAGCGTAACCGCGGCGTGAACAGTGCGTTCACCGTTCGTAAAATCTCCAACGGTGTTGGCGTAGAACGTACTTTCCAGACCTACTCCCCGCAGATCGACAGCATGGCTGTCAAACGTCGCGGTGACGTACGTAAAGCCAAGCTGTACTACCTGCGCGACCTGTCGGGTAAAGCAGCTCGCATCAAGGAAAAACTGGCTTAAGTCCAGCTTCCGATGCAGAAAAAAGCAGCCTACGGGCTGCTTTTTTGTTGCCTGCAATAAACTGCCCTCACTGTAGGAGCTGCCGAAGGCTGCGATCTTTTGATCTTGCTTGTGTTTCGGGAGCCAGAAATCAGAGCCATTCTTCATGACCACCCGCGACAAGGAAATCCAGCGCCGTACCGAACTCTCGGTAACCCGCGTGACCAAAGCCGTCTTCCCGCCGACCACCAACCACCACAACACCCTGTTCGGCGGCACCGCGCTGGCATGGATGGACGAAGTGTCGTTCATCACCGCCACCCGCTTCTGCCGCCTGCCGCTGGTGACTGTTTCAACCGACCGCATCGACTTCAACCACGCGATCCCGGCCGGCTCCATCGTCGAACTGGTCGGTAAAGTGATCAAGGTCGGCAATACCAGCCTCAAGGTCGAGGTGGAAGTGTTTGTCGAGAGCATGAGTTGCGATGGCCGCGAGAAGGCGATTCATGGGCAGTTCAGCTTTGTCGCTATTGATGATGACAAGCGGCCGGTGCCGGTGCTGCCTGGGTTTGCAGCCTGATCTGGAACCGAGTCGCGCCATTCGCGAGCAGGCTCGCTCCCACAGGCTTTGTGTCGGACACAATTTCCGATCACTGTGGGAGCGAGCCTGCTCGCGAATGCGTCAGCTCAGGCACCGCTGCTCTCAGGCTGAATCAACGCCAACAACGTCCACCCGGATCCCGGTTTCAAAACGGTCTCCGGCGTCACCACATGCACCCAGCCACTGTCATCGCGCATGAACAGCAGCGTCGCCCGATTGCCATGCAATGCCTGGTAATCCTCCCAACCGAAACCGTCCGTCAGCGTCGTGCTGTAGACCTCGGCGCCGTTGCTGATCAGGCTGGCCAGCTTGGCGTAGGTCAGCGCCTCGCTCCCCAGCTGATTGCCGCGATGTTCCAGGCTTGCCCGATGCTTGTCACTGCGACGACTTTCCTGACCACTGGCCAGACCAAACAGGCGTTGATGACCAAAGTCGTGTCGAAAACGCATCGCCGCCAGGGTATTCAGCTCACCCGAGGGCGACAGCGCCAGCAGATGCCCCAGCCCCACCAGATCCAGATGCGCATCGGCATGCTGCGATGCCGGGTTGCCAAAGTACGTCGGCAACCCCTCCATGCGCGCCGCACGAATATTCTCCCAGCTCGAATCGGTCAACAACACGCGACTGCCCAGTTGCTGCAATGACTTGCCCAGCAACCGCGCCGGACCGTTGGCGCCGACGATCAGGAAGCCGCTCGGCGCCGGTTCAGCGACGTTCAGCAAGCGTGCCAGTGGCCGAGCGGTTGCACTTTGCAGCACCACAGTGCCAATGATCACCGCGAAAGTCAGCGGCACCAGCAGCAGCGCACCTTCGTGCCCGGCTTGATCCAGACGAATCGCGAAAATCGCCGACACCGCCGCCGCCACGATCCCGCGCGGGGCGATCCAGCACAGCAGGGCGCGTTCACGCCAGCTCAGGCTGGAGCCGGCAGTGCTCAACAGTACGTTCAATGGGCGCGCAATCAACTGAATCACCAGCAGCAGAATCAGCACCAACGGCCCGAGGCCGATCAAAGCATGCAGGTCCAGCCGCGCCGCCAGCAGAATGAACAACCCGGAAATCAGCAGTACGCTGAGGTTTTCCTTGAAGTGCAGGATGTGCCGCACATCCACGCCCTTCATGTTCGCCAGCCACATGCCCATCAGCGTCACCGCGAGCAGGCCGGACTCGTGCATCACCTGATTGGATGCAATGAAGATCCCCAGCACCGCCGCCAGCGAGGCGAGGTTATGCAGGTACTCGGGCAACCACTGGCGCCGGATGATGGTGCCCAGCACCCAGCCGCCGACCACCCCGAATACGCTACCGCAGACAATCACGCCGCCAAAGGTCAGCAGACTCTGTTCGAGGCCATTGCCCTCTGAGCGGGCAATGATGAAGCTGTAGACCACCACCGCGAGCAGGGCGCCGATCGGGTCAATGACGATGCCTTCCCAGCGCAGAATGTTGGCGATCGAGGCTTTCGGTCGCACCACCCGCAGCATCGGCACGATCACCGTCGGGCCGGTCACCAGCGTCAGGCTGCCGAACAGGATCGCCAGCAGCCAGTCGAAGCCAAGCAGGAAGTGGGTCGCGACGGCAATCACCACCCAGGTCGTGAGCGCGCCGATTGTCACCAGCCGATGCACGACGCTGCCGATCTCGCGCCATTCCGACAGGTGCAGGGTCAGACTGCCCTCAAACAGGATCAACGCTACCGCCAGCGACACCAGCGGCATCAGCAACGGGCCGAACATTTCCTGCGGGTCGAGCCAGCCCAGCACCGGCCCGGCGAGAATCCCGGTCAGCAACAGAAACAGAATCGCCGGCAGCTTCAGGCGCCACGCCAGCCACTGGCAACCCAGCGCAGCGGCGCCGATCCCGCCAAATGCCAAGAGAATTTGCTGCTCGTTCATTGATGCTCCCTGTTCCTTGAATTAGCGGGCTATGAAAGACTAGCGGCCATTCCTACAGTTCACTCTACATTTGCGCACAGCCTCGGAGGTTGTGTGTCTTGAGCGCCCATGCCTGCCATCGACCATCCGCTGATTGACCAATTCCTCGACGCCCTGTGGCTGGAAAAAGGCCTGTCCGATAACACTCGCGGCGCCTACCGCAGCGATCTGGCGCTGTTCAACGGCTGGCTACAGGAGAAAAACCTCGAGCTGATCAATGCCGGTCGCGAGTTGATCCTCGATCACCTGTCCTGGCGTCTGGAGCAGAACTACAAACCGCGCTCCACCGCCAGATTTCTCTCCGGTGTGCGTGGCTTTTATCGCTATCTGCTGCGGGAAAAGCTGATTACGGTCGATCCGACCTTGCGCGTCGACATGCCGCAACTCGGTCGGCCTTTGCCCAAGTCGCTGTCGGAAGCCGACGTCGAGGCGCTGCTCAAGGCGCCGGATCTGAGCGAAGCCATCGGCCAGCGTGACCGCGCCATGCTTGAGGTGTTGTATGCCTGTGGTCTGCGGGTGACCGAACTGGTCAGTCTGACGCTGGAGCAGGTCAACCTGCGTCAGGGCGTGTTGCGGGTGATGGGCAAGGGCAGCAAGGAGCGGCTGGTGCCGATGGGCGAGGAGGCGATTGTCTGGGTCGAACGCTACATGCGCGATGGCCGCAGCGAGCTGCTCGGCGGGCGCCCCAGCGATGTGCTGTTTCCCAGCCAGCGCGGCGAGCAGATGACCCGCCAGACTTTCTGGCACCGGATCAAGCATTGGGCCAAGGTCGCCGGGATCGGCAAATCGCTGTCGCCGCACACCTTGCGCCATGCGTTTGCCACGCACCTGCTCAACCACGGCGCGGATCTGCGGGTGGTGCAGATGTTGCTGGGTCACAGCGACCTTTCCACTACGCAAATCTACACCCACGTCGCCCGCGCGCGGTTGCAGGACCTCCATGCCAAACACCACCCAAGAGGCTGATGCAACCTTCAATGTTGGAGTCATTACCTGTGGTGAGGGGATTCATCCCCGATGGGCTGCACAGCAGCCCCAAAAACTTTGGGTTTAATAAAAACACCAAAGTATCCATTTACGACCGCAGCGCCTGCATCGGGGATAAATCCCCTCACCACAATAATGTGTGCCAGTCAGCCTTGAGTGTCTTGTGTCAGGCGCATTCGGCCATGCGAGCCTTATGTGGTAGGCTTTGCCGGTTTGCACGATGGACGGTTATGACCCGGTGTTCCGGCACGGGCGTTCTGACCGTTTCATTTGTCCGCCTTCAGGAGTTCTCATGCGTCTGACCCAGATTTTCGCCGCCGCAGCCATTGCGTTGGTCAGCACCTTTGCCGTCGCCGATGACGCGGCCGACAAAGCCATTCGTCAAAGCCTGGAAAAACTCGAACTCGAGGTTCCGGTAGAAAGCATCAGCGCCAGCCCGTTGCCGGGCATGTATGAAGTCAAGCTCAAGGGCAGCCGCGTGCTGTACGCCAGCGCCGACGGCCAGTACATCGTTCAGGGCTACCTGTTCCAGCTCAAGGACGGCAAACCGGTCAACCTGACCGAGAAGACCGAACGCCTGGGCATCTCCAAACTGATCAATGCCATTCCAGTGGCCGAAACCGTGGTGTATCCGGCGGTGGGCGAAACCAAATCGCACATCACCGTGTTCACCGACACCACCTGCCCGTACTGCCACAAGCTGCACGCCGAAGTGCCTGAGCTGAACAAGCGCGGCATCGAAGTGCGTTACGTGGCGTTCCCGCGTCAGGGCCTCGGCTCGCCGGGTGACGAGCAACTGCAAGCCGTGTGGTGCTCGACCGACAAGAAAGCCGCCATGGACAAAATGGTCGATGGCAAGGAAATCAAGGCCGCCAAGTGCGCGAACCCGGTTTCCAAACAGTTCGCTTTGGGTCAGTCGATTGGCGTGAACGGCACACCGGCCATCGTTTTGGCTGACGGACAAGTCATTCCGGGCTACCAGCCGGCGCCACAAGTCGCCAAACTGGCGCTGGGCGCCAAGTAATTCGCATCGTCACGGTCCGCCGTTGACGATCATGGTCCGGCAGCAACATCGCCGGGCCATTAATAGAGAGCCGCGAACACGCGGTTGTTTTCCGGCCGACCTTGCGTCGGCCGTTTCATGGGGAGTTCACAGTGAATCCGGTCAAAGTAGGCATCTGTGGGTTAGGGACCGTCGGTGGCGGTACCTTCAACGTACTTCAGCGCAACGCCGAGGAAATTGCTCGTCGTGCCGGGCGTGGGATCGAAGTGGCACAAATTGCCATGCGCACGCCAAAGCCTCAGTTCCAGACGACCGGTATTGCGATTACCAACGATGTCTTCGAAGTGGCCACGAACCCTGAGATCGACATCGTCATAGAGCTGATGGGCGGCTACACCGTTGCCCGCGAGCTGGTACTCAAGGCCATCGAGAATGGCAAGCATGTGGTCACCGCGAACAAGGCACTGATCGCCGTTCACGGTAATGAGATTTTCGCCAAGGCACGCGAGAAAGGCGTGATCGTGGCGTTCGAAGCGGCCGTGGCCGGTGGCATTCCGGTGATCAAGGCGATCCGTGAAGGCCTGTCCGCCAACCGCATCAACTGGGTCGCCGGGATCATCAACGGCACCGGTAACTTCATCCTCACCGAAATGCGCGAGAAGGGTCGCACCTTCGAAGACGTGCTGGCCGAAGCGCAAGCGCTGGGCTACGCCGAAGCCGATCCGACCTTCGACGTCGAAGGCATCGACGCGGCGCACAAGCTGACGATTCTGGCGTCGATCGCGTTCGGCATTCCGCTGCAATTCGACAAGGCCTACACCGAAGGCATCACCAAGCTGACCACCGCTGACGTGAACTACGCCGAGGCGCTGGGCTACCGCATCAAGCACCTCGGTGTGGCGCGCAGCACCGCTGCCGGTATCGAGCTGCGCGTACACCCGACGCTGATCCCGGCGGATCGTCTGATCGCCAACGTCAACGGCGTGATGAACGCCGTGATGGTCAACGGTGACGCTGCCGGTTCGACGCTGTTCTACGGCGCCGGTGCCGGCATGGAGCCGACCGCTTCGTCGGTGATCGCTGATCTGGTAGACGTGGTTCGCGCCATGACGTCCGATCCGGAAAACCGCGTGCCGCATCTGGCCTTCCAGCCGGATTCGCTGTCGGCGCACCCGATCCTGCCGATCGAAGCCTGCGAAAGCGCCTACTACCTGCGCATCCAGGCCAAGGACCATCCGGGCGTACTGGCTCAGGTGGCGAGCATCCTCTCGGAGCGCGGCATCAACATCGAGTCGATCATGCAGAAGGAAGTCGAGGAACACGACGGTCTGGTACCGATGATCCTGCTGACCCACCGCGTGGTCGAGCAGCGTATCAACGATGCGATCGCCGCCCTCGAAGCCCTGGCCGGCGTGAATGGTCCGGTTGTACGGATCCGCGTCGAGCACCTGAACTAAGTCGTTGTCCTGCAATGGCCCCGTGAAAGGGGCCACTGTTGTGCACACTCTCCATTGGAGTCAGTCATGCGTTACATCAGTACCCGCGGCCAGGCACCGGCCCTGAATTTCGAAGACGTCCTGCTGGCCGGTCTGGCCACTGACGGCGGTCTGTACGTCCCGGAAAACCTGCCACGTTTCACCCAGGAAGAAATCGCTTCCTGGGCCGGTCTGCCGTACCACGAACTGGCTTTCCGCGTGATGCGCCCGTTCGTGACCGGCAGCATCCCGGACGCCGATTTCAAAAAGATCCTCGAAGAAACCTACAGTGTGTTCTCGCACAGCGCTGTTGCGCCGCTGCGTCAGCTCAACGGCAACGAATGGGTGCTCGAGCTGTTCCACGGCCCGACCCTGGCGTTCAAGGATTTCGCCCTGCAACTGCTCGGTCGTCTGCTCGATTACGTGCTGGAAAAGCGCGGCGAGCGCGTGGTCATCGTCGGTGCCACCTCGGGTGACACCGGTTCGGCCGCCATCGAAGGCTGCAAGCACTGCGAAAACGTCGACATCTTCATCCTGCACCCGCACAACCGTGTGTCCGAAGTGCAGCGTCGGCAGATGACGACGATTGTCGGCGAGAACATCCACAACATCGCCATCGAAGGCAACTTCGATGACTGCCAGGAAATGGTCAAGAACAGCTTCGCCGACCAGAGCTTCCTGAAGGGCACGCGCCTGGTAGCGGTGAACTCGATCAACTGGGCGCGGATCATGGCCCAGATCGTCTACTACTTCCACGCAGCCCTGCAACTGGGCGGCCCGGCGCGTTCGGTGGCGTTCTCGGTACCGACCGGCAACTTCGGCGACATCTTCGCCGGTTACCTGGCGCGCAACATGGGCCTGCCAATCAACCAGTTGATCGTCGCGACCAACCGCAACGACATCCTGCACCGCTTCATGAGCGGCAACCAGTACGTCAAGGAAACCCTGCACGCCACGCTGTCGCCGTCGATGGACATCATGGTTTCGTCGAACTTCGAACGCCTGCTGTTCGACCTGCACGGTCGCAACGGCGCGGCGATTGCCGGGCTGATGGATTCGTTCAAGCAGGGCGGTGGTTTCAGCGTCGAGCAAGAGCGCTGGACCGAAGCCCGCAAGCTGTTCGACTCGCTGGCCGTGGACGATGCGCAAACCTGCGAAACCATCGCTGAAGTCTACGCGCAGTGCGGCGAAGTGCTGGATCCGCACACCGCCATCGGCGTCAAGGCCGCGCGCGAATGCCGCCGCAGCCTGGACATCCCGATGGTGATCCTGGGTACCGCACATCCGGTGAAATTCCCGGATGCCGTGGAGAAAGCGGGTGTAGGAAAAGCTCTCGAACTGCCTGCACATCTTTCTGATTTGTTTGAGCGAAACGAGCGCTGCACCGTTCTGCCAAACGAGCTGAAAGCCGTACAGGCCTTTGTCAGCCAGCACGGCAACCGCGGCAAGCCGCTGTAAGCCGAAAAAGCTGTCACATTTTGAAGCCCGTCTCCTGACGGGCTTTTTTGTTTCTGCTGCCACACTGCTCGGGTTTTCGCCCATGAAGGACGGGTGAGTCGATCACGAAGGAAGTGGCAATGCTGTTTGAAAGAGGATGGAAACACGCCCTGAAGCGGGTTTTTCTGCTGTGCCTGTTGGTTGGCTGGCGCGTGGGCGTTGCGGCGCATCTGGCGCATGATGAAGAGCAGTTAAACATCGGCACCGTTGTGCTGAGTGAAGCAGAGCGGCAATGGGTTCGCGATAACCCGACGGTGATCGTGGCGGCGGAGCAGTACCCGTTGTACCTGTTTCTGGATGAGCATGGTCATTGGAGCGGCTTGAACAATGATGTGCTCAAACGCATCAGCGCCATGACCGGGTTGCAATTCGTTTACCGGGAGTCGTTTTCCACCGCGCAGATGCTCGAGCGCCTGGAAACCGGTGCCGCAGACATGAGCACGACCCTGGCGATGAATGATGAGCGCCGGTTGAGCCTGGATTTCAGTCATGCCTTTGGCGGTGCCGGCTGGGTATTTGTCGGCCGCGCCGGCGAGCCTGGAGTGCAATCGCTGGAGCAGTTGGCCAAACGGGTGCTGGTGTTGCCGGGTCGGCATGCGCTGGAGGGGGTGATCCGACGCGATTATCCGTCCATCGAATTACGTTCGGTGAAAACCTATGCCGAGGCACGGGCGCTGGTCGAAAGCGGTGAGGCCTATGCCACCATCGAAAACGAAATCGGTGCGCAGCTCTATCCCTCAGGCTTGCTGAAGGTTGGCGAATTGCTGGAGGGAAAATGGGAGGCGGATCTTCTGGCCGTGCGCAAGGGTCAGCCGCAATTGCTGAGCATCCTGAACAAGGCGCTTGAAGCGTTCCCGGCTTCCGAACTGCGGGCCATTCGCCTGAACTGGCTGGGCGGCATCGGGCCGAAACCAGCTGCTGCGGGCTGGCAACACTGGTCGCGTTTGGGCTACTGGGGTGTGTTTGTGGTGGGGGCTTTTTGTGGGTTGTCGCTGTTATGGCATCGGCGAATGGCGGCGCTGATCAAACAGCATCGAGACGTGCAAAGCCAACTCGGTGATCAATTGGTCTTCCAGCGCGCGCTGATAGACGCTATGCCTGACCCGGTGTTCGTTCGCGACCTGGAAGGGCGTCTGATCCTCTGTAACAAAAGCTACGAAGAGGCGTTGTCGATCCGCTTTGAGCAGGTGCAGGGGTGTCGCTTGATCGACGTCGATGCCCTGCCGCGTGCCACCGCCGGCATGCTGCATGAGGAGTTCATGATTCAGCTGAGAACCCGCCGAACCCGCTTCAGCAGACGTCGCCTGCAATTCAAGCAGGGTAATCGCGACATCTATCAATGGACGGTGCCGTTTTACTGTGCCAGTGGGGAGTTGCGAGGCCTGCTCGGCGGGTGGACGGACATCACCCGGCGTGATGCGGCAACGACGGGACATCCGCATTGATATAGGGAAATTTCCTATATCACGCGCTTCCTTTTCCGATGGGGGACTGAAGGAGGCTGCCCTAAAGTGGGCAGCAACTGCGGACGAGTCCGCGATTGCCGTTTCAGAGGTCGTCCATGCGCTCGCTCAAAGTACTGATTCTCGAACCCGATCCTTATCGAATGATGGCGTTGCACCAGATGCTCAATGCGGTCGGTATCTACGACGTGCTGACAGCGCCGTCGCTGGCGTCCGCAAAGTGCTCGCTGGAGCGCCGCATCCGGGTCGACATAGCGATTTGCGATCCGCAACTGCGCGGCGGAGAGGGCCTGGCGCTGATCCGTCATCTGGTGGCCGGGCGGGAAGCGCGGGCGCTTATCCTGCTGGGGCGTGTGGCACCCGGCCTGCTGAGTGATCTCGAAAGCCTGCTGCACCAGCAGGAGCTGAAACTCCTGGGGCGTTTGCAAACGCCGGTCTCGGCGGTGCTGATGCGCGGGCTGCTGGACAGCTACCTGCAAGCGGCAGCCCATCCGGCGGGGGCTTGAGCCGATGGTTATGTTTCTGTCATCTTCACCGTGCATGCTCTGACAGACCGCTAACTGCTCCAGGAGCAGCGCGGTATTCAGAACTTTCTTCTCGGGCCGGTGGTCATTTATTGTGAACACGCCCCAGGCACAATGTTTTCGGACTATTGAGTGGAGATCGAGATGGAAAGTATCAGTCTATTGCTCGGTGAGGCTCTGAGCCCGTATCAGGTGACGTTGACTCCGTGTGGCGCCCATGGCGAATGCCTGGTGACGCTGAAGAACAGCAACGGCGCCCTCGTGGTGGAGCGCGAATTCAATCAGGCGCAGTTGAGCGACAAACGCCTGCTGACAGATGTGGTTGACGGTTTGCACCGTGACGTCCTGATCGCTGAAGGGCGGCTGGAGCCCTGTGTGATCGCGGCCTTGCGCAATGCGGCGCTGGATAAGCGTGCGGCCCTGTAAAGATGAAATATTTTTTGTGGGAACCTTCCTGCATCCCCGTCAGTCAGACCCCATAACAGCAGGATCAAGCATTGTGCTCCGGTGCTTGTCGCTTGCTGCTACGGGTCTTTAAGCAGACCGCGTTTAACCCCGAGTTGTCTCCCCACTGCTCGGGGTTTCTTTTTGCCCGCAGGTTTTACTGCGTGGCCTGTTGCTCGAAAAAAATCCGCGCCTGTTGCAGATAATCCGTGCGCATTTCGGGGTCCAGCCAGTCGGCATACGACTGGTTCAGTTGCTCGTGGGGCAGGGTACGCAGCAGTTGGTTGATCTCACTGATCGCCTGACGGCCCTGAGGCGTATCGGAACACCCGACAAAGCCAGACAGATACTTGCCGGTGCCGCGAATCGGAAAGAACACCAGTTCGTCTTCGGCAATTTGCGCCTGCTGCGCCTGATAGCGGATCTCCGGCCAGTAACCCAACACCACTTGCAGACGCCCCAGGCGCTGCATCGACAGCAGGCTGCTCAGGGCGTCGTTGCCATAATGCGGCGTCAACGCACCGCCGGGAGCCCGCTTGAGCAGACTGTCGAGATACTCTCCGTAACTGCGTTCCGCGACAACTCCGACCTTGATCTCGCCATTGGCCAGAAATGCCGGCAGATCGACTTCACCGTCGATCAGGTACGGCGCCAGTACGTCGCGATCCTTCTGACGCACCACCAGACCATTACTGACAGCGCGAAACGCCGGGATAGAGAAAGTGATCCATTGCGTGCGCTCCTTGCTCCAGATCAGCGACGGGTCGCAGGTGAAGGACGGCTCGTGCAGCATCTGCATGCCGCGGGCGCGATTGACCCGCATCAGCGTGTGTTCGTATTGCGGCATGCCGGCGATCAGCATCGGCATCAGTTGATCGATGACGCCCTGGCCCTTTTTCGGGCCTTCGAAGATGGTCAGGGGCGGCAGGTCGCGCAGCAACCAGACCAGCGTGGGTTTCGCTTGCGCCCAGGCGGGCAGGGTGAGCAGAAACAACAGGCCGAACAGCCGCCACGTCCACCAGTGGTGGGCGCGGTTGGCGTCCGATGTCTGCCGATGTTTCAGCTTAGATAGCTCCGTCTGCGCGCAACCGGGCGATCTGCTGTTCGTCGTAGCCAAGATCGTGCAGTACCTGCGCATTGTGTTCACCGAGTTGCGGTCCGACCCATTCGGAAGTACCCGGTGTCTCGGAGAGTTTCGGCACGATGCCCGGCATCTTGAAAGGCTTGCCGTCCGGCAGCTTCGCCTGCAGGAACATTTCCCGGGCGAGGTACTGCGGATCACTGAACATGTCCTCGGCACTGAAGATCCGGCTGGCCGGTACTTCTGCCTGGTTGAGCAAATCGAGCACGCTTTGCAGCGGCAGCGAATTGACCCAGCGGTCGATCACGCCATACAACTCGTCACGGCGACTGTCGCGCCCGTCATTACTGGCCAGTGTCGGGTCGTTGGCCAGATCCTCGCGGCCGATGATCAGCATGAAGCGCTTGAAGATCGCGTCGCCATTGGCGCCGATCTGCACATGCTTGCCGTCGGCGCTGGTGTGGATCGATGACGGCGTGATGCCCGGCATGATGTTGCCGGTGCGCTCGCGGATGAAGCCGAACACGTCGAACTCCGGCACCATGCTTTCCATCATGGCGAAAATCGCCTCGTACAACGCGACATCGACCACCTGGCCGAGACCGCCGTTGACCTCGCGATGACGCAGCGCCATCAGCGCGCCGATCACGCCCCACAACGCGGCAATCGAGTCACCGATGGAGATCCCGGTGCGCACCGGTGGCCGGTCTTCGAAGCCGGTGATGTAGCGCAAACCGCCCATGGACTCGCCGACCGCGCCGAAGCCCGGTTGATCCTTCATCGGCCCGGTCTGGCCGAAACCGGACAGACGCACCATCACCAGCTTCGGGTTCAGCGCATGCAGGGTTTCCCAGCTCAGCCCGAGTTTTTCCAGCACGCCGGGGCGAAAGTTTTCGATCAGGATGTCGGCTTCGCCCAGCAGTTTTTTCAGGATCGCCAGGCCCTCGGGGTGTTTGAGGTTCAGGGTCAGCGACTTTTTGTTACGCGCCTGGACGAACCACCACAGCGAGGTGCCTTCATACAATTTGCGCCACTTGCGCAGCGGATCACCGCCGTCGGGCGATTCGATCTTGATCACTTCGGCGCCGAATTCGCCGCAAATGCGCGAGGCGAACGGCCCGGCAATCAACGTACCCAATTCAATGACTTTCACACCGCTGAGCGGTTTGTTGGCGAACGGCATACTGAATCCTGTAGGACAAGGCTGAGCGGATACAGCGTTTTAACATAGCCGGCTGTCAGACGCCGCAGGTTGATCGCCATCAATTCGATGATTGCCTACGGCATCGGTTAGACTTGCCGACTTTCCTCGTATCAAGAAGCCCGTTCATGGCCCAGCCGTCTACCACGTACAAATTCGAACTGAACCTCACTGACCTCGACCGCAGCGTCTACGAGAGCGTCAAGCAGACCATCGCCCGTCACCCTTCGGAAACCGAAGAGCGCATGACCGTGCGGCTGCTGGCCTACGCCCTCTGGTACAACGAACTGCTGTCGTTTGGCCGTGGTCTGTCGGACGTGGATGAACCAGCGCTGTGGGAAAAAAGCCTGGATGACCGCGTTCTGCACTGGATCGAAGTCGGTCAGCCAGACGCCGATCGTCTGACCTGGTGCTCGCGTCGCACCGAACGCACCAGCCTGCTGGCCTATGGCAGCCTGCGCGTGTGGGAAGGCAAAGTGGTACCGGTGGCCAAGAACCTGAAAAACGTCAACATCGCTGCGGTGCCGCAGGAAGTGCTGGAAACCCTGGCCAAGGACATGCCGCGCGTCATCAAGTGGGACGTGATGATCAGCGAAGGCACGATCTTCGTCACTGACGACCGTGGTCAGCACGAAGTCCAGCTGGAATGGCTGGCCGGTGAACGCGGCTGATCCTGCGCCGCTTACTGATTAATCCCACGTATTCAAGAGAAGTTTCCGTTAGCCCATGCGTATTGATCCTCGACCGTTGCCTGCCACGCTGCCGTTTCTCGGTGACCTGCCACCTTTGCTGACCCGTTTGTACGCGGCGCGGGGTGTGCAGTCCGAGGCGGAGCTGGATAAAAGTCTGGCGCGGCTGATTCCGTTCCAGCAGCTCAAGGGCATCGAGGCGGCGGTGGATCTGCTGGTGACGGCGCTGGAGCAGCGTCAACGGATTCTGATCGTCGGTGACTTCGACGCCGATGGCGCGACGGCCAGTACGGTCGGCGTGCTCGGCTTGCGTCTGCTGGGCGCGGCGCATGTCGATTATCTGGTGCCGAACCGCTTCGAATACGGCTATGGCCTGACCCCGGAAATCGTCGAGGTTGCCCTGACCCGCGAACCGCAGTTGCTGATCACCGTCGACAACGGCATCTCCAGCGTCGAAGGTGTGGCGGCGGCGAAAAAGGCCGGGCTCAAGGTGTTGATCACCGACCACCACTTGCCCGGCGATGAACTGCCGCTGGCCGATGCGCTGGTCAACCCGAACCAGCCGGGCTGCGAGTTTCCGAGCAAGGCGCTGGCCGGGGTCGGGGTGATTTTCTACGTGTTGATGGCCTTGCGCGCGCGCCTGCGCAGCCTTGGCTGGTACGAGAGCAAGCCGCAGCCGAACATCGGTGAACTGCTGGATCTGGTGGCGCTGGGCAGCGTTGCCGACGTGGTGCCGCTGGACGCCAACAACCGGATTCTGGTGCATCAGGGCCTCGAGCGGATTCGCGCCGGGCGTGCACGACCGGGGATCAAGGCAATTCTTGAAGTGGCCAAGCGTGACGCGGCGCGAATCACTTCCACCGACCTTGGATTTATCGTCGGCCCGCGCCTGAACGCGGCGGGGCGCCTGGACGACATGAGCCTCGGGATCGAATGCCTGCTCACTGCCGACGCCAATCTGGCGCGGGAAATGGCCGCGCAACTGGACGGCATGAACCAGGATCGCAAATCCATCGAGCAGGGCATGCAGCGCGAGGCGCTGGCCCAGCTCAAGGACTTGCCGGTGGAATCGATGCCGTTCGGCCTGTGTCTGTTCGATCCCGAGTGGCACCAGGGGGTGATCGGCATTCTCGCTTCGCGGATGAAAGAACGTTATTTCCGTCCGACGATTGCCTTCGCCGATGCCGGTGACGGTTTACTCAAGGGCTCGGGGCGTTCGGTGCAGGGTTTCCACATTCGCGATGCTTTGAGCGTGGTGGCGGCGCAGCATCCGAACCTGATTGCCAAGTACGGTGGCCACGCGATGGCGGCCGGTCTGACTTTGCCGCAAGAGAATTTTCCGCTGTTCGCCGAGGCTTTCGATGCCGAAGTGCGTCGGCAACTTCGTGAGGAAGACCTGACCGGGCGCATGCTTTCGGATGGCACGCTGGCGGTCGAGGAATTCCATCTGGAACTGGCCCGCGCCCTGCGCCATGCCGGGCCTTGGGGCCAGCACTTCCCGGAGCCGCTGTTCCATGGCGTGTTCCAGTTGGTCGAGCAACGGGTGGTCGGCGAGCGGCACCTGAAAGTGGTGCTGAAAAGCGAGTGCGGGTCGGTGAAGCTGGATGGCATCGCTTTCGGCATCGACCGTGATGTCTGGCCGAACCCGACCATTCAGTGGGTCGAGCTGGCCTACAAACTCGACGTCAACGAATTTCGGGGCAACGAGACGGTGCAACTGATGATTGCCCACATCGAACCGCGCTGACGCCATTCGCGAGCAGGCTCGCTCCCACAGGCACGGTGTTGTCTTTGTGGGAGCGAGCCTGCTCGCGAAAGCACCCTTTCACACACTGAATCACTCTGAACCCTCCCTCATCCCCGGTTGTCGACTAGGCTCTAAGCACTGCTTGATTGGCCTTGTGACGTCTTGTCGAATTTTTTGCCCGCGGGGGCGGGTGCTGCACCATTTCCTGTCACTCGTCGACTTTTCAAACAGAACCCTGGAGCCTGCCCACTGATTTGAGAGGTGCCCCATGAGTCTGCTGCTCGAACCCTTTACCCTTCGCCAACTGACCCTGCCCAACCGCATCGCCGTGTCGCCGATGTGCCAGTATTCCAGCGTCGACGGTCTGGCCAACGACTGGCATCTGGTGCATCTGGGCAGCCGCGCGGTGGGCGGTGCCGGCCTGATTTTCACCGAGGCCACGGCGGTCACCGCCGACGGGCGGATCACCGCCGAAGACCTCGGTTTGTGGAACGACGAACAGATCGAACCGCTGCAACGCATCACCCGCTTCATCACCGCTCAGGGTGCGGTTGCTGGCATTCAACTGGCCCACGCCGGGCGCAAGGCCAGCACCCATCGGCCCTGGATCGGCAAACACGGCAGCGTCAAACCGGAGGATGGCGGCTGGATCCCCGTCGGGCCGTCGCCGATTGCCTTCGACCCGCAACACACGCAACCCAAGCAGCTGGATGAAGGGCAAATCGCCGAAGTCATCCAGGCGTTCGTTGCTGCGGCCAAACGTGCGTTGACCGCAGGTTTCAGCGTGGTCGAGGTGCATGCCGCCCATGGTTATCTGCTGCATCAGTTTCTGTCGCCATTGAGCAATCAGCGCCGCGATCAATACGGTGGTTCGTTTGAGAACCGTATTCGTCTGGTGTTGCAAGTCACCGAGGCCGTGCGCGAGGTCTGGCCACAAGAGTTGCCGGTATTTGTCCGGGTTTCGGCCACCGACTGGGTCGAAGACGGCTGGAACCCGGATGAAACCGTGGAGCTGGCGCGCCGCCTCAAGGCATTGGGAGCGGATCTGATCGACGTCTCTTCCGGTGGTACCGCCGCCAACGCCGAGATTCCGGTGGGGCCGGGTTATCAGACGCGCTTCGCCGAACGGGTGCGCAAGGAGTCCGGCATCGCCACCGGCACCGTCGGCATGATTACCGAGCCGGCGCAGGCCGAGCACATTCTGCGCACCTGTCAGGCCGACATCATCTTCCTCGCCCGCGAGCTGCTGCGTGACCCGTACTGGCCGCTGCATGCCGACGATGATCTGGGCGGGCGCAAAGCGGTATGGCCGGCGCAGTATCAGCGCGCGACCCATCGTGATCAGCCGATTCACGAATCCGATCTGCGCGATTGATTTCAAACCGGCGCAACGTCTATAAACCCGCCATTGAACCGGCGGGTTTTTTCTTGCCTGCCATTTGCCAAGGAAGTCGAGCATGTTGATCGAGCGAGAACTGACCGAACACGACTTGCCGCTGCTGGCGCAGATCGACCGCAGTGAGCTGGTTGAAGAATGTTATCGGCTGGAAAACGGTGAATTGATTCTGTATCCGGTGCATTTCGACATGCGTGGCTGGCCGGAAGGAGAAGCTGAGGAAAACGCGCTGGCGCTGGAGAAGTGCTTGCGACGCGGTGGCTGGTTGTACGGGGTTTTCGATGGGCAGGCGCTGGTCGCGGCGGTGGTTGTGGATAACCGGGTTATTCACAATCAGGGGTTGAGCATGCGCCAGTTGAAGTTTCTGCACATCAGCCGTGATTACCGCGGGCAAGGGCTGGGGGCGAAGTTGTTTGCGCTGGCCTGCGAGCAGGGCCGGCGATTCGGTGCCGAGGCGTTGTATGTTTCAGCGACTGAATCGCGCAACACTGTGGAGTTTTATCAGAGACAGGGTTGCCGGTTGGTTGATCAGGCGGATCCAGAGTTGTTTGATCAAGAACCCAGAGACATTCATCTGTATTGCCCACTGACCTGACGCAGTTTCTTCAATAACCGATGTTGAATGTTCTGACGCATTCGCGAGCAAGCCCGCTCCCACCCTGGTTCTGTGTCGGTCGCAAACTGTGTGATCGACCGGGATCCAGGGTGGGAGCGGGCTTGCTCGCGAAGAGGCCCTTACAGGCGCCTCAAATCATCAAGGATATTTGCGCTTGTCCGGCGCCGGCGGGAAGTACTGGTACAACCAGGTCTCGCTCAATGTGCGGTCATTGGTGCGGATGAACAGGCGCAGTTCCACCGGGTCGACGCTGTCGCTGGTCGGGTACCAGTCGAACAGGATCCGGTAACCCTTGATGTCATCGAGCACCAGCACGCTGAAGTCCTGCACCTTGCCGTTGGAGCAGGTGACCACCGGTTCGATCCCGGTGCCCTGCGGCAGGCGATCGAGACCGCCACCGGTGAAGTCCACGGCAAAGCGACGGGCCCAGACCGGTGGGTAATGCTCGCCTGGTGCCCAGCCCTCGACGAAGCCACCCATGCCCGAACGGGTCGCATGCACCCGCGCCAGTGGCGTACCGACCGGTGGCAGGGCGCTCCAGTAGAGCTTGTAGCCATAGTTCAGCGAGTCGCCGGCAGCCACTGGCTTCTTCGGGGTCCAGAACGCGACGATGTTGTCGAGGGTTTCGCCGGTGGTAGGAATTTCCAGCAGATCAATCGAGCCTTCGCCCCACGCGGTGGTCGGTTCAACCCACAGGCTCGGGCGCTTGCTGTACCAGTCAACGGTGTCCTGATAGTTGGCGAACTCGTGGTCGGTCTGCACCAGACCGAAGCCTTTCGGATCGGTGTCGGCGAACGCGTTGAACTGCAGGGTCGCCGGGTTGTTCAGCGGACGGCAGATCCACTCGCCGTTGCCGCGCCACATCGCCAGGCGATCGGAGTCGTGAATCTGCGGGTGGATGGTGTCGCACATGCGGCGTTCGTGGGTGCCGCAGCTGAACATGCTGGTCATCGGTGCGATGCCCAGTTGTTCGATGGCGGTACGCGCGTTGATGTGGGCGTCGATCTCCATCACCACGCGCTCGGCCTGGCAATCGATGTCGAAGCGGTAGGCACCGGTGGCGCTCGGCGAGTCGAGCAGCGCATAGACCACAAAACGCGTGGCGTTCTGATCCGGAGTCTCGAACCAGAATTTGGTGAAGTCAGGGAATTCTTCGCGCTTTTTCGCGTAGGTGTCGACGGCCAGACCACGGGCCGAGAGGCCATATTGGCCAGTCGCATCCACCGCGCGGAAATAACTGGCGCCGAGGAACGACACCACGTCATGGCGATCCAGCTCCGGCGCCTTGAACAGCTTGAAGCCGGCAAACCCCAGGTCGCCCTTGAGCTGCTGGGTGTCGACCGAGGTGTTCTCGTAGTTGAACAGCGTCGGGCGGAAATGCACTTCGCGGGCGGTGCGGGTCTTCGGATCGACGCTGTACATGCGCACCGGCTGGCGGAAACCCATGCCGACGTGGAAGAACTGCACGTCCAGCTGACCCTTGTTTTCTTTCCACAACGAATGATCGCCGTCGTAGCGGATCGCGTTGAAGTTCTGCGGGGTCATGGTCGCCAGCGTTGGCGGCAGCACCTGTTTGGTGTCCTGATAGGCCGAGCCGGCCAGTTGCTTGGCTTGGCGCTTGAGCGCTTCGAAGTCGAAAGCCTGGGCCTCGCCATCGGCGGCGCCACCATTGGCGGCCCAGGCACGGGCGGCCAGCAGGCCGGAAGCCGAGAGACCGGTGTAAGCCGCAATGGCCATCGACGCTTTGAGCAAATTCCTGCGGTGCATAGATACAACCTGTCGTGAGCAATCCCGCGCCGTTCCTGGCACGTACTGGATCAGAAATTACGGTTCGGACAAGCCTTCGGCCAAACGCAACGGACTATAAACAGATGCCGGCTAGCTTAAACGGTTCGCTCGCCGAGCAAAATTCGTTGATTCACAGTGACAGAGTGTCAATGAAACAAGACATGTCGGTTAAAAATCTGACAGGGCGTTCTGATTTATGCGGCATATCTGCTTTTTTCGACTAATTACTCTAAAAACCGCTTTTCAGCGCCGATTAAATTTCTATTCTATGGGCATGGCCGGTCGCGAACCTTCAGACCGGCGGGGCACACGACGCTGCTGTAAGGGGCAGGGCGATGTGGTGATAAAGCAATTCTTCGAAGTATCAGAGAAGGACATCGTCCATGGCAAAAATACAAGGTATCGCCGAAATGCTCGGCATCTTCCCCTGCCTCGGCAGCGGCCGCAGAAGGCGTCGTTTGAGTTCTGAAGAGCTGAAGCTGGTGGAGCGTTATCGCGAGTTGTCGGAGAGTGACCGGATAGCGATGCGGTATCTGGTGGATGCGATGCGCAGTGTTTCGCGGTTTTAACGGCGCGTAAGACTGTGGCGAGGGAGCTTGTCGAATCGTCGCACCGTCCCGCTGGACTGCGCAGCAGTCCCTCGCTTTTTGTAGAGGGGCCGCTGCGCGACCCAGCGGGAGCAAGCTCCCTCGCCACAGGTTTTTTTATTGAATGGACTTCAGCTACACGTTCCCAAAACCGGATACGGTCGCTGTCCATGCATCAAATCCGGCACATCCCGCCATTTGACCCACGCCTGCTGTTGCCAGTGCAGCAGCGGTACGGTAACGCCTGCCCAATGCATTGAGCTCAAGCTCGGGTGGTTTTCCACAGGGCTTGATTGGGCTTCGCGCAGCATCGGGATCACTTCATGACTTAGCCATTGGCGCAGGTTGCGGTTTTCCGGGACGAAGTGGTGGACAAGCAGGGCGTATAGGCCGGACTCGCTGACTATCGCGCAATCGACGATTTCGCCGTCCTTACGCATGAGGACGTTGCGACGCTGATCGGGATCGAGTTTCAGGGTGAGGCGTTCGTTTAGCGGATAGCCCATCAGGCGACCGAGATCCTGAACACAAAACCAGGCTTCGTGTTCTTGCATGAATGCGTGGAGGAAGCGGTTGTGGCGGGTGAAGACGGTGGGGGTGAAGAAATCAGAACTTTTAGAGAGACTTTGGACGTGGTTAGGCATTCGTCGACTCCAATATTGAGAATAGAGCCGCCACTCAAATGAGTGCGGTCACGCCGTTTTGATATTTATTCCGGCTCCGACACCGGGCCGCTGATTTCGCCGCCGAGAGAAAGCCTATCGGCTAGCCACCTACGACGCCAAGTCGGCTCTATTGATACCTTCTGTAGGAAAACGGGCTTGTTTCTGAAGGCAGCATCTGTAGGAAATGCCTGATTTTGTAGTGCCGGCAGCAACCGACCGCCCAAGCCGTAGTTTTTCCTTTATCTAATTGGGTTCACGGAATGAACTGCATGAGTGCCATCAGGGCTAAGAGGTCGAGGCCTGCAATCCGGTAACAATAATCCTGCGATAAGCGGCGGTTGCAGATATCTCAGTCAAGTAATACGTTGTTCCATTGAGTAATACTTTAGGGGTATGACATGTCGACAACCATGACCAGCAAGGGGCAAGTCACAATCCCCAAGCCAATTCGTGATGCTTTGCATCTTACGCCGGGCTCGGCCATTGAGTTCAGCGTCAACGATCACGGCGAAGTGGTTCTGCATTGTGCTAAGCGCGAATCGGGAAAAGCGCGGGCTCCTGATCGATTTGATGCCGTAAGGGGCAAAGCCGATATCAAATGGCGAACCGATGATTTAATGGCCTTGCTCCGAGGGGATGATTGATGGTGCTGGTCGATACGAATGTGTTGATTGATGTGCTCGAAGACGATCCGGTCTGGGCCGATTGGTCGATTCAGCAACTTCGTGCTCAATCACTGATCCATGAGTTAGCCATCAACCCGATAGTTTATGCAGAGCTATCACAGACATTTTCGACGTTTGAGGCATTGGACGGAGTAGTGAGTCAACTGGGATTGGTCATGCAGGACATTCCTAGACCCGCACTGTTTTTAGCTGGAAAGGCCTTCGTGAAGTATCGGAAGGTTGGCGGTGGAAAGCATAATGTTCTGGCGGATTTTTTCATCGGAGCACATGCGGCCGTAAAAAAATTACCCTTGTTGACGAGAGACTCCAAGCGTTACCGCAATTATTTCCCTTCAGTCGAATTGATAACGCCGTCCTGAGCTTATGAATTGCTACACGACGTGCGGTCTCGCAAATCGCCCCGGTAACCATGAACCTACCGGGGCGATTCTGTTTAGCGACTCACCTTCCACGCATCCCCAGCCGGCGCCTTCCCATGGTCATACGGCTTGCCAATCCACATATAAACCAGCCCCAAACCAATCACGATCGCAGTACTCAACACCATCGCATAGTTCACGTACCACGCCGCATCCGGCGTACGTGGCCAGGCCATGTTGATGATTGCGCCAACGCCATACACCAGCGCGCCGATGTTCACTGGCCAGCCCCAGGCGCCGAGGGTGAATTTGCCGTTGGGTTTCCAGCCTTTCATCCGCGCATACAAAGCAGCCAGTACGATCATCTGGAATGCGAGGTAGATGCCGATGGCGGCGAAGCTGACGATGGTGGCCACGGCGTCTTGCAGGAAGAAGCCGAGGGCGATGATCAGGGCGGGCAGGACGCCGGACACGAACAGCGCGGCAACCGGTACTTGGGTTGTAGGAGAAATCTTTTTCAGCAGTCGGCTGCCGATGACCATTTCGTCGCGAGCGTAGGAGTACAGCAGACGACTCGCCGCAGCCTGCAGGCTGATGACGCAGGAGATGAAGGAAATCATCACCACGCCCATCACTACTTTCGAGCCGATCGGGCCGAAGGCGTTGTTGAGGATGGTGGTGACCGGGTCCTTGTCGGTGCCGTTGATCACCGCTTGCATGTCCGGCACGGCGAGGATCAACGCCAGGCAGGCGAACATCGCCGCGATGCCGCCGATGTAGATGGTCATGCGCATGGCCACCGGGATTTTTGCGCTGGGGTTCGGGGTTTCTTCGGCAACGTCGCCGCAGGCCTCGAAACCGTAGTAGAGGAACATTCCCGCCAGCGAAGCGGTGAGGAACGCCGGCAGGTATGAGCCATCAACGCTGATGTCGAAGGTGTTGAACAGCACGCTCAGCGGTTGGTGACGTTCGAAGATCAGCAGGTACACGCCGACGATCACCGCGCCGACCAGTTCGCAGAGGAAGCCGAACATGGCGATGCGCGCCAGCACTTTGGTGCCGCTCAGATTGACCAGCGTGGCGAACAGGGTCAGCACCAGCGCGATGATGATGTTGGTGTTGTTGCTCGGCTCAAACCCGAGCATCGCCGCCAGATACGGGCCGGCACCGACGGCCACCGCCGCGATGGTCACGCACAGGGCGATGGAGTAGATCCAGCCGACCATCCACGCCCATTTTTTGCCGACCAGACGTCGCGCCCATGGATAAACGCCGCCGGAAATCGGGAACTGCGAGACCACTTCGCCGAAGATCAGGCACACCAGCAACTGGCCGCAACCGACCAGCAAGTAAGCCCAGAACATCGGTGGCCCGCCGGCCGCGAGGCACAGGCCGAACAGGGTATAAACCCCCACGACCGGTGACAGATAGGTGAACCCTAAAGCGAAGTTTTCCCACAGGCTCATGCTGCGGTTGAAGTTGGAGGTGTAGCCGAGTTTGCGCAGTTGTTCGGCATCGCTGTCGGCAACGGCGGCCGAGAGTTCGGGTGAGGCACTCATGGGTGTTTGCTCCGTGAAATCGGCAGATTTCGGATGGCCGAAGCCGTGGCGAGGCTTTGTGGGCGCCGCCCGGGTCGGTAGTTATTGTTTTGGAATCCTGGTGGTGCGTAATGCCGGTTTCCTTCCTGAAACCGGGGTGACGCCTTCGCGAGCAGGCTCGCTCCCACAGGTGGAACGCATTTCAATTAATGTGGGAGCGAGCCTGCTCGCGAAGCTTTTGACCTTAGTGCTTGAACATCACATGCCGAACCGTGGTGTAGTCCTCCAGCCCGTACATGGACATGTCCTTGCCGTAGCCGGACAATTTCTGACCGCCATGGGGCATTTCGCTGACGAGCATGAAGTGCGTGTTGACCCAGGTGCAGCCGTACTGCAAACGTGCGGACATCCGATGTGCGCGGCCTACATCCGCCGTCCACACCGAGGACGCCAGGCCGTAGTCGGAGTCGTTGGCCCACTCCAGCGCCTGCGCTTCATCGGTGAACTTGGTTACTGACACCACCGGCCCGAATACTTCGCGGCGGACGATCTCGTCATCCTGTTGCGCGTCGGCCAGCACCGTCGGTTCGAAGAAGAAACCGTTGCCTTCCACAGCCTTGCCGCCGGTGATCAAGCGAATGTGCGACTGCGCCACGGCGCGTTCGACGAACGCGGCGACGCGGTCGCGATGCTGCGCGGTGATCAGCGGCCCCAGCTCGGTCGACGGATCATCCTGCAAGCCGTATTTGATGCTGCTCACCGCCGCGCCGAGCTTCTCGACAAACTTGTCGTAAATGCCTTGCTGCGCATAGATCCGGCACGCGGCGGTGCAGTCCTGCCCGGCGTTATAGAAACCGAAGGTGCGGATGCCTTCGACGGCGGCATCGATGTCGGCGTCGTCGAAGATGATCACCGGCGCCTTGCCACCCAGTTCCATGTGCATGCGTTTGACGCTGTCGGCGGTGCTGGAAATGATGTTCGAGCCAGTGGCGATGGAGCCAGTCAGCGAGACCATGCGCACTTTAGGATGCGTGACCAACGGGCTGCCGACGGTAGGACCGCGACCGAATACCAGATTGAGTACACCGGCCGGGAAGATTTCCGACGCCAGTTCGGCCAGACGCAACGCGGTCAGCGGAGTTTGTTCCGACGGCTTGAGCACTACGGTATTACCGGCAGCGAGGGCCGGGGCGATTTTCCAGGCGACCATCATCAACGGGTAGTTCCACGGCGCGATGGACGCGATCACGCCCACCGGATCGCGGCGGATCATCGAAGTATGGCCGGCAAGGTATTCGCCACCGGCCGAACCGCTCATGCAACGGCTGGCGCCAGCGAAGAAGCGGAACACGTCGGCAATCGCCGGGATCTCGTCGTTCAGTGCGGCGCTGTAGGGTTTACCGCAGTTGTCGGATTCGAGTTTGGCCAGTTCCTCGCCGTGGGCTTCGATGGCGTCGGCGAGTTTGAGCAGCAGCAGCGAACGGTCTTTCGGCGTGGTTTGCGACCACTCGGCGAAGGCGTTGTCGGCGGCGCGCACGGCGGCATCGACCTGGGCCTCGGAGGCTTCGTTGATCTCCACCAGTATGCTGCCGAGCGCCGGGTTGAGCACCGGTTGGGCCGGGCCTTCGCCGTTGACCAGGTGGCCGTTGATCAAGAGTCTGGTTTGCATGTTGTTGTCCTCACTAACACTTTTATTGTTCTGGCCGAATCGATAACCCTGTGGGAGCGAGCCTGCTCGCGAAAGCGGTGTGTCAGCCGACATCAATGCTGAATTTGATTGCCTCTTCGCGAGCAAGCTCGCTCCCACATTTCGATCCAGGTTCTTCAGTTATTCGGTTATTTCCCGCCACTGCCCGCGACACTCTCGCCACCCCGGGTCAGGTAATACGCGCCAAGGATCGGCAGCATGGTCACCATCATCACCAGCATCGCGACGACGTTGGTCACCGGCACATCCCGTGGGCGGCTGAGCTGGTTGAGCAGCCACAACGGCAACGTGCGCTCATGTCCGGCGGTGAACGTGGTGACGATGATTTCGTCGAACGACAGCGCAAAGGCGAGCATGCCGCCGGCCAACAGCGCCGAGCCGAGGTTGGGCAGGATGGTGTAGCGAAAGGTCTGCCAGCCATCGGCACCGAGGTCCATCGAGGCCTCGATCAGACTGTGCGAAGTACGCCGCAGACGGGCGATGACGTTGTTGTAGACGATCACCACGCAGAAGGTCGCGTGGCCGACGATGATGGTGAACATCCCCGGCTCGATCCCCAGTGTCTTGAAAGTCGCCAGCAGCGCGATCCCGGTGATGATCCCCGGCAGCGCGATCGGCAAAATCAGCATCAGCGAAATGCCCTGCTTGCCGAAGAAATCGCGGCGGTACAACGCTGCCGAAGCCAGCGTACCGAGCACCATCGCGATCAACGTGGCGATGGCGGCAATCTGCAGCGAGAGCTTGATCGCCTCCAGCACATCCGGCCGCGAAAACGCCACGCTGAACCAGTGCAGGGTGAAGCCCTTCGGCGGAAAGCTGAACGCGGCTTCCTCGGTGTTGAAGGCGTAAAGAAAGATGATCAGGATCGGGAAGTGCAGAAACACCAACCCGCCCCAGGCGGCAATGCGCAGGCCCAGTGAAGCGCGCTCAGAGTGCATCGAAGGCCCCCAGTCGTTTGACGATGGACAGGTAAATGGCGATCAACACAATCGGCACCAACGTGAACGCTGCGGCCATCGGCATGTTGCCGATCGCACCTTGCTGCGCGTACACCATACTGCCGACGAAGTAACCCGGCGGCCCGACCAATTGCGGCACGATGAAGTCGCCCAGGGTCAGGGAAAAAGTGAAGATCGAACCGGCAGCAATTCCCGGAATCGACAGCGGCAGAATCACCTGCATGAAGGTCTGGCGCGGCCTGGCGCCGAGGTCGGCGGAAGCCTGCAACAGCGATGGCGGCAGACGCTCCAGCGACGCCTGAATCGGCAGGATCATGAACGGCAGCCAGATGTAGACGAACACCATGAACCGCCCCAGATGCGAGGTCGATAAGGTGCTGCCACCCACACCAGGAATCCCCAGAATGAACTGCAACACCGGTTCCAGCCCCAGGTGCTGGACGAACCACTGCGCGACACCACCCTTGGCCAGCAGCAACGTCCAGGCGTAGGCCTTGACGATGTAACTGGCCCACATCGGCATCATCACCGCGATGTAGAAAAACGCCTTGGTCTTGCCCGTGGTGTAGCGCGCCATGTAGTAGGCAATCGGGAACGCGACGATGGCGCTGGCGATCGACACGACGACGGCCATGCTCAGCGTGCGCAGGATGATGTCGAAGTTCGACGGCTGAAACAGCGCGGCAAAATTCGCCAGGGTCAGGTCAGGAGTGACCGCCATGGTGAAGTCGTCGAAGGTGTAAAAACCCTGCCACAACAGCACCAGCAGCGAGCCGAGGTAGATCGCGCCGAACCACAGCAACGGCGGCACCAGCAGCAGCGACAAATACAGGTTCGGTTTGCGATAGAGCAGGTTGGAGAACCGCCGCAACGGCGGTGCTTGAGTCATCGCGAGCGTGCTCATTTCAGACCCCGCTCGCGACGGTATCATGCAGCGGGATCATCGCTTCCCGCGCCCAGCGTGCGCTCAGGCGCTGGCCGGTCTGGTGCTGCGCGCTGCTGTCGACCCACTGATTGTTGGCGTGGCTGATGCTCAGGCTCTGGCCGTTTTCCAGCGTCAGTTCATAGCGCGTGGCGCTGCCCTGATACTGGATGTCGTGGAGCAGACCGCTGACTTCGATTTCATGGCTGGCGAGAGGCCCTTCGGCGAAACGCACGTGCTCGGGGCGAATCGAAAACGGCTGCGGATGACCGCTGAGCTGGCGGGCCAGATCGCCGCGAATCACGTTCGAGGTGCCGACGAATTCGGCGACGAAGGTGGTGGTCGGTTTCATGTACAGATTGCGCGGGGTGTCGACCTGTTCGATGCGGCCCTTGTTGAACACCGCCACGCGGTCGGACATCGACAATGCTTCGGTCTGATCGTGAGTGACGAAGATGAAAGTGATGCCAAGCTGGCGTTGCAGCTTCTTCAGTTCACTCTGCATCTGCTCGCGCAGTTTCAGGTCGAGGGCGCCCAACGGCTCATCAAGCAACAGCACCCGTGGGCGATTGACCAAGGCGCGGGCGAGGGCGACACGCTGGCGCTGACCGCCGGACAACTGCACCGGTTTGCGTGCGCCATAACCGCCGAGGGCGACCATGTCCAACGCCTCTTCGGCGCGCTTGTGGCGCTCGGTTTTGCTCACGCCTTTGACCTTCAAACCGTAGGCGACGTTGTCCAGCACGTTCATGTGCGGGAACAGTGCGTAATCCTGGAAGACGGTATTCACATCACGTTGATACGGCGGCAGACCGGCGGCTTCGGCGCCGTGAATGCGGATCGAGCCGGCGCTCGGTTGTTCGAATCCGGCGATCAGGCGCAGGCAGGTGGTCTTGCCCGAGCCGGAAGGGCCGAGCATGGAAAAGAACTCGCCGTCCTGGATATCGATGGAAACCCGGTCAACGGCCTTCACCTCGCCGAACTGCCGGGAAACGTTGGTGAACTGGACTGCAAGCGTCATGGTGCGGTGCTCCAAAAAGGCGCGGGCCGTCGCAGCGGCCCTCGCCTGGACTTCTGAAAAAACTGAAACATCTAACGGTGAATGCGATCCGCTTTTAGCTCCCTCTCCCTCCGGGAGAGGGCGGGGGGTGAGGGTGGCCTCATTGGCCGTCGCCCTTCAATCAAGAGCAAAGTCAAAAGCCACCCCCTCACCCCAGCCCTCTCCCGGAGGGAGAGGGGGAAAGGGAGTTAGACCAAGTTGCTCTCGGGCTTACCTGCCGCCCATGATCGCAATGTAGTCCTGAGTCCAGCGGCTATAAGGCACGAACTTGCCGCCCTCGGCCTGCGGGGTTTTCCAGAAGGCGATCTTGTCGAACTGGTCGAAGCCATTGGTCTTGCAACCCTCGGCGCCGAGCAGTTCGCTCTCCTTGCACGCCGCCGGCACGGCTGGCAGCGAACCAAACCACGCCGCCACGTCACCCTGGACTTTCGGCTGCAACGACCAGTCCATCCACTTGTACGCGCAGTTCGGATGCTTGGCTTCGGCGTGCAGCATGGTGGTGTCGGCCCAACCGGTAGCGCCTTCTTTCGGGATGGTCGAAGCGATCGGCTGTTTCTCGTTGATCAGGCCGTTGACCTGATACGGCCAGGCGCTCGACGCCACCACGCCTTCGTTCTTGAAGTCGCTCATCTGTACCGTGGTGTCGTGCCAGTAACGGTGAATCAATGGCTGCTGCGCGCGCAACAGATCAAGCACAGCCTTGTACTGCGCTTCGGTGAGTTGATACGGATCCTTGATCCCCAGCTCAGGTTTGGCGGTCTTCAGGTACAGCGCCGCATCGGCGATGTAGATCGGGCCGTCATAGGCCTGCACGCGACCCTTGTTCGGTTTGCCGTCGGGGAAATTCTGCGCGTCGAACAGTACGTTCCAGCTGGTCGGCGGCGTCTTGAACACGTTGGTGTTGTACATCAGCACGTTCGGACCCCACTGATACGGGGTGCCGTAGGTCTGGTTGTTGACCACGTACCACGGCGCATCTTTCAGCCGTGGATCGAGGGTTTTCCAGTTCGGGATCAACGCGGTGTTGATCGGTTGCACACGCTTGCCGACGATCAGGCGCAACGAGGCATCGCCCGAGGCGGTGACCAGATCGTAACCACCCTTGGCCATCAGGCTGACCATCTCGTCGGAGGTGGCGGCAGTCTTCACGTTGACCTTGCAGCCGGTTTCCTTCTCGAAACCGCTCACCCAGTCGTAAGCCTTGTCACTCTCGCCACGTTCGATGTAGCCCGGCCAGGCCACGATATCCAGCTGACCCTCGCCGGCGCCGACCGCCTTCAGCGGCTCGGCAGCTTGCAGGCTGGCGCTGGCCAGCAGGGCTGTGGTGATTGCACTGAGCAGTGCGGTCTTGTGCACGAACATGGTTGAACCCTCTTCTTTAAATTATGGTCGGGGCAGTTGTGAACGCGGTGCAGCATGCCGTTGGCGGCTTGTTATTAGCGTAGTCAGAGATGCTGGCCGTGGCGGGCCATGATGTGCCGCACCACGCTGTAGTCCTGCAGCGAATCACTGGATAAGTCTTTGCCGTATCCGGAGCGTTTCAGCCCGCCGTGGGGCATTTCGCTGACCAGCATGAAGTGGCTGTTGATCCACGTGCAGCCGTACTGCAAACGGGCGGCGACCTGCATTGCCTTGTCCAGATTCTGCGTCCACACCGACGAGGCGAGGCCGTATTCGGAGTCGTTGGCCCAGTCCACGGCTTGCGCGAGTTCGTCGAAGCGGGTCACGGTGACCACCGGGCCGAAGACTTCGCGCTGGACGATTTCATCAGTCTGTTTGCAACCGGCCAGCAACGTCGGCTGGTAGAAGAACCCGGCGCCGGAATGCCCCGCCGCGCCGGTCACCCGCTCGATGTGCGGCTGGCCGAGCGCACGCTCGACGAAACTGGCGACGCGGTCGCGCTGGCGGGTGCTGATCAGCGGGCCGATCTCGTTGTCGGCATCGCGCTTGCCGGCGAAGCGCAGGCTGCTGACCGCTGCGCCGAGCTCGGCGACCAGTTTGTCGTGAATGCCGGCTTGCGCGTAGATCCGGCACGCGGCTGTGCAGTCCTGCCCGGCGTTGTAGTAACCGTAGGTGCGCACGCCGTCGACCACCGCTTGAATATCCGCGTCGTTGCAGACGATCACCGGGGCTTTGCCGCCGAGTTCCAGATGCGTGCGCTTGAGGGTTTTTGCCGCCGCCTGAAGGATCTTCTGCCCGGTGACGATATCGCCGGTCAGCGAGACCATGCGCACCTTGGCGTGACCGACCAGATGGCTACCGACGCCTTCGCCACCGCCGCAGATGATGTTGATCACCCCGCGCGGCAGGATCTCGGCGAGTGCTGGCGCCAGTGCGAGGATCGACAGCGGTGTGTGTTCGGATGGCTTGAACACCAGCGTATTGCCGGCGGCGAGGGCCGGGGCGATTTTCCACGCGGCCATCATGATCGGGTAGTTCCACGGGGCAATCGACGCCACCACGCCAATCGGATCGCGACGCACCATGCTGGTGTAACCCGGCAGGTACTCGCCACTGAGCTGACCGGTCTGGCAGCGCACGGCACCAGCGAAGAAGCGGAACACGTCGACGGTGGCGGTCAGATCGTCCTGCCGCGCCAGGTGCAGCGGCTTGCCGCAGTTCAGCGCTTCGAGGCGGGCGAGGTAATCGGCGTGTTTTTCGACGGCGTTGGCGATGTCCAGCAGCAGACTGGAACGTTGTTGCGGCGTGGTGCGCGACCATTCGGCAAAGGCGCGGTGGGCGGCGAGAATCGCGGTTTCGACCTGCTCGGTGCTGGCCTCGGCGATGTGGGTGAGGATTTCACCGCTGGCCGGGTTGAGGATCGGTTCGACAAAGCCTTGCCCGGCGACCAGTTCGCCGTCGATCAACAACGCGGTACACATCGGGGTCTGCACGCCAGCCATTTTCCGCGATCTCTTTTCTTGTGTGGTCATTGGGGCTCCCGTGCCCGGGAGCCGACCGTCTTATAGATGCAGCAAGACTAGTGCGCGGCTCCGAGGTCGACAAATTCTAAATACTGAAGGTGGCATTCGATTAAATAGATGGCTTGCGTCCGCCGTGCGGCTGCTCGCGTGCCACGGTGAGGAATGGATCGACCAAGGCAGGGCGCGCTGTCCCGCGGCGCCAGGCCAGACCGACATCGAGGGTCTGGTTGAGGTCGGCAATCGGCCGCGCTTCGATGATGTCGCCTTCGAGTGACCATGGGCGGTAAGTCATGTCCGGCTGGATTGATACACCCAGACCTGCAGCGACGAGGCTTCGCACGGCTTCGGTGGATGCCGTGCGCAGGGTGATCTTCGGTTGCAGCCCGGCGCCGCGCCAAAGTCTTTGGGCGTTGCGATCCATTTCATCAACATTCAGTTGAATCAACGGCTCGCGAGCGACGTCGGCGAGGTTGATGCTGTCGTGTTCCAGCAGTGGATGCTGGGCCGGCAGCCACAGACGATGCGGCGAGTGGGTCAGCACTTCGGTCTGCAGGGCGTGGCGGTCTTCGAGATTGGAGAGGATCAGCACGCCGACATCGATTTCGCCGCTGACCAGCAAATGCTCGATGTATGGCCGCTCGTCCTCCATCACCCGGATCTCGACGTTGGGATAGGCGCGCTGGAACCGGGTCAGCAAATCGGCGAGGTAATAACCGGCGACCAGGCTGGTTACGCCGACGATCAACTGGCCGGCGACCTGATCGGTACTCTGTTGCAGGCTGCGCTTGGCATTGTCCACGGTGGCCAGAATCAGGTGCGCCTGCCGCAGGAACTGGTGGCCCTGATGGGTCAGGGTCATGCCCTTGGCGTGGCGGCTGAACAGGCTGACGCCGATTTCCTCTTCCAGTTGCTGGATCGCCAGGGTCAGGGTCGATTGGGAAATAAACGCGGTTTGCGCAGCGGCGGAAATCGAGCCGGTCTCGGCCACCGCGATGAAGTGACGGATCTGACGCAGGGTCATCATGAGGGGGGTACCCGGTGGGCGGTTTTTATAGATTGGCCTGAGTGTATATCTATTTTCACGAAGGGCTGCTGCAGGCGGAGCAACATCTGGAAGCACACTCGCAAGCAGGGGCGGGGCACTTTCGAACTAGGCTGAGGGCCTGATAGATCCGGATAACCCCTGTTTTGGAGGCGGAACATGAACACCCGTGGATTGCTCGATCAACTACTCAAGTCTGGCCAGGATCTTTTGCAGAACAAGGCCGGTGGCGCGCAGAACAAACCCGCGGCTGGCGGGCTGGGCGGTTTGCTGGGTGGGTCTTCAGGCTCCGGTGCTCTGGGAGGCCTGATCTCGGGTGCAGGCGGTGGTGCTCTGGCGGCCGGGGCCATGGGCCTGCTGCTCGGCAGCAAAAAGGCGCGCAAGGTCGGCGGCAAAGTTGCGGTCTACGGTGGCCTCGCTGCCCTTGGTGTGCTGGCCTATAAGGCTTACGGCAACTGGAACGCGCAGAAAGGCACCGCCCCACAAACCGAACCGCAAACCCTGGATCGCCTGCCACCGGCGCAAGCCGAGCAGCACAGCCAGGCGATTCTCAAAGCACTGGTCGCCGCCGCCAAGGCTGACGGCCACATTGATGACCGTGAGCGCCAGTTGATCGAAGGCGAGTTCACCAAACTCGACAACGATCAGGAACTGCAACACTGGCTGCACGCCGAACTTAACAAACCCCTCGACCCCGCCGATGTCGCCCGTGCTGCGAGTACGCCGGAAATGGCGGCGGAGATGTACATCGCCAGTGTGATGCTGGTGGACGAGGAGAGCTTTATGGAGAAGAGCTACCTGGATGAACTGGCGAAGCAGTTGAAGCTGGAGCCGGGGTTGAAGGTGGAGTTGGAGAAGCAGGTGCGACAGTTGTGAATTGATACCTCATCCAGGCCGATGAACATCATCAAAATCATCGGCCTTCGGAGTAGCAACGATGCCTTTCGCTTCTTGAGCGCGGTAATACGCCTCAATCGTCAACAATGGATCGATACGCGCTTTGACAATGCAAGCTTCCTTTTGCCATGGATACTCATGTAGCTGCTTGGACAGAGTCTTCAGACCACCTGTGATCCATCCCTTTTCCGACTGATCCCTCCATCGTCTTGGGTTGCGGCCTGTTTTCACATCGTGGGCTGCAGTTACGGGATCAAGATGGCGGCTTTGCTCAAGCACAGGCAAGTCGGGCAATGGCTGCGTTACATCCATGTAGCGCTGCAGGCAGTCCCAGAATGCGAGTGCGTTGGCCTGATCCAGCCCCAGCGAGTGAACCTTGGTGGCCAAGCAAATTTTATTATCCGTATAGCGGTGATTTAACCACAGCGCATAGTCATGGGAGCCGAAGCCATTAGGAAGCAGCTGAAGCACTGGGTCGAACTCTTCAAACGGGGCAACGAATAACTTTCGGAAACGCCTTTTGAACCTGAGCATGCCGTCAGTTCGATTGAATTCGCTGCCATCGTGTGTGCTGATTTTGCTATGAATCCACAGCAGTGCGTCGGTACCAAGGGACGCTACGAAATACAGAAAGGCGCCTGCCCATAGGGCGATACACATGGAGTTTGCACTGAATAATGAGTCTTTTATCCAATAGGTAGCAATTGCACCGGCTACAAATCCCAAGATTTGCATGTGGTGAAGAAATTTATTTCCCGTCATGAATAACGCGAGAGAGGAGAGCATCAAAATGGCAGTGGAAATACCAATGATCGCTCCTCCTGCGGTGCCAGGGTTGCCATATCCTGACTCTGTGCCTATAGAACCAAAGACTCCCAAAACCCAAGGCGCCCAGATGAACGAATAGCTGATGAGCTTAAGTACGAAGAAAAAATGGGTGGCTTTGCTGGAGTTCTGAAACTTCCAGCGTTCATGACTGCAATAGGATTCTACGTCGTTATCGATTCTTTTATCCGAGTCAGAGAATCTGATCGCTTCAAGTTGAGAGCTGACTTCCACCTCCGGTTCTAAATTGGCGTAATTGCCAAATGCGAGATGAGTGTTAAACATTCCGGTCCGGTTTGCATCTTCCGGCCAGCGAGGTGGTGGCAAAGGTTTTTTGCTATCGCTTCGATATGCTCCAATCGTATAAGTCGTATCTCTTTCTGTAATCATACTTTAGACTCGATTATCTCAATCTGCCAATAAGCTGGTGCATCCTCGGCTGGAATTTTATCCGGAGGTGTTTGGCGATCTTTAGAAGTAAATGCTTTCCATTTTTTTGGGCTAGGTTGAGGCAACACTAAAATATCTTCTGTTTCGTTAATGCTGAGTTCAAATTGCGCGCTGATTTTAAGCCCCTCCGTCATGTCGAAGCTATAGCGTTGCAGTGGATTAAGGTGCGCGACGGGAAGGCTAGGTGACAGAATATAAAGTACACTGGTCGCATCGAGTGGTAAGGCAGAGATCTTTGGATTCGTCGCCGGTACACGGTTATACCGTTTGACCGATAATAATCCAGACTTCTCTAATTTGCTTTGGAATTCTTGTACGATCAGTCGGAACTTTTTATCATTTTCAAACATTGCGAGTAGAGGCGAACTCAAAACTACAGCCCAGTCATTGTCATTTAGCAGTTGCTTTTCAGGAAGCACGCATTCCAGTGCCGAGTCAGGCTTTTTTGGCCGATTGTTATCTGCGTTTTGTAATGCGATTCGATGAGCCGCTGGTGCCTTTTTGCGCCATTGCGATAAGCGCTCAACAAATATCTGGGGTCTCCCGATGATGCCCAGAAGTTGCTGGTAAGCTATTTTCGGATCTTTTAAATGGGTAAAAATATCACTCTTGCCAATGAGGCTGTCCAATATTCCTGCCTCGGCAAACTGAATCCCAAAAGGGCCTTTTTTTACGATTATTTCAGTATCGCTGTCAGTGAATATATTCGCAGCAATTGTGCCGCCGATAGTCATTAATACGCCAGCAAGCAAGATGTATGGATTTACAACCAGACCTAATCCATAAGCGCCCCACAAGCCGCTGCCCACTGCAACAACTCCATACGCTGCGGCGGCATCAGTATCGCCCTGGCTGAAGGATCGGTAACTGTCCCATCCGCCCAATACCGCCCCTCCGAGGGTTGCGATACCGCCTACCGAACGAAGTAATGGTAGTTTTGAACTGCCCGTCTGGTTTTTTAGATTCTTTGCCCAGTTTGTGGAGATTTTCGCTATGTCAAATCGCGGCTTGGTTAACTTTTGCTCCATCGTTGAACCGAGTAATAGCTTGCTGTGGCTTCCCAGTGCTGCAGATAAATCCAGTGTTGCGCTGGCTATCCCTGCGCTTCCTCGAAGGGTCTCATCACTACTGTTGAGGTCTTTATAGGCTTTTATCTGTGCCCAAATATTATATGTTGCAAACGCAACCATGAGCGTTGGTATTGTTTTGTTTTTCTCTAAAGCTTGCGTAGCTGAACTCATTTGTACGCGAAAGGCGCTGTAGCTTGCCAGATCCGGGTGGTCCTTGGGTATTGCAATTACGGTTAAGTTGCGCAGGCTTGGTCGTGATGAGGCGCCGGTTCGTGGACTTGTGCTACCTAAAATTCCACCTGATTGATTATGCAGCGTCGCATAGCGATAACTTTTTCTGGTTAGTGCCTGGCGTTCGACTTCAGTGATTCCACCGCGCAAACCAGCGCCTTGTACACCAATAACAACATAATCCTGTGCGAGCGCTTGGCCTTGTTGCATCAGTTTTATAGTTGCTACTTTTGGCAGTAGCACTGAGAGTGTAGAAAATGCGGGCGTGAATATACGATCAAGCTGGATTTTTGAGGCGTTTTGAGATAGTCGGCCAATTTGCGCGACTACACTTGCGCCAAAGTTATCGAATAAGTCAGCGAGAAAATAAACGAAACCCTTCCCCGCACTTGGCTGATCCACTGCTCCGGTCAACGTGGATGTCAGGATCAAAGTACTCAGCCCGGTCAATGCTGGGTCGGGCGCTTGGGCTGTTTTTCGAAGTTTGATAATTCGTTCTATCGTCTCTGGAAGCTGTTCCTGGTTTTTTGCTAATAACAGTGAGCCAAGCGGGTGCTCACCTTTCAATATGGACTCGCAAATGCGATTTGAGGACGCAGTAATCTCTTTGTATTCTTCACCGGTATACATTGCATCGCAACGATCAGGTAACTGATTGAGCGCCTCAAGTATTTCGGTCATTAAACTGTAAGGCTCTAAGAGGCCCTCATCATTTCTATAGCACCAGTCAAGAAGGACTGTATGCACTTTTTTGTCAGTTATTTCAATAAGGCGAGCCAGTCTTGCGGCCAATTGCTCTCGACATTTTTTTCGCTCGTCTTCAAATACGGCACTCTGCAATTTGGGCAAATCGACCTTGTCTTTTAAGTCGGCCAATGGCCCTTCGAGCGTGCTGTACAAAACCTGAGCATATTGTCCATGTTGCTGATGGGGAACAAGAGCATTCAGAGTCTGCAGATAATCAACACATTCGCGAATTTGCGTCGTCGCGTGGCGCACTTCGTATAACGGGTCGTCGAGAATCATCCCAATCAGATGCGGGTAACCACGCAGTCCGTTTTGGGTTAGCAAATCCTCTCCAGCCTCCAGGGTCGGTAGAGCCGGCGGTGGCGCGTGTTTGATTTTTTGAGCGAGCTCTTCTTTGCGCTTTTGCAGCTTCACGATTAGCGCATCGGGTTTGAAGGCTGCGAAGTCCGGCGTGAACTGTGCAGGATCTTCCATAGCCGCTTCAATGCTGAAGTCGCGTGAACGCAGGCCTTTGGTCAGTTTTGCGATCGGTGTCGCGGGGTGAATTGATGTGGGTTTCCAGATCGTCGTCTCACCCGCTGTTGCTGCCCAGGCGGAGGCCATATTTTGGCTGCGGGCCCTTATTCGGCTCGGGTCTTCTTCCAGCCAGGTGATGTATTCCCACGTCCAGGAAACTTCACTAAAAGCCATGCTGAATTGTCGACCCAAAAAGCGGCCGTCGAGCATCATCGGTACCAGGATCAACTGCTGATTGACGCCTACTGGCTCACGTTTATCGGCGTTGCCTTTTTGATCCGCCACTTTTCGCCAGTGGACCAGGTCGACTTCGGCCAACTGCCCTTTTCCATCAGTAACGAGTTCACGCCAAACCTTGTTGTTTTGGAACACATAGACGCGACCCACCCGCGGCACGCCGCCCTGCAGCGTTTCATTGAGCTTGTCGTGGCCGGGCAGGCGAGCCAGAGGTGTGACTGCAAGCACAATATTTTTCTGGAACCTGTCCAGTTCTTCAGTGGTTTTCGCGTCCACCAAGACGGGAATCTGCAGGTGCCCGCCGTCGATACGTTCTACGTTAAGCACCAGCCGGTATTTTTGATCATTCTCGTAGTCGACCTTCTTACGCGTTCCTTCGTTAATGGACTTGTCCTTGAACTCACTCATTCCTTGTCCTCTGGCCCCAGCAATTGCAATTGGCTGCCTGATTCGGGATCGCCCCACACATCGACGATGAGGGCCTCTTTACCTTTTTCGCTGGTATTTCTCGCGGCGGGTTTATTTAGCGGTGCATTGCCCAGGCGTTGCCCGACCGGTGCGGTATCTGCTGGCTTGGGTGGCACTGGCAGTGCCGCTGCAGCTCCCGTCCCGCTAACTGGACTGCCGCCGGAGTTCATGTCTATCACCGGGCCGCTCAGTGTAACGCCACTGGCGTCGATCTTGATGAAGCTGCCGCCGCCAATCAGGGTCAGTTCGCTACCGGCTTCCATTACGATTTTGGTGCCACTATCAAGATGAATCTCCTGCCCCGCATCAATGAACTGGCCGGTGCCGATCTTGATGTGCTGGTTGACGCCCACGGTCAGGTGGTCGTTGGCGCGGGCTTCGACTTTGCGGTCTTCGTAGACGGTGTGGTGTTCTTCGGCTTTGAATTCCGTGTAGCTGTTCTGCTCGACGGTGTCGTGGCGTTCGTTGCCGACGCGGATCTTCTGGTCGTGCTCGATGTTTTCGTCCCAGTCGCGCTGGGCGTGGAGGAAGATCTGCTCCTGACCTTTCTTGTCTTCGATGCGCAGTTCGTTGTAGCCGCCACCACCCATGGAACTCAGGGTCTTGAAGGTGCTGCGGGTCTTGTTTGCCGGCAGCTCATACGGGACGGTGTTTTCCTTGTGGTACAGGCAGCCGCTGATCAGCGGTTGATCGGGGTCGCCTTCAAGGAAGGTCACCAGCACTTCCATGCCGATGCGCGGGATGGCGATGCCGCCGTACTGGGCGCCGGCCCAGGCGCTGGAGACGCGCAGCCAGCAACTGGTCTTGTCGTCGGCCTGGCCTTCGCGGTCCCAGTGGAATTGCACTTTGACCCGACCGTACTGGTCGCAGTGGATCTCTTCACCTTTGGGGCCGGTGACCACGGCGCTCTGGCTGCCGAGGATGCGCGGTTTCGGGTGGCGCAGCGGTGGACGGTTGGGCACGTCCCACGGGGTCGCCTGAAAGCGGTTGCGATAGCCCTGATGGAAATCGTCTTTGAGGGCAGTGGTGTCGCTGGTCACCGACTCTTCCAGCACTTGCGGCTGCTTGCCTTCGTGCAGGACTTCGGTGAGCAGCCACAGGTCGTTCCACTTGGCCTTCGGGTGCTCGGTCAGGGCGAGGAAATGGCCACTGACCAGCAGCGGCTGGTCGCTCTTGCCTTCGGCGAGCTGGAAGTCGCTGCGGTGGCGTTCGAGGGCACGTTTGGCCAGGTGCTTGCCGCGCTCGCGGTCGATGAAACGGCCCGGGTAGTCGTAGTCTTCGAGGTCGGGCAGGGCGTCGCCACGGTTCTCGCTTTCCAGGGTCAGGCGCGGTTTTTCGAAATCGTAATCGCGGCGGGTGGTGCGGCTGGTGCGGGTTTCCAGGCGCAGGTCGAAGCGCTTGATCACCGGGTCGCTGGCGACCATGCCGGAGTCTTGCTGATAGGCCACCGGCTGGAGTTTCGGGAACACCGTCTGGTCATCGCCGAACACCAGTTTGTGCGCCGTGGCACTGTGCTGGAAGTGGTAGTGAATACCTTCTTCCTCGCACAGGCGCTGGATGAAATGCAGGTCCGACTCATCGTATTGCACGCAGTAGATGCGCTCGGGATAGATCGAACCGGTCTTGAATTCGTAGGCGTTGCTCTGGATGCCGTGCTCTTCGAGAACCATGCCGATGATTTTCGGCACCGTGAGGTTCTGGAAGATGCGTTGGTTGACGCGGTGCGCCAGGTACGACAGTTGCGGGCGCAGGGTCACCGAATAACGCGTCAGGCGCTTGCCGGAATCGCCCTGAGCGGCGCGGTAGATCTGGCCGTGGATGCCGCTGCCATCGGGCGACAGCTGCAGAAAGGCCGGTTTGTGCAGCAGGGTTTCGAGGTCCAGCGACGGCTGCTCACTGACCAGCTCCACCTCGAACTCAAAAGGCTGGCTGATGGCTTCCCGGCCGGTCAGGGTAAATACCTGAAAGTCGGCGGAGAGCCCTTCGATGGTCAGGGCAAAGTGGGTTTCATTGGCCGGCGCGAACATCCCTTGTTCCTCGTGCTGTACAGCGGCGCTCGTCGACGGCCGCAAAAAAAGCGGCTCAACGTACGCGAAATTCTGGAGGGGCGTAAACAACATCGACCAGCAGGGCTGGTCGATGCTTGTAACGATCAGCCGTAATTAAACGACTGGAGCACGCCAGTCATCGGAACCCGAAGTACCGGATACTTCGTGGGTCCAGGTGATTTTGCGGTAGGTGAACTGCACTTCTTCCAGGTGGGTGAAGTGCGAGTTGCCTGGATCCTGGCAGTTGTGCATTTTGTTGTTGATGGCGACGATGATCGCGTCTTCCAGTTTGGTGGTGTAGTAGTGCTCTTGAGTACCTTGAGCAGAAGTACGGTACCACTGGATAACGATTTCGCTCATGCGCTCGCCGGAGGTCAGAGCAGCTTGCAGCAGAGGCGAAGCCTTGTCGTAGACCTTGGTGATGATCACTGGCTTGTGAACGCGCTGACCGGTTGGCTGACCGGATTGTGGGTCACGCGGGATGATCACGTCGTGGCTGAACGCCTGAACCATGACCTGGTCTTCGTGGCCTTCCTGGTAGGTGTTGCCAACGGAGTCGGCGGTGAAGGCGCCGGCAGTGATCAGGCCTTGTTTTTCGCCGGTAACCGACATGTACGCTGGTGTTGCCATGGGGTGCTCTCCTTGCGGATAAATTTAGGGTGCCCGGGAGGCGAAATCGCCCGGTGGGTGCCTGACTGTTATCAAGGAGCGTGCCAGGTTTGCCAAAGACTCCGTGATCCGGGGGTTAAACTGCTCTAAAGTCATGTTTCAAGAAGTTTCATGCCAAAAAAAAGCGAAAAGTGCGCAACTTCTTGCGCAGTGGTGTGCAAGAAGTTGCGCACTCGGCTACAGGCTCCGGCACACGGGCTCTGTAGCAATTCGAGTAGCGAAAAAACGCGATCAAGTGCGCAAGAAGTTGCGCATAAAGGCGCATTGCCATTATTTGGCGAGATGTCGAGGGCGCAAATGACCGATCCAGCGCCCCTTTTTGCCATTCCATCACTGGCACGCCAGCCCCGGATTGTCGGACAGTCCCACCCCAGAGCCTTCCCGCGAACCAAGTCGGGCCGGCCCGAGGGTTAAAAAGCGTCTTATAAATGAAACACCGCCCTCGGCTATACTCCCCGCATTTCGACTTAGGCACGAGGAATCACTGTGAAGAACTGGACGTTGCGCCAACGCATTTTGGCGAGCTTTGCGGTGATTATCGCCATCATGTTGCTGATGGTCGTTGTCTCGTATTCACGGTTGCTGAAGATCGAGGCCAGTGAAAGCAGCGTGCGTGATGACGCGGTTCCCGGCGTCTATTACAGCTCGATGATCCGCGGCGCGTGGGTTGACAGCTATCTGCAGACCCAGGAACTGCTGGGCCTCAAGGAAGGGCAGGGGATCAGCAGCGAAGATGCGGCGGATTACAAGGCGTTCGAGACGCGCCTGCAAGAGCAGATGGCCAACTACCGCAACACCGTCACCACCGACGAAGACCGGGTCGAGTTCGCCGCGTTCGAGAAGGATCACGACACCTACATGCAGATCCAGGATCAGGTACTCGATCTGCACAAGCGCAATCTGGAAGCCGACGCGGTCAAGCTGTTCACCGAGAAGCTGACCCCGGCCTGGTACACCGGCCGCATGAAACTCAACGACATCATCGGCGAAAACAAACGGGTCGCTGATCAGGCCATGGCTAACATCGACGAAGCCGTGGCGGCGGCCAAGGTCAGCATGTTCGTCTCGCTGCTGGTGGCCGTGCTCGCGGCCGGGGCCTGCGGTCTGTTGCTGATGCGCGCGATCATGGCGCCGATGAACCGCATCGTGAAGATCCTCGAAATCATGCGTACCGGCGACTTGAGCAGCCGTCTGAATCTGGATCGCAAGGACGAGTTCGGCGCGGTGGAAACCGGCTTCAACGACATGATGACCGAGCTGACTTCGCTGGTGTCCCAGGCCCAACGCTCCTCGGTGCAGGTGACCACTTCGGTGACCGAAATTGCCGCCACCTCCAAGCAGCAACAGGCCACCGCCACCGAAACCGCGGCCACCACCACCGAAATCGGCGCGACCTCACGTGAAATCGCCGCCACCTCGCGGGATCTGGTGCGCACCATGACCGAAGTGTCCACCGCCGCCGATCAGGCCTCGGTACTCGCCGGTTCCGGCCAGCAAGGCCTGGCGCGCATGGAAGACACCATGCACTCGGTGATGGGTGCGGCCGATCTGGTCAATGCCAAACTGGCGATCCTCAACGAGAAGGCCGGCAACATCAATCAGGTGGTGGTGACCATCGTCAAGGTCGCTGACCAGACCAACCTGCTGTCGCTCAACGCCGCCATCGAAGCCGAGAAGGCTGGCGAATACGGTCGTGGTTTTGCCGTGGTCGCCACCGAAGTACGGCGTCTGGCGGATCAGACCGCCGTCGCCACTTACGACATTGAGCAGATGGTCCGCGAGATCCAGTCGGCGGTGTCTGCTGGCGTGATGGGCATGGACAAGTTCTCCGAAGAAGTGCGCCGGGGCATGGCCGAAGTGCAGCAGGTCGGCGAGCAACTGTCGCAGATCATCCATCAGGTGCAGGCGCTGGCGCCGCGGGTGTTGATGGTCAACGAAGGCATGCAGGCCCAGGCCACCGGTGCTGAACAGATCAACCATGCGCTGGTGCAGTTGGGCGACGCCAGCAGCCAGACCGTCGAGTCGCTGCGTCAGGCCAGTTTCGCCATCGACGAACTGAGCCAGGTGGCCGTCGGGCTGCGCAGCGGCGTTTCGCGATTCAAAGTCTGATGAGCGAAATCACCGCCAAACGCAGCGCTGCGCCGGTGGCGAAGCAGGCGTTGTTCCTGCTGTTTCGCATCGGCAGCGAGCGTTACGCCTTGCGCGCCACCGAGGTGGCGGAAGTGTTGCCGCGCCTGCCGTTGAAGCCGATTGCCCAAGCGCCGAACTGGGTCGCCGGGGTGTTCGCCTATCGCGGTGCGGTGGTACCGGCCATCGACCTCAGCGCGCTGACTTTCGGCCATCCCGCCGAGGCGCGCACCAGTACGCGGCTGGTGCTGGTGCATTACCGTCCGGATGAACAGCAGCCGTCGCGCTGGCTCGGGCTGATCCTTGAACAGGCGACCGATACCCTGCGCTGCAACCCCGAGGATTTTCAGCCGTATGGCCTGGACAATCGTCAGGCGCCGTACCTCGGCCCGGTGCGCGAAGATGCCCAGGGGCTGGTGCAGTGGGTGCGGGTCAACGACTTGCTGGATGACGCGGTGCGCAGCCTGCTGTTCCCCGCGCCACTTGAGGCACAGTCATGAGCAGCGACCAGCGTTTTTTCGATTTCCTCAAGGAACGCATCGGCCTGGATGTCACCTCGGTGGGGCCGGCGATCATCGAGCGCGCGGTTCGCCAACGCACCACGCTCTCGCAAGCGGCGCACAGCGATGAATACTGGCAACTGCTGCAAGGTTCGCGGGACGAACAGCAGGCGTTGATCGAAGCGGTGATCGTCCCCGAAACGTGGTTTTTCCGTTATCCGGAATCCTTCGCCACCCTCGGCAAACTGGCGCGCAAGCGTCTGGATGAATTGAACAACATGCGCGCGCTGCGCATCCTCAGCTTGCCGTGCTCGACCGGCGAGGAGCCCTATTCGATTGCCATGGCTTTGCTCGATGCCGGCCTTAAGCCTCATCAGTTCAAGGTCGACGGCATGGACGTCAGCCCGCTGTCGGTGGACAAGGCGCGACGGGCGTTGTACGGCAAGAACTCGTTTCGGGGGCAGGATCTGGATTTTCGCGAGCGTCATTTCACCGCCGAGCAGGACGGCCATCGGGTCAGCGAAGCGGTGCGTGAGCAGGTGCGCCTGCAGGCCGGCAATGTGCTGGATCCGACGCTGCTGGCGGGTGAGCCGCCGTTCGATTTTGTGTTCTGCCGCAACCTGCTGATCTATTTCGACCAGCCGACGCAGAAGCAAGTTTTCGAAGTGCTCAAGCGTCTGACGCACGTTGATGGCGTGTTGTTCATCGGCCCGGCCGAGGGCAGTCTGCTCGGGCGCCTGGGCATGCGCTCGATCGGCATCCCGCAGTCGTTTGCCTTCAGTCGACACGCTGAACCCATGCCCGAACCTGTGGCATTGCCGACCCCGACCCCTTTGCCGGTGCGCCAACCGCTGCGCAGTCCGCCGCCGCTGCCACCGCCGGTGCGCCCGCGGCCGTTTGCCAGCGTTGCACCGTTGCCGGTGACCAGCAAAAGCGCCAACCCGGACGCGGCGAGCTTGCTCGCCAACATCGCCGCGCTGGCCAACGAAGGCAAAAGCGCCGAGGCCCGCGCGGCATGCGAGCAGTATCTGCGCAGTCACGAACCGGTGGCGCAGGTGTTTTACTGGCTCGGTCTGCTCAGCGATGTTGCCGGTGCCGCGCTCGAAGCCCAGAGTCATTACCGCAAGGCCCTGTACCTTGAACCGCAACACCCCGAAGCGTTGATGCACCTGGCCGCCTTGCTGCAGGCCCAGGGCGACAGCGCCGGTGCCAGACGATTGCAGGAACGTGCCGCCCGCAGCGGCCGCACCGCCGACAGTGAGCGTAAACGATGATCCCGTCCGACACCTTGAACGTCACCCACGAAGACGCCCGGGCCATCGATGATTGCTGGAACCGTATCGGTATTCATGGCGATAAGTCGTGCCCGTTGCTGGCCGAGCATATTCATTGCCGCAACTGCGCGGTGTATTCCGCCGCCGCTACGCGCCTGCTGGACCGTTATGCATTGCAGCAGGACGAACGCGATCCGGTCGCCGTGGCGGTCGAAACCGATGTGAAAACCCGTTCGCTGCTGATGTTCCGCCTCGGCGAGGAATGGCTGGGGCTGGCCACCCGCAGTCTGGTGGAGGTAGCGCCGCTGCAGGCGATTCACTCGCTGCCGCACCAGCGTTCGCGGGCCTTGCTCGGCGTGGCGAACGTGCGCGGCGCGCTGGTTGCGTGCCTGTCGCTGGTCGAGTTGCTCGACCTTGATGGCAACGCCGCACCGGCCACTGGCGCGCGGATCATGCCGCGCATGCTGATCATCGCCGCCCACGGCGGACCGGTGGTGGTGCCGGTGGATGAGGTCGACGGCATCCACGCCATCGATGAAAAAATTCTCGACGCCGCGTCGCGTGCCGGCGGTGAGCACAACAGCACGGCCAGCGCCAAATACACCCGTGGTGTCCTGCAATTCCGGGGGCGCAGCCTGCGTTGGCTGGATGAAGAACAGCTGCTGTCCGCCGTGACCCGGAGCCTCACATGACCCCCGAGCAAATGCGCGACGCCTCGCTGCTGGAGTTGTTCAGCCTGGAAGCCGAGGCCCAGACCCAGGTGCTCAGCAGCGGGCTGCTGGCGCTGGAGCGTAATCCGACTCAGGCCGACTATCTGGAATCGTGCATGCGTGCGGCGCATTCGCTCAAGGGCGCGGCGCGGATCGTCGGCATCGACAGCGGTGTCAGCGTCGCCCATGTGATGGAAGATTGCCTGGTCAGCGCGCAGGAGGGGCGGCTGTTGCTGCGTCCCGAGCACATCGATGCGTTGTTGCAGGGCACCGATCTGTTGATGCGCATCGCCACGCCGGCCAATGCTCCGCAAGCGCCGGACATCGAAGCGTATGTGGCGTTGATGGGGCGCCTGCTTGACCCTTCGGCACCGCCCGCAGTCGCGCCACCGCCAATGGCCGAATTGCAGATGCAGGCGCCGCCGCCTGCACCAATTGAAACCCCGGCGCCCGTGATCGATACAGCGCTGGAAACCTCCGATCCGGCACCGCGCAAGAGCAAGCGCACCACCGAGGGTGGCGAACGGGTGCTGCGGGTCACCGCCGAGCGCCTGAACAGCCTGCTCGACCTGTCGAGTAAATCGCTGGTCGAAACCCAGCGCCTCAAGCCGCATCTGGCGACCATGCAGCGCCTCAAACGCATGCAGAATAATGGCCTGCGGGCACTGGAAAGCCTCAACGTACATCTCAAGGAACATGCGCTGAGCCTTGAGGCTCAGGAAGCCCTTGAAGATGCGCGGCGCTTGCTGGCCGAGTCTCAGCAATTACTCGCGGAAAAGAACGCCGAGCTCGACGAGTTCGCCTGGCAAGCCAGCCAGCGCGCCCAAGTGCTCTACGACACCGCGCTGGCCTGCCGCATGCGCCCGTTTGCCGACGTGCTCACCGGTCAGGTGCGCATGGTTCGAGACCTGGGGCGCAGCCTGGGCAAACAGGTAAGGCTGGAGATCGAAGGCGAGAAGACCCAGGTCGATCGCGACGTGCTGGAAAAGCTCGAAGCGCCGCTGACTCATTTGCTGCGCAACGCGGTCGATCACGGTATCGAAACCCCCGAACAACGCCTGCTCAAAGGCAAGTCTGAAGAAGGCCTGATCCGCCTGCGTGCCTCGCATCAGGCCGGTTTGCTGGTGCTGGAGTTGAGCGATGACGGCAATGGCGTCGATCTGGAAAAGGTCCGCCGCAGCATCGTTGAACGCCAATTGTCACCGGCAGAAACTGCCGCGCAGTTGAGCGAAGAAGAACTGCTGACCTTCCTGTTCTTGCCGGGCTTCAGCCTGCGCGACACGGTGACCGAAGTGTCCGGGCGTGGCGTCGGCCTCGATGCGGTGCAGCACATGGTGCGACAACTGCGCGGCGCGGTGGTGCTGGAGCAGACGGCGGGCGAGGGCAGCCGCTTTCATCTGGAAGTGCCGCTGACCCTGTCGGTGGTGCGCAGTCTGGTGGTCGAAGTCGGCGAGGAGGCTTATGCGTTTCCGCTGGCGCATATCGAACGCATGTGCGATCTGGAGCCACAGGACATCGTGCAGATCGAGGGCCGTCAGCATTTCTGGCACGAAGGTCGGCATGTCGGGCTGGTCGCGGCCAGTCAGTTGCTGAATCGTCCGGCCAGTCAGAGCAGCGGCGAAACCCTCAAGGTCGTGGTGATCCGCGAGCGTGACGCGGTCTACGGGGTGGCGGTCGAGCGTTTTGTCGGCGAGCGCACGCTGGTGGTGCTGCCGCTGGATGAGCGACTGGGCAAGGTTCAGGATATTTCCGCCGGGGCGCTGCTCGACGACGGTTCGGTGGTGCTGATCGTCGATGTCGAGGACATGCTGCGCTCGGTGGACAAACTGCTCAACACCGGGCGTCTGGAGCGTATTGCTCGCCATGGCAATCAGGCTGCCGAAGTGGCGCGCAAACGGATTCTGGTGGTCGACGACTCGCTGACCGTGCGCGAGTTGCAACGCAAGTTGCTGCTCAATCGCGGCTACGACGTGGCGGTCGCGGTAGACGGCATGGACGGCTGGAACGCGCTGCGTTCGGAGGACTTCGATTTGCTGATCACCGACATCGACATGCCGCGCATGGATGGCATCGAACTGGTCACCCTGTTGCGCCGCGACAACCGCCTGCAATCGCTGCCGGTGATGGTGGTCTCGTACAAGGATCGTGAAGAGGACCGGCGTCGTGGACTGGACGCTGGCGCCGACTATTATTTAGCCAAGGCCAGTTTTCATGACGACGCCCTGCTTGATGCAGTGGTTGAGCTCATTGGAGGAGCGCGGGCATGAAAATCGCAATCGTCAACGACATGCCCCTGGCGGTGGAGGCTTTGCGCCGCGCGCTGGCCTTCGAGCCGGCGCATCAGGTGGTCTGGGTCGCCAACAACGGCGCCGAGGCCGTGCGTTTGTGTGCCGAAAACACTCCGGATCTGATCCTGATGGACCTGATCATGCCGGTCATGGATGGCGTCGAGGCCACGCGACGGATCATGGCCGAAACCCCGTGCGCCATCGTTATCGTCACGGTCGACCGCCAGCAAAACGTGCACCGGGTCTTCGAAGCCATGGGCCACGGCGCGCTGGACGTGGTCGACACCCCGGCCATTGGCGCGGGGAACGCGCAGGAAGCGGCGGCGCCGTTGCTGCGCAAGATCCTCAACATCGGCTGGCTGATCGGCGAGAAAACCCCGCGCTCGCGCCCGGTGCCGACGCCCCACCGCAGTTCGGCGTCGTGCAAGCGGCTGGTGGCGATCGGCTCGTCCGCCGGCGGGCCGGCAGCGCTGGAAGTCCTGCTCAAGGGTCTGCCACGCCATTTCTCGGCCGCCATCGTGCTGGTGCAGCACGTGGATCAGGTGTTTGCCGCGGGAATGGCCGAATGGCTGGCCAGCGCCAGTGGCCTCGATGTACGCCTGGCCCGCGAAGGCGAGCCGCCACAGGCCGGCGCGGTGCTGCTGGCCGGCACCAACCACCATATTCGCTTATTGAAAAACGGCACGCTGGCCTACACCGCCGAGCCGGTCAACGAGATCTACCGGCCTTCGATCGACGTGTTTTTCGAAAGTGTCGCCAGTTATTGGAACGGCGATGCCATCGGGGTTTTATTGACCGGGATGGGACGCGACGGGGCGCAAGGGCTTAAGCTCATGCGCCAGCAGGGTTATCTGACCATCGCGCAGGATCAGCAAAGCAGTGCGGTGTACGGCATGCCCAAGGCCGCAGCGGCCATTGATGCGGCCGTCGAAATCCGTCCACTGGAAAAGATAGCGCCACGGTTGCTGGAGGTTTTCCCAAAATGAACAGGCTATTCCGCAATCCTGGCCCCCGCAGTACTCAGGTGACCGCCCATGAATGATTTACAGATCGACGACATTAAAACCGACGAAAACGCCGCCATGGTGTTGTTGGTGGACGATCAGGCGATGATCGGCGAAGCCGTGCGCCGTGGGCTGTCGAATGAAGAGAACATCGACTTCCACTTCTGCTCCGACCCGCACCAGGCCATCGCCCAGGCGGTACGGATCAAGCCGACGGTGATTCTGCAGGACCTGGTCATGCCCGGCCTCGACGGCCTGAGCCTGGTGCGCGAATACCGCAATCATCCGGCGACCAAGGACATCCCGATCATCGTGCTGTCGACCAAGGAAGACCCGCTGATCAAGAGCGCGGCGTTCTCCGCCGGGGCCAACGACTATCTGGTCAAGCTGCCGGACACCATCGAACTGGTGGCGCGCATCCGCTATCACTCGCGCTCCTACATGACCCTGCTGCAGCGCGATGCGGCATACCGTGCGTTGCGCGTCAGTCAGCAGCAGTTGCTCGACACCAACCTGGTGCTGCAACGGCTGATGAACTCTGACGGCCTGACCGGGCTGTCCAACCGCCGGCACTTCGACGAGTACCTGGAGCTGGAATGGCGCCGCTCGCTGCGCGACCAGAGCCAGTTGTCGTTGCTGATGATCGACGTCGATTACTTCAAGTCCTACAACGACAGCTTCGGCCACGTCGAAGGCGACGAGGCGCTGCGCAAGGTCGCCACCGCGATCCGCGACGCCAGCGCCCGGCCGTCGGACTTGCCGGCCCGCTACGGCGGTGAAGAGTTCGCCCTGGTGCTGCCGAACACCTCGCCGGGCGGCGCGCGGCTGGTGGCGGAGAAACTGCGCCAGACCGTGGCGGCGCTGAAAATCCCGCACAACACCCCGGGCGACGGGGCGAGCCTGACCATCAGCATCGGCCTGGCGACCATGGTGCCGCAGGCGGGCAGCGATTGCCGGCTGCTGATTTCGGCGGCGGATCGCGGGTTGTACCTGGCCAAGAATAACGGCCGTAACCAAGTCGGCATCGAATAACCCACGCAAGCCCACTGTGGGATATTCTATGTTGCTCAGCAACCCTAGAATCTCAAACTGATCGGTATTCGCCCTGATTCTTCATCAGGGTGAATGCCACTCGGCAGAGCTTGCGAGCAAGAGCTACCAATGCCTGTGTTTTCGAGAAGCCTCTGGTCAGGTATGACTCGTAAAAAGGCTTCCACTTGGTTGAGCGACACGCCGCCATTGCGGCGTTGTAGGCTAATCGACGGATCTCCGGATCTCCTTTTTTGCTCAGGAACCTCGGGCCGTTCTTTTTCCCCGAATCGTCCACCGTCAGATCCATACCCAAAAACGCGATGAACGCGTCGCTGTTGGCAAAGTCACCGCGCATATAGGTCGTTGCCAACCCAGTCGCAGTCAGCTCTCCCACGCCCTCGATTGCTTTGCAGCGGTCAATATTGTCATCAATACCGGCCTCTTTGCTGACTTTGCGCAGCAGTTTTTGAATGACCTTGTCGGATCGCTCGAATGCCTTTTGCTGAGCCGTACGTTCTTTCTTCAGCAAGGGTTCATCGGCCCAGCTCAACATCAGACCCGTATGGTTCTGAATCAGCGTCGCGCGTCTGTGCAGCAAGCTTTTCAGTACGGTGTAGGCTTTAGGAGGCGGGTTCCAAAGCCGCAGTTTGCTTTGTTCATTCGTCAGATAGCGTGCGAGCACGCGTGCATCGCAGGGATCATTTTTGGCTCGCTGACCGACACCGCGACGATAGTGGCTGACTCGATAAGCATCCACCACATAGACCTGATGTCCCATCGCATGAGCCAGATCAACAGTCTCCAAATGGTAGATATTGGTGGCTTCGACAGCGATAGCGCTTTGCGCGGGCAGAGTTTTGAGCCAACGTTTGAGGGCGGCACGATCATTCTTGACCGCTTCAATGGTTTCCAGGTCGGCGCGATAGACAACGATTTCGGCCTTGGCGATATCGATACCAACAACCGTCTGCGAAGTAAGGATTGTCATGACGAATCCTCGGAGCTAGGGTTTAAGAGCTTGTTGGGGTCTACCGTTGCGCTGGCTTGTCTCTGTCGTCGGTTTACCGATGAATTCCTTATTGGCGCTTTGGGTAGAAGGGGCGGGACGAGAAGTCTCCCACGGTCTGTACTGGTCAGAGTCAGAATCGAGTCTGTAGTCCCGCCCCCCCCCTTCAAGTCTAAACATACAAGCGAGCCTGCTCGCGAAAGCGGCCGCACGGGCGACATTGATGTTGTCTGATGCACCGTCTTCGCGAGCAGGCTCGCTCCCACAATGGATCGGCGGTATGTCAAGTGAATCGCCTTAACAGCCGCCAGACGGGCTGCCGTGACAGCGTGATTACGTTATACTCGCCGGCTTTCAAAAGTTCGCCAACGAGTGCTGCCCGTCATGGAAATCAACCCGATCCTGAACACCATCAAGGACCTGTCCGAGCGCTCCGAAACTATTCGGGGGTATCTTTGACTACGATCAAAAGCATGAGCGTCTGATCGAAGTCAATCGCGAGCTTGAAGATCCTGCAGTCTGGAACAAACCTGAATACGCCCAGGAACTGGGCCGCGAGCGAGCATCGCTGGCGCAGATCGTCGACACCCTGGATGAGCTGTCCAGTGGTCTGGCCGATTCCCGCGAGCTGCTCGACATGGCCGTTGAAGAAAACGACGAAGGCGCGGTAAACGACGTCGTAGAACTGCTTCAAGGGCTTGAAGAGTCACTGGCCAAGCTTGAATTCCGCCGCATGTTCAGCCACGAGATGGACCCGAACAACGCCTACCTGGACATCCAGGCCGGCTCCGGCGGCACCGAGGCCCAGGACTGGGCCAACATCCTGCTGCGCATGTACCTGCGCTGGGCGGACAAACGCGGTTTCGACGCGACCATCATGGAATTGTCGGCCGGTGAAGTCGCCGGTATCAAAGGCGCGACCGTGCACATCAAGGGCGAATACGCCTTTGGCTGGCTGCGTACCGAGATCGGCGTGCACCGTCTGGTGCGCAAGAGCCCGTTCGATTCCGGCAACCGTCGCCACACCTCGTTCTCGGCGGTTTTCGTCTCGCCAGAGATCGACGACAAGGTCGAAATCGAAATCAACCCGGCAGACCTGCGGATCGACACCTATCGTTCCTCTGGTGCCGGTGGTCAGCACGTAAACACCACCGACTCGGCCGTACGTATTACTCACGTACCGACCAACACCGTGGTCAGCTGCCAGAACGAGCGTTCCCAGCACGCCAACAAGGACACCGCCATGAAAATGCTGCGGGCCAAGTTGTACGAGCAGGAAATGCAGAAGCGCAACGCCGCGTCCCAGGCGCTGGAAGACACCAAGTCGGACATCGGCTGGGGTCACCAGATCCGTTCGTACGTGCTCGACGCGTCGCGGATCAAGGACCTGCGCACCAACATTGAACGCAGCGACTGCGACAAGGTGCTCGACGGCGACATCGACGAATACCTGGAAGCCAGCCTGAAATCGGGGCTGTAAAAGACGCACACAGGGTCGCTGATGCAACGCGATCCCTGTAGGAGCCAGCTCAGCTGGCGATTCCCGGGCCGCCAGGTCCGGGGGCAACGAACCTGATGGAATATCTGAAGACATGAGCGACCAACAACTCGACCCGCAAGCCCTGCAACAGGAAGAAAACTCCCTGATCGCCCTGCGCAAGGAAAAGCTGGCTGCCGAGCGCGCCAAGGGCAACGCCTTCCCGAACGACTTCCGCCGCGAAAACTACTGCGAAGATCTGCAGAAGAAATACGCGGACAAGACCAAGGAAGAGCTGGCCGAGGCTGCAATTCCGGTCAAGGTTGCCGGTCGCATCATGCTCAACCGTGGCTCGTTCATGGTGATCCAGGACATGACCGGTCGCATCCAGGTCTACGTCAACCGTAAAACCCTGTCCGAAGACACCCTGGCCGCCGTCAAGACCTGGGACATGGGCGACATCATTGCCGCCGAAGGCACCCTGGCGCGTTCCGGCAAGGGCGACCTGTACGTCGAAATGACCAACGTGCGCCTGCTGACCAAGTCACTGCGCCCGCTGCCGGACAAGCACCACGGCCTGACCGACACCGAACAGCGCTACCGTCAGCGTTACGTTGACCTGATCGTCAACGAAGACGTGCGCCAGACGTTCCGCGTGCGTTCGCAAGTGATCGCGCACATCCGCAGCTTCCTGATGAAGCGCGACTTCCTCGAAGTCGAGACGCCGATGCTGCAGACCATTCCTGGCGGCGCTGCAGCCAAGCCGTTCGAAACCCACCACAATGCGCTGGACATGGAAATGTTCCTGCGTATCGCGCCTGAGCTGTATCTGAAGCGTCTGGTGGTTGGCGGTTTCGAGAAAGTGTTCGAGATCAACCGCAACTTCCGTAACGAAGGCGTTTCGACTCGTCACAACCCTGAATTCACCATGTTAGAGTTCTACCAGGCTTACGCCGACTACGAAGACAACATGGACCTGACCGAAGAGCTGTTCCGTGAACTGGCACAGCTGGTGCTGGGCAGCACCGACGTGCCGTACGGCGACAAGGTGTTCCACTTCGGCGAGCCGTTTGCCCGTCTGTCGGTGTTCGACTCGATTCTCAAGTACAACCCTGAGCTGACCGCCGATGACCTGAACGACATCGACAAGGCGCGCGCCATCGCCAAGAAGGCCGGCGCCAAGGTGCTGGGCTTCGAAGGTCTGGGCAAGCTGCAGGTGATGATTTTCGAAGAGCTGGTCGAGCACAAGCTGGAGCAGCCGCACTTCATCACTCAGTATCCGTTCGAAGTGTCGCCGCTGGCCCGTCGTAACGACGAGAACCCGAACGTCACCGACCGTTTCGAGCTGTTCATCGGCGGCCGTGAAATCGCCAACGCCTACTCCGAGTTGAACGACGCGGAAGACCAGGCCGAGCGCTTCATGGCGCAGGTGGCCGACAAGGACGCCGGCGACGACGAAGCCATGCACTACGACGCCGACTTCGTGCGTGCGCTGGAGTACGGCATGCCGCCAACGGCCGGTGAAGGTATCGGCATCGACCGTCTGGTGATGTTGCTGACCAACTCGCCATCGATCCGCGATGTGATCCTGTTCCCGCACATGCGACCGCAAGCGTAAACGTTTCAGTTAAAAAGCCGCCTAAAACAGGCGGCTTTTTATTGCCTGTCTGGTACAAATGTATCAATTGGTTAATTTTGCAATAGCAGAGGAAGTCCAGTCGTGATGGTTGCAATCGCTCAAGAAGGTGCAGCGGGTATCGCCACTGCGGTCGCTGAAAGTGTTCAGTACCAGGGCCGCAAGGCCAGCCGACAGGGCAGTGAGCAGCGTCGACAGGACATTCTCGACGCGGCGATGCGCATTGTCGTGCGTGACGGCGTGCGCGCCGTGCGCCACCGTGCGGTGGCGGCCGAGGCCGGTGTGCCACTGTCGGCCACTACTTATTACTTCAAGGATATCGATGACCTGCTCACCGATACCTTCGCCCAATACGTCGAACGCAGCGCGGCCTACATGGCCAAGCTGTGGATCAACAACGAAGGCCTGCTGCGCGAGATGGTCGTCAGTGGTGACGGCAGCCCCGAGTCGCGCTCGCAACTGGCGGACGACATCGCGCGGCTGATGGCCGACTATGTGCACCGGCAATTGGTCAATCGCCGCGAGCACCTGATGGCCGAGCAGGCGTTCCGCCAGGAAGCGCTGCTCAACCCGCGGCTGGCGGATCTGGTGCGCTCGCATCAGCAGATTCTGCTGCAGGGCACCTGCCAGTTGTTCCAGGTGCTGGGCTCGCGTGAACCGCAGCAGGATGCCAAGGTGTTGACGGCGATTATCGGACGGATGGAATATCAGGGCCTGCTCAACGACGCCGAGCCTTTGGCCGAACAGGACATGCTCGGGATTCTGACGCGGTATATGCATCTGGTCCTGGCCTCTGTCTGACGCCAATCCCTGTGGGAGCGAGCTTGCTCGCGAATGCGGTCTGACATTCAACATCTTTGTTGCCTGACACACCGCTTTCGCGAGCAGGCTCGCTCCCACAGGTGAAAGTGGTGATCGTCAGGGCGGGATATGTTCATAGGGAGTATTGAATGAAAGCCTGGCGTGGCGTGCTGATCGCGCTGTCGTTCCTGCTGCTCAGTGGCTGTCTGGTGACCTTCAAGGATCCGCTGCCTGCCAGTGACCCGGCGCCCAAGGGCCTGCTGGGCACGTGGTCGAGCACCAATGCCTGGGGCGAGCCGATGAACCTTGAGCTGACCCGCGTCGGCAACGATCGCTATCAGGCCATCACCTGGTTCAAGGCCCGGCCTCACGAGCGCGAGGCGTACCCGTTCACCGTGTCGCGCCATGGCAGTCGCTGGTACCTGTCGGCGAAAGTGCCGGCGCGTTACGGTGGCCAATACACCATCGCCGGTTTCGAACTCACCGACAAACACGAGCTGGTGGTGTACAACCTCGACCTCGAACAGATCAATCAGGCGATCAAACAGCAAACCCTCGACGGCAAGGCTTTCCAGACCGAGGACGACGGCGACGGCGTGCAGGTCGACAGTAGCCTCGACAAGGTCTTTGCTTACCTCGACGATCCGGCCAATTCCGATGTATTCGTCGAGGCCGCGCGCTATCAGCGCCAGGCCCGCGCCAAATAATTCAGTTTTCTACAGGAGTTTCGGGTGGACGATTACCAGCAGACGATACGCACGCTGTCCGATCGCATTGTGCTGGCGCAGACGCCGATCCGCGTGCTCGATGCGGTGAAGTGGGACGAGAACATCCGCAAGGGCTTTCTCAAGGCCAAGGGCAAGGAAATGCCGGCGGTGGATCGCGACTACTACCTCAATCGGCCGCTGTCCTTCGATTCGAGCAAGGTCAAACTGGAATTCCAGAACATCGAGCGCGACATCACCCGCCAGCTCGGCCAGTTCAACCCGGTCGGGCAGATCATGCGGCGCATGTGCAAGGAATACCGCATGGTGGTGCGCATGCTCGAAGCGCGCGGCACCGAGGATTTCGGCCTGATCTCGCAAGAGCTGTACGGCGCCGCCTCCGATGCGTTCCACGCTGGCGACCCGACCCTGGCCGACCTCGGCCTGATGATGTCCGACTACCTGAACAACATTGATGGCCGTGGCGACCTGAAGGACGAGCCGAAGATCCTCACCGCCAAGGATGCCGTGCACCTGCTGCAAACCCGGTTGAACAAGGTGTTTGGCGAGGCCGAGGAAACCATCCGCGTGTTCGAGTCCGACGGCATTGTCGCCGACGCGGCGGCAGGCGCCGACTACATCAAGATCCGCACTGACGCGCTGTTCAACGACCGCGACGTGCGTGCACTGGAAGTCCACGAAGGTCTGGTGCACGTCGGCACCACGCTCAATGGCTTGAACCAGCCGATCTGCACCTTCCTGTCCAAAGGCCCACCGTCGTCGACGGTGACCCAGGAAGGCCTGGCGATCTTGATGGAAATCATCACCTTCGCCTCCTACCCAAGCCGTCTGCGCAAACTGACCAACCGCACCCGTGCCATTCACATGGTCGAGGAGGGCGCGGACTTTTTGCAGGTGTTCGAGTTCTTCCGCGAACAGGGCTTTGAAATGGCCGAAAGCTACGGCAACGCCAGCCGGGTGTTCCGTGGTTCGACCCCGACCGGTCTGCCATTCACCAAAGACTTGTCCTATCTCAAGGGCTTTATCATGGTTTACAACTACATTCAGTTGGCCGTGCGTAAAGGCAAGCTTGAGCAGGTGCCGCTGCTGTTCTGCGGCAAGACCACGCTGGAGGACATGCGTACCCTGCGTCAGTTGGTCGATGAAGGTCTGGTGGTGCCGCCGAAATATTTGCCGGAGCAGTTCCGCGACATGAACGCGCTGTCGGCATGGATGTGCTTCTCCAACTTCCTCAATCACTTGAGCCTGGACCGGATCGAGGCGGATTACTCCAATATCCTCTGAACAACCAATATTTCCTGTGGGAGCGAGCCTGCTCGCGAATGCGATTTAACATTCAACATGATTGTTGGCTGACACACCGCTTTCGCGAGCAGGCTCGCTCCCACATTTGATTGCGTTAATTCCACTTTTTCGCGAGGTTTCACCGGATGAGAATCCTCGGCATCCTTTGCCTGCTCCTGACCCTCGGCGGTTGCAGTTCGTTGTTGTTCTACCCCGAGCCGGGCCAGATCTTCACCCCGGAAAAAGCCAAGCTCGAATACCGCACCGTCACATTGGTCACGGCGGATGGCTTGAAGCTGAACGCCTGGTGGCTACCGGCCAAACCTGGCGTCGAAGTCAAAGGCACAGTCCTGCACCTGCACGGCAACGGCGGCAACCTGCCGATGCACCTCGGCGGCAGTTGGTGGTTGCCGAAAAACGGCTATCAGGTGCTGCTGGTGGACTATCGCGGCTATGGTTTGTCCGAGGGCAAGCCGAGTCTGCCGGCGATCTATCAGGACATCGACGCCGCGTTCGCCTGGCTCGACAAGGCGCCAGAGGTCAAAGGCAAACCGCTGATCCTCCTCGGCCAGAGCCTCGGTGGCTCGATGGCCGTGCATTGGCTGGTGCAGCACCCGGAGCGGCAGAAGCAACTCAAGGCCTTCGTGCTCGACGGTGTGCCCGCCAGTTATCGCAGCGTCGGCCAGTATGCCCTCAGCACCTCGTGGCTGACCTGGCCGTTGCAGGTGCCGCTGTCGTGGCTGGTGCCGGACGGCGACAGCGCGATCAACTCGATGCCGCAGCTCACGGGCGTGCCGAAACTGATCTTTCACAGCATCGATGACCCGCTGGTGCCAATGGCCAACGCCATCCGTCTGTATCAGGCTGCGCCGCCACCGCGCGTGCTGCAGCTGACCCGCGGCGGCCACGTGCAGACCTTCGGCGACCCTGTCTGGCGCCAGGTGATGCTGCGCTATCTGGAAGATCCCGAACATTTCAACGGCCTGCGCCGCCTCGGCGAGATCCCGAACTACCCGCAAGCCCCGAATTCTGAAGATGAGAGTCCGCAATGACTGAAGAACGTAACGCCATCCCGCTGATCATCACCGGTATCTGCAGCATCCTCGGCACCGTCGGGGCGCTGTGGTACTACGGCTACCTGCACTTCGCCAAACCCGAGGATGCGCTGCTGCTCAACGAATTCACCATGCTCAAGACCGTGCCGGGCGAAGACTACAAAGTCTCGCTGGACCCGGCGCCGCAAGTGGCGCAGTGCATCGACGGCGTGCTGGTGCTGTTCGACACCGAGCAGAAAGGCCTGACCGGGGTGCTGATCAATGCGCAGAAAAAAGCCGTGCGCTGTATGGGCCAGGAAACGCCGCAGAAACTCGAACCATAACCCGATAAAAACTGTGGGAGCGGGCTTGCTCGCGAAAGCGGTGTGTCAGTCACTCTATATTCCGACTGATCCAGCGCTTTCGCGAGCAAGCCCGCTCCCACAAGGGGGGAATGTGTAAGGCCAAAAAAAGCCCCGCCTGATCACTCAGGCGGGGCTTTTACGCTAGCGCGTGTTGCTTAGTTCGAGCTGACTGCCGAACGTGGCATCACTGGCTGGTTGTCATTGGAAATGGTCACTTCCACACGACGGTTCATCGCACGACCCGAGACGCTGCTGTTATCGGCAACCGGGTATTCCTTGCCATAACCCTGAACCACGATGCGCGAAGGATCTACGCCCATCTTGATCAGAGCGACTTGCACCGAGGTGGCACGACGCTCGGACAGCGACTGGTTGTACGAAGCCGCTCCGGTGCTGTCGGTGTAACCCTCGACGATCACTTTGCGATCAGGGTTTTCCTGAAGGAATTGCGCCAGTTTGTTGATGTTCACCAGACCGCTGGATTTCAGGTCAGCCTTGTTGGTGGCGAACAGCACGTCACCGAAGGTCACCAGGGTACCGCGATCGGTCTGCTTGGCGTTCAGGCTCTGCTGCAGTTGTTTGATCTGCTGATCACGAGCGTCCAGACGGGCCTGGGCGCGTTGCGCGGCAGCGTTTTTCAGGTTGTTTTCAGCGGTGCGCAGGGCGATGGTCTGCTTGGCCACTTCCACGCGCTGGTTGGTCAGGTAGGCCAGTTGGTCAACCTTGGCTGCGTCTTGCTTGTCCAGATAAGCCTTGTCGGCCTTGTCCAGGTAATCGCTGGCGTCCTTGGTTTCCAGGGCAGCGACTTTGCTCGCCTGTGGGTTGGCCTGCAGGCCGGCGTAGTTGGTGCGCGCCTGTTCCAGGTTCGGGTTAGGCGGAGTAGAGCAGGCAGCCAGGGCAACGCTTGCGGCCAGAAGAGCGGGGATCATCAGTTGCTTACGCATAATTTGTCGTCCTTTCTATCGATAAAAGTTTCAGCTTTGCGATTCGGGATGCGCGCTTACTGCACGGTGCGCTGACTTTCCTGACGCAGTTCCTGAACACCTTTCTGGGAATCCTTCACAGCCTGTTCGGCCTTGGCAGCCTGAGCCTTGCGTTCCGCTACGCGAGCGTCCCATTCGGCTTGCTCGGCGAGGGTGCGAGCCTGTTCATACTTCTTGTCGTGCATGGCAATTTCGGCTTGCTTGAGCTTGTCCTGAGCCTGCTTCATTTCCACTGCAGCGAACTCGGTACCACCGGCGCTGACGGCGCTGTTGACGGCCGATTGAGTCACGGCGTACTGCTCGGTCGGCGGGTTACCGGCGCAACCGGCCAGAACGAAGCTGGTACCGATAGCCAGAGCAGCCAGTTTCAGACCGCGCAGGTGGGAGAACGAGGTTTGGGTCTTCATGGTCTTCAACTCCATTGTTTAACTCCTGATAAAACCGAAAATCCATCCTGGTCGAGGAGCCGCAAGCGTCGTGTAAAAGCGCGTTTTTGAAACGCTCGTTCCAGGCGTGGTTACAGCTTCCGACCGGAGGCGTTTTTCAAAAGTTCAGAAAAGATGGCCTATCGCCAAATTTTTTTTTGACCAAACGGACAAGGCTCTAAACCGGGAACTTTGGAGGCGGGGAGAGGTACGCGCGGGGAAAAGTCAGACAACTTTTCAAAAGGAAACACGACCCTGTAGGAGTGAGCCTGCTCGCGATAGCATTGTGTCAGTCAGCATCAAAAACTACAGATACACCGCTATCGCGAGCAGGCTCACTCCTACAGTTTGATCTTTGTTGTGTCAGTGTTTTTGCTTGCCGGCAGCGGCGGATAAATCCTGCAGATGCCGGCGAGAAAGCGCCAGAAACCGCGGTGTCGGCCCGACATCTTCATACAGCGGATCACCTTCCTCATCGGTGGCGACCACGGTCGAACCTTTCACATACGGCAGGCTCGCCTCGAATTCTTCGAGCGCGGCGCCGATCAGTTCGCCGAGCAGTTCTTCCGGGTGGCGTTTGGGGTACATCTCGGCGATCGCCGCCAGTCGTGCAGCGGCCTCGACGTCCAGATGAATCGTGTAGCCAGTGTCGGTCAGTCGACCCTTGGCGTTTTCTTCCCAATGCTGGGCGAGTTCACGAATTTTCATGATGACCTCATTTCGCGCCTGCTCGTGGCAGGCCTGGGTGAGTGTCCGGCGGGGCCGGCGGCAAGCCGTTGTACGGCTTACTGTTGAGACTAGCTTCAAGCCACAAGGTTTAAAGTCCCTTCGTCGTCTGCTTGTAAGAAGCGCCGTAGAGCGGCACTCTCTGGGCAAAGCATTCGTTTCTGCGCCGTCCCGATTAACGCTGGAGAACTGCTGATGACCGATATTGATGCACGCTTGCGCGAGGACGTTCACCTGTTGGGTGAGCTGTTGGGCAATACCATCCGCGACCAGTACGGCGAGGAATTTCTCGACAAGATCGAGCAGATCCGCAAGGGCGCCAAGGCCGACCGCCGTGGCTCGATGGACGCCGAACTCAGTGCCAGCCTCAATCAGTTGAGCGAAGACGAACTGCTACCGGTGGCGCGGGCGTTCAACCAGTTTCTCAATCTGGCGAACATCGCCGAGCAGTATCAATTGATTCATCGCCGCGAAGAGTCGCAGCCCGCGCCGTTCGAGTCCCGCGTGCTCCCGGAACTGCTCGCCCGCCTGCGTAACGAAGGCCACAGCGCCGAATCGCTGGCGCGACAACTGGCGCGCCTGGAAATCGAACTGGTGCTGACCGCCCACCCGACCGAGGTGGCGCGGCGCACATTGATTCAGAAGTATGACGCGATCGCTGCGCAACTGGCCGCACAGGATCATCGCGACCTGACCAGCGCCGAGCGCGAACAGATCCAGAACACCCTGCAACGGCTGATCGCCGAAGCCTGGCACACCGAAGAAATCCGCCGCACCCGGCCGACCCCAGTCGATGAGGCGAAATGGGGTTTTGCGGTGATCGAGCATTCGCTGTGGCAGGCGATTCCCAACCATATGCGCAAGGCCGACAAGGCGCTGTATGAAGCGACGGGCCTGCGCTTGCCACTGGAGGCGGCGCCGATTCGCTTTGCCTCGTGGATGGGCGGCGACCGTGACGGCAACCCCAACGTCACTGCGGCAGTGACCCGCGAAGTGCTGTTGCTGGCGCGCTGGATGGCTGCCGACCTGTATCTGCGCGATGTCGATCACCTGGCGGCCGAGCTGTCGATGCAGCAGGCCAGCGATGCGCTCAAGGCCAAGGCCGGCGACAGCGCCGAACCTTACCGGGCGGTGCTCAAGCAATTGCGCGAACGCCTGCGCGCCACGCGCAACTGGGCGCACGCCTCGCTGAGCGCAACAACGCCAGCGCCAGCCGACGTGTTGCACAACAACCGCGATCTGCTCGATCCGCTGGAGCTGTGCTTCAACTCGCTGCACGAATGTGGCATGGGCGTGATCGCCGATGGGCCGTTGCTCGATTGCCTGCGTCGGGCGGTGACCTTCGGCCTGTTCCTGGTGCGCCTCGACGTGCGCCAGGATTCGACGCGGCACAGTTCGGCAATGACCGAAATCACCGATTACCTCGGCCTCGGTCGCTACGAAGACTGGGACGAAGAGCAGCGCATCAGCTTCCTCACCCGCGAATTGAGCAATCGTCGGCCACTGCTGCCGGCGCATTTCAAACCGTCCGCCGACACCGCTGAAGTGCTCGCCACTTGCAAGGAAATCGCTGCCGCACCGGGCGCCTCGCTGGGTTCCTACGTGATCTCGATGGCGGGCGCCGCCTCCGACGTGCTGGCGGTGCAACTGCTGCTGAAAGAGTCCGGCGTGCTGCGGCCGATGCGCGTGGTGCCGCTGTTCGAAACCCTCGCCGACCTCGACAACGCCGGGCCGGTGATGGAGCGTCTGTTGCTGCTGCCGGGCTACCGCGCGAGGCTGCAAGGCCCGCAGGAAGTGATGATCGGTTATTCCGACTCGGCCAAGGACGCCGGCACCACCGCGGCGGCGTGGGCGCAATATCGCGCGCAGGAGCGGCTGGTGGAGATCTGCCGCGAGCAGCAAGTCGAACTGCTGTTGTTCCACGGTCGCGGTGGCACCGTGGGCCGTGGCGGCGGTCCGGCGCACGCGGCGATCCTGTCGCAGCCGCCGGGGTCGGTGGCGGGGCGTTTCCGCACCACCGAGCAGGGCGAAATGATTCGATTCAAATTCGGCCTGCCGGACATCGCCGAACAGAACCTCAATCTGTATCTGGCTGCCGTGCTGGAAGCGACGTTGTTGCCACCACCGCCACCGACGCCCGAATGGCGACACCTGATGGATGAACTGGCCGCCGATGGCGTCGCCGCGTACCGCGCCGTGGTGCGTGAAAATCCGCAGTTCGTCGAGTATTTCCGCCAATCGACGCCGGAGCAGGAACTGGGGCGCTTGCCCCTTGGCAGCCGTCCGGCCAAGCGCCGTGCCGGTGGGATCGAGAGCCTGCGGGCGATTCCGTGGATCTTCGGCTGGACGCAAACGCGGCTGATGCTGCCGGCGTGGCTCGGCTGGGAAACTGCGCTGAGCAAGGCGCTGGAGCGCGGCGAAGGCGAACTGCTCGGGCAGATGCGCGAACAGTGGCCGTTCTTCCGCACCCGTATCGACATGCTGGAAATGGTCCTGGCCAAGGCCGACGCTGACATCGCGCTGTCGTACGACCAGCGTCTGGTCGAGCCGGACTTGCTGCCGTTGGGCGCGCAGTTACGCGACCTATTGTCGCAGGCGTGTGCGGTGGTGCTTGGTCTGACCGGGCAGTCGCAGCTGCTGGCACATAGCCCGGACACCCTGGAATTCATCCGTCTGCGCAACACTTATCTTGATCCGCTACATCTATTGCAGGCCGAGCTGTTGGCCCGATCACGGCAGCAAAATGTCGAGCAGGGCAGCCCGGTGGAGCAGGCGCTGCTGGTGTCTGTGGCGGGGATTGCCGCCGGGTTGCGCAATACCGGCTAAGGTTTTTGCGGTGGTATCAGGCACCCGGTGCACAGGCCGGGTGCCGCTTTGTACACAGAGAGAAAGTGCGGTCAGGCGACAGTTAGTGATGGGGTTGCGACTTGGGTTACCGCGTCGCGAAGTCGCGGCGGGCGCCGGTTTCTCCGACTTTTGGCGTCTTGTGTGGGCGCAGCCTGCTGTGTATCTTGATCAGCCTTTGGCCGTTTGTGCGGCCACGACCCGTTTTTTAAGATTGGCCCAAAGAGGCGAATCCCGTTGTTTTCTATATAAAAAATTGAGGAGCACATCGATGCGCGTCATTCTGCTGGGAGCTCCCGGGGCCGGTAAAGGTACTCAGGCTAAGTTCATCACCGAGAAATTCGGCATTCCGCAAATCTCCACCGGCGACATGCTGCGTGCTGCGGTCAAGGCCGGCACTCCGCTGGGCGTTCAAGCCAAGAGCATCATGGATGCCGGCGGCCTGGTGTCGGATGACCTGATCATCGCGCTGGTGCAGGATCGCATCGCTCAACCAGACTGCGCCAACGGCTTTCTGTTCGACGGTTTCCCGCGCACCATTCCACAGGCCGAAGCGCTGGTAACTGCCGGTGTCGAGCTGGACGCCGTGGTTGAAATCGCTGTTGAAGACGAAGAAATCGTTCAGCGTATCGCCGGTCGTCGCGTTCACGAGGCCAGTGGCCGCGTTTACCACATCGTCTACAACCCGCCGAAAGTGGCTGGCAAAGACGACGTCACCGGCGACGATCTGGTGCAGCGCAAGGACGACACCGAAGAAACCGTACGTCATCGCCTGTCGGTCTACCATTCGCAGACCAAGCCGCTGGTGGATTTCTACCAGAAGCTCTCCGCTGCCAACGGCAAGCCGAAGTACAGCCATATTCCGGGCGTTGGTTCGGTTGAAGCGATCACTGCCAAGGTGCTCGAAGCGCTGAGCTGAAAAAGCTGATCGGCTGCATCATCCACGGCCCGCTTGCGGGCCGTAGTTGTTTATACTGACGCACTTTTTCCCCACCTGTTTTGGATACATCGATGAGCACCTTGCTGGCCCTGGACACCGCGACCGAAGCTTGCTCCGTTGCCTTGCTGCATGACGGCAAGGTCACGAGCCATTACGAGGTGATCCCGCGTCTGCACGCGCAGAAGCTGCTGCCGATGATCCAGCAACTGCTGGCCGATGCCGGCACCACGCTGCAAGCGGTGGACGCCATCGCGTTCGGTCGTGGGCCGGGTGCGTTTACCGGTGTGCGCATTGCCATCGGTGTGGTGCAAGGTCTGGCGTTCGCGCTGGATCGTCCGGTGCTGCCGGTGTCCAACCTCGCCGTCCTGGCGCAGCGTGCGTATCGCGAGCACGGCGTCAGCCAGGTCGCGGCGGCCATCGATGCGCGGATGGATGAAGTGTATTGGGGCTGCTACCGCGAAACGGCTGGCGAGATGCGTCTGGTCGGCGTCGAGGCGGTACTGCCGCCGGAAGTCGCGGCGCTGCCGGGCGATGCCAGCGGTGAGTGGTTCGGTGCAGGTACCGGTTGGGGCTATGGCGAGCGGATCGCGGTCAACCTCACCGGCTCCGATGCCGGCATGCTGCCTCACGCCGAAGACCTGCTGACCCTGGCGCGGTTTGCCTGGGAACGCGGCGAGTCGATCCCCGCTGATGACGCGCAACCGGTTTACCTGCGCGATAAAGTCGCCACCCCCAAGGCTCGCTGATTCACCACAAAACCTGTGGGAGCGGGCTTGCTCGCGAAGAGGCCATGTCAGTCTCTATCCAGGTGCCTGACACACCGATTTCGCGAGCAAGCCCGCTCCCACAGGTCCGGTGTTCAATTAAAGTCACTGCCAATCGTCAGTTTCCAACCCTCGCTTTAAACCTTTTGCGCTTTATGTGTTCTAGTTATCACTTGGCAATTTGCTAAGTCGGTCAAGTGCCGCTAAATTGCCATCATCGATACCGAGCATGACATTATGCGTATAGACGGCCTCTCCTCTCAGTCCTACCCCATCAAGCGCAAGCCTCGCAAAGGCAATGTGGCGCTGGATGAATCCGTCGACGATATCGACGGCGAGCTGGAATTCCCGACTGAAGAGCAACTGGCCGCCCGCGCTGCCAAAGCCTCCGCACAACGCCTGGCCAATCTGCCCGCCCGTCAGCAAGACATGATTTATCACCGCGCCATGAGCAAAAGCGTAGCGATGGCCTTGGCCAGCTACCTGAGCACCGCCGGTTTTGTCGATTGGGATGCGGATGTGCTGGGCCTCGATCTGTACATCTGATGGATCTGCCTTACTACCTCGGTTGTCCGTCCTGGAGTGAAAACGCCTGGCGCGAGTATCTGTACCCCGAAGACGCCAAGACCTCCGACTTCCTCGCTCTCTACTCCCAAGTATTCAATGCCGTCGAAGGCAACACGACCTTCTACGCCAGCCCCTCGCCGGCCACCGTGCAGCGCTGGGCCGAGACCATGCCCGAACACTTTCGCTTCACCGCCAAGTTTCCCGGCGACATCAGCCACAGCGGTGATCTGCGCGATCAACTGACCGCCGCCGAAACCTTCGTAAACCTCCTCAGCCCGCTCGGCGAACGTGTTTCGCCGCTGTGGCTGCAGCTGTCGAAAAGCTTCACCCCGCATCGACTGCCGGAGCTGACCGCGTTCATCGACGCGCTGGACCGGCCACTGGCGGTGGAAGTGCGTCACGAACAGTTCTTCGCCAAGGGTGAGAGCGAACGCCTGCTCAATCGCTTGCTGCTCGACCGTGGCGTAGAACGCATCTGCCTCGATCCACGGGCGCTGTTCAGTTGCCTGTCGACCGAGTCTTCGGTGATCCACGCGCAATCGAAAAAGCCCCGGGTGCCGACGCGGCCGGCGGCGTTTACCCAGTTCCCGCAGGTGCGCTTTATCGGCCACCCGGAGCTGGAAGCCAACGATCCGTTCCTGATGCCGTGGGTGGCTAAAATCGCCGAGTGGATCGAAGAGGGCCGCACGCCGTACATCTTCCTTCACACCGCCGACAACGTCATGGCGGCGAAGCTGGCGCAACGTTTTCACGCACAATTGATGCAACGTTTGCCTGGCCTGCCATCCCTGCCTGAGCTATACAGAGAACCCGCCGCCGAGCAACTCGGCTTGCTCTGAAGGCGGATTTTTCCCCTGCCCAGGAGCCTGCCGATGGACGCCCACGCCCTTCAAGAACAAACCCGCAAAGCCCAGGCCTTCAAGGCCCTGCATGAAGGTGCGGGGATTTTCGTGATTCCCAACCCGTGGGATGCCGGCTCGGCGAAGATGCTCGCCAGTCTGGGCTATCAGGCGTTGGCGACCACCAGCGCCGGTTACGCGTTTTCCCAAGGCAAGGCTGACGGCGCCCTGAGTCTCGATGACACTTTGGCCAACGTCCGGGCGATTGTCGCGGCCACGGATTTGCCGGTAGCGGTGGATCTGGAAAACGGTTTCGCCGATGACCCCGCCGAATGCGCGAAAAGCCTGTTGCGTGCCGCCGAGGCCGGCGCGGTGGGTGGTTCGATCGAGGACGCCACGGGCCGTGCCGACGCGCCGATCTATTGCTTTGAACACGCCGTGGCACGCATCGAAGCCGCCGTCGCTGCGGTGCGCACGCTGCCATTTCCCTTCATCTTGACCGCCCGCGCGGAAAACTACCTGCACGGTAATCCCGATCTCAACGACACCATTCGCCGCCTGCAAGCCTTTGCCGAGGCGGGCGCCGACGTGCTGTATGCGCCGGGTTTGCGCAGCGCCGAAGAGGTGTTGGCGGTGGTGCGCGCGGTGGCGCCAAAACCGGTCAACGTGCTGATGTCCGGCGGTTTGAAACTGACCGTGCAGCAGCTTGAAGAGATGGGTGTGCGGCGCATCAGCACCGGTTCGGCGCTGGCCTTGGCAGCGTTCGGCGAGTTCTTCCGCGCGGCTGAAGAAATCCAGCAGCGCGGGACGTTCGGCTTTACGTCGCAGTCGATGCCGTACGCCAAGGCTAATCAGTTTTTCAAAGGCTGAGCATGGGTCGCTGGATCGCGCTGTCGTTACTGCTGATCATCGCGGGTGCCGTGCTCAGCGTCTGGCGCGGCTGGCTCGATGTGCCGGCCGAGTGGAACCCGTGGGCGCCGCTGGACGTGAAGGCAGCGCCGAACTGGTTGACCGGTTTCAAGCTGATGCGCCTGCGCGGCAATCCCGAATTATGCGCACAAGTCCTGAGCAACTCGGGTCTGCGCGTCACCGCGCAAGCCGACAGCCCCGACGCCAAGTGCCCGCTGATCGGCACCGTGCGCGTGCAGGGCGGTGAGGTGGCGCTGAGCAGCAGCTTCCTCGCCAGTTGCCCGCTGGCGGTGGCTTACGCGATGTTTGAACGGCATAGCCTGCAACCCGCCGCGCAATCTGTTTACGGGCAGAGGGTGGCGCGCCTTGATCACCTCGGCAGCTTCGCCTGTCGCAATGTCTACAACCGCGAGAGCGGAGCGCTCAGTCGGCATGCCAGTGCCGATGCGCTGGATATCAGCGGTTTTCGGCTGGCCGACGGGCGCAGCATCAGCGTGCTCAAGGACTGGCCGAAACAGAATCAGGACGCGCGGTTTCTGCGGCAGGTGCGCGATGGCGCCTGCGAGGCGTTCAGTGTGGTGTTGAGTCCGGATTACAACGCCGCCCACCGCAATCACTTTCATGTCGATGTCGGGCGCTGGAGCGTGTGTCGCTGAGGGATCAGGCGGCGAGGCGCAGGTTCTGCAACACGATCGGGCGCGCCCAGCCGTTATCGAAGTCCAAAGCCTTCTGCTGCTCGACGATTTCCTCCGGCGGGAACGGCGGATAAGGTTTTTGCAGCAGGTCGAGGTCGAATTCGGCAATCGGCAGGTACAGCGGCTTCTTCTGTGGCGCGGGGCCAGGATCGGGAAGCGGCTGACCATTGTTAATCACGATTGGACGGACCCAGCTGCTGTCGAAGTCCTGCTGCTCTTGCTGAGCTTTGAGTTCTTCTGGCGGGAACGGTGGGAACGGCTTGTCCAGCAGATCGGTTTCGAACTCGGCGATCGGCAGGAACAGCGGCTCCGGCGGACGCACTTCGGTGTCGACCACGTCGCACTGACGCTGCTCGACGATGTGCGCGTGCAGCTCGCTGCCCAGGGTCGGTTCTTCCGGGCTGTTCAGGTCAACCGGTGGAAAGGTGCCACAGGCCGGCACCACATCACTCGTCTGTTCGGCCATCGCCTGGGCAAAGAAATCCTGCCACAGGTGACTGACGCCGCCCAATGCTTGAGTGTTATGACGGCTGAAGTCGCCCTTGGGCGAAATGTAGCCAATCGATGTGGGAAGAATGCCTGACATTTTTTTCGGTTGACGCTCAGCTCTGGCAAAATGCGCGTTGATTGGTTTATCGGCCACTTTTTGCCGATCCTTAACTTTTTTGAGCGTGTTTTCATGATTGAGCAACCCGCGGCCTGCCGCATCCATGTCCAGGCCCTCGGCCCGACGTTTGAAGCGCAAGCCGAGCAATGGGCCGAGCGCCTGGGCCTGCCGCTGCAGGTGGACGACGGCGAGTTCGCCTTGCAGGTCGGCGAGCAGGGTTTGCAGCTGCAACAGCTCGGCCCGGATGCACCAGGGCCGGTGCGGGTGGACTTTGTCGAGGGTGGCGCGGCGCATCGGCGTCTGTACGGCGGCGGCAGCGGGCAGATGATCGCCAAGGCGGTCGGCATCGCCCAAGGCGTGCGCCCTCGGGTGCTGGATGCCACGGCGGGGCTGGGCAAGGATGCGTTCGTGCTGGCCAGTCTGGGTTGCGAGATGAGCCTGATCGAGCGTCAGCCGTTGATCGGCGCGTTGCTGGAGGATGGTCTGGCGCGGGCGGCGGAAGATTTCGATGTGGCGCCGATTGTCGCGCGGATGAAGCTGCTCAAGGGCAACTCGATCGAGGTCATGCGCAACTGGGAGGGCGAGCCGCCGCAGGTGATCTACCTCGACCCGATGTTCCCGCACCGCGAGAAAACCGCGCTGGTGAAGAAGGAAATGCGCCTGTTCCGGCCACTGGTCGGGGATGATCCGGATGCGCCGGCATTGCTCGAAGCGGCGCTGGCGTTGGCGACGCACCGGGTGGTGGTCAAGCGCCCGCGCAAGGCGCCGTGTATTGAAGGGCCGAAACCGAGTCATGCGCTGGATGGCAAATCCAGTCGGTATGACATCTACCCGAAGAAAGCGCTCAAGGCCTGAGACCGCGTCGCCCCCTTCGCGAGCAAGCCCGCTCCCACATTGGAATGCATTTCAAATGTGGGAGCGAGCCTGCTCGCGAAGGGGGTAGACCAATCACCAGGTCTCTAGGGTCTGTAAGCCCGCATGAACAACCCCACCACTTCCTGCACATGACTCTTTGCAGCTTCTTCGCTCAGCGGCTCACCGCAGCAATACAACAAGCGAAAATTCCCCGCGCCCTTGATCAGGCAGAAGAAATGCTCGGCCGCATTACGCGGCTGATCGATGCGCAGCGCGCCGGTCTCGTCGATGCGTTTTAGCAACCGTTCCATGCCTTGCACCATGCGCTCGGGACCGGCGTCGTAGAAAATCTGTGACAGCTTCGGATCCTGCGTGCCCAGCGCCATCATCAAGCGATGCAGATTCACCGACTCGTCGCTGTTGATCAGTTGATGAAAACCTCGGGCAATGTTCAGCAACACATTTTCCACGGGGATTCCGGCGGGCAATTCGAAGAACAGCGGCGGTAACTGCTCCTCGCATTTGGCCATCACCGCGGAGGAGAACAGCGTCTCCTTGTCGTTGAAGTGGCTGTAAACCGTCAGTTTCGACACGCCAGCCTCGGCGGCGACTGCGTCCATGCTGGTGTTGGCGTAGCCGTGACTCAGAAACAGGGTTTTCGCCGCGTCGAGGATCGCCCGGCGCTTGGCCGGATCCTTCGGACGGCCCGGGCCGTTTGGAGCTGCAAGATTGTTCGACATTCTTCGCTTTTAATACTGGACTGGTGAGTTTGCTATTAATACCATACCGGCCAGTATAAATATTCCAAGCACCATTAGCGAAAGGTCCGTCACCATGTTCCGCCATGCGTTGTCGTTTGCCGTGCCAGTCAGCCTGGCTGTTTTATTGTCCGCATGCGGTCAGGAAGAGGCGACGCAAGTCAGCGTTCGACCGGCCATGGTGGTGCAGCCAGAGCCTTCGGCGCAGGCGATGGAAAGTTATCCGGGCGAGGTGCGCGCCCGTTACGAACCGGATCTGGCGTTCCGCATTGGCGGCAAAGTCAGCCGACGACTGGTCGAAGAAGGTCAGCGCGTCAAGGCCGATCAGCCACTGGCGGAGCTCGATCCGCAGGATGTGCGCCTGCAACTGGAAGCCACCCGCGCACAGGTCGCTGCCGCTGAAGCCAATCTGAATCTGGTACGCGCCGAGCGTGACCGCTACAAAACCTTGATGGAGCGGCAGATGGTTAGTCGTTCGGCCTACGACAACGCGGAAAACCTCTACCGCTCCGGTGAAGCCCGTCTCAAGCAGATCAAGGCCGAATTCAACGTCTCGACCAACCAGGCGAGTTACGCCGTGCTGCGCGCGCCGCAGGACGGCGTGGTGGCCAAGCGTTCGGTGGAAGTCGGGCAAGTGGTTGCCGCCGGGCAAACCGTGTTCACCCTCGCCACCGATGGCGAGCGCGAAGTGTCGATCAGCCTGCCGGAGCAGAGCTTCGGGCGGTTCAAGGTTGGCCAGCCAGTGACCGTTGAACTGTGGACCCAGCAGAACCAGCGCTTCGCCGGGCAGATTCGTGAACTGTCGCCGGCAGCCGACCCGAAATCCCGCACCTTCGCCGCGCGCATCTCGTTCACCAGCGGCAAAGTCCCGGCTGAGCTCGGGCAGAGCGCCCGGGTGTTTGTGCAATCGGCGGATGCCGTGCCGCTGTCGGTGCCGCTTTCGGCCCTGACTGCCGAGAACGGCGCGACCTACGTCTGGGTCGTCAACGCCAACAACACCCTGAAAAAGACCCCGGTGCGCATCGGCCCGTTCGGCGAGAAAAGTGTGCCGGTGCTCGAAGGCCTGAATGCCAGCGACTGGGTGGTGGCCGCCGGTGTTCACGTATTGCTCGAAGGTCAGCAGGTGCGGCCTGTGGATCGCTCCAACCGAGTGGTCAATCTGGCGGACAAGGAGTAAGTCCCGATGCGCTTCAACCTTTCTGAATGGGCGCTGCGTAATCGCCAGATCGTACTGTTCCTGATGCTTTTGCTGGCCATCGTCGGCGCGTTGTCCTACACCAAGCTCGGCCAGAGCGAAGACCCGCCGTTCACCTTCAAGGCTATGGTCATCCAGACCCGCTGGCCGGGAGCGACCGCGCAGGAAGTCTCGCGCCAGGTCACTGAACGCATCGAAAAGAAATTGATGGAAACCGGCGAGTACGAACGCATCGTGTCGTTCTCCCGCCCGGGTGAGTCGCAGGTCACGTTTATTGCCCGCGATTCGATGCATTCCAAGGAAATCCCTGACCTCTGGTACCAGGTGCGCAAGAAGGTCAGTGACATTCGTCAAACCTTGCCGCCGGATATTCAGGGGCCGTTCTTCAACGATGAATTCGGCACCACGTTCGGCAACATCTATGCGCTGACCGGCGACGGTTTCGATTACGCGGTGCTCAAGGATTACGCCGACCGTATCCAGATTCAGCTGCAACGAGTCAAAGATGTCGGCAAGGTCGATCTGCTCGGTTTGCAGGACGAGAAGATTTGGGTCGAGTTGTCCAACGTCAAACTCGCCACCCTTGGCTTGCCACTGGCGGCCGTGCAGCAAGCGCTGCAAGAGCAGAACGCGGTGTCCACCGCCGGGTTCTTTGAAACCGGCAGCGAGCGCGTGCAACTGCGGGTCTCGGGGAATTTTCAGACGGTCGAGGAGATCAAGAACTTCCCGATCCGTGTCGGTGACCGGACGTTCCGCATCTCCGATGTCGCCGATGTGCATCGCGGTTTCAACGATCCACCGGCGCCGCGCATGCGCTTCATGGGTGAAGATGCCATTGGCCTCGCAGTAGCGATGAAGGACGGCGGCGACATTCTGGTGCTGGGCAAAGCGCTGGAAGGCGAGTTCTCGCGCCTGCAGAAAAACCTTCCGGCCGGCATGCAATTGCGCAAGGTTTCCGACCAACCGGCGGCAGTGAAAACCGGGGTCGGCGAGTTCGTCCAGGTGCTGGTCGAGGCACTCGCGATCGTGTTGCTGGTGAGCTTCTTCTCCCTCGGCGTGCGCACCGGCATGGTGGTTGCGCTGACCATTCCGCTGGTGCTGGCGATGACCTTCGCCTGCATGTATTACCTCGGCATCGGTCTGCACAAGATCTCGCTCGGCGCGCTGGTGCTGGCGCTGGGCTTGCTGGTGGACGACGCGATCATCGCCGTGGAAATGATGGCGATCAAAATGGAACAGGGCTTCGACCGGATCAAGGCTGCGAGCTACGCCTGGACCAGCACCGCGTTCCCGATGCTCACCGGTACGCTGATCACCGCCGCGGGTTTTCTACCGATCGCCACCGCGCAGTCCGGCACCGGCGAATACACCCGTTCGATCTTTCAGGTAGTGACCATCGCCTTGCTCGCCTCATGGGTGGCAGCGGTGATGTTCGTGCCGTATCTGGGGGAAAAACTCCTGCCGGATCTGGCAAAGATTCATGCGGCCAAACACGGCACGACTGACGGGCAAGCCGACCCGTATGGGACGCCGTTTTATCAACGGGTTCGACGTCTGGTGGAGTGGTGCGTGGCGCACCGCAAAACCGTGATTGTGCTGACAGTGGGGCTGTTTATTGCGTCGGTGATGCTGTTCCGTTTCGTCCCGCAGCAGTTCTTCCCGGCCTCCAACCGACTGGAATTGATGGTCGATCTGAAGCTGGCTGAAGGTGCGTCGCTGGCCAACACCACGGCGGAGGTCAAACGCCTGGAAGCGATGCTCAAGGATCACGCCGGCATCGATAACTACGTAGCGTATGTCGGCACCGGCTCGCCGCGTTTCTACCTGCCGCTGGATCAACAACTGCCGGCGGCGAGCTTCGCCCAGTTTGTGGTGTTGGCGAAAAACATCGAGGAGCGCGAGACCCTGCGCACTTGGTTGATCGAGACCCTTAACGAGCAATTCCCGACCCTGCGTTCGCGGGTCACGCGTCTGGAAAACGGCCCGCCTGTTGGCTATCCGGTGCAATTCCGCGTCACCGGTGAACACATCGAGGAAGTCCGTGCGCTGGCGCGCAAAGTGGCAGCCAAGGTTCGCGAAAACCCGCATGTGGTCAACGTGCACCTGGATTGGGAAGAGCCGAGCAAAGTGGTGTACCTGAACATCGATCAGGATCGTGCGCGGGCGCTCGGTGTGAGCACGGCCAATCTGGCGAAATTCCTCCAGAGTTCGCTGACCGGCTCGAGTGTCAGCCAGTACCGCGAGGACAACGAGTTGATCGAGATTCTGCTGCGCGGCACGGTGCATGAGCGCACCGAGTTGTCGTTGCTGCCGAGTCTGGCGGTGCCGACCGATAACGGTCGCAGTGTGGCGCTGTCGCAGATTGCCACGCTGGAGTACGGGTTTGAGGAAGGGATCATCTGGCACCGTAATCGTCTGCCGACCGTGACAGTGCGTGCCGACATTTACGGCAAGGAGCAGCCGGCGACGCTGGTCAAGCAGATCGAGCCGACGCTGGATCCGATCCGTGCCGAATTGCCTGACGGGTATCTGCTGGATGTTGGCGGTACGGTGGAGGATTCGGAGCGTGGGCAGAAGTCGGTGAATGCCGGGGTGCCGATGTTCATTGTGGTGGTGCTGACGTTGCTGATGGTGCAATTGCGCAGTTTCTCGCGCACGGCGATGGTGTTTCTGACGGCGCCGCTGGGGTTGATCGGGGTGGTGTTGTTTCTGATGGTGTTCCGCCAGCCGTTCGGGTTTGTGGCGATGCTGGGGACGATCGCGCTGTCGGGGATGATCATGCGCAACTCGGTGATTCTGGTGGATCAGATCGAGCAGGATATTGCCTCTGGTCTCAAGCCTTGGCAGGCGATTATCGAGGCGACGGTGCGGCGGTTTCGGCCGATTGTGTTGACGGCTTTGGCGGCGGTTTTGGCGATGATTCCTTTGTCGCGCAGTGTGTTTTTCGGGCCGATGGCGGTGGCGATCATGGGGGGGTTGATTGTGGCTACGGCTTTGACGCTTTTGTTTTTGCCTGCTTTGTATGCGGCCTGGTTCCGAGTGCGTCGCGACGCTTGATGGTTTTGGACGTGGCGGCCTTTGGGCCGACCATGTTCCTGGGGTTTTGGGTGTATATCCGTTTCTTCGGGGGTTGCGGCTGGCGGTTTCGCCCTTACGGCGACTCCCTTTGGCAAACGCCCCAAAGGAAGCAAAGGTCTTGGCCCCGGCGTACGGCCCTCGCCTAGGCTCGGGTTCCTTCGTTGCGGGGTTCATCCGGGGGCATCGCCTCCGGTTTGCTTCGCTGCACCTCCTCTCGATGTGTTCGACTTCGTCGAACGGTCGCTGCGCTCCCACCCCCGGATAAACCCCTCCACTCAGCCTGCCGAAGGGGCCGGCACGGCAAGATCAAAAGCTGCAGCCGAGCTTGCGCTCATCCTGTTGAGTGGTGAAGAGCATGCGGTCGGCTTTTGCTTTTCTGTAGGAGTGAGCCTGCTCGCGATGGCGGCCTAGTAGCCGACCAATCTCCAACTGCCTGCACCCAATCCAAATGTGGGAGCGGGCTTGCTCGCGAAGGCGGCCTGACAGTCGACCAATCTCCAACTGCCTGCACCCAATCCCACTGTAGGAGTGAGCCTGCTCGCGATGGAGGCCTACGAGCCGACCAATCTCCAACTGCCTGCACCCAATCCCACTGTAGGAGTGAGCTTGCTCGCGATGGCGGCCTATGAGCCGACCAATCTCCAACTGCCTGCACCCAATCCCACTGTAGGAGTGAGCTTGCTCGCGATGGCGGCCTATGAGCCGACTAATCTCCAACTGCCTGCACTCAATCCAACTGTGGGAGCGGGCTTGCTCGCGAAGAGGCCCGCCCAGCCACCCAATCTCTTTGGTCTGTTTAAAAATCGCTCGCTGAGCTGTCGGTTAACCGCGTCCTCGATCAGGTCGATCCGCAAGGCTGACACGCAACAAAAAGCCCGCTGACCTTCACCGGTTCAGCGGGCTTTTTCGTGCGGCAAAAATTACAAAGTGCCGAACACTTTCTTCGCAAGGCCCGTCGCTGCAGCAGCCGGATTCTTGCGGATGGTTTCTTCCTGTTTGCCGATCATTTCGAACAGGCCATTGAGCGCTTGTTCGGTGACGTAGTTTTCGACGTTGGCGCTCTTTGCATCCACCACGCCGAGGGTCGCAGCCTGGCCGGCGAAGGCGTTGTACTTTTGTGCGACGCCGACTTTGTCGGTGGCTTGTTTGACGATGGGCAGGAACTTGGCGCGGATCTGCTCGCGGCTGGTTTTGTTCAGGTATTGGGTGGCCGAGTCAGTGCCGCCGCTGAGGATGCCTTTGGCGTCGGCCACGGTCATTTTCTTCACGGCGTCGACGAGGATCGGCTGGGCCTGGGTCACGGCGCTTTCTGCGGCCTTGTTCATCGCGGTTTCGAGTTCGTCGACCTGGGCGCCCATGCCGAAGGCTTTCATCTTGCCGGCGACTTTGCCGAGTTTGCCCGGCAGTTCGATTTTCACTTCCGGGTTGTTGCTGAAGCCGCCCGGGGTGCCGAGTTGTTTGACGGCGATTTGCGCGCCTTGGGTCAGGGCGTCCTTGAGGCCGCCGGTGGCGTCTTGTTGCGAGAGGTCGCTGAGCGACAGTGCCAGGGCGCTGGCAGAGATCATCAAGCCCGCGCACAGGCCGGCGAAGCGAAGGGTAGGGCGGAGCATGGCAGCTTCCTTGAAAGACAATTAGCGAATGGCGTCGACGCGGATTTTCAGCGGCTGCGGATCGTTGCCGTCCAGTTGCACGGCGTGGTTTTCGGTGGTGATGAACATCAACTCGCCGTTGACTTCGATGCGCGCGCTGACCGAGTAGCGGTGGCCGGGTTTGACCTGGGCCGGATCGTAACTCAAGTGGAACGGCAGCGGCACCTGGCCTTTGACCGGGCCTTTCTGTTCGTCGAGAACCACCGCCGGTGCGTCGGCCAGCGACACGTCCTGCAGGCTCACGCTCAGGGTCGCGCTTGGTGGCAGGGCGATGCGTTGCAGGTAGAACACTTCGCCGTCGAGGCCGATTTTGCCGGCGGGGGTGGTCGACTGGCAGGCGCTCAACAGGGTGGCTGCGGCGAGAAGGGTGAGTTTTTTCATCGGGACCTCTGAGACGGTTGCGCCGGAAGAATCCCGACGCCGAAGGAAATCTAGCGGATTTTGGCGCCAGCGTCAGTGAACAAACGTAAGGGTTTTTCCAGCCACTGCATTAATTTCTGAAACGACAGCGCGCGGGTACTGGGCACCGCGGGAGCCAGTTCGACTTGTTCAGGCGAGATCAAAAGACGTTGATGGTAGCGGTTTTCAATACCCGTCAGTGCATAGCGTTTACCGGGTATAACGCTGTCAGGATCATATTTCAGATAAAACCCGGAGACTGACTGTTCGTCCTGTTTGACACTTACCAGCTCAACTTCGGGAGACTCTGCTTCATGCAGACTGATGGTGACCGCTTCTTCTGGCGCAACAATTTCGGCTTCTTGAGCCTCGACATATAGAAAACCGATCGGGCTCAGGTGCAGGGTTTGGCGATGGGGAGTGTTGTTGACAGTGACGAAGTAGTCCTGCTCGATCAGCAAGGGTATTTGGTCATGAAGGATCTGCACATTGACTTGGTACCTGACGCCTACATCGCCGTAGTGATGAGGGAAGTCAAATTTCCAGCCAGCGTCGAAGATCGCAGCACGGTGCCAGTCCTTGATGTTAACAGGCGATTGGGAATTGAAAACTTTGACGCTGACAATGGTTTCATTGACACCATCGGCAGGCGCGTGGAATTCGGGCGGTAGACGGAAGTCCAGGATTACTGCGCAAGTTTCTTCGGTTAACAGGCTCATCTCGATATCCGTATCGTGATTGGTGGAGTGAGCCTATTAATCCATGAATCAACTAACGGGGCCATTGAAGTGCGCGCCCGTTAGTTGTCAGCAAGTTTCAGACTTGTGGTGTATCCGCTGTTTCGGCGGCATCTTCACTGCGATGCAAGGCCACTTGACGAATCGACAGGCGAATCTCCGCCGGCAACACGCGTTTGGCAGCGCCTTCGGCCAATTCGCCGAGCAGTTCGTGGTAGCTCAACTTCCCGGCTTCGTCGCGACGCAGCACGTCGAGGTCGAGCAGGGTCTGGATGAAGTGGCGGAACAGGCTCTTGTCGAAGAACTCCGGGGCGTTCAAACCGTGGAGGATCGACAGGCGCTGGGCCATGACCGTGCACAGATCCTCCAGCTCTTCGGCGCTGATGCTGTTCTGGCCGCTGTTGAGCAGCAGGGACACGGTCATGTAGAAGCGCTGCAGGGTCTGCGCGATGCTTTTCGACAGCAGGGTCAGCAGCACAAAGTGCCGCGAACTTGGCGCCGGGCGCATGTACACGTCCTTCTCGAAACGCAGCAGGCCTTGCTCGACGAAGGCTTCCAGCCATTGGTCGACCACGCCGTCCAGTTCCTCCAGGCTCCAGCGAATGAACAGCTCCGCCTGCAGGTACGGATACAGTGCGCGGGTGTAGCGCAGGATCTGTTCGCGGCTCATGCGCGAGGTGCTCTGGAAGAAGCTCGCCAGCAGCGCCGGCAAGGCGAAGATGTGCAGCACGTTGTTGCGGTAGTAGGTCATCAGGACAGCGTTCTGCTCGTCCAGATAGAGAATCTTGCCCAGCGCATCGTTCTGCTCGGACAGCAGATCCATGTCCTTCACATGCTCGATCAGCGCGCGGCCATCGCCTTCCGGCAGGGTCGTGTGCGGCGAGTAAGGGACTTTGCGCAGCAGCGCCAGATACAGATCCAGCACCCGCGCCATGGCCCGATCGTCCAGTGCCAGGCGGGTGGTCGAGAGCAGCGCCAGCGCCACCAGGTTGACCGGGTTGATCGCCGCTGCTTCGTTCAAGTGCTGCGCGACTTTCTCGCCAAGGCGGTTGGTGGTCTCGTTGAGCCACGCCGGTTTGTACTGCGGGCCGAGTTCCTGCTGGCGCCAGTCTGGCTGTTCGCTGTCGAGGAATTCCGCGAGTTTGATCGGCTCGCCGAAGTTCACCGCGACCTGACCGAAGCGCTGCTTGAGCGCGCCGATGACTTTGAAAATGTCGAAGATCGACTCTTTCTTCTTGCTCGCGCCACGCAGTTCGCCGAGGTAGGTGCGGCCTTCCAGCACGCGCTCGTAACCGATGTACACCGGCACGAAAACGATCGGCATCCGCGACGAACGCAGGAAGCTGCGCATCGTGATCGCGAGCATCCCGGTTTTCGGTTGCAGCATGCGCCCGGTGCGCGAGCGGCCGCCCTCGACGAAGTACTCGACCGGGAAACCTTTGGTGAACAGGGTGTGCAGGTATTCGTTGAACACCGAGGTGTACAGCGGATTGCCCTTGAATGTGCGGCGCATGAAGAACGCGCCGCCACGACGCAGCAGGCTGCCGATCACCGGCATGTTCAGGTTGATCCCGGCGGCGATGTGCGGCGGGGTCAGGCCGTTGCGGAACAGCAAGTACGACAGCAACAGATAGTCGATGTGGCTGCGGTGGCACGGCACGTAGATCACTTCGTGACCCTGGGCGACCTTCTGCACGCCTTCGATGTGGTTGACCTTGATCCCGTCGTAGATCTTGTTCCAGAACCAGCTCAGCACCACTTCGAGGAAGCGGATCGCGGTGTAGGTGTAGTCCGAGGCGATCTCGTTGCCGTAGCGCAGGGCCTGAGCCTTGGCTTTTTCCGGGGAGATGTTCTCGCGTTCGGCTTCGTCGAGGGTCGCTTGCTTGACCAGTGGCTGGTTGAGCAGGCCTTTGACCAGGTTACGACGGTGCGAGATGTCCGGGCCGATGACGGCGGCTTTCAGATTGCGGAAGTGCACGCGCAGGATGCGCTGGGCCATGCGCACGGTGCGTTCGTGGCCCTTGTTGTGCTCGATCAGTTCGCGCAGGTGGATCGGCGCCGAGAACTGCACGCGAGTCTTGCGCCCCAGAACGATGATGCTCAGCAGTCGACGCAAGCGCCCGGTGACCGCCCAGCTGTCGGCGAACAGCAGCTTCCACGGACTGTTTTCGCTGTCCGGCGACTGGCCCCAGAACACGCTGACCGGAATGATCTGCGCGTCTTCGGCGGCATTCTGGGTCAGGGCGCTGACCAGACGGGTCAGGGTCGGCGGTGCGCCGCGCTTGTCCTGACGGCCGAGCCAGTCCGGGTCCGGCGTCAGATAGAAAAACGCCGCCGGTTCGATCAACGGCCCCACCGACACCGGCAGCACCGGACGCGGCAGACCGGCCTTGGTGCACTCGGTGTCGACCACCGCCAGATCGGTGAGCGAAGGGTTTTGCAGGACGTAGAACACCGGACGACTGCGGTCGAGGTTGAGGGTGAACGACGACTGGTTGATCGTCTCGGAGCGAACCCAGAGGTACAACAGTCGGCGCAAGGTGCCAAACACAAGACGGCGGAACGGGGAACGGGTCATACGGCTTCTGCGTGAGTGAATAAAACCGAGCGTTTGCTCGGGCGGTCGACAGTTTGCCGTATTCACCGAAAATCGGCAAAAAAGCGGCGAAGTAATCTCCTGTTGAGACTTTTTGCGCCTGTCATATACTCGGCAATCTGTCGCCGGGGCCCTTTATGGACGTCGGGCGCAGTCTGACGTTCCGCAAAGGCTTTCCTGCGAAAAGCCTGTTCAATAATAAAAAAGGAGTATGAACAGATGGCAACACGTGAAACCGGCAATGTGAAGTGGTTCAACGACGCCAAGGGCTACGGCTTCATTCAGCGCGACGACGGGGTGGACGTGTTCGTGCACTACCGCGCGATCCGTGGCGAAGGGCATCGCTCGCTGACTGAAGGTCAGCAGGTTGAGTATGCGGTGATTACTGGCGAGAAGGGTTTGCAGGCTGAGGATGTGGTCGGTCTGTAACACAACCCTCCAAAACACCCCAAAACCACTGTGGGAGCGGGCTTGCTCGCGAATGCGGTGTATCAGTCGATATCAATAGTGACTGATACACCGCATTCGTCGGAACGCCGCCCGGAGCAAGCCCGCTCCCACATTTGGATCTGCGTTGACTGTTGTTACGCGGTTTTCCAGGTGATCTCTTCTTCACCGTCGGCGCTGATGCGAATCCAGCGATCAGCCGTTTCCTCACCCTCTTCCTCGACCCACGTTCCCGGTGCGCAACGCACTTCGACGTTCAGCGCGGCGAAAGCTGCACGGGCGCAGGCGATGTCGTCGTCCCATGGAGTCGCATCGCTTTCCAGGTACAGGCTGTTCCACTTGCCCACGGCTTTCGGCAGCCAGGTCACCGGGATGTTGCCGGCCTTGCACTTGTAGGTCTGGCCTTTCTGTACCCAGTCGCTGCACGGGCCCAGAGCCTCACCGAGCCAAGCGGAAATCGCCTTGTGGTCGACGTCGGCGTCTTTCAGGTAAATCTCGATATCCGGTTGGCGCATGGATGTCCTCACTGCGGGTCTGAAAAATCCATTCGCGGATTTAGCCGGCCCCGGGCACTTGCCCGAGACCAAAAGTTATTGAAGAACGAAATAATCGTAGCGCATCGATACGGTGGTCACGAACGGCTCGGCCTGTTCGATCACGGCGGCGCGGCGTTCGGCACTGGCGCGCCAGCCGTGGGGCGTCATCGCCAGCAGGTTGGCGCGATCCTCGGGCTTGTCCAGCGTCAGTTTGAATTCCAGGGTTTCGCTGTGCGCCAGCGCCATACCTTCGGGCACTAATGCCAGATGCTTGTCGTCGGTGTATTCGCGCACTTCGTCGTACAGGCGTTCGCGCAACTCCATCAGGTGGCCGCTGGTCGGGCCGACCTTCATCAGGCCGCCGCCGACGCTGAGCAGGCGCTTGGCTTCTGCCCAGTCCAGAGGGCTGAAAACGCTGGCGAGAAACTGGCAACTGCCCGATGCCAACGGCACGCGGGCCATGCTGGCGATCAACCAGGTGATTGCCGGATTACGCTTGCAGGCGCGTTTCACCGCCTCGCGGGAGATGTCCAGTGCGTAGCCATCGGCGTCCGGCAGGGCCTCGGCGATCTGTGCGGTGTAGTAACCCTCGCCACAGCCGATATCGACCCAGCGCGCTGGCGCATAACTCGCCGCCAGCTCGGCCAGACGCTTGGCCACCGGCGCGTAATGCCCGGCATTCAGGAAGTCGCGGCGCGCCTCGACCATCGCCTGATTGTCGCCAGGGTCACGGCTGTTCTTGTGCTGCACCGGCAACAGATTCAGGTAGCCCTGACGCGCACGGTCGAAGCGGTGGCCTGCGGGGCAGACCACGCCGTTGTCGACGCTGTTCAGCGGTTCACTGCAGATCGGGCACGCGAGCATCAGGCGAGCAACTTGATCAGGGTCTGGTAGTAGATCTCGGTCAGCACGTCGAGATCGGCCGCCAGCACACGCTCGTTGACCTGGTGGATGGTCGCGTTGACGGGGCCCAGTTCAACAACCTGCGTGCCCATGGTCGCGATGAAGCGGCCATCGGAAGTGCCGCCGCTGGTCGACGCCTTGGTCTCACGGCCGGTGATGTCCTTGATGCTCGACGACACCGCGTCGAGCAGCGCGCCCGGCTCGGTGAGGAACGGCAGGCCGGACAGCGCCCAGTCGATGTGCCAATCCAGATTGTGTTTGTCGAGGATGTCGGCCACGCGTTTCTGCAGGCCTTCGACGGTGGATTCGGTGGAGAAGCGGAAGTTGAACACCGCCACCAGATCACCCGGGATCACGTTGGTCGCGCCGGTGCCGGAGTTGAGGTTGGAAATCTGGAAACTGGTCGGCGGGAAGAAATCGTTGCCGTGATCCCAGTGCTCGGCGGCCAGCTCGGCCAGTGCCGGGGCGGCGAGGTGGATCGGGTTCTTCGCCAGATGCGGGTAGGCCACGTGACCCTGCACACCGCGCACGGTGAGCTTGGCGCCCAGCGAGCCGCGACGACCGTTTTTCACCACGTCACCGACCAGTGTGGTGCTCGACGGTTCGCCGACGATGCACCAGTCCAGACGCTCCTTGCGCGCCACCAGACGTTCCACCACAGCCTTGGTGCCGTGGTGCGCCGGGCCTTCTTCGTCGCTGGTGATCAGGAACGCGACCTTGCCCTTGTGGTTCGGGTAGTCGGCGACAAAGCGCTCGGCGGCGACGGTCATCGACGCCAGGCTGCCTTTCATGTCCGCCGCGCCGCGACCGCAGAGCATGCCGTGTTCATCGATCACCGCGTTGAACGGGTCGATCTGCCAGGCGGTCACCGGACCGGTCGGCACCACGTCGGTGTGGCCGGCGAAGCACAGCACCGGGCCGTCGTCGTTGCCGTGGGTGGCCCAGAAGTTGTCCACGTCCTCGATGCGCATCGGCTCCAGGGTGAAACCGGCATCGCCCAGGCGCTGCATCATCTGCTTCTGGCAATCGGCGTCGACCGGCGTCACGGACGGACGGCGGATCAGGTCGATGGCGAGTTGGAGGGTCGGCGAAAGGTCGGCGTGGGCCGTCATGGAAAACTCCGGAGTCATGAATGTGGGCGCGGACTAACAATGTGGGAGCGAGCCTGCTCGCGAATGCGGTGTATCAGTCAACATAATCGGTGAATGTTACAAAGCCTTCGCGAGCAGGCTCGCTCCCACAGGGATTAGAGGAGTGCCCCGCAAAATGGCGGTTATCTTAAAGCAAAACGGCGACCATTGGCCGCCGTTTAGTGGATCAAAGGGGAATTAGACGACAGGCGCCGGTTCAGGCGCTGTCGCAGGTTTTGGCAGCGACGAGAGGAACGCCATGATCAGCGCGGCCAGGTATGGCAGCGACTGCACCAGCAGCATTGCGACCCAGAAGCGCATGTCGTTGCTCGGAATGCCCTGCACCAGGTAGATCCCCAGCGCCGCGCCCCACAACAGCAGCATGATGAACAGCTCTTCGCGAGCCTCGGAAATCGCCACCCAGAAGCCGTGGTTGTCGGCGTTTTTCGGTGTGCGGAAGAACGGAATGCTGCTGGTGAAGAAGCCGTACAGCACCGCTTTGGCGATGGTGTGCGACAACGCCAGCCCGGCCAGTGCCGCGCAGAACGCGTCCTTGAGGTTCACGCCGACGGCGCGACGGTAGAGGAAGATGATCTTGCCGACCTTGAACACGAACAGCGCCAGTGGCGGGATCGCGAAAATCAGCAGCGGCGGATCGACCCGTTGCGGCACGATGATCATCGCCGCCGACCACAGCAGGGCGCCGACGGTGAAGAAGATGTTCATGCCGTCCGCGACCCACGGCAGCCAGCCCGCGAGGAAGTGGTAACGCTGGCCACGGGTCAGCTCGGTGTCCTTGCCGCGCAGCAGGCTGCGGGTGTGGCGCTTGATGATCTGGATTGCGCCGTAGGCCCAGCGGAAACGCTGCTTCTTGAAGTCGATAAACGTATCCGGCATCAGACCCTTGCCGTAGCTGTCGTGGTAATACGCCGCCGACAGGCCTTTTTCGAACACGCGCAGACCGAGCTCGGCGTCTTCACAGATGCACCAGTCGGCCCAGCCCAGCTCTTCCAGAACCGAACGCCGGGTCATGGTCATGGTGCCGTGCTGAATGATCGCGTCGCGGTCGTTGCGGGTGACCATGCCGATATGGAAGAAGCCTTTGTATTCGGCGTAGCAAAGCTTCTTGAAGGTGCTTTCGTTCTGGTCGCGGTAATCCTGCGGCGACTGCACCACGGCGATTTTCGGATCGGCGAAGTGCGGCACCATGTGCTTGAGCCAGTTCGGATGCACGCAGTAGTCGGAGTCGATCACCGCGATCACTTCGGCGTCCTTGGCGGTGTGCGGAATCAGGTAGTTCAGCGCACCGCCCTTGAACCCGGCCAATGGCGCAACGTGGAAGAACTTGAAACGCGGACCAAGAGTCGCGCAGTAGTCGCGCACCGGCTCCCACACGGCCGGGTCTTTGGTGTTGTTGTCGATGATCAGGACTTCATAGTCCGGGTAATCGAGGGCGGCCAGGGCGTCGAGGGTCTGTTTGACCATGTCCGGCGGCTCGTTGTAGCAGGGCACGTGAATCGAGACTTTCGGCCGGTAGTCCGAATCACCGATCACCGGCAGGAATTCGCGCCGACGCTTGTGAATCCACACCGCCTCGGCCAGTTCATGCGCTTCGGTCAGCAACACGATGAACACCCCGAGCGCACCGAGCGCCAGCAGGAAACCCACCGTCAAGCTGAACCACGTGCTGTATTGCTGGCTGTAGTCGTAACCGATCCACACCAGCACCGAACCGCAGAGGAACGCGATAAAGGTCAGGAAGGTGCGGCCACGCTGGCGCAGGGCCGAGCCGTCGATCATCAGCAGGGTCAGCGACAGCAGCGCCAGCACCACCGAACCGATGGCCAGCACACGCCATTGCGGGATGGCGACGACCGGGCCTTCGAAGTTGAATTTCTGCTGGCGTGCGGCATTGAACACGCCCCAGTAGGCGCCCACCGAACCTTCGTCACTGGCCTTCCACGGCTGGTCGAAGGCTTCGATCACGAAGTAGTTGAAGCCCTGACGGTTGAGCTTGTTGACCAGCGTACGCAAATAGATCGCCTGATCCGCCGGCGACGCATCGGCGCCACCGCGCATGCGACCGTTGCTCGGCCAGCCGACTTCGGACAGCAGCAGCGGTTTTTTCGGGAACAGCTTTTTCAGGTCGCGGGCGCGGTCGAAAACGAACTGCCCGGCCTTGTCGACCGGAATGAATTCCCAGTACGGCAGCACGTGCGCAGCGATCAGGTCGACGTGCCTGGCCAGTTCCGGGTGTTCTTCCCAGACGTGCCACTGCTCGGAGGTGGTCACCGGCACTTTCACCGCCGCGCGCACGCGATCCAGCAGCACGCTCAGTTGCTCGGCGGTGATTTCCTTGCGGAAGATCGCCTCGTTACCGACCACCACGCGAACCACGCTGCGCGAGGTGTTGGCCAGTTCGATGGCGCGCTGGATTTCCCGCTCGTTGCGTTCCTGATCGGGGCTGATCCAGATCCCGAGGGTCACGCGCAGACCGAACTCTTCCGCCAGTTTCGGGATGTCCTGCAGCGAACCGTCGACCGAGTAGATGCGGATGTTGTCCGTCAGCTTGCTCATGATCTCCAGGTCGCGGCGCATTTCGTCGTCAGTCGGATACTGATCCTTCTGTGGGAATTGGCCCTGCTGGAATGGCGAATAGGAAAAACCGGAGATCTGCTCCGGCCAGTTGGGCGCGGAGACCGGGCGGTTGATCAGCGCCCAGAAACCGGTGAACAGGGCGGCGATTGCCAGAACCACCACCAGGTTGAGACCAAATTTACGCGATGACATAGCTATTTCAGGTTCCAAAGGCTGTGGAACGAAGGAACGGATCGGCTTACGCCAAAAGGGCGCGAATCCTACACCGGCAGTTCACTGCTCGTACACCGGGCAGGAAAATGCCCGACATTGGGCAGTCCAACCTGATTTAAGTTCTTTAGTAACAGCTTGTAAGAGAAAACTTTGTTATTCAGTTATAGCAATTCCCAGTGGCGAGGGAGCTTGCTCCCGCTGGACTGCGAAGCAGGCCGATTTCAAGGGCCGCTTCGCGACCCGGCGGGAGCAAGCTCCCTCGCTACAAGGTTCGTGCAAACGGCTGCGTTCACCGTTCATAGCGTCAAAGATGCTCTTGGCCGCCGACGGCCCTATAATGCGCGCCGGTTTTTGGGGTAATGGTCATGAGTACAGAAGATCCGCGGTTTGCAGGCATCGCCCGTTTGTATGGCATCGAGGGCCTTGAGCGCCTGCGTGCGGCCCATGTGGCGATTGTCGGCGTCGGTGGCGTCGGTTCCTGGGCAGCGGAGGCCATGGCCCGTTGCGGCGTCGGCGAGATTTCGCTGTTCGACCTCGACGACGTCTGCGTCAGCAACGCCAACCGCCAGTTGCACGCGCTGGACAGCACCGTCGGCAAGCCCAAGGTCGAGGTGATGGCCGAGCGTCTGCGCGGGATCAACCCGGACTGCACGGTGCACGCGGTGGCGGACTTCGTGACGCGCGACACCATGGCCGAATACATCACGCCGAACATCGATTGCGTGATCGACTGCATCGACGCGGTCAACGCCAAAGCTGCGCTGATCGCCTGGTGCAAACGCCGCAAGATCCAGATCATCACCACCGGCGGTGCGGGTGGGCAGATCGATCCGACGCTGATTCAGGTTTGCGACCTCAACCGCACGTTCAACGACCCGCTGGCCTCGAAAGTGCGTTCGACGTTGCGTCGCGACTATGGCTTCTCGCGTACCGTGACTCGCCATTACAGCGTGCCGTGTGTGTTCTCCACCGAACAACTGCGCTATCCGAAACCGGACGGCAGCATCTGTTTGCAGAAGAGTTTTGTCGGCGACGGGGTGAAGCTCGACTGCGCTGGCGGGTTTGGCGCGGTGATGATGGTCACGGCGACGTTCGGCATGGTCGCGGCGACCAAGGCGGTGGACAAGATTGTGGCGGGTGTGCGGCGCCCGGCGGATCGGGTCAAGCCTCAGGTTTGATTCTGGGGCTGATGGCCTCATCGCGAGCAGGCTCACTCCTACAGGGGGACGCATTCCAATTGTAGGAGTGAGCCTGCTCGCGATGGCTGCGAAGCAGCCGCTTTATTTAGCCAACTCATTCATCCGCTGGAGCACGGCATTCAAGCCATTACTGCGCGACGGCGACAACTGCCGCGAAAGTCCCAGCTGATTGAACCAATCGGGCAAATCCACCTGCCGCAACTCGGCAGCGCTTAAGCCGTTGACCCGCAACAGCAGCAACGCCACCAGCCCACGAATCATCCGCGCATCGCTGGCAGCGCTGAACTGCCAGTGACCGTCCTGCAACTCACCCACCAGCCACATTTGGCTCTCACAGCCATGCACCCGGTTGGCTTCGCATTTGTCCGCGTCATCCAGCGGCGGCAGACGATCGCCAAACTGCATCAGCAATCGCGCCCGTTGTTCCCAACCGGCAGCGTTCTGAAAGGTCAACAATGCTTCGGCAGCGGCGAGCGGCAGGCTCATCGCAGCAACTCCAGGGCCTGATCCAGCGCTTCGAAGAAACGCTCCAGATCCTCGGAGTCGTTGTACAGCGCCAGTGACACGCGAATAGCCCCGGCCAGTTCGAAGCTTTTCAGCAACGGCATGGCGCAGTGATGCCCGGCGCGCACGGCGATACCTTGCTCGGTCAGCAAGTGCGCCAGATCGGCGTTGTGCACGCCCTCGACGACGAAACTCGCCAGCGCCAATTGCGGCTTGCCCAGCAGACGAATGCCGTTGCGCGCGGCCAGGCCTTGCAGCAGGTAAGCGTGCAGCGCAGCTTCGTGGGCCGACACCGCGTCCTGATCCAGGCCAGCCAGATAATCGAGGGTTGCGCCGAGGCCGATCACGCTGGCAATCGGCGGCGTGCCCGCCTCGAAACCCAGCGGGGCAGGGCGGAAGCGTGCATCGTGATAGTTGGCTTCCAGCACCATTTCGCCGCCGAACTGCCACGGCCGCAGTTGCTCAAGCGCCTTGTTGCGCCCGAATAGCACGCCGAGGCCATCGGGGCCGTATAGCTTGTGGCTGGAAAACACATAGAAGTCGCAACCCAGCGCCTGCACATCGTGGCGACCATGCACCACACCCTGGGCGCCATCGACCACGGTCAGCGCGTTGTGCGCCTTGGCCATCGCCAGCAGCGCCGGCAATGGTTGCCAGGCACCGAGCACGTTGGACAGCTGACTGACCGCCAGCAAGCGAGTGCGCGGGGTGATCAAACGCACGGCGGCGCCGAGGTCGATCACGCCGTCGGCGTCCAGCGGCAGGATCACCAGTTTCAGCTCGCGACGCTGTGCCAGTTGCTGCCACGGCAGCAGGTTGGCGTGATGCTCCAGGGCGCTGATGACAATTTCATCGCCCGGGTGGAAAAGATGTTCCAGGCCATAGGCCAGGAGATTCAGCGCACTGGTGGCGCCATGGGTGAAGATGATCTGCCCGCTGTCACCGGCATTCAGCCACTGGGCAACCTTGAGCCGACTGTCTTCGAACGCCTGCGTCGCGTGGGCGCCGGGCAGATGCTGCGCACGATGCACATTGGCCGCGCCATTGGCGTAGTAATGCGTCAGCGCGTCGAGCAGCGCCTGGGGTTTTTGCGTGGTGGCGGCGTTGTCCAGATAGGTCTGGTCTTGCCGTTGCAGGGCGGCGATGGCCGGAAAGTCGGCGCGCCAGGGGGAGGGAATCATCATCTGTTCAGCCCTGTGAACTTGGGCGGGGTGTACACAAGACACTGTGGGAGCGAGCCTGCTCGCGAAGCTTTTTGCGACCTCAAGGACGCCTTCGCGAGCAGGCTCGCTCCCACAAGTGCCTGCGGCACTTAGTTGTGAGCGTGCAGCGCTTCGTTCAGCTCGATCGCCGATTTGTGGGTCTTGCACTCCACGGCACCGGTTTCCGAGTTGCGACGGAACAGCAGGTCGGTCTGACCGGCCAGTTCACGCGCCTTCACAACCTTGACCAGGTTGTTGTGCTCGTCCAGCAGCGCGACCTTGGTGCCGGCGGTCACGTACAGGCCCGACTCGACGGTGTTGCGGTCGCCCAACGGGATACCGATACCGGCGTTGGCGCCGATCAGGCAGCCTTCGCCGACCTTGATCACGATGTTGCCGCCGCCCGACAGGGTGCCCATGGTCGAGCAGCCGCCGCCCAGGTCCGAACCCTTGCCGACGAATACGCCAGCGGAAACGCGGCCTTCGATCATGCCCGGGCCTTCGGTGCCGGCGTTGAAGTTGATGAAGCCTTCGTGCATTACGGTGGTGCCTTCGCCCACGTAAGCGCCCAGACGCAGACGTGCCGCGTCAGCGATACGCACGCCGGCCGGCACCACGTAGTCGGTCATTTTCGGGAACTTGTCCACCGAGAACACTTCCAGCAGTTCGCCGCGCAGACGCGCTTCGAGTTGCAGTTCAGCCAGTTCGCTCAGGTCGATTGCACCCTGGCTGGTCCAGGCCACGTTCGGCAGCAGCGGGAAGATCCCGGCCAGGCTTACGCCGTGTGGCTTGACCAGACGATGCGACAGCAGGTGCAGCTTGAGGTACGCCTCTGGCGTCGAGGTCAGCTGTGCGTCTTCGGCCAGCAGGGTGGCAACCAGCGGCTTGTGGCTCTCGGCCAGACGGGTCAGCAGCTTGCCTTGAACGGCGTCGATGCCTTTGACCGCTTCAGCCAGTTGCGCAGCCTGTGCAGTGGTGAAGGTGATGGCCTGGTTGCCTTCGGTGTAACCGAGGATCGGCGCAACAGCGGCGACCAGTTCGGCCGACGGGTTGAGCAGTGGCTGAGCGTAGAACACTTCCAGCCAGGCGCCTTGACGGTTTTGCGTGCCGACACCAAAGGCGATGCTGAACAGAGAGTTGGACATGTGAATACCTCTAGCAATAAGTGACGGGCTGCTTACTTGAGTGCGGCCGCGTAGATGTCTGGCTTGAAGCCAATCAGGGTTCGGTCACCGAGATCGAGCACCGGGCGCTTGATCATCGAGGGTTGAGCGAGCATCAGTTCGATGGCTTTCGACTGGTCGAGATCGGCTTTACGTTCGTCGTCGAGTTTGCGAAAGGTCGTGCCTGCACGGTTCAACACCGTTTGCCAGCCGTGCTCGTCACACCATTGGGTCAGGTGCTCACGATCGATACCGGCGGTTTTGTAATCGTGGAAGTCGTAGCTGACAGCGTGTTCATCGAGCCAGGTGCGCGCCTTCTTCATGGTGTCGCAGGCTTTGATGCCGAAAAGGTGCAACGTTTTACTTGAAACGGTCAAGGAATCGCCCCCTTTACAGGTGCTGGAAAAAAATGGTGTCGGATTATGCCATGACCAAAGCGTTTCGTCGGCCACGGTTGTCGTAACGCTGCAAAACCTGTGGGAGCGAGCCTGCTCGCGAAGGGGCCATGACAGGCAATATTTCTGTTGAAGGAGACACCGCATTCGCGAGCAGGCTCGCTCCCACAAGGGCAGTGCGACATAGGTGCAAACGCCAGACGCATCCTAAGCGGCTAATATGGCAGTTCAACGCTGTCGATTGTCTGAGATTTCCGCTTTATGCAAACCGCTTATACCGTCCTGATCCTGCTGATGCTGGTCAGCGTTTCGCGGCTGGTCGGACGGGTCGTCCCGCTGCCGCTGCCCCTCGTGCAAATCGCCGCCGGTGCCTTGCTGGCCTGGCCGACACTGGGCCTGCACGTCGCGCTGGACCCCGAATTGTTCCTGTTTCTGTTCTTGCCGCCGCTGCTGTTTTCCGACGGTTGGCGCATGCCCAAACGCGAATTCTGGCATCTGCGCGGGCCGATCCTGACGCTGGCGGTTGGCCTGGTGCTGTTCACCGTGGTCGGCGCCGGTTACTTCATTCACTGGCTGTTGCCGAGCATTCCGCTGCCGGTGGCCTTCGCGCTGGCCGCCGTGCTCTCGCCGACCGACGCCGTGGCGGTCTCGGCGATCTCGCAGAACCGCTTGCCGACACCGCTGATGCACATCCTGCAAGGCGAGGCGTTGATGAACGATGCCTCGGGTCTGGTGACGTTCAAGTTTGCCTTGGTGGCGGCGGTGACCGGGGTGTTCTCGCTGGCCAATGCCAGCCTGACGTTCGTACTGGTGGCGGTCGGGGGCTTGGCCGTCGGCGTCGCGCTGAGCTGGCTGGTCGGGCGCTTGCGCGCGTGGATGATTGCCCGGGGCTGGGACGATCCGGCCACCCACGTGGTGTTCATGTTGCTGCTGCCGTTCGCCGCCTATGTCTTGGCCGAGCGACTGGGCGCTTCGGGGATTCTTTCGGCTGTCGCGGCGGGGATGATGCAGAGCTGGCTCGATCTGCTGCCGCGGCAGACCAGCACCCGGCTGCTCAATCGCAGCGTCTGGTCATTGCTCGAATTTGCCTTCAACGGCCTGATCTTTCTGCTGCTGGGTCTGCAATTGCCGGACATCATCAAGGCCGTGGTCAGCCACGAACCGACGTTGTGGCCGACGCTGATGTATCGCGGCCTCGACGTGGTGGCGATTTTCCTCGCGCTGGTGCTGTTGCGCTTTATCTGGGTACAGAGCATCTGGCGTTTGTCGGTGCTGCTGCGACGGCTGCGCGGCAAGGGTGACCTGACGCAAGTGCCGACCGCTCGATCCTGCTGGCTGCTGACCGTCGGCGGAGTGCGCGGGGCGGTGACGCTGGCGGGTGTGATGTCGGTGCCGATGTTGATGGGAGCCGAGGCGTTCCCCGAGCGTGATCTGCTGATCTTCATCGCCGCCGGGGTGATTCTGTTGTCGCTGATTTGCGCCTGCATAGCCTTGCCGTTGCTGTTGCGCGGCATCGAGAAAAGCCCGGACGACAAGCGCCGCCAGGAAGTGCGCGACGCCTGGCGCAAGACCGCCGAGGCGGCGATCCATGCGCTGGAAACCGAAGAGGTCGGCCCGCAGGATGCGGCGCAGGCCGCACTCTCGGCGGAACTCAAGGCGCGGATCATGTCCGAGTATCGTCATCAGCTCGACGTGTTCAATGATTCGGCCGAAGCCCAGGCGCTGGCGTTCCAGATGGATCTGCTGGAACGCCGCTTGCGCTTGAAGGCGTTGCGGGCGCAGCGCCTGGAGTTGTATAGCCTCAGTCGTCAGCACCAGATCGGTGATGACGTGTTGCGTGAGGTATTGGGTGAGCTGGATTTGAGTGAGGCGAATCTGGGTCAGGTCAAATAGCCAGACACGGACCTGATGCGCTCACTCACTCGCGGGGCAGGGATAAGCGTTCGCCATGAAGATTTTGTCCTTTTCGCTGAGATCCAGATTAATGAAGAGCTGGAAGTCTCCGATGGTCCAGGACTGGCTGATGCGATAGTGCATGATCGACTTTGGATCGTATTCCGAATAAATGCTTTCGTCGGGATTGCCGCGGTCAAAGTACCAGTCGTGCAGGCGTTTGCGCGTCACGCTGGCCTGGGAGTCGTCTTCTTCCGGGTCGGCGGTGATTCCAAATTGTGCATAGATGGCTGGCTTGTCCCAGGGAATATCTGCCGTGGGATTGGTCTGTTCATGCTCCGCGCCCAGCATGTGACCGAACTCATGCATGACATTGGCTGCGAAGTAACGTGGCAGGCTCGGATGCGGCCACAGTGTCATGGTCGGCTCATCGGGGTGTAGCAGAGCATCCGTACCTATCCGGGAGGAAAACGTTCCTTCCTGACTGAGTATGCGGATGTCGCCCACTTCACCTTCAACGAAATCGAATTTCAAGTTGATGTGCGGCAACCAGTTGCTGGCAGCGGCAATGGTCGCGTCCTTGAATTCCTGCGTACCGTTGAGGAAGGCGATGCGGAGAGTGCTGCCGGGAGTCCAGAATTTTGCCGGATTGTTTTTAGCCCACATTTTACTGAACCTCCGAAGTGCATTTGATGTTGCGGGAGGTGCGTATGGTTTCGGTTTTTTTGTTTGGCTGAAGCCGGATTGAGTGCATAACTGAACATCCATGTTTTCGTTCGTCATATGTAACTTCTCGGGTTGCTTGTTGTTCCCGGAAAGTCGCTTTGAATGAAGGATGCTAGTTGCTGCGCTTGGGCAGGTAAATTGGATATGTGTACGATTTTATGACGGATTACCGTGCCAACAGAACTGGCACGGTAAAGATGTGATTCAACGTGGGTAAATCAACCGCATGAGCTCTTTGTCTTTATCACTGATTTCGCGATTGATCGGATTCGCCCAATTGCCAAGCGTCAAATTGTTGGGAACAGGATGGTGCATGATGGATTTTCGATCGTATGGCAAGTAAAGCGCGTCGGCATCGTCAAAAGGCGTAAATATATTGTCGTCAACTTCGCCTCGCGACAGTGGATTCATCGGTCTGTTCTGGTAGTAGTTGTAAACATTTTCTTTATTCCAGGGGATTTGCGCCTTGGGGTGTTGGTGTTCGTGCATCGCGCCCAGTGCATGGCCGAACTCGTGAATGACGACGGTCTCGAAGTCTTCGTGTTCGGGGTCGATGCCAAGGTTCATGGTTGGCGTGTCAGGAAACATATCCAGTGCATCGGTACCCAGAAATGAACTGTTCACCACACCCTCGGTGGCGATTCGGATCTCACCCTCTACGCCTTCAACGAACTCAAACTTCAAACTGATATAAGGAAGCCATTTTTCGGCGGCGGCAATGATTTTATCTTTGTGTTCCGGAGTTGGGTTATCCATGAAAGCTATTTTCAGAGTGTGTCGGCTTGGCCAAAGTTTGTCGTAGTGTACCAACGAGCGTTTTTTTCGGCTGTTGTTAAGGGCGCTGGATTTGAGTTCTTTAGCCGGTTTCTGCAGCGTGCAATATTGAAAGTTGTCCATGCTTTGTCTTGCTCCTTGATTTGTCTTTTTGGTTGTTTCGCGCATGCAAAAAACCACTGCGCGAGATTAAGCTTCGGGCAGTGTCTGGAGTAGTCGTAAAGTGGTTTTAAATGTAACTTGAGAGGTATGTCCGTGCCAGATGACTGGCACGGACATTAAAAACTCAGTGTTGGCGGGTGATGAAGTCGCGGATCCGTTCTGCAGCTTCAACACATTCAGCCAAAGGCGCAACCAGTGCCATGCGCACGCGCCCGGCGCCCGGATTCACGCCGTCGACCTCGCGCGACAGATACGAGCCTGGCACGACAGTCACATGTTCCTGCTCGAACAGGTCGCGGCAGAATGCGGCATCGTCACCGGCCACGTTCGGCCAGAGGTAGAAGCTGCCGTCCGGACGCTGTACGTCCATCACCGGGCTGAGAATTGCCAGCACTGCGTCGAACTTCTCGCGGTACAGCGCACGGTTGGCGCGTACATGCACTTCGTCATTCCACGCCGCAACGCTGGCCAGTTGGGTTTGCACCGGCATCGCGCAGCCGTGGTAGGTGCGGTACAGCAGGAAACCCTTGAGGATATCCGCGTCACCGGCGACGAACCCGGAGCGCAGGCCCGGCAGATTGGAGCGCTTGGACAGGCTGTGGAACACCACGCAACGCTTGAAGTCCTTGCGGCCCAGTTCGACGCAGGCGCTGAGCAGGCCCGGCGGCGGGGTCTGTTCGTCGAAGTACAGTTCGCTGTAGCACTCGTCGGCGGCGATCACGAAGTCGTATTCGTCGGCCAGGGCGATGAGTTTTTTCAGTACATCAACCGGGATCAGCGCGCCGGTCGGGTTGCCTGGCGAGCACAGGAACAGGATCTGGCAGCGTTTCCAGATGTCTGGCGACACGGCGTCGAAATCCGGGTTGAAGCCGTTTTCGTCCAGGCACGGCAGGTAGTGCGGCTTGGCCCCGGCGAGGAACGCTGCGCCTTCGTAGATCTGATAGAACGGGTTCGGGCTGACCACCAGTGCATCGTCGCCACGGTTGACCACAGTCTGGGTGAAGGCGAACAGCGCTTCGCGGGTACCGTTGACCGGCAGCACATTGCGCGCCGGATCGATCCAGCCGCTCGGTACGCCAAAACGACGTTCGCACCAGCCGGCGATGGCTTCGCGCAGGGCCGGGATGCCGAGGGTGGTCGGATACACCGCCATCTGATCCAGATTGTTCGCCAGCGCTTCGGCGACAAAGCTTGGCGAGCGATGTTTCGGCTCGCCGATCGACAGGGCGATCGGGCGTTTGTCCGGGTTCGGCGTGACCGTGCCAAGCAGCGCGCGGAGTTTTTCGAACGGGTAGGGCTGGAGCTGCGTCAGAGCGTTGTTCATGGGGGCCTCGTTCAATGTGGGAGCGGGCTTGCTCGCGAAAGCGGTGTGTCAGTGAATGATGTGTTGCCTGACACACCGCTTTCGCGAGCAAGCCCGCTCCCACAGGGGGGAAGTTGCTGGATCAAATACTGATGCGCGAAAGCTTGATATCCGGTTCCTGATTGACGCTCAGTTGCTCGACGATTGCGTCCTGCAAGCGGCTGCACAGCAGCGGGTCGGAGAGTGGCTGGTTGTGGGCGTCGGTGATGAAGAACACGTCTTCCACGCGTTCGCCCAGGGTCGCAATCTTGGCGTTCTGCAGCGACAGGTCGAACTCGAGGAAGATCCCGCCGATCCGTGCCAGCAGGCCCGGGCGATCCGGTGCCGTCAGTTCCAGCACTGTCACCGGACGCTGGGCGTCGTTGTGGATCGTCACCTGCGGCGCGAAGGCGAAGTGCTTGAGCTGGCGCGGCACCCGGCGCTGGATGATCGTCGGGTAGTCGTCGGGGTTACGCAGGGCGTCGGTCAGGCCGTCGCGAATCTGTTTGACCCGCGCCGGGTTGTCGCCGATCGAGTCGCCGTCGGTGTCGAGCACGATGTAGGTGTCGAGGGTGAACTGGCTGCTCGAAGTGATGACCCGGGCGTCGTGAATGTTCAGGTTGAGCTGGTCCATCGCGGCCACGGTTACGGCGAAGAAGTCGTGCTGGTCCGGGGCATAAATGAAGATCTGCGTGCCGCCCTCGAACTCGCGCTGGGTGGTTTCCTTGATCAGCACCAGCGGACCGCCATCGGCCGGCTGCTGCAGGATCGCGTCACTGTGCCAGGCCACGTCGCCGGCTGTGTGACGCAGGAAATAGTCATCGCCCAACTGTGCCCACAACTGCTCGACATCGTCCGGATCAGTGCCACCGCGCACCAGAATGTCCAGCGCCGCACTCTGGGTCTGGCGGATCTGCTCTTCGCGATCCACCGGGTTTTCCAGGCCACGGCGCAGAGCGCGTTTGGTCTCGGTGTAGAGCTGGCGCAGCAGGCTGGCGCGCCACGAATTCCACAGCGTCGGGTTGGTCGCGTTGATGTCGGCCACGGTAAGCACATACAGGTAATCCAGACGGGTTTCGTCGCTGACGATCTGCGCGAAGTCGTGGATCACCTGTGGATCGGACAGATCCTTGCGCTGCGCGGTGGTCGACATCACCAGGTGGTTCTGCACCAGCCAGACGATCAGGCGGCTGTCCCACAACGGCAACTGATGGCGCTGGCAGAAGGCTTCGGCATCGACCGCGCCGATGTCCGAGTGATCGCCATGCCGGCCCTTGCCAATATCATGGTACAGGCCGGCCATGTAGATCAGTTCGGGCTTGGGCAGTTTGGCCATGAGCTTGGCGGCCAACGGGAATTTTTCCGACACCTGGGTGTACTGCAACTTACGCAGGTGTTTGATCAGGTTCAGCGTGTGCGCATCGACTGTATAAATGTGGAACAGGTCGTGCTGCATCTGGCCGACGATGAAACCGAACTCCGGCAGATAGCGCCCGAGGATGCCGTAGCGGTTCATCCGGCGCAGGTTGCGGTGCACGCCGATCTTGCACTTGAACAGCTCGATGAACAGGCTGGTGTTGCGGATGTCGTTGCGGAAGTTGTCGTCGATCAGGTGCCGGTTCTCGCGCAGCAGGCGAATGGTGTCGGCGCGCACGCCTTTGATTTCCGGCTGCTGGGCCATCAGCACGAAGATCTCGAGCATGGCGAACGGCGTGCGGCGGAATACGTTGTCGTTGCGTGCTTCGATGTAGCCGTCGTGCAACTGGAAGCGCGAGTTGATCGGCTGCGGCGGTGCTTCGTCTTCCGGGGCGAGGATGACTTCCTCGAAGTGCTGGATGATCAGGTCGCTGAGCTGGGCGATGCTCATGACCACGCGGAAGTACTGCTGCATGAAGTTTTCGACGGCCTGTTTGGCGTCGTCGCCTTCAAAACCGAGCAGGCCGGCGATGGTCCGTTGATGATCGAACAAGAGGCGGTCTTCCGAGCGCCCGGCGAGCATGTGCAGGGCGTAACGCACTTTCCAGAGGAATTCCTGGGACGACGCCAATAGGGCGTTTTCGCTCTCGACCAGGAAACCTTCACCGGCGAGGGCGCGCAGGTTCAGGGTGCCGTACTGACGCCGGGCCACCCACAGAATCGTCTGGATATCCCGCAGGCCGCCGGGCGAGCCTTTGACGTTGGGTTCCAGGTTGTATTCGGTGTCGTTGTACTTGTGGTGACGGGCCTTTTGTTCGGCGCGTTTGGCCAGGAAAAACTCCTTGGCCGGCCACATGTGCGCGGTGCTGGTGACATCGAGCATGCGCTGGCGCAGGCGTTCGGGGCCGCAGATGGTGCGGCTTTCCATCAGGTTGGTGACCACTGTCAGGTCGGCGCGGGCCTCTTCGGCGCATTCGTCGACCGAGCGTACGCTCTGACCGACTTCCAGACCGATGTCCCACAGCAGCGTCAGAAAACGCTCGATGGAATCGCGGAAGACTTCGTGATCGGCGCTGTCCAGCAGGATCAGCAGGTCGATGTCGGAATAGGGGTGCAACTCACCCCGGCCGTAGCCGCCGACCGCGACCAGCGCGATGTCGGCGTCTTCGCTCCAGTTGAACTGCTCCCAGGCTTTTTGCAGGATGTTGTCGACGAACCACGCACGGTCTTCGATCAGTCGGCGGATGTCGCGGCCGCTGCGAAAACGCGTGTCGAGGACCTCGCGCGCCTGGCGGATCGCCTTCTTGAACGCCGCGATGGGACTCGCTTTCAGGGCCAGTTCCGCCTGGAACTGGCCGCGGTCGAAGAGTTCGGGATCCACCTGCGGCATCGATTGGCTTTCCTTCTATAAGGCTGGAAACGTTCTTGGGATCAGGCCGAGACGCGCGGGATGGTGTCGTCGGCGCGCAGGGTGAAAATCTCGTAGCCGGTGTCGGTCACCAGCAGGGTGTGTTCCCACTGCGCCGAGAGTTTGCGGTCCTTGGTGATCGCGGTCCAGCCGTCGCCCAGTACCTTGGTGTCGGCCTTGCCCTGGTTGATCATCGGTTCGATGGTGAAGGTCATACCGGCCTTCAGTTCCATGCCGGTGCCGGCGCGACCGTAATGCAGGATCTGCGGCTCTTCGTGGAACACCTTGCCGATGCCGTGGCCGCAGAACTCGCGAACCACCGAGAAACCGTTCTTTTCCGCGTGCTTCTGGATGATCTCACCGATGTCGCCGAGGCGGCAGCCAGGTTTGACGATTTCGATCGCCTTGTACATGCATTCCTGAGTGACCTGCGACAGGCGTTCGGCCCAGACCGGCACTTCGCCAACGTGGAACATGCGGCTGGTGTCGCCGTGGTAGCCGTCCTTGATCACGGTGACGTCGATGTTCAGCGTGTCGCCATTCTTCAGCGGCTTGTCATTCGGGATGCCGTGGCAGACCACGTGGTTGATCGAGGTGCAGATCGACTTCGGGTAGCCCTTGTAGTTGAGCGGAGCAGGGATGGCCTGCTGCACGTTGACGATGTAGTCGTGGCAGATCTGGTTCAGTTGATCGGTGGTCACGCCCGGTTTGACGTGTTCGGCAATCATTTCCAGCACATCGGCGGCCAGTTTGCCGGCGACACGCATGCCAGCGATGTCCTCGGGGGTTTTGAGGTTGACGGTCATACAGGCTCTCTCTGCGCTCGGCGGCGCTTGCTGATACGGATAGGGTGGCAGGTGTGCGTTTTGCGACCCTGAAAAACGCGATTCTAACAGACGAAAGGCGCAAATCCGCGCCTGCGTGCATCGCGTCTGTCTATACAATGGTGCGCTTGAAGGCGATTCCAAGGGGGGCTGCGCCCATGTCCTTGGTGCGATTGCAGATTCCGGGTTCCGTTTCTGTGCACCCTGTGGTATAAAATGCGCCGCTTTCCGGGGATGCCCCGAAAAGCTTAAATCCACACACGTGTCGACACGATGACCTGGGTGCTTTTGGCTTTATGCCACTGGTTGGTCATTGGGATACGTGGAGGCCAAACCCGACTTATTAAGGAACTATCATGTCCCAAGTCAACATGCGCGATATGCTGAAGGCCGGTGTGCACTTCGGTCACCAAACCCGTTACTGGAATCCGAAAATGGGTAAGTACATTTTCGGCGCGCGTAACAAGATTCACATCATCAACCTTGAAAAAACCCTGCCAATGTTCAACGAAGCTCTGACTTTCGTAGAGCGTCTGGCCCAGGGCAAAAACAAGATTCTGTTCGTCGGCACCAAGCGTTCCGCTGGCAAGATCGTTGCTGAAGAAGCAGCACGTTGCGGTTCGCCGTACGTCGATCACCGCTGGTTGGGCGGCATGCTGACCAACTTCAAAACCATTCGTGCTTCCATCAAGCGTCTGCGTGACCTTGAAGTTCAAGCCGAAGACGGTACTTTCGCCAAGCTGACCAAGAAAGAAGCGCTGATGCGCTCCCGTGACCTGGAAAAGCTGGATCGTTCGCTGGGCGGCATCAAGGACATGGGCGGTCTGCCAGACGCACTGTTCGTGATCGACGTTGACCACGAGCGCATCGCGATCACCGAAGCCAACAAGCTGGGCATCCCGGTCATCGGCGTTGTCGATACCAACAGCAGCCCGGAAGGCGTTGACTACATCATCCCAGGCAACGATGACGCAATCCGCGCTATCCAGCTGTACATGGGTTCGATGGCTGACGCAGTGATCCGTGGTCGCAACAATGTTGCTGGCGGCACTGTTGAATTCGCAGCTGAAGAAACTCAGGCTGCAGCTGAGTAATCGACGCCCTGGCGTTGACTCAGTAAGCAAAAAGGGGGCTTGGCCCCCTTTTTGCCACCTCGAAAACCGTTTGTTGGCGCCCACTTGTGGCAGCGCACCTCCTGCATTTGTAACGTGCAGCAGCTACAAGGTGTTTCGGGAAGAATTGAACGCCCGTTCGATCGGGTGGAATGGTTGAAAACCTATCCAAGAGGAATTTGAAAATGGCAGCAATTACTGCAGCGTTGGTTAAAGAACTGCGCGAGCGTACCGGCGAAGGCATGATGGACTGCAAGAAAGCCCTGGAAAAGGCTGACGGCGACATCGAAAAAGCCATTGATGACATGCGTGCTTCGGGCGCGATCAAGGCTGCGAAAAAGGCTGGCAACGTTGCCGCTGAAGGCGCAATCGCAATCAAGGACGACGGTAAAGCTGCCGTTATCCTGGAAGTGAACTCGCAGACCGACTTCCTGGCTCTGCAAGACGACTTCAAAAACTTCGTCGCTGCCAGCGTTGAAAAAGCTTTCGCTGACAAGCTGACCGACGCTGCTCCGCTGATCGCTTCGCAAGAAGCTGCTCGCGAAGCACTGGTTGCCAAAGTAGGCGAGAACGTCAACATCCGTCGTCTGGCCCGTATCGAAGGTGACGTTGTCGGTTCTTACCTGCACGGCAACAAGATCGGCGTGGTTGTGGCTCTGAAAGGCGGTGACGTCGAGCTGGCCAAAGACATCGCGATGCACGTAGCTGCCAGCAACCCTGAGTTCCTGCTGCCTTCGCAAGTTTCGGCTGAAGCGATCGAGCGTGAAAAAGCTGTGTTCCTGCAGCTGAACGAAGAGAAGATCAAAGGCAAGCCAGAAAACATTGTTGAGAACATGGTCAAAGGCCGTATCAGCAAGTTCCTGGCAGAAGCAAGCCTGGTTGAGCAGGCGTTCGTCAAGAACCCTGAAATCAAGGTTGGCGAGCTGGCCAAGAAAGGCGGCGCAGAAATCGTTTCCTTCACCTACTTCAAAGTAGGCGAAGGCATCGAGAAGCCGGTCGACAACTTCGCTGAAGAAGTTGCTGCCCAGCTGGCTGCCGCCAAGCAATAAGACGGTTTTTCAACTGTCGCCCGAAAGAGGCTGCCCGCTCACGCGCGCAGCCTCTTTTCAGATGGGGTTACCATTTTTTAATTGGTTTCCACTGGGAACTGACTTACAAAGCCAGGTTCCGATGGCGCTGAAGCAGCGCCAAGCTAGAGTGAACGGCAGCTGTAAAACAGCTTGCACAGAATTTTTTAAATACGCCGCAGGAGAGATTCGCAATGGCTCAGCAGGGCAGTGGTTATCAGGCTCGCTATAAACGCATTCTACTCAAGCTTAGCGGCGAGGCCCTGATGGGCTCGGAAGAGTTCGGGATCGATCCAAAAGTGCTGGATCGGATGGCGCTGGAAGTCGGCCAACTGGTCGGCATCGGCGTACAGGTCGGTCTGGTGATCGGCGGTGGCAACCTGTTCCGTGGCGAGGCCTTGAGCAAGGCTGGCATGGATCGGGTGACAGGCGACCACATGGGCATGCTGGCCACTGTGATGAACGCCCTGGCCATGCGCGATGCGCTGGAACGTGCCAATATCTCGGCCATCGTGATGTCGGCCATTTCCATGGTTGGCGTGACCGATCACTATGATCGCCGCAAAGCCATGCGCCACCTGAACTCCAAGGACGTGGTGATCTTCGCCGCCGGTACCGGTAATCCGTTCTTTACCACGGATTCGGCAGCCTGCCTGCGTGCCATCGAAATCGATGCGGACGTCGTGCTGAAAGCGACCAAGGTTGATGGCGTTTACACCGCAGACCCGTTCAAAGACCCGCATGCCGAGAAGTTCGATCATCTGACTTATGATGAAGTGCTGGATCGCAAGCTGGGTGTAATGGATCTGACTGCTATCTGCCTGTGCCGCGATCACAAGATGCCGCTGCGCGTATTCAACATGAACAAGCCCGGCGCCCTGCTGAACATTGTGCACGGCGGCGCTGAAGGGACTTTGATCGAGGAAGGCCAACAATGATCAACGAAATCAAGAAAGACGCCCAAGCGCGTATGCAGAAATCCCTGGAATCTCTGAACCACGCGTTCGGCCAGATTCGTACCGGCAAGGCTCACCCGAGCATCCTCGGCAGCGTCATGGTGCCTTACTACGGCACTGACACCCCGCTGAGCAGCGTCGCCAACGTCACCGTGAAAGATTCGCGTACCCTGCAAGTCGTGGCCTTCGAGCGCAACATGCTCGCTGCCGTCGACAAGGCGATCCAGAGCGCCGGTCTGAACCTCAATCCGACCAACCTGGGTGAATTGCTTTTGATCCCGATGCCTGCCCTCACCGAGGAAACGCGCAAGGGCTTCACCAAGCAGGCCCGTAGCGCAGCGGAAGACGCGCGCGTTGCCGTGCGCAACATTCGTCGTGACGCATTGGGTGAGCTTAAAAAGCTGGTCAAGGACAAGGAAATCAGTGAAGACGAAGAGCGTCGTGCCATCGCTGATATCGATAAGCTGACCAAGGAATCCGAGGCCCAGATCACCAAGGCCACGGACGAGAAAGAAAAAGACCTGATGGCCGTATAAGGGTCGAGCTTTTAATGGACAAGACCAAGCAGTCTGCGCCGTCCGCGGTGCCGCGCCATGTCGCGATCATCATGGATGGCAATAATCGCTGGGCGAAAAAACGCTTTATGCCGGGTGTCGCCGGGCATAAGGCTGGCGTGGATGCTGTGCGGGCAGTGATCGAGGTGTGTGCCGAGGCCAAGGTCGAAGTGCTCACCCTGTTCGCCTTTTCCAGTGAAAACTGGCAGCGCCCGGCCGATGAAGTCAGTGCCTTGATGGATCTGTTCTTCAAGGCGCTGCGTCGTGAGGCCAAGCGTCTGAACGACAACAACATCAGCTTGCGCATCATTGGCGATCGCTCGCGTTTCCATCCTGAGCTTCAGGCAGCGATGCGCGAAGCCGAGGCCATGACCGCTGGTGCCAACCGCTTCATTCTGCAGATCGCCGCCAACTACGGCGGTCAGTGGGATATTGCCCAGGCTGCGCAGCGTCTGGCGCGTGAAGTCCAGGCCGGGCATCTGCGTCCGGAAGACATCACACCGGATCTGCTGCAAACCTGTCTGGCCACCGGCGACCTGCCGTTGCCGGACCTGTGCATCCGCACCGGTGGCGAGCACCGCATCAGCAACTTCCTGCTGTGGCAACTGGCGTATGCCGAGTTGTACTTCTCCGACCTGTTCTGGCCGGACTTCAAACACGAAGCCATGCGCATCGCGCTGGCCGATTTCGCTTCGCGCCAGCGTCGCTTCGGTAAAACGAGCGAACAGGTCGAAGCTGGAGCCCGGGTTTAATGCTTAAACAACGAATCATCACTGCGCTGATCCTGCTGCCGATCGCTTTGTGCGGGTTTTTCCTGCTCGAAGGCTCCGGTTTTGCGCTGTTCATCGGTCTGGTCGTAAGCCTGGGCGCCTGGGAATGGGCACGCCTGGCGGGCTTTACCGCGCAGTCGTTCCGTGTCGGCTTTGCCGCTGTCGTCGCGCTGATGCTGTTCGTCATGTACGTCCTGCCGGGCCTCGCCCCTTGGGTGTTGGGCGCTTCGGTGTTGTGGTGGGCGGTAGCGACGTACCTGGTGCTGACGTACCCGCGCTCGAGCGAGCACTGGTCTACGGCGGCCACCAAACTGGTGATCGGCTTGCTGATCCTGTTGCCGGCCTGGCAAGGGCTGGTGCAGATCAAACAGTACCCGCTGGGTAACTGGCTGATCATGGCGGTGATGGTGCTGGTCTGGGGTGCCGACATCGGTGCTTACTTCTCCGGCCGTGCTTTCGGCAAGCGCAAGCTGGCGCCGCAAGTCAGCCCGGGTAAGAGCTGGGAAGGCGTTTATGGTGGTCTGGCGCTGAGTCTGGTGATCACCGCGATCGTCGGCCTGGTGCGTGACTGGACCGTGGCCGAACTGCTCAAGGGCTTGATCGGCGCTGCGTTGATCGTGTTCATTTCGGTGGTGGGCGACCTAACCGAAAGTATGTTCAAGCGCCAGTCCGGCATCAAGGACAGCAGCAACCTGCTGCCCGGTCATGGCGGTGTGCTTGATCGCATCGACAGCCTGACCGCTGCGATCCCGATTTTTGCCGTACTGCTGTGGATGGCTGCAACGTGAGCCGCCCGCAACAGATCACTGTTCTGGGGGCTACCGGTTCGATTGGCCTGAGCACCCTCGACGTTATCGCTCGGCATCCCGAGCGTTATCAGGTTTTCGCCCTGAGCGGTTTCACGCGCCTGAGCGAGTTGCTCGCCTTGTGCGTTCGCCATGTGCCTCAATTCGCGGTAGTGCCTGAAGTGGCGGCGGCGCGTGGTCTGCAGGACGACTTGCGGGCTGCCGGTCTGTCCACTCGTGTATTGGTCGGCGAGGAGGGCCTGTGCCAGGTTGCCTCCGCCCCTGAAGTCGATGCTGTGATGGCGGCCATTGTCGGCGCCGCGGGCCTGCGCCCGACGCTGGCGGCGGTGCAGGCCGGGAAGAAAATTCTCCTGGCCAACAAAGAGGCGCTGGTGATGTCTGGCGCGCTGTTCATGCAGGCCGTGCACAAGAGCGGTTCGGTGTTGCTGCCGATCGACAGCGAACACAACGCGATCTTCCAGTGCATGCCGCAGGATTTTGCCCGTGGACTGGGTGCGGTCGGCGTGCGGCGGATTCTGCTGACGGCTTCGGGCGGTCCTTTCCGGCAGACGCCGATGAGCGAGCTGGCGCATGTTTCGCCTGATCAGGCGTGTGCGCACCCGAACTGGTCGATGGGTCGCAAGATTTCGGTGGACTCGGCCAGCATGATGAACAAGGGCCTGGAGTTGATCGAGGCCTGCTGGCTGTTCGATGCCAAGCCGTCGCAGGTGGAGGTGGTGATTCATCCGCAGAGTGTGATTCACTCGCTGGTCGACTATGTGGATGGCTCGGTATTGGCACAGTTGGGCAACCCTGACATGCGCACGCCGATTGCCAACGCATTGGCCTGGCCTGAGCGGATCGACTCGGGTGTGGCGCCGCTGGATCTGTTTGCCGTTGCGCGCCTGGATTTCGAGGCACCGGACGAGCAGCGCTTCCCCTGCCTGCGCCTGGCGCGACAGGCGGCGGAAACCGGCAACAGCGCACCGGCCATGCTCAATGCGGCCAACGAAGTGGCAGTCGCGGCGTTTCTCGACGGACGCGTTGGTTATCTGGAAATCGCGAGTATCATCGAGGACGTGCTGAACCTCGAGCCAGTGGTTGCGCTTGAGGATCTGGATGCGGTGTTTACCGCAGACGCGAAAGCGCGGATTCTGGCGGAACAATGGCTTGATCGTCACGGCCGATAGCCGTTGCAGAACCATGGCGTCACGCGGCACTGAACAGGATTGCGGAGAAAGTAGATGAGCGCGCTCTATATGATTGCCGGCACCCTGATCGCTTTGGGTGTACTGGTCACCTTTCACGAATTCGGCCACTTCTGGGTCGCGCGTCGTTGTGGCGTCAAGGTTTTGCGTTTTTCCGTAGGCTTCGGCATGCCCCTGCTGCGCTGGCACGACAAGCAGGGCACCGAGTTTGTCGTCGCCGCGATTCCGCTGGGTGGCTACGTCAAAATGCTCGATGAGCGTGAAGGCGAGGTGCCAGCCGATCAGCTTCATCAGTCCTTCAATCGCAAATCGGTTCGCCAGCGCATCGCTATTGTCGCGGCGGGACCGATCGCCAACTTCCTGCTGGCCCTGGTGTTTTTCTGGGTGCTGGCGATGCTCGGCAGTGAGCAGATCCGTCCGGTCATCGGTGCCGTCGAGTCCGGCAGCATCGCGGCCAAGGCCGGTTTGAGTGCCGGTCAGGAAATCGTCGCCATCGATGGCGAGCCGACTTCCGGCTGGGCGGCCGTCAATTTGCAGTTGGTCCGTCGTCTTGGGGAAAGCGGTTCCCTGCAATTGCTCGTGCGCGAGCAGGGCTCTACCGCGGACACGCCCCGTGAGCTGGCGCTGGATCACTGGCTCAAAGGCGCCGATGAGCCCGATCCGATTCGCTCGCTGGGTATTCGCCCGTGGCGCCCGGCCTTGCCGCCGGTGCTGGCCGAGCTCGATCCAAAAGGTCCGGCGCAGGCCGCTGGTCTGAAAACCGGCGACCGCCTGTTGTCGCTCGATGGCCAGGCGCTGGGTGACTGGCAGCAAGTGGTTGATACCGTTCGTACGCGTCCTGATACCAAAATCTTGCTGCGCGTCGAGCGCGACGGTGCTCAAATCGACGTCCCGGTGACCTTGGCTGCGCGCGGCGAAAGCAAGTCGCCAAGCGGTTATCTCGGGGCTGGCGTAAAAGCCGTAGACTGGCCGCCGGAAATGATCCGCGAGGTCAGTTATGGCCCGTTGGCCGCGATTGGCGAGGGTGCCCGGCGTACCTGGACCATGAGCATCCTGACGCTGGACTCACTGAAGAAAATGCTGTTTGGCGAGCTCTCGGTAAAAAACTTGAGTGGGCCGATAACCATTGCTAAAGTGGCGGGCGCTTCTGCCCAGTCGGGCGTTGCTGATTTCCTGAATTTCCTTGCTTATCTGAGTATTAGCCTGGGGGTTCTGAATTTGCTGCCCATTCCTGTACTGGATGGGGGGCATTTGTTGTTTTATCTGATTGAGTGGGTGCGTGGTCGCCCCTTGTCGGATCGGGTGCAAGGTTGGGGGGTGCAGATCGGTATCAGTTTGGTGGTCGGAGTGATGTTGCTTGCTCTGGTCAATGATCTGGGTCGACTGTAAAGCTTCGCTGAATTGCGAATCTGCCGCATTTTGCGGCAGTTTGTTTATTGCCAGTTGGAATAAGAAAGGACTTCATGAAACGTCTGCTGCTAACTGCGGTTCTCACCGTATTGATGATCGCCGAAGTTCACGCCGAGTCCTTCACTATCTCTGATATTCGCGTCAATGGCCTCCAGCGGGTCTCCGCGGGTAGCGTCTTTGGTGCCTTGCCGTTGAACGTCGGCGAGCAGGCGGATGATCGTCGCCTGGTGGAATCCACTCGTGCGTTGTTCAAAACCGGTTTCTTTCAAGATATCCAGCTGGGCCGCGAAGGCAACGTTCTGGTGATCACGGTCGTCGAACGTCCGTCGGTCGCCAGTATCGAGATCGAAGGCAACAAGGCGATCTCCACCGAAGACCTGATGAAGGGCCTCAAGCAGTCCGGTCTGTCCGAAGGTGAAATCTTCCAGCGCGCCACCCTCGAAGGTGTCCGTAACGAGCTGCAACGTCAGTACGTTGCCCAAGGCCGTTACTCGGCGACCGTCGACACCGAAGTGGTCTCGCAGCCGCGCAACCGCGTCGCGCTGAAAGTGAAGATCAACGAAGGCACCGTGGCGGCCATCCAGCACATCAACGTGGTGGGTAACACGGTCTTCCCTGATGACGATCTGATCGACCTGTTCGAGCTGAAAACCACCAACTGGCTGTCGTTCTTCAAGAACGACGACAAGTACGCCCGTGAAAAACTCTCCGGTGACTTGGAGCGCCTGCGTTCCTACTACCTGGACCGTGGCTACATCAACATGGATATCGCTTCGACCCAGGTGTCCATCACCCCGGACAAGAAGCACGTCTACATCACCGTCAACATCACCGAAGGCGAGAAGTACACCGTTCGTGACGTCAAGCTCAGCGGTGACCTGAAAGTGCCTGAAGACCAGGTCAAGTCGCTGTTGCTGGTGCAGAAAGGCCAGGTGTTCTCGCGCAAGCTGATGACCACCACCTCCGAACTGATCACCCGCCGTCTGGGTAACGAGGGTTACACCTTCGCCAACGTCAACGGCGTACCTCAGCCGCATGACGACGATCACACTGTGGACATCCTGTTCGCCGTCGATCCGGGCAAGCGTGCCTACGTCAATCGCATCAACTTCCGTGGCAACACCAAGTCCGAGGACGAAGTGCTGCGTCGTGAAATGCGTCAGATGGAAGGTGGCTGGGCTTCGACCTACCTGATCGACCAGTCCAAGACCCGTCTGGAGCGTCTGGGCTTCTTCAAGGAAGTGAACGTTGAAACGCCGGCTGTACCGGGTGTCGACGACCAGGTTGACGTGAACTACGCCGTTGAAGAACAGGCCTCCGGTTCGATCACCGCCAGTGTCGGTTTCGCTCAGAGCGCCGGTCTGATCCTCGGTGGTTCGATCACTCAGAACAACTTCCTGGGTACCGGTAACCGTGTGAGCGTGGGCCTGACCCGCAGCGAATACCAGAGCCGCTACAACTTTGGCTACGTTGACCCGTACTGGACCGCCGATGGCGTGAGCCTGGGTTACAACGCGTTCTATCGCACCACCGACTACAAAGACCTCGACGTCGACGTAGCAAGCTATGCGGTCGACAGCCTGGGTGCCGGCGTCAACGTTGGCTACCCGATCAGCGAGACTTCGCGTCTGACCTTCGGTCTGTCCGCTCAGCAGGACAAGATCAAGACCGGTCAATACACCGTTGACGAGATTTTCGACTTCGTTAACAAGGAAGGCGACAACTACCTGAACTTCAAGGCTTCGGCCGGCTGGTCCGAGTCGACCCTGAACAAGGGCGTGCTGCCGACCCGTGGCCGTTCGCAGAGCCTGACGCTGGAAACCACGATCCCGGGCAGCGACCTGTCGTTCTACAAACTCGACTACCGTGGTCAGTTGTTCCAGCCGATCACCGAAAACTACACCCTGCGTCTGCACACCGAACTGGGTTATGGCGACGGTTATGGTTCGACCGACGGCTTGCCGTTCTATGAAAACTACTATGCTGGTGGTTTCAACTCGGTACGTGGCTTCAAGGACAGTACGCTGGGTCCTCGCAGTACCCCGAGTCGCGGTTTCGACAAGACTGGTAATGTTGGCACTATCGCCGACCCGGATCAGGATCCACTGCCGTTCGGTGGCAACGTATTGATTCAGGGTGGTGTTGAAGTCCTGTTCCCGCTGCCGTTCGTGAAAGATCAACGCTCCCTGCGCACCTCGGTATTCTGGGATGTGGGTAACGTGTTCGATTCGACTTGCAAGTCGACCAGCAACGCTGACGGTACAAAAGCCAACACTCAGTGCAACGACATCAGCCTGAGCAACATGGCCAGTTCCGTCGGTGTGGGCGTGACGTGGGTAACCGCACTGGGGCCTTTGAGCTTCGCGTTGGCCATGCCGATCAAGAAACCGGATGACGCTGAAACTCAAGTGTTCCAATTCTCCCTCGGCCAGACGTTCTAAGCGTCTGACCCAAGATAACGACAATGGATTTTGTAGGAGTGCATCGTGCGTAAGTTGACTCAATTGGTTCTCCTGGCCTCCGTACTGGTGGCAGGCCCGGCGTTCGCCGACATGAAAATCGCCGTTCTGAACTATCAGATGGCACTGCTGGAGTCCGACGCGGCCAAGAAATACGCCGTGGATGCCGAGAAGAAGTTCGGTCCGCAACTGACCAAGCTCAAGACGCTGGAAAGCAGCGCCAAGGGCATTCAGGACCGTCTGATGGCCGGTGGCGACAAGATGCAGCAGGGCGAGCGTGAGCGTCTGGAGCTTGAATTCAAGCAAAAGGCCCGTGACTTCCAGTTCCAGTCCAAGGAACTGAACGAAGCCAAGGCAGTTGCCGACCGCGAAATGCTCAAGCAACTGAAGCCGAAACTGGATAGCGCAGTGGAAGAAGTCATCAAGAAAGGTGGTTTTGACCTGGTGTTCGAGCGTGGCGCAGTGATCGATGTCAAGCCTCAGTACGACATCACGCGCCAGGTTATCGAGCGCATGAATCAGCTGAAGTAACCCATGACCGTGACTATCAAGCTCGGCCAGTTGGCCGAGTTCCTCGGCGCCACCCTGCGTGGCGACCCCGAGAAGCAAATTACTGGGCTAGCCACCTTGCAGGAGGCTGGCCCAGCTCAGTTGAGCTTTCTGGCAAATCCTCAATACCGTAAATACCTGGCAAGTTCCCAGGCGGCTGCGCTATTGCTCAAGGAAGCCGACGCCGAAGGTTTTGCCGGTAACGCGCTGGTGGTGCCGGATCCTTATCTGGCTTACGCCCGTATCTCCCATCTGTTCGATCCCAAACCGAAAGCCACTGCGGGTGTTCATCCCACGGCGGTGATTGCACCGGATGCGGTGGTTGATCCAAGCGCCAGCATCGGTCCGTTTGTGGTGATCGAGGCCGGTGCGCGCATCGGTGCGCAGGTCACCCTGGGCGCCCATTGCGTCATCGGTGCCCGCAGTGAAATCGGCGAGGGCGGCTGGCTCGCTCCTCGGGTGACGCTGTACCACGACGTGCGCATCGGCAAGCGTGTAGTGATCCAGTCCGGTGCCGTTCTCGGTGGTGAAGGCTTCGGTTTTGCCAACGAGAAAGGTATCTGGCAAAAGATCGCCCAGATCGGCGGCGTGACCATCGGCGACGATGTCGAGATCGGCGTGAACACTGCCATCGACCGTGGCGCGCTGGCGGATACCGTGATCGGCAACGGCGTGAAACTCGACAACCAGATCCAGATCGCGCACAACGTCCAGGTCGGTGATCACACCGCCATGGCGGCCTGTGTCGGTATCTCCGGCAGCACCAAAATCGGCAAGCACTGCATGCTCGCCGGTGGTGTCGGCCTGGTGGGGCACATCGATATTTGCGACAACGTTTTCCTGACCGGGATGACCATGGTGACCCACTCGATTACCGAGCCAGGCGCCTATTCTTCCGGCACAGCCATGCAACCGGCGGCCGAATGGCGCAAAAGCGCGGCCCGCATCCGTCAGCTCGATGACCTCGCGCGACGTTTGAAGCAGCTGGAAAAGCGCGTCGGAGAAGTGACCCCCGGCAGCAATGCTTCATCTGATGGCTGATACCATTTCCATATCAAGTGTGCACAGCCTCTAGACTGCCTCCTTGATTTGCTAGAGGAGTGCGCGTCAGTCGCGCTCCCAATCTTTACATAGGCTTCCCCCCGAAATGATGGACATCAACGAGATTCGCGAATACCTGCCTCACCGTTACCCGTTCCTGCTGGTGGACCGGGTGGTGGAACTGGACACTGAAGGCAAGCGCATTCGCGCCTACAAGAATGTCAGCATCAATGAGCCATTCTTCAACGGCCACTTCCCGGCGCACCCGATCATGCCGGGCGTACTGATCATCGAAGCGATGGCCCAGGCTGCCGGGATCCTCGGTTTCAAAATGCTCGACGTGAAGCCGGCCGATGGCACCCTTTACTACTTCGTCGGTTCCGACAAGCTGCGTTTCCGTCAGCCAGTGCTGCCGGGTGACCAGTTGATCCTGGAAGCCAAGTTCATCAGCTGCAAGCGCCAGATCTGGAAATTCGAATGCCAGGCTTCGGTCGACGGCAAGCCAGTCTGCTCGGCTGAAATTATCTGTGCGGAACGCAAGCTATGAGTTTGATTGACCCTCGCGCAATCATCGATCCGTCGGCCGTTCTGGCTGACGGCGTCGAGGTCGGCCCGTGGTCGATCGTCGGCGCAGGTGTGGAAATCGGCGAGGGTACTGTGATCGGACCGCATGTGGTCCTCAAAGGCCCGACCCGCATCGGCAAGCACAATCGCATCTACCAGTTTTCCTCGGTCGGTGAAGACACCCCTGACCTGAAGTACAAGGGTGAGGAAACCCGTCTGGTGATCGGTGACCACAACGTCATTCGCGAAGGCGTGACGATTCACCGTGGCACCGTGCAGGACCGTTCGGAAACCACGCTGGGCGATCACAACCTGATCATGGCCTATGCCCACATCGGGCATGACAGCGTGATCGGCAACCACTGCATCCTGGTCAACAACACCGCGTTGGCCGGGCATGTGCACGTTGACGATTGGGCGATCCTTTCCGGTTTCACCCTGGTGCATCAGTACTGCCACATCGGCGCCCACAGTTTTTCCGGCATGGGCACCGCCATCGGCAAGGACGTTCCGGCTTTCGTCACCGTGTTCGGCAACCCGGCCGAAGCGCGCAGCATGAACTTCGAAGGCATGCGCCGTCGTGGTTTCAGCGAAGACGCGATTCATGCGCTGCGTCGCGCTTACAAAACCGTGTATCGCCAGGGCCTGACCGTGGAGCAAGCGTTGGCCGAATTGGCCGAACCTGCTGCGCAGTTCCCGGAAGTCGCGCTGTTTCGTGACTCGATCCAGTCGTCGACTCGCGGCATCACCCGCTGATCATGGCCAGTCTGCGTATTGCGCTGGTGGCGGGCGAAGCTTCCGGCGACATTCTGGGCGCCGGCCTCATGCGCGCCCTCAAGGCTCAACATCCGGCAGTCGAGTTCATCGGTGTCGGCGGTCCGTTGATGCAGGCCGAGGGCCTGACGTCTTATTTCCCCATGGAACGTCTGTCGGTCATGGGGCTGGTGGAAGTCCTTGGGCGGCTGCGCGAGTTGCTCAAGCGCCGCAAGGAACTGATCGCCACGCTGATCGCCGAGAAACCGGATGTGTTCATCGGCATCGACGCTCCCGATTTCAACCTCAACATCGAACTCAAGCTGCGTCAGGCCGGGATCAAGACCGTGCATTACGTCAGCCCTTCGGTGTGGGCGTGGCGCCAGAAGCGTGTGCTGAAGATTCGCGAAGGCTGCGATCTGATGCTCACCCTGTTGCCGTTTGAAGCAAAATTCTACGAAGAGAAGGGCGTGCCGGTGCGGTTCGTCGGTCATACGCTGGCCGATACCATTCCGCTGCAGGCCGATCGCGCCGCAGCGCGTGCCGAACTCGGCTTGCCCGACGGGCCGCTGGTGGCATTGATGCCCGGCAGTCGCGGTGGCGAAGTCGGCCGTCTCGGTGCGCTGTTCCTGGATACTGCCGAACGTCTGCGGGCCATGCGCCCCGGGCTGCGCTTCGTCATCCCGTGCGCCAATGCCGAGCGTCGCGCTCAGCTCGAAGAGCTGCTGGTTGGTCGCGACTTGCCAGTAACCCTGCTCGACGGCAAGTCGCATCTGGCCTTGGCGGCGTGTAACGCGGTGCTGATCGCTTCGGGCACGGCGACGCTGGAAGCGTTGCTGTACAAGCGGCCAATGGTCGTCGCGTATCGCCTGGCACCGCTGACCTTCTGGATTCTCAAGCGCATGGTCAAGAGCCCGTACGTGTCGCTGCCGAACCTGCTGGCCCAGCGTCTGTTGGTGCCGGAATTGTTGCAGGATGATGCGACAGTCGAGGCCCTGGCCCAGACGCTGTTGCCATTGATCGAAGGCGGCGAAGAGCAGACCCGAGGCTTCGACGAAATCCACCGCACCCTGCGGCTGGATGCTTCCAATCAGGCGGCGGATGCCGTCCTCAACCTGATCGGTCAGAAACAATGAGCAAGACGATGCAGATGGGCCTGGATTTCACCCTGGTCGCCGAAGTCGAAGAACTGGTGGCCGGTGTCGACGAAGTCGGTCGTGGCCCGTTGTGCGGCGCAGTGGTGACGGCGGCGGTGATCCTCGATCCGAACCGGCCGATCCTCGGCCTCAACGACTCGAAGAAACTCACCGAAGCCAAGCGCGAGAAACTCTACGACGAGATCATCGAGAAATCCCTGAGCTGGTGCATTGCTCGCGCCGAAGTCGAGGAAATCGACGAGCTGAACATTTTGCACGCGACCATGCTCGCCATGCAGCGCGCGGTGGCCGGGCTGCATATTCAGCCGAAACTGGCGATGATCGACGGCAACCGCTGCCCGAAACTGCCGATGCGCGCCGAAGCGGTGGTGCAGGGTGACGGCAAGGTACCGGCCATCGCTGCCGCGTCGATTCTGGCCAAAGTCAGCCGCGACCGTGAAATGGCTGCATTCGAATTGATCTACCCGGGGTACGGCATCGGCGGTCATAAAGGCTACCCGACGCCCGTTCATCTGGAAGCGTTGGTGCGCCTTGGCCCGACCCCGATTCACCGGCGCTCCTTCGCCCCGGTGCGTCAGGCTTACGAGGCGCTTGAAGGCCTGACGCAGGTTTAGGCGCAAGGCTGATGTTTTGTTCGAGGCCCGGTACAATCCGGGCCTTGTTGTCTCTATGTAACTGGACAGGATCACTATGCCGGCTTTATTCGTTCATCTACGCCTGCACACTGAATACTCCCTGGTCGACGGGCTGGTGCGGATCAAGCCACTGGTCAAGGCGCTGACCGGCATGAACATGCCGGCCGTGGCGGTCACCGATCAGAACAACATGTGTTCCCTGGTCAAATTCTATAAAAACGCCATGGGCGCCGGCATCAAGCCGATCTGCGGTGCCGACCTGTGGCTGTCGAACAAGGATCCGGACGGGCCATTGAGCCGGATCAGCCTGTTGGTGATGAACGCCAAGGGTTATCGCAACCTCACCGAGTTGATCTCGCGCGGCTTCATCGATGGCCAGCGCAACGGCATGATCATCATCGAGCGTGAATGGGTCGCCGAGGCCAACGAAGGCCTGATCATGCTGTCCGCCGCCAAAGAAGGCGAGATCGGCATGGCCATGATCAGTGGCAACCCGGACGAAGCCGAAACGCTGGCGCGCGAATGGATGGCGGTGTTCCCGGATCGTTTCTATCTGGAGATCCAGCGCACCAATCGTCCCAACGACGAAGAGCAACTGCACGGTGCCGTGGCCCTGGCCGACAAGCTCGGCGCGCCGCTGGTGGCGACCAACGATGTGCGTTTCATCAAGCAGGAAGACTTCGCTGCCCACGAAACCCGCGTGTGCATCGGTGAGGGCCGCGCCCTCGACGATCCGCGGCGTTCGAAGAATTACAGCGACCAGCAATACCTCAAAAGCGCCGAGGAAATGGCCGAGCTGTTCAGCGACATTCCCGACGCGATCGAAAACACCGTCGAGATCGCCAAGCGCTGCAATATCGACGTGAAGCTGGGCAAGCACTTCCTGCCCGACTACCCGATTCCCGATGGCATGACCATCGACGAATATTTCCGCAAGGTGTCGTTCGACGGTCTGGAAGACCGCCTCAGCGTACTGCTGCCCAAGGACACTACCGAAGATTACGAGGCCAAGCGTCAGGTCTATGTCGACCGGCTGAATTTCGAGCTGGATATCATCATCCAGATGGGCTTCCCCGGTTATTTCCTGATCGTGATGGACTTTATCCAGTGGGCCAAGAACAACGGTGTGCCGGTGGGCCCGGGCCGTGGGTCGGGTGCCGGCTCGCTGGTGGCCTATGTGCAGAAGATCACTGACCTCGATCCGCTGGAATACGACCTGCTGTTCGAACGTTTCCTTAACCCGGAACGGGTCTCGATGCCCGACTTCGACGTCGACTTCTGCATGGACGGTCGTGACCGGGTGATCGACTACGTGGCCGAGAAATACGGTCGCAACGCGGTAAGCCAGATCATCACCTTCGGTTCCATGGCCGCCAAGGCTGTGGTGCGCGACGTGGCGCGGGCCCAGGGCAAGTCATTCGGCCTGGCGGATCGTCTGTCGAAGATGATTCCGTTCGAAGTCGGCATGACCCTGGAAAAAGCCTACGAGCAGGAAGAGATCCTGCGCGACTTCATCAAGATCGATGAGGAAGCGGCGGAAATCTGGGAGATGGCGCGCAAGCTCGAGGGCGTGGTGCGTAACGTCGGCAAACACGCCGGTGGTGTGGTAATCGCTCCGACCAAGCTGACCGATTTCTCGCCGATCTATTGCGACGAGGCCGGCGATGGCCTGGTGACCCAGTTCGACAAGGACGACGTCGAGGCGGCCGGTCTGGTGAAGTTCGACTTCCTCGGCCTGCGGACCCTGACGATCATCGACTGGGCGCTGAAAACCATCAACCGCGACCGCGCCAAGGTCAACGAGCCGCCGCTGGACATCGCGTTCATCCCGCTGGATGACAAACCGACTTATCAGTTGCTGCAAAAAGCTGAAACCACCGCGGTATTCCAGCTCGAATCCCGGGGCATGAAAGAGCTGATCAAAAAGCTCAAGCCTGACTGTCTCGAAGACTTGATCGCACTGGTGGCCCTGTTCCGTCCGGGCCCGCTGCAATCGGGCATGGTGGATGACTTCATCAACCGTAAGCACGGTCGCGCCGAATTGGCTTATCCGCATCCGGATTACCAGTATGAAGGCCTGCAGCCGGTACTGGCGCCGACTTACGGCATCATTCTGTATCAGGAACAGGTGATGCAGATCGCCCAGGTCATGGCCGGTTACACCCTCGGTGGTGCGGACATGCTGCGTCGGGCGATGGGTAAGAAAAAACCCGAGGAAATGGCCAAGCAGCGCGGCGGCTTCATTGAGGGTTGTGCGTCGAACAATATCGACGCGGATCTTGCCGGTAACATTTTCGACCTGGTGGAAAAATTCGCCGGTTACGGCTTCAACAAGTCCCACTCCGCTGCTTACGGCCTGGTGTCGTACCAGACTGCCTGGCTGAAAGCCCACTACCCGGCGCCATTCATGGCAGCGGTGCTTTCGGCGGATATGCACAACACCGACAAGGTCGTGACCTTGATCGAGGAAGTGCGCACGATGAAGCTGCGCCTCGACGCGCCGGACGTGAACACTTCGGAGTTCAAGTTCACGGTGAACGACGAAGGCCGCATCGTGTACGGCCTGGGCGCGATCAAAGGTGTCGGTGAAGGTCCGGTGGAAGCGATTACCGAGGCTCGTCAGGCCGGTCCGTTCAAGGATCTGTTCGACTTCTGCGCCAGGGTCGACCTCAAGCGCATCAACAAGCGCACGCTGGACGGTTTGATCCGCAGCGGCGCGCTGGATCGCCTCGGGCCGTACTTCCACGATGAACAAAAGGCTTATCAGGCCAATATCGACCGCAACCGCGCCGTGCTGTTGGCCGCGATGGAAGAGGCGATCAAGTCGGCCGAGCAGACCGCACGCACCCGCGACAGCGGCCATGCCGACCTGTTCGGCGGGCTGTTTGTCGAGGAAGATGCGGACGTCTACGCGACGCACCGCAAGGCCAAGGAGCTGACCCTCAAGGAGCGGCTCAAGGGTGAGAAAGACACTCTGGGCCTGTACCTGACCGGTCACCCGATCGACGAGTACGAAGGCGAGATTCGCCGTTTCGCCCGGCAGCGCATCATCGACCTGAAACCGGCCCGCGACACGCAAACCGTGGCCGGGATGATCATTGCTCTGCGGGTGATGAAGAACAAGAAGGGCGACAAGATGGGCTTTATCACCCTCGACGACCGCTCGGGGCGGATCGAGGCGTCGCTGTTCGCCGATGCGTTCCACTCCGCGCAGTCACTGCTGCAGACCGACGCGATGGTGGTGGTCGAAGGCGAGGTCAGCAACGACGACTTCTCCGGCGGCCTGCGCCTGCGGGTCAAACGGGTGATGAGCATGGAAGATGCACGGACCAATCTGGCCGAGAGCCTGCGCCTGAAGCTGCACACTCAGGACTTGAAAGGCGATCAGCTACGCTGGTTGGGTGAGCTGCTCAAGCGTCACCGCGGGGCGTGCCCGATCACCATGGAGTACACCAGCCCCGATGCGAAGACCTTGCTGCAGTTTGGCGAGACCTGGCGAATCGACCCGGCGGATGCGTTGATTCAAGCCCTGCGTGACCAGTTCGGGCGAGACAACGTCTTCCTCCAATACCGTTGACCGGCAAGTGCCATCATTGCGCTTGCCCACAACCTGAATTTTTAATCTCGACCTCAGCGCGCCTCTCCCTTAAGGTAGGGCGCGAATAGACAACCGGCCGGCCCAAGCTCATTTGGGACACGACCCAAGACGGACGCCTATGAACCCGAATTTTCTAGATTTCGAACAGCCGATCGCCGACCTGCAAGCCAAGATCGAAGAGTTGCGTTTGGTCGGTAATGACAATTCGCTGAATATCGGCGATGAGATCTCCCGCCTGCAGGACAAGAGCCGCACGCTGACCGAAGACATTTTCGGCAAGCTGACCAGCTGGCAGATCGCACGCCTGGCGCGTCACCCGAAACGCCCGTACACCCTCGACTACATCGAGCACATTTTCACCGAGTTCGACGAACTGCACGGTGACCGTCACTTCTCCGACGACGCGGCCATTGTGGGCGGCGTTGCACGTCTGGAAGACCAGCCGGTGATGATCATCGGCCACCAGAAGGGCCGTGAAGTGCGCGAAAAGGTACGCCGCAACTTCGGCATGCCGCGTCCGGAAGGCTACCGCAAGGCCTGCCGTCTGATGGAGATGGCCGAGCGCTTCAAGATGCCGATCCTGACCTTCATCGACACCCCGGGTGCTTACCCGGGCATTGACGCTGAGGAGCGTAACCAGAGCGAGGCTATCGCCTGGAACCTGCGCGTGATGTCGCGTCTGAAGACCCCGATCATCGCCACCGTAATTGGTGAGGGTGGTTCCGGTGGTGCACTGGCGATCGGTGTCTGCGATCAGCTGAACATGCTGCAATATTCGACCTACGCGGTGATCTCGCCGGAAGGTTGCGCTTCGATTCTGTGGAAAACCGCCGAAAAAGCGCCGGATGCCGCTGAAGCCATGGGCATCACCGCCGAGCGCCTGAAAGGTCTGGGTATTGTTGACAAGGTGATCGGAGAACCACTGGGCGGCGCTCACCGTGATCCGGCCGCTGCCGCTGCGTCGATCCGTGCCGAACTGAGCTCGCAGCTGGCGATGCTGAAGAAGTTCGACAACGAAGCGCTGCTCAAGCGTCGTTACGATCGTCTGATGAGCTACGGTCTCTAAGACATCTCGCAATACCCAATGTGGGAGCGGGCTTGCTCGCGAAAGCGGTATAACAGTCGACAGATGTGTTGATTGTTGAAACGCCTTCGCGAGCAAGCCCGCTCCCACATTTGATTTGGGCAAACAGTTAGATAGGGGTCAGTCCGTGAGTGATCTGCCGTCCCGGCTTCTGCTCAACCTTGCAGCCTGGCGCAATGCCAGGACCTGGCGCGTGGCTTTCTCGGGTGGTCTCGATTCCACCGTCCTGCTGCATCTGCTTGCGCATCTCGCTAAACACCATTCCCTGCCGGCGCTCAGCGCCATCCATATCCACCATGGCCTCCAGGCTGCGGCTGATGCGTGGCCGGCGCATTGTCAGTCGGTCTGCGACGCACTGGGCGTCCCGCTGCAAGTGATACGGGTGGCGGTGCAGCCCGGCGCCAGTCTGGAGCGGGCGGCGCGGGAGGCGCGTTATGCGGCGTTCACCTCGCTGACCGAGGCGGATGAGGTGCTGCTGACCGGGCAACACCGTGATGATCAGGCCGAAACCCTGCTGTTTCGCCTGATGCGCGGTGCCGGTGTTCGCGGTCTTTCGGCGATGCCGGCGCAGCGACCGTTGGGGCAGGGCACGCTGGTGCGGCCATTGCTCGACGTCACGCGCGCCGAGCTTGAGGCTTACGCCCGCGCGCATCAGTTGCGCTGGATCGAAGACCCGTCAAACCAGGATCGGCAGTTCTCGCGCAACTATCTACGCCATCAGGTGCTGCCGTTGCTCACCGCGCGCTGGCCGCAGGCGCAGGCGAGCATGGCCCGCAGCGCGGCGCACCTGCGTGAGGCGCAAGGCCTGCTCGATGAGCTGGCGCAGCTCGATCTCGCGCAAGCCGCCACGCCGAGCGAGTTTTCATGGCTGGGTCTGCCGTCGCTGGAGCTGGCGCCGCTGACGAGTCTGTCCGCCGCTCGTCAGCGCAATGCACTCAGCCACTGGCTCGAACCGCTGACCCGGTTGCCCGACACTGACCATTGGTCGGGTTGGAACGACCTATGCGGTGCTGCCAGCGATGCATCCCCGGTCTGGCGTCTGGCCGACGGTGAGCTGCATCGCAGCGCCGGCCGGGTATGGTGGTTGAGCGGCGACTGGCTGCGCGCGCCAGCGGTCAGCGTCGAGTGGCCTGACCCGTCGACAACGCTACGCTTGGCGAATAACGGGCGTGTCATGTTCAGCGGGCAGACTCCCGTCGGGCCGCTGCGCATTGGCTATCGGCAGGGCGGCGAGCTGATGCATCTGGCGGGGCGCGGCCACCGCGATCTCAAGCGCCTGCTCAATGAGCGCGCGGTGCCGGGCTTCGTCCGTGGCAGATTGCCGCTGCTGTTTCGCGGCGCAGAATTGCTCGCCGTGGCGAACCTGCCGGGCCTTGACGGGCAGGGGCCGGACGGCTGGAAATTGCATTGGCAGCCAACAGACGAAGATCAAGGTTTGAGATGAAAGGGGCATTCCGGTAGACTACGCTCCCTTCTTGATACAACTTCTGTGGATTCGCCTGAATTGCAGGAGTTGCCGATTACCAAGCAGTCTTTGCTGGGCGATTCCAAAAAATGTGTAGCGAGCAACGTACCGGTGTTTCATCTTCCGGTCTGTCCCAACGCGGCGGTTTTTTTGAAAGGTGCACTGTGATTAATGCAGGTGATCGGGGGCTTCGGCCTTCCTTCGCTTTCCCCGGCGGCTCGGACCGCTTTAACGCAGACTTCTAGGGTTTTTCATGACGCGCTACATATTCGTCACGGGCGGTGTTGTTTCTTCTTTGGGGAAAGGCATTGCATCGGCTTCATTGGCGGCCATCCTGGAGGCGCGGGGGCTTAAGGTCACCATGCTGAAGCTGGATCCGTACATCAACGTCGACCCGGGCACCATGAGCCCGTTCCAGCACGGTGAAGTGTTCGTCACCCACGACGGCGCCGAGACCGACCTGGACCTGGGCCACTACGAGCGGTTCATCCGCACGACCATGACCCAGAACAACAACTTCACCACCGGCCGTGTCTACGAGCACGTGCTGCGCAAAGAGCGCCGTGGTGACTACCTGGGTGCAACCATCCAGGTGATTCCGCACATTACCGACGAAATCAAGCGTCGCATCATCAAGGGTGCCGGCGATGCCGACGTGGCCCTGGTGGAAATCGGCGGTACCGTTGGCGACATCGAATCGCAACCGTTCCTCGAAGCCATCCGTCAGCTGCGTGTGGAAGTCGGTTCCAAGCGCGCGATGCTGATGCACCTGACGCTGGTTCCGTACATCGCCACCGCTGGCGAGACCAAAACCAAGCCAACCCAGCACTCGGTCAAAGAGCTGCGTTCGATCGGCCTGCAGCCAGACGTGCTGATCTGCCGCTCCGACCATCCGGTGGATGTGTCGTCGCGTCGCAAGATCGCGCTGTTCACCAACGTTGAAGAGCGTGCGGTGATCTCCCTGGAAGACGTCGACACCATCTACAAGATTCCGGCCGTGCTGCACGCTCAGGGTCTGGACGATTTCGTCGTCGAGCGTTTCGGCCTGCAATGCAATGGCGCCGACCTGTCCGAGTGGGAAAAGGTCGTCGATGCCAAGCTCAATCCAGAGCACGAAGTGACCATCGCGATGGTCGGCAAGTACATGGAACTGCTGGACGCCTACAAGTCGCTGATCGAAGCGATGAGTCACGCCGGCATCACCAACCGTACCAAGGTCAACCTGCGTTACATCGATTCCGAAGACATCGAGAACCAGGGCACTGCGCTGCTCGAAGGTGTCGACGCGATCCTCGTTCCGGGCGGCTTCGGTCTGCGCGGCGTGGAAGGCAAGATCACTGCCGTTCAGTACGCTCGTGAAAACAAGGTTCCGTACCTGGGCATCTGCCTGGGCATGCAAGTGGCGGTTATCGAGTTCGCCCGTAACGTGCTGGGCTGGAAAGACGCCAACTCCACCGAGTTTGATCGCGCCAGCGGCCATCCGGTCGTGGGTCTGATCACCGAGTGGGAAGACGCCACCGGCGCAGTTGAAGTGCGTACCGAAGCGTCCGATCTGGGCGGCACCATGCGCCTCGGCGCTCAGGAATGCCTGCTCGAAGCCGGCTCCAAGGTGCACGATTGCTACGGCAAGGACGTGATCGTTGAACGTCACCGTCACCGCTACGAAGTGAACAACAACCTGCTGCCACAAATCATCGAAGCCGGCCTGAAAATCTCCGGTCGCTCCGCTGATGCCGCGCTGGTTGAAGTGGTCGAAGCGCCGGATCATCCATGGTTCGTCGCTTGCCAGTTCCACCCGGAGTTCACCTCGACGCCACGTGACGGTCACCCGCTGTTCAGCGGTTTCGTGAAAGCTGCGTTGGCTCAACACCAGAAGAAGGCGTAACCCGATGGCACAGAAGATCATCCGCGTCGGCGACATCGAAATCGCCAACGACAAACCCATGGTGCTGTTCGGCGGCATGAACGTGCTGGAAAGCCGCGACATGGCCATGCAGGTTTGCGAAGAGTACGTGAAGGTCACCGAGAAACTCGGTATCCCTTACGTGTTCAAGGCCAGCTTCGACAAGGCCAACCGGTCTTCTGTGACTTCGTATCGCGGCCCTGGCCTGGAAGAAGGCATGCGCATCTTCCAGGACATCAAACAAGCCTTCGGCGTGCCGATCATCACCGACGTCCACGAGCCTGATCAGGCCGCGGTCGTCGCTGAAGTCTGCGACATCATTCAGCTGCCGGCCTTCCTGTCGCGCCAGACCGATCTGGTCGTGGCGATGGCCAAGACCAACGCTGTGATCAACATCAAGAAAGCCCAGTTCCTCGCGCCTCAGGAAATGAAACACATCCTGAACAAGTGCGTGGAAGCGGGTAACGATCAATTGATCCTCTGCGAGCGCGGTTCGAGCTTCGGCTACAACAACCTCGTGGTCGACATGCTCGGCTTCGGCATCATGAAGCAGTTCGAGTACCCGGTATTCTTCGACGTAACCCACTCGCTGCAAATGCCTGGCGGTCGTTCCGACTCCGCCGGCGGTCGCCGCGCCCAGGTCACCGATCTGGCCAAGGCCGGCATGAGCCAGTCGCTGGCCGGTCTGTTCCTCGAAGCGCATCCGGATCCGGACAACGCCAAATGCGACGGCCCTTGCGCCTTGCGTCTGGACAAACTGGAGCCATTTCTGGCCCAGCTCAAAGCCTTGGACGAACTGGTGAAGAGTTTTCCGACGGTAGAAACCGCGTAAAGCTCAATTCTCCGGTAAAGTACCGCACGATTTGTCGCACATGCCCTCGGGCATGTGCGTTGTCGTCTGCAAGCTGCCCGCTGCACACCACTTGCCGACGGTAAAAAGATTTCCTCTAGCTGCGTCGTTTTCGTCAACTTTGGAGTGTTTACAACAATGGCAAAAATCGTCGACATCAAAGGTCGTGAAGTTCTCGACTCCCGTGGCAATCCCACCGTGGAAGCGGACGTGCTTCTCGACAACGGCATCATCGGCAGCGCCTGCGCGCCGTCCGGTGCATCCACTGGCTCGCGTGAAGCGCTCGAGCTGCGTGATGGCGACAAGAGCCGTTACCTGGGCAAAGGTGTGCTCAAGGCGGTAGCCAACATCAACGGTCCGATCCGCGATCTACTGCTGGGCACCGACCCAAGCGACCAGAAAGCCCTCGACCACGCGATGATCAAGCTCGACGGTACCGAAAACAAGGCAACCCTGGGCGCCAACGCCATCCTCGCGGTGTCCCTGGCTGCGGCCAAAGCGGCTGCACAGGACCAGGATCTGCCACTGTACGCACACATCGCCAACTTGAACGGTACCCCGGGTGTGTACTCGATGCCGGTTCCGATGATGAACATCATCAACGGTGGCGAGCACGCCGATAACAACGTCGACATCCAGGAATTCATGGTGCAGCCGGTTGGCGCCAAGACGTTCTCGGAAGGTCTGCGCATGGGCACCGAGATTTTCCATCACCTCAAAGCTGTGCTGAAGGCCCGTGGCCTGAGCACCGCCGTTGGCGACGAAGGCGGTTTCGCACCGAACCTGGCGTCCAACGAAGACGCGCTGAAAGTGATCTCCGAAGCCGTGGCCAACGCCGGTTACAAGTTGGGCACCGACGTGACCCTGGCGCTGGACTGCGCGGCCAGCGAATTCTACGAAGACGGCAAGTACAACCTGTCCGGTGAAGGCCAGGTGTTCACCGCTGAAGGTTTCGCCGATTATCTGAAAGGCCTGACCGAACGTTATCCGATCATCTCGATCGAAGACGGTCTGGACGAGTCCGACTGGGCTGGCTGGAAGATCCTCACCGACAAGATCGGCGAGAAGACCCAACTGGTCGGCGACGATCTGTTCGTGACCAACACCAAGATCCTGAAAGAAGGCATCGATAAAAAGATCGCCAACTCGATCCTGATCAAGTTCAACCAGATCGGCACCCTGACCGAAACCCTGGAAGCCATCCAGATGGCCAAGGCTGCCGGTTACACCGCCGTGATCTCGCACCGTTCGGGCGAAACCGAAGATTCGACCATTGCCGACCTGGCCGTGGGCACTTCGGCTGGCCAGATCAAGACCGGTTCGCTGTGCCGTTCCGACCGCGTTTCCAAGTACAACCAACTGCTGCGTATCGAAGAGCAGTTGAATGGCAAAGCCAAGTACAACGGTCGCTCCGAGTTCCGCGGTTAAGCAGTAGATGGTAAAAAGACACCGGATTGTGTCGGAAAAGTCGTGACAGCGATGGATTTGCCACTAATCTGATGCCTTACATGCACAAGCCTGGATCTTCCAGGCTTCGTGCTATCAGACGTTTCAAAGTTTTGGCGTGGCTGTCTTTTTTCACTGGATACCTGATATTCGATGCGCAGTCCTTACTGGTTGTTTCTCGTTTTGCTCTTGCTGCTGGCCGGTCTGCAGTACCGCCTGTGGGTGGGCAATGGCAGTCTGGCGCAGGTCGCCGAGCTGAAGCAGCAGATTGCTGATCAGCACGCCGAGAACGAAGGCCTGCTGGAGCGCAATCGGGTGATGGACGCCGAAGTCAGCGAGTTGAAAAAAGGCATGGAGACCGTTGAAGAACGGGCTCGCCATGAGCTGGGCATGGTCAAGGACGGTGAAACCCTTTACCAGCTCGCGCAATGATCGATTCCCTGCCGGCCTTCTGGGCCGTGATTCCTGCCGCGGGCGTCGGTGCCCGAATGGCCGCGGACCGTCCCAAGCAATATCTGCAACTGGGCGGGCGCACAATTCTCGAACACAGCCTCGGCTGTTTCCTTGATCACCCGAGCCTCAAGGGGCTGGTGGTCAGTCTGGCTGTTGATGATCCTTATTGGCCAAACCTGGCTTGCGCCAGCGACTCGCGGATTCAGCGGGTCGAGGGCGGCACGGAGCGTTCCGGGTCGGTGCTGAACGCTTTGCTGCATTTGCATGCGCAGGGTGCCGATGACGATGACTGGGTGCTGGTGCACGATGCGGCACGGCCCAACCTGAGTCGCGACGATCTCGACAAGTTGCTGGTTGAACTGGCGGATGATGCCGTCGGCGGTCTGCTGGCCGTGCCGGCGCGCGATACCCTGAAGCGGGTCGACAAGCACGGTCGTGTGCTTGAAACCGTGGATCGCAGCGTGATCTGGCAAGCCTATACGCCGCAGATGTTCCGTCTCGGTGCCTTGCATCGGGCGTTGGCTGACAGTCTGGTGGCGGATGCGGTGATTACCGATGAAGCCTCGGCGATGGAGTGGGCCGGTCTGGCGCCGCGTCTGATCGAAGGGCGGGCGGACAACCTCAAGGTCACCCGGCCGGAAGACCTTGAGTGGTTGCGCCAGCGCTGGGCCAATCGCCGCTGATTGCTGTGGAGCCTGTCAGATTGCCTTCGCGAGCAGGCTCGCTCCCACATTTGATTTGCGCCTGACCCCGAATTTGCATGCACTGCCGATCCCCCTGTGGGAGCGAGCCTGCTCGCGAAGGCGATCGTTCAAGCAACCCATCACTCAGCCCCGATACTCCGGCCGCTCGGCCAATCCTTCCTTCAAGAAATCCACCAGCTTGCGCACCTTCGGCGACAAATGCCGCTGCTGTGGATACAACGCCCACACCGCCGTATTCGGCGGCTGATGCGCCTCCAGCAGCGAAATCAGCGCACCACTGTGCAAATGCTCCAGCACGTAATAGTCCGGCAACTGACACAGGCCTACCCCTTGTAGCGCCGCATCCAGCACTGCTTGCCCACTGTTGCAGCGCCAGTTTCCCTGCACGCGCTGGGAAAATTCCCGGCCGTTCTGTTCCAGTTGCCACAGATCCGAACTGCCGATCAGGCAATTGTGCCGGCTCAGTTCCGACAAGCTGTGTGGGCGGCCATACCGTTCCACGTAGGAAGGAGACGCGCACAGGTACATCCGACGCGGCGCCAGGCGGGTGGCGACCAATCGAGAATCCTGCAATCGGCCCAGGCGGATCGCCAGATCCAGTCCCTCATGCACCAGATCGAGTTGGCGGTTACTCAGCTCGATATCAACGCGCAGTTGCGGGTATTGCCCCATGAACCGCGTCACCAACGGCACGATAAACCGCTCGCCGTAGGCCACGGCGCAGGTCATGCGCAGCATGCCTTTCGGTTCGCTGGTCAGGTCGCCGACCGCGCGCAGAGCTTCTTCGCGACCGTCCTGCAGGCGCTGACAATGCTGCAGAAAGGTCTGACCGGCTTCGGTCAGGGTCACACGACGGGTGCTGCGGTAGAGCAGGCGCGTCTGTAATCGATCCTCCAGCCGTACGATTTGTCGACTGATGTGTGAGGAAGAAACCCCAAGGCGTTCGGCCGCAGCGGTGAATTGGCTGCATTCGGCGACGGCGACGAACTCGTCGATACCTTCCCAGCGGTTTTCGGACATTTGATTATCCCTGTACAGCAATAATATTTTGCATTTGTCCGGATTATTAATCAGTTGGCGCTGAACTACACTGCCGGTCTGGTTTTTTATTCATTGGATTCACTGGAGAGTCAGCATGATCAAGTCGCGCGCCGCCGTTGCCTTCGAGGCCAAGAAGCCGCTGGAAATCGTAGAAGTCGATGTGGCCATGCCCAAGGCCGGTGAAGTGTTGTTGCGCGTGGTGGCTTCCGGGGTTTGCCACACTGACGCCTACACCCTGTCCGGCGCGGATCCGGAAGGTATCTTCCCGTCGATCCTCGGCCACGAAGGTGGCGCGATCGTTGAAGCCATCGGCGAGGGCGTCACCTCGGTCGCCGTCGGTGACCACGTGATTCCGCTGTACACCCCGGAATGCGGCCAGTGCAAATTCTGCAAGTCGGGCAAGACCAACCTGTGCCAGGCGATTCGAGCCACTCAGGGCAAAGGCCTGATGCCGGACGGCACTTCGCGCTTTTCCTACAAGGGCCAAACGATTTTCCACTACATGGGTACTTCGACGTTCTCGGAATACACCGTACTGCCGGAAATCTCCGTGGCGAAAATCGCCAAGGATGCGCCGCTGGAAAAGGTCTGCCTGCTCGGTTGCGGTGTAACCACCGGTATCGGTGCGGTGATCAACACCGCCAAGGTCAAGCCGGGTGACACTGTGGCGATCTTCGGTCTCGGCGGCATCGGTCTGTCGGCAGTCATCGGTGCAGTGAAAGCCAAGGCTGCGCGGATCATCGCCATCGACATCAACCCGGCCAAGTTCGAAATCGCCAAGCAGTTGGGCGCCACCGATTGCGTCAACCCGAAAGACTTCGATCGTCCGATCCAGGAAGTGATCGTCGACATGACCGACGGCGGCGTCGATTTCTCCTTCGAGTGCATCGGCAACGTGCAACTGATGCGCGCGGCGCTGGAATGCTGCCACAAGGGCTGGGGCGAATCGGTGATCATCGGTGTTGCCGGTGCCGGTCAGGAAATTTCGACCCGTCCGTTCCAGCTGGTGACCGGTCGCGTCTGGCGTGGTTCGGCATTCGGCGGCGTGCGTGGCCGTACCGAGCTGCCAAGCTATGTCGACATGGCGCAGAGCGGCGAGATTCCGCTGGATACTTTCATTACCCACACCATGGGTCTGGAAGACATCAACAAGGCCTTCGACCTGATGCACGAAGGCAAGAGCATCCGCACCGTCATTCATTTCTGATCAATCGCGACGCCACGGCTACAGACCTTGAAGGTTTATAGCCGGGGCCGCGTAGGAGTCTTTACATGAGTCTGGAAAACATCTCCTGTCAGAAAAGTTTCGGCGGCTGGCACAAGCGCTATCGCCACCGTTCCGACGTGCTCGGCTGCGACATGGTGTTTGCCGTGTATTTGCCGCCGCAAGCGGAGCAGGGCGGCAAGCTGCCGGTGCTGTATTGGCTGTCCGGCCTAACCTGCACCGACGAGAACTTCATGCAGAAGGCCGGGGCGATGCGCATGGCCGCCGAACTCGGTCTGATCATCGTCGCGCCGGACACCAGTCCGCGCGGCCCGGATGTGCCGGGTGATCCAGATGGCGCCTGGGATTTCGGTCTCGGTGCCGGGTTCTACCTGAATGCCACGCAGGAACCGTGGTCGCGGCACTATCGGATGCATGACTATGTCGTGCAGGAATTGCCTTCATTGGTTGAAGCGCATTTCCCGGCGTCGGACAAACGCAGCATCAGCGGCCACTCCATGGGCGGTCACGGTGCACTGGTCTGCGCGCTGCGCAACCCGGGGCGTTATCAGTCGGTGTCGGCGTTTTCGCCGATCAACAACCCGATGGATTGTCCGTGGGGGCAGAAAGCATTCTCCCGCTATCTGGGCGAAGACCGTTCCAAGTGGAAAGAATGGGATGCCTGCGCGCTGATTGCTGAAGCCGACGAGAAACTGCCGTTGCTGGTCGATCAGGGGGATCGCGATGACTTCCTCGCCACGCAGCTCAAACCCGAAGCCCTGCAACAAGCTGCAAAACAAGCGGGTCATCCGCTGACGCTGCGCCTGCAACCGGGCTACGACCACAGCTATTTCTTCATCTCAAGCTTCATTGACGACCACTTGCAGCATCACGCACGCGCCCTGCGCGGTTAATGCAGGTAGAATCACGCCCTGACAAAAATCGGGGCGTTTTTTTATGCGTATTGGCCACGGCTACGATGTTCACCGTTTCGCTGAAGGCGATTTCATTACTCTGGGCGGCGTGCGTATTGCACACGGCTTCGGGCTGCTCGCTCATTCCGACGGTGACGTCCTGCTGCATGCCTTGAGCGATGCCTTGCTCGGCGCGGCCGCGCTGGGCGATATCGGCAAGCACTTTCCGGACACCGACCCGCAATTCAAGGGCGCCGACAGCCGTGTCCTGCTGCGGCATGTGGTCGCGCTGATCCACGCCAAGGGTTGGAAAGTCGGCAACGTCGACAACACCATCGTCGCTCAGGCACCGAAAATGGCCCCGCATATCGAAGCGATGCGCGCGTTGATCGCCGCCGATCTGCAAGTTGAACTGGATCAAGTGAACGTGAAAGCTACCACCACCGAAAAGCTCGGCTTTGTCGGTCGCGAAGAAGGCATCGCCGTGCATTCCGTTGCCTTGTTGCTGCGCGCATGAACGAACTGCAATTGCTTGGCCCGCGGGCCTATGGTGAACCACTCGGCACTGCGGTTCTGAAAGCCATCGCCGAAGATTTTCAGGTCGATGAAGTGCTCGACATCCCGTTCAGCGGCGATGGTGAGCACCTGTGGATCTGGGTCGAAAAACGTGGCCTGAATACCGAAGAAGCAGCGCGCCGAATTGCCAAGGCCGCCGGCGTGCCGTTGCGCACCGTCAGTTATGCCGGGCTGAAGGATCGTCAGGCGTTGACCCGTCAGTGGTTCAGCGTGCAACTGCCGGGCAAGGCTGATCCGGATCTGTCGGCGGCGGAAAACGACACGCTGAAGATCCTCAAGACCACGCGCCACAAGCGCAAGCTGCAACGCGGCGCGCATTCGGCGAACGGCTTCACCTTGCGCCTGACCCGGTTTGCCGGCGACAAGGATGCGATCGAGCAGCGTCTGCAACTGATCGCCAGGCAAGGCATTCCCAATTATTTCGGCGCCCAGCGTTTCGGCCATGACGGCGGTAACGTCGTTGATGCGCGTGCCTGGGCGGCGCGCAATGCGCTACCGGAGCAGCGCAATGTGCGCTCGCGGCTGCTATCGACGGCGCGCAGTTTTCTGTTCAATCAGGTACTGGCCGCTCGGGTTGCCGATGGCACCTGGCAGCAGGCGCAAGTCGGCGATCTGCTGGCGTTCACCGACAGCCGCAGTTTTTTCCCGGCCGGTGAGGCCGAATGCAGCGATCCGCGCCTGGCGATTCTCGACCTGCACCCGACCGGTCCGCAGTGGGGCGAAGGTGACTCACCCGCCGCTGGCGCTGTCCATGATCTGGAGCAGGGGATTGCCGAGCGTGAAGCGGATCTGCGCGATTGGTTGATCAATGCCGGAATGAGCCACGAACGTCGCATCCTGCGGCTGCCCATTGGCGGGTTGTCGTGGCATTATCCCCAGCCTGACATTCTGCAACTGGAATTCGTCCTCCCGGCCGGATGCTTCGCCACCGTATTGGTGCGCGAACTCGTTGATCTGGTGCCGGTGGGGCAGACGGACAGCCCATGCGTATTCTGATTTCTAACGACGATGGGGTAACCGCACCCGGTCTCGCCGCGCTTTATGCTGCGCTGGCGGATTACACCGAGTGCGTGGTTATCGCCCCGGAGCAGGACAAAAGCGGCGCCAGCAGTTCGCTGACGCTCGACCGTCCGTTGCACCCGCAATACCTGGCAAACGGTTTCATCAGCCTCAACGGTACGCCGACCGACTGTGTGCACCTGGGCCTCAACGGCCTGCTGGAGCGCGAGCCGGACATGGTGGTTTCCGGGATCAACCTCGGTGCCAATCTGGGCGATGACGTGCTGTATTCCGGCACCGTGGCGGCTGCCCTCGAAGGGCGCTTTCTCGAGCGCCCTTCGTTTGCGTTCTCGCTGTGCTCACGACAGGTGGACAACCTGGCGACAGCCGCACATTTCGCGCGCAAACTGGTCGAGGCCCACGCCGGGCTGGACCTGCCGCCGCGCACGGTGCTGAACGTGAACATTCCCAATCTGCCGATCGATCATATTCGTGGCATTCAACTGACCCGTCTGGGCCATCGCGCCCGTGCTGCGGCGCCGATGAAAGTGGTCGACCCGCGTGGCAAGGCCGGCTACTGGATTGCTGCGGCCGGTGATGCCGAAGACGGCGGCCCGGGCACCGACTTTCATGCGGTGATGCAGGGGTATGTGTCGATTACTCCGTTGCAGCTCGATCGCACTTTCAATGATGCCTTCAGAAGTCTCGACGGCTGGCTGGAGGAACTGCGCTGATGGCTCGTGAACACGAAGACAGACTGCGCAGTGGCATCGGCATGACGTCGCAGCGCACCCGTGAACGTCTGATCCAGCGTCTATATGAAGAAGGCCTGTCCAACGCCAAGGTGCTGGAAGTGATCCGCCGTACGCCGCGTCATCTGTTTGTCGATGAAGCGCTGGCGCATCGTGCCTACGAAGACACCGCACTGCCAATCGGCCACAACCAGACCATCTCCCAGCCTTATATGGTGGCGCGCATGAGCGAGCTGCTGCTGGAGGCGGGACCGCTGGACAAGGTGCTGGAGATCGGTACCGGTTCGGGTTACCAGACGGCCGTGCTGTCGCAACTGGTCGAGCGGGTATTTTCGGTCGAACGCATCAAGGTCCTGCAGGATCGGGCCAAGGAACGCCTGGTCGAACTCAACCTGCGCAACGTGGTGTTCCGCTGGGGCGATGGCTGGGAAGGCTGGCCGGCGCTGGCGCCGTACAACGGCATCATCGTCACCGCAGTCGCGACCGACGTGCCGCAGGCCTTGCTCGATCAACTGGCACCGGGTGGGCGGATGGTGATTCCGGTCGGCTCGGGGGAAGTGCAGCAACTGATGCTGATCGTGCGTGAAGAACACGGCTTTTCCCGTCACGTATTGGGAGCTGTGCGCTTCGTGCCATTGCTCAATGGCCCGCTGGCCTGAGCATTTATTTGCGGGCGCTGAATTCCTTGCGCTGGCTTGTGTCTTACACCGGCAGCGATGGTTTAAACGCTACGAATTGTCCAAGGGCAAACGTGTGCGTGAAGCGTTTTCGCATCTTTAACGGTAAAGCCGGTTCGGCCCGTTATACTTGCGACACTACTTGCCGCGGTTCGGCATTCCACATATTTCAGCCACCACAAAGGGAGCGGCGGGTGAGTCTCACAGTCATTGCGCAGCGTATGGGTAACACGAGCTTTCAGCGCCTGGTGACTGGCCTTGTATTGAGCACCCTGCTGGTCGGTTGCTCCAGCACCAAATCGAGCAACGTGCGGGTGGTCGATCGCAACAGCGCGGCGGCCCAGCGTCCTGCCGTCACGACCGGGCAGTATGTAGTCCGTCCGGGCGATACGCTGTTTTCCATCGCTTTTCGCTACGGCTGGGACTACAAAGCCCTCGCGGCCCGCAACAATATTCCTACGCCGTATACGATCCACCCGGGTCAGACAATTCGCTTTGACGGCCGCACCGGTTCAACGCCGACAGCGGTGGTGAGCAACGGCGGTTCCGCGCCATCATCGTCGAGCAAAACCACGGTAATCCGGCGCCAGGCGAATGGCACGACGACCACCACCGTGACCGGCTCCGGAGCCGCTGCTGCGGGGGCTGCACCGTCCGTCGCGAACAAAACGGCTCCGGCTCCGATGCCTCCGCCGGGCCCGGCCCCGACCGGCTGGGGATGGCCATCTAATGGCATTCTGATTGGAAAATTCTCTTCAAACGGTAGTTTGAATAAAGGAATTGATATCGCCGGAGATTTGGGACAGCCTGTTTTAGCTGCGTCTGATGGGACGGTGGTTTACGCCGGGAGTGGCTTAAGGGGCTACGGCGAATTAGTCATCATCAAACACAGCGAAACCTACGTCAGTGCCTACGGACATAACCGCAGGCTGTTGGTACGGGAGGGGCAGCAGGTCAAGGTCGGACAGACAATTGCCGAAATGGGGTCAACGGGTACAGACCGGGTGAAACTGCATTTTGAGATTCGCCGCCAAGGTAAACCTGTAGATCCGCTGCAGTTCCTGCCCAAACGTTGATTTGAGGCCAGCCTGTTCCGTCGCGTAGAGGGGACAGGCTCCAGCGCTGCCAAGGATAAAGGCGTCGCTTGAGCTTGGGGTCGAACTCACCAAAGGACTATAACAATGGCTCTCAGTAAAGAAGTGCCGGAGTTTGACATCGACGATGAGGTTCTCCTTATGGAGGCCGGCATCGATTCGGAATCTTCGATGTCGAATGATGAAGGGGCTGCTCCACCTTCCGTTCGTTCCAAATCCAGACAATCCGCTTCACTTAAACAACACAAGTACATCGACTACACTCGGGCACTCGATGCCACGCAGCTGTATCTCAACGAAATCGGCTTTTCACCACTGCTCTCCCCGGAGGAAGAAGTTCATTTTGCGCGTCTGTCGCAAAGTGGCGACCCTGCCGGGCGCAAGCGCATGATTGAAAGTAACCTGCGGTTGGTCGTGAAGATCGCCCGGCGTTACGTCAATCGGGGGCTGTCGCTGCTGGATCTGATCGAAGAGGGTAACCTCGGCCTGATCCGCGCAGTGGAAAAGTTCGATCCCGAGCGTGGCTTCCGCTTCTCGACCTACGCGACCTGGTGGATCCGTCAGACCATCGAGCGCGCGATCATGAATCAAACCCGGACCATCCGGTTGCCGATTCATGTGGTCAAGGAACTCAACGTGTACCTGCGGGCCGCACGGGAGCTGACGCAAAAGCTCGATCACGAACCCTCACCCGAAGAAATCGCCAACCTGCTGGAAAAACCGGTGGGCGAGGTCAAGCGCATGCTCGGCCTGAACGAGCGGGTTTCTTCGGTCGATGTCTCGCTGGGTCCGGATTCGGATAAAACCCTGCTGGACACCCTGACGGATGACCGTCCGACCGATCCATGTGAACTGCTGCAGGATGACGACCTGTCGCAGAGCATCGATCAATGGCTCTCGGAACTGACCGACAAGCAGCGCGAGGTGGTCGTACGCCGCTTCGGCCTGCGCGGCCATGAGAGCAGCACGCTGGAAGACGTAGGCTTGGAGATCGGCCTGACCCGGGAACGGGTGCGGCAGATCCAGGTGGAAGGCCTCAAGCGCCTTCGCGAAATCCTCGAGAAGAATGGCCTGTCGAGCGAGTCGCTGTTTCAGTAAGCGCCTCACACGCCTGCCGCAAGAAGCCCCGACTGGTTCGGGGCTTTTTTATTGCTCGGATATTGGCTGATGACTGTCTGTGGCGAGGGAGCTTGCTCCCGCCGGGTTGCGCAGCAACCCTAAAGGTTTATGAGCGCTGCGCACTCAAGCGGGAGCAAGCTCCCTCGCCACAAAGTTCATTGCCGGACAAATGGTCAGCATTTCCATCGTTTGTACTCTCGCGGTGTAAGCCTTGGCTTACTCTTTCGTAAGCGTTCCCCATTTTTGCAGGACGGCAGACGTCGACTTCTGCCGAGAGTCGTATTTAACCAATTGATTTATATGCTTATTTTTTAATATGAAGTGCTTATTACAGCGACTTTCACCCCGCCGGGCCGATTGCTCTCGGCAGGGAACTCTCTAGTATCAGCACTGTGTCGACGGACAGACACGCCCTTCAAGGAAGAGGGGAACGGACATCGCAGGACGCGATTCATCAGGACGATGAAAAGGAATACAGGGAATAGGGAAAAAATGTGGGCGGGTCAAACCGCCCCTTTTTTTGCCTGTAGAAAAGTAAATTCCGAAAAAGCAAAAAGGCCCGCAAGGGGCCTTTTGGTAACGCGCGACAGATCAGCGTTCGAGGTCTTTGATCTTGCCTTTGACGCCATCCCACTCTTCGGCATCCGGCAGCGATTCTTTCTTCTCGGTGATGTTCGGCCAGATTTCGGCCAATTCAACGTTCAGTTGAATGAACTCCTGCATATCCTCCGGAACTTCGTCCTCGGAGAAAATCGCGACGGCCGGGCATTCCGGTTCGCACAGGGCGCAGTCGATGCACTCGTCCGGGTGAATCACCAGGAAGTTCGGGCCTTCGTAAAAGCAGTCCACCGGACAGACTTCTACGCAGTCGGTGTACTTGCACTTGATGCAGTTGTCGGTGACGACGAAGGTCATTTCTAATTTTCTCCTCAGGCGGCGGCAGCGTAGCCCCTTCACGGTGGGGTCGCCAGGTTCGGGAGCGATGTCTGCCAGCCAGGCTATTAGCCAGCAGCATCCCAAACCGCGCGAGATTCTAACAGCTTGAAGCCGTTTGCGTTATATCCGGTTCTTTGCTGCTTAGATCCGGTTCTTAAGTGCATATAACAATTCGAGCGCTCGACGCGGTGTCAGGTCATCGAGATCCACTTTCGCCAACTCATCGAGCACTGGATGCGGCAGGCTGGCAAACATGTCGCTCTGCTGCGGGACCGCCGGTTTGCCTTTGACGGCAGGCTTGGGCGCTTCATGCGGCAATGCGGTGTCTTCCAGTCGGCTCAGATGCTCGCGGGCGCGCATGATCACTTCACTCGGCACGCCGGCCAGTTGCGCCACCGCCAGGCCGTAGCTCTGGCTGGCAGGCCCTGGCAATACGTGGTGCAGGAATACGATGCGCTCGTTGTGCTCGGTGGCATTCAGATGCACGTTAGCCACCAAGGGCTCGGCTTCCGGCAACACGGTCAGTTCGAAATAGTGCGTGGCAAATAGAGTATAGGCACGCAGATGCGCCAGACGCTCGGCGGCCGCCCATGCCAGCGACAGACCGTCGAAGGTGCTGGTGCCGCGCCCAACTTCGTCCATCAACACCAGACTGCGCTCGGTGGCGTTGTGCAGGATGTTGGCGGTTTCGCTCATCTCGACCATGAAGGTCGAACGGCCACCGGCCAGGTCATCGCTGGAACCGATTCGGGTGAAGATCCGGTCCACCAGCGACAACTCGCAACTGGCCGCCGGCACGAAGCTGCCGATATGCGCCAGCAGCACGATCAATGCGGTTTGGCGCATGTAGGTGGATTTACCACCCATGTTCGGGCCGGTGATCACCAGCATCCGGGTGTTGTCATCCAGGCTCAGGTCATTGGCCACGAACGGCGTGGTCAGCACTTGCTCGACCACCGGGTGACGGCCCTGGCTGATGCGCATGCACGGCTCGCTGACGAAGCGCGGGCAGTTCAGATCAAGGTTCAGCGCACGCTCGGCAAGGTTGCTCAGCACGTCCAGCTCGGCCAATGCGCCGGCGGTGTCCTGCAACGGTGGCAACTGGCTGATCAGGTCTTCCAGCAGCGCCTCGTAGAGCATTTTCTCGCGAGCCAGGGCACGGCTCTTGGCCGAGAGCGCCTTGTCTTCGAACTCTTTCAGCTCGGGCGTGATGAAGCGCTCGGCGCCCTTGAGGGTCTGGCGACGGATGTAGTCTGCCGGAGCCGATTCCGCCTGCTTGCTCGGCAGTTCGATGAAGTAGCCGTGAATGCGGTTGTAGCCGACTTTCAGGTTGGCCAGACCGGTGCGGGCCTTTTCCCGGGCTTCCAGATCGATAAGGAACTGGCCGGCGTTTTCGCTCAGCGATTGCAACTCGTCGAGTTCGCTGTCGTAACCGGTTTTCAGCACGCCGCCGTCGCGAATCACTGCTGGCGGGTTGTCGATGATGGCTTTTTCCAGCAGCGCCGCCAGTTCCGGGTAGGTGCTGGTGGTAGTCGCCAGGCGTTGCAGGTGCGGTGCTTCGAGGTCGGTCATCGCCACTTGCAGTTGCGGCAGGGCACCGAGGGCATCGCGCAGGCGAGCGAGGTCACGGGGCCGTGCATTGCGCAGGCCGATCCGCGCCAGAATCCGCTCGATGTCGCCGATTTCCTTGAGCTGCGGCTGCAGCTTTTCGAAGCGGTAGCCGTCGAGCAGGCAAGTGATCGAGGTCTGCCGCGCCAAAAGCACGGTCAGATCGCGCAGCGGACGGTTCAGCCAACGGGTCAGCAAACGGCTGCCCATTGCGGTCTGGCAGCGATCAACCACTGATTGCAGGGTGTTGTCGCGACCACCAGCCAGGTTAGTGTCGAGTTCGAGGTTGCGGCGGCTCGCGCCGTCGAGCACCACGGTGTCGTCCAGACGCTCATGACGCAGGCTGCGCAGATGGGGCAGGGCGGTGCGCTGGGTTTCCTTGGCGTAGGCCAGCAGGCAACCGGCGGCGCCGATGGCCAGGGTCAGGGTTTCGCAACCGAAGCCTTTGAGATCTTGCGTGGAAAACTGCTGGCAGAGACTTTTCAGCGCCGAATCACGCTCGAAATCCCACGGCGCGCGACGACGCACACCACGGCGCTTTTCCGCCGGCAGGTCTTTCGGCCAATCGTCCGGGATCAGCAGTTCCACCGGGTTGACTCGCTCCAGCTCCGCCAGCAGGTTTTCCCAGCCCTTGATCTCGAGCACAGTAAAGTTGCCGCTGGTGATGTCCAGCACTGCCAGACCGAACAGGCGCTCGTCGCCTAGCACGGCGGCAATCAAGTTGTCGCGGCGTTCATCAAGCAGCGCTTCGTCGCTGACCGTACCCGGGGTGATGATGCGCACCACCTGACGTTCCACCGGGCCCTTGCTGGTGGCCGGATCGCCGACCTGCTCGCAGATCACCACCGACTCGCCGAGCTTGACCAGTTTCGCCAGGTAACCTTCCGCCGCGTGGTATGGAATCCCGCACATCGGAATCGCTTGCCCCGCCGACTGGCCGCGCGCGGTCAGAGTGATGTCGAGCAACTTGGCCGCCTTCTTCGCGTCTTCATAGAAGATCTCGTAGAAGTCGCCCATGCGATAGAACATCAGCTGATCCGGGTGCTGATTCTTCAGGCGCCAGTATTGCTGCATCATCGGGGTGTGGGAGGACAGGTCGGAGACGGCTTTATTCATCGGATTGTCAGGTAACTCGTTAAATGATGTAGGGCAAAAGCGAGGGCAACCGCCGGGCTTTTCCGCGATGGGCGCAAGGTTACCATGGGCGGTCGGCTCGACGCAGGCATGACGGCCGGCTGACACTTTTTGCGTTTAATTGTGATTTATGCACGATTTATGCAAATCAGCATTTGTCTTCGGAAAAAACTTCAAGCACTATGCGCGTTATGCAAAAACGCAACGTATCCTCCGTCTTAAGAGCACTGCTCGACCAGCACGGGATCTCCCCCACGGAGCTCCACCGTCGCACCGGCGTGCCTCAATCAACGCTCTCGCGGATTCTCAGCGGGAAGATCGTCGATCCTTCGGATAAACACATCTCGAAGATCGCCGAATACTTCAATGTGAGCACTGATCAATTACGTGGCCGCGCCGATGTCGCGATCGCGACCGGTGGCGCGCGCGATGACGTGCATGCGGAACTCAAGGACATAAGCCTGTGGGACGACGATACCCCTGTCGATGACGACGAGGTGTCGGTGCCCTTTCTTCGTGAGGTTGAATTGGCTGCTGGATCAGGAAGATTCGTCATCGAAGAGAGCGAACGCTCTAGCCTGCGCTTCGGCAAACGCAGCCTGCGCCATAACGGTGTGCAGTTCGACCAGGCCAAATGCGTGACGGTGCGCGGTAACAGTATGATGCCGGTGTTGCGTGATGGCGCCACGGTCGGGGTGAACGCTGGCAAGTGCGGAATCGGCGACATCATTGATGGCGACCTGTACGCGATCAATCACAACGGTCAGTTGCGCGTGAAGCAGCTCTATCGCCTGCCGACCGGTATCCGTCTGCGCAGTTTCAACCGTGATGAACATCCGGACGAGGACTACAGCTTCCAGGATATGCAGGACGAGCAGATAGTCATCCTTGGTCACGTCTTCTGGTGGGGCATGTATGCCCGATAGGCAATCCCCTCCACAGCAAACCCGTCTCATGACGGGTTTTTTTTCGTCTTAAGAAAACCCTCGAACCCTTTATTTATGCGGGCCGCATGCAGCTGTGCATTTCTTACGCATAAATAAATGCATTTATGCATTGACTGTATATGCATTCATGCATATTCTTGCCACCAAGCCGCTCAACAAAGCGGCTGGCAACAACAGCTCTTTAGTTCCACAAGAACAGGCAGCGATGAACCGGCCTCAACGGTTCAGAGGGTTGGCAACTGACCCGGGTGTGCAGCGTAAAGCACCAAGAGCAGTTATCCGGCGGGCAGGGACCGCGGTCGGAAAAACAATTTGAATGGACTCGTACCGCGCCAGTAGCGCCGAAAAGTCAGCTTCCTTCTCGGATACAGGATTTGAAGGAAGGCGAAGGAGCGCATTACTGAAAAGCCCGGTGTTCAGTGCCGGGCTTTTTGGAATGCCTGCCAGGTTTCATCACGACGTTCATCGCTAACACTACACAAAGGAAGACTAAATGAATCTCTATGCACTGGTTGAGTACAGCAAAGTTACCCAGCTCAAGGAAAGTGAAGTCAGACCGGAAGCACCTGCTTCGCCAACTTCGTTTTGGGTTGATGTAACAGGTAATACGCAGATTCGCGTCGGCTGGGGCGCAACATTCGATGGCGTCTGGACGTTCACGCCGCCCTCCGAGCAAGACCTGCGCAATGAAGCTGAACAGCAGAAATGGCAGTTGCTGAATTTCGCTGCGGGCTGGCTGCTGCTCAACTCGCTGAATTACAAAGTTGACACCGGCATTGCCACTCCAACAGAGCAAGCCCTGCTGCTGGCGTACAAACAATATTGCATCGCCGTCAGCGACGTCGATAAACAGCCGGATTATCCCGCCACTATCGTGTGGCCAGTCGCCCCCTTCTGATTCAAATCCATCGTTATCAAAATCTGGAGCGCATTACTGAAAAGCCCTGCCTCAACGCCGGGCTTTTCGGAATGCCTACCTGAAGAGACATCGCTTGAACCCAACACACAACACTCATCAACTAGAACCAGGAGGCGTGACATGACAAACGAGCAACAAGCGTTGGCGGACATGCCGATCTGGCTGGTCATCCTCCTCGCTGTAGTGGGCGGGGTGTCCGGCGAAATGTGGCGCGCCGACAAGGAGGGCGCCCGCGGCTGGTCATTGCTGCGGCGTCTGGCCCTGCGCTCCGGCGCCTGCATGATCTGCGGCGTCTCGGCGATCATGCTGCTTTACGCCGCCGGGCTATCCATCTGGGCCGCCGGTGCCTTCGGTTGCCTGACCGCCATGGCCGGGGCCGACGTGGCCATCGGTCTGTACGAACGCTGGGCCGCCAAGCGCATCGGCGTCTGCGAAGTTCCCCCGCCGCGCGATCCCCAGTAACTCAACACTTTCCTGCCTCGCTGCAACTGATGCGGCGGGGCTGCGCGTGGACAATTGAAAAGGAGGTCATGCATGCCCGCACCGATCCAGCAGCCTTCGCAGCTGTTCACGGCGATGGCGACAACCCTGCGCAACAGCGCCGGCCTGAATCTGCAGGTTGGCAATCATGACGACTTCACGGCACCCGGCGCTCAGGCCTGGGCGTTGATCGACTTCGACCGTAATGCACCGGGCGCACGTGCCGCTGACGGGCGTATTGCCCACGTCATGACGGTATCGCTGCAAGTCATTCCGGCACTTTCTGCGAGTGCATTTGCCGCCTGCGATCTGATCGCCGTACTGAAAAACCTGATCACCGACAACCGTTGGGGCCTGCCCGGCGATCAATGCGATTTGCCGATGAACATTGATGGTTTGCCGTCAGTGCTGGTCCGCGCCGACCAGCCATACAAGGCATGGACGCTGACCTTCACCCAGACCCTCTACCTAGGCCCGACGCTGCTCGACGACCCGCTCGGCACGCCGAAATTCGCCCGTACCTGGGAAGTCAGCGACATCGACGACCCCGACCAATACACCGCGCTGGAGGCCTGACCGATGTTCGACGCACTACTGCGCATGCAACTGGGGCCGATTATCGAGCGGCTGGCCGAGATGGAAGCGGAAATCGACGACCTGCACCGCCGAGCCGAGAGTTTCTGTCGCATCGGCGTCTGTCAGGCAGTCGATGCCGCGAGCAACACCTGCCAAGTCAGCCACGGAGGATTGCTCACGCCGTCGATCAAGTTCTTCAACCCCAGCGCCGGAGCGCAGAGCGAGTCGCGGATTCCGAGCGTGGGCGAGCAGTGCCTGCTATTCAACTACGGCAGCGGTGAAAGTGGCGCGCAAAGCGTGGCGTTGTTTGGTTTGAACAGTGACCGCTTTCCACCGACGGCAACGGTACCGACGCTGACGCGCCGGGTGCACGTTGATGGCAGTGAAAGCGGCTACGACGACGCCACACACATTCTGCACTGGCAGAACGGCCCGGCGGCTTTCACCGGTTCTCGCGAATCGCTTGCACTGAGCATCGGCCCGGCACAACTGACGATGACGCCACAGCTGATCAGCCTGCAACTGGGCGGCGTCGGCCTGAGCATCGACGCCTCGGGCGTGCACTTCAGCGGCCCGTTGGTGGATCACCAGGGCCGCGTCATCAGCCCCTGAATCAAGAGCTTCCCATGATCGGAATCGATAGAGACTCCGGGGCCACGGTCGACGACTGGCTGCAGTTTGTGCAGCGCGCGACCCGGGCCCTGACCACGCCGCTGGGCACCCGGCAAAAAAGGCCCCTTTATGGCTCGCTGATCCCCACGCTGCTGGGGCAGAACCTCGGTGACGACGTTCTGCTTCTGGCCCAGAGCCACGCGGCTCAGGCGTTCTACAACGCGCAGAACGGGATCAGCGATTTTCAGCCGAGCGTGATCGTCGCCAGCCGTCAGGGCGCCGGTCTGCTGCTGCGTTTCGCCGGCACCTGGAAAAACCGTCAACAGACATTCGAGGTCGTGACATGAGCATGTTGATCCCCGGCCAGAACCAATTGGCCGAACCGGCGCTGATCACTGTCGACGCCTTCGAAGACTTGCTTGCCGAGTTCAAGACCTTCGTTGTCGAATACGTCGGCACCCGGGCGCCGGACAGCGCGGCGAAACTCAAGACCAGCCTCGATAACGAAAGCGAATTGCTGACCCTCGCGCTGGAAGCTTTCTGCGTGCGCCTGCAAACCCACGAACGCAAATACAACGCCCGTATCAAGCAGATGCTGGCGTGGTGGGCGACCGGCAGCAACCTCGATGCACGGCTGGCGGACATGGGCCTTGAAAGGCAGTTGCTCGATGCGGGTGACCCTGCGGCATTCCCGCCGGTACCACCAATTTATGAAAGCGACGACGACGCCCGGCTGCGCTATTACCTGGCACCGCATGCCCCGGCTGCGGGTTCGCGAATGCAGTATCGCCGCGAGGTATTCACCCTCGGTGAACGGCCAACGGTGAAGGTCGAATCCAGCGATGGCGGTGTGGTGAACGTCACCTACACCTTCAACCCAGACGGCCTCGCTGCACAGGTCAAGGACGGCAACGGTCGGCGCACGGCGCCGGGCGAGGTGCAGGTCACGGTGCTGTCGCGAGACGGCGATGGCACTCCGTCTGCAGCGTTGCTGGATGGCGTGCGTCAGCACTTCGCCCGCCCTGATGTGCGGCCGGAAACCGACCTCGTCACGGTCAAGGCTGCCGACATTCACCGCTACAAGATTCGCGTGGTGACGAAGATCAATTCCGGCCCCGACTCGGGCCTGACCAAAGTCGCCGCGCAGCAACAATTGCAGGCCTACGCCGACAGTTGCCATCGCCTGGAAGGGCGGGTCGACCCGAGCTGGATCGACTACACACTGCACAGCGCTGGCGCCGTGCAACTGCAGATTCTTGAACCGCTGGAGCCGATCATCACCAGCGCCTTCGAGGCGCCGTACTGCACGGCAGTCGAGGTCGAGGTGCTGACGCTATGAGTGAGCCAACGCATAGCCCGACGTTGCTGCCGGCCAACAGCTCTCCACTCGAACGTGGACTGGATCTGGGCTTCGGCGCACTGCTTGATCGCATCGCGCCGCCGTTTCCCGAACTGATGAACCCGAGCGAAACGCCGGTCGCATTCCTGCCGTATCTGGCAGCGGATCGCGGTGTCGCCGAATGGAGCACCAGCGCGCCTGAAGCGGAAAAACGCCTGACCGTCGAACTGGCCTGGCCCACCGCGCGCCAGGCCGGTACTCGCAAGGCGTTGGAAAACGCGGCCAAGGGTTTGCAACTGCGCCCCGAAGTCCGCGCCTGGTACGAACAGACGCCTCCCGGCGTGCCTTACAGCTTCAGGGTGCGCGCTTTCAGCGACCAACCCTACAGCGAAGAAATCGACGCCCGTCTCGACCGTCGTCTGGCGGATGCCAAGAGCGAACGGGACATCCTTTCGGTGACGGTTGGCTTGAGCGCATTCGGCAGCCACTCCATCGCCGCCGCGACTTTCTGCGGTGAGCTGACCACGGTTTATCCGGTGTTCATCGAAGGGCTCGAAACCTCTGGCGAGGCGTTCATGGCCGCTGCTTTGTACACCGTCGAAACATCCACTATTTATCCCCAGGGGGCCTGAATGGCTGACTATTACACCCTGCTCACCAACGCAGGGATTGCCTACGAAACGGCGTGCAAGGCCGCGGGCACGCCGATCAAGTTGACGCAGATTTCCGTCGGTGATGGCGGCGGCGCGGTCTACAACCCGGCCGCGACCGCCACTGCGCTGAAGCGCGAAGTCTGGCGCGGGTCGCTCAACGCGCTGTTCCAGGACGAGAAAAATCCGAGCTGGCTGCTCGCCGAAGTGACCATTCCGCCGGATGTCGGCGGCTGGTACGTGCGTGAAGCGGGGCTTTGGACCGACACCGGGATTCTCTACGCGATCGTCAAATATCCGGAGTCGTTCAAACCGGTGTTAGCCACGTCGGGCTCGGGCAAAGAGTTCTATATTCGCTCGATTTTCGAGACCAGCAATGCATCGCTGGTAACGCTGCTGATCGACGACACCGTGGTCAAGGCCACCCGTGCCTGGGTCATGAGTTACCTCGCCGAAGAACTCGGCAAACTCGATGGCAAGCAATCGGTGCGCGTCGCGGCCTCTACCAACATCGTGCTGAACGGTGCGCAACAGATCGACGGCGTGGCCGTGATTTCCGGCGACCGTGTGCTGCTGGCGAACCAGACGCTGGCCAAGGACAACGGCCTGTGGATCGTCGCCAATGGCGATTGGGTACGGGCAACCGATGCCAACTCCAGCGCCAAGGTCACGCCAGGGCTGACGGTCATGGTCGAGGAGGGCACGGCGAACGGTGATTCGCTGTGGCACCTGACCACCAATGCGCCGATCACTCTTGGCACCACCGCGCTGACGTTCAAGATGTTGGCCGGGCGCACCGGGATTGCTGCCGGCACTTACAAGAGTCTGACGGTTGATGAATATGGCCGCGCGACGGCAGGTGGGAATCCTGAAACGTTGGCCGGTTTTGGCATCAAGGATTCCTACACCAAGGCTGAAGTTGAAGCGCTGATTGCCAAGGCTTCGGCGCTGCCAGTGGGTTCGATTGTCGCGTTCCCGGTTGATGCACCGCCGCCGGGCTTTCTGGAGCTGGATAACAGCGTCAAGAGCAGCGCGACTTACCCGGACTTGAGCGCTTATCTGGGTGGCAAGTTCAACAAGGGTGATGAGGGTGTTGGGAACTTCCGGTTGCCGGAAGCGCGAGGCGAGTTCCTGCGTGGTTGGGATCATGGGCGTGGGGTGGATGCCGGGCGTGGTCTCGGTAGTCTGCAGTCCATGCAGGCAGAGGGGCACTCACATGTAACGGGTGTGAATGATACGGCGGCAGTTGCGTCGATTCAGAGTGCACGTGGCATGGGCGCAGGTGCGGGAAGCTGGCCGTACGGTGCGGAAGCTATCGGTATTGCTGGAACAAACTCTGTAAGCACCAATACAACTTACTACCCTTCCGGTGAGGACAGCTGGCTGAAGACCGGTCCAGCTATTTCGCTGGGAACCGGCGAAACTCGCCCACGCAACATCGCCGTCATGTGGTGCATCAAAGCCTGGAACGCCCCGGTCAATCAGGGAACCATCGACGTAGCCGCACTGGCCAAGGAAGTCGAACGACTCAAATCCGCGGTTCCGGTGGGTGCTGTTTTGGCCTTCCCGACGGGGATCGTTGCGCCCGGTTATCTGGAGCTGGATGGCAGTGTGCAGAGCATTGCGACTTATCCGGATCTGGCGGCTTTTCTAGGCACAACCTACAACAAGGGCGATGAGGGCTCCGGCAACTTCCGCTTGCCGGAATCACGCGGTGAGTTCTTGCGTGGTTGGGATCATGGACGTGGAGTGGATGCTGGTCGACAGATTGGTACGGTTCAACTGGATGCGATGCAGCGCCTGACCGGTGCGATATCTGCAGCAGACTCCACTGGTTTGGGCCAAATACTCAACGGTGTGTACGGTGGGTCGAAGTCCGGCGTGTCAAAGGGCGTAAATGCTGCTGTTGATGCTTACACCTCCATAGATTTTGACAACGCCCGACAAGCCCGGACAGCAACAGAAAATCGTCCCCGCAACATCGCCGTCATGTGGTGCATCAAGGCCTGGAACGCGCCGGTCAATCAGGGAAGTATCGACATCTCCGTGCTCTCTGAACAGCTACAACAGCTTTCGTTGAATGGACCCCTTGCAGGGGACATTCGAAACGCTCGGATCTCGATTCCGCTTGCTGCTCCGACTGCGACATTCACAGCTTCCGAGATCGTTCTGGGAGATGGGAATGGGAAAAGGGTGGTTATTTCCAACTTCAACCAGAGCCTCAACCTGTCGGCTTCGGTCAAGGGCCTGGGGGCAATGGATGCGGGCGCAGCACCGGTCAATGGGTTTGTTGCGCTGTACGCGCTTTACAATCCTGCGTCCAAATCCACCGGCATTGTTGCCGTCAATGCCACAGCTGTAATCGCTCCGAAACTGTTGGCGGGTGTTGCTCCTGATGGCTATACATTTTCCGCGCTTTTCAGCATTTTGCCGACGAATGCCAGCGCTCAGTTTGCTGTAGCTGAACAAGTTGATCGTCAGGTGTTCTATGGCGCTCAAGTGTTGTCGACAACCGTCTCGGTTTCGACTCTCACAGGGTTGTCGATCTCTGCCGCTGTGCCATTGAATGCCAAGTCGGTTTCCGGAAACTTTCAAGGCTCGGTGTCGGCCAATGGATATAGCATGGCGCTTGCCGGGTCGGCTGCCGCCATAGGTCTACAGACCTTTATCGTGAACTTTACAGGGGCCGGCGGAGGGTCATTTCTGGATGTTCCCTTGTTGTCGCCGCAAACGCTGTTTTATCGCCTGACCAGCGCTGGAACCTTTAGTGCTTTTGCGATCACGACGAATAGTTACAGATTTTGAGGGTGAACCCAGTGGAAGATAAATCACGCATAAACGTCATGTTCTCGGATGAGACGCAAACAAAGATCGTTGCGGTTTTTTCCTGCCCTCAAGATGAGGGAAATTACGCCAATCTTGGGGTGGTCGAACCGCAGGATCAACGCTATCTGACTTACATGTTGGAGTCTCCGGTTGATCCGCAGCTGAGCCCTTCACAGATAATTGCGTCCGAGAGATATCGTCGGGAAGGTCTCGGTATCGTTGTGGGATCAATGGCTATCGAAACATCTCGCGACAGCCAGGCACTAATCGCCAGCACCGGTCTGTCCGCCATTCTCGACCCCGAGTACCGCTGCAACTTCAAAACCCTCAATGGTTTTGTCGAGATCGGTGCCGAACAGATTCTCGCCATTGCCAAAGCCGTAAGGGCGCACGTCCAGGCTTGCTTCGACCGAGAGCTTGAGTTGCTCCGGGCCATTGAAGTGGGCAGCTACACCGACGAAATGCTCAAAGAAGGCTGGCCGGATTCCGTACCAGCGACACCCGTCTCGGCTCCCCAGTAAACGCCCCGCACCCCGGGGCGTTTTCTTATCCGCCTAACAACACTCAACACCCGCCAAAGCCCCTCCCCACGAGGGGCTTTCCCGTTTATGGAGAAACGAAAAATGGCAACCCGCCAAACCTACACCGTGCTCGTTCCATTCCCCACCGGCGGTGGGCACTGGTCGAGCGTCGGTCAAGACCTTGATCTGCTCGACGTCGAGGCCAGTGCGCTGCACAGCGCCGGTCGACTGGAACTGAAAACACCCTCCACCCAGGCCAAAAAGGCCGCTGCCAAGAAGGCTGACTAACCATGGCTGAGGTTTTGAACTTCGAGCACAACGGCATTACCGTCAATGCCACTGAATCCCCCGAGGCCATGGGTGGCCTGGGTGACAACGTCATCGGTCTGGTCGGCACCGCGCCGAAGGCTGATCCGCTGATTCCGCGTAACGCACCGTTCCGCATCAACAGCTTCACCACCCACGCGCTGCTCGATCCGACCGGCGCCGAAGAGGGCACCCTGTACCACGCGGTTTACCAGATCCTCAAAGTGGTCAAGGTGCCGGTCTACGTGGTGATCGTCGAAGCGGGCGCAACTCCGGCCGACACCGTTAACGCAGTGATCGGCGGTGTCGAGCCAACCACCGGCCGCAAGCTCGGTCTGGCCGCACTGGGCAGTGTCCCGGAAGACCTGACCATCATCGGCGCGCCGGGCTTCACCGGCAGCAAAGCGGTGGCCGGCGAGTTCGCTTCGTTCGGCAAACGCATCAAGGCCCGTGTGGTGCTGGACGGCAAGGATGCCTCGGTCGCTGATCAAGTGACTTACAGCCAGGAACTGGGCGGCGCCGACCTCGGTTTCGACCGTTGCCTGGTGGTGCACAACATGCCGGCGGTGTACTCGAAAGCGGCGAAGAAAAACGTCTTCCTCGCGCCGTCGAGCCTGGCGATTGCCGCACTGGCGAAGGTCAAGCAGTGGGAAAGCCCGGGCAACCAGGTGACCTACGCCGAGGACGTGTCCCGGGTCGTTGAATACAACATCCTCGACACCTCCACCGAAGGCGATCTGCTCAACCGCTACGGCGTCAGCTACTACGCCCGCACCGTGCTCGGCGGCTTCTCGCTGCTGGGTAACCGTTCGATCACCGGCAAGTTCATCAGCTACGTCGGTCTTGAAGATGCGATCAGCCGCAAGCTGGTCAAGGCCGGCCAGAAAGCCATGGCCAAGAACCTGACCAAGTCGTTCATGGATCAGGAGGTCAAGCGCATCAACGACTGGCTGCAGACCCTGGTCGCCGACGAAACCATTCCTGGCGGCAGCGTGTACCTGCACCCGGAACTCAACAGCGTCGAGAAGTACAAGAACGGCACCTGGTACGTGGTCATCGACTACGGCCGCTACGCGCCGAACGAACACATGGTTTATCAACTCAACGCCCGCGATGAAATCATCGAGCAGTTCCTGGAGGACGTTCTCTAATGTTTACCAACCGCGTAAGACAGGCCATCGCGGCCACCCTGCAAGGTTTGCCGTTGTCGGCGACCGTGGAAGAGTTCACCCCGCCGAAAATCGATTTCGACATGGAAAGCATGACGGGCGGGCGCTTCATCGTTGAGGAAATGGCCAAGAGCGCCAAGCCGCTGAACGCCACGCTCAAGCTGCAAGGCACCGGTGCAGAAGTGTTGCTGGCGATGGGGGTGAAGCTGGGCGACGACATCCTGCTGAACGTGCGTGAAGCCGGTCAGGATCAGGACGGCAACACCTGGTTCACCTATCACACCATCGGCGGCAAGCTCAAAACCATGGGTGAAGACGCGATCAAGATGGGCGGCAAAGCCCTGACGACTTTGGAGTTCTCCTGCCGCACCTACAACCGCCTGGAAAACGGCATCCCGGTGATCGACATCGACGTGCGCACCCAGAAATTCGTGCTTAACGGCGTCGACATCCTCGGTGATGCGCGTCGTGCGGTGCTGATGTCGTAACCCCGTTTTACAGGCAATTATAAAACCCTGTGGGAGCGAGCTTGCTCGCGAAGGCGCCAGGTCAGTGGACATCAATGCTGAATGTCAGGCCGCTTTCGCGAGCAAGCTCGCTCCCACAGTGGATCTAAAAGAATCACCAAGGAATTCATACATGTCGTGGATGCCACCCAAGCATGACCTGCTGTCGCCGATCACCGGCGACGACGGCGCGCAGATCGAGCAGATTCAGCTCAAGCCACTGTTCTACGCCGCACAGAAAGAAGCGCTGGAACGCGCCGGCGATGATGAAGACGATCAGTTCTTCGAACTGGCGCTGCTCGCCACCGGCCTGTCGGTCAAGGAACTCGACCAGCTCAAACGCCCGGACTACGTGAGCATCGCCCAGTACGTGCACGAGATGTCGACCCGTCCGGCGTCGTACTTTCTGGAGCAGGTGGAGGATGCAGAAAAGTCCGCCGATCCTGACGAAGTGCAACTGCTGCAACCGCTCGCCGTGACTGGTCGCACCGTGACCTCGCTGTCGCTGGAAATGCCGGCACTGCGCGCCACCAAAGTGATGAAAAAACTGAAAACGGCCAAGGAACGCGCCGAATTCATCACCGCCCATTGCACCGGCCTGATGATCCCCGATCTGGCTCAGCTAAGCGTCCCGGACTGGACCCAATTGCAGGTGCGCATCGACGATTTTTTAAACCAGCCGGCGGCCTACTTTCGGAACGCGACATCGAAGTAATCCTCGATATCGTCCCGCTCATTTACCCGGTAAGTGAGGCGGAAATTCTGGAATGGGACGCCGAAAAGGCGTTGCGCCGCTACGACATAGCGATCACTCGCCTTGGCGTGAAACAGGAGTAGAGCGGCATGGCAGATGATAACTATGCGTTGACGTTCGCTGAGGTCAATCAAGAAACCCGGGCATTGAGCACGGCCAGCAAGACTGCCGCCTTGATGGCTCCGACGATGTCAGCAGGAGCCGCAACACCTGCTTCGAACTTTGACGGCAATGTTGCCGGGCTAAGCCTGGCGCTGGCCGATGCCACCAGCGAATTGCGAAATCTGACCGCCGAGCAGGTTCAGCTCAGGGATGTGTTGGGGTCGATACACGCTGTGCTGATTTCACAGCGCTCGCTGCAACAGTCTCTCAATGACCGGCCAGCACTAGCGGGCAGCGCGGCCGTGGGAGCTGAGTCGAAACCGTCAGGCGTCAATGGCGCAACGCAACCTTTCAAATACCTGCAGCCAGCGATCAACCTTGATAGCGCGATGGCGCGACTGGGACGGGTTGCAGGCGTTGAGGGCGATCAACGCGATGCGTTGCGGGTGTCGCTGGAGAAAATGGCTGCCGAGCGCAAAGTGGCAGCCGGCGGTACCACGGTGCTGGATCTGGCAGGCGTGATGTATGCCGGTGTCAAGGGTGGAGTTGGCAGCGAACAGAAGAATGAAGCCGCTCGGCAAAAAGACCTCAGTGATTTCACTCGAGACACTGGCATCACGGCCACAGCCTTTGAGATGAAGGCGCCGGATGTTGCGGATCTGCTGATCGGCTGGCGCACCTCAATGGGGCTCGACCGAGCAAAGACCCTCGACCTCGCCGATGCTACCAGTGTGCTGGGAAGCCGACTCAGTGCCTCGGTGGCTGATATTGGTTCGATCCTCAGCAGCTATGGCGCTTCGGCAAAAGGTGCGGGGCTGAGTCCCGAACAGACTGCGGCTTTTGCTGCGGCAATGCTCAATGTCAACGTCAACAGGGCTGACGCCGGAGTGGCACTGGAGAGGATCATCACGACGCTGGCGTTGGGCGACAACGCATCAGTTAGTCAGAAAGCGGTGATCGCTCAACTCGACCTCGATCCAAAGTCCCTCGCTGCGCAAATGCAAGGGGATGCCCCCGGCGCGATTCTCAAGGTGCTTGAGGCGCTGAAGACAAAATCCCCCGAGCAGCAAGCCAACCTGGCGATGACGCTTTTTTCGATCGACCAGCCGGTTGTGAAAATGCTCGAGCGCAGCGCTGATGTGCGGGGTGCATTTGATCTCGTCAAAGATAAACAGCGGTACGCATCTTCGGCGCGAGGCGAGGAGGGCGGGGCAGTCAATCAGGCTGCTCGGGCACTGTCTGATACGTCGCAAACGGGCTGGAACATTTTCACCGCTCAGAAAGATCGTCTCCTTAGCTCCGCTGGCGCTGCTGTGCTGCCTGATTTTGACAGGCTCACGGGGGTGATGGCGTGGGCGACCGATGGCTTGAGCAGCATGGCTGAAGAGTCACCGGAGCTCGCGCGGACGTTGATTTTGAGTATTGCCGGTATCAAGGGCGTGCAGGTCGCTGGATCGATGCTGGCCAAGGGCATTAGAGGAACGACAACCACTATCGACAACCTCAAGTTCGTCGGCACAACTGCCATATCCTGGGGTTCCGCAGCGCTTAACGGTGCGAAGGCTTGGGGTTCCGTTGCGCTTAACAATGCCAAGACTTGGGGTTCCGCTGGGCTTAACAATGCCAAGACTCTGGGATCCGTTGCGCTTGACCGAGCTAAATACCTGACATCCGGTCCAGGCCGAAGTCTGGTCAGTCAAGGTGCCCGTATCGGTCGTGTAGCTGGCCCTCTGAGTATGCCGTTGATGATGCTCGACTCCGGTATGGACGTGGTCAACGGCTTGCTCGATGCCGATGGCAAACAAACAGCCAGAGGAGCGGGCGGCCTGGTGGGTGGGGTTGCTGGAAATTACCTGGGGGCGCGCGTTGGTGCCTTCCTGGGGGCTTTCGCCGGTCCTGCCGGGGCACTTGTCGGTGGAGGGGTTGGCGGAGCAGCTGGCACCTACTATGGCAATCAGTGGGGAAGCGCATTGGGTGAAAAACTCGCGACGCCTGCACCGAACCAACTCGCCCCGCCGGTAGAGGTTGCCAAAGAACTGCCGAGCGCGCAGACGCAAAACCAGCAAGTCACCTTCTCCCCACTGATCCAGGTCACCTGCCCGGCGCCAGATACTGCCGAGCAGATTCGTACGATCATCGGCCAACAACTGAGCGGGCAATTCCACGGCCAGTTCCTGCCGTTGCTGACAAACAACCCCCTCGCCACCCGCCGTGACGCAGCCCTGACCGATGGAGTCGACTGATGAAACAACAAATGGCTCTAGGCAGTTTCATCTTCGGCCTGTCGCGCAACTTTGCTTACAGCACGTTGGCGCGAAAGTCCGACGGTGGCTGGAGCGACATCCAGATCCTGACCAGCAAACCCAAGTCCAGTCAGACCGGGCAGAAAGCGGAATCGCTGACCATCAGCGGCACCTCGATGTATGCCGTGGCCATGGATCGACTCGATGAATTGCGCGCGCTTCAGGCACAGCGTGTGCCGTTGCCGTTGATTGACGGTATCGGGCGCAACTGGGGTCTGTGGCGGATCAACAACATCGACGAGAACCAGAGCGAGGTCATCGATGACGGCACCGCGATGGTGATCAAGTGGGTGGTCGGATTAACGGAGTTCAACAATGCGTAAGGTACGAAGCGTGGCCGGTGATTCAGTGAATCTGCTGCTCTACCGCGAAACCGGGCGCAGTGATGACGCCGCCGAAGAAGCTCTGTGGACACTCAACCCGACCCTGGCCGAACACGGTCCGATCCTGCCTGCGGGCGTCTGGGTCACGCTGGCGGAACTCGACTCGAAACCGGCCACGATCAAACCGCTCACGGCCTGGGATTAAGGAGGTTGCATGGCATTGGGTTTCACCCCAACGGTAAGACTCTATGGGGCCCATTCGGCCCTGCTCAATCAACGCCTGATCAGTTGGGAACACATCGATGCAGCCGGTTTCGAGTCCGATCAACTGACGTTGACCATCGATCTTGAAGGCCTCGAAGGGCTGCCGAATCTGGGCGGAAAAATCGGCCTTGAGGTCGGTTATCTAGAGTCGGGAATGGTCGACAAGGGCCAGTTCAAAGTGACGCGCCTGACGCCGACGCTGTTCCCGTTTCGCCTGACGCTGGTGGCCACGGCGGCGCCGTTCAGCAAGGATGATGAGACGGGCTTCAAGCAACGTCGCACGGCCAGTCATGGCCCGACCACCTTGGGTGCGCTGTTTCGCAAGCTGGTGTCGAGCCATGGCTTTTCGCCGCGCGTTGCGCCCGAGGTGGCGATGATCAGAATCGAGCACGTCGACCAGTCCAACGAAACCGACATGAGCTTTCTGACGCGCCTGGCGAAAAAGTACAACGCGGTGACCAAACCCTACAACGACGTGTACGTGCTGGCCCGTCCCGGCCAGACCAAATCGTTGTCGGGCCAGGTGTTGGCGGACGTGACCTTGTCGGTGACCAGCAACAACCGTCCCGGCGATCACGCGTTCGTCAGCGCCACGCTGGAGGAGTCTGCCCGCGAGCAGACCAAGGGTTGCAAGACCTGTTTCTGGGATGGTGCTGCCGGCGTGTTGCGCTGGGTTGAAACGGGGCTTGCGCCGTTCAAGACCCTGCGCCAGAAACAACCCAGCGAAGCCGATGCGATCGCCGTCGGCGAAGGCGAAGTGCGCAAGATGCTCCGGCAAAAATACAAGGTGAAAATCACCTGCCCCGGCAATCCACTGCTGGCCGCCGAAGGCCTTGTGCTGCTCGATGAGACCTGGCCCGACTTCATGCGTGGGCGCTGGTCGATCGAAAAAGTCACCGCCAGCGGCAATCGCGAGAACAGCTATCGCTGCGTGATCGATGCCGCGTGCCTCGACCCGAAAGCCGAAGCCAAGGACTGATTCCCCGCTTTGTCACTGCGATGAAGATCCCTGTGGGAGCGGGCTTGCCCGCGAAGAGGCCAACCCATTCAAAAGAGATGCCGGTTGATCCACCGCCATCGCTGGCAAGCCAGCTCCCACAGGTTTTGCAGTGTTCTGCAGACCGCTTTTCATTCAACTCTGGAACACCACCATGAAGATCACCCCGATCCTCACGCAGCTGCGTGGGCAATGCCCAAGCCTTGCCAACCACATTGCGGTGGGTGTCGATCTGGCCTTGCTGCAAGGCAATGCCGATCTGCCGACACCCTCGGCCCATGTTCTGCCCCTGGCGGATCTCGCCAGCACCAGCACCGCACAAAACCTCACCGCGCAACCGATCCGCGACCGCTTCGAAATCGTCTTGGCGCTCGACGCCAGCGACAGCACAAAAGCGCTGGATCTGTTGCACGACCTGCGCGCCGAACTGTGGCGCGCGCTGGTGGGATTCAAACCGGGCAATGACTACAGCGCCATCGTCTACGACGGCGGCGAGATGGTCTCGATCAACAGCAGCCGGGCCTTCTATCGGCTGCGCTTTTTTACCGAGTTCCAGCTCGGCCGCAATCTGCCGAGTCAGCCTGCGGAGAGTTGGCACGAACGTGAACTGGACGGTTTGTCGTCCTTTACCGGGGTCACCGTGCGGGTCGATGCGATCGACCCGGCCGACCCCAATCTGAAACACCCGGGCCCTGACGGGCGCGTGGAACTGACTTTCTCTGGAGACGTAACCCCATGAGCAATCGCATCACCGTACTGCCGGCCGCTGGCCGTGCCGTGCCTGACCCGGAAGCGGGCGATCTGCTGCCCAAAGAAGGCCGTGAAGTGCTGGACAGCGCCTGGTGGCGCCGACGTCTGGCCGACGGCGATATCACTCTCAAAACCGTAAAAGTCAAAGCACAGGGAGCCAAATAATGGCGATCGGATTCAGCAACATCCCTGCGGACATTCGTGTACCGCTGTTCTATGCCGAAATGGACAACTCGGCCGCCAATAGCGCGACTTCGGCCATGCGCCGTCTGATCGTCGCTCAGGTCAGTGACAACATCGCCCCGACCGAAGTCGGCAAACTGGTGCTGGTCTCCAGCGTCGCGCTGGCAAAAAGCATCGGCGGTCAGGGCTCGATGCTCGCCTCGATGTACGAGACCTTCCGCAAGGCCGACCCGATCGGCGAGATCTGGTGCCTGCCGCTGCACAACACTGAAGGCGCCATCGCCAAAGGCGTGCTGACCCTGACTGGCACTGCGACTCAGGCTGGCGTGCTCAACCTGTACGTCGCTGGTGTGCGTGTGCAGGCCACCGTGGTCAACGGTGCCACCGCTGCTCAAGCGGCTACCGCACTGGCACAGAAAATCAACGCCACCGCCGATCTGCCGGTCAGCGCTGCGGCTGCCGAAGGTGTGGTCACCCTGACCGCCAAATGGACCGGCGACAGCGCTAACGACATCAGCCTGCAGTTCAATCGTCTGGGCAAGAGCAACGGCGAAGAAACCCCGGCCGGCCTGACCACCGCGATCACCGCCATGACCGGCGGCGCCGGTGTGCCGGATCAGGTCGCAGCTGTGGCTGCGCTGGGCGACGAGCCGTTCGAGTTCATCGCACTGCCGTGGTCGGATCTGTCGACCCTCAATACCTGGCAAGCAGTGATGGATGACAGCACCGGTCGCTGGTCCTGGGCCAAGCAACTGTTCGGTCACGTCTACAGCGCCAAGCGCGGCACCGTCGGCACCCTGGTTGCTGCTGGCCAGGCACGCAACGACCAGCACATGACCATTCAGGCGCTGGAGCCGGGCGTACCGCAACCGTTCTGGGTCCAGGCGGCAGCACTGGCTGCGCGCACCGCGGTGTTCATCTCCGCCGACGCCAGCCGTCCGACCCAAAGCGGCAGCCTGCCGGGTGTTGATCCGGCGCCGGCCAGCGAGCGATTCACCCTGACCGAGCGTCAGTCGCTGCTCAACTACGGCATTGCCACCGCGTACTACGAAGGCGGTTACGTGCGCATTCAGCGTTCGATCACCACCTACCAGAAGAACGCTTACGGTCAGGCCGACAACTCCTATCTGGACAGCGAAACCATGCACCAGTCGGCGTTCATCGTGCGTCGTCTGCAAAGCGTGATCACCAGCAAGTACGGCCGGCACAAACTGGCTTCCGACGGCACCCGTTTCGGCGCCGGCCAGCCGATCGTCACTCCGGCGACCATTCGCGGCGAGCTGATCGCGCAGTACGCCAAGCTGGAACTGGAAGGCCACGTGGAGAACGCCGAGCTGTTCGCCGAGCACCTGATCGTCGAGCGCGACGTACAGGATCCGAGCCGCGTGAACGTGCTGTTCCCGCCGGATTACATCAACGGTCTGCGCGTGTTCGCACTGCTCAACCAATTCCGTCTGCAATACGACGACGCGGCCTGATCGCCGCGTTTGGCCGTAAGCATTCAGCCCACTCCGGTGGGCTTTTTTATTTGAAGGGAGTAACACCATGGGTCAAGTGATTGCAGGCACCTGCTACGTCAAAGTCGACGGTGCACAACTGACTATCAACGGCGGCTGCGAAGCCCCGCTGATGGCCGTCAAACGCGAAACCGTCGTACCGGGTTTCTACAAGGAAACCGACGTCGCGCCGTCCTTCAAAGTGACCGCGCTGCACACCGCCGACTTTCCGCTGAAGAAGCTGATCGAAGGCACCGACATCACCGTCACCTGCGAATTCAGCAACGGCAAAGTCTACGTGCTGGCCGGTGCCTATCTGGTCGAAGAGCCGGTTTCCAAGGGCGATGACGCCACCATCGAACTGAAATTCGAAGGCATCAAGGGGACCTGGCAATGAGCGGCGCCGTGAAGCTTCAGGTTGCGATCGAAGCTCACGGCGAGCCCCTGACCGAACTCGTCCTGCGCCGTCCGACGGTGCAGGAAGTGCGAGCGATCAAGGCGCTGCCGTACAAGATCGACAAAAGCGAAGAAGTCAGCCTCGACATGGACGTGGCGGCCAAATACATCGCCGTGTGCGCCGGCATCCCGCCGTCGTCGGTCAACCAGCTCGATCTGGCTGACCTCAACGCGCTGAGCTGGGCCGTTGCGAGTTTTTTCATGAGTGCGGCGTCGGAGCCATCACCGACCTGATCGCAGTCGCCTATGACCTGGCCTGGTTCTGGAAGGTTGACCCCGAACAGATGATGGCCAGGCCACTGGATGTGCTCCGCGAATCGCTGGAGCACGCGCAACGGATCAATGCGATGCAGCAGGTGCAGTGATGGCGAATACAAATTTGAGCCTGATCCCGCAGAACTTTCCCGTCACGGTCAACATGCTCGTGGTGCTCAAGGGCGCCGAGAAAATGGAGACCGAGATGAAGGGGCTGCGCGGCAAGGTCGCAGCATTCAAGAAAAGCATGGAAGACAGCGGCCTCGAGCCGCTGGACGTGGCCGGCTTCATTGCCGAAGGTGGTTTGCTCAAGCCGTTTCAGGACGGCATCAAAAAAGCCATCGAAGCGCAGGATGCGCTGGCGAAGAAAGCCAGGGCACTCAAGGGCCTTAAAGTGCCGAAGGTGGTCCAGGGGGAAACCTCGGCCAACCTGGAAAAATTCAACAAGGCGCTGGATAACATCTCGCTGAAAATCGGTCAGGCGTTGTTGCCGGCGGTTAACGGCATCGTCACGGCGCTGACACCGGTAATGACTTCGATTGGCCAGTTTGTCGCCAACAATCCGTATCTGGTCGAAGGGCTGGCGGCCGCTGCCGTAGCGTTTACGGTGGTCACGGTCGGGGCGATGGGGCTGGTCGCGGTGCTGGGGATTCTGACCTCGCCCATCGGGCTGATTGCGGCGGCTATCGCGGCAGCGGTGGCCATCATCGTGATTGGCGCACGGTTGATTACCAATAACTGGGCGTCGATTTCCGGATTCTTCGGCAGGATGTGGGACTACGTTTCGACGAAATTCAACGCTGGAGTTGCGGCGACCACGCAGGCAATCGAATCGATGGGCGCATTGATCAGCAAAACGTGGGGAGAGATCAGCGCGGAATTTTTTGCCGGCGTCGACAGCGTCGTCAATATTTACAACGGCTTGGTATCGAAAGCGCAGGCAGCCACTGACAAGCTCGCGGCGGCCTTCGACTTCTCGCCGAGTGAGCTGTGGAACAAGGCGTTGGCGAAAGCCAGCAGCGTTGTCAGTGATTTCTTCGCCAGCACCATGGCGAATGCACAAGCAGGGATCGACAAGCTCAGGGCGAAGTTCGATTTCTCACCGCGTGAGGTGTGGAACAAGGCGTTGGCGAAGGCCAGTAGCGTTGTCAGTGATTTCTTCGCTGGCACCATGGCGGATGCGCAAGCGGGTATCGACAGGCTCAGGGCGAAATTCGATTTCTCGCCGAGTGAAGTGATGAGCAAGGCTTTTGCAACCGCGAGCAATGTCGTCAGTGATTTCTTCGCTGGCGCACAGGCCAAAGCTGCTGCCGGTGTGGACGCGCTCAAGGCGAAGTTCAGTTGGTCGCCAGTGCAGACGATTACTGACGCCTGGGGTTCGCTGAACAATGTGTTTGGCAATCTTGTTGGCGGTGTTGCCGATAACGCCGCGGCGCAGTGGGAGCAGGTCAAATCGATCTTCACGCAATCGCCGGTGGCGATGATTGAATCGGCATGGCAACCCTTGGCGCCGGTTTTTTCCGCGCTGTGGGACGTACTCAGGGCTGGAGCCCAGCCGTTGAAAGACGAGTTTCAAAACCTGTTTGGCAGCGCGCCTGTGGAAGCGGTCATGGCGAAGTGGAATGGCGTGAGCGCGTACTTCTCCGGTCTGTGGGCATCGTTGACCACGGATGCACAAGTGGTGAAGAGCTTCTTCGGCGATCTGTTCAGCCAGTCGCCGCTGGAGTCGATCCAGCAGAAATGGCAGCCGGTACTGACCTGGTTCAGCGACATGTGGAAAAACCTGCAAGGGATTTTCGGGCAGCTTAAAGAACTGTTCGGTGGCAATTTCTCCGGTGTCTTTGCAACCCTCACCGGTACCGCCCCGGCAGCGCCTGCCGGTGCCCCGAAGTTAAGCAGTTCGCTGCCACAAACCTCCAGCGCCCTGATCCAGCAAAGTGCCGCCAACAACCGCACGCAACTCGAGGGCGGCCTGACCGTGCGCTTCGAAAATGCACCGGCGGGGCTGCGCACCGATCAACCACAAAGCAATCAACCGGGCCTGGCGCTGTCTTCGCGCATCGGCTATCGCTCGCTGTCGGCAGGAGGTTCCAATGAACTGGCGTGACCGTTTGTTGCCGGCATCGTTTCGCGGTGTCGGATTCTGGATCGATCAGGCGAAAACTCCGGTCGGTCGCAAAGGTCAGTTGCACGAATACCCGCAACGCGACCTGCCGTATTTCGAGGATCTCGGCCAGCAGGCCAAGACCCACGACATCACGGCGTTCATCATCGGCGCCGATTGCCTGGAGCAGCGCGACAAGCTGCTCAAGGCCTTGGAGGCGGGCAGTGGTGAATTGGTGCATCCGTGGCTCGGACGCTTGCAAGTCAAGGTCGGCGAATGCGACATGACCCACACCCGCCAGGACGGCGGGCTGGTGACGTTCAGTCTGAAGTTTTACCCGGACCGGCCGCTGCCGTTTCCGACTGCCACGGTCAGTACGCAAAAAGTTCTGTTGGCCAAGGCTGACACTTTGCTGGGTTCTGCGGTGGCGCGTTTCGAGCAGGCGATGACGTTGATCAAGGCTGCGCGGATCGGCATCGCCAATCTGCGCAACAGCCTGACCGGCGTGTATGAGGTGATCAAAGAGCAGCTCAAACCGCTGATCGAGCAGTATCGGCAGATCACCGAACTGGTCAAAGCGGTCAAGGAGTTGCCCAAGGAAGTGGCGGCGGAGTTCAAGGGCTTGCTCGGCGATATCAAGGAGCTCAAGGAATTCGCGAAGGAGGGCTACCGTGGCGTGATTGCCGACGTGTCCCAACAACTCGAAGCCATCCGCAAGGCCGATGCGCCGAAGATCACCACCGGCAAGGACACCAACGCGGCGGCACAAGCCATGGCCGATCTGGTGCAGGACACCATGCTGGTGAAAGTGGCGCAGTGGGTAGCGTCGATGCCGGTGGCGACTCCGGCGGTGAAGCTGTCGTCGACACCTTCGGTGGCGCATCAGGCGGATCAACCGGTGACTCGTCAGGAAGTGCCGGTGACCGAAGAAATGAAAGCACTGCAGAAGGCGGTCGGGGTGGCAATTGACCCGATGCTGGACAAGGCCGATCCCAAACATCACCAGGCAATTAACGATGTGAAGGAAGCGCTGATTGCGCATCTCAAGGCAGTGGCGTCATCCGGTGTGCGCCAGGTCACCAAATCGTTTCAGGAAAGCCTGCCGGCGCTGGTGGTGGCCTACAAGCAATTTGCCGATGCCACACGGGTGACTCAAGTGACGCAGAGCAACGCGATGAACCATCCGGGCTTTTCTCCCAACGACGTAAAAGTGTCCAGGGAGTGAGCCATGAGCGAGATGGATAACCATGTCACGCTGACCGTCAACAACATGGAATACGGCGGCTGGAAAAGCGTGGAAATCACCGCCGATCTTGAGCGCCAGTTTCGCACCTTCAAACTCGACATCACCTGGCAGTGGCCGGGGCAGACGGTGGATCAACGGATTAAACCGGGTGACCCGTGCGAAGTGAAAATTGGCCAAGACCTGGTGCTCACCGGCTACGTTTTCAAAGCCCCGATCAGTTATGACGGACGCCAGATCAGCCTGAGCATCGAGGGTAGCTCCAAGACTCAGGATCTGGTCGATTGCGCAGCCACCAACCGGCCGAACCAATGGCAGGAGCAACCGCTGCTGAGCATCGTCCAGGCTCTGGCGGCGGAATACTCGCTGTACGTGGTCAACGAAATTCCCGAGACCGCGCGGCTCGCCAAACACACCATCGTGCCGGGCGAAACGGTGTTCCAGTCGATCGACCGATTGCTCTCGCTGTTCCGGGTGTTTTCCACCGATGACGAGCAGGGCCGGCTGGTGCTGGCCAAGCCCGGTAGTGGTGGTCGGGCCAGTGACGCGCTGGAGTTGGGCAAGAACATTCTGTCGGCGAACGCGCCGATGGATCAGAGCCAGGTGTTTTCTGAATACCGAGTGATCGGTCAGCAGAAAGGCTCGGACAAGAAGAGCGGGGCGGCCGTCAGCGAGGTTCAATCCAGCGCGGCTGATCTGAGCTTCAAGCGCCGCCGCACCACGATCATCAACGAGGGCACCGCGCTGACGTTCGAGTTGGCCCAGCAACGCGCCCAATGGGAAAGCGCCACCCGCATGGGCCGGGCGCAGACCACCACCTATCAGGTGCAGGGCTGGCGTCAGGCCAATGGCGATCTGTGGCGCCACAACACGCTGGTGAAGGTCACGGATCCGGTACTCGGCTTTGACGGCGACATGCTGATCTCCAAAGTCACGTATTCGCTCTCGGCGCAGGGCTCGGTGACCACGCTGCAAGTGGCGCCACCGCATACCTTCGATCCTGATCCCACCCCCCCGAAAAAAACCTGAGCCTGACTCCGAACCCTGTGGGAGCGAGCCTACTCGCGAAAGCGCTGGCAGCTTCAACATCAAATCGCCTGACCCACCGCATTCGCGAGCAGGCTCGCTCCCACAGTGGATCGCGTGATGCCTACCTTTGAGGACAATTCATGAGCCTACTGACACGCCTGCTGGCGCGCGGCACTGTCGTGCTCGCCCATTCGGCATCCAAGCTGCAATCGCTGCAAATGCGCCTCACCGCCGGCGAGGTGAACGACGACATGGAGCATTTCGAACCCTACGGTTTCACCAGCAACCCGCTGGCCGGCGCCGAAGGCATCGTCACGTTTCTCGGCGGTGACCGGTCTCACGCCATCGCCCTGGTGGTCGCCGACCGCCGCTATCGCTTGCAGTCACTGGCCTCTGGCGAAGTGGCGATCTACACCGACGAGGGCGACAAAATTCACTTCAAGCGCGGGCGGATCATCGACATCGAAACCGCCACCCTGAACATCCGCGCCAGCAGCGCGGTGAACTTCGACACGCCGGTGATCAACCAGACCGGCAAGATCGTTTCCACCGGCGACCAACTCGCTGGCGGCATCAGCCAGATCAAACACGTGCACGTCGGCGTGCAGGCCGGCAGCGGCCAGACCGGTGCGCCGGCAGGAGGCAAATAATGCTTGTCAGCCAGAACCTCCACGCCGCACTGACCCGCGCCGTGCTCATCAGCCTGTTCACCTGGCGCCGCGCCGCCGATGACGACGCCCTCGACGACGAGGAGCGCTTCGGCTGGTGGGGCGACAGCTTTCCCACCGTCGCCGACGATCGCATCGGTTCGCGGCTGTGGCTGTTGCGTCGGGTCAAGCTGACCCGACAGACCCAGATGGACGCCGAGTTCTATGCCCGCGAAGCCTTGCAATGGCTGATGGACGACGGCCACTGCAGCGCCATCGACATCATCAGCGAACGCCTCGACGCCCAGCGCCTGAGCCTGCGCACGGTCCTGACCCTGGCCGATGGCGAACGTCTGGACATCAACCCCGATAACAGTTGGCAGGTGATCTATGCCGTTTGAAACCCCTTCGCTGCCGGTGCTGATCAAGCGCACCCAAAGCGACCTGGCCGGCGATTCGCTGCGCCAGTCCGATGCGCAAGTGCTGGCCCGCACACTTGGTGGCGCGGCTTATGGTCTGTACGGTTATCTCGACTGGATTGCCGAGCAGATCCTGCCGGACAAAGCCGACGAATCGACCCTGGAACGCATCGCCGCGCTGCGCCTGAACCAGCCACGCAAACCGGCGCAAGTCGCCACCGGCAGCGTCAGTTTTACCGCGACCGCCGGTGCGGTGCTGGATGTCGACACGCTGCTGCAAGCGAGCGATGGCCGTACCTATAAAGTCACCACCGCGCGCACCACCGTCAATGGCAGCAACACCACCACGATTGCTGCGCTCGACGCTGGCAGCCTCGGTAATGCCGACGCCGGTCTGGCGCTGAACCCGGTGCAGCCGATCGCCGGTGTAGTCGGCAACAGTTTTGTGGTGCTCGCGCCCGGCCTCAGTGGTGGCGTGGCGCGAGAAAGCCTGGAGTCGTTGCGCTCGCGGGTGATCCGTTCTTATCGGGTCATTCCGCACGGCGGTTCCGCCAGCGACTACGAGACCTGGGCGCTGGAAGTGCCGGGTGTGACGCGGGCCTGGTGCCGTGGCGGCCTGCTCGGGCCAGGCACAGTGACGGTGTTCATCATGCGTGACGAAGACCCGCAACCGGTGCCCAACGATGAGCAATTGGCGGAGGTTCAGGAGTACATCGAGCCGCTGCGCCCGGTGACGGCGGAAGTACACGTGCAGCGGCCGATTCAGGTGCCGGTGGTGTATCGCTTCAAGAGCGTCAACCCGGACACCACTGCTGTGCGCGCCGCCGTTGAAGCGCAACTGCGCGACCTGCACAACCGCGAGGCCGATCTGGGTGTGCCGCTGCTGATCAGCCATATCCGCGAAGCCATCAGCAGCGCTGGCGGTGAGTACGACCACACGCTGACCGCGCCGGCCGCTGACGTGCCTGCCGGGCAAAGCGAACTGCTGACCTTCGGAGGTTGCGTATGGGGGGCATAAGAACCGCCGCGCAATATCAGGCGCAGCTGCGCGCCTTGCTGCCGAGCGGCCCGGCGTGGGACCCGGAACGCGTCCCGGAACTCGAGGAAGTGCTGCAAGGCGTCGCCGTCGAGCTGGCGCGCCTCGACGCCCGCGCCGCCGACCTGCTCAACGAGATGGACCCGGCGGGCGTCAGCGAATTGGTGCCGGACTGGGAACGGGTGATGGAGCTGCCCGACCCGTGCCTGGGCGCCACACCGCTGTTCGACGACCGCCGCCTCGCCGTGCGCCGACGCTTGCTCGCGGTCGGCAGTCAGGCTGTCGGTTACTACCTCGACATCGCCAAAAGCCAGGGCTACCCCAACGCCAGCATCACCGAACACGAAGCCCCGCGCATGGGCCGCGCGCGTTTCGGCGCGGCACACTGGGGCACCTGGGAAGCGCAATTCATGTGGACCCTCAACACCGGCGGCCGCCTGCTGCTTGGTCGGCGCTATGGCGCGAGTTACTGGGGCGAGCGCTTCGGCGTCAACCCGGGCTCGGCGCTGGAGTGCCTGATCCACCGCAGTGCGCCGGCGCATACCAAAGTGCACATCAATTATGACTAGGGAGGAATGACGGGATGGATTATCCGAAAAGTGTGCCCAGCGCCGGTCTGGTGAATGGCAAGTTTATTGATGAAAACCCGCTGACGGGGACACCGGGATCGCTGATCCCAGCTGACTGGGGTAACGGAGTCACGCAGGAGATTCTCAACGTGATCAAGGCCGGGGATCTGACCCCGGACGAGAAGAAATACGATCAGTTGTTGCAAGCGATTCAGAACGTTTCGGCCAAGGGCTGGAATCTGGATTCGGCGTTGCCGATCGGGTCGTTGCCGACCGCGACGGTGGCGACGCCGGACGGTCGTCTGGCGATCACTCCGGCAGCGGTTGCCACCAGTGGCGGACGGATCTCGATTCCGGCGGGTGTGCTGATCAGCCTCGGTCAGGAAGTGCTGACTGGTCAGTTGGCTCGTCCGCGCACATTTACGACACAAGCCTGGAGCAGTGTTGATCTGTTGCCTAACTCTAATTACTTTTTGCGTGCGCAAGTGGTTGCCGGCGTGCTGACCTTTTACACGCAGCGCGGCATCATCTATGACGCTACGCCCGAAGGCTTGAAGGGCACGATCAATGGTGCGGCGGGAGGCGGTTTTCAGTCGACGCCGCTGGATATTTGTCTGGCATGGGTGGTGACAGCAGGCCCTGGCTCGGTGCCGATTGTCCGACCGATTTATAACCGCGGTCGTTTGTCGTGGACGCAAACAATCAGCGGTAATGGCGTGGTGTACCTGCCACTTGACCCGCATGCCCGTGCCGCGCGGCTGGTGGTGGGCAATGCGACGCCGCATCCGACGCTCGTCACAGCCGTGAATTTTGCTACACCCGGATGGCTGGGTGCCAACTACTGTTTTCTCAATCCAAAGGCTGCCGCGTCGAGCAATTGGGATGGTTGGGCCATTGCGGGTGAGACGGTACGGGTTATTACCAACAACGAGGTGAGTGACACAACCGTGTCGACACTGACCGCCAGCTTCGACCACAGCATGTTGCGTTCCTTGTGGCAGACCTATCAAGCCGAACACGCTTTTGGTGCCGATAACGGTTCAAGTGACGAATTGCTGTTCAGCATGGGCATCAAAAATCTCCTCCCAAGCGACTACGCCAACGGTGTTGCGCTCAATTTTTCAGCGGCGGTGAATATCAATCTTTCCTGGGAGCTGATCCGATGATCATCATTCAAGAGCTGCATCAGTTCGAGGAAGGCTTGCGCCCGGCCCAGCCATCCATTGCCCATGATTGGGATGGAGAAAAATGGCAGCTGAATGCATCCAGAGTTGCCGAGCTGGAACTTCAGGAAGCCGAACAGCTGTGTTCCAAGGTCGACGCGGCCGCCGACAGTGCTCGCACCGTTTTGGCCGGCGACCCGCTCAAGGCCATGGAGTACGCCCAGGCTGCTGCAGACGCCCAGGCCTATCAGGACGCCGGTTATCCGAAAAAAGAGGTGCCACTTTCGGTTGCTGCGTGGGTAGTCAAGGGGCGTACCGCCAAACAGGCTGCGGAGCAGATCCTGAGCAAGGCCGACCAACTCACCGACCATTTGCTGACCCTGCGCACCTTGCGCCTGAAGGCCAAAAACCAGATCCGCGCGCATGCGGCCAAAGGCAATCTCGATCTGGCGCGAAGTGCGAGCGATGACGCGTTGGTGGCGATTCGCGAACTGGTCAGCAGCCAGAATCTCTAGTCGCAAGGCCTTCGTTCTGCATCACCCAAGCCCACTTCACCGTGGGCTTTTTATTTTCAGAAAACAGACCGCTGCAGGCTCGCACTCGCGATCGCCGCGGCGCGGTTCATTTGTATTTCAGAGGAACGAAAAACCTATGGATTATCCAAAAAGCGTCCCCAGCGTTGGCCTGGTCGATGGCCGCTTCGTAGATGAAAACCCGGTCGCCGGCACACCGGGGTCGTTGATTCCGGCGGTGTGGGGCAACAGCGTGACTCAGGAGATCCTGAGTGTGATCAACGGCGGCGGGCTGTTGGCTTCTGAAGCCGATACCGGTCAGTTGTACAAGGCGATTCAGTCAATCATCGGCAGAGCGAGCCCGATGCGTTCGGTGGTCACTCGTCTGGCGACATCTAGATCGCTGACTGAAGCTGAGTTGGGACTCGTTTTGATCGACGGCAGCTCCGCGCCGATGACGGTGACATTGCCATCGGCCGACGCGGCCTTGGGTATTCGCGACGTCATTGTCCGGCGGATGGACAACAGCGGCAATCGACTCGTTGTGCAGACCTCCGACGCTGACAAGGTTCGTTTTCACACACACCTCTCGCCTGGCGGTTACCCCTTTCTGGTGCTGATGGGCAACGGGGACTGGTGGCATCTGCGCAGTGACGGGGCGGGGAGTTGGTGGCCGATCGGTCGCTTTGATAACAGCGCTTTGGGGCGGCCGTTTTTTGAAACCACTCTGTCGCTCAATCCAGGTGGCTATGGCTTTCCCAACGGTGATCTGTTCAAGCGCGCCGAATGGCCTTGGTTGTGGGATTTTGCTCAGGCGTCCGGCGCATTGACGACCGAAGCGGCCAGAACTGGCCGGGAAGGCGGATGGACCAGTGGCGATGGTGCCTCGAATTTCCGGATTCCCGAGATTCGCGGCGAGTTTCTGCGAGTGCTCAGTGAAACCAGAAACGTTGATCCCGGTCGCGTGTCCGGCAGCCTGCAAATGCATGCGTTGCAGAGTCACAACCATTATCTGCCGACGGGAACAGGGGCTTCTTTCAAACCGGCCCCGGCGATTCCAGACGGTGTCTGGGATGTCGGCACCAATGTCAACTTTTCACCGACGACAACGACCGTGGCAACAACGTACCCCAACCCTGCATTCGACTCGGACACTTACATCGGCAACATCGGCAATTTTTCGGCTGAAACCCGTCCGCGAAATATTGCCTATCCCGCGCGTATCAAACTGATCTGAGGTGCACATGTTCAATTATCTGATAGACGATAGCGGTGCATTAACCGGCCCTGTCGAGTTTCCACTAGTGCCGGGGATCGGTTTGCAACTGCCGAGTAACGCCGTGACGCTGAGTATCGAACTTTCCCCGGCCCCAAGCGGTTTTGCCTGGGCTTATGTCAATGGCTCTCTGCAACAGCAAGCGGACTATCGCGGCGATGTTTACCGCACTGACACCGGCATGAGGCAAACCTGGACGGCATTGGGCGAGTTGCCGGAAGGCTTCACCTCGTTGCCATGGCCGGGCGGCTTCCATGCCTGGGTGGACAATGCGTGGCAGGTCGATGACGTCGCGCAGTTGGCGGATCGCAAACGCGTCGTTCTTGCTCAAAGAGATATGTTGCTGCGCGACGCCGTCCTGCGCATCGCGCCGCTGCAATACGCCGAGGACATTGGCGATGCCAGCCACGACGAACAACTGCTGCTGATGGAATGGAAGCTCTACAGCGTCGAGCTGAACCGGATCGAAAAGCAGGCCGGTTTCCCCGACGAAATTACCTGGCCGGTCGCGCCCGGCGCAGCCGTAGCCAACTGATTCAGCACAGGGAGCAGTGCAATGGATTATCCAAAAAGTATTCCCGGCGTTGGCCTGGTCAACGGCGGCTTCGTCGATGAAAACCCGATCGCCGGTTCCCCGGGATCATTGATTCCGGCCGCATGGGGCAACAGCGTCACGCAGGAAATTCTCAACGCGATCAAGGCTGCCGGGCTGACGCCTGACGAAGCCAGAACCGACCAGTTGGCAACGGCCATCGGCGCGTTGGTCGACTTCACCAAACTGAAAAACACCCCGACCACGCTGGCCGGTTACGGCATCACTGATGCGGTGGGGCGGTTGTTGGCGGTTCGACAGATCGAGACGGTCGGGATAACGGTTTACAAGCCCAACCCGAGGGCCAAACGGATTCGCGTGCGGTTGGTTGGCGCCGGTGGCTCGGGAGGCGGTTGTGCGCCGGTGACAGCGGGTTATCACAGTATTGGAGGTGGCGGTGGTGGTGGCGCCTACGCCGAGAGCTTATATGACGTGACACCAGAAATGATGGCCGGCGTTCCTGTGTCACTGGGGGCCGGTGGCGCTTCACGTAATTCGATGGGGCAGGCCGGCGGAGGCGCTTCTTTTGGCAGTTACATGAGCGCATCCGGTGGCATGGGCGGGCAAATACTGACCTTTCCTGTGACAGCCACGGCAGTTGGTTTCGTTCAGGGGGGCGCTGGAGGACAAGCCGTGACGGGCGGCAATCTCGCTAATGCACGTGGAATAGGCGGTGGCTATGCCATGTACAACGCCAATTGGGGCGTCTTGGCTGGTGGCGGTGGCGCGAGTCCGTTTGATGGCGGTGGCCCGTTGATAGGCGTCAATGGCGCTGGCACTTCAGGAAACAGAGGGTCAGGTGGCAGTGGTTCATGTTCGACCAGTGCCTCCGCGTCAGTCCTCAGCGGCGTCGGGGGCAACGCATTTTGTGAAATCTGGGAGTACGAGTAATGGCCCGTTACGCACGAGTGGAAAATGGTGTTGCGGTCGAGCTGATCGACACCGGCGACTACGCAATCACCCAACTGTTTGCCCCCGCTTTCGTCGAGTCGATGGTGCAGGTGCCGGAGGGTATGCAGATCGAAATCGGCGCGCCCATCGGCGAACTGCGCCAGGAGATTGCGCTGTCGTCGGTGACGATCAGTCCGGTCATTACCCCTGAAACAGTCCCCGATGAGCAAGAGCCTCTGGCGGCAGCGCGGCTTTGGCGCCAGTCCAGTCTGTCGGCCACCGAATGGTGGGTGACGCGGCATCGTGACGAGCAGGAGCTGGGGCGGGGGACGACGCTCAAGGCCCAGCAGTATCTGGAGCTGCTTGAGTATCGGCAAGCGCTGCGCGACTGGCCTGAAGCGAGTCAGTTTCCGGTATTGGATTTTCGGCCGGAAGCACCTCGATGGATGGCCGGTATTCATGACTGAAGGCTTGTTTTATGTTTTCGAACATGGAGAAGAGTGATGGATTACCCAAAGAATATCCCCAGCGCCGGTCTGGTGAATGGCAAGTTTGTCGATGAAAACCCTCTTACCGGAACGCCGGGGTCGCTGATTCCAGCAAGTTGGGGGAATGCTGTTACGCAGGAAATTATTGAAGTCATCAGGGGCTCAGGCGCGCTCGTCGATGAAAGTGACAACACCCAACTAAGAGTGGCAATTGACACGCTTATATCGAAGAGGCAAAGCGATAGTCTTGCGAGTCAGGACGAAGCTGAATCCGGTTCCAGCACTGCCAAGTTGATGACACCGCTGAGGGTTTTTCAATCCATCGCGAAGAAAGTGCAACAGGCGACAGAATCCTTGGCAGGAACGGCAAAAATTGCCAATCAGGCAGAGATTAACGCCGGTATCAGCGATTCATTTATCGTAACCCCTAAAAAGCTCCGGTTCGGGTTTATGGTGAGGTTAGGGGCATCAGGATACGTCGTTTTTCCTTCGTGGATGGGAGGGGTGATTATCCAATGGATTGCCGGCAGTGCCAGTCAGGCAGGTAATAGTAACTATGGCGATGTAAACGTATGGCCGTTAGCTTTTCCGAATGCACTCTTTCTCGCGGTTGCTACCCACGAGGGCACTTCCTCTGGAACTTTAATGGTCTGGAACAACGCGACGATTAGTCGGCAAACGGGGCTCAATGTACGCTGCCCTGATTATCCGACAGGTTCGATTGCCGCTCGTGTTATCGGAATAGGATATTGAATATGTATTATTTTTCTCCGACAACTTCTGGCTTTTATCATTCCGATTTACACGGAAAGAATATCCCCGCAGATGCATTTGAATTGAGCGAGGGCGAGTATTGCGCGCTGGTGTCTAATGCGCCCGCAGGGACGGTTCTTTCACTGAACTCTCAAGGGCGTCCAGAGCGGGTGATACTGGCTGGACAAACCACCGATTCAATAGAGCGGGCTTGGCGCGACAAGGCACTGGAACTTACTCAATGGCTGGTCCTTCGCGATGCCGAAGAACTGGAAATGGGCGAGGGCAACACCCTGAGCGCCGAAGAGTTCAAACAACTCCTGACTTACCGGCAGGCACTGCGCGACTGGCCCAACAATCCAGAATTCCCAGATGCTCGTTCGCGTCCGATCGAGCCCGATTGGCTGGAAGACTTGCTACGGACCAATAGCTGAGCGATTTGCTCATCGGCCGAGGATAAATAAACATGGATTACCCAAAAAGTGTCCCGGGCTCAGGCCTGGTCGACGGAAAGTTTGTCGATGAAGATGCCATCGCCGGCACGCCGGGATCGCTGATCCCGGCGAGCTGGGGCAACAGCGTTACCCAGGAGATTCTCGGCGCGATTACTGCGGCCGGTTTGAAACCTGATGAAGCACAAACCGATCAGTTGGCGCAGGCCATCCGCCAGTTATCGAAGCCTGACCCGCTGCAGCAGTTTCCGGCACAGGTCTATCGCAGGAATGTGCTGATCAATGGCGGCTTCGATATCTGGCAGCGCGGAACAACCAACCAAGGTCCCAATATCGGTGGGTATGTAGCCGATCGTTTTCGTTGCGACTGGAATGGCAATGCGGGCGTCGCCATCTCTCAGCAGAGTTTCGCGCCTGGGCAGAGCGAAGTCGCCGACGAACCGCAGTTTTTCCTGCGCTGGCAGCAGACCCAGGCAGGAACCGCCGCCACCGTTCACAGGGTTTCTCAGGCTGTTGAATCGGTCCGAACCCTGGCAGGGAAAACCGCCACAGTCAGCTTCTGGGCGCGTTCCGATGCGGCCAGACCGTTGAGAGTATCGGTCATTCAGAACTTCGGTTCCGCAGGTTCCGAATCCATTGAGAAAACCGTCGATGTTTTTCAGCTGGACACGTCGTGGAAGAAGTACAGCGCAACGTTTCGTCTACCGGGTATTGCCGGGAAGATGCTGGGCGCCAACAACTTCCTGAGGCTTGCGTTCGACCTGCCGCTGAACGTGCTGCAGACCGTGGATCTGGCGCAGATCCAGCTGGAAGAAGGGCCGGTATCGACACCTTTCGAATATCGTCCGGTGGGTGAAGAGTTGATGCTTTGCCAGCGCTACTTCGAGAAGTCCTTTGCCACGTGGTTGCCGGTACGGGCAAACAATGGCCCTGCTACTTGCATTTCAACATTCACGCAAGCGACACCTGCCAATAGCGGTCAAACGGCGATGACGGTGGGCATGTTGGTGCAAAAGAGAGTCTTGCCCACTGTCGTCATGTACTGCCCAGGCAATACCAGCAATCAGGTATGGAATCAGACCGTGGGCGCATGCACCGGCAGCATTGTGCAGGGCTCGACAGAGCGCGCCATTTCGTTTGCCACTGTTACACCGGTTGCCAGTTCGCCAGGTCAGACCTTGCAGATCGAATGGACTGCTGACGCCGAACTTTAGGAGAAAACCATGAGTTATCAATTGACCACCAACGGCGTTCTTCGTCTGAGCGATTCAGCATTCGTCCCGCAGGATCCTGCCAATCGCGACTGGCTTGAGTATCAGGAGTGGTTGGCATCGGGCGGTCAGGTTATGGCCCTGAATGAAGCACTCGAAGAATCTGCACCGAACCACGCCCTGACAACTCTGGCAAAAAAATGGCTGGGGGCTGTTGCCCGTCAACCATGATTCAATCGGAGCATCCAGGGAGGATTACGCATCATGCAAATCACTGAAGACAACCTTAAAACCATCATGCCCAACGCCCGCTCCCAAGCGGGCGTTTTTGTTTCTGCACTGAATAACGCAATGAATCACCGCCATATCGACTCGCCAAAACGCATCGCCGCGTTTCTTGCGCAGATCGGTCACGAGTCGGGCCAGTTGCAATACGTGCGCGAGCTGGGCAACAACCAGTACCTGAGCAAATACGACACCGGCACGCTGGCGTTACGTCTGGGCAACACGCCCGAGGCCGACGGCGACGGACAGAAGTACCGTGGTCGCGGGCTGATCCAGATCACCGGGCGCAGCAACTATCGGCAGTGCAGCCTCGGCCTGTTCGGCGATGAGCGCTTGCTGTCCTTGCCGGAATTGCTTGAGCAACCGCAATGGGCAGCGGAATCGGCGGCATGGTTCTGGGAGCAGAACGGCCTGAACGATCTGGCCGACCGCGACCAGTTCAACAGCATCACCCGCCGAATCAACGGCGGGTTGAATGGCCTGCAGGATCGTCTGGACATCTGGGCGCGGGCGAGGGCGGTGCTATGTCCGTCTCCTGGCGTTTAACCGGCTTTTTGTTGCTGACCTTGGGGGGCGCTGCGCTGGCCTGGCAGTTTCAGGACTGGCGTTACGGGGGCCAACTCGCGGAGCAGGCGCGGTTAAACGCCGACACTCTCAATCAGCTGAATGTGGCCGCAGCCAGCGCGCAGCAGGTCGAGCAGGATAAACGTCTGGCCCTTGAGCAACGCCTCGCGGCCAGTGAACAAACCCACTATCGAGCACTCAGTGATGCCCAACGCGATCAGGATCGCCTGCGCGATCGTCTTGCCACTGCTGATCTGCGCCTGTCAGTCCTCATCGACGCCGGCGACGCTGCCCAAGGCTGCGGGGTGCCAGCCACCGCCGGCGCCGGCGGCGTGGATCATGCAGCCGTACGCGCCCGACTTGACCCGGCGCATGCTCAACGAATTATCGCCATCACCGACACCGGCGACCGCGGACTGATTGCCTTGCAGGCCTGTCAGGCCTATGTCAGAGCGCTGGCGCCTGAACATTTTGAATGAGTCTGTGTATTGAAAGCGCAACCGGGTCGTGTACGGTGGTAGTCATTCCACCCGATCCGGAGCGCACCGTGAAAGAGATCACTCAACTGGCTGCCGAGCTTGGCCGACGTTTGCAGTTGCTCAACGCCCACGTCACCACGGCCGAGTCGTGTACCGGTGGCGGGATTGCTGAGGCGATCACGCGGATTCCCGGGAGTTCGGCGTGGTTCGAGGCCGGTTACGTGACCTACTCCAACCGGCAGAAGACCCAGCAACTGAATGTGCCCGCCGACTTGTTCGGCACGGTGGGTGCGGTCAGCCGCGAAGTCGTCGAGGCGATGGTGCGTGGTGCGCAGAAGCACAGTCTGGCGCGGTTTGCCGTGGCGGTCAGCGGCGTGGCGGGGCCCGATGGCGGTACACCGAACAAACCGGTGGGCACGGTGTGGCTGGCCTGGGGCGTGGGCGATGCGGTTTCCAGTGAGGTTCAGCACTTCCCCGGCAACCGCGATGAAGTCCGCCGACAAACGGTGAAGGCCGCGCTAGAGGGGCTGTTGCGACTAGCGGCACGAGAAATCGAAAATCAGGGGTAGGCGATCCGCGAACGCTGTGGAATAATACTGGCTACTTATACAGGTGTTGGCCGTCAGGCCTTATTGATTACGTGAGGACTTTAATGGACGACAACAAGAAGAAAGCCTTGGCTGCGGCCCTGGGTCAGATCGAACGTCAATTCGGCAAGGGTGCCGTAATGCGTATGGGCGATCAGGACCGTCAGGCGATCCCGGCTATCTCCACCGGCTCTCTGGGTCTGGACATCGCACTCGGCATTGGCGGTCTGCCAAAAGGCCGTATCGTTGAAATCTACGGTCCTGAATCTTCCGGTAAAACCACACTGACACTGTCCGTGATCGCCCAGGCTCAAAAAGCCGGCGCGACCTGCGCTTTCGTCGACGCCGAACACGCCCTCGACCCTGAGTACGCCGGCAAGCTGGGCGTCAACGTCGACGACCTGCTGGTGTCCCAGCCGGACACCGGCGAACAGGCACTGGAAATCACCGACATGCTGGTGCGCTCCAACGCAGTAGACGTGATCATCGTCGACTCGGTGGCGGCACTGGTACCGAAGGCTGAAATCGAAGGCGAAATGGGTGACATGCACGTGGGCCTGCAAGCCCGTCTGATGTCCCAGGCGCTGCGTAAAATCACCGGTAACATCAAGAACGCCAACTGCCTGGTGATCTTCATCAACCAGATCCGCATGAAGATCGGCGTGATGTTCGGCAGCCCGGAAACCACCACCGGTGGTAACGCGCTGAAGTTCTACGCCTCGGTCCGTCTCGACATCCGCCGTACCGGCGCGGTGAAGGAAGGCGACGAAGTGGTCGGCAGCGAAACCCGCGTCAAGGTTGTGAAGAACAAGGTGGCGTCGCCGTTCCGTCAGGCCGAGTTCCAGATTCTTTACGGCAAGGGCATCTACCTCAATGGCGAGATGATCGACCTGGGCGTGCTGCATGGTTTCGTCGAAAAATCCGGCGCCTGGTATGCCTATGAAGGCACCAAGATCGGTCAGGGCAAGGCCAACTCGGCCAAGTTCCTGGCAGACAACCCGGAAGTCGCTGCCAAGCTCGAGAAGCAGCTGCGTGACAAACTGCTGTCGCCAGCGGTGATCGCCGACTCCAAGGCTTCTGCGGTCAAAGAGACCGAAGACGACCTGGCTGACGCTGATATCTGATCGCAGCGATGACCACCGCTGTACTCGATACCCTCGTCGCGGTGCGGCGAACCGCCATGGACCTGCTCGCTCGACGCGAGCACGGTCGAGTCGAACTGACGCGTAAACTGCGTCAGCGCGGCGCCGAGGCGGAAATGATAGAAACAGCCCTCGACCGGTTGACGGAAGAGGGGCTGCTTTCCGAAGCCCGTTACCTTGAAAGCTTTGTTTCCTACCGTGCCCGCTCCGGCTATGGCCCCTTGCGCATTCGTGAAGAGCTGGGCCAACGGGGTTTGCAACGTGCCGATATCGAGCTCGCTCTGCGTGAAAGCGGTATCGACTGGCAGGAGCAGCTTCGCGAGACGTGGCAACGCAAGTTCTCGGGACACTTGCCGATTGACGCCAAGGAGCGCGCCAAACAAGGCCGCTTCCTCGCCTATCGGGGTTTTTCGATGGAGATGATCAACCGCTTGTTCAGCGGCAGAGGCATGGACGATTAAATCGGTTTAAATAGAAACGGCCCGCTATGAAAATAGCGGGCCGTTTTTTTTTGCCTTCAAATTACCTTTGATGGCTCACGTGCACGTTGGGCGGTCTGCGGTTGGGTGTGAGCCCAGTTTTCGGGGAGGTTGATGTAATCCACCAGTTCCCTGAGACGGCCATGATTTCGGGCATTGAACGCGAAAGCCAGCCGCACCAGGTGGCTGTACTGCGCTTCGTCATGTTCCTCGCCGCTGTAAGCGTGTTGATGGAACTGGTCACTCAGGCACAGATCGGCGAAAGCCTCCTGCATATGCGCCATCGCCACGTCACTGAGCTTGTGATGCATACGAATCACGAACTGACGCTTGAGCCAGCGACTGGAGTGGAAGTTGCTGTAGAACTGGTTGATCTGCTCCACGGCTTCATCGACGTTATAGACCAGACGCATCAATTTCAGGTCGGTGGGCAGGATGTAGCGGTTTTCTTCAAGTTGCTGGCGAATGAAATCCAGCGCGCCTTGCCAGAAGGTTCCGCCCGGCGCGTCCAGCAACACCACCGGCACCAACGGGCTTTTACCGGTCTGGATCAGCGTCAGTACTTCCAGTGCCTCGTCCAGGGTACCGAACCCACCAGGGCACAGCACCAGCGCATCGGCTTCCTTGACGAAGAACAGTTTGCGGGTGAAGAAGAAGTGGAACGGCAGCAGATTGCCGGTGCCGTCTACGGTCGGGTTGGCATGCTGTTCGAAGGGCAGGGTGATGTTGAACCCGAGGCTGTGGTCACGCCCGGCGCCTTCGTGCGCGGCGGCCATGATCCCGCCACCCGCACCGGTGATGACCATCATGTCTGATCGCGTCAGGGCCGCGCCGAGTTCACGCGCCATTGCATACAGGGGGTGCTCGACCGGCGTGCGCGCCGAGCCGAATACCGTGACTTTGCGTCGTCCCTTGAATTGTTCCAGCACCCGGAACGCCTGCTCCAGTTCACGCAGGGCCTGCAGGGTGATCTTGGCGTTCCAGCGGTTGTGATCCTCTTGGGCCATGCGCAGCACGGTCAGGATCATGTCGCGATAAATCGGCAGGTTCGGGCTGTCGGGGGAAATCTGCTTGAGCTGTTCTTCGACCTTGCTGATGAGGTCGGGGCCGCTTTCCTGAAAATGTCGGCTGAGCAGGTCATTCGGTTGGTAAGGCATTCAACGTCTCCTTCTGCACAGAGCGGGTGGCCCTGACGTGCGGCGTCAGTGCCGCGCTGCAAAAACACAAACACACTCGGCAGCTCCTTTTTCTGCCGTGAACAGGTGATCGGGAATACTTTGAATCTAGACCCTTGCGAGCCATTGCGCTGAGTTGATCTTTACGCCGCGCAGGCTTTCCTGGCAACCGTTGCGGGCTGGCTGGCAATGAATATTCACCACTCGTCCGAACGTACGCCGTAGAGCAATCACTCTGATTTACTAACCTACAGGCACTGTACGACAGCTTTGAGTCGGCAACCGTACGCAGGGTGCGCGCTTTTCAAGGATTCGCGGGTAGCAGGCATGGAGGCGGGAAAGATGGCCAGAGTGGTTCTGGAAATCGATACGCAGTTGTATCGGATGCTGAAAGCATCAGCCGAGACCAATCAAGTGAGTCTCGAAGAGGAGTGCTGCCGTCGGTTGGCAGGTGGAGAACGGCGTTCTCGCTACTTGCAGGCCCTGGTGGCCGAATTGCGCGCCGAGGATGAACAACGGCGCGCCAATACCCGATGATTACTTCTTCTTCGCCGGGGCAGCTTTCGGGCAATCGGAATCCTGGTAGCTGGCCGAGCCGATGGCCTTGTTGGTTTTATATTCACTGAAGTCGTAACGCATGATCGCACCCTTGGCCATCAGCTTGCGGTACGACGGGTTATTGCACACCGAAGCACCCAGCTGGAAATACACGGCTTTTGGGTCAGCGCGCATCTTTTCGGCGTGGCTGGCCTGGACGCTCAGGTGGTTGATCAGGGTAACGCCCTCAACGGTGTAGCCCTGATCGAGAATGTCTTCATTGATCGCCCGCGGCGTGCCGACGCTGCTTTGCTCGGCGATGTTGCGCAGTTCTTTGTTCAGATTCTGCTCTTTCAAGGACGCCGCTTGTGCGCTGAAGGACAACGCCAGTGCGATGGCCGCGGTAGGAACGATAAGGCGCAGCATGAAACTCTCCTGATTCAGTGACTGGTGGTTCGACCAGCCCCGTGGCTGTGCGTTCAGTGGCGCCGGATTATAGGGGAGCCGGTCGGGACGGTACAGGTTTGCGCTCGTCGCTCTGGTAAACTGCCGGCCTTTATTGCCTTGCCGAGTGCTGTGTGTGTCGAGTTTTCCTGCCATAAGGCGTTGCCCGTGATCCATCATGCCCCCAACGCCGTAGCCCGCTTGCGTGACCAGCGCGAGGACGAAGGTATCAAGCCGATTCAGGCCCGTGGTTTTCGCTCCGAGCGTTGCCGCGACTGCCGGGTGATCATCAGCCACTGCCTGTGCGCCTGGCGGCCGACCGTCGAAACCCGTTCCGGTGTGTGTCTGATCATGACCGGCAAGGAAGTGTTCAAGCCGAGCAACACTGGCTGGTTGATCGCCGATGTGGTGCGCGACAACCATGCGTTCATCTGGTCGCGCACCGAACCCGACCCGCGGATGCTGGCGCTGCTCAGCGACCCGAAATGGCAGCCGTACCTTGTATTTCCCGGCGAATATGTAGAACCGTCGCGGGTGACCAACACCGTCGTGCCCGATAGCAGCAAGCGTCCGTTGTTCATCCTGCTGGATGCGACCTGGACCGAGGCGCGCAAGATTTTCCGCAAGAGTCCGTACTTTGACCGTTTGCCGATTCTCAGCCTGCTGCCCGACAGACTCTCGCGTTATCGCCTGCGCCGCTCGACCCGCAGCGAGCACCTGTGCACCGTCGAAGTCGCGGCTTTGTGCCTGGAACTGGCCGGGGACAGCGACGCAGCGTCGGCACTGGACGCTTACTTCGATGTGTTCAGCCAGCACTATCTGGGCGCCAAACAACAGTTGCCGCTCAACGAGTCGACTCCGGCCCACGCCGAGCTCTTGCCTTATATACGAAAGCCGCAAGCGGTGTTGGCCCGATAGTGGCCCATACTTCACCCAGTGGCGGCCGTGCTGCTTGACCACCCCGGCTACGCTGGGCATGCTTGGCGCCGATTGGGGTGCGGCCAAGGTTTGAAACGCCGTGTTTGCTCGTGATTGGCGTTGAACGTGCCCCTGTGGATAGCGCTGTGCGGCGGTATCTCGAGTTGCTTTGGCGAGGCCCGAATGCGTCGGGTCTGCCATCAAAAAACAGGATCATTTGAAAAATGGCCACATACGACATCCTGATTGCCGATGATCACCCTCTGTTTCGTAGCGCGCTGCATCAAGCGGTGACACTGGGCCTTGGCCCGGATGTGCGACTGGTGGAGGTGGCGAGCATCGCCGAGCTGGAAGCGCGCCTGACCGAAAAATCCGACTGGGATCTGGTCCTGCTGGACCTGAACATGCCCGGCGCGTTCGGGTTTTCCGGTCTGGTCATGCTGCGCGGGCAGTACCCGCAGATTCCGGTGGTGATGGTCTCGGCCCAGGAAGAAGCTTCGGTCATGGTCAAGTCCCGGGAATTCGGCGCCAGTGGCTTCATTCCCAAGTCCAGCGACCTGAATGTGATTCAGCAAGCTGTGCGCAAGGTGCTCGATGGCGATGTGTTCTGGCCCCCGCAGGCATTCGAAGCCGTCAGTGTCTCCGATGAAGCCAAAGCCGCCAGCGACGGCCTGGCCAGCCTTACCCCGCAGCAGTTCCGCGTACTGACCATGGTCTGTGAAGGCCTGCTCAACAAGCAGATTGCCTACGAGTTGAGCGTGTCCGAAGCGACCATCAAGGCCCACGTCACGGCGATCTTTCGCAAGTTGAATGTGCGCACCCGGACTCAGGCGGCATTACTTCTGCAACAACTTGAGTCAATTCCGAGCCAATAAAGGCTGGCGTCTTCACGCTTTTTTGACTTTTGTTGCTCTAGCTTTCCCACTCCTTTCTGGTTGGTTTTTACGTTATGTCACCTTTCAAGGGCCAGACCGGCCTGAAACGCATCCTCAACGCATCCGGTTACTCGCTGGACGGCCTGCGCGCAGCCTTCACCGGCGAAGCCGCATTTCGCCAACTGGTGCTGCTCAATGTGGTGCTGATTCCGCTGACGTTCTTCCTGAATGTCAGTCGCGTTGAACAGGCGCTGCTGATCACTGTGTGCCTGCTGGCGCTGATCGTCGAGTTACTGAATTCGGCGGTGGAAGCGGCGATTGACCGTATTTCCCTGGAACTGCACCCGCTGTCGAAGAACGCCAAGGACATGGGCAGCGCCGCGCAATTCGTGGCCCTGAGCATGATTGCCCTGGTGTGGGCGGTGATTCTGCTTTAAGCGATACTCGGCAAGACGATCTCGTCGCTGCGCTGCACCCCGGCGGTGAAGGCGCGGCACAGATCGAGAAACTCGCGCATGGCCGAAGTCTGGTATTTCTGCTTGTGCCAGATGAAGTAGAACTGCCGGGACAGATCCAGATCCGGGGTTTCCACCGCCACCAGGCTGCCGCGTCGAAACGCATCGCGCAGCGCCAGCCGCGAAATACAGCCAATCCCCAACCCTGATTCCACCGCGCGTTTGATCGCTTCGGTGTGCTCCAGCTCCAGGCGGATATTCAGCGCACTGCGATGGTGCCGCATGGCCTGATCAAAGGTCAGGCGCGTGCCGGAACCCTGTTCACGCAGAATCCACGCTTCGTGCGTCAACTCTTCCATGGTCGCGCTGCCACGTTTGGCCAGTGGGTGCTGCGGCGCGCAAAACACCACCAGTTCATCTTCCACCCAGCTCTGCACTTCGATGTCCGGATGGCTGCAGTCGCCTTCGATTAGACCCAGATCAATTTCGTAATGAGCGACTTGATGCACGATATTGGCAGTGTTCTGTACATGCAGCTTCACCTGGCTTTCCGGGTGGCGCTGCATGAAGCCGCCGATCAACAGGGTCGCCAGATAATTGCCGATGGTCAGGGTGGCGCCCACCGAGAGTGAGCCGAAACCGGATTTGCCGTTGAGCAGGTCTTCGATTTCCTTGGATTGATCAAGCAGGGCCACCGCTTGCGGCAGCAGCTGTTTGCCGAGGGCGTTGAGGCTCAGCCGTTTGCCGGCGCGATCGAACAGCTGGCAGCTGGACTGGCGCTCCAGTTCGGTGATCGAGGTGCTTGCCGCCGATTGCGAGAGGTTGAGCAGACCCGCAGCACGGGATACGCTCTCCTGCTGGGCGACGGCGACGAAGACTTGCAGTTGACGAAGAGTAAATCGCATATCGATATAACCGATAACCCTTATCTTAATAATCCAGTTAACAGATATTGTCGTCGCTATTAGAATGCGATGCAATTGCGCACTGTCGGCCGCAAAGGCGAGCGCAGACCCAATATCCAGGAGTCCCACGTACATGAGCAACATGAACCACGAGCGTGTCCTCAGTGTTCACCACTGGAACGACACTCTGTTCAGCTTCAAGTGCACCCGCGATCCGGGCCTGCGCTTCGAGAACGGTCAGTTCGTGATGATCGGCCTGCAACAGCCCAACGGCCGCCCGCTTATGCGCGCTTACTCGATTGCCAGCCCGAACTGGGAAGAGCATCTCGAGTTCTTCAGCATCAAGGTGCCTGATGGTCCGCTGACTTCGCAGCTGCAGCACCTCAAGGAAGGCGACGAGATCATCATCTCGAAGAAGCCTACCGGCACCCTGGTGCTCGACGACCTGAACCCGGGCAAGCATCTGTATCTGCTGAGCACCGGCACCGGTCTGGCGCCGTTCATGAGCGTCATTCAGGACCCGGAAACCTACGAGCGCTTTGAAAAAGTGATCCTGGTGCACGGCGTGCGTTACGTCAACGAAGTCGCCTACCGTGAATTCATCACCGAGCACCTGCCGCAGAACGAGTTCTTCGGTGAAGCGCTGCGTGACAAGCTGATCTACTACCCGACCGTGACCCGCGAGCCGTTCGAGAACCAGGGCCGTCTGACCGACCTGATGCGTAGCGGCAAGCTGTTCAGCGACATCGGTCTGCCACCGATCAACCCGCAGGACGACCGCGCGATGATCTGCGGCAGCCCGAGCATGCTCGACGAGACCAGCGAAGTGCTCGACAGCTTCGGCCTGAAGATCTCGGCGCGGATGCGCGAGCCGGGTGACTACCTGATCGAGCGTGCGTTCGTCGAGAAGTAACCCGCAATACCTGTGGGAGCGGGCTTGCTCGCGAAGGGGGGCTGTCAGTCGACGTCAATGTTGAATGGCGCACCGCTTTCGCGAGCAAGCCCGCTCCCACAATGGTTTCGTGCTACACAGAAAAGCCCGCGTTGCCTGAGAAGACAGCGCGGGCTTTTGCGTTTCCGGGGTTCAGGTGTTGGCGGGGATGACTTCCAGTACCCGGATCTGCTCCGGCGTCGGGTAATGCCAGCGCACGTCCAGATCCCAGAACTGCGCACCGTATTCGCGCTCTGGTGTCGGCGTCTGGTACGCCGGACGCGGATCCTGCGCCAGACACTGCTCAATCAACTCGACCAGCGGCTCGCCAAGGCGCTGAGCATGGCCGTGCGCCTGTTGCAGCGCGGCATCCGCCCACTGCACGTCAATCAGCTGTGGCGCCGCGCTGGCGATGCTGTTGGAGGCGTCAGCGATGATATCGGCGTAAGGCACATAGGGTTTGATGTCGAGAATCGGTGTGCCATCGAGCAAGTCGATCCCCGAGATAAACAGGCGATTGGCCTCGACCTTGTCCAGCTTCACCACTGACTGCCCGATGCCATTGGGCCGGTGCGTTGCCCGGGTGGCGAACACGCCCATCGACTTGTTGCCGCCCAGCCGTGGCGGGCGCACTTTCAGACGCGGCTTTTCTTCCAGCGCCTGATGAAACAGAAACAGCAGCCAGACATGGCTGACCTGCTCCAGCCCTTGCACGGCGTCTCCCTGATCGAACGGCGCCACCAGCTCCAGCAAACCACGGGCGGCGGGGGCCAGTTGCGGCTGGCGCGGGATGGCGAACTTCTCCTTGAAACAGGAGCGCACGAAGCCGATGGGGGAGACGCTGTAAGTCACGTTTAGTTATCAGCCGCGAACGCGCAGGGTCAGGCCCTTGAGGAAGTTGCGCAGCAACTGGTCGCCGCACGCGCGGTAGTTGGTGTGGCCGACCTTGCGGAACAGCGCGCTCAGCTCAGGCTTGGACACCGGGAACTCGGCTGCCTTGAGGATCGCGTGCATGTCGTCTTCCTTGAGTTCGAAGGCCACGCGCAGCTTCTTCAGGATGATGTTGTTGGTCACTGGCACTTCGATCGGCTGCGGCGGACGGCTTTCGTCCTTGCCGCGCTTGAACACCACCAGACCGTCGAGGAAGTGCGCCATGACTTCGTCCGGGCAGCGCACGAAGCCTTCTTCGTCTTCTTCTTTCTTGTCGAGGTACGCGACGACGTCTTTGAGCTCCACGTCCAGGCCGCCGAGCTTGATGATCTCGATGACTTTCTTGTCGCTGATGTCGAGCATGTAGCGCACGCTGCGCAATACGTCGTTATGAATCATGTGGGTAATCCTGATATTTCGTTGTGGGCAACGCGCAGGCGCGCTGCCGGAATGTGTGGCGGCAGTGGAAGCTTTAGAACTTCTCTTTGCCGGACAGGTAGCGCCATTGGCCCACCGGAACCTTGCCAATCGACACGCCGCCGATGCGGATGCGGCGGATGCCGACGACCTTCAGGCCAACCGCTTCGCAGAACTGCGCGATGATCCCCGGCTGCGGGTTCTTCATGGCGAAGCGCAGGCGGTTTTCGTTCTGCCAGCTGGCCTTGACCGGCGGCAGCTCCTTGCCCTTGTGGGTGAGACCGTGCTGCAGGCGATTGAGGCCGTGGGCAACCATGTCGCCTTCGACCTCGACCACGTATTCCTGCTCGATCTTGGCCGCGTCGGCAGTCAGTTTGCGCAGCACTTTCCAGTCCTGAGTGAACACCAGCAGGCCGCTGGCCTTGGGCTGCAGATCGGCGCTGGCGGTCAAGCGCAGGAAGTGCCCGCGCAGCGGGCGTTTGCCGTAGCGATGCTCGTCGCTGAGGGTGTCGGCGCTGAGCGACTGCATGGCGGTGTCGACATCCATGCCGGCCGGCACGTTGAGCAGAATCGTGACCGGCTCCGGCGCGGTGGCCTGAGCGTCCTTGTCGAGCTCGACCTTCTGGTCGCCGACCTTGAATTGCGGTTCGTCGATCACTTCGCCGTCCACGGTGACCCAGCCGCCCTCGATGAACAGCTCGGCCTCCCGGCGGGAGCAACCGACCAGTTCGATGAGGCGTTTGGAGAGGCGAATCGGGTCAGTCATGACAGGGCCGTAACAAAAAAAGGGGTGGGCATTGTACCTGCCTGGCGCCGGTTAAGCCCGGTTCCATTTGCAGGGGTTCGCAATTCCTGTGGGAGCTGGCTTGCCAGCGATGGCATCACCTCGGTGCATCTGTCAGACCGAGTCGCCTGCATCGCTGGCAAGCCAGCTCCCACAGGGTTCTACGATGTGTCAGCCGTTACTTGAGCGCTGCTGGGTCTGCCGCAGGCGCATATGCAGCAACGGGTACGGCTGGCCCATGCCATCCACCTCCGAGCGGCCGATCACTTCAAAACCCTGCTTGAAGTAAAACCCCAGCGCCTGCGGGTTCTGTTCGTTGACGTCCAGTTCATCGGCATTCAGATGTTGCATGGCGTAGTTGAGCAGTTTCTTGCCCAAGCCTTGGCCACGATACTCGGGATCGATGAACAGCATTTCGATCTTGCCCGCCGCCACCCCGGCGAATCCGGTGATGCGCTGGTTGGCGTCCTTGGTACAGATCAGCATCACTGCATCCAGGTAACGCGTGAGCACCAGATTACGCAGCAACTCGATGTAGCTGTCCGGCAGGAAATCATGGGTCGCGCGGACCGAGGCCTCCCAGACCCGGGTCAGTTCCTGATAATCGCTGAGTTTCGGCGTGTGAATGACCGAATGCTGACGCATGCCCGATGGCCTCTTGTTCGTTTCAAGGGAGTCCTTCCCCCGGTAAACGATAGCCGTAAAAAAGCCCCGCATCTCGTAAAAAAGAGCGGGGCTTTTGATGACACGACTATCCCCTGTGGGAGCGGGCTTGCTCGCGAAAGCAGTGTATCCGTCGACATACCAGTGACTGATACACCGCCTTCGCGAGCAAGCCCGCTCCCACAGGTACTTCGTGGTGCTTAGATCTGCTCAGCCCACAGGTCGTATTCGTCAGCGTCAGTCACCTTGCACCAGACCTTGTCGCCCGGCTTGAGGTTGCTGCCGTTGTCGATGAATACGTTACCGTCGATTTCCGGGGCATCGAAGAAGCAGCGGCCGACGGCGCCTTGCTCGTCGACTTCGTCCACCAGCACTTCGATCTCGCGGCCGATGCGCATTTGCAAACGGGCCGAGCTGATCGCCTGCTGGTGCGCCATGAAACGCTCCCAACGGTCTTGCTTGACGTCGTCCGGCACTACTTCCAGGTCCAGATCATTGGCGGGCGCACCATCGACCGGCGAGTACTGGAAGCAGCCGACGCGGTCGAGCTGGGCTTCGGTCAGCCAGTTCAGCAGGTACTGGAAATCTTCTTCGGTTTCGCCCGGGAAGCCGACGATGAAGGTCGAACGGATGATCAGGTCCGGGCAGATCTCGCGCCAGTTCTTGATCCGCGCCAGGGTCTTGTCTTCGAACGCCGGGCGTTTCATCGACTTCAGCACTTTCGGGCTGGCGTGCTGGAACGGGATGTCCAGGTACGGCAGGATCTTGCCGGCGGCCATCAGCGGGATCAGCTCGTCAACGTGCGGGTACGGGTAAACGTAGTGCAGGCGAACCCAGACGCCGAGGGTGCTCAGCGCTTCGCAAAGTTCGGTCATGCGGGTTTTCACCGGCGCGCCGTTCCAGAAGCCGGTACGGTACTTTACGTCGACGCCGTAGGCGCTGGTGTCCTGCGAAATCACCAGCAGCTCTTTGACGCCGGACTTGACCAGACGCTGGGCTTCGTCGAGTACGTCGCCCACCGGGCGGCTGACCAGTTTGCCGCGCATCGACGGGATGATGCAGAAGCTGCAGCTGTGGTTGCAGCCTTCGGAAATCTTCAGGTAGGCGTAGTGACGCGGAGTCAGCTTGATGCCTTGCGGCGGTACCAGGTCGATCAGCGGGTTGTGATCCTGACGCGGCGGCACCACTTCGTGCACGGCGTTGACCACTTGCTCGTACTGCTGCGGGCCGGTCACGGCCAGCACGCTCGGGTGTACGTCGCGGATATTGCCTTCTTCCACGCCCATGCAACCGGTGACGATCACCTTGCCGTTTTCCTTGATCGCTTCACCGATCACTTCCAGCGACTCAGCCTTGGCCGAGTCGATGAAACCGCAGGTGTTGACCACCACCACGTCGGCGTCCTGATAGGTGGACACCACGTCATAGCCTTCCATACGCAGCTGGGTCAGGATGCGCTCGGAGTCGACCAGTGCTTTCGGGCAACCCAGAGATACGAAGCCAACCTTTGGATTGGCCGGCGCAGGAGTGGTGGACATGTCTAACCTCGGTGTTTTGTGACGTCGCTTGCCGTGTGGGAAAGCCGACGGATGGGCGCTTAGGGTGCGCCTCTGATCAAAAAGTGCGCAATTCTAGCGATGAGCAACGCACTTGACCAGCTTTATGCAGGGAAATACGACGAGTGCTGCGCTATGCTTCGCGCCGTTGAGCTTTACCAATTTTTTACAGTCAACAAAACGTCTGTAACAACAGGTAAAACAGCGCATGCTGCACCACAAAGCATAGTGCTTCATTCAAAGAAGCCGGTTCGAGAATCAGGAGTGTTGGATGGGTCAGGCAAGTAGTCAGGCGGCGGGCGCCGAGCATTCGGCTGCAAAACCGCTGAGCATGCTGGTCGCGGCAGTCGGGGTAGTTTACGGCGACATCGGCACGAGCCCGTTGTACACCCTCAAAGAAGTGTTTTCCGGCGCGTATGGCGTGCCCGTCAATCACGATGGGGTGCTGGGCATTCTGTCGTTGATCTTCTGGTCGCTGATCTGGGTCGTTTCGATCAAATACATGATGTTCGTCCTGCGCGCCGACAACCAGGGCGAGGGTGGCATCATGGCGCTCACCGCACTGGCACGTCGTGCGGCGGGCAAGCGCAAGAGGTTGCGTTCGTTGCTGGTGGTTTGCGGACTGATCGGCGCGGCGCTGTTTTACGGCGACAGCATGATCACCCCAGCGATTTCCGTGTTGTCGGCGATCGAAGGCCTGGGCCTGGCGTTCGACGGCATCGACCACTGGGTGGTGCCGCTGTCGCTGGTGGTGCTGGTCGGCTTGTTTCTGATCCAGAGCCACGGTACGGCGCGGATCGGCATTCTGTTCGGGCCGATCATGGTCACCTGGTTCCTGGTGCTCGGCGCCCTCGGGGTGTATGGCATCAGCCATTACCCGGAAGTGCTGCATGCGTTGAATCCGGTCTGGGCGGTGCGTTTCTTCATGGTGCACGCCGGCATGGGCGTGGCGATCCTCGGCGCGGTGGTACTGGCGCTGACCGGTGCCGAAGCGCTGTACGCCGACATGGGCCACTTCGGGCGCAAGCCGATTGCCCGTGCGTGGTTCCTGCTGGTGCTGCCGGCGCTGGTGCTGAACTACTTCGGTCAGGGCGCACTGCTGCTGGAAAACCCGGAAGCGGCACGTAACCCGTTCTACCTGCTGGCGCCGAGCTGGGCGCTGATTCCGCTGGTGGGGCTGTCGACGCTGGCCACGGTGATCGCCTCGCAAGCGGTGATTTCCGGCGCGTTCTCCCTGACTCGTCAGGCGATCCAGCTCGGTTACATCCCGCGCATGTACATTCAGCACACCTCCAGCGATGAACAAGGTCAGATCTACATCGGCGCGGTGAACTGGTCGCTGATGGTCGGCGTAGTGCTGCTCGTACTCGGCTTTGAATCCTCTGGCGCCCTGGCTTCGGCCTACGGCGTGGCAGTGACCGGTACGATGCTGATGACCACCATTCTGGTGTCGGCCGTCATGCTGCTGCTGTGGAAATGGCCGCCGGTCCTCGCGGTGCCGGTGCTGATCGGTTTCCTGCTGGTGGACGGCCTGTATTTCGCCGCCAACGTGCCGAAGATCGTGCAGGGCGGTGCATTTCCGGTGATCGCCGGTATTGCGCTGTTCGTGCTGATGACCACCTGGAAGCGCGGCAAACAACTGCTGGTCGAACGCCTCGACGAAGGCGCGTTGCCGCTGCCGATCTTCATCAGCAGCATCCGCGTGCAACCACCGCACCGCGTGCAAGGCACGGCGGTGTTCCTCACCGCACGCTCCGACGCGGTGCCGCATGCGCTGTTGCACAACCTGCTGCACAACCAGGTACTGCATGAGCAAGTGGTGCTCCTGACCGTGGTCTACGAAGACATCCCGCGCGTGCCGCCATCGCGCCGCTTTGAAGTCGAGGCCCACGGCGAAGGCTTCTTCCGGGTGATCCTGCACTTCGGCTTCACCGACGAGCCGGACGTGCCGCAGGCGCTGAAACTGTGCCACCTCGAAGACCTCGACTTCAGCCCGATGCGCACCACCTACTTCCTCAGCCGCGAAACGGTCATCGCCTCGAAACTCGAAGGCATGGCCCGCTGGCGCGAGGCGCTGTTTGCGTTCATGTTGAAAAATGCCAACGGCAACCTGCGGTTCTTCAATCTGCCGCTGAACCGGGTGATTGAACTGGGGACGCAGGTCGAGATGTAACCCCGCCTCAACTGAAAAGCCCCCGTCAGCTTCAAGGCTGGCGGGGGCTTTTTTGTGCCCGCACATAAACCTCTAACCCACTGCAAATCCCCTGTGGGAGCGAGCTTGCTCGCGAAGGCCGAGTGTCAGGCGAGACATGTGGTGGCTGATCCACCGCATTCGCGAGCAAGCTCGCTCCCACAAGGATTCTGTGGTGTCAGTGGCTTTCAGGCAATTCTTCTTCAGATTCGGTCTTCGCCCGCGCAGGTCGCGGCATCAGCGCTTGGATCACGTCATCAATCAAGGCTTTGCCCATCACCGTCAGGTAATGCGCAGCCCAGGCATGGCGGTCGGTGTCTTTGATGAAGGCAGCGTCTTCGGTGAATGATTTGGCGAGGGACAGCAGGTCGGAGGATTGGGACAGTGCTTCGAGAATCGGAATGCCAGAGCGGACATTGAAGAACGCTTGATCCGAGTGGTAGAGGAAGGGGTGCAGCCGATGGTTTTAACGTTCGCGGGTCCGTGCAGATCAGTTTCGGTCATCGTGTTACTCCTTGGTTCGAAGTGCCGTGACTTTCGTTTCCACACGAATGGGTGGCAGCTGTACGCAGGGTGGTAAACCGGGAGAGCAAAAAACCCGGCAGACCCGAAGGTCTCCCACGCACAGCCGCCATGACTCGGAATTGCAGACGTAAAAACACCTGAGTCGTGTTGGGGAGCGTTGTTGCACTTTGCTTAGCCGGGTTACCACACCCGATCACTGAATTGGTCAGCGACCTCTGGAGAGTATCCCGTCGAAAACAGCGCAACAGAGCGGCAAAGTGCCTAACCATGAGATTAGGAGTTTGCCTACAAGGTATGCGAACGTCATCTGATATTGCGACACCGGTAACCGGAATTAAGGTAGCGAGCAATCTCGGGGCAGGTGGATTCTTGAGTTGGCGCCACAGGAGCGGGGCCGAATAAAGGGCTTGACTATCGGATATTTTGAATGAGACAAGTGTCCACGTTTTATGGAATGTGGACGCTTGGGGTTTTAAGCTTCATGAAGAGTCAAGACATTTTGCTTTTGTTCAAGATGGCCAGCCTTCACGCTCAGGAGGAAAACCTCCTTGGGGTAATGGAGTCGGAGTCAAATTCGAACAGAGTCGAGGAGTTGTTGAAGCCCTACGTGGTCAGTCAAATGACGGCGGGCGGTCGGGTGGGGCAACCATTGGTCACCTACTCCACCGACGGTGAAGATACTGTATTCCGTCGACAGGATTTCGATTCGCCCCTGGACGATGAGGCGGGGTGGGAAGGGTGGTCGGAGCCGGTAGCTGTTCCGCCACTGGCGAGCTGGAGTGAAGGTTACTCGTTGCGTGCGTTGTCTGCTGCACTTGGGCTAAGCAAGAGCGAAGTTTCAAATTCCATCGCCAGGTGTCGTGTGTCCGGGCTGCTCACCAATGACTATGACACCGGACTTCCAAAAGTTAACCGGCGGCAGTTGCTAAACATCACCGAACACGCTCTGAAATACTTTTTCCCTGTAAAGCCCGGGGCAATGGTTCGCGGCATCCCGACGGGTTTTGCAGCACCGGCACTGTCCAAAAGCATCAAAAGTGCTGGCGGACTGATTCCGGTTTGGCCAGATGCACTTGGAGCTGAGCGTGGACAGGCGATAGAGCCGCTCTACAAAACAGTGCCGGAAGCGGTGAAGAGGGACAGGACCCTTTACCACTATCTTGCGCTTGCTGATGCAATCCGCCTTGGAGGTCCGCGAGAGTGTGGTGTTGCGGTCAACATTCTAAAAGCAGGGATGGGACTGAAATAACATGTCATCCAACACTGATCACAATTACGAGCTTATTGAGTTTGTTGCTGAGGGTTTGGGAGAGGCGTTTCTCGCGGAGGTTGCCTTTGTCGGAGGTTGCACCACAGCCATGCTGGTAACTGATGCTGTTGTGCTGGACGACATTCGCTTCACCGATGATGTTGACCTGGTGATCGAGCTGGCAGGCATTGGCGCCTGGCAGCAGCTTACCGAACGGTTGGCGGCCAGGAATTTCAAGATTACTGGCGAGGATGAAGTGAACTGTCGTTTCCGCTTCAACGACATCGTCGTTGACGTGATGCCTTCTGATCCTGAGGTTCTCGGATACGCCAACCGCTGGTTTGTAGAGGGGCTGGCGCGGGCCAATAAATTTACGTTACCCAGCGGTACCGTCATCCAGATATTCAAACCTACCTATTTTCTCGCGACAAAACTGGAAGCCTTCAGTGGTCGTGGCGGTGGCGATCCATACCATAAAGACGTCGAAGACATCATTATCTTGATTGATGGACGTCCAGAGTTTTTAGAAGAGGTTCGGCAGGCGGAATCCGAGCTCAAGGAATTCATCACGAATGGAGTCCGAGCACTCAGGGTTCTCAGTGGCATTGACTATGTGATTGAAAGCTCGGGCTCGGTACAGGCCAATCCGGGAAGAGGACAAATCATTCATGGGCGCATGAAAGAACTGGGCAGCGCATGAAATACCACGTCAGATCGGTAGCAGGGCGAGCCAGGAGAACCAATCATGACTTTGCTGGAGCGCTCTGTGATGGAGAAAACGGCGTATTTGTTATCACGGACGGTACCTCGAGGGTTGGCAGTGGCCAGTTGGCTGAGTCCTTTGTGAAGGGTGTTTTAGATGTCTGGTCAAAACACTTTGATCACGGCCTCGATATCACTGAGTGCGAAGCTGTTGAACAGGTACTGCTTTCTATACTGGCCGACCTCCACCCCGTTTTGTTTGCAAGTCACACAGGCGCCACTTGTTATGTGGTGGGTGTCGCCGCTCATGGGAAACTCACGCTTGCGTATGAGGGTGATTGTTCGTGCGGTGTTGTGACGCCGGCAGGCGCGATCGAATGGATTACGTCGCCCCACTGTAAGGCTAACTGGAGGCGCGACCGTTCCCACTCCGAGCTGGCGCAAGATCCGGCTCGACACCGGGTGACTCGATGCTTGAAGGCGAGTCGCGCACCGAACCCTGACTTTGTGTTTCATTCATTGACCCTAAGAGAGCGACTGGTATTTGCAACCGATGGCTTTTGGGCGGAGCTAACCGAGTTACAGCAAAGCTACTTGCTAGCAGCGCCGGATGGCAGCTGTATCGATGTAGAAGATGACATCACGTGGATAGATGTTCAGCTTTAGTCTCGGTATCGATAGAAGTTTCGACTGGCAGGAAGTGCTGCAAGTTTGCGTAAAAAAGCCCCCGCAACCGTGAGGTTGCGGGGGCTTTTTTATCGGCGCAGATCACTCTGCCGGCTGATCCTTGCTCTGACGCTTCTCGATCAAGTCCACTAGGCGCTTGGCCAGCGCCGGGTAGTTCTCGTCGAAGTGGTGGCCGCCGGGCAGTTTCACCGCTTCGCCAACGGCAGTCTTGTCGGTGCAGCCGCTTTCGTCGGTTTCTTCGGCGCCGTAGATGCACACTACTTTGGCCGCTGGCAGTTTGGCCATTTCCGGGCCGGTGGCGGCTTCCTTGCCGGCGTTGCCGAGCCAGCCTTCGACTTCGATTTCGAAGCTGCCGGTGCGGGCGAAGGCCAGCAGGATGATGGCGTCGACGCGTTGCTGCTCGGTGTCCGGCATGCGGTTGTAGATCGCCGGCAGGACATCGGCACCGAACGAGTAACCGGTCAGGATGAAGCGTTTGGTGCCCCATTTCTGCCGGTAGTGTTGCATCAGTTCGGTCAGGTCCAGCGCGCTTTGCTCGGGGCTCTTGTGCTGCCAGTAGTAGCGCAGGGTGTCGATGCCGACCACCGGGTAGCCAATCTTGGCCATCTCGCCCGCTACGTCGCGGTCGAGGTCGCGCCAGCCGCCGTCACCGGAGAGGAACAGGGTCACGGTGTCCTTGGCTTGACCGGCCGGCACTTCCACCACCGGGATCGCCAGACCGCCGTTGGCCTTGTCGCCGCCGACGAGGATCTTGCGCAGCTCGTTGTTCAGCACTTGCGGCAGGTTGATGTCGTAGTCGCTGATGCTGGTTTCGGCGTTCGGTTGATCGCGCACGAAACCGGCGCTGGTGTCGTCCGGGTTGTCGTTCCATGCCACCAGCCAGTGGCCATGAGCCGCGGCTTTCGGCAGCAGGTGAGTGCAACCGGGTTTTTCCAGGGCCAGGTCTACCGAGATCGCCTGGGCCTTGTCGTCCTTCTGCTCGGACAACCAGCGCCAGGCCAGCACGGCGCCAGGGCCGATACCGCTGACCAGCGTGGCCGGGCCATTCAGTTCGCGCAGGCCGGTCTGCAGGGCGCGGCTCTGTTGCAGGCAGTCCTTGGGCAGAATCACTTGAACGATCTGCGCCGAGGCGCTGCGGCTCAGGGTGCTCAGTTGGTTGTCGGTCAGCTTCTGGTCGTCATTGACCGCGACCAGCACCTGAGCCTTGGGCTGGGTGCCGGGAATGACGCGGGTCATGACCGTGCCGTCGGCGGCAGTCAGCGGTTGCAGAGTCGGTTGCGGTGCCGGGCGTTTGAGGTACCAGTAACCGCCGCCGGCAATCACGGCCAGCACGATCAGTGCGGCCAGGATGTACTTCAGGGAGCGTTGAATCATCAGCGTTTCACCAATCCAGTCAAGCCGCCCGCGATCAGGGCAGCAGTATCGGCCAGCGCCACCAGCGGATCGAGTCCGGCGGGCACTGCCATATAACGGGGTTCCCAGTCAGGCTGGAACTTGTCTTTGAAGCGGCGCAAGCCTTGGAAGTTGTACAGCTGCTCACCACGGCGGAAGACCATCGAGCCCAGACGCTGGGTCAGCGGTGCACCACGCCGGGGTTGCAACCCCGACAACGGCACCATGCCCAGGCTGAAGCGCGCGTATCCGTGACTCTTATAGTGTTGAATCAGGCCGACCATCAGGAACTCCATGGTCAGCTTGGGGGCGTCCGGGTGCGAGCGCATCAGGTCGAGACTGGCCAGGTCATGGCTGAAAGTCTCGAGCAGGTTGGCGAACGCCACCGGGCGACCTTCGAAGCGAATCACCGCAATGCGGAAATGCTTCAGGTAATCGTCGCTGAACCGACCGAGGGAGAAACCTTTCTCGCGCACGTTCTTGCCGGTCAGCCACGCATCGGAAATCACTTTCAACTCGTCCATCGGCGCCTGGCCCGGTTCATGGATTTCCAGCGACAGACCATCGCGGGTACCACGGTTCCAGGTGTAGCGCAGGTCCTTCATCTCTTTGCCCTTGGCTTCCAGGTCAAAGCGCTGCAGATCGACCCGGGCTTCTTCGCCGAGCTTGATCGCGGTCAGGCCGATGTCCATGTAGTACGGCAGGTTTTCCGCACGTACCTGATAGAACACCGGGCGAGCGTGATGGATGTCGCACAGGTCGCGGAACTGCCAGATCATCTCGGCGCGTTGCTGACCGGGGCCGATCGGGTCGTACAGTGCCACCAGGCTGCGGCCACGGCGGGCGTACATCAGAAATGCTTCGTCGTTCTGGTGAAACAGCAACGCCTTGTCACCGGTCAGCGCGAGGCCGCCATCGGGTTGCGACGAAGCCATCAGGATTTTTGCGGCGCGATCCAGTTCGTCCGGAGTCGGCAGGTGGATCACCGGGCGCGCGGTACGCAGCAGCCAGGTCAGGGCGATCACCAGCAACAGCACGGCGGCGCCGAGCAGCGAACGCAAGCCGCGCGGGGCGTCTGCGTCGAGGGTGAACTGCCACCACAGTTGATGGCTGTAAGGCACGTCCTGATAGGCGAACAGCAGCAACCAGGTCGAGGCGCCCAGGACGCAAAGGCTGGCCACCAGATACAGCGGTGAGAACGGCAGTTCGGTCAGGCGGCTCGGGCGATAGAACGAACGACGGAACACTCCCAGCAACGCGGCGGTGAGTGTCATCAGCGTGGCTTCTTCCCAGTCGAAGCCTTTGAGCAACGAGAGCAGGGCGCCGACCAACAACAGAATGGTGGTCAGCATCCACGCGGCTGACAGGCGCCGGCGCAGGCCCTGCGCCAGCATCAGACACAACACACCGATCAGACTGGCGCCGAAGTGCGAGGCGTCGACCAGGCGATGCGGAATCAGAAAACCGATGTGTTCGAGACGGGTGTCGATCTCCGGGGTCGCGCCGGAAAACAGCAGCACCACGCCGGACAGAAACACCAGCACCGCCAGAATCGGCGCGGCCAGACCGGATGCGGCGCGCATGGTCTGAGTCTGGAACAGGCGCTGGCCTTCGTTGATCAGCAAAAACAGGCAGGCCACCAGCAGCGGTAGCACGACGTAGATCAGACGATAAAGCAGCAGGGCGGCGGCCAGCGGTGCGGCACCGAGAGTGTCTGCAAACGCGGCGAGCAGGATCGCTTCGAAGACCCCGACACCCCCCGGTACGTGGCTGAGGACGCCGGCGGCCAGGGCCAGCAGGTACACCAGCAGGAAGGCGCCGAACGGCGGGGCTTCCGGCAGCAGCAGATAAAGCACGGTGGCCGCTGCGGCGACGTCGAGGGCGGTGATGATCAGTTGCAGGAAGGTCAGGCGTCGGCCCGGCAGGCGCAGCGTCCGGCGACCGGCCCTGACCAGCAGGTTGTCGCGGTACGGTTGCTCCGGCAGACGGCGGCGATAGATGCCGATCGCCAGAATCGCGCCCAGACCCAGCACCACCATGGCGATCGTGCCGAGCAGGCCTTCCGACAGGCCCAGTGCGGCGGAGGCGGCGGGCAGGTCGCTCAGGGTCGCGAGAGCCGCCAGCGGTGGCAGGGCGCAACCCAGCGACAGGCTGGCGAACAGCGTCATGTGCGCGACTTCGGAGGCGCCCAGCCCGTGGCGTGCATATAAACGGTAGCGCACCGAGCCGCCGGACAGCAGCGACAGGCCGATGGCGTTGCCAATCGCAAATGCGGTGAAGCCGCCCAGCGCCAAAGTGCGCGGCGGCAGTGTCACGCCGGCATAGCGGCTGGCCGACCATTCATAGCCCAGCAATATGATGAAGCCGACCACCGTAGCAGCCACTGCGCCGAGCAGGGCCGGTTTCGGCACCGCCAGGATCGAGTCATGCAGGGCATACAGATCGAGCTCGCTCAGCAGGTGGCGACAGGCAATCAGCGCAATGGCAAACAGCAGCAACGTGACCGCCAGACCGATCGGCTGGCGATATTTGCTCAACCGATCCAGCAAGCGCAGGCGCTCGGGTTTGATCGGATGTTCTGCTGTGACGGTGTCTTGTGAATCAGACGAGTTGGCGCGCATCAATCACCTCTTGGATTGTGCGCGACAGGATGGAGGTATCCAGCCAAGTTACCAATCCCTGTAGAAAAAAATAATCACAAAATACTACGCCTCTCATCCGGGATCGGCGAGGGCGGGTCATGGATTGCAGACGTCTTGCCTGCGACTCAAGCATAGTCGCAACTGGGCGGGTCTGATGATCCTGAGCGTTTCACTGCAGCGTGACAGATCATTGTTGCGAAAGGACTTTTTCCACAGATACAAAAAAGGCCACTCTTTCGAGCAGCCTTTTTTGATGTTTGGTTGCGGGAGCCGGATTTGAACCGACGACCTTCGGGTTATGAGCCCGACGAGCTACCAGACTGCTCCATCCCGCGTCTGTGTGGCGGCATTCTACAGGCGAACGGCGAGGTGTCAACCGCTAATCCCGTAAAGGGTCAAATAAGTGTGAATTTGCGTCAAACGGTCGCAGCGGCGCGGTAAGTTTCGGAAATGCAACGAATTCCTGTTCGCCCGGATGTGCGTGATGCAGAGGCTGGTCTGAAAAACAGACAGACACAAAAAAGGCCACTCTTTCGAGTAGCCTTTTTTGATGTTTGGTTGCGGGAGCCGGATTTGAACCGACGACCTTCGGGTTATGAGCCCGACGAGCTACCAGACTGCTCCATCCCGCGTCTGTGTGTCGGCATTCTACAGAGGATCGCCGGGGTGTCAACCTTGAATCTGGATAAATCTGTTCCTGTTCAATCGGTTAGCGCTTTTTACAGTGCAGGAGACGGGCGCGCAGGGCAGGCGGGACAAGGGTTTCAGCTCTATCGGCCGGTGATTCTCGATTGAGAAAATAAATTCATCGTGGTTTTCCTACAGTCTGAAAAGAACCTTCAGACCGCTGGTGCTATATACAGGTGTCAGTGAGATACTGCGTTTCCGGCTCGCCATGTTTCCTTTTCTGTCATGACCCAGCGAAAAATCATCCACGTCGACTGTGACTGTTTCTACGCCGCCATCGAGATGCGCGACGACCCGAACCTGGCCGGCAAACCGCTGGCGGTGGGCGGGTCGGCAGATCGGCGTGGGGTGATTGCCACCTGCAACTATGAAGCGCGGGCGTATGGCGTACGTTCGGCAATGTCGTCCGGGCATGCCTTGAAGCTGTGTCCCGACCTGACCATCGTCAAGCCGCGCATGGAGGCCTATCGCGAAGCCTCGAAGGAAATCCATACGATCTTTCGCGATTACACCGACCTGATCGAGCCGCTGTCGCTGGATGAGGCCTACCTCGACGTCTCCGACAGCGCGCATTTTGGCGGCAGTGCCACGCGCATCGCGCAAGATATCCGCCGGCGGGTCTCCAATCAGTTGCACATCACCGTGTCTGCGGGCGTGGCCCCGAACAAGTTTCTGGCCAAGATCGCCAGTGACTGGAAGAAGCCCAACGGGTTGTTCGTGATTACCCCGGATCAGGTCGAGGATTTCGTCAGTGGCTTGCCGGTGAGCAAGTTGCACGGCGTCGGCAAAGTCACTGCCGACAAACTGGGCAAGCTCGGCATCGTCGATTGCCTGCAACTGCGCGAGTGGGACAAGTTGGCGCTGGTGCGCGAATTCGGCAGTTTCGGTGAGCGACTCTGGAGTCTGGCCCGTGGGATCGATGACCGGTTGGTGCATAACGACAGCCGCCGACAGTCAATCAGCGTGGAAAACACCTACGACGTCGATCTGCCGGATCTGCGCAGTTGCCTCGACAAGCTGCCGGAGCTGCTGGAAACCCTGAAAACCCGCATGGAACGGATCGACAGCAGTTATCGCCCAGGCAAGCCGTTCGTCAAAGTGAAGTTCCATGACTTTACTCAGACCACACTGGAGCAAGCCGGGGCAGGGCGCGATCTGGGCAGTTATCAGTTGATGCTGACGCAGGCGTTCAACCGGGGTGGGAAACCGGTGCGGTTGTTGGGGGTGGGGGTGAGGCTGGAGGATTTGCGCGGTGGGTTTGAGCAGATGGAGTTGTTCGAGCGCTGAACTCATCAGTGATTTCAAGGGCGCCTTCGCGAGCAAGCCCGCTCTCACATTTGACTGCATTCCCTCTGAAGGAACTCGATCAAATGTGGGAGCGGGCTTGCTCGCGAAGCTTTTCAGGCTTAATTCGGTCCCGGATCCGCCACCAGACGCCCCGCATCCTTGGTCAGCGACTTGAGAAACTCGGCCTGCAACTCAGGATCGTTACGCGTCAGTTCGATCAGGCTTTGCTCCAGCTCGCTGGCTTCTTCTTCCAGACCCAGTTCCGACAGACGTTTGACCCGGTGAACCCACTGGCTCACTTCGTCGTCTTCCAGATCGTCGTAAATCAACCCGTGCGCTTCGAGCAACTTGCTGCGCAAATGGCTGCTGATCGCCAGGGATGAGTCGCTGTGCACGTCATCCTTGCCGTCTTCGACGCTGATCTGCAGCTTGCCGATATGATTCAGGTCATTTTCGGCGAACGGACTGTCCAGCAGGTTCAGGCGCAGCACGCCGTTGCGGTCAGTGGTCATGTCGAAGGTCTGCTTGCCGGCCTCGACCTGCACCGGACGCTCGCTCCACGGCAGGCTCGAATACTCCGTGCGCTTGTCGCGCTGGACTTCATCGATACCGGCCAGGTTCTGTTGCGCACGACCGTGGGACTGCACGTTCATGAACGGGTTGACCCCGGCAATGCCGTAGTTCAACCAGTCCTTGGTCACGCTGTCCGGCAGGTTGCCCAGAGCGAATACGTTGACCACATTGGCGCCGATACCGGCGACCACGGCCACCGCGCCCAGCGGAATCTCGTAGATTTCGCGCCAGGGCTGATAAGGCGTGTAGCGATCGTAACGACGGGTGACTTCGAACTCGGTGACTTCGAAGGTCTTCTGTTCGTTGATCTTCACGCGTCGTTGCGGCAGCTCGAGCACCTTAGGCTCACCGACATCGATCTGCAGGCTGTGATCGAGCAGTTTGCGCTCGACCCGCTCTTCGTGCTCGCTGCGCTGTGACATCTGATTGGCACAGCCGCTGACCAGCAGGGCGCCGCACAAGGCGGCACCACCGAGGCCCAAGGTGTTTCGCTTGAACATGAGGTCTCTATCTGGATTCAGCGGCGGATACGGGCCTGAAGGAAGGACACCACGTCGGCAACCGGCAGCGCTTGCGCTTCGGCTTCGGTGCGGCTCTTGTATTCCAGGTTGCCTTCGGCGAGGCCGCGGTCACTGACCACGATCCGGTGAGGAATGCCGATCAGCTCCATGTCCGCGAACTTGATGCCCGGGCTGGTTTTCTTGTCGCGATCGTCCAGCAACACTTCGAAACCGGCTGCAGTCAGTTCTGCATACAGCTTGTCAGTGGCTTCGCGCACCTGCTCGGTTTCATAACGCAGCGGTACCAGAGCGATCTGGAACGGCGCCAGGGTGTCGCTCCAGATGATGCCTTTGTCGTCGTTGTTCTGCTCGATGGCGGCAGCGACCACGCGGGATACGCCGATACCGTAGCAACCCATTTCCAGGGTGACCGGCTTGCCGTTCTCGCCCAGCACTTCGCACTTCATCGCCTTGCTGTACTTGTTGCCCAGCTGGAAGATGTGCCCGACTTCGATGCCGCGCTTGATTTCCAGGGTGCCTTTGCCGTCCGGGCTTGGGTCACCGGCGACGACGTTACGCAGGTCGGCAACGTTTGGAACCGGCAGATCGCGCTCCCAGTTCACGCCGAAGTAGTGCTTGTCGTCGATGTTCGCACCGATGCCGAAGTCGCTCATCAGTTCGACCGAGCGGTCGATGATGATCGGCAGCGGCAGGTTCAGCGGGCCGAGGGAACCGGCGCCGGCGCCAATGGCGTCACGCAGTTCGGCATCGGAAGCCATGACCAGCGGGCTGGCCACGCCTGGCTGGTTGGCAGCCTTGATTTCGTTCAACTCGTGGTCGCCACGGATGATCAGGGCAATCAGCTTGCCTTCTTCTTCGGCGTGGACGATCAGGGTCTTGATGGTCTTTTCAATCGGCAGATTGAATTTTTCCACCAGCGCGGCAATGGTCTTGGTGTCTGGAGTGTCGACCAGGCGCAGCTCTTCGGCCGGCGCTGGACGCGAGGTTTCCCGTGGCACGGCTTCGGCTTTCTCGATGTTCGCCGCGTAGTCGGAACCGTTGCTGAAGACGATGTCGTCTTCGCCGGACTCGGCCAGTACGTGGAACTCGTGGGAGCCAGCGCCACCGATCGAGCCGTTGTCGGCTTCAACCGGACGGAATTTCAGGCCCAGACGGGTGAACACGTTGCAGTACGCCTGATGCATGCGGTCGTAGGTGACCTGCAGTGAAGCCTGATCGGCGTGGAACGAGTAGGCGTCCTTCATGATGAATTCACGGCCGCGCATCAAGCCGAAGCGTGGGCGGATTTCGTCACGGAATTTGGTCTGGATCTGGTACAGGTTGATCGGCAGCTGCTTGTAGCTGCTCAACTCGTTGCGCATCAGATCGGTGATCACTTCTTCGTGGGTCGGGCCCGCGCAGAAGTCGCGACCGTGGCGGTCTTTGATGCGCAGCAGCTCAGGGCCGTATTCTTCCCAGCGCCCCGATTCCTGCCACAGCTCGGCCGGTTGGGTGCTCGGCATCAACACTTCAAGAGAACCGGCAGCGTTCATTTCTTCGCGAACGATGGCTTCAACCTTGCGCATTACCCGCAAGCCCATCGGCAGCCAGGTGTACAGGCCCGAAGCGAGTTTGCGAATCATGCCGGCGCGCAGCATCAGCTGGTGGCTGACGACGACCGCATCGGAAGGCGTTTCTTTCTGTGTGGCGAGCAAAAATTGACTGGTGCGCATGGTTGGCCGTTGTCGGTTGCTATGACTGGAAATGACGGAGCAGTGTACCGGCGAGATTTGCCGACGTACAGGATTGCGCTTGGCGGTGAGGCTCAACGGCGGGAATCCTCCCGCCGTTGCTGAAATGTCCTACGACTCCTCGACGACGGAGGTTGGTGCAGGCTCGGGTGTCGGCGTCGGGCCCGCACGGCGATTTTCCTGGAACCAGTGCAGGGCGATCAACAGGAGGGTCGGCACGCCGAGCAGCGCCGTGATCATGAAGAAGCTGTGGTAACCGAACTTCTCGACCATTACCCCGGAATAGCCGCCCATCAGCCGCGGCAGCAACAGCATGATCGAACTGAGCAGGGCGTACTGGGTGGCCGAAAACTTGAGGTTGGTCAGGCTCGACAGATAGGCGACGAACGCCGAGGTCGCAAGCCCGGAACTGAAGTTGTCGAGCGAAATGGTGACCACCAGCATCTTCAGGTTCGGCCCCATATCGGCGAGCATCACGAACAGCAAGTTGGTCGCCGCCGACGCCGCGCCACCGATGAACAGGATCGGCAGGATGCCGAAGCGCACGATTAGCAGGCCGCCCATGCCGGCGCCGACCAGGGTCATGATCAGGCCAAAGATCTTGCTGACGCTGGCGATCTGGTCCTTGGTGAAGCCCTGATCGATATAGAACACGTTGGCCATTACGCCCATCACCGTGTCGGACATGCGGTAGGTGGCGATCAGTCCGAGCAGCAGCAACGCCTGCCAGCGGTAGCGCAGGATGAAGTCGTTGACCGGAGTCAACACTGGCGCCAGGCCGCGACGGCCCATGGTCGACAGGCACAGGCCGGTGAGCAGGGTATAGAGGATCGCGCGCAGGAAAGCGCGGTCTTCGAGCAACAGGTCGAGCGGACTCATCTCACCGAACAGTACGCTGGCGAAATCAGTGTTGTAGAGCTGGGTAAACATCGCCGGAACCGACACCAGCAGCACGATCAGCACGAATACCGAGGCCAGTTGATGCACGAAGCTGTAGCGGCCAGCCTGCAGCTGCGTGCGCAGGGGAACTGGCGGTTCGCGCATCAGCAGCGACGTCAGCAGGGCAGGGACCATCAACACGCCGAACAGCGCGTAGGTGCCGGTCCAGGCCGAATGTTTGTAGTTGAAGCCGGTGGAGCCGAAGCCTTCAGCGAAGAACAGTGCACCCGCCGTGGCCAACAGGGCGGCAACGCGATAACCGGACATGTAACTGGCGGCCAGCGCGGCCTGGCGGCTGTCGTCGGCGATCTCCAGGCGATAGGCGTCGACCGCAATGTCCTGGGTGGCGGAAGCGAAAGCGACGATAACGGCAATGGCGATCAGCCAGGACAGGTGTTTCTGTGGATCACAGAAGCCCATGCCGATCAGGCCCAGAATCACCAGCGTCTGCGAGAGCACCAGCCACGAACGGCGGCGGCCCAGCTTGCCCAATAAAGGCAGGCGCCATTGGTCGAGCAGCGGTGACCAGACCCATTTGAAGGCGTACGCCAGACCGATCAGGCTGGCGTAGCCGATGGTTTCACGGGCAACGCCGGCCTCACGCAGCCAGACGGAAAGCGTCGAAAACACCAGCATGTACGGCAGGCCGGCAGCAAAACCGAGCAACAACAGCACGAGCGTCGAAGGACTGGCATAGGCGGCGAGCGCGGCGCGCCAGGTTTTACGGGGCATGGGCTGAAGTCTGCCTCAAGATTGCGAAAACAAAGCGCGCACTCTAACCGCTGTGCTCTATCGGACGCCAGCCATGGCGCTGAATATCCACACGATTGTTCAGGACGGTGACGCCTTCAGAACGCAATCGTGCCCGTTGTTCGTCCCCCGAGGGGCTGCCCAGTGGCAGACTGATCCGACCGCCGGCACCCAGTACCCGGTGCCACGGCAGTTTGGTATCGCCGGGTAATTGGCTCAGGGTCCGGCCGACCCAGCGGGCGGCGCGCCCCAACCCTGCGAGTTCAGCTAACTGACCATAGCTGACCACCTTGCCCTCAGGCACTTGGGCAAGGGTGGAATAAAGCGCCGTGCGTCGGATTTGCGCTTCGCTTTCCTCGGGATGATTCGGCTCTTTCACCTGCGCGGTTCCTGAACAATAGTCGTATCGATGGGCTCAAGCGTAATCGCTCGTTGGCCAGATGAGAAATGAACTCAATGGAAATCGCTCGGTCAGTCCTTGTCAGGGTCTTATTCCTACGGATAATGCCGACCTTTTTTCGCAAACTTGAGCCCTCGATCCGCTTATGTTGTCCAGAACCCTGCTGTGCCTTGCTGTCTTCAGTGCCTCCACGCCGCTGCTTGCCGATACCGTCTGGTTAAAGAACGGTGACAAGCTGAGCGGTAAAATTTCCGTTTTCGATGGCGGCAAGTTGCTGATCCAGACCCAGTATGCGGGGGCGGTCAGCATCGACTGGAAAGAGGTCAAGACCCTGCAAAGCGATCAGGAGCTGCTGGTCAAACAGGACGCCTACAACGGTGAAAAAGCCAAGTCGCTGACCGCTGCCGATGACGGCAAGGTCACCCTGGCCAACGGCGAGGCGCCGAAGACCGTCGAGCTGGCGAGCATTCAGCAGATTCTCAAACCCAAACCGGTGGTCGAGGATCTGGTATGGAAAGGCAATATAGGCCTGGCGATGGATTATCAACGGGCGGAAAAGGACACCGACGACTACGACATCGACTTCAAGACCACCGCGCGTCATGGCCGCTGGCGGCACACCGCCGAGGGCGAATACAACCGCGAAGTGCAGGACGAGCAGGTCACCACCAATAACTGGCGCGCCGAATACGCACTTGACCGCTTCCTCACCGACAAATGGTTCTGGCAGGGGCGCCTGAACTACAAGCGCGACTACGTTGAAGAGCTGTCGCGTCAGCGTGTGGTCGGTACCGGTCCGGGTTACCAGTTCTGGGACGACGAGCTGGGCGCGTTCTCGCTCGGTTCGCTGCTCAACCGCACCGATTACGAGTACAGCGATGGCGGCAAGGACAACTTCTATTCGGTCGCCATGAAGTGGGATTACAACCGTTACCTGATCGGCAAAAAAGTCGAGTTCTTCACCAATGGCGAACTGGGCAAGCCGCTGTCTGACGTAGCCAACTATGCGCTCGATGCCGAGATGGGCTTGCGCTACAAGGTCACCGACTGGGCCTCGCTCAATCTCAAGGCCGAACGCGACATCATCAGTGGTACCAAGGATGCGGACTTGAACAAAACCCGCTACACCGCAGGGTTTGGCGTGGCCTGGTAAGGCAAGTCGAAAAAAAAGCAGCCGTGAGGGCTGCTTTTTTGTGGCCGTTAAAAAACACACGCCCACAAAAAAGCCCCGCTTTGAGGGCGGGGCTCTTTTCTAAAGAAGCTACAAGTTAGATAACTTGTACTTCTTCAGCTTGCATGCCTTTCTGACCGCGGGTAGCGATGAAAGAAACCTGTTGGCCTTCTTTCAGGCTTTTGAAGCCGTCGGATTGGATAGCTTTGAAGTGAACGAACAGGTCGTCACCGGATT